>Ga0315915_1000003_pt1 | contig 407996 bp, 373 predicted proteins | sample MpolbnodulesMG_FD_207738 | JGI IMG/M metagenome (GOLD analysis project Ga0315915, IMG submission 207738) | Medicago polymorpha root nodule microbial communities from Los Angeles, California, United States - branched nodules | ecosystem: Host-associated > Plants > Roots > Nodule | place: USA... | reverse complement strand
CGCAGGTTCAAATCCTGCCCCCGCAACCAAATCAAAAACAAACGCCAAGCAAAAAAGCCCCCATACGGGGGCTTTTTGCGCTTCTGATCCATCCTCAATCTCGGTAGTGAGCGCGTCCGAAACGTTCCGGTTGACGTCTCGCGTTCTCAGTCGATCTCCGCGGTTCAAAAAGGACGCGACGATCCGTTGCGCAAGGTCAGGGGGTTTGGGCTTTATCCCCTCGATCAAACGGACGACCAGGGAAAATAGCGGACGCAGACCGTCAGCGCCAGCGCGCCCTCTCAACCGGGAATCAAAGCTTCAGGACCATTCATTCCGTGCTTTTCAACTCGGTTAATCGGGCAAGTGCGGCATGATCCAGTGGTTTGGCGACAGATACAACCCGTCCCGACTGCGCCAGCGCTTCGGGCATGTTCTCGGGCATATGACCCGAGACGACGGCGATTACCGTATCTGGGCTGTGCCGCAGGGCTTCACCGGCCATCCGCCATCCGGCTACATCATTGCCGAGATGCAGATCGGTCAGGACGTAATCGAAAGGAGAGGCGTCGCGCAGCAGATTCTCTGCTTCTTCGGCGCTTTTTGCCTCGATCAATTCAGCATCCCCCAGCAAACGACGGGCATGGGCCAGGTCCTGCATATTATCCTCTATAAGCAGAATGCGGCCGGCAGGCTTCATAACCTCGGAGCAATCCGTGGACTGCCATAACGGGATCAGCAACCGCACCGTGGTTCCATGCCCGTGCTGCGAGTGGATTTTGATGTCGCCACCGGACTGACGGATAAAACCAAAGATCATGGCCAGACCCAGCCCGGTTCCGGTGCCATCCGGACGCGCCGAGTAAAACGGCTCCATCGCCCTGGCCAAAACCTCGGCCGGCATGCCGCGGCCGTCATCCTGCACTTCGATCGACACCATATCCGAACCGGAAGGCACGACCCGAACCCATATATTCCCTTCTCCTTCGATTGCTTGGGAAGCATTCAGGCACAGGTTCAAAAGCGTGCTTTCCATCTGGCCCGGGTCGAGCCGGACAGCGAGCTGTTCCGATGCCGGAAAAATATGGAGCGATATCCGATCGTCCAGCGCCAGAGCGATCAGGTCCTCAATACCGGTGACGAGTTCGTTGAGGTTCATGATCTCCGGGTCGAGCCTCTGGCGGCGGGCAAAGGCCAGCAGCCGTTGGGTAAGGCTGGTGCCCAGATCCAGCGCATTGGCAAGGGTGTGATGCAAATGAGCCGCCCGCTCCGGCGTCGCGTTTTCCAGCAGATGCAGGTTGGTCGAGACCGTCGACAGGATATTGCCGAAATCATGCGCCACTTCACCCGCGATCCTGCCCAAGCCCTCGATTCGACGGACGCTTTGCAGATGTTCTTCCAACTGACGGCGCTCGGACACGTCGGACAGAAGGGCAACCGCCCCGCCCGTACTCAGCGGGCTCTGGCGCAGTTCGACCACAGTGCCGGAGGGGTGATGCAGGTCAGCGAAACCCTCTGACCGGTGCCACCGCGTCCAGTTACCCGCCTCAAGCAGCTGCGCCAAGGATGTTCTGGTGCGGACGGTTGTTGCTCTCAGGGACAGAAGTTTCGGCAACCGGTTGTTATGCGCGATGATTTTTTCATCGTTGGACAGAATCGCCAGCCCGTCCGACATGTCGTTATACAGATTTTCGAATAACGCGTTTTTCTGCGCTAGCTGCCGGTTCGACCTGTCCAGCCGCAACGTATTGGCGCGAAAGGCCCGAAAAGCGTGAAACAACTTGCCAATCTCGTCCCCGGCATGTTCACCACGCGGAAGCCTGATCGAGCGATCCCCGACCGCCAGCCGCATCATGGCATCGGAAATGGCCCGCAGATTCGCGGTAACGTGACCCGAGACGAAGGCTGCCGCCATGACGGCCATTAAAATCGACAGGACGACGGCGATCACGATTATGCCGCTGGCGAAGGCGATGGCCGAAATGGTTCGCTCACGTTCGGTGATTATATTGGCCTGCGCTGTCGCTGTAATCTCGGCTGCATGATTGTTGATAACTTCGGTGCTGTGCCGAATGCGGTTCATGGCTGCCTCGGCGCGAATGCGCCGGCCTATTTCCGCCCGGCGCAATTCAAACAGGCCGTCCCTGCCCGACGCGATCTCCTGCAATTTCAACAGTTGAGATTGTATCAGCGGCTTTTCGTCTTCCTCGAGCTCGACGATCAGCGCACGATAGTTCCGATGAAACTCACCGATACCGATCAGATTTTCCGAGCGGCCCGCGCCCAAAAGCACCGCGGAAATACGCTGCATTGTCAGCCATTGCTCACGCTGACCCAAAGGTTTTTGCTTCTCGCGGGCCAGCGCCGCGAAACGCCGCTCTTCTATCGCAAGCACGGCATTCAGCCGCAAGATGCGGTCGGTCAGCTCGATACGGTGCAGAGATAGCGTGGTCAGTTCGTCGATACTGCCGCCCATCTCGGTCAGCAGCTTGTCAAACAACGCGTTCTGGCCGTCCAGATGACGTCTTATATCCGCAAGCAGGGTTTTTGAGATGCCTGCCTCCACCTGCAGGCGAAACGGGCTTTCTATTGTCAGCAGAAAGGGCGCACGGGCAGCCACAGCCGTAGCCTTTCGCGAAAGGGTTAGCGCATCATCGACTCTGGCAAGGCTTTGGTCATGCAGACGGTCAAGTCGCGTGGAAGTCTGCCGGAGCGTCGCCCAGCTTGCGCCGCCGACAACCAGCGTGGCAAGTGCCAGTGCCGCCAATGCCAGCCACAGCCGCAACCGCACTGAAAGGTGGGATCCAAGCCGGTTCGGGACCCGCAACGCTGTCATGATGTCTCAACGAAGATATAGCCTTGTCCGCGCCGGGTCTGCAAATGGACGGGCTTGGAGGGCACCTGCTCGATCTTGCGCCGCAACCGCAGGATCAGCACGTCTATGGTGCGGTCCATGTAAAGCGACAGGTCGTTTCCTAGTTCCGCCATCAATTCGGCACGCGGTATCACCCGGTCTGGATGGTGTAGGAAATATTCCAGCAACCGGTATTCGGCGTTGGTCAGAGAAATTTCGGTCCCATCCGGACCGATCAGTTCGCGCCGGTTCAGATTCAGCTTGAACCTGCCAAAATGTTTACTCTGTCTGGCGCTGCGGTCCGGCGTTGCCAACGCGGGGTGACCCGAGCGGCGCAATATGGCGCGCAGCCGGGCCAGAAGCTCGCGCGGGTTAAAGGGTTTCATGATGAAATCATCGGCGCTCGATTCCAAGCCGATGATCCTGTCGGTTTCGTCGCCTTGCCCGGTCAGCATGACAATCGGTATGCGATGATGCTCACGGATACGGATAGACAGCGCAAGGCCGCTTTCCCCGTTGAGACGCAGATCGACCAAAGCAAGGTCAATCGGATGTTTCTCAGCAAGGGTGAAAAATTCGACGCTGCCTTGTGCCGTCAGAGAAGAAAAACCATTCGCTTCAAGCAGAGTTGCCAGAGAACCGCGAAGATTCGGGTCGTCGTCGACGATTACGATCACGGGCCGAGTCACTTCTGCAGACGGCATGCGAGCACTCCCATAAGTAAGATCTACGAGGTACGAAACATACTTCCACCTAACGATCCAATGATGAAGTAGAATAAGGTGTAAATTATTAGAGCATGCGGCAGAAAATGTAACATTGTTAACAGAAATCTTTATCTTCAGTAATGTTGTTAACAGGCAATTTCTGGCGTGCTTGGCTGGCGGGTGCCACCCTGTTGGCAACCCTTGGATGTTAAATGGTGGCAGGTGGCGTCCGGGGATTTAAGGGAGGATTACATGAAAACAGCAATGTCAGCCAGCATGGTCGCATTTGGCGTAGCGCTCAGTGCATCGACAGGTCTCGCCGAAGAGTTGAACGTGGTCTGCTCGAACGAGCAGGCATGGTGTGACCTCATGGCCCAGAATTTCGAGATCGAAACGGGTATCGATGTCGCCATAGTGCGCAAAAGCACCGGCGAGGTCCTGGCGCAGCTTCGCGCTGAAAAAGGGAATCCGAAGGTCGATGTCTGGTGGGGCGGTACGGGCGATCCGCATATCATCGCTGCCAATGAGGGACTGACCACCGCAAGTGGTGTCGATCTGTCCGGCACTGTGGGTTGGGCACAGAATATGGCCGAGATGACCAAAGGCCGGACAGTCGGGGTCCATGTCGGGTTGCTGGGAATGATCTATAATACGGAGCTTCTTGCCGAGAAGGGCCTAACAGCCCCCGCCTGCTGGCGCGATCTTGCCAAGCCCGAATACAAGGGAGAAATCCAGGTTGCCAACCCCAATTCTTCGGGAACCGCCTATACCGAGTTGGCGACATTGGTTCAGCTTTTCGGAGAAGAGGAAGGCTTTCAGCTGCTTGCGGATATCGGCCGTAACGTGAACCAGTACACCAAGTCCGGTTCTGCTCCCAGCAAGGCGACCGCACGTGGCGAGACGACCATCGGCATAGGCTTTATTCATGACATGGTCAGCCTGAAGAAAGCCGGCTTCCCGGTTACCATTGTTTCTCCTTGCGAGGGAACCGGATACGAACTTGGCGCCGTAAGCATCGTCGATGGTGCGAATAACCTCGAAGCGGCGAAGAGGTGGGTTGAATACGTCATATCTGCCGAAGCGCAAGACGCAGCGCTTCAAGTCGGCATTTATACCATCCCGTCTAACCCCAATGCTAAAACGGATCCTGATGCACCGGATATGAATTCGGTCAAGCTGATTGATTATGACTTCATGACTTATGGCGCTACCAAAACGCGCACGCGCCTGTTGGATCGCTGGACCGCCGAAGTCAAGAACGCCGGCGGAGCAATCGAAGAGTAATCTCAGCGTCCCGGACCATCGGTGCGGGACTTTCAGCAACAGGAAATCACGACAATGACGCGCACCGCAGCCATATGGCTTTTCGTGGGGCTGGCAGGCTATGTCTTCTTACCCTGGTATATGACACCCCACGGTTTCTGGAGTTTCGGATGGGTGATCGATCCGCAAGGTGGCGGAGAATCGGGGCTGTATCATCTGCTCTCCGGCCGGTTCTGGCTGGTAGGCCCGCTGCTGGGAATTCTGGCCGGGTTTGCCGTACTTGGCATAATTAAACCGCCGATCGCCAGGTCGCGCGGCTTCATCATAACCGCAACCGCCGGACTGGCCCTGATGATCGCGCAGGGGCTGCTGATCAAAAATGCAGGGCGGGCAGCGGCGGAAGTCAGCCTCTGGCAACCCGGCATGGGTGCGGGGGCCTTCGTGGTTGCCCTATCACTGCTATTCGTTCTGACATCGGGGATCTCCGGCCTCGGAAAGGGCAGAGGCGACGCGTTCATCACCAGCCTGATCGGCCTGATCGTGGCACTGGTCGCAGTTTTCGTCTTTTACCCGATGAGCTTCATCCTCGTGCAGGCCTTTGCGCTGAAAGGCGGGCAGGGTTACGGTATTTCAGAGTTCTTGCCGCGCTTCTTCGACGATACGGTATGGTCACTGGCCTGCGTCATGGGCTCGGGATATTGCGGGGCGGCGGTGAATTCCCTCGTGCTTGGCCTGTCGACCGCATTGGGAACGACCGTCATGGGGCTGGCCTTCGCGCTGGTCTTTACCCGTACAGCATTCCCGGCAAAGCCGTTTCTGCGCATCCTCAGCATCCTGCCGATCATCACACCGCCTTTCGTGATCGGACTTGTCCTGATCCTGCTATTCGGGCGCTCCGGCACCATCACCGTGTATCTCTCCGATTTTCTCGGTACCGAGAAAACCCGCTGGCTTTACGGGTTCTGGGGGGTATGGCTTGCGCAGATGCTGTCCTTCACCCCGATCGCGTTTCTGGTTCTGATCGGCGTCGTCGAGGGCGTCAGTCCCTCGATCGAGGAAGCCAGCCAGACATTGGACGCGACCGCCTGGCAGACATTTCACCGGGTTTCACTGCCGCTGATGCGCCCGGGGCTGGCGAATGCCTTCCTGCTGGGCTTTATCGAAAGCGTCGCCGACTTCGGCAATCCGCTGGTCCTCGGCGGCAATTTCAACGTGCTTTCAACCGAGATTTATTACGCCATCGTCGGCACGGTCGCCGATCCGGCCAAGGCGGGGATCCTGTCGATTACGCTTCTCAGCATGACTCTTGTCGCATTTCTGGCACAGCGGAAATGGCTGGGCAAAAAGAACTATGCGACGGTTACAGGAAAGGCCGATAACGGCCAGAACGCCGCGCTGAACCCCGGCATGAAATGGGCCTGCTATGCGTTGGCCCTGCCATGGGCGGCCTTTACGCTGGTGTTGTACGGCCTGATCCTGCTTGGCAGCTTTGTCAAGCTGTGGGGCTATGACCACACGCTGACACTGGAGCATTACACGCGCGCTTTCGGTATGGTGTTCCGCAACGGCGTGCACTTCGTCGGCTCGGCATGGGACAGCTATTTCACGACGCTGACCATTGCCGCGATTTCCGCCCCGTTAACTGCGTTGGTCGGGCTACTGACCGCCTATTTGCTGGTGCGCCAGAAATTCGCGGGTAAGGATGCTTTCGAATTCTCGACAATGCTGTCATTCGCCATTCCCGGAACGGTGATCGGCGTGGCCTATGTTATGGCCTTCAACTTCCCACCCATTGAACTGACCGGAACGGCGATCATCCTGATCCTGGTATTCGTGTTCCGCAACATGCCGGTGGGATTGCGGGGGGGCATCGCGGCGATGAGCCAGCTCGACAAGAGCCTCGATGAGGCCTCGATCATGCTGGGCGCAAACAGCGCAACGACCCTGCGCCGTGTGATCCTGCCGCTTCTTGGCCCGGCGATCCTTGCCGCGATCACCTATAGCTTCGTGCGGGCGATTACTTCAGTCTCGGCCGTCATCTTCCTGGTTTCGGCGCGTCACAACATGGCGACGGCCTTTATCGTCGGTCGTGTCGAGAACAACGAATACGGCATCGCCATTGCGTATTCGGCGGTCCTCATCGTCACGATGCTGGTTGCCATCCTGTTACTGCAAGCGCTGATCGGTCGCCGCACGCTGCGTCGTACCGATCGTGTCCAGACCGCATGATTTCGAGGGAAACGAAATGACCAAAGGTTCAGTCAAATTTGAGAATGTCACCAAAAGCTATGGCGAATTCGTTGCGCTGAAACCGCTCAGTATCGACATCGCACCTGGGACTCTCTGCACGCTACTTGGCCCTTCGGGTTGCGGCAAGACGACCACGCTGCGCCTGATCGCGGGGCTGGAAAGCGCGACTGCGGGCAGGATTTTGATCGGCGGACAGGATGTGACGCATCTGTCGGCAACCTACCGGCCCGTGTCGATGGTGTTCCAGTCCTACGCACTGTTTCCGCACATGACGGTGCTGGAAAACGTCGCCTATGGACTAAGTGTCAAGCGCGTCCCGAAAGCAGAGGCGAAGGATCGCGCGGAAACCGGACTGGAACTGGTCGGGCTTTCCGGGTTCGGATCCCGCCTTCCCTCCGAACTTTCGGGGGGGCAACAGCAACGCGTGGCCGTGGCCCGTGCGATCGTTTTGGAGCCGGAGGTTTTGCTTCTGGACGAGCCGCTGTCCAATCTGGATGCCAAGCTGCGCCGGCATGTCCGTGAGGAAATCCGCCAGATTCAGCAACGCCTGGAACTGACCGCGGTCTATGTGACCCATGATCAGGAAGAGGCGATGGCGGTATCCGACCGGATCATCGTGATGAAAAACGCGGAGATCGCGCAGGAAGGCACGCCACACGACCTGTATGAGCGCCCGGCTTCGGCCTTTATCGCCGATTTCATCGGCGACGCCAATTTGCTGGATACCGAGGTCATCGCTACAGGCGACGAGACCCGGATACGCCTGCTGGGTCAGGAACTGACATTGCCTCTGACGGCGAAGCATACAGGTGCGGCAAAGCTGGTACTGAGGCCGCATCAGGTGCGGATCGGAAGCGAAACCCTCCCCGGAAGCCTTCCGGCTGAGGTGACCTATGCCGCCTATCTCGGCAACCAGATCCAATATACGCTCAAAAGCGAAGCCGGCGAGATCTTTGCCGTGGCGCCACCTGTCGCGCAGCCCTTTCGGCAAGGCGACAATGTTCATTTCAGCTGGGCGGACAACGCACCCCGTATCGTCATGACATAGTGCAGCGCGACGGGTGGATCATTGGCTGAGGAGGGGCAGCATTTCTGCCGGTTCTGCGCATTGCGACGTCTGGTGCGGAACGGGCGCACAGCTGCCGCGCGCAACAGGTCTTGCATGAAGCCTGTCGCGCGTGTTCCCGCAACCAAATGACACAACGATAAACGTCAAGCAAAAAGCCTCCGGAACGGGGCTCCGAAGATTGGAACGGCCGATGACCAAGGCGTTCAGGCCGGAAAGGTCGCGCGTCGCCATGTTTGCTCCTCGGACGGGCGTAAGGATTCAGCTGAATTCCAGGCCCATTCGGGTAAGGTCGTCCCAGAGGCTTTCGGCAAAGCCGCGCAGCACGATGATCTCGAAGGCGTCCGAGCTGACACGGGTAATGTGGGCGGCGATGTGACCGATCAGCGTCACGGCGGATTGGCCGACGGGGAAAGCGGACGAGTCGAGGTCGAGCGCCGTGCCTTTCGAAAGCGCGCGCTGCGCCGTCTTCCCCTCGATCCGGATGCGGACCCGGCCGTGACTCTGATCGACCCCGCTGGCGCGTGGTTCGAGAGCGGCAAAGAGGCCCTTCATTTCCTGATGCGGCATGGCCGCGTCGCGAACGATGAACCACTGATCGGGCGAAACGGGACGCAAGGCGTGCGGATCCGAGCCGTTGAGACTGGCGAGAAGATGGGCGACGTCCTGCTCCCCCGGCCGAGCGAGAACGTGGATGATGGTGCCTTCCGGCAGGGTCGAAAGCCCGAACGTGGCGGAAGCGACCGGCTGCTTGCTGCCGAGGGCCGGGCGAAGCGTTGGACGGAATTCAGACATGGAGCCTCTCGTTCTGAGGGTCGAAGAAAACCGGGTGGCACAGACGCGCAGGCGTGGATTCTCCGTGAAGGCCACTCCATACCAGCACCTCTTCGCCGTGGCGGCTCTGCCCGTTGTGGACGAGTGCCAGAGCAATGGTCGATCCGACATGCGGGGAGTAGGCGCTCGACGTTACATAGCCCTCGTCGTTCTCGAGGGTGGCTTCCGCTCCCTTGGCGAGAATATGCGAACCGCTGCGGAAAGAGTGCTTCGGATCGATCGGCACGACGCCCACGAGTTGCGGCCTGCCGGACGCGGCCAGCCCCTCGCGCTGGAGCATCGCCTTGCCGATGAAATCCAGCTTGGTGGCCGACACCATTTTACCGAAGCCCAGATCGGCCGGAACGACCGTGCCGTTGATCTCGTTGTGCGTCACATGGCCCTTTTCGATGCGCAGGACGCTAAGCGTCTCGACGCCATAGGGCATGATACCGTGGTCCTTCCCCGCGTCCAGGAGCGCGTCGGCAACGCTTTCGCCGTAGCCGGCCGGCACCGCTATCTCGTAGGCGAGCTCACCGGAGAATGAAATTCGAAACAGGCAGCCGTGAAGGGCGCCGCCGAACAGCGAGACCTCCTTCGCTGCGAGAAACGGGAAGGCTGCGTCGGATATGTCGTCGTCGACGATCTTCTGCAGGATCATGCGCGCCTTTGGTCCGGCAACAGCCATCTGCGCCCATTGGTCGGTGACGGAGGCGAGGCGGACGTCGAGTTCGGGCCAGAGGACCTGCGCGCAGAACTCGAGATGGTTCATGACGCCGGCCGCATAGGCGGTGGTCGTCGTCATGAAAAAGCGATTCTCCGCGAGGCGACTCGTCGTGCCGTCGTCGTAAATGAAGCCGTCTTCGCGCAGCATGAGCCCGTAGCGGGCCTTTCCGACCGGCAGTTTGAGGAAGGCGTTGCAATATACGCGGTTGAGGAATTCGGCGGCGTCGCTTCCGGATAACTCGATCTTGCCGAGCATCGAGACGTCGCAAAGTCCGGCATTCTTGCGAACGTTCAGCACTTCTCGCTCGACGCTCTCCCGCCAGCTCCGTTCACCGCTTTTCGGAAACCAGGCGGAGCGATACCAGAGACCCGTCTCGACGAAGACGGCGCCGTGCTTTTTCGCCCAGTCATGGAGGGGGGACTTGCGGACCGGCTGGAAATGATGTCCCGCATGTGCGCCGGTCAGCGCACCGAAGGACACCGGCGTATAGAAGGGGCGGAACGTCGTCGTCCCGACCTCGGCAGGCGAGACGCCGCGTGCTTTGGCGATCAGTCCGATTGCATTCACGTTGGAAAGCTTGCCCTGGTCCGTCGCCATGCCGGTGGTGGTGTATCGTTTGGCAAGCTCGACATGTCCATAGCCTTCGCGGACGGCCAGCCCGATATCCTTGAGATGAACGTCGTTCTGGAAATCGATGAAGGCTTTGTCCTTGACGCCAGGGATCGACCACAGTGGATTTGAAGAATATGCAGCGTCGTCTCCCTCGACCTTCGGAAGGTCCATCGGCGGGCACCGCAGGCCGACGCCCTCGAGGGCAGCCTGAGCTTGGGCAATGCCTTCTCCGAGGCAGGCCGCGAGCCCCGAAGTCGCTGCTGCGCCGCCGGCAACCTCGAGGCCGTTCAAGCTCCCAGGTGCGAGAAAGGCGGTTTTTTCCGCCGACCAGACGGGCCTGCCGCCTCGGTGGCAGGCAAGATGGATGATCGGGTCGAAACCACCCGCCATTGCGAGCGCATCGACCGCGATCGACTCCGTCCGATCGCCGCGATGGACCTCGATCGCAGAGATTGCCTTGCGGCCCGTTACGCCGCAAACGACAGCTTCCCGGATCAGGCGCGCTTTGCCGCGATAGTCCACGCCTGCGGCCGGGCGGCTGTCGACTATGGCAGCAACGTCGACGCCCGCCGCCTCTAGATCGCGTGCAAGGGTATAGCCGCTGTCGTTGGTGGTGAAGATCGCGGTCGCCCGGCCCGGAGCGACTCCGTATCGATTGAGGTAGGCGCGCATCGCACTTGCCATCATAACGCCCGGACGATCGTTGCCGCCGAAGACGAGCGGGCGTTCTTCCGCGCCGCTCGCAAGCAGGGCCTTTTTGGTGGCGATGCGCCATAGCCGCTCGACCGGCAGGGAGGGCACCGGCTCCCGCACATGTTTCTGTACCCGTTCGACGGCCCCGAAAACATTGCCGTCGTACCAACCGAAGGCGGTGGTGCGCATCATGAACCGGACATTCGGCATCGAGCGCAATTCATCGCTTGTGTCACGGGCGAATTGAGCGGCCGCTTTGCCGTCGATCATCGCCGTCTCGAACAGCAGCGACCCGCCGGGGAGCGAGCCCTCATCCAGGAGAATGACCCGGGCACCGGCGCGGCCGGCGGTAAGCGCCGCGGCAAGTCCCGTCGGGCCGGCGCCGATGACGAGCAGGTCGCAATGCGCCCAGCTCTTCTCATAGGCGTCGGGGTCTGCCTCGTAGCTTGCCTTGCCGAGGCCGGCCGCCTTGCGGATGATCGGCTCGTAGAGCTTCTCCCAGAGCGGCGCCGGCCACATGAAAGTCTTGTAGTAGAAGCCGGCGCCGAGAAAGGGCGACAGGATACCGTTCAATGCACCCAGGTCGAAATCGAGCGAGGGCCAGCGGTTCTGGCTCTGTGCCTCGAGACCCTCGTAGAGCTCCTGCATCGTCGCGCGCGTATTCGGCTCGGTCCGGCCGCCATGGCCAATGGTGACGAGTGCGTTCGGTTCGGCGGCTCCCGCGGTCAAAATTCCACGAGGCCGGTGATATTTGAAGCTGCGGCCGACGAGCATCCGTCCGTTGGCGAGCAGCGCCGAGGCGAGCGTGTCGCCCTGAAGGCCCTGCATCGGCTTTCCGTCGAAGGTAAAGGAGACGGGTGTGTCTCGGCTGACAAGACCAAGGTTCGGAAGGCGATAGGAGCTCATTTGCGTCGCTCCGATCGAGAGCCGTCGGTCGCATCGCGACACGCGGCGACCTCATGTGTCAGGGTATCCCGCATGACAACGAGCCAGCGCCGGCACCCGGAAGTGTGGTGCCAGTATTCCTCATAGGCGCCACGCGGATTGTCGCGCAGGTAAACGTAGTCGAACCAATTTTCGGAATCCGCGTCGGCTCCCGGACGCGAGAGGGCGGCACCCTTGATCGTGAATTCTTCTTTGGGTCTTCGCCCGCAATTCGGGCAGGGCACGAGACTTGCCATTTCGAAATTTTCCTTGGTCCGCGAAATCAGTGAAGGTTCGGCTGAGCGCCTTGGCCTTTTTCATCAAGGAGGTAGCCTCGCTCGAAACGGTCGAGACGAAACGCTGCGGCTGTCTTTTGCGGCGCGCCTCGGGCGAGGAGATGTGCGAAGCAGAATCCTGAGGCAGGGGTCGCCTTGAACCCGCCATAGCACCAGCCGGCATTCAGATAGAGATTGTCGATCGGCGTGCGGTCGATGATCGGCGAGCCGTCCATGCTCATATCCATGATACCGCCCCAGGAGCGCAGCACCCGCACCCGCGACAATGCCGGAATCATGGCCTTTCCGGCCTCCGCCACATGCTCGACGGTCGCCAGGTTGCCGCGCTGAGCGTAGGAATTATAGCCGTCGAGATCGCCGCCAAAGACGAGGCCGCCCTTGTCCGATTGTGAAACGTAGAAATGTCCGGCTCCGAAAGTGACCACCCCGTCAATGAACGGTTTCAGCCCCTCCGACACGAAGGCCTGAAGCACGTGACTCTCGATCGGCAGGCGCAATCCCGCCAGTTCGGCGACCTTCGAGGAATTTCCGGCCGCCGCCAGGGCGAGCTTTCCGCAGCCGATGAAGCCGCGGCTGGTCTCGACGCCGGTGACTCGCCCGTCTTCTCGCCTGATCCCGGTCACTTCGCAATTCTGGATGATATCGACCCCGCGGCTGTCGGCGCCGCGGGCATATCCCCAGGCGACGGCGTCGTGGCGCACGGTACCGCCGCGGCGCTGCAGGAGCCCGCCCTGGATGGGGAAGCGGGCATTGTCGAAATCGAGAAAGGGCAGCATCCGGCGTACGGCCGCCCGATCGAGGAGTTCTGCGTCTACCCCGTGAAGCCGCATCGCATTGCCGCGGCGCGTGTAGGCATCGCGCTGAGCGTCCGAATGATAGAGATTGAGAACGCCGCGCTGCGAGACCATCGCATTGAAATTAAAATCCTGCTCCAGCCCCTCCCATAGCTGCATGGAGAGCTCGTAAAATGGATTGTTCCCGGGGAGCAGGTAGTTCGAGCGAATGATCGTCGTGTTGCGGCCGACATTGCCCGAACCGACATAATTCTTTTCCAGCACCGCGACATTGGTGACGCCGAATTCCTTGGCAAGGTAATAGGCAGTCGCGAGGCCATGGCCACCGCCGCCGACGATGATCACGTCGTAATGTGGCTTCGGGTCTGGCTGGCGCCATGCCGGCGTCCAGTTCCGGTTGCCGCGCAGGCCATTGAGGAGGATGGAAAGGGCAGAGTAGCGCATGGATGCCGCCTCATGAGAAATCCGTGGCGGCAAGGTAACATCTGATTCATTCAGCGAGTTGCAAGTTCGGGTCCTTCTCCTGTAGGAATCGGACATGACGACATCTTCCGACAGCAGGAACGTCCAGCGGGTCGGCTTTCTGCTGGTGCGCAATTTTGCACTGATGAGCTACGCAGCGGCGACGGAGCCGCTGCGTGCGGCCAACCTTCTGGCCGCTCGCCCGCTCTATCAGGTCTTCCCGCTTGCACAGGGGGGAGGGACCGTCACTTCGTCGTCCGGCGTTTCAATCGATTGCGCCGATCTGGAGAGCGATGGAGAAACCTGCCACACCCTCTTCGTCTGCGCGGGCGGCGAGCCCGCCGACTGGGCGGACACGTCCGCCGCGCATACGGCGCTCCGGCGCCTGTCGCGCCTGGGGATTAGGATCGGGGGCATATCCAGCGGGGCGTTCGTGCTCGCCGCCGCGGGTCTTCTCGACAACAACGACTTCACCATTCATTGGGAACACGCGCCCGCGCTTAAGGAAGCATTTCCCCATCTCAATCCCCGACATGCGCGTTTCGTGCTCGATGGCGCGATTGCCACCTGCGGCGGCGGTGTTGCGCCGCTCGACATGATGCATGCGATGATCGCCGAGCGGCTGGGAACCGATTTCGCCCGCCGGGTCAGCGACTGGTATCTGCACGCGGCCGTGGCCGAGCCGACCGCGCCGCAACGCGGTTCGGTCGCGGAGCGGTTCGGTACCAATCATCCTGCCCTGCTTGCCGTGCTCGAGAAGATGGAAACGGCGATCGAACGGCCACTTGGCCGAACCGCCATGGCGCGGTTGGCCGGGGTGAGCCCGAGGCATCTTGACCGGCTGTTCAAGGAGCATCGCGGAGCCGGGTTTCTCGACACTTACCGGGAGATCCGGCTCCGCCACGCCCGAAGGCTCCTGCAGCAAAGCCCGCTCTCCATCGCGGAGATCGCCTATGCCACCGGCTTTTCCAGCCCCGCACATTTTTCGAACGCGTTCAAAGACCTGTTTTCCGAGACGCCCGGCAGCTTGCGCCGCCGCAGAGGAGCCTGATCTCCTGTATTGCCTATGAAGAAAAAAATATTCTCCTGAGTTGATCGACCTGCGACCTCGTGGTACCACTGAGCATGCATGAATGGAGGGACTGCGAGAATGTGCGGCATTGTTGGTTTGTTCTTGAAAGACAGCAGGCTCGAGCCGCAGCTGGGTCAGCTTCTTTCTGACATGTTGATCACCATGACGGACCGGGGGCCGGATTCGGCCGGGCTCGCCATTTACGGCTCGGCCACCGAGGGGAAAGCGAAGGTGACGATCCAGTCGGCAAAGCCCGATATCGATTTCTCGGATCTTGAACGCGATCTTGCCGAAGCAGGTCTGCCGGCACGCGTCGCCGTCAAAAGCACCCATGCCGTCGTGGCGGTTGCGGGGGCCAGACTTGCGGATGTGCGTGCCGTTCTCGCCGCCATTCGCCCTGACGTGCGCATCATGGGTGCTGGCGACAGCGTTGAAATTTATAAGGAAGTCGGCCTGCCGAAGGATGTCGTCGCCCGCTTCGACGTCCGCTCGATGAGCGGTTCGCACGGCATCGGCCACACCCGTATGGCTACGGAATCGGCCGTGACGACACTTGGTGCTCACCCGTTCTCGACCGGATCGGACCAGTGCCTTGTGCATAACGGATCGTTGTCGAACCACAACAATCTGCGCCGGGAATTGATCCGTGAAGGAATTGCCTTCGAGACGCAGAACGACACCGAGGTCGCTGCCGCCTATCTCACGGCAGAAATGGCCAAGGGCAAGGACCTCGGGCAGGCCCTGACCGGTGCACTCGACGACCTCGATGGCTTCTTTACCTTCGTCGTCGGCACCAAGTCGGGCTTCGGCGTCGTGCGGGACCCGATCGCCTGCAAGCCGGCGGTCATGGCTGAAACGGACCGCTATGTCGCATTCGGCTCCGAATACCGGGCACTCGTCGACCTGCCGGACATCGAGAGCGCGCGCATCTGGGAGCCGGAGCCTGCGACCGTCTACTTCTGGGATCATCAGAAGGCCGCCTGACGGGTGTTCCGCCCCTTTCCGAGGATTATTCAAACATGCCAGTGATCGATCTCGCCACCACGCCGCTGCGTGAACTCAACAGCGCCCTCCATAATATTCAGAAGGGCTCCAACGACCTGTCCTACGAAGTCGCCAATCCTCGCGGCAGTCATGCCGTTGCCGTCGGGGTAAGCGGCCCCGTACTGGTCGATGTGAACGGCTCCGTCGGCTACTACTGCGCCGGCATGAACGACGGCGGAACGATCACGGTCCATGGCTCGGCAGGCCCTGGCGTCGCGGAAAACATGATGTCCGGCAAGGTCGTCATCGAAGGCGACGCCAGCCAGTATGCCGGCGCGACAGGCCGCGGTGGCCTGCTCGTGATAAAGGGCAACGCGGCGTCGCGCTGCGGCATTTCCATGAAAGGCATCGATATCGTCGTTCACGGGAATATCGGCCATATGTCGGCTTTCATGGGTCAGTCGGGCCATCTCGTCGTGCTCGGCGACGCGGGCGATGCACTGGGCGACAGCCTCTACGAAGCCAAGCTCTTCGTTCGCGGCACCGTCAAAAGCCTGGGCGCCGATTGCATCGAGAAGGAGATGCGGCCGGAGTACCTGCAAAAGCTCGCCGAGCTTCTGGAAAAGGCCGGCGTCAAGGATGTCCGCCCGGAAGAGTTCAAGCGCTACGGCTCGGCCCGCAAGCTCTACAATTTCAACATCGACAACGCAGACGCGTATTAAAGGCAAGGGACCAGTATGAGCTATCACAACCCCTACACCCCGCCGCGCAAGTCCGCGACCTTCGACGACTATACCCTTGCGGAAATCCGCCGTGCGGCGGCGACCGGCATCTATGACATCAGAGGCGCCGGCACCAAGCGCAAGGTTCCCCACTTGGACGATCTTCTCTTTCTCGGCGCATCGATCTCGCGCTATCCGCTCGAAGGCTACCGCGAGAAATGCGACACCTCTGTCGTGTTGGGGACGCGTTTCGCCAAGAAGCCGATCCATCTGAAGATTCCGGTCAGCATCGCCGGCATGAGCTTCGGCGCGCTTTCCGGCCCGGCCAAGGAAGCGCTCGGCCGGGGTGCGACGGCTTCGGGAACGTCGACCACCACCGGCGATGGCGGCATGACGGATGAGGAGCGCGGTCATTCCCAGACGCTTGTGTATCAATATCTGCCGTCACGCTACGGAATGAACCCGACGGACCTGCGCCGGGCGGATGCGATCGAGGTGGTGGTCGGTCAGGGCGCCAAACCCGGTGGCGGCGGCATGCTGCTCGGCCAGAAGATCTCCGACCGGGTCGCCAATATGCGCAATCTGCCGAAGGGCATAGATCAGCGCTCGGCCTGCCGTCATCCCGACTGGACCGGGCCGGACGATCTCGAGATCAAGATTCTCGAACTGCGCGAGATTACCGACTGGGAAAAGCCCATCTACGTCAAGGTTGGCGGTGCGCGGCCCTATTACGACACGGCGCTTGCGGTGAAAGCCGGTGCGGATGTCGTCGTGCTCGACGGCATGCAGGGCGGAACGGCGGCGACCCAGGACGTCTTCATCGAGAACGTCGGCATGCCGACGCTCGCCTGCATTCGGCCTGCGGTCCAGGCGTTGCAGGACCTCGGCATGCACCGCAAGGTTCAGCTCGTCATATCCGGCGGCATCCGCTCCGGCGCTGACGTCGCCAAGGCGCTGGCGCTTGGGGCAGACGCGGTGGCCATCGGTACAGCGGCTTTGGTCGCCATCGGCGACAACGACCCGCATTGGGAAGAGGAATACCAGAAGCTCGGGACCACTGCCGGTGCCTATGACGACTGGCACGAGGGCAAAGATCCTGCCGGGATCACCACTCAGGATCCCGAATTGATGAAGCGGCTCGACCCGATCGCCGCGGGCCGGCGGCTCGCCAATTATCTGAAGGTGATGACGCTCGAAGCTCAGACCATCGCCCGTGCCTGCGGCAAGAATCATCTGCACAATCTCGAGCCCGAGGACCTTTGTGCCCTGACGATGGAGGCCGCAGCGATGGCGCAGGTGCCGCTGGCGGGTACGAGTTGGTACCCCGGCAAGGGTGCCTTCTGAATGAAGAGTGGCAGGTCGCACTTGAGAGGGTGCGGCCTGTTTTCGCATTTGAGTGTCGGAATCCAAAAGGGGAACAACGTGACACTGGATCTCTTCACCTTCGCCCGTGACAAGGGCGTCAAATATTTCATGATCAGCTACACCGATCTCTTCGGCGGGCAACGCGCCAAGCTCGTCCCGACGGAGGCCATTGGTGAGATGCAGAAGGGCGGCGCGGGCTTTGCCGGCTTCGCAACCTGGTTCGATCTTACGCCTGCCCATCCGGATCTCTTCGCTCTCCCGGACCCGTCGTCGGTCATTCAGCTCCCCTGGAAAAAGGATGTCGCCTGGGTCGCCGCCGATTGCGTCATGGATGAGGCGCCGGTGGAACAGGCTCCGCGCGTGGTGCTTAAGAAGCTGATCGCCGAAGCCGCTGAGGAGGGGCTTCGCGTTAAAACCGGCGTCGAGCCGGAATTTTTCCTGATCTCGCCGGATGGTTCGAAGATTTCCGACACGTTCGATACGGCCGAAAAGCCCTGTTACGACCAGCAGGCGATCATGCGTCGGTACGACGTGATCGCCGAGATCTGCGATTATATGCTCGAACTCGGTTGGAAGCCCTATCAGAACGACCATGAAGACGCGAACGGCCAGTTCGAGATGAACTGGGAGTATGACGACGCGCTCCGTACGGCCGACAAGCACTCGTTCTTCAAGTTCATGGTGAAATCGGTCGCCGAGAAGCACGGCTTGCGTGCGACCTTCATGCCGAAGCCGTTCAAAGGTCTGACGGGCAACGGCTGCCATTGCCATATATCGGTCTGGGATCTGGAAGGCGAGGTGAATGCCTTTGCCGACAAGAGAGCCGAGTTCGGACTTTCCGCCGAGGGGCGCTATTTTCTCGGCGGCATCATGAAGCATGCAAGCGCCCTCGCCGCCGTCACCAATCCGACGGTCAATTCCTACAAGCGCATCAACGCCCCGCGCACGGTTTCCGGTGCGACCTGGGCACCAAATTCGGTGACCTGGACCGGCAACAACCGCACCCATATGGTTCGCGTCCCCGGTCCCGGCCGTTTCGAGCTGCGCCTGCCGGACGGTGCCGTCAATCCCTATCTCCTGCAGGCGATCATCATCGCTGCCGGCCTTTCGGGCGTTCGCTCCAAGGCTGATCCCGGCCGCCACTACGACATCGACATGTACAGGGACGGGCATCAGGTGACCGATGCGCCGAAGCTTCCGCTCAACCTGCTCGACGCCCTGCGGGAGTACAAGAGGGACGAAGAACTGCAGGAAGCGCTTGGACGGGAGTTCTCAGCCGCCTATCTGAAGCTCAAGCAAGGCGAGTGGAATGCCTATTGCTCGCAGTTCACGGATTGGGAGCACCAGACCACGCTGGACGTGTAGGGCGCGTGCAGGAAAAGGACAAAAACATGCAGCAGATCAAAGTGCTACAGCGACCTTTGTGCGTCTTATAAGACGCACGGCGCTGTAGTTTCAGCTTTTTCGGGCCATGACTGTGCGGACGCGCGCACGGCGATAGGCATCGGGGATCGACAGTGCCCAGACGAACAGGCCGCCTGCATGCCGCCCGATGAAGGAGCGGTCCGGAGGCGCGGTTATGTAAGTGACGACGGAAAAGAATACGACGAAAAAGGCAAAGGCCAAGCCGCGGGTCGCATCGCGTATGGCGACATGGCCGGCACCAGGCAGCACTGTCGCCAGCATCAGCACCAGAAAGGGATTGATAGGCTTGGCCATGGTGATCCTCCTCAACCGGCCGGAGCACGATGCTTCAGGTCGGATCGGCCTGAAACAGAAACCGCTGCGCATTTTTTCTGAAGTCCCTCCGACCCGGAACGGCTTCATCATCCGCCAGGAAGCCGCTCAGTACCTCCGCTTCGGCGATTGTCCGCCGTATGATCTCAGGCGCAATCGCGGTGACGGAAAAGCGCGCCTGCCGCAGGAGCAGATGCGCCGCGCGTTGTCCTTCGTCCGCCTGGCGGACGAGCCGCACGCCGCGCGGAGTAATAGCCGCTTCCTTGAGCGTCCGATCGGAAAACAGGCTCGCAAACATGGCCGCGGTCCGTTCGACCTGCCGGTCGGAGGCGTTGCCGTCGCCGCGCATCAGGAGGGCGGTATCGCCGGGCGGCGGCATGAGCAGACGCGGCATTTCATGGACGATCGAGTAGAACTCGGCGCCGGTCGGCCGCGCCAGCGCCCCGATCCTGGGTCTGGCACGGAGAATGGTTTCGAACAGGGTCAGCTTCAGCCACAGTTGCGGCAATCGGCGGCAGACCATGGTGTCGACGATGAGTTCAGCGCGTATCTGCCGTCCGTCGGCCAGGCTGCCGGCGAGGATCGGAAAATGGTCTGCGCTGAAGGTGATGCGAGCGTCCCTGAGGAGCCGTGCCGCGTCGTCGAGGAGACCCCGGCGTTCGGCCATGGCCGCCCGGTGGTCGCGGACGGCGCGCACGCTCATCCATATGCCTGATGCTATTGCGAAGGCAGAGAAAGCAATTGTGGTGATCATGCAATCGCCCTGCTTTTGACGCGGGAAGCGCTCCGGTCGGTTTCAAGAAGGGGAGCGCACGATCCGAATCGGGTGCACGCCCTCCGAAGGTCGGCGGCTCGCCAGGTGCCGCCGACTTAAGCCGGTCAATAGCCTTGCGGCTTCGGCCAGGGCATCGTGAACTGGTCGCCGCGGCGTACGAACTTGTAGCGCCGGAAGTGGAACCACAGCGACGCTATGATATAGAAGCACATCATCGCGCTGAGCTGCGTGCCGTAGCCGAGGAACACGGCGAAATAGGCGGTCGAGCACAGAATGAGCAGCACGATCGTCGGCAAAGGGTGAAACGGGTGCACGTAGCCGCGTTTGATCTTGCCGAGCGGCCACTTGTTTCGGAACATCACCATGTTGAAGGTCATGAAGGTGTAGCCGAGCAGGCCCGAAAGAATGGAGAAGGTCACGACCTGATCGAGCGGGGCTCCGAGCGCGAAAATGAGCGCGATGGGGACCAGGAAGACGATTGCGCGATAGGGCGTGCGGTAGACCGGATGGACGGCACCGAACCAGCTCGGCAGATAGCGGTCGCGGCTCATCGAGAACCAGGCCCGTGAAGCGTCGTTGATGCAGCCGTTTGCCGAGGCGAGCGTGGCGAAGGCCGTGCCGACGAACAGCAGGATCATCAACCCGGTGCTGCCGGTGACGCGGGCGGCGTCGAACAAGGGCGTTCCGGCCTGACCAAGATATTCCCACGGCATCAGGCCGGAGCAGATATACCAGGTCATTGTGGCCGCAACCAGCAGTGTCATGATGCCGGCCATCGTGCCATAGGGAAGCGAACGGGCAGGTGAGCGCACCTCCTCGGCTGCCTGGCAGGTACCCTCGATGCCGAGATAGTACCAGAGGCCGAAGTGCAGCGATGCAACGATCCCGACCCAGCCATAGGGGAGCGGATCCGTGGTGATCGCCGAAAAATCGAGCGGCACTGCAGAGGCGCCGAACTGCACCGACACGAACAGCGCCACGATCGCAAGGAAGGCGACGGCGGTGATGACCAGGTTGAAGGTCAGGGTCGCGAGCACGCCGCGATAGTTGAGCCATGCCAGGAACATGATGGCGAGAACGATGAAGGGCTGCTGGTTGAGGCCTGCCTGGCCCTGCATGCCCGCCACAGTGTCGAGCAGGAAGCCGACGGTGATGGCGTTGGCGGCCTCGAGCATGGTATAGGCCATGACGAGGAAAAGACCGACATTGAACGCCATCAGCGGGCCGACGATGTGTTTTGCCTGAGCGTACTGACCACCCGCTGCGGCGACCGTCGAGGTAACCTCCGAGTCGATCATGGCGACGCAGGTGTAGAGCAGGCCTGCCACCCAGCAGGCCATCAGGCCGGCGATCATGCCGCCTTTGCCCACGGAGAAATTCCAGCCCATATATTCGCCGACGAGCACGATGCCGACGCCGAGTGCCCAGACATGCGAGGGTCCGAGAACCCTCAACAGCCGCAACCGGTCCGGCTCAGCCGCGGCGGATGTAATATCGTCCATCTGCTGTCCTCCCCTCAGATCTCGTGGCGCTCTGCGGTCGCCTCGATCTCGCCTTCGCGAGAGGAGATCAGCAGTTCGTTGTCGTAAGTGCTGTCGATGCGGATGAGATCGGCGAGCATCAGCACGCCGAATAGCGCCGACAGCGCCCAAGCCGCATATTCGAGTATGTCCCACATGGCCAAACCATCCTCCCCTGGATCGATTGAATGAAAACGGAATGCGGGCGGAAAACCGCACACGCGTCCTCGTCCCGCTTTAGCGCTGCTTCGTGCCGAAGCGTTCGTCGATCACTTCGCGGTATTCCCTGTCGGAAAGCCGGGCGACCATCACGAAATAGCCTATGACGAGCAGCGCCATGACGATGAGCGAGGCCCAACTGAAGCTGTAATCGAAGCGCGCAGTGATGATGTCGTTGGCGGCAGCCGGATCGGTGATTCCAAGCGCCGCCCATTGCTGCTGCTCGGTGGCATTCTGGCCGAGCGATTCCCAGGTTGGGTCGGCGATCGGGTTCGGCACCTTGGCCGCGCCCGCGAGGCCGAGATAGAGTGGTATATAAAGCGCCCCGATGGTGAGAACGAGCAATGTGGCCACATCGAAAATCTGACCTGCAAAGCTCTGTTTCGGAGGTTCGTACGACATGATACCTCCTAGCGGCCGAAAGAGCGCATCTCATCGAGATGCTTGAGATCGAGGCTGTAGATGAAGTGCTTGTCTTCCTCGTAGTGGCGCAGCATCGCGACGATGGCGGCCGTATTGAAGAGCAGCACCAGGCCGCAGGCGACTGTCAGGATGACCGTAATGGCCGGAGTTGCGATGTAGGGCCATACGGTAAACAGCGCAAAGAGCAGAGTGCACCATAGGACCACGACGAAGGCTGTCAGGCAGACGCGGTCACGTCTGTGCATTGCATCGATACGCTGGCTGAAGCTCGCATCTTCGCTGAGCTTGCTGAGTGTCGCTTCCATTGGCTTGCCTCCTCCTCCAAGTAGGCTCGAGTTTCGGTATTTCGCTGTGAACCCTCTTATTCTGCTTAGAAAAATTATTTGCCTGACAGGAATGTCCGGCAAAGCGCGGGCACTGTCAAGTGATGTGTGGGATCCGGAGGAGTGCGCTCTGTTTTCCGCCGCCGTCGCCCTCGGCCGCAGAGCGTCCGTTTGCCGGCACATGAAGCCGGAACCCTCAGGCGCCCGCTCCGCGCATCAGAAGGTCATGTGGCGCAGGCCGCCGCGGTGTTGATCTTCCGTCGCGGAAGACGCAAATGTAGCTACTGTCAGTGAAAATCGGAGTGAGATCGGCATGGCTGGGGAAAACGCGGGAAAGCAACGGAACTCGAAGAAGAACGGCAAGGCGGCGCCGGGCCTGACGCGTGTGACGCCGCTGACCCAGGATCCGCATGCCATTCGTGACACCCGCGAAAAGGTGCTGGAGGTAGCGATCGGGCATGAGGTGCGCGCCTTCCGCAAGAAGCTCGGCATTACGGTCGCCGATGTTGCCTCCGCCACCGACATCTCGGTCGGCATGCTGTCGAAGATCGAAAACGGCAACACATCGCCATCGCTGACGACGCTGCAGACGCTGTCGCGGGCACTCGGCGTACCGATCACCGCGTTTTTCCGCCGCTTCGAAGAGGAGCATAGCGCCGTTTTCGTGAAGGCGGGGGAGGGCGTTGACGTCGAGCGACGCGGCACCCGCGCCGGGCATCAATATAACCTCCTCGGCCATATCGGCTCGAACACGTCAGGCGTCGTCGTCGAGCCTTACCTGATCACGCTGACCGAAAACTCCGACATATTTCCGACGTTTCAGCACGATGGTCTGGAGTTCCTCTACATGCTGGAAGGCGAGGTCGTTTATCGGCATGGCAACAACCTCTACCGCATGACTCCGGGCGACAGCCTGTTCTTCGACGCCGACGCGCCGCACGGGCCGGAAGAACTGACCACGCTGCCGATCCGGTATCTGTCCATCATTTCCTATCCGCGCGGCCGCGGAGAGGATTAGATCATGATGTTTTTAGGTCGATCCGCCTAAAAACATCCGGCTCTAAAGAATGTCGTCGCGCAGACAGGCCTTGAAATGGTTGGGCGCCACTTCGCGCAGCTCGGGGCGGACTGCGGCGCAGTCGGGCAGCGCGTAGCGACAGCGGGTTCTGAGCACGCATCCGGAGGGTGGATCGATAGGGCTCGGGATATCGCCTTCGAGAACGATGCGGTCGCCCTTCCGATCCGGATCGGGGACGGGAGCCGCGGATAGAAGGGCCTCGGTATAGGGGTGCGCCGGCTTGGAATAGAGCCGGTGGCACGGGGCGATTTCCATGATACGGCCGAGATACATCACGATCACCCGGTCGCAGAAATGCTCCACCACGGCCAGATCGTGAGAGATGAACAGGATGGTCAGGCCAAGCTGTTCCTTGAGGTCCTGCAAAAGGTTGAGAACCTGCGCCTGCACCGACACGTCAAGCGCCGACACCGGCTCGTCTGCGACGATGAAGCCCGGTGCTACGGCGAGCGCGCGTGCAATGCCGATGCGCTGGCGCTGGCCGCCGGAAAACTCGTGCGGGAAGCGCTGGCCGGCATCGGCCGGCAGTCCGACCAGCGTCAGCAGCCGCTTGACCTCCGCATCCTGCTTCTGGCGGGTGCCGAGTTTGTGGATTTCCATGCCCTCCGCAATCAACTGCCCGACCTTGCGTCGCGGGTTGAGGCTGGCGAACGGATCCTGGAACACCATCTGGATCTTGCGCCGGAACGCCATCATCTCGCGGGCGGGGAGATGGGCGATATCCGTGCCTTCATAGGCGATCACGCCTGCTGTCGGATCGGTCAGCCGCATCAGCGTGCGGCCGATCGTGGTTTTGCCGGAGCCCGATTCTCCCACAAGACCGACGACTTCGCCGCGGGCAATGGTAAAGCTGACATTATCGACGGCATGCACGAAGCGTTTTTCACCCTTGGGGCCGCGGCCCTTGACCGAAAAGCGCTTGGTGAGCCCGCTGACGTCGAGAAGCGGCGCCGTATTGTTCATTTACTTGCCTCCTGCCAGCGAATGCAGCGGACACCATGCTCGTCGCCGGCCTGCACCAGAGGCGGCGGTGCCTTATGACAGTCCTCGATTGCCAGCGAGCAGCGCGGCGCGAACCGGCATCCGGCCGGCAAAGCCAGCGGATTGGGAGGCATGCCGCCGATCGTGTCGAGCCGGCGCGAGCCGGCGTCGTCCACGCGCATTCCGCCCGGCATCGGGATCGATTTGAGCAGGCCGACCGTATAAGGGTGGCGGGGTGCGGAAAAAATCGTCCGGACGGGGCCTTCCTCAACCACCTGGCCGGCATACATCACCGCCACCTTGTCGGCGATCTCGGCGACGACACCGAGATTATGAGTGATGAACAGCACAGACATGCCGATTTCCTTTTGCAGCCGGCGAATAAGGTCGAGGATCTGGGCCTGAATGGTGACGTCGAGCGCGGTGGTCGGCTCGTCGGCGATCAGCAATGCCGGGCGGCAGGACAGTGCGATGGCGATCATCACCCGCTGGCGCATGCCGCCTGAGAGCTGGTGGGGAAAATCATCGACGCGCGATTCCGGGGCCGAAATTCCGACGAGCCTGAGCATTTCGATCGCTTTTTCGCGAGCTTCATTTTTGCTGACATCCTGATGCAGGCGGATGGCCTCTATGATCTGGTCGCCGATCGACCAGACCGGATCGAGGCTGGTCATCGGTTCTTGGAAGATCATGGCGATATCGTTGCCGCGCACCTTGCGCATCGCCTTTTCGTCCAGCGCGCGGATATCCAGACCGGGCTGTCCCGGCAGGTTAAGGCGGATCGCACCATCATCGATCACCCCGCCACCACGGCCGACCAGCCGCATGATGGAGAGCGATGTGACGCTTTTGCCCGAGCCGGATTCCCCGACCACGCCGAGCGTTTTGCCGGCGGCAATCGAAAAGGAAACGTCATCGACGCTTTTTACTGTTCCGCGCGGGGTCGTGAATGAGGTTTTGAGACCGGTCACTTCCAAAAGCGGGATGGACATAGGAGGTTCCGTCATGGCCTCAACTCCTCCGGACACGCGGATCGACATAGCCGTAGAGAATGTCGACCAGCAGATTGACGCCGATATAGATGATGGCGCTGAGCATGATGAAGGCCTGGACCACGGCATAATCCTGCCGGAGAATGCCGTCGATCACCAGCGTGCCGATGCCCGGCCAGACGAAGATGCGCTCCACCAGCACGCTGCCGCCCAATAATTGCGCCAGGATCAAGCCGCCGGCGGTCAATGTCGGCAGGAAGGCATTGGGCAGGATGTGCCGGAAATGCGTCGAGATCGGCGCCACGCCCTTGGCATGCAGAACCGTCACGAAGGGCTCGTTGATGATGTCGAGCAGATTGGCACGCAACAGCCGCACGAGATAGCCGAACGGCCCAAGCGCCAGTGCGATCGACGGCAGCGCCAGATGATGCAGCGCCGTACCGAAGCCCGCGAAATCACCCGCCAGCAGATAGTCGATGGTGAACAGGCCGGTATAGAGTCCGGTGGGTGCCGGGCCGCGGCCGACAGGACCGGGAAACCAGCCAAGCCGTTCGAAAAACACCATCAGGAACAATAGCGCCAGCCAGAAAGGCGGCACGCCGACGCTGATGAAGGACAATAGCCGCAGGAAGCGGTCGAGCCAGCGCGAATTGAGAAAACTGACCAGCACCGTCACCAGCACAGCACCGAAAAAGGCAAACAGGAACGCGTAAAGCGCAAGTTCGGCGCTCGCCGGCAGCCGTTCGGTGATCTGCGACAGAACCGGCTGCCCGGCACTATAGGAAAAGCCCCAGTCGCCGATAAAGAAGGAGGTGACATAGTCCAGATATTGCACGGGCAGCGATTTATCCAGCCCGAGATTGGCGGTCACCTGCGCGATCACTTCGTCATTGGCGAAGGGGCCGGCGATGAGGCGGGCGGGATTGGTGGGCACGGCGCGCAGCACGGCAAAGGCCAGAACCGAGGCGCCGAAAATGGTGACGATGGCCGATCCGATACGTGCAAGCAGAAAGTCGATCATCTCTTGCTCCTAGATTGACATCCGTGCGCCGGATTTCGGGTCATAGATATCGCGCAGCCGGTCGGCGATCAGATTGGCCGAGACGGCGAGGATGAAGATGCCGAGACCGGGAAAGAAGCCCAGCCACCATTGACCCGTGAGCGCGTAGGCGAGCCCCTCGGTGATCATCGTGCCCCATTCGGGCGTCGGCGGCTGGATGCCGAGCCCGACAAAACCCAGGGCGGCAAGGGTGAGGATTGAGAAACCGAAGACCGAAGAGGCCTGAATGAAGATGGTCGACGTGGTCTGAGGCAGAATATGCAGGCGGATCAGCCGAAAACTCGAGGCGCCGAGCGCCTGTGCGGATTCCACATACATCAGCGTCCTGAGGCGCAGGACCTCGCTGCGCAGCAGGCGGAAGTACCAGGGAATGGCGGCCAGAATCACGCCGATGCCGGCCGAGACGATGCCCTGTCCGAGACCAATAGCCACCGCCATGGCCAGAATGAGCGGCGGAAAGGCGAGGATCGCATCCATAATCCGCGAGACCACGACATCGAACCAGCCGCCGATGAGACCCGCCAGCAGGCCCAATGTGCCGCCGATCAGGGTGCCGGCAATGGTGACGCTGATCGCCACGCCCATCGACACCTGCGCGCCGCGAATGAAGCGGGCCAGCACATCGCGGCCGACATCGTCGGTTCCCATGGGATGTGCGAGATCGGGCGGCAGCAGCGAGTTGAGGATATCGACGCGCAGCGGATCTTCCCGCCAGAGCCAACCCCCGAACACTGCCAGAAGGACGATCAGGCCGAAAAGCACCACGCCGAGCAGCAATTCCCAATCATGCGCCAATTGAGCAATAAGACGTCTCACCAGCCTGGCCTCTTATCTTGGTGGAAAAGGGTTGGAGCGCACGGTCGGGCCGCGCGTTCCCATGATGGCGGTCTCTCAGATCCGGGGCGGGGGTCGGGTCCCCGCCCCCGTTTCGCCGGCCTCCGACCGACAGCCCTGCCTGGATCACGTCACGAAAACGCGTGCGGATAGTGCTTTCGCGCATAATCCTCGGTGATGTAGCCATCGGCCAGGTCGCGCTTGACCATCTCGACCGGCCGCTCGGCGGGGTCGCCATAGCCGCCGCCGCTGCCGGTGCGGGTTTGCAGCACCGAATCCTTGGGCATGTGGAAATGCGTCGATTTGGCGATGGAATGAACTTCGCCATCCGGCATTTTGGCGAAACAATTGTTCGGCCGTGCCTCCTTGCCGCCCAACAGGCCCCAGGGGGCATTGAGCGTGCGGTCGAAGACGGTGGTGATCAGCGTGTCCTCTGTCATGCGGATATCGAGATTGAGGCCAGGTCCGCCGCGCCACTTGCCCGGTCCGACGGAATCCTCGGCCAGCGCCAGCTGCTCGATGATCCAGGGATTGCGGTGCTCCCAGACTTCGGCCGGGGTGAAGCGGGTGGCGGATTCGGCGATATGCAGCATGATGCCTCCATCACCGCCGTCCCAGGCCCCCTGTCCCGTCGGCAGCGGCGTGCCGTCCGCCCAGGGCTCGCCGCTTTCCTCCCGGCTTCCCCAGGCCACGACAGAGCAGATGCAACCGCCGGATTGGGCGGGCACGGCCTTGGGCATGGCGTGCGCGACGGCGTTATAGATGACTTCGATCGCCTGCAGGCCCGGCCATCCATAGATGAAGGACGGTGCCGGCGGCAGCGGGTCGAACATCGAGCCGGGGCGGGTGATGACCTTGAGCGGCCGAAAGTGACCCTCATGCGGCGCTTCGCCATAGCCGGCCAGCATGGTGATCGCCACCCGGCTGGCCGAAATGGTGGTGGGCAGCGGCGAGTTGGTCGGCCCGGCCTGCTCGTCGGGCACGCCGGAAAAGTCGAGGATGACGTCCGAAGCCCTGACTTCAAGCACGACCTCGAAGGGAATACGGTCCGTGGTGACGCCGTTATTGTCCATTTCGCCCTTGCCGACATAGCGGCCGTCGGGGATCTTCTCGAAATAAGAGCGGACGATACGTTCGCCATGGTCGAACATGTCGTCGACCGCGGCCCGGTAGGTTTCGAGCCCAAACCGCTCGATCACCTCGATCAGCGATTTGACGCCCACCCGGCAGCCCGTGACCTGCGCGTCGAGGTCTCCGCGCACCATTTGGGGAACCCGCGTATTGGCCATGATCATCCGGAAAATGTCGTCGTTGAGAACATTTTCCTTGTAGATCTTGACGCCCGGAAAGATCACGCCCTCCTGGAAAACATCCGTCGTGTCGGTGCAATAGGGATCCTTGGCGCCGATATCCAGCCAATGTCCCTTGATCGCTGTATAGCCGATCAGCTCCTCATCCCGAAAGAAGACCGGCATGATGATGACCACGTCCTGCGGATGTGAGCCGGTTCCGAATGGCCAGTTATAGATCAGAGCATCGCCGGGCTTGAGGGTTTCCGGCCCGCCATTGGCCTTGACGGCCTCGATGATGCAGAAGGACAGGGTCCCCATGAACATCGGCAGCGACGGCGCCTGCGACAGAAGCCGGACTTCCTTGTCATAGATGGCCGCGGCGAAATCGAGCACTTCGTAGATGATCGGCGAAAATGAGGTGCGGATCAAAGCTCGCTTCATCTGGTTGGCGGCCGAATTCAGCGCGTGGCGAATGACCTCGGTGGTGATCGGGTCGGCCTTGGCATCGGTGATGCGGCCGAACATGCCGGCATTATGGGTGACGGGTTCATGTTTTCTAGCCATTTCAGTGCGTCCGTTCCAAAATGATTTCGCCGGCTTTGCCGCTCGAGATGGTCCACTGGACATCGACATAGGTGGTCGTCGTGTCTTCGGTGATGATGGCGGGGCCGCGGATCTCGCCGGAAATCCGGCCACGGGGGATGATCCGGAAGGGCAGTCGCGCCGTGGATTCGAAGGAATAGACCTCCATAACCCTATCATCTTCGCCATCCGAGCGCTTGGGCGTGTAGCTCAGCTCCCGGCGCGGCAAGAGCACCGTGGTGCTGGCACGGACCGAGACCAGTTCGACATCCTCGTTCATCGTCGAGCCGAACGTGCGGGCATACTCGGCCACGAAACGCTCGAGGATAGCCTCCTCGGTTTCGGCAATACGTCCTTCGGCCAGTTCGACTTCGATGGACAGAGTATGCTCCTGACCCTTGTAGCGCAGGTCGAGACGTACGGAGCGCACGCCGTCGCCGGCATGCGCCGTGCTGCGTTCCGTCAATGTTGCGAACAGCTCTTCCAGAATTCGGGCGACCTCGGTCAGGGCGCCGGGAGCAAAGCCGATAACCCGCGTGCGCGCCGTCGATTGCACCATGTCGGCGCCCAACAGGCCCCATGCGGAGAAATTGCCCGCCAGCGGCGGGATGATGACATGGTTCATTTCAAGCTCGTCGGCCAGCAACGTCCCCATCAACGGGCCGGCGCCGCCGAAGGGAAGAAGCGTGATCGTGCGTGGATCGAGGCCCTGATCGAGCGAGATTTCGCGCATGGCATTGGCCATTGCCGCCGATGAGATTCGCATGACGCCCGCTGCCGTCGCCTCGACGTCCTGACCGATATGGGTGCCGACCGACTCAAGCGCTGCACGCGCCTTTTCAATATTGAGGTGAATGCCGGAGGCGAGATCGCCTGGCCCGAGCATACCGAGCCATGCGGCCGCATCGGTCATGGCGGGTTCGGTGCCGCCCTGGCCGTAACAGGCCGGCCCCGGGACGGCCTGCGCAGAACGCGGTCCGACCCGCATCAGACCACCGGGATCGATATGGGCGATCGAGCCGCCTCCCGAACCGATGGAGCGCACATCGACCCAGGGACTCTGGATCGGCATATTGTCGATCATGCCCTCGAACAGGATCTGCGGCTTGTCGTCGATCACCAGAGCGGTGTCGAAGCTGGTGCCGCCGACATCGGCGGTGACCAGGGCCTTGATGCCGAGCATCTTGGCGAGTTCGCTCGCCCCTTGCGCGCCGCCGACCGGTCCTGACATGATGGTTTCGAACGGGCGGTCCTCGGCCTCGGCGAAGGTCATCGAACCCGAACCGGAGCGGGTGATCAGCGATGTGCCCTTAAAGCCCCTCTCGCGCAGGCGGCCGTCGAGACGGCGCAAGTAGTTCGACATCCGGCCACGCACGAAAGCATCGATGCAGGTGGTCGAAGTGCGCTCATACTCGCGATACTCGCCCGAGATCCTGTGGGACAGCGAGATACCGCCTTCAAAGCCTTCCTCACGCAACAGCCGCTCGACTTCGAGCTCGTGGGCGGGATTGGCGTAGGCGTTGATCAGGCTGACCGCGATGGCATCGACGCTTTCCGCAATCATCTTTTGCGCCGCCGCTTTCACGGTGTCGGCGTCGAGCGGGCGATACTCGCGGCCATTGCCCAGCATGCGGCCATCGACTTCGAGGCGCAGGCGACGTGGCACCAGCGGCTCCGTCTGCTTCCAGAACAGATTATACATTTCCACCCGGTCGCCTCGGCGGATTTCCAGCACGTCGCGGAAACCCGTCGTGGTGATCAGGCCGATCCTGGAGCCGCGCCGCTCGAGAAGAGCGTTGAGGCCTACGGTCGTCCCGTGCAGAAAGAACAGCGCTTCCTCGATAATCTCCTGCGGTACGTGCTGGGTGATCGCATTGACCACCCCCTCCTCCGGCGCCGAAGGCACGGTCGGAACCTTTCCTTCAACCGTTTTGCCGGTCCGCTCGTCGAAATAGACGAGATCGGTGAACGTGCCGCCAATGTCGACACCAATACGCGTTGCCATTCTTTCTTTCCTCCGGAGAGTTTATTTCGCCCAGTAGCGATAGTCGGGGAGCGGCGAGAAGGTGAACTTGGTCACGGCATCGGAGAGAACGACGACCGGCTGATCCTCGAAGAACAGGATCTTCGGATAATCCGCACGCCAGATTTCCGTGGCCTGGTCCATGATCGTCTGTCGCTCGGCCGGGTCGGAAGAGGCGCGCAGTCTCTCGATCAGCGCATCCATGTCTTTGTTGCAATATTCGGTGAGATTGTTGGGATTGCCGCAAACCGCGTCATAGCCCCAGTAATAGCCGACCTCGAACACGCCGGGACCGTCGAGACGCATCAGCGACTGAACCCGATGACCCTGTGACAGGTCCTGGAATTCGGCAGCCGGCGCCACGCGGATCTTGAGGGTGATGCCGAGATCTTTCCAAGTGCTTTGCAGAATGGTGGCCAGTTGCTGCTGGGTGGCGTCGCCTTCCTGGATCATCACCTCGACATCGACGGGTGTTGCCACGCCGCTTTCGGCGATCAGAACTTTTGCCCGATCGAGATCGAAGGGGACCGGCTTGCTGAGCTCGGCGTTGAAGCCGGGCAGGCTGGGCGGAATCGGTCCGTAATATTGCGTGCCGTAACCATAGGCGACGCGCGAAACGATGCTTTCATAGGGCACGGCATGGGCGACGGCTTGTCGGAAAAGCTTGTTGTTCCAGGGTGCCTTGGTATTGGGCAGAATCATCTGCTGGGCAAATGGACTGGAATAGGCGATCACCCGCGTGCCGGCATTGCTGACCATGGTTTTGACGGCCTGCTTGGCAAGGCCGAAGGTGATATCGGCCTGCCCGGTACGTGCCTGCAGCAAAAGCGTCGGCAAGGCGGTGATCCAGTTGACGTTGATGGCCTTCGATGCCGGCGCTTCGCCTGCGAAAGCCGGATTGGCCACTAGGCGAGCATTCTGGTTGGCCGTATAGGAATCCAAAAGGAACGGTCCGGATTCGGTTACATTTGCCGCCATGTACTCATTCGGCTGACCGGGCGTGACGCCGCCATTGGCTTCGACGATGGAGGGATCGACGATCGATGCCGCATGGGTGGCCAGATCGCCCAGCATGTTGCCGTTTGGCTTGTTGAGCGTGATCTCGACCGTCAGCGGATCGACCGCTTCGATGGACTTGAAAATGACAGGATCGATATGACCGTCTGTCAGGAAGAACCGGCCGCAGCCGGCCATGTCAAGCACGCGCTGTAGGGAATAGCGAACAGCATCCGCATCGACCGGCTTGCCGCTTTCGAACGTGTAGCCTTCCTTGAGGTGGAACGTGTAGACCAACCCATCCTCACTGACCTCCCAGGACTTGGCGAGATAGGGCTCGATCTTGGAATAATCGACGGCCCCTGTGCCCTCGGGCCCTTCCGCGGTGCCGTTCTGAACCAGACGCACATAGAAATTCTGCAGAAAACTGATTTCCTGCAACCCGCAGGCCCAGGCCGGATCCAGCGTGCTGGGCGCCACCGCGCTGTTGACGACGAGATCAGAGCTTTGAGCCGAAGCCGGGCCCGCAAAACCTGCCATGCAAGACAGCAATGCCGTGGCAAACTGCAATCCGCGTTTGTTTCCGATGCGCATTCAAACATCCTTTCGACGGCGGGCGTCGAAAAATGACCTCCACGTATTGCTACGTGGCGCGCGCTCTCAACGCCCCTCCAAGAGCGCGCCTATAGGAAAATATTTTCCTTATAGGACACGAGTCGAACAGGATGTCAATCGAGTAGGTTTTAAACAAAGCCGAGATTTCATGCTCAAAATCGGTCATGATTGAGCGTTGTAAAGCTGAACTAGGTGTTAAATGAACTTATAAATCCGATATCCACTCTTGCGTATCATAACAGAGTTGCATAACGATATTTCGTATCGGAAAAAATCGTATCCTCGATAGGATAATCAGTGGAAGTGACCATATCTGTAGCCCTCTCAGATGTATATAAATTGAGATTGTTCGAAGCTATTGTAGAGAACAATGGAGATCATGAAGAAATAGAATTGTTCCGCAACAGAAATTGTCGGAAACGCGATCATGATAGTTCAGTTGGTCACGGTGTTTTTACCACGCAGGCCAGTGCCGCACTCCGGCGATCTCAGGCGGAACATGGCATCGCAATCGCTTCCCAGGGCCTTCCCGCTCTGCACGCATTGGCTATAGCCAAAAGAAATAGACACCGCAGAGGACGCGGACCCGATGACCAATGATCTCGTACCACTGGACGCACCGCCGCGGCCGCGATCCCGGCGTTCGATTGCCGAAACCTTGCGCCAGTTGCGGCAGGAAAATGGCCTGACCCTCAACGAACTGGCGCGAAGATGCGCTCTGGCGCCTTCGACGCTTTCCAAGATCGAGAACGGACAGATGTCGCCGACCTACGACACGATCCTCAGCCTGGCGGAGGGGCTTGGCGCCGACGTTGCCGAGTTGTTCGCACGGCGTCAGACCACCACGGTCAGCGGCCGGCGTACCATCAACCGCGCCGGAGATGGTGTCGCCCACAATACAGATCAGTACGATTATCAAATGCTGTGCACCGAACTGGCCCACAAGCAGTTCGTGCCGCTCAAGGCAATCATCAAGGCCAATTCGATCAGCCGCTTTGGTGGCATGCTGTCTCATTCCGGCGAGGAATTTGTCTATGTGCTGTCCGGCGAAATCGAGCTCCACACGCAATTTTATGCACCCACGCGTCTCCATACCGGCGACAGTTGCTTCTTCGACAGCACGATGGGCCACGCATTGCTGAAGGCCTCCGAAGAGGATGCCGAGGTCTTATGGGTCTGCTCGCGGATCATCGAACCGCTCAAGGATAACGGGTCATGATGCTGCTCGTGGTTCCAGTTGCAGATTAAGTTGCATGAAAAGAAATATTTTTTCCTGTTAATTGATTTGACCGAACTGCTCTGCTAGCAATTGCACCATCGGCCGGGATGGGGATCGACGTGCGCCGGGACGCCCCATGGACCCGCGCGGGTTGAATGAGAGGAGAGCAATGCGCATGCAGAATTTCGTTCTGACTGTCACCTGCAAATCGACGCGCGGCATCGTCGCCGCCATCTCCGGATACCTGGCCGGGCAGGGCTGCAACATCGTCGATTCGTCGCAATTCGATGACCTCGAAACGGGTCTGTTCTTCATGCGTATTAGCTTCATCTCCGAGGAAAGGCTGGGCCTTGCGGCTCTTGAGGAGGGGCTGAAGCCGATTGCCTCGAAGTTCGAAATGGTGACGGCTCTTCACGAACAGTCGGAGCGGATGAAGGTTCTTCTGATGGTGTCGCGTTTCGGCCATTGCCTGAACGACCTGCTCTACCGCTGGAAGATCGGGGCGCTGCCGATCGACATCGTCGGCGTCGTTTCCAACCATTTCGAGTACCAGAAGGTGGTCGTCAACCACGACATCCCCTTCCATTGCATCAAGGTGACCAAGGAGAACAAGCCCAGGGCCGAAGCCCAGCTGATGGAAGTGGTCGAGCAGACCGGCGCCGAGCTGATCGTGCTTGCCCGCTACATGCAGGTGCTTTCGGATGCGCTGTGCAAGAAGATGTCGGGGAAGATCATCAACATCCACCACTCCTTCCTGCCGTCGTTCAAGGGGGCGAACCCCTACAAGCAGGCCTATGAGCGCGGCGTAAAGCTGATCGGCGCGACGGCGCATTACGTCACCGCCGATCTCGACGAGGGTCCGATCATCGAGCAGGACATCGCCCGCATCACCCATGCGCAGTCGGCCGAGGATTACGTCTCGATCGGCCGGGATGTCGAAAGCCAGGTGCTGGCGCGGGCCGTGCACGCCCATATCCACCACCGCTGCTTCATCAACGGCAACCGCGTCGTCGTCTTCCCGCCGAGCCCGGGAAGCTACGCCTCCGAACGGATGGGCTGAGGCTGGTTCAGGTCGCGGCCCGCCGGATCGGCTGTCTCGTGGCGCCCGTCGCCCCGAGCTCGAAGCCGTCGAAACCGTTGAGAAGCGGTGCCGCGCCGGGCCGGGAAAAATAATCGGGCTGGCTTGCCTCCACGTGGAATTCTGAATATATTCAGGAAATAAATATTCCGTATGGGAAAAAGAGGGAACGAAATGGCTTTATCCTGGCGTTTCTCCGCCTTGGCGGATCGACATCGCGCTCTCGGATCGAAACTGGAGGACTGGAGCGGCATGGGGACCGCCTGGACCTATGAAAAGGACATGTCCGAAGAGCATGTCGCGATCCGTACGAAAGCCGGGATCATGGATGTTTCCGGCCTGAAGAAAGTGCATCTGGTCGGTCCGCATGCCATTGCCGTGCTCGATTACATCACCACCCGCGACATGACGAAAATTTATCCCGGCCGCTCCGTCTATGCCTGCATGCTGAACGACCGTGGGCATTTCACCGACGACTGCATCGTCTACCGCACCGGCCCCAATTCCTGGATGCTGGTCCACGGCTCCGGTTCCGGCTACGAGGAGATCGTGAAGCAGGCTGCGGGCCGTAACTGCGCAGTGCTGTTCGACGACGATCTGCATGATCTGTCGCTGCAGGGGCCGCTTGCGGTCGACTATCTCGACAAACACGTACCGGGCATCCGCGACCTCAAATATTTCCATCACATGCAGACGACGCTCTTTGGCGCTCCGGTCATGATTTCGCGCACCGGCTATACCGGAGAGCGCGGTTATGAAATCTTCGTGCGCGGCCAGGATGCGGTCATGGTCTGGGACCGTATCCTCTCGGAAGGCAAGGAGATGGGCATCATCCCCTGCTGTTTCAGCGTGCTCGACATGCTGCGGGTGGAAAGCTACCTGCTCTTTTATCCCTACGACAATTCGCAGATGTACCCCTTCGCCGACCAGCCGCCGGGCGACAGCCTATGGGAACTCGGCCTCGATTTCACCGTCAGTCCCGGCAAGGCGGGCTTCCGTGGCGCCGAGGAACATGCGCGGCTGAAAGGCAAGGAGCGCTTCAAGATTTTCGGCATGCTGATCGACGCCGATGGCCCGGCCGATCTCGGGGACGAGGTCTATGCCGAAGACAGGAAGGTCGGCGTAATCACCTGTCCGAGCTATTCGACACTGACGAAGAAGTCCATGGCGATCGCCCGTTTGGACGTCGACAAGGCCGTCCAGGGCGCGAAGCTGGAGGTGCGCGGCAAGAACCTCGACGCTAGAGCGATCGCCCACACGCTGACATTCGACGATCCGGAGAAGAAGAAGAGAACGGCCGTCGGTTAGGAGAGGCGGCCATGCTTGTCGAAGGCATTAAGAGCCGTCCGGTCTATATGGGACTTTCCATCCAGCCGCGCGCCCGGCGGCACATCTTCGCACTGGAAGGGGAGGGCGCCCATGCCCTTCTCGATCGTAAGGCGGCACTCGACAGCACGGCGCTATCCCGCAGTGAGATCCTCTATGCCCCGCGCGGCTCGCAGGGCAAGGGAAATGACGAGGCGCTGCGCGCGCTTGGCGCCGACATGTTTTTCGCAGCCCCGACAATCGCGACGCTGCTCTTCCGCCTCAGGGGGACGTTGACGACCGCTCATATGGGAACACGGCTTTACATCGCCGGCACTGAGGGCTTCATCGGCCAGGCGATGATCGTGGCACTCGATCACGGCATGGATCACGCCTCGGTCATCACCGAACATCGTGGCTCATTGGCGCGCCGCGTGCAATGCGTCCACTGCAAAGGCGTCACCGAGGACGTCACTCACAGCCCCTTTCCCTGCGGCCATTGCGGTCTGCCGCTTCTCGTACGCGACCATTACTCGCGGCGCCTCGGCGCCTTTCAGGGCGTCAATATCGATGCGGAAGAACCCGGCAGCGCACCTGACCCGGAGGAGTTGTTCCTGTGAGCGGTGGTACCGAAATTCCCGTCCGCGTGACCAAGGTGACGCCCGTTGCGCATCGCATCAAGCGCTTCCGCTTCGAGCGCCTGGATGGCCGGCCGATGCCGTACTTCTCCGGTGGCGCTCACGTCATCGTTTCGATGAACGACAATGGCCACCTCCGGCGCAACGCCTACTCGCTGATGTCGCCGCCATATGATTGCTCGGCCTACGAGATCAGCGTTCTTCATGTCGATGATTCGCGTGGCGGCTCGTCCTTCATGCACGAGAAGGTGCGCGAAGGCGACGAGATGAGGGTCTCCCATCCGGTCAATCTGTTCCAGCCGGATTGGCGCGGCCGCAAACATCTGCTGATTGCCGGCGGCATCGGGATCACGCCCTTCATCGCCATGATGGAGCAGTTTTCCCGCGAGGGTGCCCAGTTCGAATTGCATTATGCCATTCGGTCGCGCGACCGCGGCGCATATTGCGAGGACCTCGTCGCCCACTACGGACGGCATCGGGTGAAGATCTATTGCGATGCCGAAGACAATCGCATTCCGGTCGCCCGCTTGCTCGACAGCCAACCGCTCGGCACGCATCTCTATGTCTGCGGTCCCGCGGGCCTGATCGACGGCGTACTCAAGTCCGGGCTGGAGTCTGGCTGGCCGGAGCAGAACCTGCATTCCGAGCGCTTTCTGTCCTCCCAGCCCGGCAAGCCCTTTTCGATCGAGCTGACGCGCTCCGGCAAGACCGTCCATGTCGGTCATCATGAGAGCATGCTGGAGGCAATTGAGTCGGCCGGCGTCGATGCGCCCTTTCTCTGTCGCGGCGGTGCCTGCGGGCAATGCGAAACAAGGGTCGCACTCTGCGACGGCAAGCTGCTGCACAACGACGTCTATCTGACCGACGAAGAAAAGGCTTCCGGCCGAAAGGTGATGCTCTGCGTCTCTCGATTCGAGGGAAAGACCTTGCATCTCGACCTCTAGAGCCGTTCCGGGAAAACCGTCCAACAGTTTTCCGCCCAGAAATGTGTAGCTTCAAAGACTTGGATTGTTCGACGAAACAATCCATCGGGCCGACGAGGAGGAGAACGGGCATGGCAATCGCCTTCAAGCAGGAAACATTCCGGGATGATTTCAGCTATCGCAACAGTGCGGAAAACATCCGGCGCTTCCCGTTTCCGTTCGACCGCGACGAGTACATGTACGCAGTCAACATGGAACCGCATGTGAAGGGGCAGAAGGGCACCGCCTTCGAAAACCTGATCGACGTCGATGAGCATTACGTCGCCGAGATGCGAGACCGGGCTCTGGTTCTGAAAGAGGACCCGCTGCGCTATCAGGCCCTGCCTCATATGATGGCCGCGCAATGGGATACGCTCGAACTTCTGATGGAGGAGCAGGCCGTCGGATTTCCCGAGCATTTCACGCTCGCCAGGAACGGCGATCAATGGCGCTGGATCAACCGGCCGCTCGGCATCGACGACACCTTCACCTTCGGCGATCGCTCGACGCTTCCCTGTGAGCCGCTCGAATACATCACCCGCCAAGCCCAGGGGGACTTCTGCATCGTCGATCAGCGCGACGGCAATCTCTGGATGGATGCCGGCATGGTCACGACCCAGGCGGACTGGTCGCTCGATTTCGATATCGGCATGAATTTCATGGAATGGCACGGACCGGTGCCGCTCGCCCATCAGATGGGGGTCTTCGACCGCGCGCTGAAATTTCTCCTGAACCTGCAGCAGGGCAAGCCTACGCGCCGCTTCAACTGGACGATGACGATCAATCCGCGCCTCGATACCAGTCCGGAAAACTATCATAAATGGGGTCCGGACCGTGCCACCGTCACGACGGGAAATGTCGGCGACAAGGTGCATCTGCGCGTCGAGGTGCAGAGCCTCTGGCGCCTTCCGCGCTCGAACGCCATCCTCTTCGTCATCCGCTGTTATCTGATGAATATGAATGAGCTCGTGACGGTACCGAAATGGGCGCGCCGCTTTCCGCGCGTGCTCAGAACGCTGCCGCCGGAGCTTATCGATTACAAGGGCCTTACGCGCTATCGCCAGACCACGATCGACTGGCTTTCGAAATTCGACGACGGCGAGCCGACCAGTCCCGGCACCTTTCCGGATTGACGCCCTATCCAGCGCCAAGACGACTGCATGCAACAGCAACTTCCACCAAAAGCAAAAGGGGAATGCTTCATGACAAGAGTTGCCGTCATCGGTGCCGGTCCATCGGGCCTTGCTCAATTGCGGGCCTTTCAGTCGGCCGCCCAGAAGGGCGCCGAGATTCCGGAAGTCGTATGCTATGAAAAGCAGGCCGACTGGGGAGGACTTTGGAATTATACCTGGCGTACCGGACTGGACGAATATGGCGAGCCCGTGCATGGCAGCATGTATCGCTACCTCTGGTCGAACGGCCCCAAGGAGTGCCTCGAGTTCGCGGACTATACCTTCGAGGAGCATTTCGGCAAACCGATCGCTTCCTATCCGCCCCGCGCGGTGCTGTGGGATTATATAAAGGGTCGCGTGGAGAAGGCGAATGTGCGCCGCTGGGTGCGTTTCCACACGCCGGTTCGCATGGTGCGCTTCGACGGAGAGACGAAGAAGTTCACGGTGACCGCTCACAATCGTCTCGAAGACCGCATGTATGACGAAGAGTTCGACTATGTCGTCGTTGCGAGCGGTCACTTCTCTACACCGCAGGTCCCCTATTTCGAAGGCGTGAAGACCTTCAACGGCCGGGTGCTGCATGCGCATGACTTCCGCGATGCGCTGGAGTTCAAGGGCAAGGACGTTCTCATCGTCGGCCGCAGCTATTCGGCCGAGGATATCGGCTCGCAATGCTGGAAGTATGGGGCGAAATCGGTGACGACGAGCTATCGCTCCAAGCCGATGGGCTTCAACTGGCCGGAAAATTTCGAGGAACGGCCACTGCTGACGAAGCTCGAAAACACGACGGCTCATTTCGCGGACGGCTCGACAAAGGAAGTGGACGCGCTGATCCTGTGCACCGGCTACCAGCACCACTTTCCCTTCCTGCCCGACGAACTCAGACTCAAGACCGCAAACCGCCTTTGGGCCGACCATCTCTACAAGGGCGTGGTCTTCGATGGGAATCCGCAGCTCTTCTACATCGGCATGCAGGATCAGTTCTATACCTTCAACATGTTCGACGTGCAGGCCTGGTGGGCGCGCGATGTCATGATGGGCCGCATCGAGCTGCCGCCGGAAGAGGAACTGAAGGCGAATTTCGACATGTGGCGTGCCCGCGAGGAAACGCTCGAGCATGCCGAGGAGATGATCTGGTACCAGGGCGACTATGTGAAGGAACTGCTCGCTGAAACCGATTATCCGAGCTTCGATATCGAAGGGGTCAACCGGACCTTTATGAAATGGGAGCACCACAAGGCTGAAAACATCATGGGTTTTCGCAACCATGCCTATAGGTCGCTGATGACGGGCAACATGTCGCCCGAACACCACACTCCCTGGGTCGAAGCGCTTGACGATTCGCTCGAGGAATATCTGCGCGAGTGACGCTCTCCGATAATCCCGCGAAATCGCTTCGCCCTTCATCCGTATGCCGGATGAAGGGCGAAATTGTTTAGATCACGTTCATGTTTTTAGATCGATCCCACGTGAAAACGTCGCGGTCTACGAGCGCGGCCGCTTCTTCTGGGGATCGTAATGCGACAGCGGCACGACAGCCGCCGGCAGGCGTTTTTGCTGGCCGTCGAGTTTGCCGATCTCGACCTGCGTGCCGACCGTCGCATGCGTGACGTCGATCCTGGCGAGTGCGATCGTCTTGCCGAGGACCGGCGAACGGGTTGCACTGGTGACAACGCCGATCTGCGCGCGTCCGACATGCACGCAATCGCCATGGCCGATCGCCTCGTTCGCCAGAACGTCGAGCCCGACCATCAGCTGGCGTGGGCTTTCCTTGCGGCGCATCAGCGCTTCGCGGCCTATGAAATCGTCCGGCTTTGATTTCAGCGGCACCGTGAAGCCGATACCGGCCTCGAACGGGTCGGTCTGATCGTCGAAGTCGTAATGGGCGAAGATCAGGCCCGCCTCGATGCGAACCATGTCGAGCGCTTCCAACCCCATCGGCTTCATCCCATGCGGCTCTCCAGCCTGCCAGACCGCGTCGAATACGGTCAGTGCATCTTTCGGATGACAGAATATTTCGTAGCCGAGTTCGCCGGTATACCCGGTGCGGGAGACGACGACAGGTGCGCCTTTGAACCCCCCGATGCGACCGACCGCAAAGCGGAACCATTCGAGCTCGCTGATCGTGGACTGACGGGGTGCTGTCCAGATGATCTCCCTAAGGATATCGCGGCTCTTCGGCCCCTGAACGGCAATATTATGCATCTGGTCGGTCGATGAGCGCACCCAGGCCCTGAAGCCCTTCTTCTCCGCCTGCTCTCGCAGCCAGATGCCGCTGTAATCGTCGCCGCCGATCCAGCGGAAGTTCTTATCACCGAGGCGGAAGAGGGTTCCGTCGTCGATCATGCCGCCATGCTCGTAGCACATTGCGGAATAGACGACCTGGCCCGTGGAAAGCTTGCGTACGTCGCGCGTCAGGCAATATTGCAGCAATTCCTCGGCATCCGGGCCCGTGACCTCGAACTTCCGCAGCGGCGAGAGGTCGATGACTGCGGCTCTCTCGCGGCAGGCCCAGTATTCCTCGATCGGTCCTTCCGACGAAAACCGGTTCGGCAGCCAATAGCCGCGATACTCGGCGTAGTCCCGCGTGAGCGCCGAGAAGCGGGGATGGAAGGCTGTTTCGCGCGTCATTTCGGGATCGGCATCGGGTGTCATGCGATAGGCTACCGCTCGTGAGAATTGCTCGTTTCCGGAAAAGGTCCGGACGTGAATGTCGGTCGGATCCCAGCCGTTTGCCGCATCGATGTCGTCTGGGCAGGAGGACGAGACGCAGATCAGGTCCGTCACGGCTCGCATCAGCACATAGTCGCCCGGACGAGACCAGGGCTCATCGAGATAGAGCTGGTTGTTGTGATCGATACTGGTGTTGTAGAAATAATTGAGCGCTTCCCAGCCCTTCCGGCCGGAAATTCCGTAAGGAGCAAGCGCCGCATTGAAATTGTCCGTACAATTGACGTGGCCGGGATAGCCCATATCGTCGTAGTATCGCGCATTGCAGGCGGTGGCGAAGGCGTCATGGCGGCCGACCGTGTCCTGTACGATCTCCACAAGCGGCTCGAAATCGCGATCGAAAGCCTTGGACGGCAGGCCCGGCGCCGGGTAGCTGCGTCCCAGCAGGGTACGCGTGACGGTCGAATCGAGCGCCCGGTCGAGGCCCTTGTCGACCTTGCGGGCGGCAAAGGCCTGGAAATCCGTGCACTGGCGGCCGTATACGTCGATGATTTGTATGAATTCTCCGGCCCGTACGAAATATGCTGACGCAGTGGCGGCCTTGATGCGGATGTCGTGGATCGGATCGGCCAGCGGTTCCGGCAGGGCGGAGGTATAGTCGCGGATCGGCCTGCTGCGGCGGATCATGGTCTCGATGGGCGTTGCCGTGTCCTGTGCCTCTGGCGCCATCGCCTTTCCGGGAGCGGCAACGATCAGCAGTCCCTTCATCGTGGTCGTGAATTCCGCCTTGCTGCCCGGCGTGGACCGCTCCCCGAAGACACGCAGAGCGCCGGCCGTGGAGAGATCCGCGCCGCGACGCCGGAGGGCGTTTCGAGTGCGAAGCGAGCTCTCCTCTTCGCGGGACAGAATGGTCTTCAGTCCCTCCGCGTCATTGGTGAAAGCGGTGCCAAGTCCTGCCGACTGGAAGCGGCCGTCTTCGTCGAGGAAGGAAAGCTCGCATGCCTGGCAACCTTCGATATCGGTGACCGTCACGTGGTCTCCCGCTTCGACGCGAACGACCAGCGAGCCGCCACCCTTGCATCGATACCGTTCCCTGTCCTTTGGCAGCGCAGGAATGCCCGGATAGCGGATGATGCTCGCCGAAACGGGCCTCCCTCCAAGCATTCCGGGATGGCGATCTTCCATAACAACCCTCGCGTAGGAATGTCCCCTGGCCCGATCATGCTGGCAAAGTACCAGGCGGAAGTAAAGGGGATATTGACTAAGAAGAAACTTTCTTCACTATGCATAAACGGCCGGACCCGAGTTCAAAGCATCGACGGGTCATCCAATAACGGTCCGACCGCCACGGGGAGGCGCGTTCAGGGAGACGTAGGAAAAATACGTCCGGAACAAATCAAAGGGGAATTCACTGATGACAGATATGGTGGACGCCGGCATTTCCGCCGGCACCGAGGGCAAGCTCATACGCGCTCTCGATTGGAAGGGCGCCTTCTGGGTAGCAGCCGGCGTGCCGCCGCTTGTGCTCTTCTCCATCGGCGGCATTGCCGGTACGACCGGCAAACTGGCCTTTGCGGTCTGGATCATCTCGATGATCATGGGCTTCCTGCAATCCTTCACCTATGCGGAAATCGCCGGAATGTTCGCCAACAAGTCGGGCGGCGCCTCGATCTATGGAGCGACCGCATGGCTGCGCTATTCGAAGTTCATCGCGCCGCTTTCCGTCTGGTGCAACTGGTTCGCGTGGTCGCCTGTGCTCTCGCTCGGTTGCGTCATTGCCGCCGGCTATATTCTCAACGCCCTCTTCCCCATTCCGGCAGCGGATTCGCAAGCCGTCCTCGACTGGATCGGCGCCCATGCCGCCTCCGTCACCGTCGATAGCCCCCGCGTCGCCGAGTATATTGCCGCCCATGCCGGAACCGCGCCGGCAGACGCCGCCAAGGCGCTGCTCGGGGCCGACGGGGTAGCGGCGCTGACCCCGGCGATCCGCAACTGGTCGCTGGCCAGCTTCAGCATTCCCTTTCTTGCCACGGCGAACATCAACGCCACCTTCGTGATCGGCGGCATTCTGATGCTGATCATCTTCGCGATTCAGCATCGCGGCATTGCCGGGACCGCAAGCGTCCAGAAGTGGCTGGCGATGATCGTCCTCATTCCCTTGCTGATCATCGGCATCTATCCGATCGTCAGCGGTCACATCGTTTCCTCCAACGTCACCGGCCTGGTGCCTCCGACGGCCGCTTACTCGGGCGAGGACGGCGCCTGGAGCAATGGCGGCTGGACGCTCTTTCTCGGCGGCCTCTACATCGCCGCCTGGTCGACCTACGGCTTCGAAACAGCCGTCTGCTATACGCGCGAACTGAAGAACCCCCGTACCGACACCTTCAAGGCCATCTTCTATTCCGGCCTTGTCTGCTGTCTCTTCTTCTTCCTCGTGCCCTTCGCTTTCCAGGGCGTACTCGGCCATGGCGGCATGCTGGCCCCCGGCATCATCGACGGCACGGGCGTGGCCGAGGCGCTCGGCGGCCTGATCGGCGCCGGCCGTATCGTCACACAGCTTCTCGTCGTCCTGATGATTCTTGCGCTGTTCCTCGCGATCATGACGGCTATGGCAGGCTCTTCGCGCACGCTTTATCAGGGCTCGAAGGATGGCTGGCTGCCGAAGTATCTCGACCATGTGAATGAGAACGGCGCGCCGACCCGGGCCATGTGGACCGACTTCGCTTTCAATCTCTTCCTGCTTGCCATCGCATCGGATGCCGGCGGCTATTTTTTCGTGCTCGCCGTCTCCAACGTCGGCTACATCATCTTCAACTTCCTGAACCTCAACTCCGGCTGGATCCACCGCATCGACTCCGGCCATATCGAACGGCCCTGGCGGGCGCCGACCTGGCTGATCGGCCTGAACACCGTGCTTGCCTTCGTGAACGCGCTCTTCCTCGGCGCCGGCGCCAAGGTCTGGGGTTATTCCAATGCGCTCTGGATCGGCTTCGCCTTCGCCGCGCTCATCCTGCCGGTCTTCGCCTATCGGCATTATTTTCAAGACCGGGGCAGATTCCCGCCCGAAGCCATGGATGATCTCGGCCTCGCCGGACAGGATCTCGGCGTCAGGAAAGCGGGCATGCTGCCTTATCTGGCCCTCGGCGCAGGCCTCTCCATCGTGCTGTTCGCGAACTGGTTCTTCCAGCTGCCGGCCTGAACCTGCCCGAACGCGCAAAAAGGCCCGCTTCGGCGGGCCTTTTCATTCAGGGATTCGGACGCGGAAGCGCGGCCGCCTCAGACATTGTCGCCTTCAGTCGATGTCCCCTGCGCGTTGCCGGCCCTGCCGGCGCCCCATTTCCAGCCGCTGATCGCCGGCATGTCCTCTCCGTGTTTTTCGATATGGTGTCGGTGGTCGATCAGCCGTTCGTGGATCGCCTGTTTGAAATAGGCGGCGCGGGCTCCCAGTTGCGGCAGCCGGTCAATGACGTCCTCGACCAGGTGAACGATCCAGATGGTTGAGCGCCACCATGTCCAAAGGGGTGGTCGTCGTTCCTTCTTCCTTGTAGCCGCGGACATGTGAGGCGGTGGATCAGCCAGGGATAGCCGTGAAAGGCGGAGATGATCGGCTTGCCTCCCATCGGCACCTGATGCGATCCCCAGTAGTCCTCGCATTTCTTGCCGTCGATCTCGGCCGGGCAGGTCCAGCCCTTGGGGGTGCGGAAAACGATCGTCGGTCAGGCCGGTCGTTTCAGATTGCCGTTGAGGCGGGCGTCGGTCTGAATGCGTCTGACATCGGCAAGCGCTGCGTCGAGCGCGCCCGCGAGTTGCCGATGTATGCCGGCGGGATCATGGCCTTCCACGAAAAGCGCGCAGAACCCATGCCCTCGAAGAGCTTCTGCAGCTCTTCTTTCGCAACGCGCGCGAGAAAACAGGGATTCGCGATCTTGTACCCGTTAAGGTGCAGGATCGGCAGGAAGCAGCCGTCCCGCGCGGGGTTCAGGAACTTGTTGCCGTGCCAGCCGGTTGCGAGCGGTCCGGTTTCGGCTTCCCCGTCGCCCACCACGCAGGCGATGATCAGTTCCGGATTGTCGAAGGCGGCCCGTAGGCATGGCTCAGCGCATAGCCGAGCTCGCCGCCCTCGTGAATGCTGCCCGGCGTTTCCGGCGCGACATGGCTCGGGATACGGCCGGAAAGCTGAACTGCTTGAAGAGCTTGCGCATGCCTTCCGCGTCCTGGCTGATGTCCGGATAGACCTCGCTATAGGTGCCTTCCAGAAAGGCGTGGGCGACAAGCGAGGGACCGCCATGCCCAGGGTCGATGACATACATCATCTCGAGGCCGTCTCGCTTGATCACCCGGTTAAGATGGACATAGAGCATGTTCATGCCGGACGCCCAAATGACCAAGAAGCCGCGGCTTGATATGCTCCCGCTTGAGCGGCTCCCTCAGCAGAGGGTTGTCGAGAAGATAGATCTGGCCGACCGAAAGATAGTTCGACGCCCGCCAATAGGGGTTCATCCGCTGAAGCTCATCCATGGGCAGCGGGCTCCCGGATGGCCGATTCTGGTCCGAAGCGTCGCCTCCCGTCCTGGGGGAAGTCATGGGGTCCCTCCTGAAGCGAGAACTCAGACCGTGAGGATGCGCGGCCTGTCGAAGTTGCCGAGGCAGAATCTATGGCGGTGATCCGTCAAGGCAATGCCGAGGGTGGAAACGGGCGCCCTTTCGATCTGCGGCAGCAGAAGAGCCTCCGCCTGCAGGCACCTTCGGCCGCAAGCGGCGGCGCCGTCAGAGAGCCTCAATCCGAAAGCTTCAGGGCCGCATGCCGGCCGCCCTGATAGCGAACGCCTTTCGCGGGTTCCTCTTCGCGTGCTTCGATCGCTGGCCGGTAGGCTTCGCTGCTGTCCTGCGGGCGCCAGCCGAGAAAGTCCGCATGTGCGTTCGACCACCAGACGTCGCGGTTCGCGGAGACGCCGTAGAGCACCAGATGACCGATTTCCGAAGCGGCGAGAAGCTTGCGTATCAGCGTCCGGAAATCACCGGGGCTCAGCCAGGTGGAGAGCATGCGCCGGTTCGTGGGCTCGGCGAAGCAGCTGCCGATCCTCAGACACGCGGTCTCGAGTCCGTATTTGTCGAAATAGAGGCGGGAGAGATCCTCCCCGAAGCACTTGCTGACGCCGTAAAGGCTGTCGGGACGCCGCGGCGACAGGTGGTCGAGCCTTTCGCCGACAGGGTGAAAACCGGTCACATGGTTGGTGCTGGCGAAAAGGATCCGGCTTACGCCGGCTCTGCGCGCCGCCTCGTAGAGGTTGTAGGTGCCGAGAATATTGGCCTGGAGAAGAGCGTCGAACTCGGCTTCTGCCGAAATAGCGCCAAGATGCAGGATCGCATCGCAATCGCGCACGAGTTCGTCGACGGCCTCGCGCTCGGCAAGATCGCAACGGACCACCTCTTCGCCCTTTCCGGCAGGAGAAAGCTCGGCCACGTCGGAAAGGCGCAAAATCTGTGCGCAGTCCTTCAATCCCTCGCGCGCATAGCCGCCGAGGCTGCCTGCGGCTCCGGTTATAAGCAGTCGCGTCATCATTCGTTTCGACCTGTCCGCGAAGAGGCACGTCTCCTGCCGGCTTGCCCGGTCCGTATCCGTTCAATGAATCTCCGGCTCGGGCAGTTTATGCGGCGATTGCAGGAAGGTGAAGTCGCAGCCTTCCGGCGCCTGCTGGATATTCTCCGCATGCATTTTCAGGTAGCCGCGCGAGTAATCCCGCTCCGGCGGGCGCCACTCGGCGAGCCGCCGCTCGATCTCCGCCGCGTCGACTTCGAGGGTGATCGTGCGGCGGGCGACGTCGAGGGCGATGATATCGCCGTTGCGCACCGCCGCCAGCGGTCCGCCGACATAGGCTTCGGGCGCAACGTGAAGGACACAGGCACCGTAGCTGGTGCCGCTCATGCGGGCGTCGGAAATGCGCACCATGTCGCGTACGCCCTCTTTCAGCAGTTTTTTCGGGATCGGCAGCATGCCCCATTCCGGCATGCCCGGTCCGCCGACCGGGCCCGCATTGCGCAGAATCATGACCGTGTCGGCGGTGACGTCGAGATCCTCGTCGTTCACCGCTTTCATCATCGTTTCGTAATTGTCGAAGACGAGTGCCGGCCCGCGGTGTTCCAGTAGGTGAGGGTCGGCCGCCGCGGGTTTCATGACGCAGCCTTGCGGCGCAAGATTTCCCTTGAGGATAGCCGTGCCGCCGCGCGCGGCAACCGGCCTGTCGAGTGGACGGATCACCTCGGGCAGATGGACTTCGGCCTCGTCGAGAGCACCGCCGATCGTGCCGATCACATTGCGTTCCGCGGTATGCAGGAGCGGCTTCAATTGTTTCCAAAGCGCGATCAGACCGCCGGCATAGTAGAAATCCTCCATCAGGTACTCGCCGGTCGGCCGGATGTTGCAGAGGACCGGGACCTCGGCCGAAACGCGGTCGAAATCGTCGAGCGTCAGCGCAACACCGCAGCGTCGCGCGATCGCGATCAGGTGGATCATCGCATTGGTCGAGCCGGCCATTGCCATGTGCACGGCGAGCGCGTTTTCGAATGCTTTCGCTGTTAGGATGCCGGACGGCTTCAGGTCCTCGAAGACCATTTCGACGATGCGCGCGCCGGAAAGCGCGGCCATGCGCGCGTGGCCGGCATCGGCGGCGGGAATAGCCGAGGCGCCGGGCAGCGAGAGCCCCAGCGTGTCGGCGAGCGCCGTCATGGTCGAGGCGGTGCCCATGGTCATGCAGGTGCCGAAGGAGCGGGCGATACCGCGCTCCATTTCGCTCCATTCATTGTCGGTGACGCGGCCGGCTTCCTTTTCCGCCCAGTATTTCCAGACGTCCGATCCGGAGCCCAGCATCCGGCCGCGATAATTGCCGCGCAGCATCGGCCCTGCAGGCACGAAGATCGTCGGCAGGTCGACCTGGATCGCTCCCATGATCGTTCCCGGCGTGGTCTTGTCGCAGCCGGCAAGCAGCACCACACCGTCGACGGGATGCGAACGGATGAGCTCTTCCACCTCCATTGCAAGGAAGTTGCGGTAGAGCATTGTCGTGGGCTTCACATAGGTCTCGGCCAGCGACATGGCCGGCAGCTCGATCGGGAAGCCGCCCGCCTGCCACACGCCGCGCTTGACTTCCTCGGCTCGGGCTCTCAGATGCGCGTGGCATGGATTGATGTCGCTCCAGGTATTGATGATGGCAATGACGGGCTTGTTTGCGAGTTCCGCATGGTCATAGCCCATCTGATAGAGTCGGGACCGATGGCCGAAGGAGCGAAGGTCCTTGACGCCGAACCAGCGAAAGCTGCGAAATTGCTCCGGATTCTTGCGTCTGCTCATTGGCGGCCTCCTTTGCATTTCCAGGCGGGTCGGCTAGATTGCGCCTGTACAGAAAAATGACAGGTGAAGGCAGACCCTTGAACGACGTAACATTGAAACTGAAACCGGCGCGGCGGGAGAGGCTCGCAGACGTTCTCTACGGACAGATCCTCGAACAGATCGCAAGCGGCCAGATGGCCGAAGGCGCGAAACTGCCGTCGGAAGCGCATATCTGCCGCGACTTTCAAGTTTCCCGTCCGGTCGTGCGAGAGGCGCTGATGCGGTTGCAGGCCGACGGGCTGGTCGTGTCGCGCCAGGGGATCGGCACCTTCGTCAAATCGCGTCCGTCCGACAAGCTCACCAGTCTCGCCGCCTCGGCCGAGATCGCGAGCTATCTCAGGGCTTTCGAGCCCCGGCTCGCGCTCGAGACGGAGTGTGCGGGACTTGCCGCGATGCGCCGTACAAAGGCCCAGCTCAACCAGATCGGCGAGGCGCTGTCGGCCTTGGAAGGCGCTTTTGCGCGCGGCGAAACCGGATGGGAAGAGGACTTCGCCTTTCACCACGCCGTGGCTGAGGCTGCGGGAAACGAACTTTTTCCGCGACTTCTGGAGGATTTGCGTGAAATTCTTAGCGGCTCGATGCGCATGGCGCTCGGTCTGACGCGGCAGGGCTCCGATGACCGCCGCCGCCGTGTCCTGGAAGAGCACCGCAAGATCTACTCTGCCATTTCCGGCCAGAACCGGGATCTCGCCCGCCTTTACATGCGCTACCATCTGACGGAATCGCGCGCCCGTATCACCGGGTCCCATGGCGATCTCTGATCCGGTCATGCTTCGACCCATTTTACGCGCTCACCGATAGCTCGATTCGACCATGTCGGACGGCGTTTTCATGCAACCCTCCCAGCCGATTTCCTGTATAGTTATTTTACAAGTTAAGCGAGAGCAAGCGCAATGATAGACCAAATAACTGCGGCAAAGAACTCAAGAATGGACCTCAAGCGCAGTCCGGAGGCATTCAGCGGCGAACATAGTCCGCTTTAGGGTGTGAGACATGTCTTTTGATTTAACATTCGAATGTCTTCTCGACGCGCGCTGCCATGTCGCCGAAAGCCCGGTTTTCGATGAGCGCCGGAATTGCCTTTTCTTCGTCGACATCGGCCGCAGCACCCTTCATCGCGTCGAGCTTTCGGGCGCCGGCCATGTCGAATGGACCCTCGAGGGCGGCGCCTGCAGCATCGGCCTTGCGCAATCCGGACGCCTCGTGCTGGCGCAGCGCGACCGCGTCGTACTCTTTGATCCCGCCAAGGGCGCGATCACCACCGAGATTGCTGCGATCGAGCCGGACAGACCGGACACGCGTCTGAACGATGGCAAGGTGGGGCCGGACGGCGCCTTCTGGGTGGGCACGATGCACGACGTCGCCGACCGCCGGCCCGTCGCGTCGCTTTACCGTGTGACGCGGGACGGCACGGTCGAACGTAAGGTCGAACAGATCGTCTGCTCGAATGGCCTCGCCTGGAGCGGCGATGGTTCCCTGCTGTTTCACTCCGACTCGCGCGGACCCTGGATCAACCGCTGGCGGTTCGATCCGTCGACGGGGGCGCTTTCGGCGTGCCGGCGGCTGGTCGACCTTGACGAAGCGAGCGGCCGTCCCGACGGAGCAGCCACCGATGCGGAGGGGAGTTACTGGAGCGCCGGCGTCTCGGCGAGCGTCATAAACCGCTTCTCGCCCGAAGGCCGGCTTATCCAGGCGCATCGCTTCCCGGTACCCGCGCCAACGATGCCGTGTTTCGCCGGGCCGGACCTGAAAACGCTCGTCGTGACATCGCTGCGGCCGGCGGCCACCGGCGAAGAATGCCGGTCGGGGGGGATATTTGCAGCACAAAGTCCGGTGGCAGGCGTCGCAGTGCGCCGCTTCGACGATCGCGGTCTTTGAACCTCGTGTCTGCGGCGGCTTCAGCGCTCCGGGACAGGGGGCAGTTCCGGCGCATCCAAACCCTTGAAGGGATCGCGCCAGGCATCGATCTCCTCGAGCCGGCCATACCAGCGGCAGACGGAAGGGTAATCGCCAAGCGGCAATCCGGCCACATCGTTGAAGGGCAGGAAGGTCGCCATCCGGAAGTCCGCATAGGAAAGCCGATCTCCGGCAAGCCATCTTCGATCGGAAAGCGCGGCGTCCAGTATCGCGGCCGCCGTGCGGAAATTGTTCAGCCCCTCCTCGACCATTCGCGGGTCGGTGGACCCAAGTCCATAGCGCAGCTTCGTGCCCCGCTCGAACTGCACCACGTCGCATGCTCTCACGAAATTCTCCTTGCCCCAGCTGAGCCAACGGATCATCTCGGGTTCATTGTCGCCGGTGCGCCAGAAATCCGAGCCCACCGCGCGTGAAAGCCGGCAAGCGATCGCGTCGGCCTCCCAGAGGCTTTCCCCCGACCAGACAAGTATGGGCAGCGAAAGATTCGGATTGAGTGGCCGAAAACGCTCCGCCTGCCCCGTTGAAAAGGGCGAGGCGAACTCGTATTCGACGCCAGCCCCTAGATGGCGTGCCACCGCTACGGCGAGGCGCGGATTGGGATTGCGACTGTAGAACAGTTTCATTCTCAATCTCTCCAAACGCCGGCTCTACATCGCCCTGCCATCGGAACCGAAGACGTGGCAGCGCGAAGGGTCGAAGTGGACGGCGAGGTTGGAGCCCCGCTCGACCTTCTGTTGTCCCTCCAGCGCGACGGTCAGTTGCTGGCGATCCGGTGTAATCCCGTAGAGCATGGTTTCGCCACCGAGATTTTCGACGATCTCGACATTGATCTGAGCGAGTGCGATGCCGCCCTCATGCGCCGAAAGGTGCTCCGGCCGGATGCCGAAAGTGACCTCCTGTCCCTGTGTCGCCCCCTCCAGGCGCCGGGGCAGTCGCAGCGCCCCGCCGCACACCTGCAGAGCGGTTTCATTGCCGCCGACCTCCTCGATCCGCGCCTTCAGGAAGTTCATCTTCGGGCTGCCGATGAAGCCCGCGACGAAGCGGTTGACGGGATTGTTGTAGAGGTCGAGCGGTGCGCCCACCTGCTCGATGCGGCCGGAGTTCAAGACGACGATCTTGTCCGCCATGGTCATGGCCTCCACCTGATCGTGCGTCACATAGATCATGGTGTTTCCGAGGTCCCGATGAAGCCTCGATATCTCGACGCGCATCTGTACGCGCAGTTCCGCGTCCAGATTGGACAGCGGCTCATCGAAGAGGAAGATGCGGGGTTCGCGCACGATTGCGCGGCCGATCGCCACGCGCTGCCGCTGGCCGCCGGAAAGCGCCTTCGGTTTGCGGTCGAGCAGCTTCTCGATCTGCAGGATTTCTGCAGCGCGGCGTACCTTCGGCTCGATCTCGGCTTTCCGGTAGCCGGCTGTTTCCAGGCCGAAGGCGAGATTCTTGTAGACCGACATGTGCGGATAAAGCGCATAGGACTGAAACACCATGGCGATTCCGCGTTTGGCGGGCGCCACTTCGTTCATCCGGTCGCTATCGAGCAGAAGCGTTCCGCCGGTAATCTCTTCGAGCCCTGCGATCATGCGCAGCAAGGTCGATTTGCCGCAACCGGACGGACCGACGAAGACGGCGAACTCGCCGGGATCGATGGTCAGGTCGATGCCGTGGATCACGTCGAACGCGCCGTAACGCTTTTCGACCTTTTGAAGAACGACGCTCGTCGCCATGTCAAACTCCTCCCCTGCGGCCCTATCGGGTAATCGCTCGCCAATCGGCATATTTCGGACTTTCCGGCCCAAGCGGTAGTTCTATTTCTCGACCGGTATCTGCGGACTGATAGATCGCCGTCACCAGTTCCAGCGCGCGACGCGCATCCTGCGTCGTCACCGGCAGCGGCGCTTTTCCGCCCAGGAAATCGTGGAAATGTGCCATCTGCGTCGTGAATCGCGGCGAGACCGGACGCCAGTCGCCGATCACATCGTCGATCCGGGCCTGGACTTCGCTATTGGCCGCGATGATCTTCCACGGGTCTTTACCGGGCGCGTAGGGTTCGTGGCTGCTTTCGAAAGTCACGTTTTCGAAATGCAGCCTGAGCCGGCTGATCTGTTCCTGCGAGCCGAGCGTGCAGGAGAGTGAAACGAAGGCGCCGTTCTTCATCAGCAGGCTCGCGGAGGCGCAATCCTCGACTTCTATGTCGTTGACGCGCGTCGCGACCCGGCCGAACACGCGCGCCACCGGGCCGAGAAGGTGCAGCATCATGTCATGCAGGTGCAGCGCATGGGTGACGAGCACACCGCCGAGCTCCGTTGCCCATTTGCCCCGCCAGGGCACGGAATAATATTCCGGCGTGCGCAGCCAGAAAGTTTCGACCGAGCCGACATAGGGCTTTCCGGCAATGCCCGCATCGATGATGCGTTTTGCTTTCTCGATGCCGTCGCCGTAGCGATACTGGAAAATCGGCATCAGCACGCCGCTTGCCTGCTTCTCGGCTTCCATGATCGCATCGACGCCCTTGAGCGATCCGGTCAGCGGCTTCTCGCAGATCACGTGCTTGCCGGCGGCGAGAGCCGCGAGCACCTGTTCGAGGTGGATGCCGGGTGGGGTGCAGATGTCGATGATGTCGATGCCGTCGTCGGCAAGTAGTTCGTCGAAGGACCGCGTCCGCTGTTCGATGCCGAATTCGTCGCCGACCTCGTTCATCCGTTCCTCGTTGAGATCGCAAAGTGCCTGGACGCGGAACCTGTCCGGGTGCGGCTGATAGCCCTCGACAATGTGCGAACGCCCGATGCCGCAGCCGATGATGGCAACTGTCTTCACGCTCATGTCAGTTCCTGCCTCCGTTCAGCTCGGCGATCGCCTGCGCTTGAAGCGCGAGTTCCATGGCTTTGAAGCAGCGCTCCTGCTGCATCGCGGTTTCGGTACGGTCCCTGAGGTCGGCCAGGAAGAGGCGGCCGAACGGCAGGTCGACGCCGGAGCAATCGATATGTTCGACGCCCTTGCGGTCGGCGATAAGCAGGTGGTTGCCGCCCTGGCGTCCGGCGAGATCGACCGTCTTGCGCACCTCGATCGTACCTGACGTGCCGACGATGAAGAGGCGGCCGTCGCCCCAGGTCGGCATTCCATCCGGGGTCAGCCAGTTTACATGGATCATGCCGGTCGCCTGCCCGGTCGTAAGATGGATGCTCCCCGTATCCTGCAGTTCCGGAGCGTCGGGAACGCTCCGATTGCCGACACTTGCCGAAAGAACCGTGGCGTCGCTCGCGCCGGTGAAGAACAGAAACTGCTCGCACTGGTGCGAGGCGATATCGGTCAGGATGCCGCCGTAATCGGCGCGCCGGAAAAACCAGTCGGGCCGCGACTCGCGCCGCAGCCGGTGCGGCCCGAGACCGACGACGTGCACCACATCGCCGATCGCGCCTTCAGCGACGAGCTCGCCGGCCTTGACCGTTGCCGGGCTTTCGAAATGCTCCGAATAAAGAATGGAGAAGATGCGGCCCGTCTCGGCCTGGACCCGGCGCAGTTTCGCGAGCTGGTCGAAGCTTGTCATGCCCGGCTTGTCGGTGAGCACATCCTTGCCGTTTTGCATGGCGCGGATCGCCAGTTCTGCGCGCTGGCTCGAAACGGCGGCGGTGACGATGAGGCCGATGCTCTCGTCTTCAAGGATTTCCTCCAGCGTCGCGATGCGCGGCGCATCCCCGTAGGCGCCGGAGAATTCCGCGGCGAGCGCATTGTCCTCTTCGTGGTAGCCGGCGAGGCGGGCGCCCGCTCGCAGCAGGCAATTCACCTGGCCGTAGATATGGTTGTGATTGAGCCCAACGGCGGCGAAGCGCAGTTCGTCCATGATGATTTAGCTCCGTCGCTCAGCGCTTCATGCCGGTGGTGGCGATGCCCTCGATCAGAAGGCGCTGGAAGAACAGGAAGAAAAAGAACACCGGTACCAGCGAGAGGGTCGACATCGCGAAGAGCCCGCCCCAGTCGGAGGTGCTGCTCGAGTCGACGAAGGTCCGCAGGCCCAGCTGGATCGTGTAGCTGTTCATGTCGTTCAGGTAGATCAGCGGGCCGAAGAAATCGTCCCAGGTCCAGATGAAGGAGAAGATCGCGGCTGTCGCCAGGACAGGAAGCGACAGCGGCAGCATGATCTTCCAGTAGATGCGCCAGGCGCCGCAACCGTCCATCATCGCCGCCTCGTCGAGTTCGCGCGGGATTCCGCGGAAGAACTGCACCATCAGGAAGATGAAGAAGGCGTCGCTGGCGAGGAACTTTGGCACGACCAGCGGCAGGAAGGTGTTCACCCAGCCGAGATCGAGGAAGAGCACATATTGGGGAATGAGCGTCACATGATAGGGGACCATCATCGTGCCGAGCATGATCGCGAACCAGAAATTTCGCCCGGCAAAGCGCAGCCGCGCGAAGGCATAGGCCGCGAGCGAGCAGGCGACGACATTGCCGATGACGGTCAGGACGGCAATGACGAGCGAGTTCCAGAAGAACCGGCCGAAGCTGACGTCCAACCCGAACCAGCCGCGCAGATAGGAGGAGAAATCGACCGATGAAGGCCAGAGCGAGGTCGAGGCGAAGATCTCGTCCTCCGGCCGCACCGAGGCCGAAATCATCCAGAGCAGCGGATAGATCATGGCGATGGAGGCGGCGATCAGGGCGGCGTGAACGAGAGCCGATCCGATAGGGCCGCGGCGACCGGGCGGGGCCGGTGGCGGGGCGGTTACCAAGCTCATGGTCGCGTCAGTCATCGTAATGCACCCAGTAGCGGGAGGTGAGGAACGAGAAGGCCGTGAACAGGCCGATGATCAGCACGAGAATCCAGGCAAGCGCTGAGGCGTAGCCCATGCGGAAATTACCGAAGGCTTCCTGGTAGAGATAAAGCGTGTAGAAAAGAGTCGAATTGATCGGTCCGCCGGTGCCGCCGGAAATGATGAAGGCGGGTGTGAAAGCCTTGAAGGCGTCGATCGTCTGGACAACCGCGTTGAAGAAGATGACCGGTGTGAGAAGCGGCAGCGTGATCTTGTAGAATTGACGGAACTTCGACGCTCCATCGAGGCTCGCCGCCTCGTACATGTCCATCGGGATCTGCCGAAGACCCGCTAGGAAGATGATCATCGGCGACCCGAATTGCCAGACGCTCAAGACCACGAGTGTCCATATCGAGTAGTCCGGATGCGAGATCCAGCTCGGCCCCTCGATGCCGAACCGTGCGAGCAGGCTGTTGATCAGGCCGTCGCCGGCGAAGAGCTGCCGCCAGAGCACGGCGATCGCGACGCTGCCTCCAAGCAGCGAAGGCAGGTAGAAGATCGCCCGATAGACGGTGAGCCCTCGGACGCCGCGGTCGAGAAGGATCGCGACGAGCAGCGCAAAAGCGAGCTTGAAGGGCACCGAAAGGACCACATAGAGGAAGGTCACCTTGACGGCGGCGGCGAATTTTGGGTCGGCCGTCGCGATGCGCGCGTAATTGGCCGTGCCGACCCATTCCGGCGCCCGTATCAGGTCGAAATTGGTGAAGGAGAGATAGAGCGAGGCGATGGCAGGCCCGAGCGTCAGGCCGAAGAAGCCTATGAGCCACGGCAACAGGAACATGTAGCCGGCGCCGTGCCTGGCCCAGATTCTTGCCAGGCGGCCCTGTGCGGCCGGGCGCGAAGGAGCGCCCGTGCCGACGGTGACAGCGGTGTCCTGCACGGCCGCCATCCTCCTAACCCCGCGCGAGAATTTGGCTGACTTCGTTCACCAGCGTCTCGCCGCCCTGCTTGGCATCGAGCTGACCGAAGCCCACCTGTTCGGCGACGTTGCGCAGTGCGAATTCCGCCTCGCCGGCACCGCTCGGCGGGGGTGGCGGCAGTTCGCCGGCAAGGGGACCGAGGCCGGAGACATAGTCGAGCATGGCGCGGCCGAGCTCGTCGAGCGTCGGCGCGAGAGCCTCGCGCACGGCGGACGATTCCGGTACGCCGCGCTCGACGCCGAGGATTTCTGCGGCCTTCGGATCCTTGACGAAGAAGTTGACATATTTGGCGCCGAGTTCCGGGTCCTTCGTCTGAGCCGCGACCGAGAAGAACATCGACGGCTTGCGGTAATGGCCGCCCTTCGAATCCTTGCTGATCAACGGGTGGCTGCGGAGCGCCAGCTTGTCCTTGCTGACGCCCTGATAGGCGACGAACTGGTTGGAATGCGCAAAGGAGGCGGCCGACTTGCCGAGCGACAGCGGGCTCGTCTCCACGGTGTACTGGTCGAGCGCCTGCACGTCCGGCGGAACGCACGCCTTGGCCTCGCGCATGTTCTGCCACATGGTAAACCATTCTGCCGCATCATTGGCATCGTAACCGATCTTGCCTTCGGCGGTGAAGAGCGCCTTGCCGCGCTGGCGAAGCCAGTTTTCGAGCAGCGGCTCGACGGCACTGCCATCGGAAAGGCCGTAGAACCCCTTGCGCTTGCCCGCCTGGGTGATCTCAGCGCCGATCTTTGCCATCTCTTCCCAGGTGGTGGATGGGCTCGGCAGGTCGACTCCGGCTTCCTCGAAAGCGGCGGCGTTGACCATCATCGCTGCCGAGTTGGCGCCGAGGGTGATGCCGTAGAGCTTGCCGTCGACGCTGCCGCCCTTGATCTGCACCTGGTCGAAATCCTCGACCTCGAGCACGGAGCCGAGATAGTCGTCGAGCGGCGCGAGCGCGCCGCGCCGGGCATATTCGACGATGTAGCGATAGTCCATCTGTATGATGTCGGGTGCGTTACGGCCGGCGACCTGCGTCGCGAGCCGAGGCCAGTAATCGCTCCAGCCGAGAAATTCGCCGTTGATGGCGACACCCGCATTCTGCTCCTGGAAGAGCTGGTTGACCTTGTTGGTCCGGTCGGCCCGGGCCTGAGAGCCCCACCAGAGCACGCGCAGCCGCGCCTCCTGTGCAAGGGCGCTCCTTGCCATCGCCGACATCGAAAGAAGTGCCGCCCCACCCGCGAGTACACTTCGCCTGCTGATTTTATGCGTCATCTGTTCCTCCTCCCTTCGGAACGCCTCCACAACGTTCCGGCTTGCAACAAATAACTATTTGGTTACAAGTTATGGACAAGCAATGATCCTGTCAAGCAGTTGTGTGCGGAACTATCATTGACTTGTAAAACATTTTAACAAAGTTGCACCGAGTGCCGTCTGAGGCAAGAGGTTCCGGAGGCTGCGTGATGGAGAAGATGCAAGGCGGGGCGAAAGGCAGAAACGGGGCTGCAGGCCGTGCGGAGCGGCCTCTGCAGCGCGATCCCGAGCGCACGCGCGCCTCGATCCTCGCCGCCGCGACCCAGGAGTTTGCCGAAAATGGCATAGGTGGCGCGCGTGTGGACGCCATTGCCGAGCGTGCGGGCATCAACAAGCGGATGCTCTATCACTACTTCGGCGACAAGGAGCAGCTTTACCTTGCGGTCCTGGAAGAGGCTTACGTGGGCATCAGAACGGCCGAGAAATCCCTTAACCTCAGTGACTTGGAGCCTGAGCAGGGAATTGCCGAGCTCGCCATGTTCACCTGGGGCTACTTCCTGGAGCATCCGGAATTTCTCAGTCTTCTCGGCACCGAGAACCTGCATCGGGCGCGCTGGCTGCGCCAATCGACGCGCCTCAAGGAATTGCATTCGAGCTTTATCGACAAGCTGTCCGACCTTCTCCAGCGCGGCAGGAAGGAGGGGCTCTTCCGGCCGGATGTCGACCCGCTGAACCTTTATCTGACGATCGCCGCCCTGGGCTATTTCTACCTTTCCAATCAGTACACGCTGTCGACGATCTTTGGCCGCGACCTCATGGACAAGAGCAATCTCGACGTCTGGAAGCGCCATATCGTCCACGTCACGCTGGCGTCCATCCGAGGCTGATCCAAGCGCTTGTCGTTTTTTTTGTTGACAAGTGCGATTCTCCTCTGCCACAAAGTAACCGATTAGTTACTGGCTTGGGAGGGCTGGTTCTCTCCCCTCACGGGCACCTCAGGGAGGAAGCGCATGCCGCGTTTGGGAATCATTCTGCACGGCGTTACCGGCCGGATGGGTTACAATCAGCATCTGGTGCGATCGGTTCTGGCCATCCGCGATCAAGGCGGGATAATGCTCAAATCCGGCGAACGGCTGGAGATCGATCCGATTATCGTCGGGCGCAATCGCGACAAGATCGAGCAACTGGCGAAGCGGCATGATATCGCGCGCTGGTCGACGGACCTCGATGCGGCACTTGCCGATCCGAACGATCAGATCTTCTTCGATGCGGGCACGACGCTGATGCGCGCAGAACTCATCGGCCGCGCTCTCGACGCAGGCAAGCATGTCTATTGCGAGAAGCCGGTCTCCGACGATCTCAGGACCGCCGTCAAACTGGCGCGCAAGGCACGCGCCTCCGGCCTCAAGCACGGCGTCGTGCAGGACAAGCTGTTTCTGCCGGGCCTTCAGAAGTTGGCTCTGCTCAGGGATTCAGGCTTCTTCGGCAAGATCCTCTCGGTGCGCGGGGAGTTCGGCTATTGGGTGTTCGAAGGCGATTGGGGCGTTCCGGCCCAGCGGCCTTCCTGGAACTACCGAAAGAAGGACGGCGGCGGCATCATCCTCGACATGCTCTGCCACTGGCGCTACGTGCTCGACAATCTTTTCGGCGAGGTGAAGGCGGTCTCATGCCTCGGCGCCACCCATATCCCAAGCCGCATCGACGAGCAGGGCCGCGCCTATGACTGCGACACTGACGATGCGGCCTATGCCACTTTCGAACTCGAAGGCGACGTGATCGCGCAGATCAATTCCTCCTGGACGGTCCGGGTGCGCCGTGACGATCTCGTCACCTTCCAGGTCGATGGAACGCACGGTTCCGCCGTGGCGGGGCTGACGAAGTGCTGGACGCAGCACCGCGTCAATACGCCGAAGCCGGTCTGGAACCCGGATCAGCCGCAGACGATCGATTTCTACGAGACCTGGGACGAAGTTCCGGACACGCAAGCCTTCGACAACGGCTTCAAGGCGCAATGGGAAATGTTCCTGCGCCACGTGGCCGAGGACAGCCCATGGCCCTACGGGCTGGAGGCTGGCGCCAAGGGCGTGCAGCTCGCCGAACTGGGCTTGAAATCCTGGGCGGAGCGCCGCTGGCTCGACGTTCCGGAACTGGAGTTCTGAGAGATGGCAAGCATCAGTCTTCCCGTCGGCGGTCGGCTCCTTCCCTACGAACTCACCGGCCGGCCGGTGCCGTTGAAGGGGCGCGATGCGGCTGCCTTTCCGAGGGTCGCTTTCGCCGCCGCCCATGTCGTCGCCGACCCGCTTGCCGACAATGATCCCTGGGTGACGCCGGCAATCGACTGGGAGCGTACGCTTGCCTTTCGCCATCGCCTCTGGGATCTCGGGCTCGGTGTCGCCGAATCGATGGACACGGCCCAGCGCGGCATGGGTCTCGGCTGGCCTGAGGCACGCGAACTCATCGGCCGCTCGCTCAGCGAGGCGCGCGGCCGTTCCGGCGCGCTGATAGCCTGCGGCGCGGGAACCGATCATCTGGTCCCGGGGCCCAACGTCACGATCGACGAAATCCTCAGGGCTTATGAGAGTCAGATCGAGACGATCGAGGCCGAAGGCGGCCGCATCATCCTGATGGCGAGCCGGGCGCTTGCTGCCGCGGCAAAGGGGCCGGAGGACTATTTCCGGGTCTACGACCGCATTCTCTCGCAGGTGAAGGAGCCGGTGATCATCCACTGGCTCGGTGAGATGTTCGATCCGGCGCTCGAAGGCTATTGGGGCAATGCCGACCATATGGCGGCGATGAAGACCTGCCTCGACGTCATCGAGGCGCATGCCGCCAAGGTCGACGGCATCAAGATTTCACTCCTTTCCAAGGAGAAGGAGATCGTGATGCGACGGCAATTGCCGAAGGGCGTGCGCATGTACACCGGGGACGATTTCAACTATGCCGAGCTGATTTCCGGCGACGAGGAAGGGTATTCGGACGCACTGCTCGGCATCTTCGATGCGATCGCGCCGGTTGCTTCGGCTGCGCTGGAAGCGCTGGGCGGCGGGCGAAATGGGGAATTCTTCGAATTGCTGGATCCGACGGTGCCGCTCTCGCGCCACATCTTCAAGGCACCGACGCGCTTCTACAAGACCGGTGTCGTGTTTCTGGCCTATCTCAACGGCCTTCAGGACCATTTCGCCATGATCGGCGGACAGCAGAGCGCCCGGTCGCTCGTCCATCTCGCCGAGCTTTTCCGTCTGGCGGACAGAGCCGGCGTTCTCCAGGATCCGGAGCTGGCCGCCGGGCGCATGCGGCGCGTCCTCGCCGTCAACGGCGTCGCGTGAGGCCCCGGCATGACGGAAGCCCCGCGCGTCCGGCTTGTCGGCGCTGAGATTTTCGAGCGGCCGGTCGAGTTCCGTTTCCCTTTCCGCTTCGGGGCGGCGCGCGTTACGAACGCGCCGCAGGCCTTCGTTCGGGTGCGGGTGGAGGATGCGAGCGGCCGATCCACCATCGGTAGGTCCGCCGAGATGATGATGCCGAAATGGTTCGACAAGAATCCGAGCCTTTCGCCGGAAGATAATGTCGGGCAGCTTCGCGCGTCTTTGCGTCTGGCCGCCGAAGGGTTGAAATCCTTGCAGGCGGAGACCGCTTTCGGCCTGCATGTTGCCGCAGAGACCGAACACCACCAGGCGGCGGCAACGCATGGCCTGCCGCCTCTCGTCGCATCCTACGGCCTGGCGCTCCTTGACCGCGCCATCCTTGATGCGGTGTGCCGCATGATGGGAGCATGCGCCGCCGAAGCGGTCAGAAACAACCTGCTCGGCGTCAGCGGCGTCGCCGCGCCGGATCTCGCCGGTTTCGACCTCACGCGCTTCCTCTCGCGTCTAAACGTTTCGTCGCGGCTCGCCGTGCGGCACACGATCGGACTTGCGGACGTTCTGACTGCGGCCGATCTCGGCGCGATGCAGCGGCCGGCGGACGGTCTTCCTCAAACGCTCGAAGATGTGATCGCCGCCTATGGTCACAGGTATTTCAAGATCAAGGTTTCCGGCAGGCCGGCAGAAGATATCGAGCGCCTCGTCGCCATCGCGGCCATACTCGATGACCGTGTCGGCGATTACAGGGCGACACTCGACGGCAATGAACAGTTCGAGAATATCGACCTGGTCTGCGATCTTCTCGATCGGATCGAAGAAGAGCCGCGTCTCAAGCGACTCCGGGCGTCAATGCTCTTTTTTGAACAGCCGATCGCGCGTGCAGAGGCGCTGTCGAAGCCGGTCGTCGCCGCCGCGCAACGGATGCCCCTGGAAATCGACGAGTCCGACGGCGACATGGGTGCGTTTCTCCGGGCTCGTGAGCTTGGTTATGCCGGCATCTCCTCGAAGTCATGCAAGGGCTTCTATCGGGCACTCATCAATCGCGCCCGGGTGGAAAAGTGGAACGCCGAGGCGGGCTCATCCCATTATTTCATGTCCGCCGAGGACCTGACGACGCAAGCGGGTTTGGCCCTGCAGCAGGATCTGGTGCTGGCATCACTTGTCGGCGCCGGTCACGTCGAGCGCAACGGTCACCATTATGTCGACGGAATGGCGGGGGCACCCGAGGGCGAGCAATTGGCCTATCTGTCGCATCACGGCGATCTATACGAAGGCGCCGCCGGGCAGACGCGGCTCGCCATACAGGCGGGTGAAATCACCTTTGCAACAGCCTTGCGATCCGTCGGCCTCGGCTCATCCGTCGACCCGGACTGGGCCGCGATGAGGCCCGTTTCGTGAAGAATGCGAGGAGAGTACCATGCAGGTCGAAGGCCTTTCCATCAATCTGGCGACCATCCGGGAGCAATGCGGCTTCGCCGAAGCCGTGGATGTCTGTCTGAAGCATGGCATCACGGCCATTGCTCCCTGGCGCGACCAGGTGGCGGCGATCGGCCTTGAAGAGGCCTCGCGCATCGTCCGCTCCAACGGGCTGAAGCTGACGGGGCTCTGCCGCGGAGGCTTTTTTCCGGCGCCGGATGCGGCGGGCCGGGAGAAGGCGATCGACGACAACAAGCGCGCAGTCGACGAGGCAGCGGAGCTCGGCGCCGATTGCCTGGTGCTGGTCGTCGGCGGGCTGCCGGGCGGCTCGAAGAACATCGACGCGGCCCGCAGCATGGTTCTGGAAGGGATTGCTGCGGTGCTGCCGCATGCCCGCGCGGCCGGCGTGCCGCTGGCGATCGAGCCGCTGCATCCGATGTATGCTGCCGACCGCGCCTGCGTGAACACGCTCGGCCAGGCGCTCGACATCTGCGAGGCCCTTGGCCCCGGCGTCGGCGCTGCAATCGACGTCTATCACGTCTGGTGGGATCCTGATCTGAACGAACAGATAGCGCGGGCAGGCCGAATGAAGGCGATACTCGCTCACCACATCTGCGATTGGCTGGTTCCGACGAAGGACATGCTTACCGATCGCGGGATGATGGGCGACGGCGTCATCGACCTTAAGGCGATCCGCCGGGAGGTCGAGGCGGCCGGCTTCCACGGGGCGCAGGAGGTCGAGATTTTCTCCGCCGACAACTGGTGGAAACGCCCGGCCGAAGAGGTGATCGCGACTTGTGTGGAACGTTATCGGAGCTGCTGCCGAGATGATTGACCTCGCCTGTTGTTCTTACAAGTCGGCAGCAGTTCACCCGGCAATCGCATTGACTTTCGCCAAGTCCGATCTCAAACATGTATGATAAATTTACATGTAAGTACCGCTGCCGCGGAGAGCGGCGTCACCCCGAAACAGAATTGCACGAGGGAATGATGGACAACAAGCGTCGCTTTGCGCTGGTCGGCACCGGCAATCGCGGAACCACCATGTGGGGCAAGGATCTTCTCGCCGGATGGCGCGGACTTGTCGACCTCGTCGCCATTGCGGACACCAACTCGCTCAGGGCCGAGCGCGCCCGGACGATGATCGCAACCAATGCGCCGATCTATGACAGTGTCGATTCGATGCTTGCCGAAACGCGCCCCGATCTCGTCATAGTCTGTACGCCTGACGATACGCATGACGACATCGTCGTGCGTGCGCTCGAATCGGGTGCCGACGTCATCACCGAAAAACCGATGTCGACCACGGTTGAGAAGATCCGGCGGATTCTCGAAGCCGAGAAGCGCACCGGCCGACGGGTGGATGTGTCCTTCAACTACCGTTTTGCGCCGACGGCGGCACGCATAAAGGAACTCCTGAACGCCGGTGAGATCGGCCGCATCACCTCCGTAGACTTCCATTGGTATCTGGATACAAGGCACGGCGCCGATTATTTCCGCCGCTGGCATGCCTATGCGGAACGCTCGGGAAGCCTTTTCGTGCACAAGGCGACCCACCATTTCGACCTCCTGAACTGGTATCTGGACAGCGATCCGGACTCCGTCGGTGCCTTTGCCGACCTGCAGATGTACGGCCGCAAGGGACCGTTTCGCGGGCCGCGCTGCAAGCTCTGTCCCCACAAGAGCGAGTGCGACTTCTATCTCGACCTCGAAGCCGATCCGTTTCTCGACGCGCTCTACGAGGAACCCTCCGAAATCGACGGCTATTTCCGCGACGGTTGCGTCTTTCGAGAGGACATCGACATACCGGACACGATGGTTGCGAATATCCGGTATCGCAACGACGTCCACGTTTCCTATTCGCTCAACACCTTCCAGCCGATCGAGGGCCACCACATCGCCTTCAACGGAACGAAGGGCAGGATAGAGCTTCGCCAGTACGAAGATCAGCCGTGGGAGGCGCCGCCGGAAGACGTAATCCTGCTCGTCCGCAATTTCCCCAAGGGCAAGGCTGCGGTGGAGCGCATCACGGTTCCGCATTCCGCCGGCGGCCACTACGGCGGCGACGATAGACTTCGAAATACGCTCTTCAAGCCGGGCGCGACCGATCCTTTGGGGCAGCGCGCAGGGGCCCGGGCGGGTGCCATGTCCGTGCTTTGCGGCATTGCCGCTCTGGAGAGCGCCCGCAAGGGCAAGGTTGTGCGGCTTGCCGATTTAATGCCGGAATTGTTCGTGGAGGAGACGCAGGCGGTAAGCAGGCTTGCGGCGAATGGCGCATAGAACGCCAGCAAACTTTTTTCCTCTTGAACCTCTAGTCGCTAGAGGAGTTAGCCTGCTCTTGGTTTCGAAGGAGCAGATAATGACAGGCATATTTCGGGAAACGAGATTCCGGGTCGAGGGAATGGATTGCGCATCCTGCGCGGCGAAGATCGACACGGCCGTCAGGCGGGTGTCTGGCGTCGAGGACGTCAACGTATCGGTGGCTGCGGGAACGATGACGGTACGGCATGCGGCGCGCGACGATGTCGGTGCGCAGGTGATGCGCAAAGTCGGCGGTCTCGGCTACAGGCTGTCGCCGCTTCGCGGCGAGAGGGACCGGCAGGATGCCGGCGAGGGTGTTTGCTGCGGGCACGACCATTCGGTGAACGAAGCTTCGCACCGCCACGATCATGGCGATGATAAGGTTCTGCCGGCAGCCGCCAGGACTGCCGGTGCCACAGCGCCATTGCAGTGGTGGCAGACGGCAAAAGGCAAGCTCACGCTCGCCTGCGGCCTGAGCCTCGCTGCGGCCTATGTTATCGGCACATTCGTTCCTGCCAGCGATCCCTGGATTTTCACGCTTGCGATGCTTGTCGGCCTGATGCCGATCGCAAGACGGGCATTCATGGCTGCGATCTCCGGCACTCCTTTCTCGATCGAGATGCTGATGACCATTGCGGCTGCCGGTGCCGTTTTCATCGGTGCCGGCGAGGAAGCGGCCATGGTCGTCTTTCTCTTCCTGATAGGTGAACTGCTCGAGGGCGTTGCCGCGGGCAAGGCGCGGGCGAGCATCCAGTCGCTTTCGGCACTGGTGCCGAAATCGGCGCTTCTCGAGGAGAACGGCCGGACGGTTGAGGTTCCCGCAGAGAGCCTAGCGCCTGGCGCTGTCGTTCTCGTCCGCCCTGGCGACCGGCTACCCGCCGATGGCGTGATCGTGGCCGGCGAGAGCAGCGTCGACGAGGCGCCGGTCACCGGCGAAAGCACGCCTGTCCTCAAGGGAGCCGCGGCGGATGTCTTTGCCGGAACGGTCAACGGCGATGGGGCGCTTCGCGTGCGTGTCACCGCCGCCGCGGCCGATAATACCATCGCGCGCGTCATTCGGCTGGTGGAGGAGGCGCAGGAGAAGAAGGCCCCGACGGAACGTTTCATCGATCGCTTCTCGCGCTACTACACGCCTGCCGTCGTGCTCGTTGCGGCCCTGGTTGCGATCGTGCCGCCGCTCTTCTTCGGCGGTCTGTGGCAGGAGTGGATCTATAAGGGCCTCGCGCTTCTCCTGATAGGCTGCCCCTGCGCGCTCGTCATTTCGACGCCGGCCGCCATTGCAGCGAGCCTCTCGGCGGGCGCGCGCCGGGGCCTTCTGATCAAGGGCGGCGCGGTCCTCGAAACCCTCGGCAGGATCACGGCCGTCGCCTTCGACAAGACCGGGACGCTTACCGAAGGCAAGCCTAAGCTGACCGACATCGTCGGTTTCGGCAGATCGGAGGCAGAGGTCCTCGGCTATGCCGCTGCGCTCGAACAGGGCTCCAGCCATCCGCTGGCACGAGCCGTCCTTTGGCGGGCTGAGGCCGATGGATTAACGCCCGCTCCTGTCGAAGATGCCAGGGCCATCGGGGGCAAGGGCGTTGCCGCGTTCGCAAACGGCGTCGAGCTTTTTCTGGGCTCGCCCGAGGCGGCCGGGGAGCGGGCGCCGCTGGACGCCGGGGAGAAGGCGGAGATAGAGGCATTGCAGCGGGCGGGTAAAACTGTCTCCGTTCTGATTGTCGGCGGCAAGGCGGCCGGGGCGCTTGCCATGCGCGATGAACCGCGTGCGGATGCCGCAGCGGGCCTCAGAGCGCTCGCCGAAGCCGGCCTGCGCGTGGTGATGCTTACCGGCGACAACCGTGCGACCGCCGAGGCGATTGCAGGGCGTCTCGGCGGCATAGAGGCGCATGCCGGGCTTCTTCCCGAGGACAAACAGCGCATCGTCAACAGGCTCAAGACGGAAGGATTCGTCGTGGCCAAGGTCGGCGACGGGATCAACGATGCGCCGGCGCTCGCTGCAGCGGATGTCGGGATCGCCGTCGGCGGCGGCACCGATGTTGCGCTCGAAACGGCCGACGCCGCCAGCCTCCATGCCCGCGTCTCCGACATTGCGGCGATGGTGAGGCTTTCGCGGGTGACGATGCGCAACATCCACCAGAACATCGCGATCGCACTCGGCCTGAAGGCCGTGTTCCTGGTCACGACGATCGCGGGCATAACGGGCCTCTGGCCGGCGATCCTCGCCGATACCGGGGCGACGGTGCTGGTGACGATGAATGCGCTGAGATTGCTCGCTTCGCCGGTCAAGCGTTGAAGAGGTTAAGCGTCCCCCCGACCTCCCGCGAAGAGGCCGGGGGCAGGTCCCGGCACATGCAACCCGCACGGAATTCGCTCAGCCGCTGCAATCTCCCCTGTGTATATTCGCGCTGGACTCTCACCGGCGATCCTATGAGAGTATAAGCAGATCTTCATCGCCGAGGCTTTCGCGCCTGAAAAACGATGCTAAACTTATACCAAACGGTAAAAAATTGCCGGCACGGTTTCTGGGTGAACCGAAGCGGGCAAATAGGGGATCGCAGGCCAATATGGACAATATTGCCATCGAACTGCGTGGAATAGACAAGAGCTTCGGCCTGGTCCACGCCAACAGAAACATCAATCTTAAGGTTCGCAAGGGCACGATACACGGCATCATCGGTGAAAACGGTGCGGGAAAGTCGACGCTGATGTCGATCCTCTACGGCTTTTACCAGGCCGACCGTGGCGAGATCCTGGTCGACGGCAAGGCCGTTTCAATCCGCGACCCGAATGCCGCGATCTCCGTCGGCATCGGCATGGTCCATCAGCACTTCATGCTGGTCGAGAATTTCACCGTTCTCGAAAACGTCATGCTCGGCGCCGAGGACAGCCAGATCCTCAACAAGGGCATCGCCAAGGCGAGGCAGGAGCTGAAGCGGCTCGAGAAGGAATATGCGCTCGAGGTCAACCCGGACGCCGTGATCGAAGAACTGCCGGTCGGTCTCCAGCAGCGTGTGGAAATCCTGAAGGCGCTTTATCGCAGGGCCGATATCCTTATCCTCGACGAGCCGACCGGCGTGCTGACGCCGCCGGAGGCCGACCACCTGTTCCGAATCCTCGACCAGCTCAAGGCGCAGGGTAAAACGATCATCCTCATAACCCATAAGCTGCGTGAGATCATGGCGGTCACCGACGAGGTTTCCGTCATGCGCCGCGGCGAGATGGTGGCGACACGGACGACCCGCGAAACCTCGGTCGAGGAACTTGCCGAGCTGATGGTCGGCCGCCGCGTACTGCTTCGCGTCGAAAAAGGCGAGAGCAAACCCGGCGACGTGAAGCTCGCCGTCAAGGGGCTGACGGTCAGGGACAGCCGCGGCGTGACGATGGTGGACGACGTCTCCCTGGAGGTCCGGGCGGGCGAAATCGTCGGCATCGCCGGTGTGGCCGGCAACGGCCAGTCGGAACTGCTCGAAGCGATCGCCGGCATCCGCAAGGCGGCCTTCGGAGCGGTTCTCCTGAACGGCGAGCCGGTAGACGTCAGGGGCCATGCGGACCCGGCCGAACTCAGGGAGCGCGGACTGGCGCATGTGCCGGAGGACCGGCATCACGTCGGGCTCGTGCTCAAATTCGAGGAGTGCGAGAACGCGATCCTCGGTTACCATCATGATCCGCGCTTCGCGAAGGGCATGTTCCTCGACGTCGACGCGATCCGCAAGGATGCCGAGGAGAAGATTGCCAAATACGACATTCGCCCGCCGAATGCGCGGCTGAGGACGGCCAACTTTTCCGGCGGCAACCAGCAGAAGGTCGTTCTTGCGCGAGAGATGGAACAGGATCCCGACGTCCTGATCATCGGTCAGCCGACCCGCGGCGTCGATGTCGGCGCGATTGAATTCATTCACAAGCGGATCATCGAGATGCGCGACCAGGGCAAGGCCGTTCTGCTGGTGTCGGTCGAGCTCGACGAGATACGTTCTCTGTCCGACCGCATCCTGGTGATGTTTTCCGGGCGTGTCGTCGGCGAGCGCAGCCCCGAGGCGACCGAGGGCGAGCTCGGCCTGCTGATGGCCGGCGTCGAAGGCCGCAAGGAGGCTGCAGAATGAGCACCCCTTATGCGAAACTCCCGGGATGGGTGGAATATGGCCTCATCCCGCTGATCAACCTTGCCGTCGCTTTTCTCGTCGCCGGTCTCGTCGTTCTTCTCGTCGGCGAAAACCCGCTTGAAGCCGCCTATCATCTCATCAATGGTGCTTTCGGCCGCGGCGAATATATCGGATTCACGCTCTATTACGCAACGACCTTCATCTTCACCGGTCTCGCGGTGGCAGTCGCCTTTCATGCAGGGCTTTTCAATATAGGCGGCGAGGGTCAGGCCTATGTCGGGGGCATCGGTGTGGCGCTCGCTTGCCTCTGGCTCGATCAAATGATGCCTTGGTATGTGGTCTTTCCGCTGGCCATCGTCGGCTCCGTCTTCTTCGGCGCGCTCTGGGCGTTCCTGCCGGGCTGGCTGCAGGCCAGGCGCGGCAGCCATATCGTCATCACCACCATCATGTTCAATTTCATTGCATCGAGCCTGATGGTCTACCTTCTGACGCGGGTGCTGAAACCACTTGGCTCTATGGCGCCGCAGACGCGGACGTTCGCCGAGGGAGGGCAATTGCCGAAGCTCGACTGGCTGTTGTCGATCTTCGGGCTGAATATCGGTACGGCACCGTTCAACATCTCCTTCCTGCTGGCGCTGGCCGCAGCCTTCGCCGTATGGGTGCTGATCTGGCGCACCAGGCTCGGCTACGAAATGCGCACCATGGGGCACAGCCCGTCGGCAGCACGTTACGCCGGTATCAGCGAAAGCCGCATCACCGTCGTCGCCATGATGATGTCCGGCGGCCTCGCCGGCATGATGGCGCTGAACCCGATCATGGGCGAGCAGTTCCGCATGCAGCTCGACTTCGTGCAAGGCGCGGGCTTCGTCGGCATCGCGGTGGCGCTGATGGGACGCTCGCATCCGGGCGGCATCATCCCCGCCGCGATCCTCTTCGGCGTTCTCTATCAGGGCGGCGCCGAGATCGCCTTCGAGATGCCTTCGATCTCGAGGGACATGATCGTGATCATCCAGGGTCTCGTCATTCTCTTTGCCGGCGCGCTCGAGAACATGTTCCGGCCGGCGATCACGCGCGTTTTCGCGGCGCGCGGCCAGCGCGCGGCTGCGCTCGTGCAGACCAAGGGAGCCTGATCATGGATTTTCTTCACGTTCTCTTCGTGCTCCTGGAATCGACGATCCGCGTCTCCGTGCCTCTGGTGTTCGCGGCGCTTGCCGGCCTCTTCACCGAGCGCGCCGGCGTCTTCGACATCGGGCTGGAAGGCAAGATGCTTGGTGCGGCCTTTGCCGCCGGTGCGGCGGCGGCAGTCACGCAATCGGTCTGGGTCGGGCTCGTTGCGGCCGTCCTCGTTTCGGTGGCTCTGTCGCTGGTCCATGGCTATGCTTCGATCACCCAGCGCGGCAACCAGATCGTTTCCGGCGTCGCGATCAACTTCATCGTCGCCGGGTCCACCGTTATCCTGGGCGAAGCCTGGTTCCGGCAGGGCGGCCGGACGCCGGCCCTTGCCGAAGGGGCGCGATTCCAGACGATCAATTTTCCGGGTGCCGACGCGGTCCGCGAAATTCCGGTCCTCGGACCTGTCTATGCGGACCTCCTGTCCGGCCATTTCCTGCTCACCTATCTGGCCTTCGCAATGGTGCCGTTCAGCTGGTGGATTCTCTATCGCACCCGTTTCGGCCTGAGACTGCGTGCCGTCGGCGAGAATCCGGGCGCCGTCGACACCGCCGGAATCTCGGTGATCTGGCTCAGATATCGCGCTGTCATCTGCTGCGGCATTCTCTGCGGCTTTGCCGGCGCCTATCTCTCGCTTGCGATGACGGCGGGCTTCGTCAAGGGCATGACGGCGGGCAAGGGCTATATCGCGCTCGCGGCGCTCATCTTCGCAAAATGGCGCCCGCTCAACATAATGTTCGCCTGCCTGCTCTTCGGCTTCCTCGACGCGCTCGCCATCCGTCTGCAAGGCACGCCCCTGCCGCTTATCGGCCAGGTTCCGGTACAGCTCATGCAGGCACTGCCCTATATCCTCACCGTCGTTCTGCTTGCCGGATTTATCGGCAAGGCCATTCCGCCCAAGGCGGGCGGCGTACCCTATGTGAAGGAGCGCTAATGCATGTCGCCCGGAAGTGTGCAGCGGTTCCGGGATGACGACATGCACAACAATAAGGAATGCCCCATGTCGAAGGACGAACTCTTTGTCGCGGCGCGCGAAGCCATGGCAAAGGCGCATGCGCCCTATTCGAAGTTTCCGGTCGGCGCCGCCATTCGCGCCGAGGACGGCAAGATCTATACGGGCGCGAACATCGAGAACCTGTCCTTTCCGGAAGGCTGGTGCGCCGAGACCACCGCGATCAGCCACATGGTGATGGCCGGCCAGCGCAAGATCACGGAAGTGGCAGTGGTTGCCGAGAAGCTCGCGCTCTGCCCGCCCTGCGGCGGCTGCCGCCAGCGCCTGGCGGAATTTTCCGGCGCCAGCACCCGCATCTATCTCTGTGACGAGACGGGGATCAGGAAGACGCTGGCGCTCTCCGATCTTCTGCCGCACAGCTTCGAGACGGAGATCCTCGGATGACGGCGGCGGCAGAGTTCCTCAAGGGTAAACTCGGAGCGCTTGCGCCCCGCTACGCAATCGTGCTCGGTTCCGGTCTCGGTGCGCTCGTCGACGCAGTGGCCGACCCGCTGCGTATTCCCTATGCGGAGATACCGGGCTTCCCGGTGAGTGGCGTTTCCGGCCATGCCGGCACGTTCGTCGCGGGCAGGATCGGCGGTACTCCGGTCGCTGTGCTTTCCGGCCGGGCGCACTATTACGAGCGCGGCGACGCAAACGCCATGCGCGTGCCGATCGAGACGCTGAAGCGGATCGGCGTCGACAACTTGATCCTTACCAATTCGGCCGGGTCGCTGCGCGAAGACATGCCGCCGGGCTCCGTGATGCGGATCGCCGATCACATCGCCTTTGCCGGTGCCAATCCGCTGATCGGCGTGGAGAGCGACGCGCGTTTCGTGGGCATGACCAATGCATACGACGCGGCGCTGGCTGTCGGGATGGAGGAGACCGCCGAGCGCCTCGGCATTCCGCTCGCGCGCGGCGTCTATATGTGGTTCTCCGGGCCAAGCTTCGAAACGCCGGCCGAAATCCGCATGGCACGTATTTTAGGCGCCGATGCTGTCGGCATGTCCACGGTGCCGGAGGTCATTCTCGCCCGGTTTTTCGGCATCAGGGTTGCCGCCGCCTCCGTCATCACCAATTTCGCTGCCGGAATGACCGGGGCCGAGCTCAGCCATGAAGAAACCAAGGAAATGGCGCCGCTTGGCGGCACGCGCCTGGCGGCCATCCTGAAGGAAATGGTCGCGAGCGAAGGCTGAATGGCGATGCTCCCGCAGGAAGTCATACGTAAGAAAAGGGATGGCGGCAGGCTCGTTCCGGCGGAGATCGCCGGTTTCATCGAGGGTCTGGCCGATGGCTCGATCTCGGAAGGTCAGGCCGCCGCTTTCGCCATGGCGGTCTGGTTCTCCGGCATGAGCCGGGACGAATGTGTGGCGCTGACGCTGGCGATGCGCGATTCCGGGGAGACGCTCGACTGGGGCGAGTTCGGGCGCCCGGTTGTCGACAAGCACTCGACCGGCGGCGTCGGCGATAATGTCTCTCTGATGCTGGCGCCGATTGTCGCCGCCTGCGGACCTGTGGTCCCGATGATCTCAGGTCGTGGGCTCGGCCATACCGGCGGCACGCTCGACAAGCTCGAGTCTATCCCGGGCTACAATATCCAGCCCTCGCCAGAGCTGTTTCGCCGCGTGGTCGACGAGGTCGGCTGCGCCATCATCGGCCAGACGGCCAATCTCGCCCCCGCCGACAAGCGCCTCTATGCAATCCGCGACGTGACGGCGACGGTCGACTCCGTGCCACTGATCACCGCATCGATCCTGTCGAAAAAGCTCGCCGCGGGGCTTCAGTCACTGGTACTCGACGTCAAGCTCGGCAATGGCTCCTTCATGACGGATCCAGCCGAGACCGAAATTCTGGCCCGTTCGCTTGTCGAGGTCGCCAATGGCGCGGGCGTGCGCACCTCGGCGCTGATCACCGACATGAACGAGCCATTGGCGGACGCGGCCGGCAACGCGCTCGAAGTCGAGAACTGCCTTGCTTATCTCAGCGGCAAGAAGGCGGGAACCCGCCTCGATCGGGTGGTCATGGCCTTTGCGGCGGAAATGCTCGCCGCAGCGGGCGTGTCGGCGCACAAGGCTGAAGGCGAGGCCATGGCCCGCCGTGCCCTGGAGAGCGGCGAGGCTTTGGAACGCTTCGGCCTCATGGTGCATCGGCTCGGCGGCCCCGCCGATTTCGTGGAACGGCCCGAGGCCTATCTCGAACGGGCGCCGGCGATCGTGCCGGTCGCGGCGGCCCGCGACGGCTATCTGGCCGCCTGCGAGACGCGCGAACTCGGAATGGCGGTCATCGCGCTCGGCGGCGGGCGCCGGCGGCCGGACGACCGAATCGATCATCGCGTCGGCCTTGCCGGATTGAGACCGCTCCGGACGAAGGTGGAAAAGGGTGAGCCGATCGCTTTTGTCCATGGCGCCGACCGCGACCAGGCCGAGGCGGTCGCAAAGCGGGTGGCAACGCTCTACGCGATCGCGGAGGAGGCGCCCGCGCAACGCCCGGTGATCGCGTCAAGGCTCGTTTGACCGGATGAAGCGCGCCGTTATCCGGCAGCGCTACTTCGTTCCGTACATGCGGTCGCCGGCATCCCCAAGACCTGGAACGATATAGCCCAACTCGTTGAGGTGGCTGTCGATCGAGGCCGTGAAGATCGGCACGTCCGGATGTACGCCCTGGAAGTTGCGGATGCCCTCGGGAGCCGCAAGGAGGCAGAGGAAACGGATGTTCCGCGCACCACGCTCTTTGAGTTTCTCGACCGCTGCGATCGAAGAGTTGCCGGTGGCGAGCATCGGGTCGACGACGATGACGAGGCGTTCGTTGATGTTGTCCGGCGCCTTGAAAAAATATTCGACCGCCTGCAGCGTCTCGTGGTCCCTGTAGACGCCGATATGCGCAACGCGTGCCGAGGGGACCAGTTCGAGCATGCCCTCGAGCAGGCCGTTGCCGGCGCGCAGGATCGAAGCGAAGACAAGCTTCTTGCCCTCGAGCACCGGCGCGTCCGTTTCCTCCAGAGGCGTCTCGATCCGCTCCGTCGTCAATTCCAGATCGCGTGTGACCTCGTAACAGAGCAGCGTCGATATTTCCTTGAGCAGCCGGCGGAAGCCCGCAGTCGACGTTTCCTTCTTGCGCATGATGGTCAGCTTGTGCTGCACCAGCGGATGACCGATCACCGTTACGCCGTCCATGGCTCACCTTCTCCGCGAAAATTGGCTATCCACCCTCTTTTCCATGGAAAGGGCGGGGGCTGCAAGGGTGTAGGTGGAAGTTGATGGCAGATGGCGCTCCTATTCCCCCGCCGACACCTTCTTCCGTTTTGAGCGGCGAGGGCGAGGCCAATCGCCCGGCAATCAGATGTGCAACGCAGCCAGCAGCCTCTCTCGCGTCGGCTCGTCCACGAAGGCGGCTTCGAGCGCCGTTCTCGTCATCCGGTCGATCTCGCCGTCGGAGAATCCCATGGCGTGGGCGGCGATCTCGTATTCCTGCGCCAGCGAGGTATGGAAGAAGGGGGGATCGTCGGAGTTGAGCGTCACGCGGACGCCGGCGTCGTAAAGCCGCCGCAGCGGATGCGAGGGGAAATCCGGAAACACCTTCAACGCGATATTCGAGCCGGGGCAGACTTCGAGCACCACGCCCTCATCGGCAAGCCGCCTGACGAGGTCCGTGTCCTCGATCGCCCGGACACCGTGACTGATCCGGGCGGGGCGGACGTGGTCCAGAGCGTCGCGCACGCTGAAGGCGCCGGAAAGCTCGCCGGCGTGAATGGTCAGGCCGAGACCGGCATCGCGGACGATGTCGAAGGCACGGGAAAATTCAGCCACGCTATGCATGCGCTCCTCGCCGGCCAGGTTGAAACCGGTGACGAGCGGATGCCGATGCGAGGCTGCATATTCCGCGGTCCTGACGACTGCTTCCGGGCCGAGGTGCCGGATGCCGGTGATCAGCATGCGGGATTCGATCCCCTTTCTGGCCTTCGCGGCTTCCATGCCGGCGGCCAGCCCCTCGAGATATGCATCTGCCCCGAGGCCGACCGTGTTGCCGTGGTCGGGCGAGACGATGATCTCGCTATAGATCGTGCCGGCTTCTGCAAGCTCCGTCAGATAGGCCTCGGCGAGAAGCGCATAATCCCCCTCGGTGCGAAACAGCGAAGCCACGGCATCGTAGCACTTCACGAAGCTGGTGAAATCCTCCCAGACATAGGCACCGTCCCGGATGATTGTGCCGGTATCGACGCCGTATTTCCGAGCCTGTCTCACCGCCAGTTCCGGCGGCGTCGCGCCTTCGATGTGGCAGTGCAGCTCTGCCTTCTTCAGATGAGCGGTCAAATGAGGCTCCTCCCATGCGGGCCGGGGTCAATTCCGAGATGACTTGCAACGGTTTCACCGATATGTGCGAAGCTCCCGACAATACCGACGGAGCGGCTCCGAAGCGTCGGTCCGAACATCAGAACGGGCACGCGCTCGCGGGTGTGGTCGGTGCCGCGCCAGGTCGGGTCGCAGCCATGGTCGGCAGTCAGGATGACCATGTCGCCGGGCTTCAGGCGGCGGTCGAGATCGGGAAGGCGTGCATCGAAGGCTTCGAGCGCTGCGGCATAGCCGGCCACGTCGCGGCGATGACCGTAGAGCATATCGAAATCGACGAAATTGGTGAAGATGAGCGCGCCGTCCTCGGCCTCGTCGATCGCCGCCAGGCTTGCGTCGAACAGAGCCATGTTGCCGTTGGCCTTGGTAAGCCTGGTTACACCCTGATGCGCGAAGATGTCGGCGATCTTGCCGATTGCGTGCACTGTTCGCCCGGCCTCCTTCAGTCGGTCGAGAACGGTCGGTGCCGGCGGCAGCACCGAATAATCCCGCCGATTGCCGGTGCGCGTGAAGCTGCCCGGATCGCTGCCGACGAACGGGCGAGCGATCACACGGCCGATATTGTACTCGTCGACGAGCCGGCGGACGACCGCGCAAAGGTCCTGCAGACGCTCCAGACCGAAGGTCTGTTCGTGTGCGGCAATCTGAAAGACCGAGTCCGACGAGGTATAGCAGATCGGCTTGCCGGTCCGCATATGCTCTTCGCCGAGACGCGCGATGATATCGGTGCCCGAGGCATGGCAATTGCCGAGAATGCCGGGCACGTCGCCCTCGCGACAGATCGCCTCGACGAGTTCGGGAGGGAAGGCGTCGCCGTCCGCGGGGAAATAGCCCCAGTCGAAGGTCACCGGCGTGCCGGCGATTTCCCAATGGCCGGACGGCGTGTCCTTGCCGCGCGAGACTTCACTGGCGGCGCCGTAGACGCCGTAAACGCGCTCCGGCAGCGCCATGCCGGCGGGCAGCCGACCGGTCGCCAGCCGCGCCGCATGCATGAGGCCCAGCGCTGACATGTTTGGCAGATTGAGCGGCCCTTCCCTGAGGCCCGCCCGGTCGGCGGCCCCGGCCGCGCAGAATTCCGCTATGTGTCCGAGCGTATCGGCGCCGAGATCGCCGAAAGCCCCCGCGTCCGGCGCATTGCCGATGCCGAAGGAATCGAGGACGAAAAGGAAGGCGCGCGCCATGAAACACCTTGTCCGACCCGGCGCGCGCGTGGGGAACGGCGAGCCGGCGCTATTAAGATTTTCGCGGCCGTCGCCGCACAATCCGGCAGGAATAGCGCGCCGTTTTATCCATTGCAATTGATGTATGTCGCCCGGCAGTGTGCAGCAGGTGCGAGGGCCCCGGGAAGGGCCTCAGCAGTCCGTGCATTTGATGGTCGTGCCGAAGCGCTGACGATAGTAGGAGGTCCGGGAAAGGGGGATCATGGCGCCGGCGTCCGAGCCGAACAGGGAAAGCTGATGGTTCACGACGAGTTCCGTTCGCACGACGAAGGCATTCACCGCGTCGAGATCGGCCGGAACGCTGACGACCGAATTGAGTGCGTAGGGAACCGTGGCGCTATTGCTCGCATCCGACCAGGCCCGGGACCAGGCGACCCTGCCTTCCGTCGTACCGTCCACCTGTATGCCGGTGATTTTGAGCTCGTAGTCGGAGCTGTCATAGGGCACCAACATGTTTTTAGCGACGTTCCGCATATCGTCCAGAAAGGCCTTGTTCACCTGCTGCCCGGTGGTGACGATATCGCTCACCGCACTCGAGGCGCGCGACACCTTTCTCGCGACGGTGAAGCCGAGCGAAAGCTCGAAGGCGCCGATATAGGCGGCAATCAGAAGCGGCGCGACAATGGCGAATTCCACGGCACCGGCGCCGCGCCGATCCCGCAGCAGACGGCGAAGGGTACGGAACGGCGACTGTCTACGCGCATGCATGCACCCCATGGCGACCTCAATAGTTTTCATTGCGGAACGTCGCCGTTGCGACCATCAGATAATCGCGCGGCATGCTCTCGCCGGCCGATCTCAGCTTGGTCACCAGGGGACGCACGAGATCGGTGATCACCGTCCAGCGGTAATAGGCGCGCACCATGGTGTAGTCGTTCGGTCCTCCGGGTGCGAAGGTGAAGCCGCTGGTGTCGAGATCGGAACCTATTCGCGGAACTGCCTGCGGAAAGGCGCCGAGGTCCTCGGGGAGTTCTCGGACGTCGAGATAGAGCTTCGAAGGTTGCGTCGCCTCGGTCGCCGAGCAGGTCATCATGACCGCGATTTCCTCGCAGAAGGCCTGGCGGAACTGAGCCTCGGTCATGAAGCCGTCCTTGCCTGCCTCGGTGGTGATGTCGCCAGTGCGGATCCTGCGCGCCAGCGTATCCGTCGCATTGGCGAGCAACTGCTCTCCGGCAAAGGCGACGAATGTTTCGATCGAGGCGAAGACGACGATGAAGAAGGGGAGCGCCAGAATGGCGAATTCGATCGCGGTCGCACCTTCACGATCGCCGATCAGGCGCCGAAAGGGGCCGCGCGGCGAGCGCGTCGGGGAGGTGGATGCTGTCTTTCCGATCGACATCGCGCCGTTCCGTCATATCACTGGTTGGCGCAATGTAAGCAGTGACTGTTGAAGAATTGTTTTCAACAACCCAAAAAATCTTAGTGGTTTGGATCGACCCTTGGGCCTCGGACGAAGCTCCTATCCGGCTGCCGATGCCCGCAAGCGGAGACGGGGTAGACAGGCGCCTCAGTTGCTATTCGCGGCTGAAGCCTGCCGCTCCGCGCGCTCGCAATTGGGCGTGCAGGAAAGAACGGTGCGGACGGTCTGCTTATAGACGCGCACGGTGTTGCCCTCGTCGATAGAGACGAGGATCCGCTCGTCCACCATGGCATTGCCGTCCTGGTCGAGGATGACGAGATTGGTGGTGCCGAAATTGCGTCCGGTCAGCACGATCGTCTTCGCATCGGCGACCGTCGCGTCGGCAACGTCCGAATTGCCTATGATCACCTTGCTGACGGGCCGGTCGAGCTTCAACACGCGCGCGTGATCCATATAGACGCGCATCATTTCTTCAGCCGCGCGGGCACCACTCGGGGCGTGCCCCCCCGAAAGCGCAGTCGTGAGAAATGCAAGCATGGCGACCCGCTTGGTCGCTGAGAGCGTGTTCATGGCGCGTCCTGACGGTGTAACTGCCGCATCTTGGCGCTTTTTGGTGAATGAATGGTTACGCCGGCCGAACGCAGTTTAACGCATCCGTTTTCCGCACATTTACCCAAGAAAAAGCGAGCTGGCCTTAACGTCACGGTAACCGGATTCCTTAAGCGGAAAGCAATTAGACCCCGCTAATTTCAGGGCATCCGATCAACGGCAACAGTTTGACGGACGTGCTGAACAACAAGCGAAGTCTGAGGAGAATCGTCATGAAGACCATTTTTACACGCCTGATGAAGGACGAGTCCGGCGCAACCGCAATTGAATACGGCCTGATCGCAGCGTTGATTTCTGTGGCGCTGATTGGTGGCGCGCAGACGCTCGGCGGCGCCCTGGATACCCAGTTTAACAACCTGAGCACCTTCCTCAGCGTTGGAGAAGCTCCAGCGCCGTGATCGCTGGCTTTTTTCCGAAAGGCCGCCTTTTCGAGGCGGCCTTTCGGTGTTGCAGGTGACGTCAGCTGTTTCAGATTGGTAGCCCAGGTGACTATCGCAGCGATCTTTGTAGTTTTCCCATTTTGCCTGGCATTTGCAGCGTTCTCGGACCTGTTCACAATGACAATTCCGAACCGCATATCGGCAATCGTGCTTGTTTCTTTCGTCGTTATCTCACCTTTAGCCGGCCTCGACGCATCCAAGGCATGCTTGCATGTGGCAGCTGCTGTGCTGGTATTTGGAGCTTGCTTCTGCCTTTTCGCAGTGAATGTCATGGGAGGCGGTGACGCAAAACTCCTTACGGCAAGTGCGATTTGGTTCGGTTTCGAGGCGTCCCTGATTGATTTTCTCTTGTATGTCTCCGCCTTCGGCGGTCTGTTGACGATCGCCGTTCTTCTCCTGCGCAGCCAGGAAAACCTGATCCTTGCCGCGCGCATCCCGGTTCCGCGCTTGCTGCTGACGGCGAAGAAAATCCCATACGGCATCGCCATAGCGCTGGGCGGGTTCGCCGCCTATCCTTCTTCGCCGCTGATGAAGCTGGCCCTCACACAGTTCTCCTGAAGCGCATTCCGCCTCTCGGCCGCGCCACAGCCTTCTGTTAATCATCTTCATAAGCAAGTTAACCATATCCATAAGCAGACCGTTAACCATAACTACACCAATTCCTGATCAACCTGATCCCGGGCAATTTTCTGGGGTTCGGGGCGATCATGAAACCGGTGCGCATTATCATTCTGGCCGTGGCGGTCGGCTCGGCTGCCATGGCCGGGCTGCTGGCGATGAAGCTTACCCGCGCGCCCGCCCCCCGAATGGCGGAACCGGTCATCGAGCAGGCGCCGACGATCAACGTGCTCGTTGCCGGCAAGAGCCTGCCCGTCGGCTCCCGTCTCGGCGCCGATTCCATTCACTGGAAAGCCTGGCCGAAGGACGGCATCGCCGAAGGCATGATTACAGAGGAAACACGTCCCTCTGCCGTCGACGACCTTGCCGGCGCGGTCGTCCGCCTGCCGATCTTCACCGGGGAGCCGGTCCGTCAGGAAAAGATCGCCGATGCATCGAACCGGATCATGTCGTCGCTGTTGCCGGCCGGAAAGCGGGCGGTGGCGACGGAAATCACGGTCGCGACCGGTGCGGGCGGATTCATCCTGCCGAACGATCGCGTCGACGTCATCATGGTGCGCAAGTCCGACGGCGATCTCTATCTGACGGAAACCGTCCTCAGCAATGTGCGCGTGCTCGCGATCGACCAGCAGATCGAGGAGAAGGAGGACGGCACAAAGGCCGTCGTCGGCACGACTGCGACGCTGGAACTCACGCCGGATCAGTCGAAAGTCATGACGGTGACGCAGCAGATGGCGGACCGCATCTCGCTGGCGCTCCGCAGCGTCGCCGACGCGCAGGAGCCGGACACCACGGCTGCCGACCACCTTCTCAACGGCGACGGCCAACCAAGCATTCAGGTCATCAAGTCGGGCTCCATCGTCAAGGGCGACGGTGTGGCTCTCCAGAATCAGAAGTAGGACGGGGCGCAAGGTGAAACGGATCGAAAACAGGTTTCGGGCGTCTCTCGCAGCCGGCTTCTCCTTCTGGCTGATTTTCTCGGGCATGGCGCTGCCGACGGCTGCTCCGGCCGAGGCCGCGTCCTCCTCGGTCGTGCGGATCGTCAATAGTGGCCCGGGCGCCCGCAAGACCATCAACCTCGGCCTCAACAAGGCGGTCGTCGTCGATCTGCCGAGCGACGCCCATGACATTCTCGTCGCCGATCCGTCGCTCGCCGACGCGATCACCCGCACCTCCCGCCGCATCTATCTCTTCGGCAAGTCCGTCGGCCAGACGAATATCTTCGTCTTCGGTCCGGGAGGCGAGGAGATCGTCAGCCTTGAGGTTGCCGTGGAGCGTGACGTCGCGGGCCTGGAGTCGAACCTCCGCCGCTTCATTCCCGATGCCGACATCAAGGTCGAGATCATCTCGGACAACGTGGTGTTGACGGGCACGGTGCGCACGCCGCTCGACTCGACCAGGGCTGTCGATCTTGCGCGCGCTTTCCTCAAGGGCGGCGAAGCGACCACACGCAATATCACGGCTCAGGGCAATAACGGTGATGCGGATATCTTCGCCGAAGACCGCCAGAGCTCGCAGATCGTCAATCTCCTGACCATCGAGGGCGACGATCAGGTGACGCTGAAGGTGACTGTGGCAGAGGTCAGCCGGCAGGTGCTGAAGCAGCTCGGATTCAACGGCCGCGTATCGGACGGCGAAAGCGGCATCAGCTTCCGCAACCCGGCAAATCTGGGCGATATGATCGGCATCGGCACGAACGCCCTCATCAAGGGTTCGATCGGCGGCACCACCATTTCGAGCTACATCAACGCGATGGAGCAGGCGGGCGTCATGCGCACGCTCGCCGAGCCGAGCCTCACGGCTATTTCCGGCCAGGAGGCGAAGTTCTATGTCGGCGGCGAATTCCGGCTGGCCGGCGTGCAGGAAGTTTCAACTGACGACGACAGCGGCGAAACCACGGTCGAGCGGGAGGTGAACGACGTCGAGTATGGTATCAGGCTGAACTTCAAGCCGGTCGTCCTCGGCCCCGGCCGCATCAGCCTGCAGATCGAGACCGATGTTTCCGAGCCGACCTATGAGGGTTCGGTCGTCACCGGCAACGGTACGGTCAATATTCCGGGCAATACCTTCCTCGGCATTCGCCGGCGCGAGGCCTCTACCAGCGTCGAACTTCCGTCCGGCGGTTCGATCGTCATCGCCGGTCTCGTGCAGGACAATATCCGCCAGGCGATGTCGGGTCTGCCCGCCGCCTCGAAGATCCCGATCCTCGGCACGCTCTTCCGCAGCAAGGATTTCCAGCGAAGCGAGACGGAGCTCGTCATCATCGCCACACCCTATCTCGTGCGGCCGGTGGCCCGCAGCGCGATCTCGCGTCCGGACGACAATTTCAATCCGGCCAACGATCTCGAAAGCTTTTTCCTGGGCCGCGTCAACCGGATCTATGGGCGCGCCGAGGCACAGCCGCCCGCCGGCCGTTACCACGGCAATGTCGGCTTCATCTACAAATAGGTCCGGCCATGAAGAAGCGATGCGCAACACGCAACAGACTTGAAAGGCAGCCCTTGATGGCCCCCACCCGCTTTCCGCATCGTGCGGTCCTGTGCGCGATCGCCTTCGCCTTGCTGGCAGGCTGCGCCAACAAGGACAGGCTCGCAACCGGCGCCCTGCCGGACGACTACCGGACGCGCCACCCGATCGTGCTCACGGAAGGCGAGCGAACCATCGACATTCCCGTCGCCTCGGGCGACACGCGGCTTACTCAGGGGACGCGCGACGTCATCCGCGGCTTTGCCGCCGAGTATCGCAACGCATCGAGCGGCGTCGTCCAGATCATGCTGCCGCGCGGCTCGGTCAACGGCCGTGCCGCCCAGATCCTCCGCAAGGAAATTCGTCGCCTGCTGGCAGGGAGCGGTGTGTCGCCGAAGAAGATAATCGAGACGAGCTACGACGCGTCGGTCACGGGCGACGCCGCTCCCATCCGGCTCAGCTATGTCGCCATTACCGCGCAGACAGCGCCCTGCGGCGCTTGGCCGGAAGACCTGGCGCTGAACACGCTGGAGAACCGCAATTACTATAATTTCGGCTGCGCCACCCAGTCCAACCTTGCCGCGCAGATCGCCAATCCGACGGATCTCGTCGGTCCGCGCCGTATGTCGCCGATCGATGCGGAGCAGCGCGGGCAGGTGATCGATAGCTGGCGCGGCACGGAAAAGGGCGACGGCGGAACCACGATCGTCTTCAACTGACATGGAGCCATCCAGGGAAAAGCGATGAACGCGATTGAATATACGATCGACAGCGGCGCAGCCGGAGATTGGCCTTTCGAGGGGACGCGATCGGGCGATCTCGAGCAGCTTCGGCCTCTGCCGCGCATCTCGATTCATGCCTTTTGCGAGAGCGAAGCCGTCCAGCGGCTGATGGAGCGCTGCGGCCAGGATCGCCGGATGGCGAAAGTGAGCCTGCGCGTTACCGGCGGCGGCATCGCAGCCGCCGCGACCACCTTTGCGAGCGTCTCGACCCCCAACCTGATCATTCTTGAAACCGCGACCGAGCCGCGCTCGCTGCTTTCGGAACTTGCGCCGCTTGCCGAAGTCTGCGATCCGAGCACCAGGGTCATCGTCATCGGTCGTCACAACGACATCGCGCTCTACCGCGAGCTTCTCCGCAACGGCATCTCCGAATACATGGTCGCGCCCGTCGGCATGGCCGATATGCTGAGCGCTGTCTCGGCGATCTTCGTGGACCCGGAGGCCGAGCCGCTCGGGCGCAGCCTTGCCTTCATCGGCGCGAAGGGCGGCTGCGGCTCGTCGGGCATCGCCCACAATTGCGCCTGGGGCATTTCAAATCTGTTTTCGACCGAGACGATCCTTGCCGATCTCGACCTGCCTTATGGCACCGCCAATATCGACTTCGACCAGGACCCGCCGCAGGGGATTGCCGAGGCGGTTTTCGCACCGGAGCGGTTGGACGAGGTCTTCCTCGATCGGCTCCTGACCAGATGCTCGGAGCATCTGTCGCTGCTCGCTGCTCCCTCCATGCTCGACCGCGCCTATGATTTCGAGACAGCCGCCTTTCAGCCGATCCTCGAGATCCTTCAGCGTAGCGCACCCGTATCCGTTCTGGATCTGCCGCACAGCTGGTCAGACTGGACCCGATCGGTGCTGTCGGCCGCCGACGAGGTCGTCATCACCGCCGCTCCGGACCTTGCGAGCCTCAGGAACGCGAAGAACCTGCTCGATGCCATGAAGAAGCTGAGGCCGAACGACAAGCCGCCGCATCTCGTGCTCAACCAGGTTGGCCTGCCGAAGCGTCCGGAGATTGCGCCCGACGAGTTCTGCGCATCACTGGAGGTCGAGGCCGCAGCAATCATTCCGTTCGATGCGGTCCTCTTCGGTAACGCCTCCAACAGCGGCCGCATGATCGCGGAGATCGACAGGAAATCGCCGGCCGCCGAGACCTTTTCGCAGCTGTCCCACCTTTTGACCGGGCGAACCGCCGCCAAGAAAGCCCGTCGGGGCGGCCTCGGCAAGGTTCTGGCAAAGCTCGGAAAGCGGTAGCGGCAATATTATCGATCCTGCATCCGCAGGTAACGAGTGCTGAAGCAATTGGAATGAAGTCATGTTTGGCAAACGCGGAAATGAAGGTCCTGGCAAGGGTGGTGCACGCGGTTTCACACCTGCGCCTTCAATACCCGCGGTCGAGCTGGCGGTTGTCGAGCGTCCCTCGGCCCCTGATTATGGAGAGCCGGCCGCTCCGCCATCCCGGCCGCAGGCGGCAGCGCCCCCTCAGCGCCGGCGCCCGGCGCGGGCAGAGGATTACTACGACACGAAATCGCAGGTCTTCTCCGCGCTGATCGACACGATCGACCTGTCGCAGCTCTCCAAGCTCGATATCGAGAGCGCGCGCGAGGAAATTCGCGACATCGTCAACGACATCATCACCATCAAGAATTTCGCGATGTCGATCTCGGAGCAGGAGGAACTGCTCGACGACATCTGCAACGACGTGCTCGGCTACGGACCGCTGGAGCCGCTGCTCGCACGCGACGATATCGCCGACATCATGGTCAACGGCGCCGGGCAAACCTTCATCGAAGTGGGCGGGAAGGTCGAAGAATCGGAGATACGGTTCCGCGACAACGGGCAACTCCTGTCGATCTGCCAGCGCATCGTCAGTCAGGTGGGCCGCCGCGTAGACGAGTCCAGCCCGATCTGCGACGCGCGTCTGCCGGATGGCTCGCGTGTCAACGTCATCGCCCCGCCGCTCGCGATCGACGGCACGGCACTCACGATCCGCAAGTTCAAAAAGGACAAGCTGACGCTCGAGCAGCTGGTACGTTTCGGCTCGGTCACACCGGAGGCCGCGGTGCTGCTGCAGATCATCGGCCGCGTCCGCTGCAACATCGTCATCTCCGGCGGTACCGGCTCCGGCAAGACGACGCTGCTCAACTGCCTGACGCGCTATATAGACAGCAACGAGCGCATCATCACCTGCGAAGACTCCGCCGAACTGCAATTGCAGCAGCCGCATGTGGTCCGTCTCGAGACTCGCCCGCCGAACATCGAGGGCGAGGGCGAGATCACCATGCGCGACCTGGTGAAGAACTGCCTGCGCATGCGCCCGGAGCGCATCATCGTCGGCGAGGTGCGCGGCCCGGAAGTCTTCGATCTGCTGCAGGCGATGAACACCGGCCATGACGGATCGATGGGAACCATCCACGCGAACACGCCGCGCGAATGCCTGAGCCGAATGGAATCGATGATCGCCATGGGCGGTTACACCCTGCCTGCCAGGACCGTGCGCGAAATCATCTCCGGCTCGGTGGACGTCATCATCCAGGCATCGCGCCTGCGCGACGGTTCGCGCCGGATCACCCACATCACCGAGGTCGTCGGCATGGAAGGCGACGTAATCATCACACAGGATCTGATGCGCTACGAGATCGACGGCGAGGATGCCAATGGCCGGATTGTCGGCCGCCACGTTTCGACCGGGATAGGCCGGCCGCATTTCTGGGACCGGGCCCGCTACTTCAACGAGGACAAGCGGCTCGCCGCGACACTCGATGCGATGGAAAAGCAATAGAGCGGGATGAGGCCGCTGCTCTAGCGCAGCATACTTCTGACGCGAGGGGACAGACCGAGCGATGTTCGGCATAGACATCACCGTCCTGGGATTGGCCGGCCTCGTCGCCTTGGCGGCGGCGGCGCTCGCCTATGGTTTGCTCTATCCCCGGATCGAGACCGAAAAGAAAACCGAAGGCCGCCTGCTCCGGGTCAGCGCCGCCGAGACGGACCGAACCAAGATCAAGGCCGCGCGGGACCGCGTCAACGAGATGTCGAAGCGCCGCAAGTCCGTTCAGGATTCGCTGAAGGAACTCGAGAAGAAGCAACAGGAAAAATCTGCCAATTCGGCACCTTCGATGAAGAAACGCCTGCTGCAGGCCAACCTTTCGATATCGGTCGCGCAGTTCTATCTGTTCAGCGCGCTTTTCGGATTGTTCACCTTTGTCGTCGTCTTCCTGGCGGGCGCGGGGGCGCTCATTGCCGCGGGTGTTGGGCTGACCGCCGCCGCCGGGCTGCCGCGCTGGATCGTCGGCTCCAGGATCAAACGCCGCTGCAGGAAGTTCCTGGACGAGTTTCCGAACGCGCTCGATGTGATGGTCCGATCGATCAAGTCGGGGCTACCTCTGAACGACGCGCTGCGACTGATCGCAAGCGACGGACAGGAGCCGGTCAGGACGGAATTCCGGCGCGTTGTCGAGTCCCAGCAGGTGGGCCTCAACGTTCCCGAAGCCTGCGCCCGCATGATCCACAGCATCCCGCTGCCGGAAGTGAATTTCTTCGCGATCGTCATCGCCATTCAGGCGCAGGCGGGCGGCAATCTCTCCGAGGCGCTCGGCAACCTTTCCAAGGTGCTGCGCGAGCGCAGGAAGATGAAGGCGAAGGTCAATGCGCTGTCCATGGAAGCCAAGGCATCCGCCTGCATTATCGGAGCACTGCCCTTCATCGTGGCAACGCTCGTCTATCTGACGTCGCCCGCCTACATGGCCATTCTTTTCACCGATCCGCGCGGTCACCTCATAATGGGCGCCTCCGCCGTGTGGATGAGCATCGGTATCTGGATGATGCGCAACATGATCAATTTCGATATTTGAGGGCCAGACTGACGTGGACGGCTGGATAGAGACGCTTACCGATCCGAATATCATCGTCGCGGTGCTGGTTTCGATGGCCGTGCTCGCTACCTTCTATTCGCTCGTGGCCCCCCTGCTCGAACGGGGAGACCTCGCGAAACGGATGAAATCGGTCGCAACCGAGCGCGAGCAGATTCGTGCCCGCGAACGCGCCCGTCTCAATACCGAGGCGCCGACCGGCAGAGCGAGCCTGAGAACACAGCACAACAGCTCGGTACGCGAGGTCGTCGAGCGGTTGAACCTCCGCAAGGCCCTGGTGGACGACAATACCGTCAACCGCCTCAAGACGGCCGGCTTCCGCTCTCAGAACGCGCTAAACACTTTTCTCTTCGCCCGCTTCTGCCTGCCGTTCCTGTTTCTGACCGTTTCGGTCCTCTACATCTTTGTGCTCGGGAATTTTGCCGACAAGCCGGTCATGGTCAGGGTGTCTTTCGCCATCGGTTTTGCCTATGTCGGTTTCTACGCCCCCAACATCTTCATCGCCAATGCGATCTCAAAGCGGCAGCACTCCATTCGCCGCGCCTGGCCGGACGCCCTCGATCTCCTGCTTATCTGCGTCGAATCGGGTGTCTCCATGGAACTTGCCATGCGCCGCGTGGCCGACGAAATCGCCGTCCAGTCGCAGCCGCTGGCGGAGGAACTGGTGCTGACGACGGCGGAGCTCTCTTTTCTGCCCGAAAGGCGCGTCGCGCTCGAAAATCTGGGACGACGCACGGGCCTCGAAGAGGTGAAATCAGTCATGCAGGCCTTGATACAGGCCGATCGCTACGGCACGCCCGTGGCCCAGGCGTTGCGCGTGCTGGCACAGGAAAGCCGCGATCAGCGCATGACCGCCGCGGAGAAGAAGGCCGCCGCCTTGCCTCCGAAGCTGACGGTGCCGATGATCCTGTTCTTCCTGCCGGTCCTCGTCGCCGTCATCCTGGGTCCCGCGGGGATACAGGTGGCGGATAAGTTTTAGCCTCTCAGCGCTTCAGGGTCTTGCGTGGATCCTCGGGTCAAGCCCGAGGATGACGAATGGAAAAGTGTTGAAAACAGGGCGGCCGTTCTGCCGGGAGCCACATTGGTCACAAGCACGTTGGCGCGCCGACACCGTCATCCTCGGGCTTGACCCCATGACGACGAATGGGGCGCTCACACCACCGTCATCGCGCTTGACCCGAGGATCCATGCACAAGCATCATCGATTATATGCCCGGGGATGGCAGATCTGGTCAGGCCCGAGGATGGCGATGCGTGTCAATCCGCCTTCGCGTCCGCCTGTGCGAGCTGTTTCCAGGCGCCCTGCTGCGATAGCATCGAGCGCAGATAGGCGACGTTGGCTTCCGCCTGCTCCGATGTCAGTTCCTGCCGGGCGATCGTCTCGGCTTCCTGGAAGCGTCCCTGCAGACCGACGGCCAAAGCGAGGTTCTGGCGCACGCTGCTGCCGGCATCCGGCTGGCTCGCTGCAGATTTGAGGTAGGTCTCGGCTGTCCGCAAATCCTTCGTCAGCAGGTATGACATGCCGAGATTGGACAGGACAGATGGTTCGTTGGGCTTGAGGTCCAGCGCTTCGCGGTAGCGCAGCCGCGCCTCGGTGGAGCGGCCAAGCTGGTCGAGAATGGCGCCTTCCGCGGATTTCAGCTTCCAGTCGGGCCGGTCAGGGGTCTGCGCGCGGCCGATCGTCGTGAGCGCCTGTTCGAGCTGTCCCGCGGCGGCCTGGGCCTTTCCGTAGGCGCCGAGGACCTCCCGGTCGGCCGGGTGGTAGATTGCCACCTGCTGCATGACGGCAAGCGCTTGCTCGTTGCGGCCCGTCATGCGCAGGAGATTGGCATAGTTCAGACCCGCCTCCCGGTCCTTCGGGTTGCGCTCATAGGCCTGGCCGATGCGCTCGGCCGCGGCGGCCAGCTCCGTCGCGTTCATCGACTGCACCGGCCTGGAGAGTTTCGGGATCGAGCCGGTCGTCAGCTCTTCCCTGCCCTGTTGGCCGGCGCAGGAGGCCAGCGCCAGAGCGACCATCACCGCGGCGGCTCCCGCCGCGCGGCGCCGCAAGGAAGAGGAGGAAGTGTGTTGCATCGTCTAAAGCCCCAGCATCAAGTGATGCACCGGAACTCCCGAACACCCAGCGGCGCAACTTTCACTCCAGCAATAATCTGTTAACCCTAACGGAGCGTTAATCGCGCTTGTTCTTATCCGTCAGTCGAGGATTTCCATGGCTCCCTACCAGTTCATCGAGCGGCCATCGCCGTTCAACACAAGCAACGGCAAGACGCTGCCGATCTTTGCGGTGACGCCGTCGCATATCGAGACGGGGAGCATCGACCCTATAGCGCTCGACTGGGCGAAGAAGGCCGGCTTCAAGGCGGAATCGGGCGCGGTGCTGCTTATCCCCTCGGCCGACGGCCAACTCGGCGGCGCGCTGTTCGGTCTGGGCGCCAACCCTTCCGAGGCACCATTCCTGACCGGCAAGCTCGCCCGGACGCTCCCTGCCGGCAAATGGCATGTCGAAACGGCGCCTCTCACGGCCAACCGGCTGGCGCTCGGCTACGGCCTCGGCTCCTATCGTTTCGAGCGCTACAAATCTGCAAAAGCCGAAGCGCCGACGCTGCTCGTTCCGGCCGATGCCGACGCGGCGGATATCAAGCGCCAGCTCGCTGGCGTCTTCCTCGCCCGCGACCTCATCAACACACCCACCAACGACATGGGGCCGGAAGCGTTGGAGGCCGCCTTCCGGGCACTGGCTGCCCATTACAAGGCCGAGGTTTCGGTGGTCTCGGGCGAAGCGCTGCTCGCGGAGAATTTTCCGCTCGTTCATACGGTCGGCCGCGCCAGTGCCGAAGCGCCGCGGCTTCTTGAAATGCGCTGGGGCAGGAAAGGGCACAAGAGGGTGACGCTCGTCGGCAAGGGCGTCTGCTTCGACACCGGCGGACTGGACATCAAGCCGGCCGCATCGATGCTGCTCATGAAGAAGGATATGGGCGGTGCTGCAAACGTCATGGGCCTCGCTCTGATGATCATGGATGCCAAACTCAAGGTGGATCTGCGCGTCCTCATCCCGGTGGTCGAGAACTCGATCTCGGCAAACGCCTTCCGCCCGGGCGACATCTACAAGAGCCGGAAGGGCCTGACCGTGCAGATCGACAACACGGACGCAGAGGGCCGACTGATCCTCGCCGATGCGCTCGCTTACGCGGACGAGGAGAAGACAGACCTCATTATCGACATGGCGACGCTGACCGGCGCCGCCCGAGTCGCGCTCGGTCCGGACCTGCCGCCCTTCTTCACCGACGACGAAGATCTCGCCCGCGATCTGGCTGAGGCGAGCCTTACCGTGGACGATCCGCTCTGGCGGATGCCGCTCTACAAGGGCTACGACAAAGATGTTTCCGCCCGCATCGCCGATCTGACCAACGCGCCTTCCGGCGGTATGGCCGGTTCGATCACAGCGGCGCTTTTCCTCAGACGCTTCGTAACGAATGCGAAAAGCTGGGTTCACTTCGACATTTTCGGCTGGGCACAAGCCGAGCGTCCGCATTCGCCGGTCGGCGGCGAGGCGCAGGCGATCCGGGCGCTTTATCATCATATCGGGAGGGGCGCGGCCCGCATTTGATTCACAAGAGAAACGCTTGCGTAACGATCGGCCGGCTATGCTCCCGCAGCCTTATCCATGCAGGAGTTTCCTTTGCCGGTCGAACTTACCCCTTCTCAGGCGCTGGGGCTCTGGCATACGGTGTCACTCGAACAGGTGCGCATCGACAGCCGCGATCTGACCTTGCGTCAGATGGCGATCCTGTTACAGATTTACCTGGTACCGCCGCCCCACACGGTGCGCGGCCTCGCCGCCGCCCTCGATGTGACGAAGCCGGTGATCACACGTGCGCTCGACACCATGGGCGCGCTTGGCCTCGTCGATCGCTCCCGCGACGAGCGCGACAGGCGCAATGTCATCATCAAGCGCACTTTGGAAGGTGCTCTCTATCTTGAAAAATTCGGCGATCTGATCATCAATCAAGGCCGGAAACTATGAGCTCGCCAATGCCAGAAGTTCTCGATCGCCGTCTCAATGCCTATCGCGAAGACCTCGCGGAGGAGCGTCTGCGCGGCATCGTCGAGGCGAAGCGCTTCGTGGAAGGCACGCCGGCGGCAGTGGCTGTGCCGGTGACGCCGCTCCGTCCGAGGCCGGAGGCCGATTGCGGCACCGATACCGAGCTGCTTTATGGCGAGACGCTGCGCATACTCGACGTCGCCGGCGGATGGGCGTGGGTCAAATCCGACCTCGACGGCTATGTCGGCTACGTACCGCAGGATCTGCTGAAGCCTGCGCACTCCGCGGCAACGCACATCGTCTCGGTGCCGCGGACATTCGTCTATCGCGGCGCGGATCTGCGTTTTCCCCAGGTCCATGCTCTTTCCATGGGGAGCCGGGTTGAGGTCGTCGGGGAGACCGAGACGCGCGGCACGCGCTATTTTCTGCTGGAAGGCGGGCTGGCGATCGTCGCCGATCATTGCATCCAGGCCGGCAATCCGCTCACGGACGACTATGTCGCGGTCGCGTCCCGCTTTATCGAGACGCCTTATCTTTGGGGCGGCCGCTCCGGGTTCGGCATCGACTGTTCGGGCCTTGTGCAACTCGCGATGCAGATGACCGGGCGCAATGCGCCGCGCGACTCCGATATGCAGGCAAGGGACCTCGGCCGCGTCATCGAGCGCGAGGGACTCACGCGCGGCGACCTCGTCTTCTGGAAGGGCCATGTGGCGATCATGGAAGACGAGAAGACGCTGATACATGCCAATGGCCACACGATGACGGTGGCGCGGGAAGGTCTCGAAGACGCCATCCGGCGCATCGGCTGGCTGTATGCGCAGCCGACGGGATACAGGCGGCCCTAGGGGCACGGCAACGGTCAGGCTTTATTGCCGGCATGATCGCCCGCAGATTTGCCCCTTCAACCCTTGCCCTCTCCCCGTACGCGGGGGAGCGCGACCGGACACCGGCCAATCAGTAGCCGGCTACCTTATCCACCACATGTTCCAGGGGAAGCCCGCTCTCGAAGCGCGCGATCTGATGTTCTACATGGACGAAGAGGGCCCTGACGTCGGACGAGGCTGCGACATGCGGGGTCACGTAGACGTTCGGCAGGTCCCAGAAGCGGCTTTCCTGCGGGAGCGGCTCCCGTTCGAAGACGTCGAGCGAGGCGCCTGCGAGCATACTGGAATCGATGCATTCCAGGATATCGGCCTCGACCTGGCTGCCGCCCCGGCCTGCATTGATGAAAACAGGCGCGCCGAAAGGTCCTCGGCGGCTGAGCTTGGCAAAAAGGGCGCCGTTGAATATGCCTCTGGTCTCCGGCGTCAGCGGCAGCAGGCCGACGAGGAAATCCGTTTGGCCGAGAAATGCGTCCAGTCCGGCAGCGTCGTAGGTCTCTACACCCTCGATCACCCGCTTGCTTCGCGACCAGCCGATCACCTTGAAGCCCATGACGGCGAGCTTGCGGGCGGCGTCCTGGCCGAGCACGCCCATTCCCATGATGCCGACGGTCACGTCGGCTGCCTCTGGCTGACTGAGGTCGCGCCATTCGTGCCTGTTCGCAAGCGCCTCGTAGGCGTGGTGCTGGCGAAGATGCAGGAGGCACTGCATTACGACCCACTCGCTCATCCGCGTCGTCAACGTCCGATCGACGAAGCGCACCAGCGGCACGTCGGGCAGGCCGGGAAGCGTCAGCACGTGGTCGACGCCGGCGCCGCCGGAAAAGACCACTTTGAGGTCCGGTGCCCGCGAAAAGAGGTCGGGGGCGGATTTCCAGACCACGGCATAATCGATGCCGGACAGGTCACGCCCCCGATGCACCGGGTCAGCGAGATCGATGACCTCTCGGTCGGGAAAGGCCCCTGCAAGGGCCGCCTCCACCTCTTCGGGGATGAATTTCAGGTCGACGATCACCGGGCTTTTGGCGGACATGGACGAAAACTCTACTGATGAACGGCGGCGAGATTGACCGCTTCGAGATTGAAGGCGGCGGCCATCAGCGCCCGTGTATAGTCTTCCGCGGGCGCATCGAAGATGCGCTCGGCGGGTCCCTGCTCCACGACCTTGCCGAGCCGCATGACGATCACCTCGTTTGCGAGCGCGCGCACGACCCTGAGATCGTGGCTGATGAAAAGGTAAGCGAGATTGTGCTTGCGCTGAAGGTCGCGCAGGAGATCGACGACCTGGGCCTGCACGCTCATGTCGAGCGCGGAAGTGGGCTCGTCGAGCATGACGAATTGCGGTTTCAGCACCATCGCCCGGGCGATGGCAATGCGCTGGCGCTGGCCGCCGGAGAACTCGTGCGGATAGCGCCAGCGCGTCGCGGGATCGAGGCCGACCTCTTCCAAAGCGGCGGCGACGCGCCCGTCGCGTTCGTTATCCGTCAGTGCTTTCTCGTGGATTTTCAAGCCCTCGCCGATGATGTCGGCGATCGACATGCGCGGGCTGAGCGACCCGTAAGGGTCCTGGAACACCACCTGCATCCGATTTCGGAGCGGACGCATCTCGCGGAAACTATGGGCGTCGATGTTCTCCCCGACGAAGGCGATCCGGCCCTTGGACGAGATCAGCCGCGTCAGCGCCAGGCCCAGCGTCGTCTTGCCGGAACCCGACTCGCCGACCACGCCAAGCGTCTGGCCGGCACGGAGCGTCAGATCGATGCCGTCCACCGCCTTGACGTGATCGACCACGCGCCGCAGGAAACCCGCTTTGATCGGAAACCAGACCTTCATGCCGCTCGCTTCCACGACGATCGGGCTCGACGTGTCAGAGGGAGGCGGTTCGCCCCGGGGTTCGGAGGCAAGCAGATGCCGGGTATAGTCGTGCTGAGGATTGGCGAAAATCTCGGCAGTCGGTCCGGTTTCGACGATCTTGCCCTTGGTCATGACGCAGACCCGATCGGCGATCTTGCGGACGATGCCGAGGTCGTGGGTGATGAACAGCATGGACATGCCGTGCTCGTCCTTGAGCGACTTCAAAAGCTCGAGGATCTGCGCTTGCACCGTCACGTCGAGCGCCGTCGTCGGTTCGTCGGCGATCAAGAGCTCCGGCCGGTTGGCGAGCGCCATCGCGATCATCACGCGCTGGCGCTGACCGCCGGAGAGCTGGTGCGGATAGGCGCCGAGGCGCTTCTCCGCTTCGCGGATTCCGACCTGATCGAGGAGCTCCAGCGTTCTCGCGCGGGCGGCGGCACCCTTCAGGTTCTGGTGGATTTCCAGGATTTCGCCGATCTGCTGCTCGATCGTATGCAGCGGATTGAGCGATGTCATCGGCTCCTGGAAGATCATGGTCACGTCGTTGCCGCGGACGTGCCTGAGTTCGTCCTCGCCCACCTTCAGGAGATCTTTCCCGTTGAAGACGATCTCGCCGCTCGGATGGCTTGCAGCCGGATAGGGAAGCAGCCTCAGTATGGAGTTGGCCGAGACCGATTTCCCGGAACCCGACTCACCGACAAGAGCGACGGTCTCGCCTCGCTTGATGTCGAACGAGATACGATCGACGGCGAGCGAGGTTTCGCCGCCCTGGTGAAAGGCGACGGAGAGGTCGCGCACGGAGAGGATGGTGTCTGTCATCGTGGCGCTCACCGGAAGGTCTTTCTCGGATCAAAGGCGTCGCGCGTCGCCTCACCGACGAAGATCAGCAGCGACAGCATGATCGACATGGCAAAAAAGGCCGTCAATCCCAGCCAGGGCGCCTGCAGGTTGGATTTGCCCTGCGCGATCATCTCGCCGAGTGAAGGCGATCCGGGCGGCATGCCGAAGCCAAGGAAGTCGAGCGAGGTGAGGGTGGTGATCGACCCCGAAAGGATGAAGGGAAGGAAGGTGAGCGTTGCGACCATGGCGTTCGGCAGGAGATGCCGATACATGATGGTGCCATTGCCGACGCCGAGTGCCCGCGCCGCGTTCACATATTCGAAATTGCGCGCGCGCAGGAATTCGGCCCTGACGACGCCAACGAAGCCGACCCAGGAGAAAAGCAGCATGATGCCGAGCAGGATGAAGAAGCCGGGGGGCAGAATGGCGGCGATGATGAGCAGGATGTAGAGCACCGGCATCGACGACCAGATTTCGATGAAGCGCTGCATGAGCAGATCGGTCCAGCCGCCGAAATAACCCTGCACGGCGCCGGCCGAAACGCCGATGACGGCGGAAGCAATCGTCAGCGCCAGCCCGAAGAGCACCGAAATTCGGAAGCCGTAAATCATCCGCGCCATGACGTCGCGCGCCTGGTCGTCGGTGCCGAGCCAGTTGAGATTGCCGAGCATGCATCCGGGATCGGCCGCCCCTTGCGGATAGGCGGAGCAGCGCTCTTCCTCGCTCATCAGCCAGAATGGCGGCGTCGGCGCCGAATGCGGAATGTTGGAATTGACCGTCTGGTAGGAATAGCGGATCGGCGGCCAGATCGCCCAGCCATTCGCATCGATCTCGTCGCGAATGAAGTCGGACCGGAAGTCGGTCACGGCGAGAAAGCCGCCGAACTTCTCCTCCGGATAGTCGATCAGCACCGGAAACAGGATCTCGCCCTTGTAGGAGGCCACGATCGGCTTGTCGTTGGCGATGAACTCCGCACACAGGCTGAGGCCGAACAGGAGAAGGAAAAGCCAGAACGACCAGTAGCCGCGGCGGTTGGCCTTGAAATTCTGCCAGCGGCGGCGCCCGATCGGCGTGAGCCAGCCCTTTTCCGGCGCGGCATAGGCGGTGACGGCGCTCATCAGACGTCCCTCCGCTCGAAATCGATGCGTGGGTCGACCCAGGTGTAGATGAGATCCGAGACGAGGCTCACGACGAGTCCCATCAGCGAGTAGATGAAGAGAGTTGCGAAGACGATCGGATAGTCGCGCTTGACGACCGCGTCGTAGCCGAGCCGACCCAGCCCATCGAGTGAGAAGATGTATTCGATGAGGAGCGATCCCGTGAAGAAGGCGGAGATGAAGGCGCCGGGGAAGCCGGCGATGATGATCAGCATCGCATTACGGAAAACATGCCCGTAGAGGACGCGACGCTCGTTCAGGCCCTTTGCCCGCGCCGTCGTCACATATTGCTTCTTGATCTCGTCGATGAAGGAATTCTTCGTGAGCAGCGTCGTGGTCGCGAAGGCAGAGAGCAGAAGCGTGATCAGCGGCAGCGTCATATGCCAGAAATAATCGAGGATCTTCTCGTACCAGGTGAGCTCCTCGAAATTGTCCGAGACCAGGCCCCGCAAGGGGAACCAGTCGAAAAACGAACCGCCGGCGAAAAGCACGATCAGGAGAATGCCGAAGAGGAAGCTCGGCACCGCATAGCCGACGATGATGATGCCGGACGTCCAGACGTCGAAGGTCGAACCGTCGGAAACGGCCTTCTTGATGCCGAGAGGGATCGAAATGGCATAGGAGAATATGAGGATCCAGACACCGAGCGAGATGGAAACGGGCATTTTCTGGACGATCAGGTCGATGACCGGCGTATTGCGGAAAAAGCTCTCGCCGAAGTCGAATCGGGCATAGTCCCACATCATCGTGACGAAGCGCTCGAGCGGCGGCTTGTCGAAGCCGAACTGCTTTTCGAGCTTGGCGATGAAATCGGGATCGAGACCTTGAGCCCCGCGATACTGCCCGCCGTCGCCACCGCCTACAGGCGCGAGATCGCCGGAATTGCCGGAAAGCCTGTCTGAGCCGGCAGCATTGGTCAGGTCGGAGATCACCTGTTCGACCGGCCCGCCCGGCGCGAACTGTACCACTGCAAAGGAGATCGCCATGATCCCAACGATGGTCGGGATCATCAGCAGAAGCCGGCGCAGGATATAGGCACCCATCAGGCGAACCTCTGGATCGACGAATTGCTGGCTAGGCACACCGGCGCAGCGTCGACTGGAATTGCTCTAATGTGCGTCAAATCCTGCTTCTCCCAGCGGCTGCGGCCTCTGCGGAGCCGTTCGTGTTTCGTGATTCGTTTCCCGCATTTGGAATCGAGACGGCGCCCGAGCGCAAGGGCTTCATTTGGCAGCGGCGCTCTTCGACCACCACGCAGCCGGGAAATCCATCCCGTAATAGGGCAGCTCCTCCGGGCGGGCCAGGTGGCTCCAATAGGCGATGCGGTAGGCCTTCGAATAGAAAAGAGGCACGACGTAATGATGGGCGAGAAGGACGCGGTCGAGCGCCCGTGTCGTCGCGACGAGTTCCTCGCGGTTCGGCGCGAAGATGATTTTCCGGATGAGTTCGTCGATGGCCGGATCGGCGATACCGGCATAGTTCATGGATCCCGGCCGGTCAACCGACGCCGAGCCCCAGTAATCGCTCTGTTCGTTGCCGGGCACCAGAGTCTGCGCCCAGACGCCGTAGATCATGTCATAGTCGAAGCTTCTGACGCGATTTGTATATTGCGAGTCGTCGACCGTGCGAATGCGAGCATCTATGCCGATTTTCCTCACGCTGTTCACGAAGGGCGTAACCGTACGCTCGAGTGAGGGATTGGGCAGAAGGATCTCGAAGCGGAACGGCTCGCCGGTCTTCGAGTTCACCAATCGGCTGCCCTTGAGTTCGTAACCCGCTTCCTTGAAGAGAGAGAGCGACTTGCGCAAGTTATCGCGTACCTTCTGCGGATCGCCGTTGACGGGATTCTTGTAGGGCTTGTCGAAAACGGCGGCGGGGACCTTGTCCTTCAGTTCCTCGAGGATCTCCTTTTCGCGCCCCTCGGGCAGACCGGAAGAGGCAAGCTCGGTGCCCCAGAAATAACTGTCGACGCGCTGATACGCATTGTGGGCGAGGCTGCGATTCAGGTCTTCGAAGTCGAAGGCGTAGTTCAACGCTTCGCGTACCCGCTGATCCTTGAATTTTTCCCGACGCAGATTGGGTACGAAGGCCTGCATCACGCCGGTTGCGCGCAGCGGGTTCTCGATTTCCTCGCGGATCACCCGTCCGTCCTTCATTGCCGGAAAGTCGTAGGCCGTGGCCCAGTGGCTCGCGCTGTTGTCCCGGTAGAAATGGACATTGCCGGCACGGAAGGCTTCGAACTCCACGCTTCGGTCACTGAAGAAAACGTAGTTGATCGTGCGGAAATTGTACCTGCCGACATTCACATTGAGATCCTTGCCCCAATAGTCGTCGCGCAATTCGAAACGGATGGAGCCGCCAGGCTGGAAAGCGGCGATCTTGTAAGGACCGGAGCCCATGACCGGTTCCAGTGTCGTGCGTCCGATATCGCGCTTCTTGCCTTCTGCGTCCTGACCTTCCCACCAGTGCTTCGGCAGGATGGGAAACTGGCCGAGAATGTTCGGAAGTTCGAGATTGTTCTTCTCGTCGAACCGGAAGGTAACGTCCCGTTCGCCGGTCTTTTCCGCTGAAACCACGTGACGGTAGTAGTTGGAAAAGAGCGGATTGTGCTCCTTCACCCTATCGAAGGAGAAGATGACATCCTCCGGTCTCACCGGTCTGCCGTCGGCCCATCTGGCTTCTGCCCTCAGGCGAAAAGTGGCGGAGGAAATATCGGCCGGATAGGAAACGCCCTCTGCAAGCAGGCCGTAGGAGGTGGTGATCTCGTCCTCGGACGACATCAGGAGTGTGTCGAAGACCAGCGAAGAGACGCCCGTAGCCACCTCGCCCTTGGCGAGGATGGGATTGAAGGAGTCGAACGTCCCGTTCTCCGAAAGCTGTAGCTCTCCGCCTTTTGGCGCATCGGGATTGACGTAGTTGAAACGCGCAAAATCCGTCTTGTATTTGGGCTCGCCGATCGACGAGGTAGCGTGGCGCCAGGCGGGCTGTTCCTCGGCATTCGATGCAGCAGGGAGGAGGAGAAGCGCTGCTGTCAGAAGCGAGGCCGCAAGGCCTGGCTTCATGGTCCTGCAGAAGTTTGGCATCCGGCCGGTACCCCTTTTTGTTCCAATGTCCTTTTTTCATGAAGATAGGCGAAATCAGGGCAATTGACAGGACCTGCCCAAAATCAGGCGAAATTCTTCAGTCACATCCCGGTGAGTCGCAAGGTTGATGCAATCGCGGCGAAATCAGGATAGGAGAGGACGGCGGGCTGCGGCGCCGCGCGCCGTGTCAGAGGCGCAAAAATCGCCGTAGCTCCAAAGTTGCCGCATGCTCGTGGGGAATGGAATGAGATTTGATGCGCGTGCTGCGCTTAGGCGCTGCGGTTCGGCCGTCCTGGCTCTGATCATGGGGGCAAGCCTCGTCTCCGCGGAGGCGGCTGCGGACGACGCTCCGCCGGCCAAGGAACTCTTCGGCGCCAAAGGCCTGCCGATGCAGGCGGCGCCGGCCGCGTTCGGATTCTACTCCAAGGGCTGCCTCGCCGGTGGCGTGGCCATCCCGACCGACGGACCGACATGGCAGGCGATGCGCCTGTCGCGAAACCGCCGCTGGGGACATCCGGCGATGATCGCGCTGATCGAGCGCTTCTCCCATGATGCCGTCGACAAGATCGGCTGGCCTGGCCTCTTGCTCGGCGATATCTCGCAGCCGCGCGGCGGCCCGATGCTTTCGGGCCACGCATCGCACCAGATCGGGCTCGATGCCGACATTTGGCTGACTCCGATGCCGCGAAAGACGCTGAGCTACCAGGAGCGCGAGACGATTTCCGCGACGTCCATGCTCGATAAGAGCAAGTTCCTGACGGTCGATCCCTCCATCTGGACGCCATCGCACGCACGGCTGATCATGATGGCAGCCAGCTATCCGCAGGTCGAGCGGGTCTTCGTGAACCCCGCTATCAAAAAGAAGCTCTGCGACACCTGGAAAGGCGATCGTTCGGCGCTCGGCAAGGTGCGGCCGATCTATGGCCATGATTATCACTTCCACATCAGGATCAAATGCCCTCCGGGCTCCAAGGGCTGCAAGGACCAGGCCGCGGTTCCGGCGGGTGACGGCTGCGGCAAGTCGCTGGCGTGGTGGTTCACCGACGAGCCCTGGGCAAAGCCGAAGCAAAAGCCCGCTGCGAAGCCGCCGCGGCCGAAATTCGCGAAACTCTCCGATCTTCCGAAGGCCTGCGCCCTTGTGCTGAACGGCCCCGCTCCCTCTTCCGAACAGGAAGCGACCTACGGTACTGCCTATCGCGCTCCCGCCGCCATTCCTGCAGCGGCAACCAGCATCGAAGCGGTCATCGAAGCGGCAGGCGAGGCGCCGCTCGCGGATATTCCCGTGCCTTTGCCGCGGCCGGGCTTGGAATAGCCGCGGGCGCGCGAACAATAAGGTGCATGTTTTCAGGCCGATCGATCCCAAACATGCACGATACCGATTCCAGTAGGATAGAGCGGGATTTCGGCGGAAAACCGCACACGCTTTCCCTCATCCCGCTCTAGCACTTTGCAATTCCGCCGGGCTCATGTATAGGCGCTTCAAATCGATTTAAATCGGTTCGCAGAGCGCGCCTGCCCAGACGCGTCCGGCGAACATTCGCCGAGAGGGCTCTCGCATGGCAGATCGGAAATGTCTCGCCCTGATCGCCCATGATCAGAAGAAGGATGACCTTGCGGCGTTTGCCAAGGCGAATGAGGCGGTCCTCTCCAAGTGGAGGATCGTCGCCACAGGGACCACCGGCGGCCGTGTTCTCGACGTGTGCCCGGGGCTCGACATCGTCAGACTCAAGAGTGGTCCGCTCGGCGGCGACCAGCAGATCGGCGCGCTGATCGCCACGGGCGACGTGAACTGCCTGATTTTCTTCGTCGATCCGCTGACTGCCATGCCGCACGACGTCGACGTCAAGGCGCTGATGCGGCTTGCGATCGTCTACGACATTCCGATGGCGCTGAACCGCGCGACAGCCGAACAGTTGATCGATTTCAGGCGCAATTGATACAACTGCATGTCGCCCAAAAGTGCGCAGCGGTTTTGGGGCAACGACATGCACAAGCACGGAAGCATGTCGCCCAAAAGTGCGCAGCGGTTTTGGGGCAACGACATGCACAAGCACGGAAGCATGTCGCCCAAAAGTGCGCAGCGGTTTTGGGGCAACGACATGCACAAGCAAGGAAACATGTCGCCCAAAAGTGCGCAGCGGTTTTGGGGCAACGACATGCACAAGCAAGGATATAAATCGGGCGCATGAAATGCGGCCCGCTTTACCCCGGACATCCACGCCCGCGATCAGGACGGAAATTCTGCCATGCCCAATGCGAGTGACCAAAGCTTCCCCTTTCCGATTTTGATCGGCGACATCGGCGGCACCAATGCCCGCTTCGCATTGCTTACCGACGCCTATGGCGAGCCGAGGCAGCTTGAGCCGATCAGGACGGGCGATTTCGCCACCATCGAAGAGGCAATGCAGAAAAGCATCCTCGACAAGACTTCCGTCCAGCCGCGCTCGGCGATTCTTGCCGTAGCGGGGCCGATCAAGGGCGACGAGATACCGCTGACGAATGCCCATTGGGTGATTCGCCCGAAGGATATGCTGGCGAGCCTCGGCCTCGAAGACGTGCTGATCATCAATGATTTCGAGGCGCAGGCGCTCGCCATTGCCGCCCCGGCCGACCAGGACGTCGTGCAGATCGGCGGCGGCGCGGTCCGGCCCTTCAATTCGCGCGTCGTCCTTGGTCCGGGTACCGGTCTGGGGGTCGCGGGCCTCGTCTATGCGCAGCACAGCTGGATACCCGTCCCCGGAGAAGGCGGGCATGTCGATTTAGGTCCGCGCACCGAGCGCGACTTTGAGATATGGCCGTTTCTGGAGCCGATCGAGGGGCGCATGGCCGGCGAGCAGATACTGTGCGGCCGCGGCATCATGAATCTCTATCGCGCGGTCTGCGCCGCCAATGGCGAAGCGGCGGTTCTCGCGGATCAGGCGGCGGTGACGACGAGTGCGTTGTCCGGTGCGGATGCCGCGGCGGTCGAAACCGTGTCGCTCTTTGCGACTTATCTCGGGCGCGTTGCCGGCGATATGGCGCTTATCTTCATGGCGCGGGGCGGGGTATTCCTTGCCGGCGGCATTTCGCAGAAGATCCTGCCGGCGCTGATGAAGCCTGAGTTCCGCGCCGCCTTCGAGGACAAGGCGCCACATTCGGCGCTGATGCGGACGATCCCGACCTTTGCCGTCATCCACCCGATGGCCGCGCTCTCCGGCCTCGCAGCCTTTGCCCGCACGCCGAGGGACTTCGGTGTTGCAATGGAGGGACGCCGCTGGAGAAGGTGACGCCGCGGCCGGCTCCGAGACTCGCCAAATCCGCAGCAAACCACTATAGAGCCCCGGAAAGCGATGCCGGTGTGCGGTACGCGAGCGGGCTCAGGGAAGACGGGCTTATTGAGCGACAGGGATAGAAACAAGCGCGCAGTCGATTCCGAGACGATCACCGGAATCCTCAAGCGCGTCATCGCCGAAAACGGCCGTGATCACATCCGGGGCTATGCCTTCGCAATCGCATGCCTGATCGTCGTGGCAGCAACGACGGGCTTCACCGCCTGGATCATGGAAGCCGTGGTCAACGAGGCTTTCGCCAACAGACGGGCCGATATCGTTCTCCTGATCTGCGGCGCGATCTTCGCCGCCTTCGTCCTCCGGGGCCTTGCGACCTACGGGCAGGCGGTCGCCCTTTCCAAGATCGGCAATAATATCGTCGCGCGCTATCAGCGCCGGCTCTACGCGCATCTGATGGCGCTCAGCGTCGGCTATTTCCACGAGCACCGCTCGGCCCAGCTCGCCGCCAAGGTGAGCCAGAACGTCAGCGGCATCCGCGACGTGCTCAACATGACGGTCACGTCGATCGCCCGTGACCTTCTGACACTGATCGGCCTGATCGTGGTCATGTTCAGCAAGGATTGGCTCCTCTCCCTGATCGTCTTCTTCGTCGCGCCGCCACTGCTCTTCGGCCTGCGTTACATTTCGCGGCGCCTGCGGTTGGCGACACGGGAGGCGGTCGAGGTCAACAGCCGGGTTCTCGGCGCGATGCAGGAGACCATCCAGGGCATCACCATCGTCAAAGCATTCACGATGGAGAACGAATTGCGGCGCAAAGTCGAGTCGATCATCGACCGCGCAGAGAACCGCGCCAACCGCATCGCGCGCCTGAGCGAACGCACCGCGCCGATGACGGAGACCTTCGCCGGCCTCGCAATATCCAGCGTGCTCGCCTATGCCGCATTCCGCACGATTTATCACAATGTCCCGCCCGGCGCGTTCTTCGCCTTCGTCACCGCTCTGCTGATGGCCTATGATCCGGCCCGGCGTCTCGCGCGTCTGCAGGTGTCCATGGAACGGGCCGCCGTCAATGCCCGTATGATCTACGAAATACTCGACACGGTGCCGCACCAGCGCGACCGTGCCGACGCGGGCGAACTGAAGCTGGGCGAGGCGGCCGTCGAACTGCGTGACGTGCGCTTCGCCTATGGCAATGGCGACGAAATCCTCAAAGGGGTCAGCTTCCGTGCCGAGGGCGGAAAGACGACCGCGCTGGTCGGCCCCTCAGGCGCCGGAAAATCGACGATCATCAGCTTGATCCCCCGCTTCTACGATCCGGTTGCGGGCGAGATCCTGATCGATGGGCAGAATATCGCCGGCGTCACCAAACAGTCGCTCCGCCGCGGCCTCGCCTACGTCTCTCAGCAGCCCTATCTCTTCGAAGGCTCCATTCGCGACAACATCCGCTATGGCCGGCCCGATGCGACCGATGCGGAAATCGAGGAAGCGGCACGGCTTGCCTATGCGCATGATTTTATCATGGCGCAGCCCCAGGGCTACGACACACCGGTCGGCGAGCATGGCGTGACGCTTTCCGGCGGTCAGCGCCAACGCCTGTCGATCGCCCGCGCGCTCGTGCGCAACGCGCCCGTCCTGCTTCTGGACGAGGCCACATCGGCGCTCGACACCGAATCGGAAGCGGCCGTCCAGAAGGCACTCGAAGAGGCGATGAGCGGCCGGACCGTCATCGTCATCGCGCATAGGCTCTCCACCGTCGTCAATGCCGACAAGATCGTCGTGATGAAGGACGGCACGGTCGTGGAAGAGGGCACCCATGAGGAGCTTGCGCGGCGTCCGGACGGCCTTTACGCTCGCCTCCACAATCTCCAGGGCAGCGGAGCGGATACGGCAGCCGAGGCCCGGATCCTCTAGAGCCCGGACCTGTAAGCATGAAGGGAAATTGACGATGAGCGAAACGGACATGAGGCTCGTGGTGGTCGGTGCGGCCGGCCGTATGGGCCAGACGCTGATCCGGATCGTTCACGAGACGCCCGGCGTGCGCCTTCATGCCGCCATCGAACGGAGTGGATCGCCCTTCCTCGGACGCGATGCCGGAGAGCTGGCCGGCGTCGGCCAGATGGGGGTCGCCGTTTCCGACAAGCCGCTCGAAGCCTTCGTCGAGGCCGAGGGTGTGCTCGATTTCACGGCGCCCTCGGCCACGGTGGAATTCGCGGACCTTGCCGCGCAGGCGCGCATCGTCCATGTCGTCGGCACGACCGGCTGCTCGGCGGATGACGAGGCGAGGATCCGTGCCGCCGCCCGTCACGCCCGCGTCATCAAGTCAGGCAATATGAGCCTCGGCGTCAACCTGCTTGGCGTGCTCACGGAAAAGGCAGCGCGTGCGCTTCCGGCTCAGGGGTGGGACATAGAAATCCTCGAAATGCACCACAGGCACAAGGTCGATGCCCCTTCCGGCACGGCGCTGCTTCTCGGCGAGGCGGCAGCCAGAGGTCGCGGCATCAAACTTGCGGATCACTCCGTGCGGGTACGCGACGGTCACACCGGAGCGCGGGTCGAAGGGGCAATAGGCTTTGCCACATTGCGCGGCGGCTCCGTGATCGGCGAGCACTCGGTGGTGATCGCCGGAGAAGGCGAAATGGTCACGCTTTCCCACAGCGCGACCGACCGCTCGATCTTCGCTCGCGGCGCCGTATCTGCGGCGATCTGGGGGCGGAGCCAGAAGCCGGGCTTTTACTCCATGCTCGACGTTCTCGGGCTTGACTGACATCCTAATCACAAAGAGGAAATAGAAATGAGCGGCACACTCGTCCTTGTCCGGCACGGCCAGAGCGACTGGAACCTGAAGAACCTCTTCACCGGCTGGCGCGATCCCGACCTGACCGAGCTCGGCATCGAGGAGGCAATGGCCGGCGGCAAGGCGCTTGCCGACTACGGCATCAAATTCGACATCGCCTTCACCTCGGATCTCATCCGTGCCCAGCGCACCTGCCAGCTGGTGCTGGACGCTGTCGATCAGTCATCGCTCGAAACGATCCGCGACCAGGCTTTGAACGAGCGCGACTACGGTGATCTTTCCGGCCTCAACAAAGACGATGCACGGGCGAAATGGGGCGAGGAACAGGTCCACATCTGGCGCCGATCCTACGACGTGCCGCCGCCGGGCGGCGAGAGCCTGCGCGACACCGGCGCTCGCGTCTGGCCTTACTATCTCACCGACATCCTGCCTCGCGTGCTTTCCGGTGAAAAGGTTCTGGTCGCCGCCCACGGCAACTCGCTGCGCTCGCTGGTGATGGTGCTCGACGGCTTGACCAAGGAGCAGATCCTCAAGCTCAACCTCGCGACCGGGGTGCCAATGGTCTACAAGCTCAACGCGGATTCCACCGTCGCATCGAAGGAAGTGCTCGGAGATATGTCAGCGGCGCATTGAGAGGGCGGTTGCCCCCTCGTCCCGCTCGCGTCGAGCAGGACTCGAGCGCTCGCTCGCCGCTTGTCCCTTCGCCCCGCTTGCGGGAAGAAGGTGCCGGCAGGCGGATGAGGGGGCGTTCGCTGCCCGGCTCCAGCCACACCCCGGCCATCAGGCCTTCCCCGCCTCCCAGCCGAGGATCGCGCGCTTGCGCGTCAGCCCCCAATGGTAGCCGGTGAGATCGCCGGCCTTGCCGAGCGCCCGGTGGCAGGGCACGACGAAGGAGATCGGATTGCGCCCCACCGCGGCGCCGACGGCGCGCGAAGCGGTTGGCTGGCCGATATTCTCCGCGATTTTCGAATAGGTCGTTGCCTTACCGAGCGGAATCTTGAGAAGCGTCTGCCATACGCGGACCTGAAAATCGGAGCCGATCAGAAAAATCCTCAGCGGCTCCTCCGCGGACCACCGATCGGGGTCGAAAATGCGCGCCGCATAGCGCGCCGTTGCAGCGCTGTCTTCAAGGTAGATTGCGTTCGGCCAGCGGGAGGCCATGTCCTCGAAGCTCGCGTGCTCCTCGCCTGAATCGGCGAAGGCCAGTCCGGCGAGACCGCGCTCGGTCACCATGACCAGCGCCGTCCCGAAGGGTGAAGGGTGAAACCCGTAGCGGATGGTAAGGCCCGCGCCGCGCGCTTTCCATTCACCGGGGGACATCGCCTCATGCGTTACGAAGAGATCGTGCAGCCGGCTCGGCCCGGACAGGCCGATCTCAATGCTGGTCTCCAGCAACGGCAGGTCTTCCTGGCGCAGGAGCCGTTTGGCGTGATCGAGAGTGATTGCCTGCAGAAAGGCCTTGGGTGAGAGCCCCGCCCAACGGGTGAAAACTTTCTGAAGTTGCGTCGGCGACTGCCCGAGGCGACGGGCGAGCGACTCGAGCGACGGCTGCTCGCGATAGTCTTCGGTCAGCATCGCGATGACACGAGTCACCGTGTCGTAGTCGGTGCCTTCCGGAGTGATGTCGGTGGGAATGGATGTAGCAACGTTCATGATCATCTCCTTGAGCTTCAGATAATCATGCGCGCGAGCCTGGAACCACCCGATTCTTGTCGGGCTCGATCGCAGGCATTCATCGGGACCTGGCGGTCGCCAGTGCCCGCGAGAAGGCGACGGCGAAGGTTTCCCGGTCGTCGCGGTTGAGGAAGGAACCGACATCCGTCTGACGTCCGCCGCCGCTGATATTCATCGACACGATGCCGATCTCCTGATGGCGCTTGATGCTGAAGCGCGTCCAGAAAGTGTTGAAGCGATGCTCGACCATCCTTCCGGAGGGCGCAAATTTCCTGACGGACACGTCCGTGCGGGACACGCTGACTTCCTCGCGGGCGCGTGCCGCATGGTAGTTCAGCCGGAAAGCGCCGGCGAGCAGGATGAAATCGAGGCCGAAGAAAAAGACGATCGGCCAGGCGCCGATGAGCAGGAACACGGCTATGTGGATCAGGCTCATGATGCCGGCGATCAACAGGAAAACCTTGAACCCTTTCGATCCGAGGGAGCGGTAAGGGGTCAGTTCGGCCGCAAAGATCGGCTCGTCGTTGAAGTTTTGCGCGGCGTTGCCTTCGATCATAACCCATGACTATAGATGCAGCATGAAAAACGTGAAGCTCAAATCGCCATCACAGCAGCCAAAGCCGGCGAAAGCGTCAACGGGACGCATGGCGGGCCGCACGGGTGGCCGCATGAGCGCGCGGCAGCGCAGTGCCTACAGCACCGAGGAAGTGGAGGAGATCTTTCGCCGCTTTTCCGTTCAGCGCCCGGAGCCGAAGGGCGAACTCGAACATGTCAATCCGTTCACACTGGTGGTGGCGGTCGCGCTTTCGGCGCAGGCGACCGACGCAGGCGTCAACAAGGCGACGCGGGCGCTCTTCGCCGTCGCGGATACGCCCGAGAAGATGCTGGCGCTCGGGGAGGAGCGCGTTCGCGACTATATCAAGACGATCGGTCTCTACCGCAACAAGGCGAAAAACGTCATTGCCCTGTCCCGCAAGCTGATCACCGACTTCGGGGGCGAGGTGCCGCGCACGCGCGAAGAGCTCGTGACGCTGCCGGGCGTCGGGCGAAAGACAGCGAATGTGGTGCTCTCGATGGCCTTCGGCGAGGCGACCATCGCGGTCGACACCCATATCTTCCGTATCGCCCACCGTATCCGCATTGCACCCGGCAAGACACCGGATGAGGTAGAGGCGCATCTTCTGCGGGTCATCCCCGAACACCGTCTGTACCACGCTCATCATTGGCTGATCCTGCACGGCCGATACGTGTGCAAGGCGCGCCGGCCGGAATGCGAGCGCTGCGTCATTGCCGACATCTGCAAGTCGCCGGAGAAGACCTCGGATATCCCGGCGCCGCTCGTCGAATTGCCGCCGCAGGCAATTGCCGCCGTCGGCTGATAGAACCCGAAGAAGGAGAGCGGGCGACAGGTTTCCCGATCCCGCTCGGCGCCATCGTCGTTACGGGGTGATCAGGCGATCGATGAGCCGGTCGATGGCGTAGGCATAGTCGGTGCGCGCCGCGCCGGCATCGATCTCCAGCGCGGCCCGGTCGAAGGCGGCCGACAACAGGAACGCCATCGCCTTCACCGTCTTTTCCTCCAGGCGGTGCGGAGCCATGGCGGCTGCCAGCCCTTCTTCGAGTGTCCTGCCGCCATGAGCGGCATCAAGGGCGGCCATTTCCGTGACGCCAAGCACAGCAGGTCCGTCGAGCAGCAGCAGTCGTACCCTTCCGGGCATCGCCATTGCGTCGAAATAGGCGGCAGCTCCGGCCAGCAGTGCCTCGCGCGGAGCGAGGGGCGCGCCGGCCAGCTGCTCGATCGTTGCCGCGACGTCGAGCGCCTCCCGTTCTATGACGGCCCGAAAAAGTGCCTTCTTGTCCTCGAAGTGATGGTAGAGCGCGCCACGGGTGAGCCCGGCCGCGGCAACGATGTCCGGCGTCGCAGTGTCGGCATAGCCTCGGGACACGAACAGCGCGCGGGCGGCATTGAGGATAGAAGATCGGGTCGCATTGGAGCGCTCCCGATTGGATCGCCTTGGTTCTTTCTGTTGCATACATGCAGCCTGTATGTTAACAATGAGTACATGCAGATTGTATGTTAATATTCGACGGAGGAAAAGGAATGAAATCGACAAGCTATTACCCGGTCATCATGACGGAGGACGTGCAGCAGACGGCAGATTTCTACGTCAGGCACCTGCGCTTCGAGCCGCTCTTCACCAGCGACTGGTACGTTCACCTCCAGTCGAAAGAGGACGAGCATGTAACGCTCGCAGTTCTCGACTGCCGTCACGAGACGGTACCGGAACGGCATCGCGCGCCCGTGCGTGGCCTTCTCCTGAATTTCGAGGTGGAAGATCCCGACCGTCTTTATGCCGAAATGCAGGATGCCGGCCTGCCCATTCTCAAGCCGATCTGCGACGAGGAATTCGGTCAGCGTCATTTCATCACCGCTGATCCGAACGGCGTGATGATCGACATCATCAAGCCGATCCCCCCGAGCGCCGGCTTTGCCGATGCCTATGATGAAAGGGCGCTGCCAACGTGAGGGTGGAGACGCCAACTGCCCGGTCTACCTGTCCCGAACACGCGAAAAAGGCTGAAGGCGTCTTCCAAATGCCCGGAAAACCGCTATTAACGAACACCGGTCACCAAGGAAACCCGGACGGAGTTCATGGCAAAATACGACGTGCTGACGATCGGTAACGCGATCGTCGATATCATTGCGCGCTGCGATGACAGCTTTCTCGAAGAAAACGGCATCATCAAGGGCGCGATGAACCTCATCAATGCCGATCGTGCCGAGTTGCTCTATTCGCGGATGGGACCGGCGGTCGAAGCCTCGGGAGGAAGCGCGGGAAATACCGCGGCTGGTGTCGCCAGCCTCGGCGGACGGGCTGCGTATTTCGGGAAGGTCGCCGACGACCAGCTCGGTGAGATCTTCACACACGACATCCGCGCGCAGGGCGTCCACTTTCAGACGAAGCCTCTTGACGGACAGCCGCCGACGGCGCGTTCGATGATCTTCGTCACCGAGGATGGCGAGCGATCCATGAACACCTATCTCGGCGCCTGCGTCGAGCTCGGCCCGGAGGATGTCGAAGACGACGTCGTCGCCCATTCGAAAGTCACCTATTTCGAGGGCTATCTCTGGGACCCGCCGCGCGCCAAGGACGCGATCCGCGAAGCGGCGCGCATCGCCCACGCGCATGGACGGGAGACCGCGATGACTCTGTCCGACAGTTTCTGCGTGCATCGCTACCGGGGCGAGTTTCTCGAGCTCATGCGCTCCGGCACCGTCGATATCGTCTTCGCCAACCGGCAGGAGGCACTCGCGCTTTACGAAACAGAGGATTTCGACCGCGCGCTCGAGCTGTTGTCCAAGGACTGCAAGCTCGCGGCTGTCACGCTCAGCGAGGAAGGTTCCGTCGTCGTACGCGGGGCTGAGCGCATATACGTCGGTGCAAGCGTTCTGGAGCAGGTGGTCGACACCACCGGCGCCGGTGATCTCTACGCCGCGGGTTTCCTCTTCGGCTATACTGCTGGCCGTTCCCTCGACAGTTGCAGCAAGCTCGGCAATCTGGCCGCAGGCATCGTCATCGGCCAAATCGGCCCGCGGCCGCTGATCTCGCTTGCCTCCGCTGCCCGCCAGGCTGGCCTCGTTTAGGACCGCGCCGGTTCCGGGGAACCGGCGAGCCGCGCGGATCAGGGGGGGCGGTACGAGATAAATCCGCACAAGGATCGTCATCTGACACAAGGTCAGATCGCGGCTGTGGCGTGGCTGATCGGGGTGCCGACCGCGATGGTTCGCGGCTTACTTGAAGGCCTCGCCCGGATAGGCCCCCCATATCTCGCTCTGGGCGATCCAGCCCTCGACGCCCTGTGTCTCGGCATGGCACCAGTCGCCGTTGCATTCGCCGATATGCAGCATCACGCCCGGTTCGATGCGGGCGACGATCGGCGCCGTCCCTTGCGGATCCCGGCGCATATTGACGAAAACACCTTCGCCTTTGCTGCGCATCCAGGGGGCTGCCATCGCCGTGCGGTCGCCGGAGAGGAGCGCCTGGTTCACCCAGCCTTCGGTACCGTCGGCGTCGCGGATGCGGCGCCAATTGTCATATTCCTGGATGATCTCGACGGGCACGCCGGACTTGAGATAGCGGAAGGCGACGGCGTAATCGACGCTGGGGCCGATGCGCAGGTTCACGCTTTTCGCCTTCAGGCTGACGAAACGGGGGAGGGGAAGCCCGCTCGGACCCTTCGCCGCCTGGGCATGGGCGGTGGAGGCCGTCAAAACCGCTCCAAGCAGGGCTGCCATGGTGAGGGCGGAAATTCTGGAAATGACGTGACGCATGACGAAGCTCATCTTCCGAACGTAAGCAGAACTTTTCTTAAGCCCTTTGGTGCTGACCGGCCAGCCGCTCGCAAATCCCCGCAGCTTTCAAATCCCGCATGGGGGCGGCGACTTTCAATTGTGTTCCCCACCGGGTCTGGTAGAAATTGCGGCTGTGGGGAGAACTATCACCCGACTTGGTTAAGGACCCGTCAACGGGGGCGCCGCTCATAGCAATGACAAGCAAGAAAAAGCCAACGGTCTACATCACCCGGAAACTGCCGGATGTCGTCGAAACAAGGATGCGCGAACTTTTCGATGCGGAATTGAACATCGATGACACGCCGCGCAGCCAACCGGAGCTGGTTGCCGCGCTCAAGCGCGCGGACGTGCTCGTGCCGACGGTGACGGATCGGATCGACGCCGCGCTGATCGAGCAGGCTGGGCCGCAACTGAAGCTCATTGCCGCCTTTTCGAATGGCGTCGACAACATCGATGTGGATGCAGCAGCGCGCAAGGGCATCACCGTTACCAATACGCCTAACGTTCTGACCGAGGACACGGCCGATATGACCATGGCGCTGATCCTCGCGGTGCCGCGCCGCCTTGCCGAGGGAGCGCAGGTGCTGACCGATCGCAAGGGCGAATGGGCGGGCTGGTCTCCGACCTGGATGCTCGGCCGGCGCATTGCCGGCAAGCGCATCGGCATCGTCGGCATGGGGCGCATCGGCACGGCCGTTGCCCGCCGCGCCAAGGCCTTCGGGCTTTCGATCCACTACCATAATCGCCATAGGGTCAAGCCGGAAACCGAGGAGATGCTGGAGGCGACCTATTGGGACAGCCTCGACCAGATGCTCGCCCGCGTCGATATCGTCTCCGTCAACTGCCCCTCGACCCCGGCGACCTATCATCTGCTCTCGGCCCGGCGGCTGGCGCTGATGCGGCCCGAGAGCTACATCGTCAACACCGCGCGCGGCGGCATTATCGACGAGACGGCGCTTATCAAGAGCCTTCGCGAAGGGAAGATCGCCGGTGCAGGGCTCGACGTTTTCGAGAACGAACCGTCCGTCAATCCGAAGCTCATCAAACTTGCCGGTGAGGGAAAGGTCGTGCTCCTGCCGCATATGAGCTCGGCGACGCTGGAAGGCCGTATCGACATGGGCGAGAAGGTGGTGATCAACATCCGCACCTTCTTCGACGGCCACCGTCCGCCCGACCGGGTGCTGCCGGGGCGGGATTGAACCTCTGCGCGTCTGATAAGGCGCGCGGCGCTGCAGGAAACGTATCGGAGCCCTGCAATCACTCCTCTTCTCCTCGCCTCTGCGCTTGTGTCACGGTGATCGAGTGGCGCCGCGCTTGCGGCGAGGGAAGAATTGTTTCAGCCCGAGGACTTGGTCTGGCCGGATTCCGGTGACAAGCACGAGGTGAGGAAATCTAACAAGCCGCGGCGCGTCCAAATATCAAGAGCTTAATGCGCCTCGTCCCAATTGTGCGCCGCCCGCGCATCGACCTTCAACGGCACTCTCATATCGAGGGCGGGCATTGCGGCATTCTCCATCACGGACACGATGACGGGAATAGTCCGTTCGATCTCGCCCTCCTCCACCTCGAAGATCAGTTCGTCGTGAACCTGAAGGAGCATTCGCGCGGATAGCTTGGCGGCTTCGAGCGCGGGCTCCATCTTGACCATTGCGCGACGGATGATGTCGGCGGCCGATCCCTGGATCGGGGCGTTGATCGAGGCACGTTCGTTGAAGGCGCGCATCGACGGGTTGGACGAACGAATGTCCGGGTAATGGGCACGGCGACCGAAGATCGTTTCGACATAGCCGTTCTCGCGGGCAAAGGTCTTGGTGTTTTCCATATAGTCGCGAATGCCGGGAAAGCGCTCGAAATATCGCTTGATGTAGTCCCCGGCCTCGGACCGCTCGATGGAAAGCTGGTTGGCAAGGCCGAAGGCGGAAATACCGTAGATGATGCCGAAGTTGATCGCCTTGGCGCGGCGGCGGATTTCGCCAGGCATGCCGTCGACCGGCACGCCGAACATTTCGGAAGCGGTCATCGCATGGATGTCGACGCCATCCGCAAACGCCTGGCGCAGCTGCGGGATGTCGGCGACATGGGCAAGCACCCGGAGTTCGATCTGGCTGTAGTCCGCCGAGACCAGCTTGTGTCCCGGCGTGGCCACGAAGGCAGTGCGGATCTTGCGACCCTCGCCAGTCCGTATCGGAATGTTCTGCAGGTTCGGGTCGGACGAGGAAAGCCGTCCGGTTGTCGTCGCGGCCAGTGCAAAACAGGTGTGAACGCGCTTGGTTTCCGGGTGCACGAAGCCGGGGAGAGCGTCGGTATAGGTCGATTTGAGCTTGGTCAGCTGCCGCCAGTCGACGATCTTGCGGGGCAGGTCGTGTCCAGCGGCCGCAAGGTCCTCGAGAACCTGCGCGGAGGTCGACCATTGCCCGGTCTTGGTTTTGGAACCGCCCGGAAGGCCCAACTTGCCGAAGAGAATGTCGCCAAGCTGCTTCGGCGAGCCGATGGTGAAGGTTTCGCCGGCAAGGCGATATATCTCGTCTTCCAGCGCCGCCGCTCCCTGCGCCAGTTCGCCGGAGAGGCGCGATAGGATCTGCCTGTCGACGGTGATGCCGCGTTCCTCCATTCCGGCAAGCACCGAAATCAGCGGCCGCTCCAGCCGCTCGTAGACACGCGTCAGACCCCTGGCAGTAAGGCGGGGCTTCAGCACATGCCAAAGCCTCAGCGCAATATCCGCATCTTCCGCCGAGTAGGCCGCTGCCTTGTCGATATCGACGAAGTCGATGGTGAGCGACGACCGGCCACTGCCGGTGATGCCCTTGGAGGCGATCGGCGTGTGGCCAAGCCATCGCTCGGCGAGCGACTCCATGCCGTGGGCTCCGTTGCCGGCATCGAGCACATAGGATATCAGCATCGTGTCGTCGAAGCCCTGCATGGTAACCCCATGGCGCTTCATCACCAGATAGCCGTATTTCAGGTTCTGTGCGACTTTGAGGATGGACGGGTCCTCCAGCAACTCCTTTAGCCGGCTCAGCGCCTCGCGAGCCGGGATCTGGTTGTCGATGTGTCCGCCTCCCAGCAGATCGCCGGTGCCGTTCTTGTGCGCGAGCGGCACATAGGCAGCCCGGATCCTCGAGCCCGACGGGTTGTTCGCGTAATCGGCTATCGCCAGCGAAAAGCCGACGAGATCGGCGCGCATGGCGTCGGACGATGTCGCCTGGGTGCCGAAACCGACAAGCCCGGCCTCGCGCGCGTCGGCGATCCAGCGTTCGAGCGATGCGAGATCGCGTATGGTGATATAGGCAGAATGGTCGAAAGGAGCGCTGGCGAAATAGGCGGCACGCGCCTCGGCAAGGTCGGCCGGCGTTGCGCCGGTCGCATCGGCATCCTGGCCGGGGGAGAGGAATGAAACCGCAGCCCTTGCCGCATTTCCGCGCGGCGGCGCCGCGCTTGAGGATTGCGGCGACGGCGGAGGTCCGCCAGCCTCTCCGACGTCGAGATCCGGTCCATGCGCCTCGGTTCCCCATTCAACCGGAACATGAGCGGGCTCTATCGATTCGGCGTCCGTGTCCGTCGCCGCCGCGACGCGGCGCGTGAGCGTTGTGAATTCCATCGCCTTCAGAAAGGCGATGAGCTTCGGGCCATCCTGAGAATCGAGCATGAAGTCGTCGAGCGGCACGTCGAGCGGCGTGTCTTTCTTCAGCGTCACGAGCTCACGCGAAAGGCGCGCCAGATCGGCATTGGCGATGATGGACTCGCGCCGCTTCTGCTGTTTGATCTCGCCAGCCCGTGCAAGCAGCGTGTCGAGATCGCCATACTCCTCGAGGAGTTGGGCCGCGGTCTTTGGTCCTATCCCTGGGATTCCAGGCACGTTGTCGGTCGAATCGCCGGTCATCGCCTGGAGATCGATCATCTTTTCCGGCGGCACGCCCCATTTTTCGATTACGTCCGGAACGGTGATCTGCTTGTCCTTCATGCTGTCATACATCGACACCTTCGGCGTGACGAGCTGCATGAGGTCCTTGTCCGACGAGACGATGGTCACGTCGGCGCCTGCCTCTTCGGCAAGCCGCGCATAGGTCGCAATGAGGTCGTCCGCCTCGTAGCCTTCCTTCTCGATGCAGGGCAGATTGAATGCGCGGGTGGCATGGCGGATCAGCCCGAACTGTGGGATCAGGTCTTCCGGCGGGGCGGTCCTATTCGCCTTGTACTGGTCGTAGAGCCCGTTGCGGAAAGTCTTGGAGGAATAATCGAAGATCACCGCGAAATGCGTCGGCGTCACGCCCACGGAGGTATCGCGCGCGTCGGTCAACAGCTTCCAGAGCATGTTGCAGAAACCTGCCACCGCATTCACCGGAAGTCCGTCCGACTTGCGGTTGAGCGGGGGGATGGCGTGGAACGCCCGGAAGATGAAGCCCGAGCCGTCGACGAGGAAGAGATGATCACCGTTTTTCATGCGGCCATGGATAGCGCGAGGCAAAGGAAAGGTCCATTGCGCTTTTCCGTTTGCCGCACGACTTAACAGGATGGCGCAGGAGGCTCCGGACACTCACGCAAACGTTACGCATTTGTAATGCGCGATTCAGTCTGCCAATCCTTGAAATGCCACATTTGGCACCACAAATCATGTCGAGCGGCAGTCATAAAATGCCGTGTGTCTGGTGATTGGCCTGTCCCCCGCCCGCACCAGATAAGGACAAAGGCCTCATCCCCCTCTCCGGGCCTTTGTCCCGCTTTCAAAAAAACCGTCACGGCGCCGCCTCCGCGCCGTGACGGTTTTTTATTGCCGGTAACAGCGCGCAGGGGCGGCTACCAGCGCGATCTCAAATCCCCGTGAACTCGGCACAGATAGGCTTCATCGCAAGCATTGTAACTTGTCATCGCGCCCCTTCCCGCGTAGGCATAAGGCATGGCCTTCAATCGTATGGAATCTGCGACTTATCTGGCCAGCCTGTTGGCGAGAGGCTTCTCGCGCGCCCTGCAGGAGCGCGGCCAGAAGCTCGGCTTCGCTCCCGGGCAGTTCCCGGTTCTCCTGGAATTATGGTCTGAGGAAGGGCTGACGCAAAGACAGCTTCTCGACAGGCTCGACATCGAGCAGGCAACCATGGCCAATACGCTTGCGCGCATGGAGCGTGATGGCCTTATCATCCGCCGCAAGCATCCGAACGACAAGCGCTCGCAACAGATATTCCTGACGGATCGAGCCCGCAAGATGGAGACGGCTGCGAAGGAGGCCGCAGCGGCGGCGGAGCAGTCGTTGCTGTCCGGCTTTCACCGCTTCGAGAAGGAGCTGATGCTCGAATATATGCGCATGGCCCTCGCAAACTCGGCCCGCCAGGGGGAGACTTCCTGACGCGTGGTCCACCGGCAATTTAACCGGTTACGGTTTAAGCAAACATGCATTAGTTTTGCCGCGAAACCATACAAGGATTCGCATGATGGCAGATATCACCCCGGTTCTCGAGCGCGCCGACGCCAATCTCCCGGCTAGCCTCAATCGGCTCTTCGACCTCGTTCGCATCAAGTCCATTTCCACCGATCTTGCCTTCAAGGCTGAGTGCCGCAAGGCGGCCGAATGGTTGGTGGCGGAGCTCGAAACTCTTGGATTCGAGGCCTCGCTGCGCGACACGCCTGGCCATCCGATGGTCGTAGCACACCACACAGCCGAGAAGGCGGACGCTCCGCACCTGCTCTTCTACGGCCATTACGATGTGCAGCCGGTCGATCCCCTCAATCTCTGGGAGGCGCCGCCCTTCGAGCCCTCCATCAAGGAGATCGAGCCCGGGCGCAAGGTCATCACCGGCCGGGGCACGGCCGACGATAAGGGCCAGTTGATGACTTTCGTCGAAGCGGTGCGGGCCTATAAGGAAACCCGTGCTGCGCTGCCCTGCCGCATCACCATCCTCTTCGAGGGCGAGGAGGAATCCGGCTCTCCGTCGCTCAAGCCCTTCCTGGAAGCCAATGCCGGGGAACTCAAGGCCGACTACGCGCTCGTCTGCGACACCAGTATGTGGGACCGGGAGACGCCCGCGATTTCGGCCGGCCTGCGCGGCCTTGTCGGCGAGGAGGTCACGATCAGGGCGGCGGATCGCGACCTGCACTCCGGCTATTTCGGCGGTGCGGCCGCCAACCCGATCCACATTCTGTCCGGAATTCTTGCCGGTCTTCACGACGAGACCGGCCGCGTGACCCTCGAGGGTTTCTATGATGGCGTCGAGGAGACGCCGCCCGCGATCAAGGCTGCGTGGGAAACGCTCGGGCAGTCCGCCGAGAAATTTCTCGGCGAGATCGGCCTCTCGATTCCCTCGGGTGAAAAGGGCCGCTCCGTGCTCGAACTCACCTGGGCGCGGCCGACGGCGGAGGTCAACGGTATCGCCGGGGGCTACACCGGCGAAGGTTTCAAAACGGTGATCGCCGCCGAAGCCTCCGCGAAGGTATCGTTCCGTCTCGTCGGAAAGCAGGACCCGGACAGGATACGCGAGAGCTTCCGCGCCTATGTTCGCTCGAAGATCCCGGATGACTGCTCCGTCGAGTTTCAACCGCACGGTGGTTCGCCGGCTATCCAGCTGCCCTATGATTCGGCGCTTCTGACGACAGCGAAAACAGCACTTTCGGATGAGTGGCCGAAGCCTGCCGTAGTCATTGGCATGGGCGGCTCCATTCCGATCGTCGGCGATTTCCAGCGCATGCTCGGCATGGAATCGCTGCTCGTCGGCTTCGGCCTTTCCGACGACCGCATCCACTCGCCGAATGAGAAGTACGAACTGGCGTCCTTCCACAAGGGCATCCGCTCTTGGATACGCATCCTCGACGCAATAGGCGCCTGACGAACAGCCTTCGGCGCCGTGGGCGTTATCACAGGGATGAGAGCCCTGCAGCGTCTGCGGCGCGGAGTCGACAATTCGCGCCGGCGGGTCGTATAACCGGCCGACTTTGCTTGACCTGCCAGCCGTGGGATGCTTCCCTTTTCGAAAACGATCAAAGTGGGAAACGGGCTGTTGGCAATTGCTGGGATCGGGACGCCGCGTTCCGGACATGGTTCTTTCAATAGACAGGATGGGCATCGTTACTGCGGTAGACCTGCGGGGTGGCCGGCATGCCCACAAACGGCTGCTGCCGTCGGGCATTTGCGCCGCAAGGCTCCTACCTTCGTGATTAGATTTCCGAGAGGGAATCACGCAGAAGCGCCGGCATGAATCGGTTCAAAGCATATTTCTGGCCCATTGTCGGGCTTATGGCCATCGTGATTTCGGTGCGCGCCCTTATCGATGAACTACGCGGCCTGTCGCTCAACGAATTCCTGGCAAGCTTCCAGGCCATATCGCTTGAAAGCTGGCTGCTCGCAATCGGTTCGACGCTTCTGGCCTATGCGGCTCTTGCCGCTTACGACAAGCTGGCGCTCGACCACCTCGGCCATCGAATCTCGCTCTGGTTCATCACGCTCTGCTCGTTCACCACCTATGCATTGTCGCATAATCTCGGCGCCTCGGTTTTTTCCGGCGCCGTGGTGCGTTATCGCGCCTACCGGTCGAAAGGCCTGACGGCCGGAGAGGTGGGCGTTCTCGTTGCCTTCTGCTCCTTCACCTTCACGCTCGGCACGCTGGTGCTCTCGGCAATCGTTCTGATTCTGAAGCCCAACATAATCGAGAGATTTTCGGAGTTCCTGCCGCTCGAAATGTCGTTGACGACAGGCGGGCTCATTCTGGCGCTCATAGCGCTTTACGTGCTCGGCAGCCTGGTCGGGCTCAGACCTCTGCACACACGCTGGTTCCAGCTGCACTATCCGCGGCCCTCCATCGTGCTGAGGCAGTTGATCATCGGCCCTCTGGAGCTTCTGGGTGCTGCCGGCATCATCTATTTCGCGCTGCCGGAAGCCGGCAATCCCGGCTACGTCGTCATTCTCGGCATTTTCCTGGCATCCTTTTCCGCCGCGCTTCTCTCCCATGCGCCCGGCGGACTCGGCGTGCTCGAACTCGTCTTCATCGCTGCGCTTCCGGAAATGGATCCGGCCGACGTTCTGGCTGCACTGGCAATTTTCCGGCTGCTCTATCTCCTCATCCCCTTCGTTATGGCTCTGGTTGTTATCCTCGCCTTCGAGCATTCCCGCTTTGTGGAGGAGCGGAGCGAGAAGGAGCCATAGCGAAGGGACGCGAGATGCGAGCGGAAAACCGCATCTCAGGCGCCTGGAAATTCAAGGAATGTTGCAGGTGGCGGGGAGCGCCTTCTCTATCGGCCCTTCGACCTTGTCGAGCCGGGCCGTCTCGATCTGGTAGGGGGTAAAGGGCGGAACCTGCAGTGACGGATTGATGATCCTCGTGACGTAGCAGCCGGAGAAGAAGTGGATCTTACTGCCTTCCTCGACGGATTTGATCGCGACGGGCACCGCCGAATAGATGCTGCCTGCAGCGCCTTCCGTCGTTACCTTGCCGATCTTCACCTCGACGGACGCCGTTTTCGCGTAACCTTCGGCAAAGGCCTTGAACTCGCCAACCGGCTTCGCTGCACCGAAATAGCCGTAGGCTCTGGCATATTCCTTGCGATTGATTGCATTGTAGAGCGAGCGGACCAGCGTCCCGCCATCGGATCGGTCGTCGACATAGGCTATGGCTTCCTGCGCCCCGACGGTGGTGACCTGCGTCGTGAGCGCCGCAAGGACGAACAGGGCTGTGTGGCGTAACCTCATGATCTCTCCTCTCGAACGGACAGTTCCGCTTTTTGCGAACGGCATCGGAGTTTGAAGGCGCCCCCTCGGGGCTTGTATCGGCGAGGATCCCGACGATTTTGAGTCGGGAAAGCCTTACTGCGGCGGCAGTCCGGATTTTCGCCGGCTGACGACATGTTCGCGCCAGATGGTGAAGATGCCGGCGGCAACCACCAGCACCGAACCGAAGACCATGTTCGTCGTCAGCGTCTCGCCGAAGATCGTCACGCCCATGACCGAGGCGAAGACGAGCTGCAGGTAGGTCAGCGGCTGGACCGCGGCCGCATCGAGCATGTCATAGGCGCGGATCAGAAAATAATGGCTTGACGTGCCGGTGATGCAGAGCAGCACCATCCAGACCCAGTCCGTGCCGGAAAGCGTTGCCCAGAAGAAGGGGCCGACGAGAGTGATCGCGAAGGCGCCGACGACGCCGGTATAGAAGAAGCTGGTCACCGCAGAGTCGCCGCGGCTGGCAAGCCTGGTGGTGATGACATAGAAGGCGAACATCACCGCCGCCGCCAGCGGCAGCAGAAAATTCACGTTGAACGAGCCGTCTTCCGGCCGAAGGATCAGGAGAACGCCGAGAAGACCAACGGAAATCGCCGACCAGCGCCGCCATCCCACCCGTTCGCCGAGCAGCGGCATCGACAGAAGCGCCACGAAGAGCGGCGTGGCTGCGAGGATCGCCTGCGACTGCGCCAGCCCGACGATGGTGAATGACGTGATCACCAGGACGATCTGCACCGGCAGCAGCACGCCGCGCAGGAGCTGAATGAGCGGTTTTTTCGTCACCATTGTCGCGGCAAACCCGCCCGGTGCCCGCGCCGCGAGCACCGCGGCAAAGCCGGCAAAGGCCCAATAGCGGATCATCGCGACGAAGACGGGCGGATAGAGAGCAGCCAGATGCTTCGAGATGCCGTCCTGCATCGCGAAGATGACGATCGCCAGCAGCGTGAAGACGTAACCGTTTGCCTTGGGTGTCATAGGGTATCTGTTACACGCGCTTTGCCGCCGCAACCATGGCCTTTTTGCATTCGGCGGCAGATTCGAGGCGCCGGGTTGCGGAGTGCCTGATACAGAAAGACCCCGAGCCGGGAGGAGGTGGCTCGGGGTCTTAAACCTGATCGGTTCTGGGAGGAGGAGTGAACCGATCGAATGCCGGGCGCCGTGGGAGGAGGTACAGCGCTTCGACAAGGAGGAGAATAAATCATTTTCGCTGAGGTAATAGTGCGAATGTTGCATTGCAGCATTGCGCCGGACGCAAGACGGCGTTCAGCCCTCTGCCCCTAGCAGGTCCCCAGCCGGCGCGGTGGTGATCCGCAGAGCCGCCTGGCTTACCCGTTCGCTGATGCGCTCCCGGTTGAGAGCGATCGCGTCCGGCGTCGGCTCCCATTCATTGCACCATTCCGGGGGAATCCCCTCGAGCAACCCGTTCGGATCCAGGAATGACGGCATATAGCCACGGCGCTGCATTTCCGCGATCAGCGCGGCCTGGCGCGCAGCCAGATAGCCGAGGCGGGTGTAGAAGAAGCGGACATGCCCCTTGCCGAGGGTATAGAACTCCGGATTGCGGCGGTCGTTCGGCTCCTCGCCGCGGGCGATTGCCCCGCGGACAAGCGCAAAGATGCGCGGCAGCTCGCGATATTCGGCGACGAGATGCGGGCCGCTCAGCTCCGAGGGCGGAATGCAATTGATTCTGGTCAAGCCTGGCACCCGATCGTGGACTGATGACTGCACCATAATAGTCGCGGCAGAGCGCGCAAGGGTCTCGACGCGACGACAGGTCCGATGATGCAAGGTTTTGAACAATCTGCCTTTTTCGCAAGAGAGCTCTTAACTTCCCCTTAAATTGCCGCATTTAGAGTACAACGGATCGGCACCAGCGGACGGGGCGGAGCCTCCCGCACGACAACGGCCCAGCCGGGAGCAGCTTGCGAGCGATGTTCACCCCGGTTCGGCCCTAAATGGGTATTTCCTTCCGGCATGGCGAGCGGCAAATCAGGACAGCGGATCGAGCCTTCCTTCGGCGGTAACGACGACGGCGGCGAGCTGCGGGTCGACGCGAGCGATCGCGTGGCGGGCGGCGGACGCAAGCCGAAGCGCGCCAAGCCGCCCGAACGCGGCGCCAAGGGAGAAAAACGCGCCAGGCGTGCCGGCGGGCGCGGCTCCGGGAAAAGCGGTTCCGGCGGGTTCTTCGGCCTCGCCCGGCGGTTCGCCTATTGGTGCGTCGTGCTCGGCATATGGGGTGCGATCGGCGTCGGCGGGCTCGTGCTCTATTACGGAGCGCGCATGCCGAGCGCGACGAGCTGGTCGATCCCAGAGCGGCCGCCCAACGTCAAGATTGTCGCTGCCAATGGCGAGATCATCGCCAACAGGGGCGCGACAGGCGGAGAGGCTGTCGCGCTCGAAGACATGTCGCCCTATATCCCTCAGGCGGTGATCGCCATCGAGGACCGCCGATTCCATTCGCATTTCGGCGTTGACCCGCTGGGGCTGGCGCGCGCCATGCTCACGAACGTCATGAGCGGCCGCATGGTCCAGGGCGGCTCCACGCTCACCCAGCAGCTTGCCAAAAACCTGTTCCTCTCGCCGGAGCGCACGCTCGAGCGAAAGGTGCAGGAGGTGCTGCTCGCTTTCTGGCTGGAGCAGAAATACACCAAGGACCAGATCCTGGCGATGTATCTCAACCGCGTCTTCTTCGGGTCGAACGCCTATGGCGTCGAGGCGGCTTCGCGGCGCTACTTCAACAAGTCGGCGCGCGACGTCAATCTCGGCGAGGCGGCATTGCTCGCGGGCCTTCTGAAAGCCCCTTCACGGCTGTCGCCGGCCCGGAACCCCGAAGCAGCGGAGGAGCGCGCGCAGCTCGTGCTTGGCGCCATGCGTGAGGAAGGCTTCATCAACGATGCCGAGATCAAGACGGCGATGTCGCAGGCGCCGACCCGGGCAAAGAGCTTCTGGTCCGGCGCCGAACACTACGTCGCGGATATGGTTATGGACCAGCTCCCCGGCATGATCGGCGAAGTTACACAAGACCTCGTCATCGACACGACCATCGACCTTGCGCTCGAGAAGAGGGCCGAAGAGATCCTCGCCGAAAGGCTTGAGACGGAGGGCGGCAAGGTCAACGCCTCGCAGGCGGCGCTCGTCTCCCTCGACGGCACCGGTGCCATCCGGGCACTGGTTGGCGGCAGGGACTATGCCGAAAGCCAGTTCGATCGCGCCTCCAAGGCCAAGCGGCAGCCAGGATCGGCCTTCAAGCCTTTCGTCTATGCAGCGGCACTCGAGATCGGCCGCACGCCGATGTCCGTTCGCAACGACGTGCCTGTCAGGATCGGCAACTGGACGCCTGAAAACTATGACCAGAAATATCGAGGCGAGGTGACGCTCGCCGATGCGCTCGCCAATTCGCTGAACACCATCGCCGCCCAGCTGGTGATGGAGGTCGGGCCGCAAAACGTGGTCAAGCTCGCGCACCGCCTCGGCATCGATTCCGAGATGCAGGCCAATGCATCGATCGCGCTCGGCACGTCGGAAGTGACGCTGGTGGAGCTGACGTCCTCCTATGCGCCTTTCATGAATGGCGGCTACAAGGCGACGCCGCACGTTATCCGGCGCATCTCTACCGCCGACGGCACCGTGCTTTACGAGAACACCTACGACAATCCGCCCCGGGTGCTCGATCCGGCGGTCGTCAGCGAGATGAACCGGATGATGGTGCGCGTGCTGACTGACGGCACCGGCAAGAATGCACGTCTGCCGGGCTGGGAGGCAGCGGGAAAGACCGGAACGACGCAATCATTCCGCGACGCGCTCTTCGTCGGCTACACCTCCAGCCTCGCGACCGGTATCTGGTTCGGCAATGACGACGGCAAGTTCATGAAGAAGGTCACCGGCGGCGGCCTTCCCGCCCGTGCCTGGCATGATTTCATGACGGCGGCGCATGAGGGCCTCTCGCCCTCGCCGCTCTTCGGCACGACGGGCGTACAGCCGGTTTTCGACCAAGGCATCGCGGCTGCGGAGGAGATGCCGGTTGACGGTTTCGATACCGGTAGCCCGGATGTTTTTCCTGAGCGCCCGGCAGGTATGGATGGCATGGAAAGCATGGACGGCATGGCCGCCGCCGATCAGATCCGGCCGGCAGAACAGGCGGGAGGGCCGATTCCGCCGGCGGGCGTCGGCGAGACCACCGGAGGCAGCCGCCGCACGACGCTTTTCGATCTGCTGACCGGAGGCTGAGGCAGCCGTCTGCGATGGCAGCCGGCGCGCGTCGGGCGTTTGCGAAAATGCGGCTTGCATTTGCCGCTGATAGCCCCGCAGAATGCCTTGCAGTCCGAAACGCCGGTCCTTATATACGCCGCATCGCCGCAGCCACGGCTGCGAAGAGACAAGATGCAAAGACCATCCCGTTAGGGGCTGTCCCACGAATGCCTGACCGGGTTCCGACAGTCCGCTGCAAGGAGAGAACGACATGGCTAAAGTTATTGGTATTGACCTGGGAACGACCAACTCCTGCGTCTCCGTCATGGACGGAAAGGACGCGAAGGTAATCGAGAACGCCGAGGGCGCGCGCACGACCCCCTCGATGGTGGCATTCACCGAAGACGGCGAACGTCTCGTCGGACAGCCGGCCAAGCGCCAGGCCGTGACCAATCCCGAGAACACGCTTTTTGCGATCAAGCGCCTGATCGGCCGCACCTTCGAGGATCCGACGACCCAGAAGGACAAGGGGATGGTCCCCTATAAGATCGTCAAGGCCGATAATGGCGACGCCTGGGTCGAAGCCCATGACAAGAGCTATTCTCCCTCGCAGATTTCCGCGATGATCCTTCAGAAAATGAAGGAAACGGCCGAGTCCTATCTCGGTGAAAAGGTTGAGAAAGCGGTTATCACCGTTCCGGCCTACTTCAACGACGCCCAACGACAGGCCACCAAGGACGCCGGCAAGATCGCCGGCCTGGACGTGTTGCGCATCATCAACGAGCCGACCGCGGCCGCGCTTGCCTATGGCCTCGACAAGAAGGAAGGCAAGACGATCGCCGTTTACGACCTTGGCGGCGGCACCTTCGATATTTCGGTTCTCGAAATCGGCGACGGCGTCTTTGAAGTGAAGTCGACCAATGGCGACACCTTCCTTGGCGGCGAAGACTTCGACATGCGTCTGGTCGAATATCTTGCATCCGAGTTCAAGAAGGAGCAGGGAATCGACCTGAAGAACGATAAGCTCGCTTTGCAGCGCCTGAAGGAAGCTGCCGAAAAGGCGAAGATCGAGCTTTCGTCCTCGCAGCAGACCGAAATCAACCTGCCGTTCATCACCGCGGACGCTTCCGGTCCGAAGCACCTGACGATGAAGCTGTCACGCGCCAAATTCGAGAGCCTCGTCGACGACCTGATCCAGAAGACCATCGCGCCGTGCAAGGCCGCGCTCAAGGATGCAGGCGTTTCGGCTGCCGAGATCGACGAAGTCGTTCTCGTCGGCGGCATGACCCGCATGCCGAAGGTCCAGGAAACGGTGAAGCAACTTTTCGGCAAGGAGCCGCATAAGGGCGTCAACCCGGATGAGGTCGTCGCCATGGGCGCCGCCATCCAGGCCGGCGTTCTGCAGGGCGACGTCAAGGACGTGCTGCTGCTGGACGTTACCCCGCTCTCGCTCGGCATCGAAACGCTGGGCGGCGTCTTCACCCGCCTGATCGAGCGCAACACCACGATCCCGACCAAGAAGAGCCAGGTCTTCTCGACGGCCGACGACAACCAGTCCGCCGTGACGATCCGCGTTTCCCAGGGCGAACGTGAAATGGCGGCCGACAACAAGCTGCTCGGCCAGTTCGATCTCGTCGGCATTCCGCCGGCGCCTCGCGGCGTGCCGCAGATCGAAGTCACCTTCGACATCGATGCGAACGGCATCGTGCAGGTGTCTGCCAAGGACAAGGGCACGGGCAAGGAGCACCAGATCCGCATTCAGGCCTCTGGTGGTCTTTCCGACGCCGAGATCGAGAAGATGGTCAAGGATGCCGAGGCCAATGCGGAAGCCGACAAGAAGCGCCGCGAAGGCGTAGAGGCCAAGAACCAGGCCGAAAGCCTGGTTCATTCCTCGGAGAAATCGCTACAGGAACATGGCGACAAAGTTTCCGAGACGGACCGGAAGGCCATCGAGGATGCGATTGCAGCGCTGAAGAGCGCCGTCGAAGCTTCCGAGCCGGACGCCGAGGACATCAAGGCCAAGACCAATACGCTCATGGAAGTCTCCATGAAGCTCGGTCAGGCGATCTATGAGGCTCAGCAGACGGAATCCGCCCATGCTGATGCCGCCGCCGACGCTAAGCGCTCCGGGGACGACGTGGTCGACGCCGACTACGAGGAAGTCAAGGACGAGGACGACCGTAAGCGGTCGGCGTAAAAGACTTCGCGTTTCGTCGAACAGGCCCGGGAGCGATCCCGGGCTTTTTCATAGGTGGCTCAAGGCTGCCGGGAAGAACTGCCGGCGGGCGGAGGAAAGTGGCCGCAAAACCGCCATTTTCCGACAAAAAACCGCTTCCGTTCCGGTTTGGCTATGGTATCGCGCTTAAAGGTTTACTAAATCCTGTGGCAAGATAATCAGGCAGCCGTCGGATTCCTCGCGCTGGCAAGCCCTGTCGCTGACAACAGGACGATCTTTGAAGCATGAAACGTGATCTTTACGAAACGCTTGGCGTTCAGAAAAGCGCGGACGAAAAGGAGCTGAAGAGCGCCTTTCGCAAGCTCGCGATGAAATATCATCCGGACAGGAATCCCGGAGACAATGAAGCGGAAAAGTCATTCAAGGAAATCAACGAAGCCTACGAGACGCTGAAGGATCCGCAGAAACGCGCGGCCTATGACCGCTATGGCCATGCGGCCTTCGAGCAGGGCGGCATGGGCAACGGCTTCGCCGGTGGTGGCGCGCACGGCTTCTCCGATATTTTCGAGGACATCTTCGGCGAGATGATGGGTGGCCGGCAGCGCCGCTCGTCCGGTGGACGCGAGCGCGGCGCGGACCTGCGTTACAACATGGAAATCTCGCTCGAGGAGGCCTATTCCGGCAAGACGGCGCAGATCCGCGTGCCTACGTCGATCACCTGCGACGTCTGCACCGGTACGGGCGCCAAGCCGGGGACCAGCCCGAAGACCTGCGGCACCTGCCAAGGCACCGGCCGCGTCCGCGCCGCCCAAGGCTTCTTCTCGATCGAGCGAACCTGCCCGACCTGCGGCGGCCGCGGACAGACGATCACCGACCCGTGCACCAAGTGCCATGGTCAGGGCCGCGTCGTGGAGGAGCGGACGCTCTCGGTCAACATTCCGGCCGGTATCGAGGACGGCACGCGCATCCGGCTTTCCGGCGAGGGCGAGGCTGGCCTTCGCGGCGGCCCGGCTGGCGACCTCTACATCTTTCTCTCGGTCAAGCCGCACGAGTTCTACCAGCGTGACGGCGCGGATCTCTACTGCGCCGTGCCGATCTCGATGACGACGGCAACGCTCGGCGGCAAGTTCGACGTCACGACGCTCGACGGAACCAAATCTCGCGTCACGGTGCCTGAAGGCACACAGGCCGGCAAGCAGTTCCGCCTCAAGGGCAAGGGCATGCCGGTGCTGCGTTCCAGCCAGATGGGCGATCTCTATATTCAGATCCAGATCGAGACACCGCAGAAGCTCACGAAGCGGCAACGTGAGTTGCTGCAGGAGTTCGAGCAGATCTCCTCCAAGGAGAACAATCCCGAATCGGCAGGCTTCTTCTCCCGCATGAAGGGTTTCTTCGACACGTTGAGCGAGTAGGGCAGTCTCTCAGCCTGCCCGCACATCCCAGTCCTATCACCATTTACGGAGGAACTTGGGAGGGTTTCCGTGCCCGTTCGCTTTTTCGATCGGGCGGTGAGGTGGGTTCAGGTGGCGCCGCGAGTCCCCTTCGCCCCGCTTGCGGCAGTCGGCCGTGCAGCGCACCCGTCCGCCTATATTGCCGCCGCAGCCAATTGCCAGCCACCTAACGCCAGGAGCACGGTGCCCGCGAGGCGGGAGAGGGTCCGGTTCGGGAAAAACACCTTTTCTGCCAGCACGAATATGGCAATGGCTGCAATCCAAAGCACATTCATGATGCCGCCGACGAAAAGAAGCGCCATCAGCGCCCAGCAGCAGCCGACGCAATAAAGCCCATGGCGAAAGCCAAGTCTCGTGGCTCCCCCGGGGTCCCGGCGGAAACCGCCGTTGCGATGCAGGAACACGATAGGCGTCTGGCACTGGCTGAGGCAGGCATCCTTGAGCGGCGTCCACTGGTAAAGACCTGCAGTCACCAGTACCACGCCGCTGAAGACGCCACTGGCGCTTGCCAGCGCCGGCGTCAGCAAGGTCCCCTCCAGGAGCCACTGTCCGAGCGTTGCAACGAGCGCAAACCCCGCCCAGGCCAGGAGATAGCCCCCGGCAAAGAAACCTGTCGCGGCGAAAGGCTTGTCCTCCTTTCGGCTTTGCCGGCCGACGCGGGCATAGAGCAGGATCATCGGCGTTGCCGAAGGCAGCATCATGCCGACCATCATAACGGTCCACATGGTGAAGGTGACGCCAGCTTCGATAAAGCTCCAGGGACGCGGCGAGATGCCCAAAACGGCGTCGAGCGGATCGGTCCCGCCGTGCCCCATCCCGTCCATTTTCAGGGCGGGGTTCATCTCCATGCCCGACCCGGACACGCTCATGCCGTCTGTATCCATGGCTGCGGCCAGCCAAAGAGTGTAGATCCAGGCGATCACCGCCAATGCGGCGATAGATGCTGCCACGATCGCGCGGTCCCGTCGCAGCAGGCTTTCGAGCGCGGTTCCGGCCGGCATGGGTCAGTGAACCACGCCGCTTCCGGTTATGTGCAGGCTGGCGAAATGGGCGTGAGAATCGGCGAGTGAGAGTGCGAGCGGTCCGCTTGTCTCGGCCCAGCCGCGCCCGACCTCGCAATGGTCATATTCGAAGCCGTTCGGAAGGTTGATGCGGGCGCGATGCTGTTCTCCCGTGACCGGATTGACGATGGGCTCGCCGCGGGCTTCGATCCAGCCGGGTATGTTGACGCGTGCCGCGCGCCCTTGGACGTCGATCTCGAAATCGATCGGCGCGAAAACCGGATCATGAAAGGTCTCGAAAGTCGTCGCGAAGACCTGGAAGAAGGTGGCGCCGGGCTCGGTATCCTGACCGCTCATGATCCGCAGCAGCGCCTCCCGCTGCTCGTCCGAGGCGCGTTCGTCGATAATGGGAACCACAGCACCCCTGCCCTCGTGAATCGCACCGGGCCAGGAGATGATCATGCCGCACCTCAGGCCGTCGAGCCGGGTGTCGCCATGGTTTCCCTCATCGATATCGATCAGGCCGATCGCGCTGCAATGCCCCTCGGTCGGCAGGGCATTGAACTGGCACGGGCAGCCATAGGCGCAGTTGCAATGGATGAATTCCCGACCCTTGATCGTCCACTCGACGTCCGTCATCGTCTCCTCCCCAGATACGATGGAGTTCATTTTCCTTCGGATGCGATTCTATTAGGTGGTGAAAATATACTCCCTACCGCCGGCGATGCCAACGGGCCACCTGACGAAGGAAGGATCAGCCGACCAGACCGACGGCGAAATAGCAAAGGGCGGAGATCAGGGCGGCGGCGGGAAGCGTAATCACCCAGGCGACGACGATGTTGCCGGCAAGGCCCCAGCGCACCGCCGACACGCGCCGCGCCGCGCCGACGCCGATGATCGCGCCGGTGATCGTGTGGGTTGTCGAGACCGGAATTCCGAGCCAGGTCGCGGCGAACAGGGTAATGGCACCGCCCGTCTCGGCGCAGAAACCCTGCATCGGATTGAGCTTGGTTATCTTCGAGCCCATCGTGTGTACGATCCTCCAGCCGCCGAAGAGCGTGCCGAGTGCGATCGCCGCCTGGCAGGTGATGACCACCCAGAAAGGCACGTAGAAATCCGAACCGAGATAGCCTTGCGAGAAAAGAAGCACGGCAATGATGCCCATGGTTTTCTGTGCATCATTGCCGCCGTGGCCGAGCGAGTAAAATGAAGCGGAAACGAACTGCAGCACCCGGAAGGTGCTGTCGACGGCGAAAGGTGTCTGGCGAACGAAGAGCCAGGAGACGATCAGCACCAGGAGCAGCGCCAGAACGAAGCCGATTCCCGGCGACATGACGATGGCCCCGGCCGTCTTCAGGAGGCCCTGCCAGACGATCGAACTGAAGCCCGTCTTGGCGAGGCCGGCGCCGACGAGGCCGCCGATCAGAGCGTGTGAGGAACTCGACGGAATTCCGAAAATCCAGGTAACGATGTTCCAGATGATCGCGCCCATCAAGGCCGCGAAAATGACCTGTGGCGTAACGATACCCGGATCGATGATGCCGGTGCCAAGCGTTTCGGCAACGTGAAGCCCGAAGAAGAGGAAGGCGATGAAGTTGAAGAACGCCGCCCATAAGACGGCATATTGCGGCCGGAGCACGCGGGTCGAAACGATGGTCGCGATCGAATTGGCCGCGTCGTGCAATCCGTTGAGGAAATCGAAGAACAGCGCGACGGCGATGAGCCCCACAAGCAGGGGGAAGGCGAGCGTCGCATCCATCAGACGTTCTCGATCACGATGCCGCTGATTTCGTTTGCAACGTCCTCAAAGCGGTCGACGACCTTTTCCAGTTCGCCATAGATCTCGCTGCCGATGATATAGGCCATCGGGTTGGAAGCGCCGTGGCGCTGGAAGAGATCCTTCAGACCCTGCTCGTGCAACTCGTCGGAGCGGCCCTCGACGCGCGTTACCTCCTCGGCGATGGTGCTGAGGCGCTGGGCGTTGGCACCGATACGGTTGAGGAGCGGAATGGCCTCGGCGACGAGATGGGCGGCCTCGACGACCGCAGCGCCCATGGCCTGCATGCCGGGGTCGAAGCTCTTCTGTTCGTAAAGCCGTATGGTCTTCACCGTCTTGTGCATCATGTCGATGGCGTCGTCCATCGATTGAATGAGATCCTTGATGTCACCGCGGTCGAAGGGCGTGATGAAGCTGCGGCGCACCGCGAGAAGGACCGCGCGGGTGATGTCGTCGGCCTCGTTCTCGAGCGTGACGATCCGTTCGCAATGGCTCTCGATGTCCGGTCCGCCGGCGAGCAGCGCATTCAATGATTCCGCTGCACTCATGACGGTGCGCGAATGTTCGGCGAAGAGGTCGAAGAAACGATCTTCCCGGGGGAGGAGCTTGCGAAACAGGCCGAGCATCACCAATCCATCCAACTGTCGATTGTCACGCAGTTGTCATATTGTACTTGCACGCTCGGGGAAAGTTCCGATGCGGTCGAAAATAACGGCTTTCCCACAGCGGATTGGGCGCAAACGGGCCGTGCGATCCGCTACACGCACAAGGGCGGTCAGCGCCGGATGCCCTTCCGCTTGCCTTGAGGCTGCTTTCGTCCTACCTGACAGCAACGTCGAATTCGGACCCGCAATGCCCCACAAGGTCTTTCTCACACGCCTGAAACTGAGCGATTTCCGCAACTATGCAACGGCGGCGCTCGACCTCGACCAGCGCCATGTGGTGCTGACCGGCGAGAACGGCGCTGGCAAGACCAACCTGATGGAGGCGATCTCTTTTCTGTCTCCCGGGCGAGGCTTGAGGCGCGCTGCGTATGCCGATGTCGTCCGCGTCGGCGCCGCTGACGGCTTCTCGGTCTTCGCCGCTGTCGATGGGATGGAGGGGCCGGTGGAGATCGGCACGGGGACTCAGGGATCCGAGGAGGGTCATTCGCGCCGCCTCAGAATCAACGGCACTGCGGCGCGCACCGTCGACGAACTCACCGACCACCTCCGGGTGCTCTGGCTGACCCCCGCGATGGATGGCCTTTTTACCGGCCCTTCCGCCGACCGCAGGCGCTTTCTCGACCGGCTGGTGCTTTCGCTCGATCCCGAGCACGGCCGCCGCGCCAGCGAGTTCGACCGCGCCATGCGCAGCCGCAACAGGCTTCTTTCGGAGTTCCGCCCCGATCCCGCCTGGGTATCGGCCATCGAACGCGAAATGGCCGGCCTCGGCATTTCCATGGCGCTTGCCCGCCAGGAGATGCTCGGCCTGCTTTCCGCTCTCGTCGACCGTAGCAGGACCGACGGGACCTTTCCGTCCGCACGTCTTTCGCTTGCCGGCTTCCTCGATGACTGCGCCGGTATTCCGGCCTTTGAACTCGAAGAGCGCTATCTCGCAATGCTCGCTGATGGCCGGGCGCGCGATGCCGCCGCCGGCCGCACGCTCGACGGGCCGCACCGCAGTGATCTCCTGATCCGCCACCGGGAAAAGGACATCGAAGCCGAGCGTTGCTCGACCGGCGAACAGAAGGCGCTGCTCGTCGGCCTGGTGCTCGCGCATGCACGCCTCGTCGGCGACATGACGGGCCACGCCCCGGTGCTGCTGCTCGACGAAATCGCCGCCCATCTCGACCAGGGACGCCGTGCCGCCCTCTTCGACCTCGTCGATGGACTCGGCGGCCAGGCCTTCATGACGGGCACCGACCAAACCATGTTCGAGGCGCTCGGGGAGCGCGCGCATTATCTGGCCGTTGCAAACGGCCGCGTTTCAGGATGACATGGAGCGAGCGCCGTCCTCACAGGATAACGAAATGACATGGAGACGCATATGACGACGGGTGCGACACTCGCTCCTTCGGAGATTGCGCGCTATGCACGCCACATCGTGCTGCCGGAAATCGGCGGCCCCGGGCAGCAGAAGCTCAAAGCGGCGCGCGTGCTCGTCATCGGCGCGGGCGGTCTAGGCGCGCCGGTGCTGCAGTATCTTGCGGCCGCCGGCGTGGGTACGCTGGGGATCGTCGACGACGATGTCGTCTCGTTGTCGAACCTTCAGCGGCAGGTCATCCACGCCACCGAGGATATCGGCCGGGCCAAGGTCGAGAGCGCTGCCGCGGCGATCGACGCTCTAAACCCGCATGTGAAGGTAATAACGCACGCGCTGAGGCTCGGTGCCGAAAACGCCGGGGAACTCTTCGATGCATATGATCTCGTCGTCGACGGATCGGACAATTTCGACACGCGCTATCTCGCCGCCGATACAGCCGAGGCCGCAGCCGTGGCGCTCGTCACCGGCGCCGTCGGCCGCTTCGACGGCTCCGTCACGGTGCTGAAGCCCTACGAGACCGACGCGGACGGGCATCCGAACCCCTCCTATCGCGACCTCTTCCCGGAGCCGCCGCCGCCCGGCGCAGTGCCAAGCTGCGCCGAAGCCGGTGTTCTCGGCGCGCTCACCGGCGTCATCGGCACATTGCAGGCGATGGAGGCGATCAAGCTTGTCACCGGCATTGGCGAGCCGCTGATCGGCCGGCTGCTGCTTTACGATGCGCTTGCCGCGCAGTTCAACACGATCCGCTACCGGCGCGGTAAGCGTTGAGGTTTGATGCGCGTGGCGTCCCGGCCGCATCCCGCAAAGTTATCCTCATCTCCGGTGAGGGGCACTCTCATCGCCGATGGTTGCGAGGTTTTGTGGTGCCGCCGCCTCCTGCCGGAAGCTGGCAAAGAGGCGGTGGAGCGCCTCGCGCCCTTCGATCACCAGATCGAATCTGCGGCCGAAGAGAAGCCATTCGGTACACAGCCCCATCATCATCCAGCGCAGGGCCCGCGTTGCCGACGGAGGCGTCCAGTGTTCCTGCATCTGGCCGCGGGCGAGCGCGCGGGCGAAGGCAAGTTCGAGCAACGCATCATGGCGCTCCTCGATTTCGCGCTGGCGGACGAGCACGGCGGACATGTCATTGTCGTAGTCGCAGCGCAGCATGATCGCGAGAATGCGCTGCCGCTGCTCGTCTGCGGCCAGCGTCGTCAGCCAGTCGCTGGTCGCGCTTTCGACGATGGCGAGCGTGTCGAAGGCTTCCGTTTCGATCTCGCGCGCGATCATGTCTTCGTGGGGCAGCGGCACGGCCTCGTAAAGGGCGAGGAAGAGATCCGTCTTGTTGGCGAAATGCCAGTATATGGCGCCGCGGGTGACGCCCGCCTCCTTGGCCACTTCCTCAAGCGTCGTGTTGGGGACGCCCTTTTTAAAGAACATGCGTTCGGCGGCGCACAGGATCTTCTGTCTTGTAGCCTCGGCGTCGGCCTTGGTTCGGCGCATTTATTCCAATTCTCCTTAACAGATGGCCCGCCGCTGTAAGCCGGCGGGCCATCTTCTCCGATCACTCGGCGGGGCTGACGGTTTCGGATGCCTGCTTGGCCGGCTCGGGCGCCGCTCTTCCGCGTTCGAAGATCTTCATGACGAACACGAAGAAGACGGGGACGAAGAATATCGCCAGTACCGTCGCCGAGATCATGCCGCCCATGACGCCGGTGCCAATGGCGCGCTGGCTGCCGGAACTTGCGCCTGTCGCGATCGCCAGCGGCAGAACGCCGAGGGTGAAGGCGAGCGAGGTCATCAGGATCGGCCGGAAGCGCAGATGTGCAGCTTCCAGCGTCGCATCGATAAGCGATTTACCCTGGTCGCGGAGTTCCTTGGCGAATTCGATGATCAGGATCGCGTTCTTCGCCGAAAGCCCGATGATCGCGATCAGGCCGACCTTGAAGTAGACGTCGTTCGGCATGTCGCGCATCGTCACGGCGAGCACGGCGCCGATGACGCCGAGCGGCACGACCATGATGACCGAGACTGGAATGGACCAGCTCTCATGGAGCGCGGCCAGGCACAGGAAGACGAGCAGGCAGGAGAGCGCGATAAGGAGCGGCGCCTGCGTCCCCGACTGGATTTCCTGTAGCGACTGCCCCGTCCATTCATAGCCGAAACCAGCCGGAAGCTGGGCTACCAGACGCTCCATCTCGGCAATGGCATCGCCGGAGGAATAGCCCGGAGCGGCCTCGCCGCTGATGCGCACTGCCGGATAGCCGTTGTAGCCGACCGTCTGCGTCGGCGCCTTGACCCATTCCACATTCGCGAAGGCCGAGAGCGGAACCATGCCGCCGTTGGAATTGCGGACGTTCAGGTTCAGGAGGTCCGCCGGCTGCATGCGCTTCGTTTCGTCCGCCTGCACCGTCACGCGTTGCATGCGGCCGGCATTCGGGAAGTCGTTGACGTAGGACGAGCCGAGATTGGTCGAGATGGTCGAGTTGATATCGGCAAAGGTCACGCCGAAGGTATTGGCCTTCTCGCGGTCGATATCGACGCTGACCTGCGCCGCATCGGGCATGCCCTCGAAACGGACGCCGGTCAGGATCTTGCTCTGGGAGGCGAGGCCGAGAAGCTGGTCGCGCGCTTCTGCCAGCGCCGCTTCGCCGAGACCCGCACGGTCCTGAAGGCGGAAGGAAAACCCGCCTGTCGTTCCGAGGCCCTGGATCGCCGGAGGCGACAGCGCGAAGCTGATCGCATCCTTGATCTGGCTCATGGCCATCGTCGCGCGGCCGGCGATCGACTGCGCTGCATTGTCGGCGTCGCGTTCGCTCCAGTCCTTCAGCGTCACGAATGCAAGACCCGCATTCTGCCCGCTGCCGAAGAAGGAGAAACCGTTGATCGCCACGATCGTGTCGACCGCCGGTTCCTGGCCGAAGATCTTCTCGGTCTGCTCGATCACCTCCGTGGTGCGGTTTGCCGTCGCTTCCGACGGCAATTGCATCATGACGATGACAAAGCCCTGGTCCTCGTCCGGCAGGAAGGACGAGGGCAGCCGGATAAATGCCCAGGCCATTGCTGCAAGCAGGATCAGATAGATGATCATGAAGCGGCCCGTGCGCCTGATGACGCTTCCGACGAAACGCGTGTAGCCGTGCGACGTCCGGTCGAAACCGCGGTTGAACCAACCGAAGAAGCCGCGCTTGGCATGATGGTGCCCCTTCGGTACCTGCTTGAGGAAGCTCGCGCAGAGTGCCGGTGTCAGCGACAATGCGAGGAGCGCCGAAAACAGGATCGAGACGACCATCGTCAGGCTGAACTGGCGATAGATCACGCCCACGGCGCCGGGGAAGAAGGCCATCGGAATGAACACCGAAGCCAGAACCAGCGTGATGCCGATCACCGCTCCGGTGATCTGCTTCATCGCCTTCCGGGTTGCATCCTTCGGCGTCAGCCCTTCCTCCGACATGATGCGTTCGACGTTCTCGACCACGATGATCGCATCGTCGACGAGGATACCGATCGCCAGCACCATGCCGAACATCGTGAGCACGTTGATGGAGAAGCCCATCGCCAGCATGACCGCGCAGGTGCCGAGCAGGGCGACCGGCACCACGATGGTGGGGATGAGCGTATAGCGGACGTTCTGCAGGAAGAGGAACATCACCAGGAATACGAGGCCGACGGCCTCGACAAGGGTGTGCAGCACCTTCTCGATCGACACCGCGACGAAGGGCGAGGTGTCATAGGGGATCGAGTATTCGAGCCCTTGGGGGAAAAACGCCGCGAGCTCGTCCATGCGTGTCTTGATCGCCGCCGAGGTCGACATCGCATTGCCGCTCGGCGAGAGCTGCACGGCGATGGCCGCCGAGGGGCTGCCGTTGAGGCGGGTCGAGAAGGTGTAGCTTTCGCCGCCGATCTCGAGACGCGCAACGTCGCGCAGCCGCACGGCGGAGCCGTCGGCATTCGCCCGGAGTACGATCGCACCGAATTCCTCGGGGCTCGAAAGCTGGCCCTTGATGACGACCGGTGCGGTGACTTGCTGCGTGATCGGATTCGGCTGGGCGCCGATCGAGCCGGAGGCGATCTGGGCGTTCTGAGCCTGGATCGCCGCGGTGACGTCAGCCGCGGTCAGATTGAGGCCGAGCATCTTGTCGGGATCGAGCCAGACGCGCATCGAGCGCTCGGTCGCAAAGAGCTGGGCGCGTCCGACGCCGGGCACGCGCTGGATCTCGCTGAGCACATTGCGGCTGAGGTAATCGCCAAGCCCGATGGCGTCCATCGAGCCGTCGGTCGAAGTCAGCGAGATGATCAGCAGGAAGCCGGCGCCGGCCTCGTCCACCTGTACGCCTTGCTGCCTGACGGGGTCAGGCAGGCGCGGCTCGACGCGCTGCACCCGGTTCTGGATGTCCACCGAAGCCTGGCTCGGATCGGTGCCGGGCTGGAAGGTGGCGTCGATCGAGACCGAGCCGGAGGCACTGGTCGAAGACTCGAAGTAAAGCAGCCCCTCGACGCCGTTCAGCTCGTCCTCGATCAGACGGGTCACGCTCTGATAGGTGTCCTGCGACGAGGCGCCGGGATAGTTCGTGTTGATCGATATCTGCGGGGGCGCGACATCCGGATACTGCGACACCGGCAATAGCGGGATCGCGATGATGCCGGCGATCATGATGAAGATCGCCACCACCCAGGCAAAGATAGGCCTGTCTATGAAAAAACTGGGCATGATAAAATTCTCACTTCGCGTCGGTGGCGGGCTTTTTGCCGGCATCTGCCGACGCGCTGGCCTGTTCGGGCGCAGGCTTGGCGTTCGGATCCCAATCCGAAGGCTGCACGGGTGCGCCCGGGCCGATCTTCTGGAAGCCCTCGACGATGACCTTTTCGCCGGGCTTCAGGCCCGACGTCACCTGCCAGCGCTGGCTGACAATGCGTCCGAGAGTGACGTTGCGGAACTCCACCTTGTTGTCGGCAGTCACGACATAGACCTGCGACTGGCCGGCATTGTTGCGCTGGACCGCCTGTTGCGGAACGGTGATCGCGTCCTCTTCGAGACCTTGCTGGATTTGTACGCGGACATACATGCCGGGCAGCAGGTCATTGTTCGGATTGGGGAATTCGCCGCGCAGCGTCACCTGACCGGTCGTCGCATCGACGGCGGCTTCGGAAAAGAGCAGCTTGCCCTTGAGGGCATAGGGCGTGCCGTCATCGAGGATCAGCTGCACCTCGGCTTCGTTTTTGGAGCTCATCCACTTGCCGTCCTTGAGCGCCTTGCGCAGGCGGATCAGGTCGGTCGCGGACTGGGTGAAGTCGGCATAGATCGGGTCCAGCTGTTGGATCGTCGCGAGGTTCTGCGTATCGTTGGTGTTGACGAGGGCGCCTTCGGTGATCAGCGCCCGGCCGATCCGGCCGCTGATCGGAGCCGTGACGTTCGTATATTGCAGATTGAGCCTGGCCTCCGCGAGACCAGCCTCGGCGATGCCGACATCGGCCTCTGCCTGGGCAAGGGTCGCTATGGCGTCGTCGTATTGCTGCACCGCTGTAACCTGCGCTTCCTTCAGCCGCGATTGGCGGTCGGCCGTTCGCCTGGCCTGATCGACCAGGGACTTGGCGCGCTTCAGCGTAGCCTCGGCGCTGTCGACCTTTACCTGGAACGGCGCCGGGTCGATGCGGTAGAGCACATCGCCTTCCTTCACCATGGTGCCCTGTTCGAACACCCGCTCGACGACGATACCTGAGATGCGCGGGCGGACCTCGGCAATCCGGGTAGCGGTGATGCGACCCGGGAGTTCGTTGGTGATCGGAAGTGGTTCGGCCTTCGTCGTGAAGACGGCGACCGGCGACGGGGGAGGGGCGGGAGCCGCGGCCTGTTCTTCATTCTTCTGGCACCCCGCGAGAAAAATCACGGTTGCCAGCGAGGCGGCCAAAATCGGTCGGTTCATGCGCATCGCAATGTCCATATTGTCAAAGGACCGGCCGCAGCCGCGGCTTGTCGCAGCGCTGCGCGGTCCGAAAGTGAGGTGAAGCGGAGCCGGTATCGGCGTGAAAATACCGGAAAGCTAATATACAGACGCCAATGTATGTTAATTTCTGCCGCAGTGCAACAGAGTTTCTAAAGGCCGGTAGGAGAGCAAAAAATAGAAGAGCCGCAGCGCCTTCCGGCATTGCGGCCCGTGGGAGTCACGCAGGTGTGAATGCTGCGAAGGGGCAGCAAGGAGCGACTTTCCGCCTCACCCGCTGCCGCGACCCCTCTCCCCACACGCGCGGGGGCGCGCAGGTGGGTGCCCGCTTGCACCACGCGCCTTTGGCGCGTTGAGCTCGGTCCTGAATTATTGTCCAGACCTGATTACCCGCCCTTCCGCATCGAAACGGTGCATACTGCCGATGACAGGCGTGGCGTAGACGGTGTCGTCGGCGGCGTAGCGGTGCTCGCCGAAGAGACGCACCGTCAGCAGACCGACAGTCTCCGATTCGATATAGATGATCGTGTCGGCTCCGAGATGCTCGACATGGATGACCTTGCCCTGCCAGTCGCCGGTTTCGCGGGAAAGGCCGATATGCTCCGGGCGGATGCCGATGGTCTTCGCATCTCTGTCGTCAAGCTTTGCGGCGTCGATGAGGTTCATCTGCGGCGAACCGATAAAGCCTGCCACGAAGAGGTTGGCCGGACGGTTGTAAAGCTCCATCGGTGATCCGACCTGCTCGATCCGGCCGGCATTCAGCACGACGATCTTGTCGGCAAGCGTCATCGCCTCGACCTGATCATGGGTGACGTAGATCATCGTCGCCTTCAGGCTGCGGTGGAGGCGAGCGATCTCGAGCCGTGTGTTGACGCGCAGCGCCGCGTCGAGATTCGACAGCGGCTCGTCGAAGAGGAAGAGTTTTGGCTCGCGCACGATCGCGCGGCCGATCGCCACGCGCTGGCGCTGGCCGCCGGAAAGTTCGGCCGGACGCCGGGCAAGGTAGGGATCGAGCGACAGCATGCCGGCAGCCTTGGCGACTTTCTCTTCGATCTCCGTCTTCGGCACACCTGCCTGCTTCAGCCCGAGGCCCATATTGTCCCTGACCGACAGGTGCGGATAGAGCGCATAGGACTGGAACACCATGGCGATACCACGCTTCGCCGGCGCCACATGGCCGACTTCGACGCCGTCGATCTGCACGCTTCCCGAGGTCGCGTCCTCAAGCCCGGCGATGGTGCGCAGGAGAGTCGATTTTCCGCAGCCGGAGGGACCGACGAAGATGACGAACTCGCCGTCCTTCACGTCGAGGTCGATTCCCTTCAGCACCTCATGGCTGCCGAAGGCCTTGCGGATGGATTTGAGTTGAAGTGATCCCACGTGTCGCCCTCTTGGGTTAAAGCTTGACCGGCTTGCCGGTGCGCACACTTTCATCCGCGGCGAGGCAGATCTTCAGCGACTGCACCGCATCGTCCATGTGCCGGTCGAGATCGATATCGCTCCGGATGGCCCTGAGCACGAAGTCCTGTTCGCGCTCGCAAAGCTCCTGGTGGCCCGGCTCGCCCTCCATCATCAGGTCTGCGTCGCGCTTCAGGAACCTGCCGTCCGGGCCCGTCGCGGCGCTGTGCACGCGGATGACGGAGGTTTTCGTGTGCACGTCGATGTCGTCTGACCTGGCGTTCTGATCCATGACGATGGACACGGAGCCGTTTGGGGACATTACGTCCTTCACGAAGAAGGCCGTCTCCGAGATCATCGGCCCCCAGCCCGCTTCGTACCAGCCGATCGAGCCATCGTCGAAGATCACCTGCAGATGCCCGTAATTATACATGTCGGCGGCGATCTCGTCCGTGAGCCTCAGGCCCATGCCTCTTACTTCCACAGGCTTTGCGTCCGTGATCTGGCACATCACGTCGACATAGTGCACGCCGCAGTCGACGATGGGCGACGTGGTCTGCATCAATGATTTGTGCGTTGCCCAGGTCTGCCCGCTCGATTGCTGGTTCAGATTCATCCGGAAGACGTAGGGGCCTCCGAGCTTGCGCGCTTCCGCGATCAGCCGCATCCAGGACGGATGGTGCCGCAGGATATAGCCGACGACCAGCTTACGGCCATTGGCCCGCGCGCAGGCGACGACGCGCTCGGCATCGGCGACCGTCGTTGCCAGCGGTTTCTCGACGAAGACATGCGCTCCCGCCTCCATAGCCATCACGGCATAATCGGCATGTGTGTCCGAATAGGTGTTGATCGAGCAGAGCTCCGGCTTCAGCGCAGCCAGCGCCTCCGGGAACGACGGCAGAATCTCGTATGCCGCAAGTTCCTCGGGCAGTGACACTTTCGAGCGGTTGACGAGCCCGGCGACTTCGAAGCCGGGGTTCTGATGATAGGCGAGCGCGTGGCTGCGGCCCATATTGCCGAGGCCGGCGCTGAGCACGCGAATCGGGGATGCGGATGGATTCACTTGACTGCTCCTGCCGTGATGCCGCGGATCAGTTGCCGCGAGAAGATGACGTAGAGGACGAGCACCGGGAAGATCGCCAGCGACAGTGCCGAGAGAACTGCGTTCCAGTTGGTGACGAACTGGCCGATGAAGATCTGCGAGCCGAGCGTGACGGTCTTGGTCGCCTCGGCCGGCGCGAGGATCAGCGGGAACCACAGGTCGTTCCAGATGGGGATCATGGTGAAGACGGCGACCGTCGCCATGGCCGGTCGGATCAGCGGCAGCACCAGCCGCAGGAAGATCGCATACTCGGACAACCCGTCGATGCGCCCTGCATTCTTCAGGTCGTCCGACACGGTGCGCATGAACTCCGACAGGATGAACACCGCGAGCGGCAGACCTTGCGCCGTATAGACGAGGATCAGCGCCGTCAGCGTATTGACGAGATCGGCCGCCACCATGCCCTGAAGGATGGCGACCGTGCCGAGCCGGATCGGGATCATGATGCCCAACGCGAGATAGAGCCCCATCAGCGTATTGCCGCGGAAGCGGTATTCGGAAAGGGCAAAGGCTGCCATGGCGCCGAAGAGCAGGACGAGCGCGATCGAGACCACGGTGACGATGATGCTGTTCTGGAAATAGCCGACGAAGTCACCCTGTTTCAGCACCGTTTCGTAGCCGATCAGGCTGAAGGTTTCGGGTGTCGGGATTGCCAGTGGCTCCCGGAAGATCGCGTTGCGGCTCTTGAACGAATTCGCGATCGTCAGGAAGACCGGAAACAGGGCGACGAGCGTATAGGCGATCAATGCCGCGTGAACGGCGCCGATACGGATGTAGGAGGCGCGTGCTTTCGACATCTTTTTCCCTCCCTAGAACTGATAGCGGCGCATGCGGCGCTGAATGCCGAAGAGATAAAGCGAAACGCCGGCGAGGATGATCAGGAACATGATCGCGGCGATCGTGGCGCCCATCGACCGGTCGCCGAGTTGGAGCTGGAAGCCGAAGAAAGTGCGATAAAGGAGGGTGCCCAGGATGTCGGTCGACTTATCCGGCCCGGCAAGTGCCCCTTGCACCGTGTAGATCAGGTCGAAGGCGTTGAAATTGCCGACGAAGGTGAGGATCGAGACGATGCCGATGGCCGGAAGGATCAAAGGCAGCTTGATCTTCCAGAACTGGCTCCAGCCGGTGACGCCGTCGAGCTCCGCTGCCTCGGTCACCTCGTCCGGAATATTGAGGAGTGCCGCGTAAATCAGCATCATCGGGATGCCGACATATTGCCAGACGGAAATCAGCGAAACGGCGATGAGCGCGGTGTCGGGTTTGCCGAGCCAGGGCGCGAATAGCGATCTCAGCCCGACCGAATCCAGAAGGAAAGGGGCGACGCCCCAGATAGGCGACAGGATCAGCTTCCAGATGAAGCCGACGATGACGAAGGAGAGCAGCGTGGGCAGGAAGATCGCCGTGCGGTAGAAAGCGCCGAACCGCAGCTTCGGAACGGACAGCATGGCGGCGAGAGCGATGCCGATCGGGTTCTGCACGGCCATGTGGATCAGGAAGAAGACGAAATTGTTCTTGAGCGCGTTCCAGAAATCCGCAGCCCAGCGCGGATCGCCGAAGAGCACCTTGAAATTGCCGAGGCCCACGAAGGTCAACTGGCCGTCGACCGTGTTGTACAAGGACTGACGCAGGGTCTCGACCAGCGGAAGGATCATCACCGCCGTGTAGACGACGAGCGCCGGCAACAGGAAGACGAGAATGTGCCAGCGCCGCGGGCGCTTGATCTCGCTGACGTCGGTCAGGTTTTCGCGTGGTTTCATCGGCCTCTGGCCCGTTCTCAAACCGGCTGGCCAACGGGCGCAGCCTCGATATCGAAATCAGGTGCGGGACCCCTGCCGCGCACCTCGATCGTCATGATGCCAGCGGGCTTCGCGGCTCCGCCGGGACGCGCGCCGTGTTGGAGCCGGATGCCCGACACGTTCATGACGGCATTGCCCATGCGGAAACCGTTCCGCATGGGAGGGGCGCGCAAAACGGAGGCGCGCCCGCTTTCGGCCTTATTTTACCGGCTTGAACCAGCTGTCGAGCCCGTCCTGGAGCTTCTTGGCGGCCGCCTCCGGCGTGTCTGTGCCGTTGATGACGTTGGCCGACATGACCCAGGTCTCATTCTCGAGGTTCGGGGTTCCGCGCGACAGGATCTGATAGGTCGAGCGGATGGTCGGCTTGCATTTCTCCCGCCAGGAGACGAATTCCTGGGCGAGCGGATCGGACATCTTTACCGCCGTCGAATTCAGGCTGAAGAAGCCGGGCAGGGCGTTCGCATAGATTTCCGCGAATTCCGGCGAGGCGACCCAGGTGAGGAAGGTTTTGGCGGCATCGGCATTCTTGCTCTTGGCATTGAGCCCGATGCCGATGTCGTTATGGTCGGAAATGTAGCAGGTGTCGCCGGCCTTCTTCACCGGCGGCGGAAAGGCCCCCATCTTGAATTCGGCCTGCGTGTTGAAGCCCGAGATTTCCCAGGAGCCGGCCGGATAGATGGCCGCACGGCCGAGCGTGAAGAGGTTCTGGCTGTCCGGATAGGTCTGTGCCTCGAAACCGTCGCCGAGATAATCCTTCCACTTTGCCAGTACGCGGAAAGGTTCCACCCATGGTTCGTCGGTGAGCTTCTGCTGGCCTTTCAGAAGAGCCAGACGGCCTTCCTCGCCCTTCCAGTAGGTCGGGCCGATGTTCTGGTAGCCCATCGTCGCGGCTTCCCAGAGATCCTTGGTGCCCATCGCCATTGGAATGTAGTTGCCGTCCGCCTTGATCTTTTCGAGAACCGCGAAGAATTCCTCTTCCGTCGCCGGAATGGCGAGCCCGAGCTGGTCGAAGGCATCCTTGTTGTAGATGAAGCCGTGGATGACGGAGGCCATCGGTACGCAGAAAGTCGCCTTGCCGTCGTCTGTCGTCCAGGCGGACTTGGCGACGTCCGAGAAGTTCTCCATGCCGGAAAGACCGGTCAGGTCGGCGAGATGTTTCTTATTGTAGAGTTCGAGTGAGGCATCGAAGGGCCGACATGTGATGAGGTCGCCCGCGGAACCGGCGTCGAGCTTGGCGTTGAGCGCGGCATTGTATTCAGTCGGGGCCGAGGGAGCGAACACCACCTTGATGCCGGGGTTCTTCGCCTCGAAGGCCGGGATCAGCTTTTCCTGCCAGATCGCCAGGTCGTCATTGCGCCAGCTTTCGATCGTCAGCGTTGCGTCCTGGGCTTGTACTAGCCCGGCCGATCCGAGAATGCTCGATGCAAGCAGTAGGCCTTTCATTGTCGTGCGGGTCATGCATTTTCTCCCCTTTTTTAGCGCTTGGTCGCGCTGTTCTGGTGCGCAGTCTATTCTTCAGGCCTGAACGATGGCGATCGCCCGGCGCAGATTGTGATCGGCACGCTCTAGGGCGTGTTCGGCATGGGCGGCATCCCTCGCTCCGGAGGCCAGCAGGATCGCCAGTTTGACCGAGCCGCCGGCAAGGTCGAGCAGCCTCTCCGCCTCGGCCGCGGTGACGCGGGTGATGTCGCAGACGATCCGGATTGCGCGGCCGCGCAGCTTTATGTTGTCGGCACGTAGATTGACCATGTGGCCATCGAGCACGTGGCCGAGATGGATGCCGATCATGGTCGAGAACATGTTAAAGGCGATTTTCTGAGCGGTTCCGGCGCCCATGCGCGTCGAACCGGATACGATCTCCGGCGGTGTCTCGATGAGAATTGCGACATCGGCGGCCTGGAGCAGCGGTGCGCCGGCATTGTTGGCCATGGCGATGATACGCGCGCCGCGTGTCCTGGCCTCTTCGGCAGCGGCGATTGCATAGGGCGTGAAGCCGCTGGCGGATACCGAAATCAAACAGTCGCCAGCCCCTATGCCGGCGCCCCGGACATCGAAGCGCGCAAGCTCCATATCGTCCTCGTAGCCGCCCGCAAGATCGGTAAGGCTTGCGGCCCCGCCGGCGATGAGAATGGCGATCTGTTCCCGGGCTATGCCGTAGGTGCCCGGCAGCTCGAGCGCATCCGCCATGGCCATCAGTCCGGAGCTTCCGGCGCCCGCATAGGCAAGCCGGCCGCCGGAGGCGAGGCTGTCGGCGGCAAGACGGGCCGCCGCCGAAATTGGCTCGATGGCCCGGTCCACGGCCTTCGCCGCTTCCTGTTGACCGGCTGCAAGCAATCGAAGAGCGATCTCCGGGCGCATGACGTCCAGACCCTTTGCATTGTCGTGGCGCTCTTCGGTCCTTGCTGGCTGCATGCATCGTTCTCCTCTTCTGGGATTAAGGCCAAAAAAATACCACTTGTCTAGGAAAATTTTAACTTACAAGCGAATAAACGACGATGGGTAGAATTATACATAATAAAATCAACTCGCTAGGTGGGGAGTTAACCGGGTGGTCGAAAACTGCTTGGTTAATGGTATTTTTTTGGTATCTTGTGGTGACGGAGGTCCCCATGGCGTTTTACCTGATCGGAATAGATGGCGGCGGAACGAGCTGCCGTGCGGCTGTTGCAGCCTTGGACGGCCGCGTTCTCGGCCGTGGCAAAGCGGGTGCCGCGAATATCCTCACCGATCCGGAAACCGCTCTGCAGAACATAACGGACGCGGCGCGCCGGGCCTTCGAGGATGCAGGGCTCGATCCGACGGGTATTGCGGCATCGCGGGCAATCGTAGGGGTCGCTGGCCACAATGTCGGCGACGCCGTCCATTACGTGAAGAGGCGGCTTCCCTTCGCTGCGGCCGATATCGAGTCCGATGGGCTGATCGCGCTTCAGGGCGCCCTCGGGAACGGTAACGGAGCCGTGGCAATTCTTGGGACGGGCACGATCTATATCGCGCGCCGGGGCGATGAGGTCAGCTATATCGGCGGCTGGGGGTTCACGATCGGAGATCACGGCAGCGGCGCGCGAATCGGCCACGCGCTCCTGCAGGAGAGCTTGCTTGCCTATGACGGCATACACGAAGGCTCCGCCCTGACGGATTCCGTTCTTGCCGAGTTCAATAATGACCCCCGTGATATCGTCGATTTCGCGCGGCTTGCGAAGCCGGGCGAGTTCGGCCGCTATGCGCCGCGCGTTTTCGAGTATGCGGACCGAGGCGATCCTGTGGCTCTCGTCCTCTTGAAGGCTGCCGCCGCTACGGTAGACGAGGCGCTCGACGTGGTCGTTTCGAGGGGAAGCAGGAAGCTGTGCCTGCTCGGAGGACTGGCACCGCTCTATCGCCGATGGCTGGCGGACCGACATCAGCCGTGTTTCGTCGAGGCTGAGGCGGACGCGTTGACGGGTGCCGTCGCGCTCGCCGCAGCCCGCTTCGGCTCCCATTCCGGGGTCCCGGCATGAACCAGCAGCTCGCCGCCATTTTGCCGCTCGAGACCCTGCAGTCGGTTGGCGCCGGGCCGCTTTACCTGAAGCTCAGGCAGTCGCTCGAAGAAGCGATCCTGTCGGGAAAGCTCAAACAAGGAGACGCGCTGCCGCCGGAGCGCGATCTTGCCGATTACGCCAATGTCAGCCGCGTCACCGTCCGCAAAGCGGTCGATGACCTCGTGCGCGACGGGCTTCTGGTGCGTCGCCACGGTTCCGGCACCTTCGTCGTTCGGCCCGTTTCTCGCGTCGAGCAGTCGCTCTCGCGCCTGACCTCCTTCACCGAGGACATGGTCAGGCGGGGACTCAACACACGCGCGGAATGGCTGGAGCGCGGCCTTTTTCAACCCTCGCCGGACGAGATGATGACCTTGGGGCTTGCGGCCGGCGCGCTTGTGGCGCGTCTCGGGCGGCTGCGAATTGCCGATGACATGCCGCTTGCGATCGAGCGTGCCTGTGTATCGGCGGAGTTCGTACCCGATCCGCTTGCCGTCACCTCGTCGCTCTATTCGGCGCTCGAGAAGAAGAACGCCCGGCCCGTGCGCGCTGTGCAGCGCATCTCCGCCTGCAATATAAAGGAACCGGATGCGGCAATGCTCGGCGTCTCCGTCGGCGCCGCCGGACTTTCGATCGAGCGCGTCTCCTATCTTTCTTCCGGACGCGTGGTCGAATTCACCCGGTCGCTCTATCGAGGCGACACCTATGATTTCGTGGCGGAGCTGACGATTCCGGAGCAGTGAGCCGGAATGGCGGCCCCCAGTTGATTATGGAAGGACATGATGATGCAGACCAACATGCGGCGAGAAATCGACGAGATTCCCGAGGCCGCCGCCCGGCTGCTGGAGCACTCGGCCGCGGCGCTGAGCGAAGCCGGAGCGGCTCTTCGTGCCAAGGATCCGGCCTTTCTGGTGACGATCGCCCGAGGATCCTCCGATCATGCCGCGCTGTTTTTGAAATACGCGATCGAGCTCACGACAGGACGGCCCGTCGCATCGCTCGGGCCGTCGCTGGCATCGATCTACGGCGCCGATCTGAAACTCGGCGGTGCGGCGGCGATTGCGATCTCGCAGTCCGGAAAGAGCCCGGACATCGTTGCCATGGCCGAAGCCGCGACGCGCGCAGGCGCCGTTTCGATCGCGCTGACGAACACGTTGCCTTCGCCGATCGCGGAAGCCTGCACTCACCCGCTCGACATTCTCGCAGGGCCCGAAATCGCCGTTGCGGCGACCAAGTCCTATGTCAACTCGATCGTCGCGGGTCTTGCGGTTCTCGGCGAATGGACCGGTGACGGGGCCCTGAAGCGCGCGGTCGCCGATCTCCCGAACCAGTTCGCCAAGGCGGTGAAGCTCGACTGGCAGGATTTTGCCCGAGACCTCGGAGAAGCCGAATCGCTCTATGTGCTGGGCCGCGGTCCGGCGCTCGCGATCGCCAGCGAAGCGGCGCTGAAGTTCAAGGAGACGTCCGGCATGCATGCCGAGGCCTATTCTGCCGCGGAAGTGTTGCACGGCCCGGTGGCGCTGGTCGGAGCCCGGTTCCCGGTTCTGGTGCTGGCTGCCCGCGACGCGGCAGAGACCTCGGTGGCGGGCATCGCCGACGGCATGAGTGCCAAGGGCGCGGTCGTACACGTGACGTCCGCCCGGGCACACGACGCCAAGCGCCTGCCCTTCGTCGAGACCGGGCACCCTCTGACCGACGCATTGGCACTGATCCTGCCGTTCTATGGCTTCGTCGAGGCCTGGTCCCGCTCTCGTGGCCTCGATCCCGACGCCCCGGAAAACCTCAAGAAGGTGACGGAAACACGATGAACGGGAACAAGACGATCACCGGAGCACGGGTTTTCGACGGCATCGACTGGCACGACGGCGCCGCCCTCGTGGTCGAGTCAGGGCACGTGAAGTCGATTGTGCCGGCGGGGAGCGTAGCCGTCGGTGGCGAGACCGTCGACGCCCATGGCCTGCTTCTCGTACCCGGCTTCATCGATCTTCAGGTGAATGGCGGCGGCGGCGCACTCCTGAACGAAGAACCTACCCTCGCAGGCATCCGGCAGATCTGCTCGGCGCATGCGACATTCGGTACGACGGCGCTGCTGCCGACGCTGATCACCGATACCCGCGCCGTCAGGACCGCGGCGATAGCGGCAGGCCTCGAGGCTAAAGGAGCCGCGGTGCCGGGCTTCCTCGGCCTGCATCTCGAAGGCCCTCATCTCTCGGTCGCGCGTAAGGGGGCGCACGATCCCGCGCTGATCCGCCGGATGGAGGACGACGATCTCGCCGAGATACTTGGCTGCGCAAAGGCGCTCGGCCGCCTGATGCTGACCGTGGCGCCGGAAAATGCCACAAAGGAGCAGGTTCGGGCGCTGGCCGATGCCGGGGTCGTGGTGAGCCTTGGCCATACCGATGTGGATTACGATACCGCCCGCGCCTATGCCAAAGCGGGAGCGAGAACCGTCACGCACCTCTTCAACGCCATGAGCGGGCCTGGTCACCGTGAGCCGGGCGTTGTCGGTGCCGCTCTGGCGACGGGCGCTCTCCATGCCGGCATGATCGCCGACGGCTATCATGTCCACCCGGCTTCCATGGGCATAGCATTGCGCGGCAAGAAGGGACCGGGGCAGATCTTTCTGGTCACCGACGCCATGTCGCCCCTCGGCACTGACCAGACGAGCTTCTTCCTCAACGGACGAAAAATCCTGCGGCAGGACGGCCGCCTGACTCTCGCCGACGGCACCCTCGCCGGCGCCGATATCGATATGTTGTCTTCTGTTCGTTTCGTCCACCAGAGGCTCGGCCTTCCGGTCGAGGAGGCGATCCGCATGGCGTCCGCCTATCCCGCCGACGCCATGGGAATAGCCTCGCACAAGGGCCGGCTCCTGCCGGGTGCGGATGCCGATTTCGTGCTGCTCACGCCGGAGCTCGGCATCAGATCGACCTGGATCGGCGGAGAAAGAGTCTTTGCCGCTTGAGGCACCTTGCCGGTGCGATGCGCTGCAAGATTGCACCGCAAGCGGAGAGAGGAGCTTTGAGCCGAGGGGGGCGGACGCCGCCGGAAGCGTCACAGCTCGTGCTCAAGCCTTCGCCGCCAGAGCATCGAGGCACGCCCGCATTGCCCTGATCTTTGCCGCGTCGGTGCGGCGACGCTCCGGCGCGGCGAATCCCATCTCCACGAGCCGCATGTCATTAGCCGGCTCAGAAGTCGAGCAGGACGAATGGACCTCGGCTATGGCGAGCCGCGGCAGGAGCGTTCCGGCCGTGTTGCTGGTGATGCCCGAACCCGGCATGATCGAGATCCGTCCTGACGCCGCCGCGATGAGCTTTTCCAGAATTTCGACCGCTTCTGGTGCCGTTTTCGCGCCCCCCGAAGTCAGGATGCGTTCGAAGCCGAGTTCGACGGCGATCTCCAGCGCCTCGGCGAAATCAGGCACCAGATCGAAGGCGCGGTGCAGCGTCAGCCCCATTCCCGCCGCGTGGCCGGCGAGCTTTGTCAGCATGCGGGCGTCGAGGCGGCCGTCGGCGCGCGACGCGCCGAGCACCACGCCCGCAAGCCCGGCAGCACGTGCCGCATCGATGTCCCGGCGCATCACCTCGAGATCGGCAGCGTCATAGACGAAATCGCCCGCCCGCGGCCGGATCATCGCATAGACAGGCACCGGCGGCATGCCGGCGGCGGACATCAGGCCGGGGCTGGGGGTCAACCCTCCGGCGCAAAGAGCCGAGCAGAGCTCGACGCGGTCCGCACCTCCGGCAACGGCTGCCTCCAGCCCGTCGGGATCGTCGACGCAGACCTCGAGCAATATCCGGTTCATGCCGATCTCCCTTCGCAACCGAGCAGCGCAGCGCCGATCAGCCCCGGCTCTACCCTACACTCGCCACGCACCACGAGCGGTCGGTCGAAGCGCCTGAGAATGCGGTCCCTCACCGTCCGGTCGATCTCGGCAAGCAGGGGTTCGGCATTGGAAAGACCGCCGCCGACCGGCACGATCGTCGCTCCGGTGATGTTGATCACCAGCGCCAATGGCGAACTCACCAGGTCGACGAAGACGTCGATCGTCCGCGCTGCCTCGGCGTTACCGTCCAGCCAGGCGTCAATGATGTCATGACTTGAGAGTACCTTGCCATGGACCGTCTCATGGAGCCGTTCGAGCCCGCGCGCGCCGCCGACCGTATCGACGCAGCGGCTTTGGCCGCAGCCACAGGGAAAAGGCGGTACTGCTACCGGCGGATGCCCTGCGTCGGCCGCAACGGCAGGACCGTGGCCCCACTCGCCGGCGAAGCCGCCGTCGGAATTGATCAGCCGGCCGTCGATCACCAGGCCTCCCCCGACGCCGGTGCCGAGGATGGCTCCGAAGACGATGCGGTGGCCGCGACCGGCGCCCACACCGGCTTCGGCAAGCGCGAAGCAATCGGCATCGTTGGCGATCACCACAGGCAGATGCAGGGCCGTCTCGAGCTCGGCGACGAGCTCGCGGCCGTTGATGCAGGGGATATTGGCGCATTTGATCCGGCGCGTCTCAGGATCGATTACCCCGGTGATCGATATCGCCACTCGTTCGGGCAGGCCGCCGGCTTCGTCGAGCACGGATTCCATCGCTTCGACGAAGCGGCGAAAATCGGTGAGCGGCGTCACGCGCCGGGGCAAGGGAAATATCCGGTCCGGCGAATGGGTGATGGCGCCCTTGATCGCCGAGCCGCCGATGTCGAAGCAGACGATCATGCATCGCCCCGGATGATCGCCTCGGCGGCGAGCGCTGCGGATAGCAGGCGGTCGTCCTGGTGGTGAGGTGCCGAAAGCTGGAAGCCGACCGGCATGCCGGCCCCACCCGTGCCGCACGGGATGGAGACACCACAGAAATCCAGGAAGTTTCCGATCGAGGTATTGCGCAGCGTCCTGGCGTTTGTCTTGAAGAAGAGATCGTCGTCGGCAAGCAGCGGATCGAGCAGCGGCGCGACATGCGGCAGGGTCGGATGCGCGATCAACTCGCCGGCCGAGATGCTCTCGCCCGCCTCATGGATCAAGCGGTCGCGCGCTTCGAGGAGAGCGATATAGTCGCTGACGGTTATCTTCTCGCCGAGGCGGGTGCGGGCGACGACGCGCGGATCCATGTTGGCGGCCTCGGCCCCTGCGAGGCGCTCCCGATGCAGCGCATAAGCCTCCGCCGTCACCAATGCGCCGTGGCGGGCGGTGAGCTCGAAAATTTCGGCAAAGCTCGGAAAGGCCTGCCGCCGGATTTTTACGCCGGCTGCCTCGAGCCGCTTGATCGCTCCTTCGAAGGCCGTCACGATCTCCGGCTCGGCATCGTCGAAGACGATCGTATCGGCAATGACGATCGAAAGATCGGCGAGCTCGGCACGGCGGATCACCGGTGCGGTCAGTCCATGCATTGCCGCGTCTGCCCAGACCGCATCCTGCACCGTCCGGCAAAGCGGGCCGAGCGAATCCAGACTGCGGGCAAGCGGAAAGACGCCTCTCATCGCGTAGCGCCCGCGTGTCGCCTTGTAGCCGACGATGCCGTTCATTGCCGCCGGGATGCGGACCGAGCCGCCGGTATCGGTACCGATCGCCAGCGGCACGAGGCCGGCGGCGACAGCCGCGGCGGAGCCGGAGGACGAGCCGCCCGGGATGCGGTGGGCATCCGTGGAACGCGGGTTGCGCGGCGTACCGTAATGCGGGTTGATGCCAAGCCCCGAAAAGGCGAACTCGCTCAAATTGGTCCGCCCGATGCTGACCATGCCGGCGCTTGCGAGCTTTGCGACCACCGCCGCGTCGGCAACGGCCCGGGACCTGTTTTCGAGCACGGCGGAACCCGCCGTGGTGACGCTGCCGGCAAGATCGAAGAGGTCCTTCCAGGCGACCGGCAGGCCGTCGAGCAGTCCGAGGGACCGGCCGGCCCTCATGCGCTCGGAGGCGGCCTGGGCTTCCCGTGTTGCGCGCTCCCGCGTGAGCGCGACGAAGATCGATTTGTCGGGATGGCTCCCGATCTCCGTTAGCGTTTCCTCGACGAGGGTGATGGGATCGAGTTGCCCGGACTGAACGCGAACCGCGAGGCTCGCGAGTGTTTGCTGATTGGTCATGGCGCCTTCCTCATCCCGCTCCAGCATATCGCATCCGCCGACCGTACACGACAGTGCCCTGCTTTCCAGCAATGCAATAGAGCAAGGCTCCTCCAGCGACAATTCCTGAAATCCGGCCAGCACAGGTCTTGGCCGAAAAGACTCCCGCGTCGCAGTTGCGCTGCCGGAAACGGGCGACAAGCATAGGTTTGCGATGAAAAACAAATCCCCTATCCTTGGCCGAGTTACGCCGCAGGCCGGAAACGATCGCCGCGGGAAAACCGCTTCACTTGCCTTGTGCCTTTCAACCGCTCTGCCTACATGCCTTTCGGTTCAACTCATCGGCCAGGGAGACGGACATGATATTCGATGCGGCGCGCCTTGCCTTCGCCAATCTCTTTGCGACGGAGACGCGCACGGTCTTCTGGAAGGTCATTGGGTTGACGTTGCTGGCGCTCGTCGCACTCTGGTTCGCGCTGCGCGAAGTTTTCGTCTGGCTTGCTCTGCCCTGGATCGATGCACTCATGCCGGGCACACCCGACTGGGCGGGATGGCTCACTTTCGTTGTCGGATTATTCGCAAGTCTCGGCCTCGCACTCGCACTGGCGCTGCTGCTGGCGCCGGTGACGGCGCTGATTGCCGGCTTCTTTCTCGACGATGTGGCCGAGGTGGTCGAGAAGCGTGATTATCCCGCCGAGGCGCCCGGCACGCCGCTGCCTCTGGTAGAGGCGATCACCGGTTCGGCGAAATTCCTCGGAGTCGTCGTTCTCGGCAATATCGTCGCGTTGTTCCTGTTGTTGGTGCCGGGCGTCAATATCGTCGCCTTCTTCCTCGTCAACGGCTATCTGCTCGGCCGCGAATTCTTCGAGTTCGCCGCCATGCGCCATCGTCCGCCTGCGGAGGCGCGCCTCTTCCGCGCCAAGCATCGCTCGACGGTGTTTCTCGCCGGCCTCTTGCTGGCGGCGTTCCTTGCCGTGCCTCTGCTTAATCTGCTGACGCCGCTCTTTGCCGCGGGGATGATGGTACACCTGCACAAGATGCTTTCAACGCGAGACCCCGACTTTGCGGGCACCGCAACTGCGGGTGCGCGGGGATTGAAGTCGACGGCATGAAGCAATCGCCGAGGGCCTTGAACAGAGGCGCGCGGACGCTGCCTTGACACGCGACGGCGTGTCGTCATTCTGCGCCCGACCTCTACAGCGCCGTGCGTCTTATCAGACGCACAAAGGTCGCTGTAGCACTTTGATCTGCTGCATGTTCTTGTCCTTCAATCGGATCCGATTAAAGGAAACATGCAGTAGCCAGCGACGGAGAAGCACGATGGGCGATGCAGAGGACCGGATCACCCGCCTGGAAGAAGCGGTGGCGCACCAGCTCAAGACGATCGAAGAGCTTTCGGATCAACTGGCCGAACAGTGGAAAATCGTGGAGCAGACGCGTGTGAAGCTCGAGCGTCTGACCGAGCGCTTCCTTAGTCTCGAGGAAGAGTCGCGCGAGGCGGTCCCGGTAACGCGGCCGCCGCATTTCTGATCCGTTCCGCTATAGAAGGAAAAGCCTCCGGTCATCACGAACCGGAGGCTTTCTCGAACATCCTGTATGAAGATCAGTAAGGGCAGGTCTCGTCGGTCATATAGTCGTGAACCTGAACCTTGCCGGCGATGATATCGGCCTTCACCTTCTCGACGGCATCCTTCATTTCCGGCGTGACAAGCGCCTGATTGTGCTCGTCGAGAGCGTAGCCGACGCCATCTTCCTTGAGGCCGAGGTTGGAGACTCCGAATTCGAACTTGTCATCCTTTGCGGCCGTGAAGGCGTCGTAGACGGCAACGTCGACGCGCTTCAGCATCGAAGTCAGCACCTTGCCCGGCTGCAGCATATTCTGGTTGGAGTCGACGCCGATCCCGAGCTTGCCCGCATCCGCTGCCGCCTGGAGCACGCCGACACCGGTTCCGCCGGCGGCGTGATAGACGACGTCGGATCCCTGATCGATCTGCGATTTGGCGATCTCGCCGCCCTTGACCGGGTCGTTCCACGCATCGGGCGTGGTGCCGGTATAGGCTTCCAGCACCTTGACGCCTTCGCCGGTAGACTTCGCGCCGCCCACGTAGCCGCAAGCGAACTTATGGATCAGCGGGATGTCCATGCCGCCGACGAAGCTGACCGTCTTGGTCTTGGAGGCGAGCCCGGCGAGCACGCCGACGAGGTAGGAGCCTTCCTGCTCCTTGAAGACGATCGATTTGACGTTGGGCTTTTCGACAACCATGTCGATGATCGCGAATTCGGTATCCGGATATTCCGGCGCGATCTTCTCGAGCGATGCGGCCCAATTGAATCCGGCCATGACGATCGGGCTGTTGCCGTCGCTGGCGAAGCGGCGCAGCGCCTGTTCGCGCTGCGCGTCGTTGGCGATCTCGAACTCGCGATATTCGATGCCGGTTTCCGCCTTGAATTTTTCGGCGCCGTTGAAAGCCGCTTCGTTGAAGGATTTGTCGAACTTTCCGCCGAGGTCGTAGATGATCGCCGGCTTGATGTCGGCGGCCAATGCGGTCGCGGACATCATCGAGAATGCAAGGAGACCGAGAATGGTTTTTTTCATTGTACAGCCCTGTTGTCGCTATTGATCTTATCGGGTCTTCCGCTGGTCCCGAACGGGGCCCCCACCGCGGAACCCGCCCCTCTCTTTAAGGCTTGGGTGGCCGCATCCTTGCACGGCTTCGGCAAAAAAAACACTCGAAATTTTTCGGATGGTAAAAAGCTAACCGGCCGCCGAAACGGGCTTGGCCGAAGGCGTCTTCCGGCTGAAATCAGGAGCGGAAGTGCCCCCGCACTTCCGCTCGACAGGAGGGGTCAGGCGCCGATCGGGCAGCTGACGCCGGTACCGCGCAGCCCGCAATAGCCGTCCGGATTCTTGGCGAGATATTGCTGGTGATATTCTTCGGCGAAATAGAATGGTCCGGCCATCGCGATCTCGGTGGTGATCTCGCGATCGTGCTTGTACGCCTTCAGAGCTTTCCGGAAAGCGTTTCGCGCGGCATTCGCCTCGGCAAGCTGCTCCTCGTCATAGACATAGATGGCCGAACGATAGGTCGTGCCGACATCGTTTCCCTGGCGCATGCCCTGGGTCGGGTCGTGCTCCTCGAAGAATGTCTTCAGCAGGCGCTGAAACGAAACTCTGGCCGGATCGTAGACCACGAGCACCACCTCGGTGTGGCCGGTCAGCCCCGTCGTCGTCTCCTGATAGGTCGGATTGGGCGTGAGACCGCCGGAATAGCCGGCTGCCGTCACGTAGACGCCCGGGATCTCCCACAGAAGACGTTCCGCTCCCCAGAAGCAGCCCATGCCGAAAAGCACCTTCTTCATGCCGTCCGGGTAGGGGCCCTTGAGCGGCCGGCCGGAGACGAAGTGGTCGGCTGCGGTCGGGATTTCCCCTTCCCGGCCGGCCAGCGCGGTCGCCGCATCGGGCAGGATGGTCTTCTTGTTGAACATATCGATCAGAAACATCTGCGGCTCCTTTCGTCAGCGCTCGCCAGGCATGAAACCAGCTGGACGGGTCCGGCGCTCAGGCGGCAAAGCGCCCCGCGGCGGGTTTTCTCCTGTATCCGGCCATCCACAGGAGGAGGGCGACGCAAAGAAAAACGGCGAAGGCGGGTTGCGCCAGAATCCAATGCAGCGCCCTCAGCCAAATTGCGGGCCCGGCTCCGGTACGCTGAAGCGATTGAACCCAGTTCAACGCGTCGGACCCGATCGCCGCAATACCTTCCGCAAGAGAGGTGACGACCGGCTCCGAGGCCGCGACCGACTGGATCGAATCGATGGTCCCGGCAAAGACCGCGGCCATCAGCGCCAGAAAGCTCGCAAACCGCAGCAGCAACCGCATCCGCTCCCCCTTTCGGCTCATCCTGCGCAAGAGATAGGCGCAAGGCCTGCCAAGCGCAATGGTGCTCGTGCGCAGCACCTTTCACGGCATGTCAATAATATGTCAGAAACCAGTTGATCCCGCGCGTATCATCGGTATATATCGCGCCCGTCCGCCGCTGTTGCCGGCGACGCGGAGAAGCTTCTGCTTTTCCCCATCCAGCCGGATCGACCGTCGGCTGCCGAAGGATGGACAGGTGGCCGAGTGGTTGAAGGCGCACGCCTGGAACGCGTGTATACGTGAAAGCGTATCGAGGGTTCGAATCCCTCTCTGTCCGCCATCAGCACTTGGTCCATTCTGGACACATAGGTTACGATTTATTCCTGAGACATAGGTAACACTGTCGGCCCGAACGGATTTTGAAGTGGTTCCAGTCTGCATGTCTCGTCATCGAAATATCCCAGATCATAATGCATGAAGCTGGCGAGCCATATGTGGTCGCGGCCCGATGCCCTTGTCCAGGCACATTCCGCGATAAACGGCCAGCGACCTGCGGCCTGCCTCGATCAGATCGTGGTCGCTTTGGCATAGAAGTCGGCCCCCCATTCAAGTCGACAAACTCGCCGCGCGTCATCTGAATCTCAGCATCGAAATCGACAATCGCCTACTCGCCGTTGATTCCACAACATTGTTCATGGCTCTACTCCGTGTTCGTCCAGCCATTTCCGGATGCTGGCAACTGCACCCTCGTCCGTAGCCGGTGAGGATGCGGTCGATGAGAGACGCGCACTTCGCCGAACAGAAACACGCTCATCCAAACAGCGCCTCGATGTCGGCCCGGCGGATCGAGCCGTGCTCATTATTTGGTACCATATTCAAGTTCGGTCTCGACCCGGCATTGCCACTCGCTCGGCGCTTCTTGCGAGAGCGCGGCTCCGGAGCGCGATGAGGAGCGCACCGATGACAAGGACGCCGGCGACTGCGAAAGTGACTTGCATCCCGGCCGAAACGGTCCCGGCATTTGCCGCTGCGACATCTTCAGCCGTTGCGAAGGCGAAGATGGCGCCCATGGCCGATGCGCCGGTGACGAGCCCGAGATTTCGCGACAGGTTGAGCATGCCGGAGACGACGCCGCGCCGATCCGGGCGGACATCCCTCATGACAGCGGTGTTATTGGCTGCCTGGAACAGCTGGTAGCCCGGCGTCAGGACGAGCATGGCGGCAAGATAACCCGCGACGCCGAACATTTCCGGAAGCACCGACAGGGCGAACGAACCGGCGGCCATCGCGACGAGACCGGCGAGGATCATGAATGGGGCGCCCAGGCGGTCGACGGCACGGCCGGCAGGCAGGCCGCTGAGGGCGGAGACGACCGGGCCCGCTGCCATCACGATCCCTACCATTGTTGCGCCGAGGCCAAGCGAGCGCGAGAGGTAGAAGGGTCCGACCACCAATGTCGCCATCATCACCGTCGAGACGAGGGTGCTCATGGCGAGCCCCGCGGCGAGAACCGGGTTGCGAAGGGTCTGGAGGCGAATCAGAGGCGATGCCGCCCGACGCTCGACAAGGACGAACAGGCCCGCACCGAGGATGGCGGCCGCCAGCAGAGACAGGTTAAGCGGGCCGAGACCGCCGCGCGAGACCGTCATGGCGAGCGCGTAGGCAGCGATCGTAAAGCCGAGCAGCAGCGTGCCCCGAACGTCGAAGCCCGGGCGCTCCGCCTCAGGCGTTTGGCGATCGGCGGGTAGCGATCGCCAAGCGAGAAGAAAGGCGAGGGCCCCGAGCGGCACGTTGACGAGAAAGATCGCCCGCCAGCCGAGACCGGCAATCAGCACACCTCCAAGGGACGGCCCGAGAGCGGTGCCGACTGCCGACATGGTGCCAAGCAGGCCCATTGCGCTCCCCGTCCTTTCCTTTGCGACGGCATCGCCGACCAGCGCCATTGCGAGCGTCATCATGACCGCCGCCCCGAGCCCCTGCACCGACCTGGCGAAGATCAGCACCGGCAGGTTCGATGCAGCGCCGCTCAAGGCCGACGACAGCGTGAACAGAAGGATTCCGGCTAAAAGCAGCCGCCGGCGCCCGATAATGTCGCCGAGACGGCCGACGGTCACGATCAGCGTGCTGATGGCGAGCAGATAGGCAAGGACGACCCACTGGACCTGCTGAAACGAGGCGGAGAATGCCGCAGCGAGGCTCGGCAGACCGACATTCGCGATGCTGGTTCCAAGTGAGGACAGCAAGACGGAGAGCGAAAGACTGGCGAGCGCCCATTGCGCCGCAGCGGCCCCACCCGATCCTGAAGCCTCGTCCGGTGCGGCAATGGCTGGTTTCGACATGAACATTTCTCCTGAGGACCAAAAGCTCCTCGGGAGGCTAGCCGTTCACCTGGTATGGCGGAACCCGCACGATTTGCACTGCATTCGTGCGTTTCACGCTATATCATGACCGAAACGGTGCTACTATCCATTCATGCCGAAGCCCGATCTCAACCTCCTCGTCACCCTGGACGTGCTGCTCGCCGAAGGCAGCGTCGCGCGCGCCGCGAAGCGGCTGCGCTTGAGCCCCTCGGCCATGAGCCGGGCGCTCCAGCGGTTGCGTGAGACGACGGGCGACCCGCTTCTCGTTCGAGCCGGGCGCGGCCTCGTTGCCACGCCGCGGGCGCTCGAACTGCGCGAGAGGGTCGGCCGGCTGGTGGAGGAAGCGGAAGCCGTCCTGCGTCCGCAAGGAAAACTCGAGATCGAGCGGCTGGTACGGACCTTTACCCTGCGCACCAGCGATGGCTTTGTCGAGAATTTCGGGCCCACCCTCCTTTCCCGTCTGGGCGCGGAAGCGCCCGGCGTGCGCCTGTGTTTCGTGCAGAAGCCGAACAAGGACAGCGGTCCGCTTCGGGACGGGAGCGTCGATCTCGAGACGGGCGTCCTAGCCGAGACGACGGGGCCGGAATTACGGACACAAGCTCTGTTTCGCGACCGGTTCGTTGGCGTCGTTCGCAAAGGCCACGGCCTGAGCAGGGGCGAAGTGACTCCGGAGCTTTACGCGGCCGGCAGGCATATCCTGGTCTCGCGGCGGGGCCTCGACAAGGCCGTAACAGGTATCGACGTAGCGCTGGGGGCGATCGGGTTGGAGCGCGAGATCGTCACCACGGTGGGCGGCTTTTCGAGCGCATTGGCGCTGGCTCGCGCTTCCGATCTGGTCGCCAGCGTTCCGGAGCGCCACACGAGCGTTTTACGGGCCGGAATGCACAGCTTTCCGCTGCCGTTTCAGGTGCCGCAGATCACGGTATCTCTGCTCTGGCATCCGCGGCTCCATGCCGACCCTGCGCATCGCTGGCTGCGCGGCTGCATCCGGGAGGTATGCGGCTCAGTTGCGGTTTGCCGGCTGTAGAAGTTTGATAGGTCGCCAGTCGGCGCAACGCGCTTCAGTCTTCGCCCTCACGCATGACCAGCCTGTTTTCGACGCTCGAAACGCCGATGACGGATGCGGCTGCCTCGCCGGCAGTGGCGATGTCCGCTTCGCTTCCGACGGTACCGGAGAGTACGACGATGTTGCCCAGGGCGATCACCTCCATATCGCTCGTATCCAGGGAGGTTGCGTAGCGAAGGAAGTGCAGGACTTTTGCTGCGAGATCGTCATCGGTCAGATGAGGATCGTCGTCCTTGTGGGAGTAGGTAGGGTATTCATTTGGCATTCCCAGCGTTCCCTCCTTGGACGCAACGCCCGGCAGCACAGGAATGTTCCGGTCGCACTGTTGCCCGTAAATCTTCTGCAATTGCTGCATGTTGGCTCGCTGCGGCCCCGATTCAAGTCGTCTCATCGGATGAGCCTCCCTTGCCTCCGCGGCGCGAACGGGTCTATGGCTTGGAAACCATTCAAGGCTCTTCCATGTCCGACGTCTTCCTGAACGTTCTACCGATCTTTGTCCTGATCCTGACCGGCTGGCTCATCGTCCGCCTCGGCTATCTGAAGCCGGCTGTCGGCGAAGCGCTCGGCGACTTCGTCTTCCGGGTCGCGGTGCCCGTGCTTCTTTTTCGTACCATCGCCGAGGCGGATTTCAAGGAAGGGTCCCCCTGGCCGCTCTGGGTCGCCTACTTCTCCGGCGTCGCGGTGACCTGGGCCATCGGCCACCTTGCAGCAACGATCGGGTTCGGTCGCGACGCGCGCATGGGGGTGCTTGCGGGCGTCTCGTCCGCCTTCGCCAATACCGTCTTCATTGGACTGCCCCTGGTTTCCCGTCTTGTCGGCGAAGACGGCATCGTTGCCCTGTCGATCCTGCTCTCGGTCCATCTGCCGGTCATGATGATCGCCGGAACGGTTCTGATGGAGAGAGCGGATCGCCAGACGACCGGAACGCCGGGGCAGGGGATATGGAAACTCATGGGCGGTGTTGCGCGCAATCTGGTCCGCAATCCGCTTGTGATAGGCCTTGCCTGTGGCGCTCTCTTCCACCTTCTCGGGCAGCCGCTCGGCGGGCCGGTGAAGACCGTCGTCGACCAGCTTGCAGGCGTTGCGGCGCCTGCAGCGCTCGTCTCTATCGGCATGGCCCTCGACAAGTACGGCCTTGCCGGCAACACCGGCCTTGCAACCGTGACGAGCACGCTCAAGCTCCTGGTGCTGCCCGGCGCCGTTTTTGCCGCGTGCCACCTGCTGGGCCTGAACGACAGCTGGACCGCGGCGCTGGTGCTCACCTCCTCAGTCCCGACCGGCGTCAACGCCTGGCTGATCGCCAACCACTTCAATGTCGGACACGGGCTCGCCTCCTCGACCATTACGCTGACGACCGCGCTCGGCGTGGTCAGCGTGTCGATATGGGCTTATCTCTTGATGTGAGGGGCCGCTGACCAGACACGCTTATGGCGGTTAGAACAGCCGGTCGAGCCAGCCATGCCTGTCCGGCGCGCGGCCGTTCTGGATATCGAGCAGTGCCGCCTTCAGGCGGTTTGCGACCGGACCGGCACCACCGTCACCGATGGTGAAGCTGTGCTCGCGGCCCTTGACCTTGCCGATCGGGGTCACAACAGCCGCCGTCCCGCAGGCAAAGGCTTCGGTGAGACGGCCGCTTTCCGCATCCGCCTGCCACTGATCGATCGCATAGGGTTCTTCACGCACCGTCATCCCCATATCGCGGGCGAGCGTGATCAGCGAATCGCGCGTGATGCCCGGGAGAATGGTGCCGGTGAGCGGAGGCGTCTGCAATGAGCCGTCCCGGAAGACGAAGAAGACGTTCATGCCGCCGAGTTCTTCGACAAAGCGGCGTTCCACCGCGTCCAGGAACACCACCTGTTCGCAGCCCTCCTGCATCGCCTCGGCCTGAGCCGCGAGGCTTGCGGCATAGTTGCCGCCGCATTTTGCCTCTCCGGTGCCGCCGGGCGCTGCCCGCGTGAAGTTCTCCGAAACCCATATGGTTACCGCTGGAGCGCCACCCTTGAAGTAGGAACCGACAGAGGAAGCAATGACGCAGTAGAGGTATTCGGCCGAAGGCTTCACCCCAAGCAGTACCTCCGTGGCAATCATGAACGGCCGGAGATAGAGTGCGGCTCCTTCAGCGGCCGGTATCCAGTCCCGGTCGACACGCACCAGTTCGCGTACCGATCGGATGAAGAGCTCCTCCGGCAGGGGCGCCATTGCGAGCCGAAGTGCGGAGTTGCGGAAACGCCGCGCATTCGCATCGGGACGAAACAGCGTGGCGCCGCCGCCGGGCAGCCCATAGGCCTTCATGCCCTCGAAGATCTCCTGCGCGTAGTGCAGCACGAGTGTGGACGGATCGAGATCAAAGGCTTTTCTCGGGCCAACCTTCGCATCGTGCCAGCCGCGGCTTTCGCAATAGCGGATCGTCACCATATGGTCGGTGAACACGCGCCCGAAGCCGGGATTAGCAAGCAGAGCCTCGCGCTCGCTCGTTGCCAAGGGGTTCGCGTTTTGCTCGAACAGGAAAGTCTGCTCACCGGCACCGGTCATCTGTCGTCTGCTCCTTCGTTGCGAGCGATTGATGCGCCCGCATTATATATCTCTGCTGCTGGACGTTCCTTTCATCCTATACGATGAGAAGACAAGACCTGCAGCAATTCAAAAACGCTCCAGCGGCCTTGTGCGTCCGACGCCCGGCGCTGTAGGTGCGAATGGCCTCGGCCATTCCGTGTCGCGGCATTCTACATCATGACGCGGCCGAGCTCATCACAACTGCGGAATATGAAAAACCCGATCGTTCGACCGGGTTTTCGGGAGGATCGGCAGATGCCTGTATACTGGCGGCAAATCAGTTCGCCGGCGCAGGCGCTGGAGCGCCGGTCTGACCCGCGGGAGCCGTTTCGCCGACAGCAGGTGCCGGAGCTGCGCTGCCGGCAGCAGGTGCTGGCGCTGCGCCGCCTTCGGCCGGAGGCGGAGCCGCTGTGTCAGCTGGAGCGGAAGTGCCTTCAGCGGGAGCAGGGGCCGCGTTGCCTTCGGCGGCGGCGGGCGCCTGACCTTCGGCGGGTGCCGCCTCGGTAGAGCCTGCGCCGGCTTCGGGAAGCGGTGCGGGGTTGTCCGAATGCTCACGCAGCCAGGCGATCAAGTTGGCGCGCTCGTCGGTCTTCTTGAGACCGGCAAAGCCCATGGCCGTGCCCGGCACGTGCTTTTTCGGCGCTTCGAGGAAGTAGCTCAGGTGATCGTAGTCCCACACGACCTTGCCGCCTTCGGAAAAGGTCTGCATGCCGGCGGAATAGCTGAAGCCCTCATGCGAGGCGATCGGGCGATTGACGATGTCCCAGAGATTAGGGCCGACCTTGTTCGGTCCGCCCTTCTCCACGGTGTGACAGCTTGCGCATTTCTTGAACACGGCCTCGCCGGCGGGTGCATCGGCGCTGGCGAGCAGAGGCCCGATCGGCTCGGATTTCGCTTCTTCGCCGCCGGCGGCACCGGCTTCGCCGGCCGTTTCCTCCGCGACGATCGCGAAGCCTTCCTTCTCGGGAGCTTCGGAATGGAAAATGCCTTCCGACGCGATTGAGACGGTCATCAGTACGAAGACCGTACCCAACAAGGCACCCACACCCATGTTCACATATGGATTCATCTGCAAACGCTCCCTTTGCCACCGGTGCAAACAAAAAACCGGCCCATCTTGAAATCGCGCGGAACCTATGTCTTTTGGCTCTGCGTTGCAACAGAGATTATCAACCCCGGAGTGAGACGTTTTGACACTTTCTCCGGGTTTCAAAAGGCCGGATCATGAATCGTGAACAAGCGGGCAAAGCCCTCGTACTCATTCCGGCGCGCATGGCGTCGACGCGCCTGCCCGGCAAGCCGCTTGCCGACATTTGCGGGCTGCCGATGATCGTGCAGGTGGCAAGGCGGGCGGCGGAGGCCGAGGTCGGCCGGATCGTGGTGGCCGTGGATCATCCGGAGGTTTTCGCAGCCGTGAGCGACGCCGGCTTCGAGGCGATCATGACGCGGGTCGACCACCAGTCCGGCTCCGACCGGATTCACGAGGCGCTTCTTAAGGCCGATCCGCAAGGTGAGGCGGAAATCGTCATCAACGTGCAGGGCGATTTGCCGACCATCGAGCCCGGCCCGATCCGTGCGGCACTGAAGCCGCTGGAAAATCCTTCGACGGACATTGCCACGCTGACCGTGGCGATCACCGACGAGCACGAAAAGACCAACCCCAACGTCGTCAAGGTCGTCGGCTCGCCGCTGTCGCAGAGCCGCTTCCGCGCGCTCTATTTCACCCGCGCGACCGCGCCCTACGGCGAAGGTCCTCTCTATCACCATATCGGCCTTTACGCCTATCGCCGCAGGGCACTCGAGACCTTCGTTTCGTTGAAGCCGTCGGCGCTTGAAAAGCGCGAATCGCTGGAACAGCTGCGGGCGCTCGAAGCGGGCATGCGCATCGATGTGGAGATCGTCGATTCGGTGCCGCTCGGCGTCGACACGCCTGCAGATCTCGACAAGGCCCGCCGGATCCTTTCGGCCCGGGCCTGAGATTTTCACATCAAGGGGAACTGACGTGACAGCCAAGACCAACCGGATTTCCTTTCAGGGCGACTACGGCGCCAATTCCGACATGGCCTGCCGCGACATGTTCCCGGCGATGGAGCCGCTGCCCTGCCAAACCTTCGAAGATGCCTTCCTGGCGGTGGAAAACGGCGAGGCCGATCTCGCGATGATCCCGATCGAGAACACGATCGCCGGTCGAGTCGCCGACATTCACCACCTCCTGCCGGAATCGCGCCTTAACATCGTCGGCGAATATTTCATGCCGATTCGCTTCCAGCTGATGGTGCTGCCCGGCGTCAAACGCGACGAGATACGTACGGTTCACAGCCATATCCACGCGCTCGGACAATGCCGCAAGATCGTGCGTGCCAATGGCTGGAAGCCGGTGGTCGCGGGCGATACGGCCGGCGCCGCCAAGCTCGTCAGGGAAGTCGGAGACCGCTCCATGGCGGCGCTTGCTCCGCGCCTTGCCGCCGATCTCTACGGACTCGAAATCATCGCCGAGAACGTGGAAGACACCGACAGCAACGTCACGCGCTTCGTCGTGCTGTCGCGGGAAGAGAAACGGGCGGCGCGCACGTCAAAGGACGAGCTGATCATCACGACCTTTGTCTTCAACGTGCGCAATATCCCGGCGGCGCTCTACAAGGCCATGGGCGGTTTCGCGACGAACGGCATCAACATGACCAAGCTCGAGAGCTATCAGCTCGGCGGCAGGTTCGTGGCGACCCAGTTCTATGCGGATATCGAAGGTCACCCCGACGATATCGGCGTGCGCCACGCGATGGACGAGTTGCGCTTCTTCTCCGAAAACGTACGCATTCTCGGCACTTATCCGGCGCATCCGATGCGCGGTGTGCTCTGAAGATCGGCGCCGATGACGAAGGCGGTCTTGGGTCAGTGGCGCGCGAGATCATTTGAACCGCGCCGGAGCCACTGCGATTGATCGTGGCTCCCCAACTCCGTGGCTCCCAACCCTGTGGCTCTGGCTCTCCCCCTACCCCACAGTCATCCTCGGGTCGAGCCCGAGGATGACTGTGGGGGCCGCCATGACCGATCAGACAGGGGCGCTTCGGGTTATGACGGTCCCACGTCAAAATGGCAAAATTCGTTAACCGGCTACGCGTCCAGCGCATGCCTAATTTGCAATCATGGAACTACTTAAATCTTAAGCAAATGCCTATTTAGCTCTCGTACGAAGAAGGAGCTAAGAAGATGAAAATCCGCCAGAAGATCACGGAATATGTAAAGATGCGCCGCGCGGTCCGCGAGCTCAACGCGCTCGACGATCATGCGCTCAGCGACATCGGTATTTCCCGTTCCCAGATTCAGGCTGCCGTCTACGGCCGCTAATACAGCGATGGCTGCGCGCCGCATTTGAGCGCGCAGCATCCAGAGTCTTCCACACCCCGCCTCCGTGCGGGGTGTGAGCGTTTCAGTGATGCCGTTGCCCAGAGCCGCTCGGTGTCTTCTGGGCAAGATCACTAGGCTGCTCTCAGTCGCGCTCGGGCCAGGCGAGCCAGTCGCGCATGAGCTGGTGCGCAATCGCGCCCTTCGGCGGCGGAATGTGCTCGTCTCCCGTGTCGGCGACGCCGGTGGCGCGCTCCAGCATCGCTTCGGTTTCCGCCCGCGTGAACCAGCGAACATCCTCCAGTTCCTGCTCGTCGCGCTTGATGGCGGTCGACCTCGCTTCCGCGTAGCAGCCGATCATCAGCGAATGGGGGAGCGGCCAGGGCTGTGAGGCGTGATAGCGCACGCGGCCGATGCGGATACCGGACTCCTCGAGCGTTTCCCGCCGCACCGCGTTTTCGATCGTCTCGCCCGGTTCGACGAAACCGGCGAGGCAGGAATACATGCCCGGCGCGAAATGCGGACTGCGGCCGAGTAGGCATTGATCACGCTCGAGGTCGATCGTCAGCATGATGACCACCGGGTCGGTCCGCGGGAAGACCAAATGCCCGCATGCGGTACAGATGCGCCGATAACCTCCGCCGGCACCATCCATCGGGCCCCCGCAGCGGCCGCAGAACCGGTTGTTGGCGTTCCATACGATCAGGCTCGACCCTTGAGCGAACTGACCCAGCAATTCCTCCGGCAGCATCTGCTGGCGATAGAGCATGCGGGCGTCGGCTATCTTGAAGGGCTCCGGAACGGTCTCCTCGGTAAGCCCCGAAGGGACGGCAATACGCGGCTCGCCGTTCGGCAGAAATCCAAGCAGGACCGCATCGTCCATGGTCGGCTCGAGCCCCGCCAGTTCATAGGGGGCGAACAGCGGATCGATGATCTTCTCGTCGTGCTTGACGATCAGCTTCGCTCCGGAAAAAGCCAGGAAATGGGCACCGGGATGCTTAAGCGCCGCCTCGACGCAGTCATCCGGCCGATGCTCGGACCGGCGGTCCAGGTGGTTCTCCGCGAAGGCGACGAGCGTGCTTGGCTCCGGGTGCGGGCTGTGAAGGTCGAAGATCGTTTTCGTCATGCTCAGAGATTTTCCATGATGCTGGCTGCGAATGCCCTGTGGTCCTCCTCCGGCCAGGGCTCGGCCCTGCCGAAACCCCAGACGGGCCCCGGCCAGTTCGGATCACCTTCACGGCGGGCTACGATATGCACGTGCAGCTGCCGGACGATATTGCCCAGCGCGCCGATATTGATTTTCGCGGCGCCGGTCGCCTTTTTCAGGCCTGCCGCAACCAGATTGGTCTCGAAGGTCAGCATCGTCTGGTCGAGCGGCGTCAGTTCGAAGACCTCCGAAACGTCGGCGCGCTGGGGTATGAGGATCAGCCATGGCCAGCGGCGATCATTCATCAGCCGCAGCTGGCAAAGACCGAGTGTGCCGATCGGCAGGCCGTCGCGCTGAAGTCGCTCGTCAAGCGTGAAGGTCGTCAAGAAAATCTCCCGGGATCAAACGAATTCGCCTTTGTTTGTATATCGATACCAGTTTTTTGAAGGCTTGGCTTGCATTTGCTACAGATATTGCCGATATGGAGGCCGGGAGGTTGGTGGTGGACGAGCCACTCGCCAACCGGGTCAGGTCCGGAAGGAAGCAGCCCTAACGAGCCCCGGCACGGGTCACCGTGCCAGCCTCCCACCTTCTCCGTCCTGTCGGGACACCACCTTCTTCGTCCCAGTCGGGGCCTTCTTCGTCCCAGTCGGGGCAAGAGTTCGAACAGCGGCAGGGTCGATGAGCGACGAAGCGCCCACTTCAATCCCGATTTCATCCGTCGAGAAGCCCGCCGCCTACCGTGTTCTGGCGCGCAAATACCGCCCCAAGGACTTCTCCGATCTGATGGTCGGACAGGAGCCTATGGTGCGTACGCTCACCAACGCCTTCGAGACCGGCCGCATCGCTCAGGCCTATATGCTGACCGGCGTGCGCGGAGTCGGCAAGACGACGACGGCGCGCATCCTGGCGCGGGCGCTGAATTACAAGACCACCGGGATCGACAAGCCCACCATCGACCTGAGGCTCCCCGGCGAGCACTGCCAGGCGATCATGGACGGCCGCCATGTCGACGTGATCGAGATGGACGCCGCCTCGCATACCGGCATCGACGATATCCGCGAGATCATCGAGCAGGTGCGCTACCGGCCGGTATCGGCGCGCTACAAGGTGTATATCATCGATGAAGTGCACATGCTCTCGACGCAGGCCTTCAATGGGCTGCTGAAGACGCTCGAGGAGCCGCCGGAGCATGTGAAGTTCATTTTCGCGACGACGGAGATCCGTAAGGTTCCGATTACCGTTCTGTCGCGCTGCCAGCGCTTCGATCTGCGGCGGATCAGCGCTTCCGATCTGGTCGGTCTCTTTTCCACCATTCTCGGCAAGGAGGGTGTTCCCTTCGATCCGGAGGCATTGGCAATGGTCGCCCGCGCGGCGGAAGGCTCGGCGCGTGACGGCCTGTCGCTGCTCGACCAGGCGATCGCCCATGGTGGCGGCTCGGTCGAGGTTGAAACCGTGCGCTCGATGCTCGGACTTGCCGACAGGGCGCGGATCGTCGATCTTTTCGAGCACATCATAAAGGGCGATGTCGCCGCCGCGCTGCACGAATTCGCCGCGCAATATGAAGCAGGCGCCAATCCGACGGTAGTCCTGACAGACCTTGCCGACTTCACCCATCTGGTGACACGGCTGAAATATGTGCCTGATGCGATCAACGACCAATCCCTGAGCGAGATCGAGCGTCGGCACGGGGCGGAATTCGCCGGCAGCGTTGCCGTGACGACGCTGTCGCGCATCTGGCAGATGCTGCTCAAGGGCATACCCGAGGCGGAGAGTTCGGCGCGCCCCGCGGGTGCTGCCGAGATGGTGCTGATCAGGCTTGCCCATGCGGCCCATCTGCCTTCGCCCGAAGAGGCGGCCCGGCGGCTCCTCGATCTTTCGGGCAGCGAAGGAGCCGGGCGCCCGTCGCCGAATGGCGGTGGCGGTGGCGGTGGTGCGCAGGCGTTTGCCGCCGCGTCGGTCGAGGCTCGCGCCGTAGCGACGGGTGCGTCGCGCGCCAGCGGCAACGGCGCGACCATGCTGCGCGCGGTGCCGAACTCGGCGGCGCAACCGGTCGAGGTTGGCCGCATCGAAGAGCGTCCGATTGCAAGCCCGGCTGCGAAGCCCGAACCGAAGGTGCCGGTCAACTCGGTCGGCGACATCGCCGATCTCTGCGCGAAGAACCGGGATATAAAGCTGAAGACGCTGGTGCGTGGTTTCCTGAGGCTCGTGCATATCGAGCCCGGCCGGCTCGACGTCAACCTGCCCGACGATGCGCCGAAGACGCTCTTGAACGAACTCGCCGTCAAGCTCAAGGAGTGGACCGGGATCCATTGGGTCGTGAGCTACAGCCGCGAACAGGGCGAGCCGACCCTGGCCGAGGCCGAGCAGCGCGCCCAGGAACAGCGCGTCAACGATGCGCGCGAAGATCCTGACGTCGCTGCCATTCTTGCGCGCTTTCCCGGCGCGAGGATCACAGATGTTCGCATCCGCGCGGCGGAAGAGGAGATCGAGAACCTCGCACCGGCCGCGGCCGAATCCGAGGACGGCGATATCGTCCCGGGGGACGATATCGAATAGGCGCATCGCAGCGATGCGGCACTTTGGAGCACTTCCAGGAAGACTGTGTAAAGGTTTTCCGCCCGGACGTGCGTAGCGATAAAACACTTGGAAATACCAAAGGACAGGAGACGACGATGCGCGACATCATGGGTATGATGGGCAAGGTCAAGGAAATGCAGGCCAAGATGGAGAAGATGCAGGCTGAGATCGCCGCGCTCGAAATCGACGGCGCCTCCGGCGGCGGCCTCGTCACCGTTCGCCTCGACGGCAAGGGCCATATGAAAAGCCTGAAAATCGACCCATCGCTCTTCAAGGAAGACGACGTCGAGATCCTCGAAGATCTCATCGTGGCTGCCCATAAGGATGCCAAGGATAAAGCCGAGGCGGTGCAGGCGGAAAAGACCCGCGAACTGACCGCGGGATTGCCGATCCCCCCGGGCATGAAGCTGCCGTTCTGATCTCCGGTTCCTCGGCCGCTGCCCCGTGATCGCTGTTTTGGGCGGGAAAGCGTGCTATATTGCCCGCCGTTTGCGGGAGGGATAATGACATGAGCATCGCATCGCTGCTCGTCTTTGCCGGTGCGCTTTTGATCGCCGCCGGCTCGCCGGGGCCGAGCATCGCAGCGCTCGTCGCCCGTGTGCTCGCCAAAGGCGCACGTGACGTCTTGCCTTTCCTCGCCGCCATGTGGATCGGCGAGGCGGTCTGGCTCTCCTTCGCGGTTGCCGGCCTCGCGGCGATCGCCGGGACGTTCCATTGGGTTTTCGTCGCGATCAAATGGGCCGGTGTCGCCTATCTCCTCTTTCTCGCCTGGAAAATGTGGGCGGCCGAGCCGCAAATGCCCGGCGAAAATATTCCGGAAACCCGGTCTTCATCGAAGATGTTCTTCGCCGGGCTGACGGTCACGCTCGGCAATCCCAAGATCATGATGTTCTATGTGGCGCTGCTTCCCTCGATCATCGATCTCGGCTCGGTCGGCCTCTTCGGCTGGGCAGAGTTGGTCGCCACCATGTTCGCCGTGCTCGTCGTCATCGATCTGGCCTGGGTGCTGATGGCCGCGAAGGCGCGGCAGTTCCTGAAAAGCCGCCGTGCGGTCCGGATCGTCAACCGGGCCAGCGCCGGCACGATGGCCGGAGCGGCGGTGGCCATCGCGGTGCGTTGATTTCCGGGCAAATGCGATAAAATGCTCCGTGTCTTCGTCCTCGAATCGCGATCGATTTAAGGAGACATGCACTATGCGGTTGGTCTAAAAGCCGGGCATGGCAAAGCGAGTCACCGGTCCCGAAATTGAAAAGCTCATCCAGCTCCTGGCGAAGGTTCCGGGTCTCGGACCCCGTTCCGCTCGCCGCGCGGCGTTGCATCTCGTCAAGAAGAAGGAGCAGCTGCTCGGGCCGCTTGCCGAGGCCATGGGCGAGGCCCATCGCAAGGTCAAGATCTGCTCCTGCTGCGGCAATGTCGACACCATCGATCCCTGCACGGTCTGCGGCGACGAGCGGCGCGATCAGGCGGTGATCATCGTCGTCGAAGACGTCGCCGATCTCTGGGCGCTGGAGCGCGCCGGCGCGATGAACGCCGCCTATCACGTGCTCGGCGGCACGCTCTCGCCGCTCGACGGCATCGGGCCGGAAGATCTGAACATAAGGGCATTGGTCGATCGTGTCGCCAAGGGCGGCGTGCGCGAGCTGATCATCGCCGTCAACGCCACGGTCGAGGGCCAGACGACAGCGCATTACATCACCGATCAGCTCGAAGGGATGGAGGTGAGGATCACCCGCCTCGCTCATGGTGTCCCCGTCGGCGGCGAGCTGGACTATCTTGACGAGGGAACGCTCGCTGCCGCGCTGAGAGCGAGAACGGCGATCTGAGAATTCGCCTCAAGCTTCGATAACAAGGAAAAGAGATGCTGAGATTCCTTTCCGTCCTGTTCCTGGCCAGCCTGTTCTTTGTCTCCGCCTCCTTCGCTGCGTCCAGGTCTGACGTCGAAGCGCAGTTCCGCCAATGGCTTCAAAGCGATCTCTGGCCGGAAGCGCAGAAAGCCGGCGTATCGAGCGGCGCCTTTAAAGCGGCGTTCAAGGGCGTAAGGCTCAATTGGGATCTGCCCGACCTCGCGCCGCCCGGCTTCCCCAAGCCGAAGCAGCGCAAGCAGAGCCAGGCGGAGTTTTCTTCCCCCGGCTCCTATTTCTCGGAAAAGCGCCTGCAGGGTCTCGCTGCGACAGGCCGCAGTCTTGCCTCTACCCACGCCTCCACCCTGAAGCGCATTGAAAGGACCTATGGCGTTCCCGGTACGATCGTCCTGGCCATCTGGGGCAAGGAGTCCGGCTTCGGCCGCGCCAAAATCCCGCACCCGATCATGGATGTGCTGGCGACCAAGGCCTTCATGTCGACGCGGCCGGAGCTTTTCCGGCGCGAACTGATCGCGGCGCTCCATATTCTAGACAGCGGTGACGTCAAGGAGGCCGAGATGCGCGGCTCCTGGGCCGGCGCCATGGGCCAGCCGCAGTTCCTGCCTACGAGCTTCCTGAAATATGCCGTCGATTTCGACGGGGACGGACGCCGCGACATCTGGAATTCCGTACCGGACAGCCTCGCCTCGATCGCCAGTTATCTGGCGCAGAAGGGCTGGCAGCGCGGGCGCGACTGGGGTTTCGAGGTCGCGATCCCGTCGGGCGTCTCCTGTGCCCAGGAGGGTCCGGACCTTGCTCGCCCGATCGCCGAATGGGCCGGCATGGGGATCGGCCGCGTATCGGGCAAGCCCTTCCCGGCGGCAGAACGCGGGGCCTCAGGCATGATGCTGGTCCCGGCGGGCACGCATGGCCCGCAATTCATCGTTACGCCGAACTTCTACGTGATCAAGGAATACAACAATTCCGACCTCTACGCGCTCTATATAGGCAATCTCGCGGATCGCATCGCGACCGGCGGCGGCGCCTTCCGGGGCAAGTGGGGCGACGTCGGCGGCATGTTGCGGTCCGATGTGCTCGGCCTGCAGAAGGCCCTGGTCGCGAAGGGCTACGACGTCGGCAAGGCCGACGGGCTGCCGGGCTACAAGACCCGCCGCTCGCTCGGCGACTGGCAGGCGAAGAACGGCCTCAAGCCCACCTGCTTTCCGGATGTTTCGCTGAAAGCAAAGCTGCGGTGACCTTCGGTTGGGCGCGCGCGTCCGCCCCTCAACCGGCCTGCCTGCCACCTTCTCCCCGCAAGCGGGGCGAAGGAGACTCGCGGCGCCACCTGATCTTCACGGCCGTGTCGAGCGAGCGAGCGATCGCGGCATTTCCCTTCGCCCCGCCTGCGGGGAGAAGGTGACGGCAGCCGGTTGAGGGGCATTCCCACCCTCCGACCCCCGCTCAGTGCATCTCGACGGATCGCTTGTAGCGCTCGCAATGGTCGGGAACGATCGTCTGCCGCTCGATCATGCGGTGCACCCGCGGCGGGTTCGGTCCCCGATGGAGTGCGGTCAGCTTGTCCCCAATGGCGGCGTCGGCCTGGGTACGGCGCTGATTGTGGCGGACATATTCGACCCAGGTCGGCACGTGATAAGTCTCGGTCCAGGTCGTCGGGTTTTCGAGGTCGCGCATGAGCGCCCAATGCCCGGCCCCGTCACGGATGCGGATGCGCCGCCGCTCGGCCATGGTCTTCAGGAATTCGGGTATGTCGTTATCGGCGATATCGTAATCGATCATGACGACGATCGGCCCGCTGCGCGGCTTCAGGTCGAGTTCGAGCAGCGGTTCGTTGAAGCGGTTGAGCGGGTCGAGGTTGAGCGACTTGAACTCCGGCAGGGCGAAGCGCAGTCCGATCGCCGCCCCCACGAGCATCAGAAGACAGGAGCCGATGAGCGCGTTGGCTGCGCCGTATTGTTCGGCGGTGACACCCCACAGCCAACTGCCGCCGGCGATCCCGCCGAAGGTCATCGTCTGATAGAGCGAAAGCGCCCGGCCGACGACCCAGCGCGGTGTCGAAAGCTGCACCGTGGTGTTGAAGAGCGAAAGCGCCAGCACCCAGCACGCGCCGGAAACAGCGAGCACGAGACAGGTCAGCCAGGCTTCCGAACTAATGGCTGTGACCAATGCGCTGAAGGCGAAGCCGGCAAAGGCATAACGCACGATCGCCTCGCTCGTGAGGAATTCCCTCAGCCTTGCGCTCAAAAGCGCGCCGCCGATCGCGCCGAGGCCGAAGGCGCCGAGCATGACGCCGTAAGTGAGCGGCCCGCCGCCGACGAGGTCGCGCGCCACCAGCGGCAGCAGGGCGAGAATGGCGCTCGCCGAAAGGCCGAAGGCGAAGCCGCGCACGAGCACCTTGCCGATATTGGGCGACATCGCCACGTAGCGCAGGCCCGCGGAAACGGCGCGCCCGAGCGTCTCGCGCGGCAGCCGGTTTTCCGGGGTTACCGGTTTCCATCGGGCAAGCGCGAACAGGATCGCGAAATAGCTGAGTGTGTTGGCGGCGAAGGCGGCCGCGGCACCCGCGGCTGCGACGATCGCGCCGCCGATCGCCGGGCCGACGCTGCGGGTCAGATTGAATCCCATGCTGTTCAGCGCCACCGCTGCCGGCAGGTCGTCACGCGGAACCATGTCGCCGACCGAAGCCTGCCAGGATGGATTGTTCAAAGCCGTGCCGCAGCCGAGAAGAAAGGTGAAGATGAGCAGAAGCCACGGCGTAACGATACCGTAATAGGCGCAGACGGTAAGCAGCCCCGAAACGGCGAGCATGAAGCTCTGAGCGACGAGCATGATCCGCCGCCGGTCGAAATTGTCGGCAAGCGCGCCGGAAACGAGTGAGAAGAGCATGATCGGCAGCGAGGTCGAGGCCTGCACCAGCGCCACCATGTTCACCGATTGCGAAATGGACGTCATGAGCCAGGCCGCACCCACGGCCTGGATCAGCCCGCCGAAATTGGAAGCAAGGCTCGCGATCCAGATCGTGCGGAAGATGTCGTGCCTGAAGGGAGCCAACGGCGATGTGCGGTTCGTCACCTCTGATCTCTTTCGGTTGATCTTCATGTCGATGGCTTCGTTATAAACCTCGATTTGCGATGCGCCAGACGCTGAAACTTGCGATCCGGCCGAAAGCTCCCACGCCCGCCTCCGCGACCCTTGCAATTTCCGGCAATGAAGCGTATATGACGCTCAAATTCTTGATCGGTTAGATGAAGGGTGGGGCCGTGAGGACCCGCTCTTTTTTATTAGCCGGTCCGACGAGGAGAGGATCGTTTGTCCGATACGACAACGGCTGAAAATGCAAATGAACCCCGGCTGATTACCGAGACGGGCCTCGACCGGCGTGTTGCCGATATCATCGAGCCGGTGCTCGTGGACCTGGGATTCCGTCTGGTGCGCGTGCGCATGTCCGGCCAGAACGGCCTGACGCTGCAGGTCATGACCGAACGCAACGATGGCACCATGACCGTCGAGGATTGCGAGGAAGTCTCCAAGGCGATCTCGCCGGTTCTCGATGTGGAAGATCCGATCGACAAGGCGTATCATCTCGAAGTGTCGTCGCCGGGCATCGATCGTCCCATGGTGCGCAGGTCCGACTTCATCCGCTGGCAGGGCCATCTGCTGAAGTGCGAGACGTCGGTTCTGGTCGAGGGGCGCAAGCGCTTCCGCGGCAAGATCGTATCGGTGGACGAGGATGGTTTCCGCCTCGAACGCGACCAGCCGGCCTATGGCGAAGAGGCCGGCGTAACGATCCCGTTCACGGCGCTTTCCGAGGCGCGCCTGATCCTGACGGACGAGCTCATCCGCGACGCTCTGACAGCCGACAAGAAGGCGAAGGCCGCGCGCGCCGCCAACGAAAACTTCGAAGAAGAAGATAGAGATATCGAATAAAGCTGGGTGCGCTTTCGATGCGCCTGCAACAGACGGAGACAAGAGACATGGCAGTCAGTGCTAACCGGCTCGAACTTCTGCAGATCGCAGATGCTGTGGCACGCGAAAAGGTGATCGACCGCGAGATCGTTCTGGCCGCGATGGCGGATGCGATCCAGAAGGCGGCTCGTTCGCGCTACGGTTCGGAATCGAACATCCGCGCCGACATCAATCCGAAGACCGGGGAAATCCGTCTCCAGCGCCTCCTGGAAGTGGTCGAAAAGGCGGAAGACTATTCGACTCAGATTCCGATCGAACTCGCCCGCGATCGCAATCCCGATGCAAAGCTCGGCGATTTCATCGCCGATCCGCTCCCGCCCATGGATTTTGGCCGCATCGCCGCTCAGTCGGCCAAGCAGGTTATCGTGCAGAAGGTGCGCGAAGCCGAGCGCGACCGCCAGTACGACGAGTTCAAGGACCGTGTCGGCGAGATCGTCAACGGCACCGTCAAGCGCGTCGAATATGGCAATGTCATCGTCGATCTCGGGCGCGGTGAAGGCATCATCCGGCGCGACGAGATGATCCCGCGCGAAAACATGCGTTACGGCGACCGCGTCCGTGCCTTTGTCTACGACGTGCGCCGCGAGCAACGCGGACCGCAGATATTCCTGTCGCGCACCCATCCGCAGTTCATGGTGAAGCTCTTCACCATGGAGGTACCGGAAATCTACGACGGCGTCATCCAGATCAAGTCGGTTGCCCGCGATCCGGGCTCGCGCGCCAAGATCGCCGTCGTCTCGAACGATTCGTCGATCGATCCGGTCGGCGCCTGCGTCGGCATGCGCGGCTCGCGCGTGCAGGCTGTCGTCGGTGAACTCCAGGGCGAAAAGATCGATATCATCCCGTGGTCGCCGGATCCGGCTTCCTTCATCGTCAATGCGCTGCAGCCGGCGGAAGTGGCGAAGGTCGTTCTAGACGAGGATGCGGAGCGTATCGAAGTCGTGGTTCCGGACGAGCAGCTTTCGCTCGCCATCGGCCGCCGCGGCCAGAACGTCCGTCTCGCCTCGCAGCTGACCGGATGGGATATCGATATCCTCACCGAACAGGAGGAGAGCGAGCGCCGTCAGAAGGAATTCAACGAGCGCACACAGCTCTTCATGGAAGCCCTGGACGTCGACGAGATGGTAGGCCAGGTGCTCGCCTCCGAAGGCTTTGCCCAGGTGGAAGAGCTCGCTTATGTCGATCTCGACGAAATTGCCTCCATCGAGGGCTTCGACGAGGAAACGTCGAACGAGATCCAGACCCGCGCCCGCGAATATCTCGAAAAGATCGAGGCGGAAATGGACGCCAAGCGCAAGGAACTCGGTGTTGCCGACGAGCTGCGCACGATCAATGGGCTCAACAGCCAGATGCTGGTCGCTCTCGGCGAGGAAGGCATCAAGACGATAGAGGACTTTGCCGGCTGCGCCGCCGACGACCTCGTAGGCTGGGTCGAACGCAAGGATGGTGAGACCAAGCGCTTCGAGGGAACGTTCTCGAAGCTCGAGGTTACCCGGGAAGAGGCCGAAGCGATGATCGTGCAGGCTCGTCTCGCTGCCGGCTGGATCACCGAAGAGGATCTGGCCAAACAACAGGAGGAAGAGCCGGAACAGGATGAGACGATCGAAGTCGCCGAAGGCGCGGATCAGGACGCCTGATCGCGATGATCGTCGAAATCGATGCCGACAGCCTCCCCGTGGACCGGGGTCCGAAGGACAGGGGCCCGAAGGGCGGGAGCGCGAAGGACGGGGACGGCAATAACCGGACCTGCATAGTGACGCGCGAAAGCGGTTCTCCTGAAGAGCTGATCCGCTTCGTTGCCGGGCCCGACGGGGTCGTCGTCGCGGATCTGAAGCGGCAACTCCCGGGGCGCGGATGCTGGGTGAAAGCCGAGCGGCAGCTCGTGGAAAAGGCGGTGGCGAAGAAGCTCTTCGCCCGCGCCCTTCGCGCCGAAGTAAAGGCGAATGCCGGGCTCGCGGACGAAGTCGAGAGACTTCTCGCCGAACAGCTCGCGGGTATGATGAACATGGCGCGTAAGGCCGGCCAGTTCATCTCCGGCGCAACCAAGACGGAGCAGGCGGTGCGCGGACTAGCCGCGCTTGCCGTTTTTCATGCGATCGATGCGGCCGCCGATGGCGTTCGCAAGATAGATAAGGCTCGCAAGGCGATGAGTTTCGTCAGCGAGGATGAAACGGAAATACCTGCTTTCCGCCCCTTTACGGGGGCGGAAATGGACGGACTTTTGGGAAGTAATGCCTTTATCCATGCCGCAGCGCTTGCAGGGCAGGCCGGTGAAGGTGTAGTGAAGCGCGCAATCATGCTCGAAAAGTACCGTGGATCCGTCCCGGTCCGGGCCGAAGGCGGCGCTGGCCAGCCACAGCAATGAAGCGCGTCACCGGCAGAGGCCGGCATAGCGAGCATTGCTTGAGACAATTTGGAAGACAGGGTCAGGGGTTTCGTATCCGGCCCTGATCGCTAGGAACGGAACGGAATGACGGACAACAAAGACGACAAGACGATCAGCGTAGCGGGCAAGAAGACGCTGACCCTGAAGCCCTCCGGGGTGACGCAGGGTACCGTGCGTCAGGATATGGGCCGCGGTCGCACCAAGGCGGTCGTGGTTGAGACCAAGAGAACGCGCAGCCCGCTGAAGCACAAGGACGAGCGCCCGATCACGCCGGTTGCCGCCGCACCTGCTGCCGCGCGTCCGGCCGAGCAGCGGCCGATGCCGCCGCAGCCCTCGGGCCGTCCGGCTCCCCAGCCGCAGCCGCATCAGCCGCGCCAGGAACAGAACCGTCCTCGCGGCGGAGTAGTCCTGAACGATCTTTCGGCAAGTGAAATGGAAGCCCGCCGTCACGCCCTGGCCGCAGCCCAGATCCGCGACGCCGAGGAGGCCAAGCGTCGCGCCGAAGAGGAAGTGCGCCGCCGTCGCGAAGAGGAAGAGCGTATCGCTCGCGAGAAGGAAGAGGCCGCGCGCCGCGCCGCCGAAGAGGCTGCGCGTCCCGCAGTGGAAGCTGAAAAGGTCGAGGAGAAGGTCGAGGCTGCGACGCCTGCCGTCGCCGAGACGCGCCCGCTATCGGAACGTCCGGCTCCCGCCGCAACGCCGCCGGCTCCGGCCGGTGTGGCGCCTCGCGGCCGCCGCGCTGGCGAAGACGAAGAGGGAGAGCGCCGCCACAGCAGTGCCGGAGCTCCCCGCGGCAAGGTCGTGCGGCCTGAGCCGGCCAAGCCCGCTCCCCGTGCAAAGGGTGACGAGGGTCGCCGCCAGGGCAAGCTGACGCTCACCGCTGCCGTCGACGAGGATGGCAGCCAGCGCGGCCGTTCGCTTTCGGCGATGCGCCGCCGCCAGGAGAAGTTCAAGCGCAGCCAGATGCAGGAAACGCGCGAGAAGATCTCCCGTGAAGTCATCCTGCCGGAGACCATCACGATTCAGGAACTGTCGCAGCGCATGTCCGAGCGCGCGGTCGACGTCATCAAGTTCCTGATGAAGGAAGGCCAGATGATGAAGCCGGGCGATCTGATCGACGCCGATCTGGCGGAGCTCATCGCCGGCGAATTCGGTCACACGGTCAAGCGCGTTTCGGAATCGGATGTCGAGGAAGGTATCTTCAATATCTCCGACGCGGACGACGAAATGCACGCCCGTCCGCCGATCGTGACCATCATGGGCCACGTCGACCACGGCAAGACGTCGCTGCTCGACGCGATCCGCCACGCCAACGTGGTGGCCGGCGAGGCAGGCGGCATTACGCAGCACATCGGTGCCTATCAGGTTGAGCAGAACGGTCAGAAGATCACCTTCATCGACACGCCCGGCCACGCGGCCTTCACGGCTATGCGCGCCCGCGGCGCCCAGGCCACGGATATCGCTATCCTGGTCGTTGCGGCCGACGACAGCGTGATGCCGCAGACGATTGAGTCGATCAACCATGCCAAGGCGGCCGGCGTTCCGATCATCGTGGCGATCAACAAGATAGACAAACCGTCTGCTGATCCGCAGAAGGTCCGCACCGAGCTGCTGCAACACGAGGTTTTCGTCGAATCCATGGGCGGCGAAGTTCTGGACGTCGAGGTTTCGGCGAAGAACCAGACCAATCTCGACAAGCTGCTCGAGGCGATCCTGCTGCAGTCCGAAATCCTCGACCTCAAGGCCAATCCGAACCGGACGGCCGAAGGTACGGTGGTGGAAGCCGAACTCGACCGCGGCCGCGGTGCGGTCGCGACTGTTCTCGTGCAGAAGGGTACGCTTACCCCGGGCCAGATCATCGTTGCCGGCGACCAGTGGGGCCGCGTGCGCGCACTCGTCAACGACAAGGGCGAGCATGTGAAGTCCGCCGGTCCCTCGACGCCGGTCGAGGTCCTCGGTCTTTCCGGAACGCCCGCTGCAGGCGACCGCTTCGCCGTTGTCGAGAGCGAGAGCCGGGCGCGCGAGATTTCGGAATACCGCCAGCGGCTTGCCCGCGAGAAGGCGGTTGCCCGCCAATCCGGTTCGCGCGGCTCGCTCGAGCAAATGATGACCCAGCTTCAGACCTCCGGTGTCAAGGAGTTCCCGCTGGTCATCAAGGGCGACGTGCAGGGCTCGATCGAAGCGATTTCAGGCGCCCTGGAGAAACTCGGCACCGACGAAGTGCGCGCGCGCATCGTCCATTCCGGCGCTGGCGGGATCACCGAATCGGACGTGTCGCTTGCGGAAGCCTCGAACGCAGCCATTATCGGCTTCAACGTTCGCGCCAACAAGCAGGCGCGGGATGCATCCGAACGCGCCGGCATCGAGATCCGCTATTACAACATCATCTACGACCTGGTGGATGACGTGAAGGCGGCGATGTCCGGGCTGCTGTCGCCCGAGCGGCGTGAGACCTTCCTCGGCAATGCCGAGATCCTGGAGGTGTTCAACATCACCAAGGTCGGCAAGGTCGCAGGTTGCCGCGTCACCGAGGGCAAGGTCGAACGCGGCGTCGGCGTCCGTCTGGTACGCGACAACGTCGTCATCCACGAAGGCAAGCTCAAGACGCTCAAGCGCTTCAAGGACGAAGTCTCCGAGGTGCAATCCGGCCAGGAGTGCGGCATGGCCTTCGAGAATTACGAAGACATACGCGCCGGCGACACGATCGAGTGCTTCCGCGTCGAACACGTCACGCGGACGCTCTAAACGGTCCGGCAGGATGTTGGCGAGCGCCGGACCGGCTCCGGCGCTCGCTTTTTTTAGAGCGGGATGGAAGCGTGCGCGGTTTTCCGCCCGCATTCCGCTCAAACTCTTTAGAATCGATCACATTTCGATGGGCGCTTGATACCGCCTGGGCTGCGTGATCCAGGGTGAAACCATGGCCAAATCCACATCCTCAGCTCCTTCACAGCGCATGTTGCGCGTCGGCGAACAGGTGCGCGCCGCGATCACACAGGTGCTGCAGCGCGGCGACGTGCGCGACCCGCTTATTGAGAGCACGGTGATCTCCATTTCCGAAGTGCGCATGTCGCCCGACCTGAAGCTCGCCACCGCCTATGTGACCCCGCTTGGGGTCGCCGATCATGCGGCGGTCATCGAAGCGCTGAACAAGCACGCCAAGTTCATCCGCGGGCGGCTCGGCCCGCACCTGCGGCAGATGAAATACATGCCGGACGTCCGTTTCCGGGACGATACCAGCTTCGAAAACTATCAGAAGATCGACTCGCTGCTACGCTCTCCGGAGGTCAGTCGCGACCTCGATCGCGACAGTGACGAAGAATAAGCAACGCAACCATGTCCAGACCCCGCAAACCAAAGGGCCGCCCGATTTCAGGATGGCTAATCCTCGACAAGCCTCTCGATTTCGGTTCGACCGAGGCAGTATCCAAGATCAAATGGCTGTTCAAGGCGCAGAAGGCGGGCCATGCCGGCACCCTGGATCCGCTGGCGTCCGGAATGCTGCCCATCGCGCTCGGCGATGCAACGAAGACCGTGCCTTATGTCATGGATGGCCGCAAGATCTACGAATTCACGGTCGCCTGGGGCGAGGAACGCTCAACGGACGACCTCGAAGGGGAGGTCGTCCGCTCCTCCGCGGACCGTCCGGCGGAAGAGGCGATCCGGGCTCTGCTGCCCAAATATACCGGCGTGATCGCACAGGTGCCGCCGCAGTTTTCGGCGATCAAGATCGGCGGCGAACGCGCCTATGATCTCGCACGAGAGGGTGAAACCGTCGACATCCCGGCGCGTGAGGTGGAAGTCTTTCGTCTTTCGCTCATCGGCTCCGCGCCAAGTCTCGCACAGTTCGAAATCGAATGCGGCAAGGGCACCTATGTCCGCTCGCTGGCCCGCGACATGGGCCGTGATCTCGGTTGCTTCGGCCATATCGCGTCGCTGCGCCGAACGTTCGTCGCTCCCTTCGGCGAGGAGGACATGGTGCCGCTCGCCGATCTCGTCGCGTTGGAGAAGATCGAGGACGAGGCGGAACGTCTCGCCGCGCTGGACGAGCATCTGATCGATACCGGAGAGGCCTTGTCCGACCTTCCCCATATCGCCGTCAATGACGACCAGGCGCACCGGCTCCGAATGGGCAACCCGATCATTCTGCGCGGACGCGACGCGCCACTGCCCACGCCGGAGGCCTATGCCACCGTACAAGGCAAGCTTGTGGCGATCGGCGAAATCGCCGAAGGCGAATTTCGGCCGAAGCGCGTTTTCGCAGGCTAGCAGCGTATAACCGTTGTGCGTTGAAGCCCATCTTGTCATTCTGCCCCGCAAGCCGCGCGCGGGAAAAAGATTCGGGCGGCAGGCTTGAGGCACACGGCATGCCGCTTCGATGGAAGCGGCAGAGATGGGCAAGAGGCGGTACCTATGGTTGAAGCGTCAGAGAAGAGCCGGGAAGATGCTTCGTCCGGCAGCCTGCAGGCTGCCGCCGGTTTTGTCCGCGACTATCTTCGCCGACCGTTCAGCTTTTATCTGATCTCGCTGCTGCTCATTGCCATCATACCGCCCTTCATTTTTTCCTTTGTGATCCTGCAGCGCAATTTGGACGCGCAGAGAGAGGAGGTCACCTCTCTGCTGCGAGCCTCGACCGGATCGGTCACACGGATCGTCGAGCGTGAAGTCGACGGCATGCTGACGACGCTCCGGGTGCTGGCGAAATCCGGCGCGGTGGATCTCGCCGATATGCAAGGACTATACGAGCGGGCGTCGGTCGCGTTGGCGGACACCGATTCCCACCTGATCATCGTCGACAGCAAGCACGATCTCCTTCTGAGTACCCGCGTTGCCTTCGGCACGCCGCTGGGGCGTGCGTCGGATCCGGAAGTCGAGCTCGCCTTGCAAAGTACGGCCCCGCTCGTTTCGGGCGTATTCCCCGCCGAAATGGGAAAGGGCTGGGTGTTCACGGTCTATCTTCCGGTGACGACGCCTGACGGAAAAAAATATCTGCTGGGGCTGAGGCAGGACGCCGAGCGAATGACGAGGGCCGTCAATCGCGATACGCTCTCGCCGGGGTGGAATGCCGCGCTCGTCGACGGCAAGGGCAGGGTGATCGTTTCCTCGGACGCGGCGGTGAAATCCGGCGATCCGTTCTTCCTCGATGAATTGCCGTTGATCAGCATCGGTGTCAGCAATATCAGCGCCCGCGGCGTCGACTATCGCGTCGCGTCGGAGTTTTCAGTGGTGACCGGCTGGCGCATCGTCGCCTGGGCACCGAGTGAGATCGTCGATCAGCCGATGCTCTGGTCGTTCGTCTGGCTCTCCTTCGGTGGGATCATCTTTGCAAGCATCGCGGTCGCCGGTTCTTTGACCATTGCGCGGCTGCTAACACAGGGCGTCCGCTTACTGGCAATGGATGCCCGGCGGCTGGGCGCGGGCGAGCCCGTCGAACCGCGCCGTTACGTGATCACCGAAGTCGAAGCGGTGTCCACCGCCCTCGCAAGCGCTGCGACCGCCCGCACCAAAGCCGAAAGTGAAATCCGTCTCCTGATGCGGGAGGTTGCGCATCGGGCGAAGAATCAGCTCACCGTCATCCAGTCCATGCTGGCGCAGTCGGCCAACTCGGCGGAGGATCCTTCGGATTTCGTGGAGGCGTTCAGAAAGCGTCTTGCCGGCCTTGCACGCTCGACCGACCTTATGGTGGCGAATGCGGCCAACGGAGTGGATTTCAGCGAGCTCGTGCGCAACCAGCTTCAGCCGTTCATGCCGGCCGAATCCGATCGTGTCGTGCTCAGCGGACCCGTCCTGCGGCTGGACTCGCAGATGGCGCAGACCCTCGGTATGGCGCTGCATGAACTGGCCACCAATGCCATCAAGCATGGAGCGCTCGCCAACCAGACCGGCATGATCAGGATTGCCTGGACGGTGTCGGACGGGGCGATCGAAATCAGCTGGCGCGAGAGCGGCGCCGATATTGTCGCGCCTTCAGGGCAAAAGTCTCGCAGGGGGTTCGGTACGGTCGTGCTGGAGCGCATGCTCGGCATGGCGCTGCGTGCCGAGCTCGAACGGACCATGCATGCCGATGGCATCGAATGGCGGATACGCATTCCCCGCGACGAGGATGCCGCCGCGCGTGAGGCAGACAGTTGAGGGGCAGTTCGCCGCCTGGAAAACCACCTGAAATGGCGCCGTGGCATCCGCCCGCAATCGAAAGTCACGTCAGGCCGGGGGCGGCCCCGCTCACGCGGTTTCATGACCCTTTCCTTTTGGAACGGTTTCGGTTATAGGCACGCCAGCGAGAGGCGCGGCCTCTTCGTGCGAACGGCCGCAGCTGGACGACATCCCGGCTGCCGGCGACCCTCAAATCCTCGGAACGAAAGGATCAACCGATGTCGGTAACTGCAGAGCGCAAAGCGCAGATCATCAAGGAATTCGCAACCGCCGAAGGCGACACCGGTTCGCCGGAAGTCCAGGTTGCAATCCTGACGGAACGGATCAACAACCTGACCGAACACTTCAAGGACCACAAGAAGGACAACCATTCCCGACGTGGCCTTCTCGCGCTGGTTTCCAGCCGCCGCTCGCTCCTCGACTATCTGAAGAAGAAGGACGAGGCGCGCTACACAAAGCTGATCGGTGCCCTGGGCATCCGTCGCTAATCGACTGGTCCCGGCGGGTTGTCTCGGCAACCCGCCGGCTTTTTTTCTGTGGCCCGTGCGCTCTTCAATTCGCGCAAGGGGCTAATGTACAGGGCGCTATCTAGCGCTGCGCGTCTTATCGGACGCGCAACCGTCCAGCGGACCGGATGGGCCGGGATCGCGGATCAACCAAAGGCCCGTCATGGGGCAGGATTGCAGGATGCTTCGGCGCCTGCTTGCCGAAGCGGCTGCTGCACGCAGCGCGGCAAAGCGGTATGCGGCCGGTTTTCTTTGAAGCCTCCCGTTGTCTTGCCCGTGATGCGCCACCAGGCGGCTTGAGATCGCCCGCGCTTTTATCGAGCCGCGGAGGGTCTGTCGCACACGAAGGACAGAACATGTTCGAGACTCACAAGGTAGAAATCGAATGGGCTGGGCGTCCGCTCAAGCTCGAAACCGGAAAGATCGCGCGTCAGGCCGATGGTGCCGTTCTCGCGACCTACGGCGAAACCGTCGTGCTCGCCACGGTCGTTTCGGCCAAGGCACCGAAGCCCGGCCAGGATTTCTTCCCGCTCACCGTCAACTACCAGGAAAAGACCTACGCTGCCGGCAAGATTCCGGGCGGCTATTTCAAGCGCGAGGGCCGTCCCAGCGAAAACGAAACGCTGGTGTCCCGCCTGATCGACCGTCCGATCCGCCCGCTCTTCCCCGAAGGCTACAAGAATGACACCCAGGTCATCATCACGGTCATGCAGCATGATCTTGAGAACAACCCGGACGTCGTCGCCATGGTTGCAGCTTCTGCTGCGTTGACGCTTTCCGGCGTTCCCTTCATGGGCCCGGTCGGTGGTGCCCGCGTCGGCTACATCAACGGCGAATACGTCCTCAACCCGCATCTCGACGAAATGGACGAGTCGACGCTCGACCTCGTCGTCGCCGGCACACAGGACGCCGTATTGATGGTTGAATCCGAGGCCAAGGAGCTTTCGGAGGAGATCATGCTCGGCGCCGTCGTCTTCGGCCAGAAGGGCTTCCAGCCGGTCATCGACGCAGTCATCAGGCTTGCCGAAGTCGCCGCCAAGGAGCCGCGCGAGTTCGAGCCGGACGACCATTCCGCTCTCGAAAACGCCATGCTTTCGATCGCCGAAGAGGACCTGCGCAAGGCCTACAAGATCACCGAGAAGGCGCAGCGTTATGCAGCCGTCGACGCGGTCAAGGCCAAGGTGAAGGAGCACTTCCTTCCGGAAGGCGTCGAGAACCCGGCTCATACGGCGGAAGAGATCGCCTCGGTCTTCAAGCACCTGCAGGCCAAGATCGTTCGCTGGAACATCCTCGACACCAAGAGCCGCATCGACGGCCGCGATCTCGTCACGGTTCGTCCGATCGTTGCCGAAGTCGGCCTCCTGCCGCGTACGCACGGTTCGGCGCTCTTCACCCGCGGCGAGACTCAGGCGATCGTTGTCGCGACGCTCGGCACCGGAGAAGACGAGCAGTACGTCGATTCCTTGACAGGCATGTACAAGGAAAACTTCATGCTGCACTACAACTTCCCGCCCTACTCGGTCGGCGAAACGGGCCGCATGGGTTCCCCGGGTCGCCGCGAGATCGGCCACGGCAAGCTTGCCTGGCGGGCAATCCATCCGATGCTGCCGACGGTGGAACAGTTCCCCTATACGCTGCGGGTCGTTTCGGAAATCACCGAATCCAACGGCTCGTCCTCGATGGCGACCGTCTGCGGCACATCTCTCGCGCTGATGGATGCCGGCGTTCCGCTGGCCAAGCCCGTTGCCGGCATCGCCATGGGCCTGATCAAGGAGGACGACCGCTTCGCAGTCCTCTCCGACATTCTCGGTGACGAGGATCATCTCGGCGACATGGACTTCAAGGTCGCAGGCACCGAAGCCGGCGTTACCTCGTTGCAGATGGACATCAAGATTGCCGGCATCACCGAAGAGATCATGAAGGTCGCGCTCGACCAGGCGAAGCACGGTCGCGTTCACATTCTCGGCGAAATGGCCAAGGCGATCTCCGAGAGCCGTGGGCAGCTCGGCGAGTTCGCGCCGCGCATCGAAGTGATGAACATTCCGGTCGACAAGATCCGCGAAGTCATCGGCTCGGGCGGCAAGGTCATCCGCGAAATCGTCGAGAAGACCGGTGCCAAGATCAATATCGACGACGACGGCACGGTTAAGATCGCGTCGGCTTCCGGCAAGGAGATCGAGGCAGCCCGCAAGTGGATCCACTCGATCGTCGCCGAACCGGAAGTCGGCCAGGTCTATGAAGGCACCGTCGTCAAGACGGCCGATTTCGGCGCCTTCGTGAACTTCTTCGGTGCACGCGATGGCCTCGTCCACATCTCTCAGCTCGCTTCCGAGCGCGTTGCCAAGACCACGGACGTCGTCAAGGAAGGCGACAAGGTCTGGGTCAAGCTGATGGGCTTCGACGAGCGCGGCAAAGTGCGCCTTTCCATGAAGGTCGTCGACCAGGCGACCGGCAAGGAGATCGCTGCCGAGAAGAAGGACGGCGGCGAAGCCGCCGAATAAACCGGCCTCGGCTGAAACATTCAGGGCGCGGAGCGGATCGCTTCGCGCCCTTTCTTGTGACGATTGGATCGTCCCAGCATCGAAACAATGAAACGACGTATTTTCCGGGAGAAGCCGTTTCACATATTCTGGAAGTGCTCGAAATGCGGCCCCCTCGCCGCGTTCCGAGAGGTTAACCAAGAACGGAATTGAACCTATGAGCCGCGACGCGCTGAAAACACTGTTCCATCCCTTCGCCACCGGGGTCATCGATCCGCCGGGAGAGGGCGAGCGGGTGCTCTTCCTCGGCGCCGAGGCTGGCTACCGGTTGCCGGAAGGCTTCGCTGCGGAAGTCTCTGCTGTACAGCCTCTCAGACCCCTTTACCGGGCGCTTACGGCAGCTCGCGTCGATGTGGTGCCGGTTGCGGACGGGGATGGCTACGACGCTGCGCTCGTTCTCAGCGGCAAGCACAAGGGCGAGAATGAAGACCGGATCGCGGAGGCGCTGAAGCGCACCCGCGCCGGTGCGCTGATCGTGGTTGCGGGCGGCAAGGAGGACGGCATTCAGTCGCTGCGAAAGAGGATCGACAAGTTCGGTTGGGACGGCGACGCAATGCCGAAGTATCACGGCGTCGTCTTCTGGTTCACCCGGCCGGAAAGCGCCGCCGAAGCCATCTCTGCGCTCGCCAAGGTTCCGGTGCGCGTCGATGGACTGTTCGAGGCTGCCCCCGGCATGTTCTCGCATGATCGCGTCGATGCGGGCTCGGAACTGCTCGCGTCGCGCCTGCCGCGCGACTTCACCGGTCATGCGGCGGATTTCGGTGCCGGCTGGGGATATCTGTCCGTCAGGCTCGCTGAGGCTTCGCCAACCCTCAAGGGCATCGATCTGTTCGAGGCGGATTTCGAAGCACTGGAAGCGGCACGCGCGAATATGGCGGCGAACGCGCCTTCGACACCGGCCCGATTCTATTGGCACGACCTGTCAACGGAAGACACGCGCGACAAATACGACCTTATCGTCATGAACCCGCCCTTTCATGAAGGCCATGCCGCCGAGCCGGCGCTCGGTGCGGCTATGATCAAGGCAGCCGCCAAGGCACTGAAGCATGGCGGCCGACTGATGCTCGTCGCCAATCGCGGGCTTCCCTATGAGCCGGTTCTGGCGGAAAATTTCAAGGAGATGGGCGAGACCTGCCGTAACGCGCGCTTCAAGGTGCTCTGGGCGAAAAGGTAAAAGGGCGAACCGCTCCCGCAAACCGGGGCGAAGGGGACTCGCTGCATCACCTGAACCCGCCCCCACCGTCCTATCGAGGGGAGAGAGGGGCGCAGCCAAATCCCCAACCCCGCTCGAGGGGATGGGTTAGTCCTCGGGTCAAACCCGGCAGACGGCTAATCCGCGTCTGCGGTCCGTAATGCCTCGAGCGTCGGCATCGAAGTGATGTTGTAGCCGGAGTCGACGTAGTGGATTTCGCCGGTGACGCCGCGCGAGAGATCCGAAAGCAGGTACAGTGCGGAACTGCCGACGTCCTCAATGGTGACGGTGCGGCGCAGGGGCGAATTCTTCTGCTGCCACGAGAGCATGGCGCGCGCGTCGGAAATGCCTGCTCCGGCCAGTGTCCGGATCGGGCCGGCCGAGATCGCATTGACGCGGATGCCGCGCGTTCCGTAGTCGGCTGCGAGATAGCGCACCGACGCCTCGAGCGCGGCCTTGGCAACGCCCATGACATTGTAGTTCGGCATGACCCGCACCGAGCCGCCATAGGTGAGCGTCAGCATGGTGCCGCCATCGCTCATCAGCTCCGCCGCACGCCGGGCTATTTCGGTGAAGGAGAAGCAGGAGATCACCATGGTGCGGCTGAAATTGTCCCGCGTGGTGTCGGCATAGAGACCCTTGAGCTCGTTCTTGTCCGAGAAGCCAATGGCGTGGACGACGAAATCGAGCTTGCCCCAGCGTTCCTTCATGGCAGCGACGACAGCGTCGACGGAGGCGATGTCCTCGACGTCGCAGGGGAGGAGGAAGTCGGAACCGACCTCTGCTGCCAGCGGCTTGACGCGCTTGCCGAGGGCCTCGCCCTGGTAGGTGAAGGCCAGCTCGGCGCCCTGCGCGGCGAGTGTCTTGGCGATCCCCCAGGCAATAGAATGGTTGTTGGCGACGCCCATGATGAGGCCGCGCTTTCCGTTCATCAATCCGTTCATCGTGTTATCCGTTATAGCGCTGGAAGACGAGCGTCGCGTTGGTGCCGCCGAAGCCGAAGGAGTTCGAAAGAACCGTGTCGATCCTGGCATTGTCGATGCGCTTGCGGACGATCGGCACGCCTTCGAATTCGGCGTCGAGCTCGGTGATGTGAGCGCTTTCGCCGATGAAGCCGGCCTGCATCATCAGGAGGCCGTAGATCGATTCCTGTACACCAGCCGCGCCGAGTGAGTGACCGGTCAGCGATTTCGTGGACTGGATATGCGGCATCTTCTCACCGAAGACCTCGCGGATGGCGCCGATCTCCTTTTGATCGCCGACCGGCGTGGAGGTGCCGTGGGTATTGATGTAGTCGACATCGCCATTCACCGTGGCGAGCGCCTGGCGCATGCAGCGCGCGGCGCCTTCGCCGGAGGGGGCGACCATGTCGTATCCGTCCGAGGTCGCGCCGTAGCCGACGATTTCGGCGTAAATCTTCGCACCGCGCGCCTTGGCACGCTCCAGTTCCTCCAGGACGAGGACACCGGCACCGCCGGCGATGACGAAGCCGTCGCGGTTCGCGTCATAGGCACGGGAAGCAATTGCCGGCGTATCGTTATACTTGGAAGACATGGCGCCCATGGCGTCGAACAGATTTGACATGGTCCAGTCGAGATCTTCGTGACCTCCGGCGAACATCACGTCCTGTTTGCCCCACTGGATCATTTCTGCGGCATTGCCGATGCAGTGTGCCGAGGTCGAGCAGGCCGACGAGATGGAATAGTTGACGCCGTGGATCTGGAACCAGGTCGCAAGGGTCGCGGAGGCCGTGGACGACATCGCCTTTGGCACGGCGAAGGGGCCGATGCGCTTGGGGCTGTTGTTCTTGCGGGTAATGTCCGCCGCTTCGACGATCGTGCGCGTCGAAGGGCCGCCCGATCCCATTATGATGCCGGTGCGTTCGTTTGTGATGTCGCCGGCTTCCAATCCGGAATCCGCGATAGCCTGCTTCATCGCCACATGGTTCCAGGCTCCGCCCTGAGAGAGGAAGCGCATGGCGCGCCGGTCGACCAGATCTGTCGGGTCGAGCGCAGGCGCTCCCCAGACCTGGCATTTAAAGCCGTGCTCGGCAAAATCCGGAGAAAACGTGATGCCCGAACGCGCATCGCGGAGCGACGCGGTGACTTCGTCGGCATCGCTGCCGATCGAGGAAACGATCCCGAGGCCCGTTACAACAACCCGTCTCATGTCAGATGACCTTTTCTTCGATTGGAACCGTGCGGGATCGCCCGCAGTTCAGCCGGCCTTTTCCTGGAAGAGGCCGACCCTGAGGTCGGTGGCCTTATAGATGGTTTCGCCATCGGCCTTCATCCAGCCGTCGGCAATGCCGAGGACCAGGCGGCCGCGCATGACGCGCTTGAAGTCGATGCCGTATTCTACCAGCTTGGTCTTCGGCGTCACCATGCCGGTGAACTTCACCTCGCCCGTGGAGATGGCGCGGCCCTTGCCGGCCTCCCCAAGCCAACCCAGGAAGAAGCCGGTCAATTGCCACATGGCGTCGAGGCCGAGGCAGCCGGGCATGACCGGATCGCCCATGAAGTGACACGGAAAGAACCACAGGTCCGGCGTAATGTCGAACTCGGCGCGAACGTAACCCTTGTCGTGGGGCCCGCCTGTTTCCGAAATGTCGGTGATGCGATTGAACATCAGCATCGGCGGCAGCGGCAGCTGCGCGTTGCCGGGGCCAAACATTTCGCCTCGGCCGCAGATCAGGATTTCCTCGTAGCTGAAGCTGGATTGTCTGGTGGTCATGGATGGTTGCTTCCCGAGTCTATATTGTGTTCTCCGACCTGCTTTAGTGCAAGTCCGGTCTGATTTGAAGCGCAGCTGTCATCCGCGGCTGCGGTGCCGGCTGTCGCTGGTGACGTTCCACGCGGAACGGCATGCGGGTCTACGGCGCCGCGCGTTCTCTCAGACGCGCAAAGGTCGCTGTAGGGCTTTCAGCTGCTGCATGCCTTGTACTTCCATAGGCTACGATTAAAGGAAGCATGCAGCAGGAAATCTCTCGCACAGTTGCCGAACCGCTCCGGATGGTGACATCATTCCGCCGTCGCTTACAGTATGAATGTGGCCACGGCCAGAGTTAAATGGCCGCAATCCTCCCCTTTGGGCTGATTTTCAGGCCTTTGCGGCCTTCGCATGTGCGGAATCTATTGAAAGCCGCGGCGCCAGAAGTTATATCGCAAACTGATAAATCACGGACCCCGCAGTTATATATCGGAACGGCTGTCGATGACGAAAGCAACGCACATGTCCTCACAGGAGAGACTGCGCAATTCGGGTTTGCGCCCGACGCGCCAGCGCGTCGCGCTTGCCGACCTGATTTTCGCCAAGGGCGACCGTCACCTGACGGTGGAGGAACTCCATGAGGAGGCCGTCACGGCCGGCGTTCCCGTTTCGCTCGCGACCGTCTACAACACGCTCCATCAGTTTACCGAGGCCGGTATGATCCGCGTTCTGGCCGTCGAGAGCGCAAGGACCTATTTCGACACGAATGTTTCGGATCACCACCATTTCTTCATCGAGGGCGAGAACGAGGTCCTCGACATCCCTGTGAGCAATATTCAGATCGACAATCTCCCGGAACCGCCGGAAGGGATGGAAATCTCCCATGTCGACGTGGTGATCCGGCTGCGCCATAAGGTCGAGCGCTGAGCCTTCGATCCTCTTTCTCCGTCAAACCAATCTCATCACATCACGTCGTCCGGATCGCGGCCGGGACCGGCTTTCCCGGTCGGCAGCATCCACCCGTATCGAAGCGCACCGCCGCGCACGGCAAAGGCCGTGAGCACACCCAGTGCGGACGCCACCGCCAGCGGCAATCCGAGCATGCTTGCGAGCGCGAAGGCGGAGGCTCCGATGAGGGCGGCGCTCACATAGATCTCCGGCCGCAACAGGACGGAAGGTTCTCCGGCCAGCAGATCACGCAGGACGCCGCCGAAGGTTGCCGTCAGAGTGCCCGTGACGAGGGCGACGATCGGCGAACCCGTCGCAGCCAGTCCCTTCGCCGCGCCCATGACGCAATAGGCGGAAAGACCCATCGCATCGAGCCATACGAGCAGGCGATAGCGTGACTCGAGAAGGTGCGACGTCAGGAAGACGGCGATGGCCACTGCCGCGCAGACGATGATGAAGTTGGGGTTCACTACCCAGAACACCGGCGTCACGCCGAGAACGAGATCCCGAATGGTCCCGCCGCCAATGCCGGTCGCGGAAGCGAGAAACAGATAACCGATAATGTCGAGCTGCTTGCGGGAAGCCGAAAGCGCTCCCGTCGCCGCGAAGACGGCGACGCCCGCATAGTCGAGGAATTCGAGGATCGGCATGGCTGCTCCGCTTTGCTTTACGCCCCTCTCTAGAACTTTTCCCCTCAGACAGGAAAGGCTCTAAACGTCACCTTCGAAAACATGCGGCAGGCTAACGCGGCAGCAGCGTCTGCGTCCGGCCGAGAAGATAATAGGCGAGCAGTCCGGTCCATTCCTTGGCGGCCGTCGTCGCCAATTGGGCATTGAGTGATGGCTGGGTGAAATCCACGCCGAGCCGCACCTTGCCGCTCGTACGGTAATCCACCGGCCAGGGCGTCACCTCGATGTCGTTCGCGCGAAAGAGGCCCACAGAACGGGGCATATGATAGGCCGAGGTCACGAGCGCGCAACGATCGAGCCCGTTTTCCCGGAGGAGGTGCCGTGTATTGCGGGCGTTTTCGAAGGTCGTCCGCGATTCTCCCTCACGGATCAGGCGCTCCGGGCCGATGCCGAAGGTCCCGAAAAAAGCTGCAGAGGCATGCGCGTCGCCCTCGTAGATGCCGCTGAGCGAGCCGTCGCCTCCGGATACGAGGATGCGCGCCCCCGGATGGGCCCGCGCCAGCCTCAGGGTCTCGACGAAACGCTCCGCCGCCTGATTCATCTCGATGCCGCCGCGGCTCGCCATGACCACATTCTCGAAGGCGCCGCCAAGCACGATCATGCAGGCAAGCTCCGCCGGCTCCGGCGAGGGGCGGGGAAAGCGATCCTCCAGGATCTGCAGGAAATAGGAGCCGGCCGTGGTGAAGAGAGTGATGAAAAGCACGGCGAGCCCGAAGACGCTGATACCGCCACCCGTTCGACGGAAGCGGGTGAGCATGAGCAGCACGCCGACGAGCAGCATGAGAAAGGCGAGTGATAGCGGCTGGGCGACGAGCCAGAAGATTTTGGAAACGAGGAACATGCTTCCAGTTTCTCAGCAGATGCGGGTTAAGATTTCATCTACGGAGGCTGCGAATTCTGCGCGTTCTGATGAAGCTTGAACAGCCACCGAACGCGACGAATTCTGGTAGATTCCGGTTTTCCGTTAGAATCGGAGAATGAAACGGAATTCCGACAGTACGGCTTCACGGACACCGAGCGACGCAAAGTCGCGCCGCGAGGTCGCCGTGCATTTCCAGCAGATCGAGGAAAGTCCGGCAAGGCCGGGTCAGGAAACGATGTTCGCCGAATTCGAGCGCTAGGCCTGGCCGCATGAGCGGCGTGTCGCCTCTATCTGCAAACGGGCTGTAAAATTATCCGGAGATTTTGGTGGAGCTAAGCGGGATCGAACCGCTGACCTCTTGCATGCCATGCAAGCGCTCTCCCAGCTGAGCTATAGCCCCATCAGGGTCCGGCTGTGCCGGTCCGGGAAGTTCGCGAGGCGCTTTGTGCCTAGCGAGTGGCGGCTTATTACTTCTGCTTCGTGCAGATGGCAAGCCGAAAGTTCAGGGTCGGTACGATTTATTTTCCGGTTCCGGCCGGATGCCCCGATACCGCTCGTGCACGGCGAAGAGGCGGTTTCGTGCGCCTTTCGGGGCGCGCCCCGGGGGGCAGGCAAGCGGGCGGCGATCCGCCCGCATTGCCAGACTGATCAGACGTCTTCATCCTCATCGGATACGCCGATGATGTCGCTCATGTCGTCGTCGTCGTCCTCGTCGTCGGTCTGGAGGAACGTGTCGTCGTCGTCACCCTCGATCTCGACATCGTCGTCGCCGAGATCCGGCAGGTCGTCGCCGCCCGATGCCTCGTCGTCCGCATCCTCGAGCGAAACGAGTTCGACTTCCGTGTTCTCGGTATCGACTTCCGTTACCTCTTCCTCTTCTTCCTTCTCGAGCACCTTGGCGACGGAGGTCTCCTCGAAGAAGGACAGCGGATAGGACTTGCCCGTATAGGGGGAGACGATCGGATCACGGTTCAGGTCGTAGAATTTGCGCCCCGTTTCCGGGTCGATACGCTTCGTTCCAAGTTCCGGTTTTGCCACAGTCAAAGCCTCTTGAATGGCCGGACAAGCCGGCTCTTGCCGGAAAGCCGGCGGTTAGAAAGGTGTCAAGCTTATGATGATTAGCCGGTCCCCATAATCATCTTGACGAGCTCTGTCAAAGATAAACTTCCGCGAGCCAAGGTCGTCATTTTCTTCGCAGCAGGAGGATGACCCTTTTCGCGCATTGTGTTAGGGAGCCGGCGAGACCGGCGGCCCACCACCAGCGCGCCGGAAAGCACCACCTTCCGCGCCCGCCGTCAGCCGGATTGTTAGAGGAAAACCACCATGTCCCACGGCTCGAACCCGCGACCCGCCACCGCACGCAAGTCTTCCGACCTCAAGGGCACGGTGCGCATCCCGGGCGACAAGTCGATCTCGCACCGCTCCTTCATGTTCGGCGGCCTTGCTTCGGGTGAGACGCGCATCACCGGACTCCTCGAAGGCGAAGACGTGATCAATACCGGCAGGGCCATGCAGGCGATGGGTGCCAAAATTCGCAAGGAGGGCGACACCTGGATCATCGACGGCGTCGGGAACGGTGCGCTGCTCGCGCCCGAGGCGCCGCTCGACTTCGGCAATGCGGGAACCGGCTGCCGTCTGACCATGGGCCTCGTCGGCGTCTATGATTTCGATTCCACCTTCATCGGCGACGCCTCGCTGACGAAGCGCCCGATGGGCCGCGTGCTCGATCCGCTCCGCGAAATGGGTGTCCAGGTGAAGTCGGCCGAGGGCGACCGGTTGCCGGTGACGCTGCGCGGACCGAAGACGCCGAACCCGATCACCTATCGCGTGCCGATGGCTTCGGCCCAGGTGAAATCCGCCGTGCTGCTCGCCGGGCTGAACACGCCCGGCATCACCACCGTCGTCGAGCCGGTAATGACCCGCGACCATACGGAAAAGATGCTCCAGGGCTTCGGCGCGGACCTTTCGGTCGAGACCGACAGAGACGGCGTGCGCACCATCCGGCTCGAAGGCCGAGGCAAGCTGAGGGGTCAGGTGATCGACGTGCCGGGCGATCCGTCTTCCACGGCCTTTCCGCTGGTGGCGGCGCTTCTTGTGCCGGGGTCCGACCTTACCATTTTCAACGTGCTGATGAACCCGACCCGTACAGGGCTCATTCTAACGCTTCAGGAAATGGGTGCCAGGATCGAAGTGCTGAGCAGCCGGCTTGCCGGTGGCGAGGATGTCGCCGATCTGCGCGTACGCTATTCGGAACTCAAGGGCGTGACGGTACCGGAAGAGCGCGCACCCTCGATGATCGACGAATATCCCGTGCTTGCCGTCGCGGCCGCCTTCGCCGAAGGCGCAACGGTGATGAACGGGCTGGAGGAACTGAGGGTCAAGGAATCCGATCGCCTGTCCGCCGTTGCCGAGGGACTGAAGCTCAACGGCGTCGATTGCGACGAGGGCGAGGCCTCGCTCGTCGTACGCGGCCGGCCGGGCGGCAAGGGCCTGGGCAATGATTCGGGCGGCCAGGTCAAAACCCATCTCGATCACCGCATCGCCATGAGCTTCCTTGTCATGGGGCTTGCCTCGGAGCGTCCGGTGACGGTCGACGATGCGACGATGATCGCGACGTCCTTCCCCGAGTTCATGGGACTGATGACAGGGTTGGGCGCGAAGATCGAAGAGACGGAAAACAAGGCGGCCCTATGAGCTTCGTAGTCGCCATCGACGGACCCGCAGCCGCCGGCAAGGGAACGCTGTCGCGCCTGATCGCCAAGCGGTACGGCTTTCACCATCTCGACACCGGACTCACCTATCGCGCCGCCGCCAAGGCACTCATCGATGCCGGATTACCGCTCGACGATGAGGCGGTAGCCGAGAAGACGGCCCGTCAGGTCGACCTTTCCGGCCTGGATCGTGCCGTGCTTTCGGCCCATGCGATCGGCGAGGCGGCATCCAAGATCGCGGTCATGCCGGCCGTGCGCCGGGCACTGGTCGAGGCGCAGCGCGCCTTCGCGCTGAAGGAGCCGGGTACCGTCCTCGACGGGCGCGATATCGGCACGGTCGTCTGCCCCGACGCGGCGGTGAAGCTCTATGTCACAGCTTCTCCCGAAGTGCGGGCGAAGCGGCGCTATGACGAGATCGTCACCGGCGGCGGAACGGCCGACTACACCACGATTTTCGAGGACGTGAAGAAGCGGGACACGCGCGATATGGGCCGTGCCGACAGCCCCTTGAGACCGGCCGAGGACGCGCACTTGCTTGATACTTCCGAAATGAGTATAGAGGCGGCATTCCAGGCGGCGAAGACGCTGATCGACGTTGCCCTGAATAAGACGATTTGAAGAAAGGCTCTTCTTCGGTCCGACCGATATTGCCTTCTTGAAATAAGCCTGAAATTCCGTCCACGCGCCGGATTGCTCCATGATAGGAGCGGACTGGGTTCAGGCCTGTTCAACACCAGCCCCCGGCGCATATGTGTCTCCGGCAGGAGATGCAGCAGGAGATTATATGTCTGCAACCAACCCCACCCGTGATGATTTCGCAGCGCTTCTGGAAGAGTCCTTCGCCAAGACGGACCTCGCCGAAGGCTACGTCGCCAAGGGCATCGTCACGGCGATCGAAAAGGACGTCGCAATCGTCGACGTCGGCCTGAAGGTCGAAGGCCGCGTACCGCTGAAGGAATTCGGCGCCAAGGCCAAGGACGGCACGCTCAAGGTCGGCGACGAAGTCGAAGTCTATGTCGAGCGCATTGAAAACGCTCTCGGCGAAGCTGTTCTGTCGCGCGAGAAGGCTCGCCGCGAAGAAAGCTGGCAGCGCCTGGAAGTGAAGTTCGAAGCCGGCGAACGCGTCGAAGGCATCATCTTCAACCAGGTCAAGGGCGGCTTCACCGTCGATCTCGACGGCGCCGTAGCCTTCCTGCCGCGTTCGCAGGTCGACATCCGTCCGATCCGCGACGTGACCCCGCTGATGCACAACCCGCAGCCCTTCGAAATCCTGAAGATGGACAAGCGCCGCGGCAACATCGTCGTTTCGCGCCGCACGGTTCTCGAAGAGTCGCGCGCCGAGCAGCGTTCTGAAATCGTTCAGAATCTCGAGGAGGGCCAGGTTGTCGAGGGTGTCGTCAAGAACATCACCGATTACGGTGCGTTCGTCGACCTCGGCGGCATCGACGGTCTGCTGCACGTCACCGACATGGCATGGCGTCGCGTCAATCATCCGTCGGAAATCCTGAACATCGGCCAGCAGGTCAAGGTTCAGATCATCCGCATCAACCAGGAAACCCACCGCATCTCGCTCGGCATGAAGCAGCTCGAGTCCGATCCGTGGGACGGCATCGGTGCGAAGTATCCGGTCGGCAAGAAGATCTCGGGCACGGTTACGAACATCACCGACTACGGTGCTTTCGTCGAGCTGGAGCCGGGCATCGAAGGCCTGATCCACATTTCCGAGATGTCCTGGACGAAGAAGAACGTTCACCCCGGCAAGATCCTGTCCACGAGCCAGGAAGTCGACGTGGTCGTTCTCGAAGTCGATCCGACCAAGCGCCGCATTTCGCTCGGCCTCAAGCAGACGCTCGAGAACCCATGGCAGGCATTCGCGCATAGCCATCCGGCTGGCACGGAAGTCGAAGGCGAAGTCAAGAACAAGACTGAATTCGGTCTGTTCATCGGCCTCGATGGCGATGTCGACGGCATGGTTCACCTCTCCGATCTCGACTGGAACCGTCCGGGCGAGCAGGTCATCGAAGAATTCAACAAGGGCGACGTCGTCCGTGCTGTGGTTCTCGATGTGGACGTCGACAAGGAGCGTATCTCGCTCGGCATCAAGCAGCTCGGCCGTGATGCGGTCGGTGAAGCTGCTGCTTCCGGCGACCTGCGCAAGAATGCCGTCGTTTCGGCCGAAGTCATCGGCGTCAACGATGGCGGCATCGAGGTGCGGCTCGTCAATCACGAGGACGTCACCGCCTTCATCCGCCGCGCTGATCTCTCGCGCGACCGCGACGAACAGCGTCCGGAGCGCTTCTCGGTCGGCCAGACCGTCGACGCGCGCGTCACCAACTTCTCCAAGAAGGACCGCAAGATCCAGCTGTCGATCAAGGCTCTGGAAATCGCGGAAGAGAAGGAAGCCGTCGCTCAGTTCGGCTCTTCCGACTCGGGTGCTTCGCTTGGCGACATTCTGGGCGCTGCGCTCAAGAACCGCCAGAACAACGAGTAATCGTTGCCGGACCTGAAATGATGAGCCCGCGGAGAGCGATCTCCGCGGGCTTTTTCATGGCGCAGCCTGGGGGCGAAAACCGCACATTTTCCTCATCCCGCTCACAGCGCCGTGCGTCTTATCAGGCAAGGTCGCCGAGCTTGCGGTAAAGGGTGAAGGCGTCGCTGGCAGGTCGCTCTTCGGCCTGATCCTGTTCGCCGCCCGCCGCCTGTCCCTGCTGCTGGCTGTCGCTTTCCCGTTCTCCCTCGTCATCTCTTTCGTCTTTTTCCGCCTCGCCTTCACTTTTCCGCTTGCGCCCGTCCATCTCGTCGGGATCGCTTTCATTTGCCGGCGGGTAGGGGGCCAGCGCGAAGGGAAACAGTTCGCGTAGAAGCCCGGCTTCGGGGATACGGGCGAATCCCTGCGGCGCCGCAGCGTCTCCGCGGGTCTGAGGCTCCGCCTCGGGAAAAGGCAGGTCGGGGAGCGATGCATTGCTCCCTGCGTCGGATGCGGCGTCCACCGTCGGTTCGACGGCGGCTTCGGCAATTCTGACCGCGCCGTTGGTCTCCCGTGGCCTCGCCGGCGCCTCGTTCTCCGGAAGCAGGGGCGCGGCAGCTCCTTTTTTCCCCGTTTCGGAAAATTGCCAGCTCTTGTTCATCCCCGGCGAGGCAAGGCTGTGACGTATAATCGCCCTCAAGGCCTCCGCCGGGGGTTGCTGCCCGCGTGCGGCGCTCTGCATCCGGGTCGGGGCCCCATCGTCCTCCGCCGCGGAGCGCGACGGGTCGTCGGCATTATCGGAGCCGTAGCTGTCAAGAAGGGCTTCAGCGCCGCGTTCTGCCCCTGCAGCCTTGCCCGCGACTGTCGAAGGTTTTGCGTCCTCCAGCACTGCGTGCATACGCCCGTTTTGACCTGCCGCCTCACCGCGGCGCGGCGCCGATGGTTCCGCCGGATCCGCGCCGCCTTCCGGGAGCTGCTCATCGGAGCTTTCCGGCATGGTGGCCGCCGTTTCCGTCGACTCCCCCTCAAGCGGGCTCCCTGAAGCATTTCTCGCTGCGACGTCCGCGATGCGCGGCGCCGGAGGCGCATTTGCCGGCGCCTTCGGCGAGCGTTGCGGCTCGGCCGGAGCCTGCGCGGCATCGCGTGCCGCACCCTTGGATGCCGTCTCGGCCCGCACGTCCTCGATATCGGCGCCGCCATATGTCTTTTTGAGCATCGCCTGAAGCAGCGCAAGATCGGTCGGCGCGGGTGTTTTCGAGCCCCGAAGCGCCGCCGGTACGTGCGCCGGCAGGGGCAGGCTGCGGAGCGGGGTTCGGTCAGGCGGCATCGCGCCCCGCCGGTCGGCAGCTATCGGCACCGCAACGGCGATCCGCTGCGCGAGGCTGCGGTTGGCCAGATGCTTCTCCAGAAGCAGGCGTTCCGACATGGGCAATGCTGCGATAAAGCCAGTCAAGCGCCGAATGAAGGCGCGTCCGGTCTCCCGCTGCAGGGGTGGAAATTTGAGGATGAGCGCCAGATCTTCGACCAGCCTCACCAGTGCGTCCTTGGAGAGGACCTCTTTGCCCGAAAGATGGCGGGCCAGCGCATCGAGGATCTTCCGGAGTGCCTCGCCACGCTCGCCGGCCGGCAGCGAACGGCGCAGGTCCTGCGTCGTCTCCTCGGCCGTTCCGACGGCTGTCCTGATGGCGTTAAAGGCGGGCAGATCGGGCATGATGCCGCAAGCATAAGCCAGGCACGTTTAGAGAGTGTTAACCATAAGCGATGACCTGGCCATCCCCGCGCCAGTCTTGCGCCTCCCCTTGCGGGAAGCTCTTTCCCGGCCCATCTTTACCCGTGAGCTTGATGGAGCTGACGATGACATTTCGCCCGCCGCAATCGCTGCGCCGCTTCGACCTCACAAGTAATGGCGTGAACGTCCTTGAATACGAACTCATGGCCGAGCGCGCCGACGCGCTGGGACACCACGGTCTGAAGGTCGAGAAGGCGATCGCCGCCCTGAATGGATTTGATCACGACCGGCACGGCCAGTCCGAGCGCGAGCGGCTGCTTGACGAGGCCGCCGACGCGGTTTGGGCATTCTTCATCCAGCGCGAGATCTGCGGCCTGCGGGACGCCAGGGATGCAGTGCACCGCTACGGCATTCCGAAGGAGGTCATGGCACGTCTCGGGGTCGTCAGGAAGCGTTGACCTTTTGAGGTCCGCGCGTCACTGGAACGCGCGGAACTCATGCGCCGAGGGATGCACCCTTACCGATAGGGCGAGTAGCAGACCCGGTAGACGCCGCCATAGGTCAGATACCGGTTGGTCGCCGGATTATATGACCGGTAGCGCGACAGGCACCAGCTGACATGGGTACTGCCACCGCTCTGGACGTAACCTCCGCCATAGTAGCGTGGTGCATAGGATCGATAGCCGTAATATCCGGGGTTCGCGTAGGGATAGTTGTAGTAGCCGGGGCCGTAATGGCGCTGGCCGTAGTAATAGCGGTTCCCATAATACGGGCGGTAGCGGTAGCTGGGACCGAAATAGAAGCTGATCCCGGATCGCCGGTAATAGGGGCTCCAGCCCGGATAGAAGCCGGATCCTCCGTAGTAACCGCGGCGGGAATAGCCGCCGCGCCACCCGTAACGGCCGCGATGCGTAGCATTCTCCACGCCGGCGGGCGCCTTGATCGCGATGTCGAGCGCCGGGCGCGGCATGGCCTGAACGGATGTTACAGGGGGAACCGCGGAGGCGGCGGCGAGCGCACAGGTCACAACGAAACTGCGAAATTTCGTCATCTTCTCCTCACTTTCCGAAAGCCGTTGCTTTCCGGTTTTGTCCCTGCTCCTTAGACGTTTGGTGTCGCATGTTTATTCGTGGCGGCGGAAGCCGAGCCGTCGCGGGGCTGTCCGGTTTCCCCCGCAATCCGCCGTTCTTAAAGATGCGCCTCTCCGGCGCCCATGTCACTGAAATTCTTATCCTATCGCGCTGATTTGAATGTTGAGCACAATGCTGCGCTCCATGTATCCGCGCGCTTTTTCGCGTTCCGGCACGAAAACTTCAAAATGCCTGTTGACACTTCCGCCACGGCCTTTTACATGCCGGTCCGTCGCCCAGATGGCGGAATTGGTAGACGCGCCAGCTTCAGGTGCTGGTACTCGAAAGGGTGTGGAGGTTCGAGTCCTCTTCTGGGCACCAATTTCCAGTCCGTGGCCGCTTTTGCGGTTCGGATAACAAGAAAAGCCCGGATTTCCGGGCTTTTCTTGTTTTCAGGCGCCGAAGCGATCTCAGCGGCCCTGCAATTCGTGCAGCATCTTCTGAGATCTCGGTCAGGCGGCCGTTCCTGTCTCGGCAGTATCCACCGCGCGGGCCACGCCCACGACTTCGTAAATGTCGAGCGCCGTCGAGCGGCCCTTGGCCCTGGCGGTGCCGAGCGGGCGGAATTTCACCATGTCCTTGCATTGCGCCACCACCGCACCGCTTGCCAGAACTGTCGTGCCATAATCCTTGTTCATGCCCTCGAGCCGCGAGGCGACGTTCACGGTATCGCCCATGGCGGTGTATTGCAGCCGTTCCTTGGCACCGACGCTGCCGACGACGGCCGTGCCGGTGTGGATACCGAAGCGGGTGCGGAATTCCGGCAATCCCCTGGCGCGTTGCGCAGCGTTGAAGGCCCGAAGCCTCTCCTCGACGGCGAGTGCGCAACGACAGGCATTCTCGGCATGTCTGACATCGGCGACCGGCGCGTTCCACATGGCGAAGACCGAGTCTCCATGGAACTGGATGATGGTTCCGTCATGCGCGTCGACGATCTCGCTGAAAAGGTCAAAATATTCCGAGAGCATCGCCACCACTTCTTCCGGCGAGCGTCCTTCGCTGATGGTGGTGAAGTCGTAGATGTCGGTGAACAGCGCCGTCACTTCCTGCCGCCAGGCGGCGCGGCCGCCGAAGTGGCCGGATTCGATGCCCTTGCGCACCAGTTCCTTCGGCACATAGAGCGCAAAGGTGAAGATCGCGTCACGGGCCTTGTTCATCGCGCCGTTGAGCATCGAGATTTCGGCCACATGCGAGGAAACCTCGATGGGCGTGGAAAAATCCAGGTCTTGAAGGCGGTTGGCGCTGTCGGTGAGCTGGTTGAGCGATTTCGTGATCAGATGCGCAAGCACGAGCGCCAGGAGAACGGCCACCACCACCACGGCTCCGGAGACGGCAAGTCCCTGAACAAGGGTTTCGTTGGCCGCCGCCAGCAGTTCGTCGAGCGGGGCGGCGACGACGACCCTGTGTCCGGATAGGAGCAATGCCGATTCGAGCGGTGCCACGGTCACGAGATAGGTGCGATCTCCGACCTCGACGAGGGTTGCCTTTCCGGCCGGTGGCGGGTTGCGCCGAATCCTCTCGATCAGCCCGTCTTCCTGCGGCGTGACCACCGGTTGGTCCCGCCCTTTCGATGCCATGATGCGCCGCATCATTACGGTGTCGGAGTGGATGATCGGCCGTCCGACCGCGTCGAGAACGAACGAAACCGAGTCGTCGGTCAGCCGCTCGCGGGACAGAAAATCGGTGATCGTGTCGAGCACGACATCGGCGCCGATAACGATCTTGGGATTGCCGCTGTGAGCCTGCGATATCGTCATCCCCAGATTGCGTGTCGTGGCCATCTCATAGGGGCCTATCGCCACCGGCGCCTGGCCGTTGACGGCGGCGCGGTACCAGGGCCGCGTTCTGGGATCGAATCCGTTCGAAGCAGCGCGGCGTTCGGCGAACTGCAAACCGCTCGCGTCCAGGAACAGGATCCGGTCGAAGGGCTTGCCCTGGTCGTCCCGTTCCATCGAACGCACAGCGATGGCCGCGCCCCGCGGCGCGTCCAGCGCCATGCGCCAGGCGGCCGAGTCCAGATCAACCACATGAAAAAATGCGCCGCTCGGATAACCGACATAGACGCCGTCGATATGCGGCGAGCGGGCGATGCCTTCGCGCAGGACCGCTACTTTGTCATGCATCCGCTCCGGCGGCGGGACCAGAAAGGAATTGGCGACCGATGCGACGAGGTTGACAAGTGCGGAGGTATCGCCGGAAAGCATCCCCAGGCGATCGACCAGACGGCCGACGAAGGCGCTCATATTGTCTTCGGCGCCTGCGATGGCGGCAACGCGCGCGCGGCGATAGTCAAGCCCCACCAGCGTCGCGGACACGACGATGAGCATCGCAACCATCACGAGACCGAGCAGCGATCGCAGTGAGCTGGTCCAGGTCCCAGAAGGCTTGTCCCCGTCGGCAATGTGCATGCTTTCGATGTCCTTGCATCCCGATTCCGGAGTTTTGCAATATTGCTCCGGATTTGCATAGATCACGACGATTTTAGTCGGATGGACCTAAAATCATGAACGGGTCGATTTCCAAAGAGTTGAGGCGTGGGATGCGGGCTCCCGCTCTGCCCGCTTGCTGCGCATCGGCGCAACGGCCATCTCAATAGTCGAGGCCGCGCTTCTGCCGTTCGAGAGATGGCGGCAGCTCGCCGCTTTGAAAGACCGGGCCCTTTCCCTCGCGGCAGCGGTAGACCGTATCGTAACGCGGGCGGCCGTGAGACGACTCGAAGGGACCGTAGCGATCGATGAAAACCTGTTCGCAAACGAGGTTGTCATCGTCACGCAGCGGGTTCACCGGCCGGACGCCCGGCAGATCATGGAAGGACTGCGCAAGTTGGAATGTCGCCTCTCCGGCGAAACCCGCATGGGGCGAAAGGCTCAACATCAGGGCGATGACAGGGCGCGCCAGGGCGAAACGGAACCGGGTCATATACGAACTTTCTCGGGGTACCGGCGAACGGAACGTCCGCCGAAAGACAAGGTATCGCGGCCGGCCAACATGCGCTATAGGCCAGCTAAGCTCCACACCAGCGACCGGGCATCTGAACAGGCTGGCCGAGGCCGCTGCAGTATTTGAATCTCAGCAGATTCCCTGAGCCGTTCTCAGGGATTCGTGCAGTAACGATCTGGGGATTTTCCATGGCGAATACAATACGGTTCCACGAAGGCGATATTTCCGAGGCCGATGCCGCCCGCTACAGGGGCGCGATCGCGATCGATACGGAAACGCTCGGACTGGTGCCCCGCCGCGATCGCCTCTGCGTCGTGCAGCTTTCGTCGGGCGACGGCACTGCCGATGTGATCCGGATCGCTGCAGGCCAGAAGCAGGCGCCGAACCTCGTCGCGATGCTTTCCGATCCAGCGCGGCAGAAAATCTTCCATTTCGGCCGCTTCGACATCGCTGTGCTGTTCCATACTTTCGGCGTGACCGCTTCACCGGTCTTCTGCACCAAGATCGCCTCCCGCCTCGCCCGTACATATACGGATCGGCACGGCCTCAAGGATAATCTCAAGGAACTGCTCGACGTCGATATCTCCAAGCAGCAGCAGTCTTCCGACTGGGCCGCCGATATTCTGTCGCCGGCTCAGCTCGAATATGCCGCCTCCGACGTGCTCCACCTGCACGCGCTGCGCGACAAGCTGACAGCGCGTCTTTTGCGCGATGGCCGGATGGAACTCGCCGAGGCCTGCTTTTCGTTTCTCCCGACGCGTGCCAAGCTGGACCTGCTCGGCTGGGAGGAGACGGACATTTTCGCGCATAGCTGACGCGTGTCGCCGAGGCCGTGCACAGCAACTGAAGGGAGTCTAACTGCGGTCCGTATGGCCGAGGTCTCGCTCAGGCTCGATCACGTCGCGGACGCGTTGCTTCAGCTCCTTGGGCCCGGGGAAGCCTCCGTCGCGCTTGCGTTCCCATATCAACGCCCCATCGACGCGAATCTCGAAATTGCCGCCGGTTCCGGGGATGAGCGCCACTTCGCCAAGCGTGTCGGCAAAGGTCGACAGCAGTTCTTGCGCCATCCAACCGGCGCGCAGCAGCCAGTTGCACTGGGTGCAGTAGAGAATGGTGATGCGTGGCTTCTCGCTCATTGACAGGTCCTGTTCGCTCTGTTCCGGCGACGCAGGAAACATATAACGGCGCCGGCGCGCAATCCCCACCGAGCAATGGCTTCACGCGCATCTCACATAAAAGTCATCTTGGCCGCAGGTGTTTTTAACGCTTCGCCCCTTGTTTTCCAAAAGGCCTGAGGCAAGAGACATCCCCTGATTTGCAAATATCTGCGAAAGGAATTTCATGACCGATACCGCTGCCAACAACCGCCCGCGCGCGATCCTGCCGGCGCTCGAAAGGATCTACCTGCCGCTCGACACCCTCGCCGAGACGCTGCTGCGCATCGTCGCGGGCCTGCTGCTCGTCACCCACGGCTACGGCAAGATCCTCGACCCCTTCGGTGCAGCGGGGATGGTGGAAGGGCTCGGCTTCTATCCGGGTGTGTTCTGGTCACCCCTGCTTTCCGCAACCGAGTTCTTCGGCGGTATCTTCATCGCCATCGGCTTCCTGACGCGACCCGCCGCCTTCGCCGCGACGATCGTGCTGCTGGTCACAGTGTACTTCCACGGCATCGTCCAGGGTCAAGGCCTGGGCGGAGCGGAGAAATCCATTCTCTGGGCGGCGATCACCTTCTTTTTCGCCATCCGCGGTGCCAACAGCCAGTCTGTCGACGCCAAGATCGGCCGGCAGTTCTGAGACGGCCTCTGGATCGTTTCACCGTTCGTAGAACAGTGAAACGATCCAGGCCGTTGACGTTGCAGTTTCCGGCCGAGGGGGGGACGCCTTTAGCCCGTTGCCGGCACCACGCTCCGGATCGTCATGCGATGTATCTTTCCCGCCCGGTCCGACCAGTCGATCGACTGTCCGACGGAAAGGCCGATAAGCGCGGCCCCGATCGGCGTCAGCACGGAGATTTTTCCGGCTTCGATGTCTGCCTCCCCCGGATAGACGAGCCTCACTTCCTTCGCAAAACCGTTATCGGCGTGGAAGGCGACGGTCGAGCCCATTTGTACGCTGTCCTTGGGCAGCTTGCCGGGCGCGGCGATGCGCGCGCGGTCGAGTTCCAGAAGCAGTGCCTCCGCTACTTCCGGAATACGATCGAGCGCCGAAGAGGCGATCGCCGTCAGGCGTGCATGGTCATCGGCATTGATGACGATCGAGGGAAGCTTCTTGCGGGTTATCTTGTCCGCCATGGTGATACCTGTGCCTGGGCGCACCGCACTGCCTGCGCCGTAAGTGAATTGTCGAGGATGATTTGCGCTCGCTGCCCGGATGACGGAGGGTTTGGGCCATCCGGCTCGCCGATGCGTAGGCCCCTTACCCGGAGAGCGCACGCATCCGGGCCGGGGTCAGATTCCTGCGATGGGGCAGACCCGGAATGAACAGCGGAAATGGATAGCAAGCACTGGCATGGTCCGAAGGTCGGAAACTTCACCGCGGAAGTCAACCCCGCCGCAGCCTCTTGAAACGCCGCATCGTCCGTGGTCAATCTTTTCCTTGGGGAGCGGCGACCCGCAGAGGCGCTTGCCGCCGCTGAACGGCCATCCGGCTATGGGGAGGTGGAGCGATGACCGAAGCGATCGAGGGGGGCTGCTTCTGCGGCCTCGTGCGATACCGGTTGAAGGCGCGGCCGATGTTCGTGCACTGCTGCCACTGCAGCGATTGCCAGCGGCAACTGGGCAGCGCCTTCGTGATAAACGGCATCGTCGAGGCGGAAAATGTCGAAATTCTCCAGGGCGCGCCCGTGACGATCACGCTTTCGACGGACAGCGGCCGCCCGCATGACGTCTATCGTTGCGCCCGGTGCCAATCGCCGCTCTGGAGCGATTATGGCCGGCGCAAATGGCTCTCCTTCCTCCGCCTCGCAACGCTCGACCGGCCGTCGGCTTTTACCCCGGACGTGCATATCTACACCCGCTCGAAGCTGGATTGGGTGCCGCTACCGGAGGGCGCCAGGGATTTCGAGGCGTATTACGACGTCAAGGCGGAGTGGCCGAAGGAGAGCCTGGAGCGCTTGAACGAGGCGCGCGCACGAGCGTGGGGAGCGGCGGGGTCGTGATCGAGGCGCAGGATGCGGGCGAAAGCCGCGCCGCAGAACTGCCGGTGTTTCGCCGGCGGCAATCCGCGTCCTTCGGCGAAGGCGTGTGTATCAGCGATCGCCTTTGCATTCTCGATCCGCCAAGCCTCTCCCTTTCGGCTCTGATAGCGCGCGCAATTCCATCTTCGGCAGCGCGTGAAACGTTGATATCGAGGTCGCGCACCCGCAAAAGCGGATCACTGTCGAGGGAGAGATTGGCGGGCCGTCTTGCGGCCGATGGTGGCATGTTCGCTCCGGCAGGATGCGCATGGAATATGCGCATCCTGCCGCCGGAAAATCACTCGTCGCTCATCTTCAAGGCCGCGATGAAAGCTTCCTGCGGGATTTCCACCTTGCCAAACTGGCGCATCCGCTTCTTGCCGGCCTTCTGCTTTTCCAAAAGCTTGCGCTTGCGGGTGGCGTCGCCGCCGTAGCACTTCGCGGTCACGTCCTTGCGCAGCGCCGAGATGGTTTCGCGGGCGATCACATTGCCGCCGATGGCAGCCTGGATCGGAATCTTGAACATGTGCTTGGGGATCAGTTCCTTCAGCTTCTCGCACATTTCGCGACCGCGCTTTTCCGCCGCCATCCGGTGTACCATCATCGACAGCGCGTCCACCGGCTCGCCGTTGACGAGGATCGACATCTTCACGAGATTGCCTTCCTTGTGCTCGGTGATCTGGTAGTCGAAGGAGGCATAACCCTTGGAAATCGACTTTAGCCGGTCATAGAAATCGAACACGACTTCGTTCAAGGGCAAGTCATAGGTCAGCATTGCGCGGGTGACGACATAGGTCAGTTCGATCTGGATGCCGCGGCGATCCTGACAGAGCTTCAATATTCCACCAAGATATTCGTCCGGCGTCAGGATCGTCGCGCGGATCCACGGCTCGTGAATCTCAGCGATTTTGACCACATCCGGCATATCGGCGGGGTTGTGAAGCTCGCGCTCCGAGCCATCGGTCATAAACAGCTTGTAGACGACCGAAGGCGCCGTCGCGATCAGATCGAGGTCGAATTCGCGCTCCAGGCGCTCCTGAATGATTTCCAGATGCAGCAGACCGAGGAAGCCGCAGCGGAAGCCGAAGCCGAGTGCGGCGGAGGACTCCATCTCAAAGGAGAAGGATGCGTCGTTCAGACGCAGCTTGCCCATGGCCGAACGCAAGTCCTCGAAGTCGGCGGCGTCGACCGGGAAGAGGCCGCAGAACACCACCGGCTGGGCCGGCTTGAAGCCCGGCAACGCCTTAGCCGTCGGCCGCTTGTCTTCAGTGATCGTGTCGCCGACGCGGGTGTCGGCCACTTCCTTGATCGATGCGGTGATGAATCCGATTTCGCCGGGGCCGAGCGAATCCATGGCAACCATTTTCGGCGTGAGGACGCCGACGCGTTCAACCTGGTATTTCGCATCCGTCCCCATCATGCGGATGGTCATCCCCTTTTTCAGGGTTCCGTCGATGATGCGTACCAGGACCATGACGCCGAGATAGGTGTCGTACCAGCTGTCCACGAGAAGCGCCTTCAGGGGCGCGGTGTCGCCGCCTTCGCTCTTCGGGGCGGGAAGCTTATGGACGATCGCCTCCAGCACATCCGGAATGCCGAGACCGGTCTTGGCCGAGATCAATACGGCCTCGGAAGCGTCGATGCCGATCACTTCCTCGATCTGCTCCTTGATCCGGTCCGGCTCTGCCGCTGGAAGGTCGATCTTGTTGAGTACGGTGACGAGTTCGTGATTGTTGTCGATCGCCTGGTAAACATTGGCGAGCGTCTGTGCTTCGACGCCCTGGCTGGCATCGACGACGAGCAGCGAACCTTCGCAGGCCGACAGCGAGCGCGAGACCTCATAGGCAAAGTCGACATGCCCGGGCGTGTCGATGAGGTTCAGCACATAGGTCTCGCCGTTGTTCGCCTTGTAATGCAGGCGAACGGTCTGGGCCTTGATGGTAATGCCGCGCTCGCGCTCGATATCCATGCTGTCCAGCACCTGTTCGGACATTTCGCGCTCGGCAAGGCCGCCGGTCGATTGGATAAGCCGATCGGCCAGCGTCGACTTGCCGTGGTCGATATGGGCCACGATCGAGAAGTTGCGGATGTGCGACAGAGGCGTCTTTGAGGATGATGTGCTCATGGGCCGCATATAGCAGCGCGATCAGGCGGCGCAAAGCGGGAAATGAAGGCTTCATTCACTATAAATCCGGGCGCCGGGGCGGGCATTCCGCGTGTGCCTCGGTCTCGCCAACAGCTGCGGCGTTCGGCACCTGCGCGCTTTTGAACTCAAAGGATTCGCACAGTTCGGGCGGGACGCGTTCGCGCGACAGGAGGCGAACGAGCACGAACAGCGCATAGAGGAGCGCCACCGTCATCGTCGCATAGATGAAAGTGCGCTCACCGAAGGCCGGCGTCAGCAGTGTCACGAGCATCGGCACCAGCGTCGCCGACGCCGACCAGGCGATCAGCATGGTGCTGGCGAGCGGCACGAAATCCGCCGGCTCGGTGCGATCGTTGGCATGCGCATTGGCAATCGAATAGACCGTCTCGACTGCCCCGGCGAAGATCGCGAAAACCAGCATGAGCAGGATGAGGTTGTCGAAGGAGACGGCGAGCGCAGCAAAGCCCGCCGCGATGACGAGCGCACAGGTGACGACCATGACGATCCGCCGGTCGGTGCGGTCGGAGAGGGCGCCCAGCGGATACTGAATGAAGAGCAGGCCGAACTGCATCACGAACATCAAGGCCGCCACGTCTTTCTGGCTGACCGAGTTGGCGGCCGCATAGATGGGCGTGAAGCCCTGTACCAGCATGGAGAGGCCGCCGGACGCAAGCACGCCGACGAAGGCGACCGGGGAAATGCGCCAGACCATCGGAATATCGATGCTGACCCTGGCGGGGGCGGGCGGGGTCGGCAGCCGCGTCAGGCCAATCGGCAGAATGGCGAGCGCGGTGAAGAAGATCGTGATGACGGGCGCGAGATTGCCCTCGGACGGGATCTGACCGAAGAGCCAGGCGCCGGCGCCGAGGCCGATGACGTAGGCCATGTAGAAGAGCGCCATCGCTCGGCCGCGCCGGTGGTTCTCGCTGACATGGTTCAGCCAGCTTTGTGTGATGATGAAATTCATGCTGGCGGCAATGCCGTAGAGCCCGCGTGCAACCACCCAGAGCAGCGGATGAACGCCGAGGCTGATCGTCAGCGCCGCCAGTATGACGAGCGCCATGGAGCAGGAAAACGCCCGGGCATGGCCGACGCGGCGAATGAGCGAGCCACCCATGAGACAGCCGATCAGGCTGCCGAAGGCAATCGCCGTCACCGCAGCGCCCGCAACCCAGTCCGGCGCCGTCGAACGCGTCAAAACGAAGGGTACATAGGCGAGCATCATGCCGTTTCCGACCGCGACAGACGTCATCGAGGCGACGATGCTCGCGATCGACAGCAGCGACGAGCCCGATCTATCCACCTGTGCCCTCCGGACGCTCCGCATAAGGCTGATCTAAATTATTGAGGCTTAATGTCTTTGGGGGAACCGGCGTAGAAACCAAACCCTAGATCAGGAAACCGCCCGGCGCTGTCGTCAAAGCGGCATGCGCAAGGCTTATTTTCAGCCCTGGCCTCCTTGACTCCATTATAGTGGAAATGTAATCTCCTATAATGGAAAACCTGGGCAGCCAGCTAGACGAGGTGGTCGGCATGCGCGTGCGCGCGCTTCGCGCGGCGCAGGATCTCACGCTCGATGATCTCGCAAACCGCTCGGGCGTCAGCCGTGCCATGATTTCGCGGATCGAGCGGGGCGAGGCGAGCCCGACGGCGCAGTTGCTGGCAAGGCTCTGCAGCGCGCTGGGTACGACACTTTCGGCGCTCTTCGCTTCCGGGGTGAGCGAGGCTTCGCCCTTGGCCCGGCGGCAGGATCAGCGGCTCTGGCGCGATCCCGAAAGCGGTTATCTGCGCCGGTCGGTTTCGCCCGAAGGCGTAGGCTCGCCGATCGATATCGTCGAGGTCGAGTTTCCGCCCGGTGCCCGCGTCGTGTTCGAGCGCCAGCCGATGGATCGTGGGATCACCCAGCACCTCTGGCTTTTCTCCGGTCGCCTCGAATTGACGATGGAGAGCGGGCAGCAGTTTCTGGAACCGGGCGATTGCCTTTTCATGGGGCTCGAAGAGGCCCACATTTTCCACAACCCCTACGAGGAAGCGGCGCATTACGCCATTGTCCTTTGCCGCAACAAGGTCTGACATGCCCGACGTCGATATCCGCGTGCTCACCGAAGAAGAAGCCCTGGCTTCCCTGCCGTCACTGGCCGACATCCTTTCCGATTGCGTCGAAGGTGGCGCCTCGGTAGGCTTCATGCAGCCGTTTCCGCCCAATGCCGCCGTTTCCTTCTGGAAGGGCGTTGCCGCTGCCGTCGCGCGTGGAGAGACGGTGCTCCTCGGGGCCGAGGTCGACGGCCGGATGATCGGCACCGTACAGCTCGGCATCGGCACCATGCCGAACCAGCCGCATCGCGCCGATATCAAGAAGCTGCTCGTTCACCGAAGCGCCCGCGGTCTCGGCCTGTCGCGCCGCCTGATGGAGGCGGCGGAAACGGAAGCCATCAAGCGCGGCAGGAGAGTGCTGTTACTCGACACGGCGACCGGAGAGCCGGCGGAAGCGATCTACGAGCGCTTCGGCTGGACGCGCGCAGGCGTCGTTCCGGACTATGCACTGATGCCCGACGGCCGCTATTGCGCGACGACGTTCTTCTACAAGCATCTTTAGCGGAGGGCAGGCCCGCGCGGCGGCGACTTCGCCATGCCAGGACAGGTGTGAGTCGGCTGCCTCTGGTGTTTTCCGCTCACGAAACGAAGAAGTGCGACAGTCCCTGGCCGGCGGCGAAAGCGGCATAGCCTAGGACTGCGAAATAGATGGTCGTCGCAACCAGGAACAAATAGCCGCCGGCCACCATCAGCCCGTCGCGCTGAATGATGCCGACCGACAGGAGCAGGATGGCGATGCCGGGAAGCGTGTTCGACAGTGGAATCAATCCGAGCGGAAACATGAGAAGTACGCCCCCGGCCATGATCATCAGGCCGTTGAAGCGGTTCATGAGGGTGCCCTCGGTCAGGAAGTTGAGCCGCGGACGCACGTAGCGGTCCAGCTTCGAGACCAGGGCAGCGCCCTTCCGCAGCGTGGGCACGAGCTTTTCCGTCTCGATCTCGCGGTCCAGAATGCGTTTGGGCAGCCACGGCAGGCGATTGAGCGTGATTGCGAGCGAAATCAGAATGATGGCCGCTCCGAAGACCGTGCTGACGCCGGGAATGGAAACGGGAATCAGGAAGGGCAGAGTCAGCAGCGCACAGAGGAGAAGAAAGCCCTGCTCGCCAATTTCGATCATCAGTTGGCGCAGCGTGATCGTATTGCCCCTGATCGCCGCGATCATGCCGGTGAGCGTCTCGCTGAGACTACGCTGCGTATCGCCGAACTCGACGGCCATGATTTACCCCTCTCAGCTTTGCGGGTCGCTCGGTTCGATGGACGGCCATCCGCATTTTCTATCCCGAACTCGATGACACAGACCATAGCGCGGGCGCGTGAAACTTCGGTTAGCGGGCCCTCTGGTCATCAATGTGGCGAAGTCCGGCCGAAAATGCTGCACCGCGATGCATCCTGCGGGAGCAAAGAGGAAGGCCCCTTCATCTTCCTGCCGCAATCGATAGTATGAACCGATCTTGAGCACCAATGGGGACAATTGATTCGATGATCAAGAAATGCGCCATCCTGGCTGTCGCGGCCATATATCTTTCCGGATGCACCACCACCGATCCCTATACGGGAGAACAGAAGATGTCGAACACCGCCGGGGGCGCTCTGATCGGCGCCGGTCTCGGCGCCGCGACCGGCCTTCTCGTGGGCGGCAGTGCCGCGGGACGGCGCGACGCGGCACTCGTGGGTGCGGGCATCGGCGCTCTCGGCGGCGGCCTGGTCGGAAACTACATGGACCAGCAGGAATCCGAACTGCGCGCTCAACTTCAGGGCACCGGCGTTTCGGTCACCCGCGCCGGCGACCGCATCATCCTGAACATGCCGTCAAACATCACCTTCGCGACCGACCGCGACCAGGTGATCCCGGCATTCTACTCAACGCTCGATTCGGTTGCGATCGTGCTGCGCAAATTCAGCAAGACGCTCATCGACGTCGACGGTCACACGGACTCGACGGGCAGCGCGTCCTACAATCAGGGGCTGTCGGAGCGGCGTGCGGCCTCCGTCGCCAACTACCTCGCCAGCCGCGGCGTCGACCAGCGGCGCATGTCGGCAGTCGGCTACGGCATGGAACGGCCGGTCGCCTCCAACGCCAGCGAGATCGGCCGCGCCCAGAACCGCCGCGTCGAAATCTCGATCGCCCCGATCAAGCAGGGCTGAACCCCTTCCGATCGTTCACAAGAGGCCGCGCGGATTTTCCGGGCGGCCTCTTTCCGAGCGGCAACCACCATGCCGGGTTTGCTGCACCGGGAAGGCTCGACACGGAGCCTCGCGTCGAAGTGCGGATGCAGCAGACTCGTTTGCGCCGGTTGCGGGAATGGAAGATCGAACTCATTGAGAAGACGAACCAGACTGGCGGGATTGTATTTCGAGCTTTGGTGAGGCTTGCGTGTGGATCCTCGGATCAAGCCCGAGGATGACGACGACAGGACGATGTGGTGTCCCTGTTATCTCGAAGGTGCAGGGCGTTTTCTGCGTTACCCTTTCGGCGGGTAGGCGTGCCGGTTTCCGCGAAAGTCGGTGACGGTGTAACAGCCGCCCCCTTCCGCCTCGATGCTGCTTGCGCTGACGACGGACTTGCCGTGGCCGCCGGGGATGTCGAGGATGTAGGCCGGCTGGCACAGGCCGGATACGCGGCCGCGCAACGAGGCGACGAGGGCCTGGCCCTCTTCGATCGACAACCGAAAATGGCTGGTGCCGGGCGCGAGATCGGGATGGTGCAGGTAATAGGGCTTGACGCGTGTCTCGACGAAGGCGCGCATCAGTTCGGCGAGTATGTCCGGATCGTCATTGACGCCTTTGAGCAGCACGGACTGGCTCACCATGACGATGCCCGCATCGATCAGCCGCGCGGCGGCGGCGCGGGCCGCAACGGTCAGTTCCCGCGGATGGTTGGCGTGCAGCGCCACATAGGTTGCCTTGCCGCTTCCTTTCAGCGCAGCGATCAGCGGCGCGTCGACGCGATCCGGCTCGACGACCGGCACGCGCGTGTGGAAGCGCACGACCTTGACGTGCTCGATCTTTGCAAGCCGCTCCATGATCTCGCCGAGCCGACGGGGCGAGAGCACCAGCGGATCGCCTCCCGTCAGGATCACCTCCCAGATCTCCTGGTGGCCGGAGATATAGGCGATCGCCCTGTCGAGCTCCGCGGGCGTGAGCGTGCCGAGCCCCTCGGGGCCGACCATTTCTCGACGGAAACAGAAGCGGCAGTAAACCGGGCAGACATGGACCGCCTTCAACAACACGCGGTCGGGATAGCGGTGGACGATCCCTGTGACGGGGCTATGCGTGCTGTCTCCGATCGGATCGGCGCGCTCTTCCGGCATGACGGCGAGTTCGGCCATATCGGGAACGAACTGCCGCGCAATCGGGTCGTCCGGATCGTCACGGTCGACAAGGCGCGAAATCGCCGGGCTGATGGCGACGGTATAGCTTGCCGTAACGCGTGAAATCCCCTCCTCCCGCTCTCGGCCGATGAGGCCCGCTTCGACGAGATCACGCGGCGTCCGGATCGTGCGCTCCGCGGTCATGGCGTGACCTCCGCGACCGGAGCCCAGAGGACCTGGTCGATGCGGGAAGCCCCCGTCGCGAGCATGACCAGGCGATCGAAACCAAGCGCAATGCCGCTCGCCTCGGGCATGCTGGAGAGCGCCGCAAGGAAGTCGTCGTCGATCGGGTAGGTCTCGCCATAGACCCGCGCCTTTTCCTCCATCTCGAGCGCGAAGCGGCGACGTTGCTCGGCAGCGTCGGTCAGTTCGCCGAAGGCGTTTGCGAGCTCGACGCCACAGGCATAGAGCTCGAAACGCTCCGCGACCCGCGGGTCGCGCGCTGCGCGCCGCGCAAGCGCTGCTTCGGAAACCGGATATTCGTCGAGGATCGTGGCGCGCCCGAAGCCGAGATTCGGCTCGATCTTTTCGACGAGCACGCGGCTGAAGAGGTCGGCCCAGCCATCGTCGCGCGCGACACGCAAGCCTGCCTTCCGCATGGCCGCCGCGAGGTTTTCGCGGTCCGTGGAACCGTCCTTTGCGATGGAGCCGAGGAGGTCGATCCCGGCGAAGCGCGAGAATGCTTCGGCGACCGAGAGCCGTTCCGGCTCTGCGAAGGGATCGCACTCTCGTCCCCCGTAAACGAGAGACCGCGCCGCAACGGTTTCGGCGGCAAGCGCCAGGATTTCGGCGCAGTCGCGCATCAGCGTTTCGTAGCTTTCTTCTGCCCGATACCATTCGAGCATGGTGAACTCCGGATGATGCAGGGCCCCACGCTCGCGATTGCGGTAGACATGGGCGAAGCAGGCGATGCGCCGTTCGCCGGCTGCAATGAGCTTCTTGCAGGCGAATTCGGGCGAAGTGTGGAGGTAGAGCGGCTGCACAGAGCCGTCGAGTCCAAGCGCCTGCGTCGCGAAGGCATGCAGATGGGCCTCGTTACCCGGGGACACCTGCAGTGCTGCCGTGTCGACCTCGATGAAATCCCGTTCGTCGAAGAACCGGCGGAGCGCCGACTGGATGCGATTGCGCCCGATCAGGAAAGGGCGCCGGTCGGCATGGACATCGCGGGTCCACCAGGGAGAAGCATGCGGCATGATCGGTTCGATCCAGGCTTTCTTCCGCGCGGAAGCCGGTCAGGCTGGCTATTTGCGCGAAATTAGGGTAGTGGCGGCGCGAAAACTGAACTCTCGCGTCCCTTCCGGGCCGATCTCGGCCCGCTCGTGTCGCTGATACCTCTCTTACAAGGAAGACTAATGGTCAAGGTCATCGCTTCTTCGGTCCGCAAGGGCAACGTTCTCGACGTCGACGGCAAGCTCTATGTCGTCCTCACCGCGCAGAACTTCCATCCGGGCAAGGGCACGCCGGTCACGCAGGTCGACATGCGCCGCATTTCCGACGGCGTGAAGGTCTCCGAGCGCTACCGCACGACCGAACAGGTCGAGCGCGCCTTCGTCGAAGACCGCGAGCACACCTTTCTTTATGAAGACGGCGAAGGCTTCCACTTCATGAACCCGGAAACCTACGACCAGCTCGTCATGAGCACCGAAGATATCGGCGATCTGAAGGCCTATCTGCAGGAGGGCATGGCCGTGATGCTGTCGATCCACGAGGGTCTCGCCATCGCCATCGACCTGCCGCGCCACGTCACCCTCGAGATCGTCGAGACCGAGCCGGTCGTCAAGGGGCAGACCGCCTCCTCGTCTTACAAGCCTGCCGTGCTTTCGAACGGCGTTCGCACGCTCGTGCCGCCGCACATCCAGGCCGGCACCCGCGTCGTCATCGCGACGGAAGACGGCTCCTACGTCGAGCGTGCCAAGGACTGATCCGGTCCTGGTCGAGGTCGAAACGGGGACGGTGGCCGAGAGCTGCCGTCCCCGTTTCCTTTTCCCGTGTCTGGTTGCAAATTCGGCGCGCATTTTGTGTATGCGATGCTAGGATGCCGGCCTCTGATCGGGATGAGAGGTGCGGCACTGCATGTTTCCACTATCGCATATGATGAAGGCGTTCATTCGCAAAGGAACCCTGACGGTGATCGACGCCGACGGCAAGAGGCACGTCTTTGCGGGCGAGCCAGGGCCGAGCGTGACGATGCGCCTGACGGACAAGCGACTCTATCGCAGCCTCGTCTTCAATGCCGAACTCGCTGCCGGCGAGGCCTATATGGACGGCACCATGCTCTTCGAGGAAGGCTCCACGCTCCGGGATTTCCTGACGCTCTTTTCGATCAACCGCCTGTCGCTCGGCTCCTATCCGATTCAGAAGCTCTTGCGGGCGGTGAAGATGCGTTTCCGAAAGCGCCAGCAGGCGAATCCCAAGGGCAAGGCGCAGGAGAACGTCGCGCACCACTACGATCTCGGCAATGATTTCTACAAGCTGTTCCTCGATCAGAACATGCTCTATTCCTGCGCCTATTTCCGCGAGCCGGACGAGACGCTGGAGGCGGCGCAGCGAAACAAGCTGAGGCTGCTTGGCGCAAAGCTCTGCCTGAAGCCGGGGATGAAGGTGCTCGACATCGGCTGCGGTTGGGGCGATCTCGCCCTCTATCTGGCGGCTCTCGAAGACGTCGAGGTGCTGGGCGTCACGCTTTCCAAGGAACAGCAGGCGCTCGCCTCCGAAAGGGCGCGTGCAGCCGGGATGGCCGACCGCGTGCGTTTCGAGCTGAAGGACTATCGCGATGTCGAGGGGCCGTTCGACAGAATCGTTTCGGTTGGCATGTTCGAGCATGTCGGCGTCCATCATTATGACGAGTTCTTCAAGAAGCTGAACGCGCTGATGCCGGATGACGGGCTCGCCGTGCTCCATTCCATCGGCCATATGAGCCCGCCCGGCATGGCGAGCGCCTGGTTACGGAAATACATCTTCCCCGGCGCCTATTCCCCTGCGCTTTCGGAGGTGTTCGAGGTGGTCGAAGGCAACAGCCTCTGGGTGACCGATCTCGAATTCCTGCGTGTCCATTATGCGACGACGCTCGCCCATTGGGGCGCGCGCTTCGAACAGAACCGCGACAAGGTGATCGCGATGTATGACGAGCGCTTCGCCCGCATGTGGGAGTTCTACCTGATCAGCGCGGAAATGATGTTCCGTACAGGCAGCCAGCTCGTTTTCCACATGCAGCTGTCGCGCTCACGTGATGCGGCGCCGATCGTCCGCGACTACATCACGGACCGACAGCGGGATTACGTCGAGAAGGAGAAGGCGCTCGACCTCACGCTTTGAGCATGGCGGCTCCATTTGCCCGCGGCCTTGACGCTTGTTGACGAGGTCCTTATTCTTTAGAATTGTTCTAAAGAAGGTTTCTTGATGCTCTCCCGGCTTTTCTCCCGTTCCAAACGTCCGTTCCTGTCCTTGAGCGAGCAGGAAATACTTGCGCTCGCCATATCCTCGGAAGAGGATGATGGCCGCATCTATCTTGCCTATGCCGATGCATTGCGTGGGAAATATCCGCATTCCGCCCGGGTTTTCGAGGATATGGCCGAGGAGGAGAGCCATCACCGCCAGGCTCTGATCGACCTGCACGTCTCCCGTTTCGGCAATCGGATCGCGCTTATCCGGCGCGAACATGTGCGCGACTTCCCGGAGCGAAAGCCGGACTGGCTGATTGCCGAGATGCCGATCGAAAAGGCGCGCGCCGAAGCGGAGGCGATGGAGGAGGCGGCGCACCGGTTTTACCTAGAGGCGGCGGCGCGCACGCGCGATGCTGCGACACGCAAGCTCCTGGGCGATCTGGCGATCGCTGAGAAGTCGCATGAATCTCTCGCCCGTCGGCTCGGCCAGGAACATACGCCCGAGGACGTGCGGCATAAGGAAGACGAGACGTCCCGCCGCCAGTTCATCCTCACCTATGTGCAACCGGGGCTCGCGGGGCTGATGGACGGCTCGGTTTCGACGCTCGCGCCCATCTTCGCCGCAGCCTTCGCCACGCAGGATACATGGCAGACCTTTCTCGTCGGTCTCTCGGCTTCCGTCGGCGCGGGTATCTCGATGGGTTTCACCGAAGCGGCCCATGATGACGGCAAGCTTTCCGGCCGCGGTTCGCCGGTCAAGCGCGGCCTTGCCTCCGGCATCATGACTGCACTCGGCGGCCTCGGCCATGCTCTGCCCTATCTCATTCCGCATTTCTGGACAGCCACGGCAACGGCAGCCGCAATCGTCTTCGTCGAGCTATGGGCGATCGCCTTTATCCAGAACCGCTATATGGAGACGCCGTTCCTGAGGGCCGCATTCCAGGTGGTGCTTGGTGGCGGCCTTGTTCTTGCCGCCGGCATCGTCATAGGGAATGCTTAGAGAGCGCAGGAGACAACGTCCGTTTGTATGTAGGCCATCGTGCCGACTGCAGAAGCCCGGGAAAGTATCAGTGGCGTCGTCCGCCGCATTCGTCCGTTAACCCTCCGTTGTCATCCTCGGGCTTGACCAGCATGAGGTGGGGTTCGTATTTCGAGCTTTGGTGAGGCTTGCGCGTGGATCCTCGGGTCAAGCCCGAGTATGACGACGGGGGAGTTTTTCGTCCTAAGGTCTTTGTCCGGCTGGGTTCCTGTGACGAGCACGGAAATTGGAAGATCGGGGCTGCCGCTTGCGGTCGCTGACACGCAACAAAAAAGGCCGCATCTCGCGGCCTTTGAGGAGGAAATCGTTCGGCGGGTCAGTTTCCGACGGAGCCGACGAGCACTTCGCCGCCATTGTCGATGGTGACCCAGCGACCGCTATGGTTCGTGGCCTGGCGCTTGAGGAAGCGGTAGGGCGTGTGTGTCCACAATCTCACGCTGTTGTCGAGATTGTCGAGAACGAAGTCGCCTTGAGCCGTGCGGACGGTGAGTACCGCATGACCCTCGCCGTCAGGCTTGCGCACCACGGTCATCAGCAGGTTGCCGGCGGAAAAGCCCTTCTGCATGAGGCGTCTGCGCTTCTCCAGCGCGAAGTCCTCGCAATCGCCCTGCGCCTTCGGATAGGACCAAACCTCGTCCCGGCCGTTAAGCTGGATATCGGTTACAGGCGCGATCTGCCGGTTGACCGAGGCATTGACCTGGCGAATGGCGGCCCAGCCGCGCGCAGTGACGCGCGGCGCCACCGTCGACTTCGAACGGACGCTGCATTCGCCCCTGTACTTTTGACAGAACTCGTAATGGCCGATCGGCTGCGACGTCACCGCCCCGGTCTGCATCCAGGGAGTGGCTCCCGCCTGTGCGGGAATTGCCGTGTTCGTTGAAATGAAAAGCGCGCACAAGGCCGCGAAACTTGCCTTAACCCCGGTCAAAGACGACATACAAATCCCCTGCAACGCGGCCGCATCCGTTCCTTCCGGACCAACTCGCGCAATCCAAAGTTGTCGACAGCTTTTCTAGGAATTTCCCCTGCGCTGCTCTAATCGTTAATAAAGAGTTAATATACTCGGATCGTCGGAGTCAATCGCCTGATTCGGACTAGTCCATCTTATGGTTAAGGGCCGCGGCTGAAGGGCGCAGAAGCCCGGCAACGCAAAGGCTTGGCCTATACCTTGCGGAGCGATATCCGGAAATCCGTTTAGGCCGGATGGGCTAGCCCGGGCACTCAGGCCTTGGTCAGCATCGCGTCGATTGCCTGTTTCAATTTGGCAATATCCTCTTCGCGGGACAACCGATGGTCGCCGTCCCGGATCAGTGTCATGACGACGTCGTCGGCCGGCATGTGCTCCATCAGCTTGAGGGCGTGCGTATAGGGGACGTCCGGATCGCGCATGCCCTGGAGGATATGAACCGGGCAGCCCGTTTCGATCGGCCCTTTCATGACCAGGTTGTTGCGGCCGTCCTCGATCAGCGCGCGGGTAAAGATGTTGGGTTCGGGGCTGTATTCCGAGGGCTCCTCGAAATACCCCCGTTCGGAGAGCGAAGACTTTTCAGCATCGGTGAGGTTGGGCTCGATGAGCTCGGCCGTGAAGTCAGGGGCGGGCGCTATCAGCACAAGACCGCTGACGCGGTCCGCCTGACCGCGGGCTCTGAGCTCCTGTAGCAGGCGTAGCGCGACCCAGGCTCCCATGGACGAACCGATCAGGATCATGCGCGTCAAGGCCGCGTGGTCGATAACGGCAAGGCTCTCCTCGAGCCATTGCGAGATCGTGCCGTCCCTGTAATTGCCGGTGGACGAGCCGTGACCGGAATAGTCGAAACGAATGCAGTCAGTACCGAGGTCGCGTGCGTGGCGCTCGACCTCGACCGCCTTCGTTCCGGTCATGTCGGATCGGTAGCCGCCGAGCCAGACGAGCGCCGGAAGGCCGGAAGGCTGCGCCGGTGGATTCTCGGTGCGGAAGATACGCATGGCGATGTTTCTCGCCCGGTCGCCCCTTCCCACTTCTATCCGCGTGATCTGGGTTTCAGCCGGCGTGGTCGACATCGCTTAGCTCCTTTGAGGCCTGTTCCGGTGGATTTCCTTCTAAAACAGATTCTTTACGCCATCGACAGAGGATGATTTTCATTGCGGGCCATGCTATTGACTCTGGAGCCGCAATTCACACATTGCCGTCAGTGACTGTTTCAAGCGCTTCTGTTTGAGATCGCGCTGACTGTTTGACCGAATATTTACTATCAATAGCTCGAGGAGAGTACGACCATTCGCAGACCCTTCAAAGCGGACGCTCCAGTCAAGGAAGGACCGCGCGCAAACAAGGAAATCCGGGTCCCCCGGGTTCAGCTTATCGATGCCGAAGGCCAGAACTCGGGCATCGTTCCGATCGATGAGGCGCTCCGCATGGCGGACGAGGCCGGTCTCGATCTGGTGGAGATTGCACCGAACTCCGATCCGCCGGTGTGCAAGATTCTCGACCTCGGCAAGCTGAAATACGCGAACCAGAAGAAAGCCGCCGAGGCGCGCAAGAAGCAGAAGATCGTCGAGATCAAGGAAATCAAGATGCGCCCCAACATCGACACCCATGATTATGAGGTGAAGATGAAGGCCATGAACCGCTTCTTCGAGGAAGGCGACAAGGTCAAGGTGACGCTGAAGTTCCGCGGCCGCGAAATGGCCCACCAGGAACTCGGCATGAAACTTCTGATGCAGGTTAAGGACGACACCCAGGAAATCGCCAAGGTGGAAGCCGAACCCAAGCTCGAAGGCCGCCAGATGATGATGGTGCTTGCGCCGAAGTGATCGCGGAACCTGATCGGACAGGATGCGCTTAGGGAAAGCCGCCCCGGGGGAGGAGTCCGTGGGGCGGCTTTCTTTTTTGGGAGGTCTTCTCCCCATTTATGTGCCTTGCTCGGACCGCCACCCATTTCCGGCCAGACGCATGGAGATCCGGTCTTCGATCCCGGCTTGCCTTTTCTTGGAGGTGCGGTTATAAGCCCCCGTCCGAACGGTCCGGCAGGGCATGCCGTGGCCGTTCTTAACGCTGGAAATGGGCTTCGTCTGCCTGTTTCGCATATCAAGAACAATGGAGTAGCAAAATGCCCAAGATGAAGACGAAATCGTCTGCCAAGAAGCGGTTCAAAATCACCGCTACCGGCAAGGTTCGAGCTGCTGCTGCTGGCAAGCGCCACGGCATGATCAAGCGGTCCAACAAGTTCATTCGCGACGCGCGCGGAACCATGGTTCTCGCTGAGCCTGATGGCAAGAAGGTCGTCAAGAACTACCTGCCTAACGGTCTTTAAGACGTCTGGCGATTTGGATTTTAAGGAGATCATGACATGGCACGTGTAAAACGCGGCGTAACCTCCCACGCCAAGCACAAGAAGACGCTCAAGGCAGCCAAGGGTTTCTACGGCCGCCGCAAGAACACCATCCGCGCCGCCAAGGCAGCGGTTGACCGTTCGAAGCAGTTCGCCTACCGCGACCGCAAGGTCAACAAGCGCAATTTCCGTGCGCTCTGGATCCAGCGCATCAACGCTGCCGTCCGCGAATTCGGCCTCACCTACGGCCGCTTCATCGACGGTCTGAACAAGGCCGGCATCGAAGTCGATCGCAAGGTACTGTCCGACATGGCGATCCATGAGCCGGCAGCATTCGGCGCTCTGGTCGAAGCTTCCAAGAAGGCGCTTGCCTATCTCAAGGATGCCGGCACGGCAAACGAGTTTGAAAGCGCTGTCCGTTAAGCCAGCGTTTTCCCAAGACCGTTTCTGAAATTGTTGGGAAACCCGCGCTGGCAGGACTGGCGCGGGTTTTTTCTTGTTCGGCGCGCGGCGCGATCCTCTCGCTGACGTGTCGTGCCGATACACGGACCGCATCGAGGCAGGACAGCCCGCATTGAGGCAGATGAGATGAGCGAACTGGAAACATTGGAACGTACCTTGCTGGCGGAGATCGAAGCCGCCGCCGACGAGGGAGCGATCGAGGCGGTACGCGTTGGCGCACTCGGCAAAAAGGGATCAATCTCGGAACTCCTGAAGACGCTCGGTTCGATGAGTGCGGAGGAGCGCCAGACCCGCGGCGCCCGCATCAACGCGCTGAAGAACACGGTGAGCGAGGCGATCTCCGCCCGGAAGGCGGAGCTCAAGGACGCGGCGATCGCTGAGCGCCTGGCGCGCGAGACGGTGGACATCAGTCTTCCCGTCCGGTCCTCGCCGGCGGAGCGCGGCCGCATCCATCCGATCAGCCAGATCGTCGATGAAATCACCGCGATTTTTGGCGATATGGGTTTCTCGCTCGCCGAGGGGCCGGATATCGAGACGGACTACTACAATTTCACGGCGCTGAATTTCCCGGAAGGCCACCCGGCCCGCGAGATGCACGACACCTTCTTCTTCGCGCCGGACGAGAAGGGTGAGCGCAAGGTGCTGCGCACGCACACCTCTCCGGTGCAGATACGCACGATGGAAGCCGAGCAGCCGCCGATCCGCATCATCATTCCCGGCAAGACCTATCGTCAGGATTCGGACGCGACCCACTCGCCGATGTTCCATCAGGTGGAAGGCCTCGTCATCGACAGGACGGCGAATGTCGCCAACATGCGCTGGGTACTCGAGGAATTCTGCAAGGCCTTCTTCGAAGTGGATCAGGTGACGATGCGCTTCCGTCCGTCCTTCTTCCCCTTCACGGAACCCTCCTTCGAGGTGGATATCCAGTGCGACCGTTCCGGCCCGATCGTAAAGTTCGGCGAAGGCAAGGACTGGATGGAGATTCTCGGTTGCGGCATGGTGCATCCGAACGTGCTTCGGGCTGGCGGCCTCGACCCGGACGAATTTCAAGGCTTCGCCTGGGGCATGGGCCTCGATCGTATCGCCATGCTGAAATACGGCATGCCGGACCTGCGCGACTTCTTCAATGCCGATGTCCGCTGGATGACCCATTACGGCTTCCGCCCGCTCGACATGCCGACGCTCTTCGGCGGCCTCTCGGCGTAACCGGCGCGGAAAATCAAGGACACAGGTGACAACATGAAGTTCACGCTCTCCTGGTTGAAGGACCATCTGGAAACCGAAGCCTCGCTCGAGGAAATCTGCGCCCGCCTGACGATGATCGGGCTGGAAGTCGAAGATGTCGACGACAAGGCGGCCTTCAAGCCGTTCGTCATTGCAAAAGTGATCTCCGCCGAGCAGCACCCGAATGCCGACAAGCTCAGAGTGCTGATGGTCGATACCGGTTCCGGCGAGCCGGTGCAGGTGGTCTGCGGCGCACCGAACGCGCGCAAAGGCCTCGTCGGCGCCTTTGCCGCGCCCGGTACCTATGTGCCCGGCATCGGTGTGACACTCTCCGTCGGCAACATTCGCGGCGTCGAAAGCCGCGGCATGATGTGCTCGGAAAAGGAGCTGGAGATCTCCGACGACCATAACGGCATCATCGATCTGCCCGAGGATGCGCCTGTAGGCGCCAGCTATGCGGATTTTGCCGGCCTCGACGATCCCGTCATCGAGATCAACCTGACACCGAACCGGCCGGATTGCACCAGCGTCCACGGCATCGCCCGCGATCTCGCGGCATCCGGTCTCGGCACCTTGAAGACGCGGCCGATGCCGTCCTTCGCCGTGGAAGGCGAGACGCCGGTCAAGGTCCGCCTCGATCTCGGCGAAGACGGGCATCTGTGCCCCGGCTTCGCGCTCCGCCTTGTGCGCGGCGTCAAGAACGGTCCGAGTCCCGCATGGATGCGCCGGCGGCTGATGGCCATCGGCTTGAGGCCGATCAATGCGCTGGTCGACATCACCAATTACCTGACCTTCGATCAGGGCCGGCCGCTTCACGTCTTCGACGCGGCAAAGGTTGCCGGCAACCTGACGGTTCGCCGTGCCAGGGAAGGTGAAAAGGTGTTGGCGCTCGATACGCGCGAATACATGCTGTCGCCCGCCAATGTGGTGATTGCCGATGAGGAAGGCGTTGAATCGATCGGCGGCATCATGGGCGGTGAGCATTCCGGCTGCGACGAGACGACGACTGACGTGCTGATCGAATCGGCGCTTTGGGATCCGATGAACATCGCCAGGACCGGCCGCACGCTCAGCATTATCACCGATGCGCGCTACCGCTTCGAACGCGGGGTCGATCCGGAATACATGGTGCCGGGCCTCGAACGCGCCACCGAACTGGTACTGGAACTCTGCGGCGGGACCGCGGCGAGGATGGACGTCGTCGGTTATGACGGCCACACGCCCAAGCGTGTAGATTTCCCCGTCAGCGAGGTGAAGCGCCTCACCGGCCTTGAGGTTTCCTCCGAGGAGAGCGTCTCCATTCTCCGGAAGCTCGGCTTCGGCGTCGAGGGCTCCGGCGAACGCCTGACGGTGAAGGTGCCTTCCTGGCGGCCGGACATCGATGGCAAGGCGGACCTCGTCGAGGAAGTGATGCGCATCCATGGAGTCGACAATATCGTTGCCGCCCCGCTTGCGAGCCATAATGCGGTCAACGGCAGGATCCTGACGGTGCTGCAGATCCGCACACGCCAGGCGAGGCGTGCTCTCGCGAGCCGCGGCATGCTCGAGGCGGTTACATGGTCCTTCATCCCCCAAGAGCATGCGAAGCTCTTCGGGGGCGGCCAGCCGGAACTCAAGCTTGCCAATCCGATCGCCGCCGACATGTCGGACATGCGGCCGTCGTTGCTGCCGGGTCTTCTGGCCGCGGCGCAGCGCAACGCCGACAAAGGCCATGGGGATGTTGCGATCTTCGAGGTATCCGGTACCTATGAGGGCGACACGCCCGGGGCGCAGCGCCGCGTCGCCGGCGGCGTGCGTCGCGGCACAGCCTCGCTCAACGGCGCCGGCCGGCTCTGGTCCAATTCGATGAAGGGCGGCGGCAAGCCGGTCGATGTCTTCGATGCGAAGGCCGATGCGATCGCCGTGCTCGAAGCCTGCGGCGTGCCGATGGCTAATGTCCAGTTCGAAGCCGGTGGCCCGGCCTGGTACCATCCCGGCCGCTCGGCGACGATCAAGCTCGGACCGAAAATCGTCCTCGGCGCTTTCGGAGAATTCCATCCGAAGACCCTCGACGTCCTTGATGTCTCCGGCCCGCTTTCAGGCTTCGAAGTCTATATCGATGCCATGCCCGAGCCGAAAAGGAAGGCGACCCGCACCAAGCAAGCGCTGGAGCTCTCAGCCTTCCAGGCAGTCAAGCGCGACTTCGCTTTCGTGGTTGACCGGGACGTCGAAGCCGCCGCGATCGTCCGCGCCGCCACCGGCGCCGACCGGAAGCTGGTGACCTCCGTCAACGTCTTCGACGTCTTCGAAGGCGCATCCCTCGGCGAGGGCAAGAAATCGGTGGCGATCGAGGTGACGATTCAGCCGGTCGAGCGCACGCTGACGGATGAGGACTTCGAGGCGTTGACCGCGCGCATCGTGGCCAATGTCGCGAAGAGCACCGGCGGCGTACTGCGCGCTTGATAAGCAAGGCCCTGGCCGCCTCGCGATGCGATGCCTCTCACCCCTTTGCCCTTCTCTTCGGGGGGCAGAGGCGGCGGGGCACAGCCCAGCAGGCGGGGAGAAGGTGGCGGCAGCCGGATGCGGGGCCGCTTCGCCGCTCGGACGCGACCCACAGCGCCTTGCGTCTTATCAGACGCACAAAGGTCGCTGTAGCACTTTGATCTGCTGCATGTTTTTGTCCTTCAATCGGATACGATCAAAGGAAATATGCAGGAACTAACCGTGACGGTGCCAGACCTTGTTGACGATCAGCCACCGGCCGTCGACCTTCAGCAAGGACAGATAGTCGGAATAGCGCGCGCCGGCAAATTCATCGATCACCTTCACGCTGGCGATATCGCCTGTCATGTCGACCATCTCCACTTCCATGAGCGGTTGCGCATCCGGAGGCGCCGCGCCTTCTTTTGTGACCGCGGCAATGAAAGCGTCGCGTGTCATCCACTCGACGGCCCCGCCGGAAGTGCCGACGACCGATGCGTTCGGATGGAAGGCCTTTCGCAACGCTCCCTCGTTCGCGAAGGCCATGCCGTCGACATAGAGATGGACGACCGCGCTGATGGCCTGCTCCTCGGACATATGAGTTCCTCCTTCCCGGAGCGGCTGGTATTCGCAAAGTCTCGCCCCGAGTGCCGCTCCGATTACGGCCGAGACGGACATCGCGATAAACTTAGGGCATCGCAACGGAATTGCGATGCCCTCCAGCTCCCTGAGCTCCGCTTGCCGCCGCTTACCTGTTCGTCAGGGCAAGCGATGCGTCCGTGTAGCGTCGGCCGGCGACGCGTTCCGGAGAAAGCGCTTCGCCGATTTCTGCGCGTTCGCCTTCTGTGAGGACGATCCCGGCGGCGGCCACGTTCTGCTCCAGATGCTCGATCCTGCGCGCACCGGGAATCGGCACGATGTCCTCGCCCTGATTGACGACCCAGGCGAGTGCAAGCTGGGCAGCGGTCACCTCTCTTGCCGAGGCGAGCCTTTCGAGCGTGCCGATTAGCGCCGCATTGGCCTCGAAATTCTCCTGCTGAAAGCGCGGCAGAGATCGCCGGAAATCGTCGGCAGCGAGATCCTCGAGCCTGCGGATCGCACCCGTCAGCATGCCGCGCCCCAGCGGGCTGTAAGGAACGAAGCCGATGCCGAGCTCGCGGCAGGTGGCGAGAACCTCCTGTTCCGGATCACGCGACCAGAGTGAGTACTCGCTCTGTACGGCCGCGATCGGGTGCACGGAATGGGCGCGGCGGATGGTGGCGGCGCTCGCCTCGGAAAGTCCGAGGGCGCGCACCTTGCCTTCTTTCACCAGCTCGGCCATTGCGCCGACCGTTTCCTCGATCGGTACGGCCGGGTCGACGCGGTGTTGGTAATAGAGATCGATGATATCGATGCCGAGTCTCCCAAGGGATGCCTCTGCAACGGCTTTCGCATTTTCCGGCCGGCCGTCGACGCCCCTGATCGCTCGAGTGGCGGGCTTGCCCGGTTCGATTCGAAAGCCGAATTTGGTGGCGATTACGACCTGATCGCGCCGGTCTTTCAGCGCTTTGCCGATCAGCTTCTCGTTCTCGTAGGGGCCGTAGACCTCCGCCGTGTCGAAGAAGTTGACGCCGAGTTCAACGGCGCGATGAAGCGTGCGGATCGATTGGTTTTCGTCTGCTTCGCCATAGGCGAAGCTCATTCCCATGCAACCGAGGCCGACGGTCGAAACGGTGAGTTCGTTGCCAAGCTTGCGGTATTTCATCGGATTTCCTTTCGGGCTGAACGCGCGGCCTGCGGATCACGCACGGCGTTCCACGAAGATATTGGGCGTAATGAAAACGTCGCCCGATGAGGGCGCTGCGACAAATGGAAGATAGGGGCATCACAGCCGGTTGAAAATCTCTGTCAATTCTCACGGGTTGTTCTATGATTTCGATCAATGAACCGCACTCAGCTTTCCCAACTGGCCGTCCTTTCCGCCGTCGCCGCGCATGGCAGTTTCCGCGGAGCGGCAAAAGAACTCGGCATCGCGCCGTCGGCCGTCAGTCATGCCGTAAGCAGTCTCGAAGCAAGCCTCGGCGTACGCCTGCTTGCCCGCACGACGCGCAGCGTTGCAGCGACGGAGGAGGGAGGACGCCTTCTGGAGCGGCTACAACCGGCGCTCGACGAGATTGCCCACGCGCTTTTGCGAGCGGCCGAGGCCCGTGATCGGCCGGCCGGAAACCTGCGCATCACTGCGCCGCGCTTTGCCGCCGACCTCATTCTCGCGCCGCGCCTCGGTGATTTTCTCGGCACCTATCCGGACATCGTCCTCGAAATCGCCAATGAGGACGGCTTCACCAATATTGTCGAAGAGGGCTATGACGCCGGAATCAGGCTCGGAGAAAGCCTGGAGGCGGACATGATCGCGGTGAAGGTCGGCCCGGAGCTGAAAAGTGCGGTCGTCGCGGCGCCCTCCTATTTCGAGCGCTTCCCGACGCCCCGCCACCCGCGCGATCTGGCGGCCCATCGCTGCATCCGCCGGCGCTTCTCCAACGGCACCATTTATCGCTGGGAATTCGAGAAGGGCGGGGAGGAACTGACCGTTTCGGTGAGCGGTCCGCTGATTTTGGGCGAAGACCGGCCGATCATAACGGCTGCGCTCGGCGGTGCGGGGCTCGCCTATCTGTTCGAACCGCGCGTCAGCGCTCTTCTGGTGGAAGGCAGGCTTATCCGGGTGCTCGAGGACTGGTGCGCGCCCTATGCCGGTCCTTTCCTTTACTATCCAACGCGCCGTCTGATGCGCCCGGCGCTTCGGGCGTTCATCGATTTCTTCCGGCAAAGCGGCTAGTCAGGAAAGCGGCAGCCGGCGCTTTCGCCGGCTGCCCGCGAATATCACGCGGCCTTTTTGTTCGCCTGCGCCGTCGCGATTTTCGTCAGGTCCTCGTCCGTGACGACTTCCTCCTTCAGCGTTGCGTCGAGGAGCGACACTGCGTCCTTGAGGCCGATGGTCTTTGCCCAGGTCTTCAGGGTGCCGTAACGTGAGATCTCATAATGCTCTACCGCCTGGGCGGAGGAGATGAGTCCGGCATCCAGCGCGGGCGTGCCTTTGAATTCCTCCATGATTTCTTCGCCCTCGGCGACGATGCCCTCGATCGCGTCGCAGGTCTTACCCTGGGCGCGCTTGCCGATCAGTTCGAAGACCTGCTGCAGCCGTTCGACATGTGTCTCGGTCTGTTCCTTATGCTTCTCGAACGCCGCCTTCAGCTCCGGGGCCTGCGCCGCCCGCGCCATTTTCGGGAGAGCTTTAAGGATCTTCCGCTCGGCATAGTACATGTCCTTGAGCGTGTCGTGGAACAGGTCTTCCAGTGTCTTTTCTTTTGCCATTATCGTTTCCTTCCTCGTCTAAATCGTGTTGCCTTCGACCCGCAAACAACAGCAAACGGCGAAGATTTGTTCCTCGCGAGTGCAAAAAGCGCGTCTGACGGGCTACTTTCACCGCTCGGTTGCAGCGGGTCGGGTGATCTCATCCGAACGGAAATCGGGTGGTTGCGGTCAGGCTCATCGGGCAATGCTCCCGTCGTCAACAAAATGAGACGGAGAAGAACGATGCCGAGACTTGAAGGAAAGACCGCAATCATTACCGGGGCAAGCTCCGGTATCGGCCGCGCCGCCGCGCTGCTCTTTGCACGCGAGGGGGCAAAGGTCGTCGTAACGGCGCGAAATGAGAATGCGCTTGCGGCGCTCGCCGAGGAGATCGCGGCGATCGGCGGCGAAGCGGCGATTCTTGCCGGCGACGTGCGGGACGAATCCCTGCATGAGGCGCTGACCAAGCTGGCGGTGCGGCGCTTCGGCGGTCTCGATGCCGCCTTCAACAATGCCGGCGTCCTCGGTGCGATGGGAGAGATATCTTCGATCTCGGCCGAGGGTTGGCGCGAGACGCTCGACACCAATCTCACGAGCGCCTTTCTGGCAGCAAAATACCAGGTCCCGGCAATTGCCGCCGGCGGCGGCGGCTCGATCACCTTCACCTCCAGTTTTGTCGGCCACACAGCAGGCTTTGCGGGGGTTGCCGCCTATGCGGCAAGCAAAGCCGGGCTGATCGGTCTGGTACAGTCGCTGGCGGTCGAACTCGGCGCGCGCGGCATTCGCGTAAACGCGCTGCTTCCCGGCGGCACAGACACCCCCGCTAATTTCGCGAATCTGCCAGGAGCGGCGCCGGAGACGCGCGGTTTCGTGGAAGGGCTGCACGCATTGAAGCGCATCGCGCGGCCGGAGGAAATCGCCGAAGCCGCCCTTTACCTCGCCTCCGACGGTGCTAGCTTTGTGACCGGCTCCGCGCTTCTGGCCGATGGCGGAGCCTCGGTGACGAGGGTGTGAGAGCAACCCAGAGGCGTCGAAGGCGATGAGCGCATGAAAAAACCCGGATCCATGAAATCCCTCGAAGATCTCGGGCGCGTGCGCCTTTCGAAAAACTTCTTCCTCCGCGATTTTCTTCACTCGGAGATTGCGGAGTTCTACCGGATCCCGAACATCCCCGACGATCCGGAACTGGCGATCGAGGCCGGCCGGAGGCTCTGTGAAGAGCTTCTGGAGCCGCTGGAGGCGACCTTCGGCAGGCTGCATATCCGCTCGGCCTATCGCAATCGCGCCGTGAACGCCTTCGGCAATGCGAACAAACTCAATTGCTCCACCAATGCGGCAACGGCCGCCGATCATATCTGGGACATGCGCGATGCTGACGGCTGCATGGGAGCGACCGCCTGCATCGCCATTCCCTGGGTCTGGGACCGGGCGCAGGAGGGAGGCGGCTGGCAAAGCCTGGCCTGGTGGATCCACGATCACCTTCCATACGCCTCCCTCTGCTTTTTTCCGAAGCTTTGGGCCCTCAATATCCAGTGGCACGAAAGGCCGCGTCGGACGATCAGGAGCTACGCCGAGCCGCGCGGGCTGCTGACGAAGCCCGGCATGGCCAACCACGAAGGCAGTCATGCGCAGCTTTACCCGGGGTTCCCGGCGCTTGTGAAGGTGGACTGGTGGTGACGTCCTCCACGCCTTCTATTCGCTCACCTCGTTCAGCCGTCTTATCGCTTCGCCGGAAAGCTTGATCTCCGCAGACCTTACAAGGCTTCCCAGTTGGTCGAGGTTGGTGGCGCTGGCAATCGGTGCTGTGACGCCTTCGCGGGCGATGATCCAGGCGAGCGCAATTTCAGCCTGCTTCGCGCCGGTTTCCCCGGCGATTTCATCCAGCACTCCAAGGATACGCATGCCGCGCCCATCGAGATATTTTTCGACGCCGCCGCCGCGAGCGGAGCCCTCCAGATCCTTGTGCGAGCGGTACTTGCCGGAAAGAAAGCCTCTCGCAAGACTGAAATAGGTGATGACGCCGATCTCCTCTTCGATGCAGAGGTTGCGCAGAGCGCCGTCGTAGGAAGCGCGATCATAGAGATTGTACTCGGGCTGCAGCACGTCGTAGCGGGGCAGGTCCTTCGCTGCCGCGACCTGGAGTGCGTCGCGCATCTGCTCTGCATCGAGATTGGAGGCGCCTATCGCCCGCACCTTGCCCTGCGAGCGAAGCGTGTCGTAGGCGGCGAGCGTCTCCTCGTATGGCGTGTCGGGGTCCGGCCAATGTGACAGGTAGAGATCGATATAGTCGGTCTTCAGGCGCCTCAGTGAATCCTCGACCGCCTGCATGATCCAGCGCCGCGAGAGACCCTTGCGTTCCGGTCCGAGTTCCGAGCCGACCTTGGTGACGATGACGGCGCTATCGCGCGGGCGTCCCGATTGTTTCAACCATCTGCCGATGACCGCCTCCGATTCGCCGCCGCTGTTGCCCGGCACCCAGGAGGAATAGACGTCGGCCGTGTCGATGGCATTGAAACCGGCATCGAAGAAGGCGTCGAGAAGCGCGAAGGAGGTTTTCTCATCCGCGGTCCAGCCGAAGACATTGCCGCCGAAGACCAGCGGGGCAATCGAAAGACCTGTACGGCCAAGTCTGCGCATTTCCATGGTTTCACTCCATGTGGTTGGATGAAGACGAGCTGCGATCGGGAGGGTTGCGGCAAAAACATAGGCCAGCTTCCGGTCGAAAGACACCTTCGTCCGCGGTTTTTCTGGGCTAACTGCGGCTTGCTAGGTACGTACCTCGCGGATAGTGTCGGCACAGCTCGGGACCCAAGGGAATGCCGCGTCCTTCGTGTCGCGTAGGAAAAGGAGACTGCCAAATGCTGCGTTTCGGAATTTTGTCGACAGCCAAGATCGGCCGTGAACTCGTCGTACCCGCCATTCAGGACGCCGAGAACTGTGTCGTCACCGCGATCGCAAGCCGCGATCTCGCCAAGGCACGGGCCATGGCCGACCGCTTCTCCGTGCCGCATGCTTTCGGCTCCTATGAGGAGATGCTCGCCTCCGATACGATCGACGCCGTCTATATTCCGTTGCCGACGTCACAGCATGTCGAATGGGCGATCAAGGCGGCGGATGCCGGAAAGCATGTGCTCTGCGAGAAACCGCTGGCGCTGAAAGCCGAAGAGATCGATGCCGTGATCGCAGCGCGGGAGCGCAACAAGGTGCTGATCTCGGAAGCCTATATGGTGACCTACAGCCCCGTCTGGCGGAAGGTGCGCGCGCTCCTCGCCGATGGCGCGATCGGCCGGCTCAGGCATGTCCAGGGCGCCTTCACTTATTATAACAGGGATCCGGGCAACATGCGCAACGTCCCGGCGCTTGGTGGCGGCGGCCTGCCGGATATCGGTGTTTATCCGGCGATCTCGACCCGTTTCACGACCGGCAGGGAACCGTTGCGCGTGCAGGCCACCACCGAGCGCGATACGGAGTTCGGCACCGACATTTATTCGAGCGTTCGTGCTGATTTCGGCGATTTCGAACTCAGCTTCTACATATCCACGCAGCTCGCCGCCCGCCAGGTGATGGTCTTTCACGGCGACAAGGGGTACATCGAAGTGAAGTCTCCCTTCAATGCTGATCGCTACGGCCGTGAGGAGGTGGAACTGACCAATCAGAACCACGGTCAATCGCAGCTTTTCCGGTTCCAGGATGCGCGCCAGTACAAGCTTGAGGCCGAAGCTTTCTCGCGCGCCGCGAAAGGGGAGCCGGAAGAAGTGGTGACGCTGGAAAGTTCACGCCTCAACCAGAAATTCATAGACGCGATCTATCGGGCCAGCGAAAGGGACGGCTGGGAGCCGGTCTGAGCCCACGCAAGATGAGCCCGGCGCACATGGCGCCGGGCCATTCTTTCATGCAGCCTGGAACAGCCGCGCCTGCGACGCTCCCCGCATCTTGAAAAACAGGAAGTCGGCGACGCCGACCATGGCCATGGCGATCAGCGCTATTCCGGCGATGGTCAGCGCCGAATGGGCCGATGCAAGAATGGCGAGGCTGGCGATCTGCCAGAGGACGTCGCCGGCAATGCTGATCCGGGTTGCGATCGCGTTCGGTCCTCCTTTTCTGGCCGCAGCCAGATGGAAGGCACCCCAGGCGAGGAGCCCTGCGCCGAGTGCCATAATCACTTCGGGCGGAAGCCCGGGGCTGGCAAGTGCGGCTACGGGGGCGGCGGCGACGATCAGAACCGATCCGGCGATCAGCGAGAAAATCCCGTCGGCGAGGAATGCTTTGTTGAGGAGTGGGCGGTTGGAAAGATCGAGCATGTCTGTTCTCCATCGGTTGTCGATGGGCAGATGCTGAACCGTCGGGGTCATTAAACCAATTACCTCTGAGGTAATGGATTCTGCGCCATGTTCGGGCGAGTCTGCCGGTGCAACAGGGAGGACATCTATGGAATTCGGCAGCCGTCTGAAGGAATGGCGAGGACATCGCCGCATGAGCCAGCTTGATCTCGCGAACGCTGCGGGAATTTCCGCGCGCCACCTCTCGTTTCTCGAGACGGGCCGCTCAAAGCCGACGGAGGGAATGATCCTGAGGCTCGCCTCTGTCCTCGACGTTCCCGCGCGCGAACAGGGCACGCTCTTCACCGCCGCGGGATATCGGCCGCGCGTTTCCACGAAGGCCGCAGCGGGACTTGATGCGATGCCGCCGGCCGTCGCCCAGGCCATCAGGCTTATGCTGGATCGGCACCAACCTTATCCCGGACTGGTTTTCGATCATCACTATACGGTGCTGCTGATCAATCCGGCTTTCGAAGCACTTGTCGATGCCACCGGGGTTCCGTTCAAGCCGGGGGAGAACTTTCTCGACGGTTTTCTCGGCGCAGAAAGCGTCCGCGGCCTCGTCATGAACTGGGAAGCCGCCGCGGCCGATCTCGTTCATCGGGTGCGCATGGAAGCGTGGCTGCAGGGGCCGCGCAGTCCCTTGCAGCGAAGGCTGGACAGGCTGGTTGCCGATCCGGCCGTCGGAAAGGCGATCGAGAACTTCCCCACGACAGACCGCTTGCCGGTGCTGCCGATTGAACTGCGCCTCGGCGATACGGAGCTCAGCTTCATTACGACGCTCTCGACCTTCGGCTCGGCTCAGGATGCGCTGGTGGAGGGGGTTCTGATCGAATCCTTCTTTCCGGCCGACGATGCGACCCGGCGCTTCTTCGGGCAGAGCGGGCGCGACGTCCAATAGAGCGCCCAGGAGCAGGGACGACTCGGTGATCCGCTGTGCTACGATGTAGAAAAACGCCGGATAGCAGCGCCTTGCTGCTGATCTTCTCCGCACTGTCGGCTACAAGTGACGCATGACTTCGTTCTTTGATTCCGAATCTCCGTCCAACGTCGCCGAATATTCGGTGTCGGAGCTGTCCGGCTCGATCAAGCGCACGATCGAGCAGACCTTCGAGCACGTCCGCGTGCGCGGCGAGATTTCCGGCTATCGCGGCCCCCATTCCTCGGGTCACGCCTATTTCACCTTGAAGGACGATCGCGCCCGCATCGACGCGGTGGTCTGGAAGGGCACCTTCGCGCGGCTGAAGTTCAGGCCGGAGGAGGGGATGGAGGTTATCGCTACCGGCAGAGTCACCACTTTTCCGGGGTCATCCAAGTATCAGGTCGTCATCGATGCGCTGGAGCCGGCCGGCGCCGGGGCGCTGATGGCGCTCATCGAGGAACGCAAGCGCAAGCTTGCGGCAGAGGGCCTTTTCGATGCCGGCCGCAAGCGGCCTCTGCCCTTCATGCCCAAGGTCATCGGCGTCGTGACCTCGCCGACGGGTGCTGTGATCCGCGACATTTTGCACCGGATCGCCGACCGGTTCCCGGTCCATGTTCTCGTCTGGCCGGTGCGCGTGCAAGGCGATGGCGCCTGCGAGGAGATCGTGGCCGCGATCGAAGGTTTCAACGCGCTGCAGCCCGGCGGCCCGATCGCTCGACCGGACGTGCTGATCGTTGCGCGCGGCGGCGGCAGCCTCGAGGATCTCTGGTGTTTCAACGACGAGGCCATGGTGCGTGCAGCGGCCGGCTCCGCCATCCCGCTGATTTCGGCCGTGGGCCACGAGACGGACTGGACGCTGATCGACCATGCGGCCGACCAACGGGCGCCCACGCCGACGGGTGCGGCCGAAATGGCGGTTCCCGTGAAGGCTGATCTCGAGGCCCAGCTTGCCAGTCTCTCCGCCCGGCTCAAGGGCGCAGCAGTGCGGCAGATGGATAACCGCCGCCAGACGCTGCGTTCGCTGGCGCGGGCGCTACCCTCGCTCGATCAACTGCTCGCCTTGCCACGGCGGCGCTTCGACGAGGCGGCCGCCGGCCTCGGTCGTGGCCTGCAGATGAACACCGCCAACAAACGGCGGAGCTTCGAACGGAGCGCGGCCCATCTCCGGCCTGACCTTCTGACGGCGAGGATCGTCGATCGCCGCCAGCGCGTCGTGGACGCCGTCAACCGGGCCGAACGCATCGTCGAGCGTCAGGTTCATCGTGGCGCCGCGCGCGTCGCGTCTGCCGACGCCTCGCTTCGCGCTCTGCCCTCACGACTGATCGGCCAGGTTCATCGCGCTTCGGACCGCGTCTCCGCCATGAGCCGGCGTGCCGATGCGGCGATCGCCGCCGATTTGCGCAGGCTGAAAAGCGCGGTCGCGGCCCAGGATCGCGTGCTGCAGTCGCTCTCCTATCGCAATGTCCTGCAACGCGGCTTCGCGCTGGTGCGCGATGCAGCAGGCGAGCCGGTGAAACAGGCGGCTGCCGTGCATTCCGGAATGGCGCTGTCGGTAGAATTTGCCGACGGCCGCGTTGCCGCCGTAGCGGGCGAGGACGGTACTCCTTCCCAGGCGCCGAAAAAACGACCGGCACGAGCGGGCGAGCCGACGAAGCAGGGCAGCCTCTTCTGATGCGGATACTCCTGGTGCTTGCCCACCCGCTCGAGAATAGCTTTGCGGCAAGCGTCGCCAGAACAGCCAAGGAGAGCCTGGAGGCGAAAGGCCACACGGTTGATCTGCTCGATCTGTATCGAGACGGCTTCGATCCGAGGCTGACCGTTGCTGAACGCGGCAGCTATTTCGACGAGCGCTACGACTCCTCGGAGGTCTCCGTCTGGGTCGACCGACTCAAGGCCGCGGACGGGCTCATGCTCGTCTTTCCACAATGGTGGTTCAATTTCCCGGCGATCCTCAAAGGTTTCTTCGATCGTGTCTTCGCTCCCGGGGTCGCTTTCGACCATGATCGCGCAGGCGGCCGTATCATGCCGCGGCTCGGCAACATCAAGCTATTCTGGGCGCTGACCAGTACCGGGTCCCCCTGGTGGGTCGTGCATCTCTACATGGGAAATCCGGTGCGGCGCCTGCTGAAGCGCGGCATCGCCGCCTTCTGCGGCAAGGGGCTCGACTTCCGCATGATCGCTCTGCACGACATGGATCGGGTGACTGAAGCGAAGCGGAAACGCCATCTCGAGCGGGTGAGAGCGCTGGTGAGCCGGATCTGACCGGCAACCCTATTCGAATACCGCGAGGAATTTCCTGAGCAGCGCGTTCATGGCCTCCCGCTCATCCGGCTCGAGGCCCGCGACGAGGCGCTGTTGGTTGGCGACATGGGCGGTGACCGCCGCATCGACGCGTTTCAACCCCTCCGGCGTAAGCGCGATAATGACGCCGCGCCGGTCTTCCGGGTTGTCCAGACGTTCGACCAGCCCGACCTTTTCGAGTTGGTCGATGCGGTTGGTCATGGTCCCGGAGGTGACCATCGTGGCCGACAGCAGGTCGCCCGGCGAAAGCCGGAAGGGCGGGCCGGAGCGCCGAAGCGTTGCGAGCACGTCGAAACTCGCGGAGTTCAGGCCATGCTCGGTGAGCGTGTTGTCGATCTCACGAGCCAGATGAGCCCGAAGCCGCGACAGGCGACCGAGCAGGCCCATGGCCGATACATCGAGGTCGGGCCGCTCTCGGCGCCATTGCGTCAGGATTTTCTCGACGTGATCCATATCCGTGTGCATCGGAGATAAAGAGTGAATGTTTCTTCTTTGCCGCTCTAGCCTCCGGGTATCTTGACGTCAAGATAATTCGGTGTAGCATGTATCTTGATGTCAAGATTGTTCAAGATATGAGCGCGCGCAGCACCGATATTCTGCTCACGGCCGTAGCTCCGGCGATCTGGGGCAGCACCTATCTCATAACGACGGAATTCCTGCCGGCCGGCTATCCGCTGCACGTCGCGATGCTGAGGGCGCTTCCGGCGGGCCTGCTGCTGTTGATCATCGTCCGGCGCATGCCGAAGGGAGTCTGGTGGCTGCGCGCCTTTCTGCTCGGCGCCCTCAACTTCTCTTTCTTCTGGGCGATGCTTTTCGTGTCCGCCTACCGCCTGCCGGGCGGCGTAGCGGCGACCGTCGGTGCCGTTCAGCCGTTGATCGTTGTGGTCCTGTCGCGGGTCATCCTCGGCTCACCGATAAGGCGTCTGAGCGTCATCGCAGGCGCCGCGGGTCTGGCCGGCGTTGCGCTTCTGGTGCTGACGCCGAAAGCCGCGCTCGACCCGATCGGCGTTGCGGCCGGCCTCGCAGGCACCGTATCGATGGCTTTCGGAACGGTGCTGAGCCGTCACTGGACGCCGCCGGTCTCGCCGCTCACCTTCACCGCCTGGCAATTGGCGGCGGGAGGCCTGCTTCTGGTGCCCGTGGCCCTCTTCTTCGAGCCCGCCTTGCCGCCGCTCACCGCCGAAAACCTTCTCGGCTTCGCCTATCTCGGCCTGATCGGCGCAGCCTTCACCTATCTGCTCTGGTTCCGCGGACTGTCGCGGCTCGAGCCCTCTCAGGTCTCGCCGCTCGGCTTCTTAAGCCCGGTCGTGGCGATCCTGCTCGGCTGGGGCATACTTGATCAACAACTCGTCACCGTGCAGGTGGTTGGCATCGCAATCGTCTTCGCAAGCGTGTGGATGAGCCAGCAGGCGCAGATGGGGCATCGGGCGTTGCCGATGCGTGCGTAGCGGATACGGCACCGAGTTTGCCGGCTGTCCCTTCTCCCCGCAGGTCTCGGCAGCGGAGTGAGGGTGCCGCCATTCCGTAAAGCGATCACGCTCGCCCTTGCGCTTGACGGGCAAGCGCTTCACATTGCCGAAAAATCACGCGAGAAGCACTGCCCTTCATGACCGGACACCTGACGTCGGCGCATTATTCCGACCTCCTCCGTTTCGCCAGGCGCCAGACCCGGCGCGCGGCCGACGCGGAGGATCTGCTGCAGGAGGCGCTGATCGTGGCGCTCAGGGCGCGGCGGTTACCGGTCGGCGAAAATCGAGCCTGGTTTCGCGGCGTCATCCGTAATCTGGCCACGATGCAGGCGCGAACGGCAGCACGCCGTATTCGGCGCGAGCAGCAGATGCCCGTGCCGGATTCAGAGGATGATGTGGCTGTGAGCGATGTGCTGGCCTTTGCAGCCACGCTTACGCCCCGCCTCCGGATCGTGATGCTGCTCGCAATAGCAGGCCACAACCGGCCTGAGATTCGCCATCTCCTCAGAATCTCCGATGAGGCGCTGCGCCAGCGCATCCTGATGCTTCGGCGCGCCTGGCGTGACGCTGACCGCGCCGACGCGAATCCGGGAATGATCGGCCTGAACTGCCTGCTGGAGAACGGCCGGATCCGTCAGGCGCTGCTGCCGATGACGCGCGGCAACCGCGCCGCGTTTGCCAGCCACGATCCGGACGGCCATCTCTTCGCGATTAATTTTTCTCCCCGCACTCCTCACGAAACGGCAGCCGGCGGCAACAAGCCTGTGTACAAACAGAAGGGAGCAATCAATGCTATCTAAAACACGCATCGGAAACATCTGCTACTACGTCTCGGACATCGCCCGCACCGAGGCATTCTATCGCGATGTGCTGGGTCTCGACGTTCAGCGCATGGGCGATGACGGTGCCGGCAACGACTGGCTGATGGCGAGCATCGAGAACAATGTCGATCTGATTTTCTTCGTCGCGGAAAGCAAACCCGGCAATACGCCGATCGTCGTCTTCGATCTCGCCGAGGGTGGCATCGACGATGTCGTAGGTGGTCTTGCCGAAAAAGGAACAACGATCGTTACACCGGTAAGCCATGCGCCCGGCGGCTGGTCCGCCGAATTCGCTGATCCGGATGGACACGTCCTGTCGCTCTACCAGTCGGCGGAGACGCCACGGCGGAGGGCAGCCAAGGGTTGATGCGGCTTGGAGCACTTCCAGCGTATGGCGCCTCGTCCGGAAGTGAATAGTCTTAAAAGGTGAGGGCGGCACTTCTCCCCGTCGGAACGGGGAGAAGTGCCGGCAGGCGGATGAGGGGCGGCTTCGGCAGATTCAGGCCCACTCGCCCTTGCGCATGACGGGCACACGGCCGCCGTCGGCGCGTACGCCGTCGATGTCGACCTCACCGGAACCGATCATCCAGTCGATGTGGATCAGGCTCGCATTGCCGCCCTGGGCGCGGATCTGCTCCTGGCTGAGGCTCGCCCCGTCGAGGAAACACTTCGAATAGCACTGGCCAAGCGCGATGTGGCAGGAGGCATTCTCGTCGAAGAGGGTGTTGTAGAAGAGGATGCCGCTTGCCGAGATCGGCGAGGAATGCGGCACAAGCGCCACCTCGCCGAGGCGGCGGGCGCCCTCGTCCGTATCGAGCACCTTGTTCAGAACCTCTTCGCCGCGCGCGGCCTTGGCCTCGACGATACGGCCGCCTTCGAAACGCACCTGAATATTGTCGATCAGCGTGCCCTGATGGGAGAGCGGCTTGGTGCTCGACACATGGCCTTCGACGCGCAGCGCGTGCGGCGTGGTGAAGACCTCTTCGGTCGGGATGTTCGGATTGCAGGTGATGCCGTTCTTGGCGACCGAGGCGCCGCCATGCCACTCGTGGCCGTCCGCCAATCCGATGGTCAGGTCGGTGCCGGGTCCCGTGAAGTGGAGGGCGGCGAAACGTTCCTCGTTGAGCCAGTTCGAGCGCTGGTGCAGATTGGCGTTGTGCTCCTTCCAGGCGGCGACCGGATCGTCGACGTCGACCCGCGATGCGGCGAAGATGGCGTTTGCCAGCTTTTCCACCGCAACCGCTTCGGGATCGTCCGGGAACATCTGCTTCGCCCAGGAGGGGTTCGGATAGGAGACGATGTTCCAGTTGATGTCGAAGTTTGATATCTTCTCCAGCGCCGGCTTGTAGGCGATCGAGTTCGCCTTGTTGGCGCGCGCGACCTTCGTCGGATCCTGAGCCGAAAGCAGCATCGGATTGTCGCCGGCGATGGCAAGGCGCGCAGCGCCACCGGCATAGGCTCTGGCCATCCCCTCGTAAAGCCAGTCGCTGGCGCGGTCGAAACTCTCGTCCGGCGCATGGGCATAGCGCGCGAGAGTCGTTTCCTCGTCGGCGTAGAAGGTCGTCACCAGTCCGGCCCCCGCCTTATAGGCATGCTTGGTGATGAGCCGGACGAGCGGCAGCGCCGCGATCGGCGCGGTCATCACCAGATCCTGGCCCTTCTGCAATTGCAGGCCGATCTTGATGGCGACCTCGGCGAGCTTTTCGAGCTTGACCGGATCGACAGGGTTTTTCACGGATTGGAGGGGGGCGTTCATGGCGGCTCCTGGTCGTCTGCTTGCGGATATTATGCGGTTTTAGACCGGTTCCGCCGAAAACAGAAGCGCCTTCAGGCCGCTGCCCTTTCGGTCTTGAGCAACGCCGCCTCGTGCTTTTCGAGGAAGGCTGTCAGCCTTTGCGGGTAATCCTCGGCGACCGCTGCTTTCACGCTCGGCCTTTCGGCCAGCACCTCGCGCCAGGCGGTGACGCGCGGCAGGCCGTCGAAGATGCGGTGATCGGAAATCCTGTCGAACACGTCGAAATAGCGGAAGATCGGCGCGAAGACTGCGTCCACGAGGCTGAAGGCGCCGCCGGAAAAATAGGGGCCGCTGTCGAGTTCCGCCTCGACGGTGGCAAATTTCATCTCGAGCATTCTGCGCTTTTCTTCAAGCGTGCCGCCGTCCCGCGTGGTCTCATAAACCCAGAGGTCGGAGAGGATTGCGGAGCCGAACTCCATCCAGCCGCGATGGCGCGCCCGCGCCAGCGGATCGGAGGGGTGCAGCTTCGGCCCGGCCTGCGTCTCCTCCAGATATTCGCAAATGACGGTACTCTCGAAGAGGATCGCTTCGCCGCCATCCCGTGGAATACGCAGAAGCGGCACCTTCCCAAGCGGCGAGATCTTCAGGAACCAGTCGGGCTTCTTGGCGAGATCGATATCGACGCGTTCGAAGGGCACGTCTTTTTCGCGGAGCGCGATCGCGGCGCGTTGCACATAGGGGCAAAGATGGTGGCTGATCAGGGTGAGCTGCGCGGTCATCATTCGTCTCCTGGTTCTATTTAGATGCATCTGCATATAACGCGGCTTGCCAAAAGCGTCAATATAGATGTAATTGCATATATGAACGCGAAAAGGGCGGACAACAGCGAGCCGACCGCGGCCGCGACACGGGCATGGATCGGTCTGATGCGGGCGCAGCAGCGCACGCTTTCAGCCATCGAAAGAGACTTCAAGGCCGCCGGTTTGCCGCCGCTTGGCTGGTACGACGTGCTCTGGGAGCTGGTGAAGGCCGAAGGCGGCCGTTTGCGCCCCTTCGAGATCGAGGCCCGCACGCTGCTTGCCCAATATAATCTTTCCCGCCTGATCGACCGGCTGGAGAGGGAAGGCCTCGTGCAGCGAGAGGCATTCGACGAGGACGCGCGCGGCTGCTGGGTCGTGGTCACCGACAAGGGCCGCTCGATGCGCGAGCGCATGTGGCAGATCTATGCGCCTTCGATCGCGCGGCATGTCGGCGCAAAGCTTAGCGAAGAAGAGGCAAGCGCGCTTGCCTCGCTGCTCTCAAAGCTCGGTTGATATCCCGGTCCGGAGGAAATCAGGCGATCAGAGGGGCTGCAATCGCCCTCAAGGCGGCTTGCGCGTCCTTCGGCGTCAGCCGCAGCTGCAGACCTCTTTGCCCGCCATTGATGAAGACCAGACCTTCGGCGAGCGCCGCTTCCTCTATCGCGGTCGGAACGGTCTTCCTCTGCCCGAAGGGGCTGATGCCGCCGACGTGATAGCCGGTCAGCCGCTCGGCGTCTGCCGGTTTCATCATGCTCGCCGACTTCCCGTTGAAGGCCGCGGCGAGCTTCTTCATGCTGACCTCCCGATCGGAGGGCACGATGCAGCAGACCGGCTTGCCGTCGACCTCGGCCATCAGAGTCTTAAAGACGCGAGATGGGTCTTCGCCGAGCGCCTCCGCCGCCTGCAGCCCGACGCGTTCGGCATCGGGATCGTAGTCATAGCTGTGAACGGTAAAGGCAATGCCGGCCTTTGCGAGTGCCTGCGTTGCCCGGGTCGTCTTCGACATGGTTTACGCCCCGAATGCGGCTTCGTAGAGTTCCGGCTTGAAGCCGACGAGCAGCCTGCCGTCAGCATCGAGCACCGGGCGCTTGATCATCGACGGCTGCCTGAGCATCAGGGCGATCGCCTTTTCGGCCGTCAGGTCCTGCTTGTCGGCCTCGTCCAGCTTGCGGAAGGTGGTGCCCGAACGGTTGAGCAGCGTCTCCCAACCGAGTTGGGCGCACCAGCGTTCGAGTTGCGCGCGGTCGATGCCTTCGACCTTGTAGTCGTGGAAATCGTAGGAAGTGCCGCGGCTGTCGAGCCAGTTCCGCGCCTTTTTCATCGTGTCGCAGTTCTTGATGCCGTAGATCGTAACCGTCATGCCGAATCTTCCCGTTCTTCCGGATGTGGGAAGACATAGCCGGACGCTGCGCCCCGGAAAAGACCCGGAAACAAGACTTGAGATCAGAGACTGGTGAACTTGCCGGCAACCTCGGCGGCTTCCGTGGTCTTCAGCCCGGCGATGTTGATGCGGCCGGAGGAGGGCATATAGATGGCGTGCTCGGTCCTGAGCCGCATCACCTCCGCTTCGGAAAGCGGCAGCATCGAGAACATGCCCTCCTGATCGGCGACCGCGCCGAGGCTCTGCCAGCGGGTGCGGAGCCCCTCGGCAAGCGACCGCCGGAGGCCGGTCATCCTGAGCCGCATCGTCTCCAGCTCCTCCGCCCAGTCGCGTCTGAGTTCCGGGTCGCCAAGGATCGTCCGCACGACGGCTGCGCCGTGATCCGGCGGCATGGAATAGCTGGTGCGGGCGAGGCCCGCGAGATTGGAGCGCACCCTGTCCGCCGATGCGGATGAGCTGGTGCGGGCGAAGATCGCGCCCGTGCGCTCGCGATAAAGCCCGAAGGATTTCGAGCAGGAAACCGCCATGAGCGCTTCCGGCACGACGCCGAGAAGATGTCTGAGGCCGGCGACATCCTGATCGAGGCCGCGGCCGAGCCCTTGATAGGCGAGATCGACGAGCGGCAGCAGGCCGCGCTCGGCCACCAGCGCGGCGATCTCCATCCATTGCGCTTCGCTGAGCACGCCGCCGGTCGGATTGTGGCAGCTGGCATGCAGCAGCACCGCATCGCCGGGTGCAGCGCCTTCCAGCGCGCTCACGAGATTATCGAAGATTACCGATTGCGACGGAATGTCGAAAAAATCGTAGGTGGCTATATTGAGCCCGGCCGCCTTGAAGATCGGCGCGTGGTTCGGCCAGCTCGGCAGCCCGAGCCAGATGCCCCGGCCGCCCATGCGGGCGATGAGGTCCGCCGCCAGACGGAGCGCGCCGGAGCCGCCGGGCGTCTGGACGCCCGCCACATGGCTGCGCTCGACTATATCCCCGCCGACGAGCTGCCAGAGGCGATCAAGAAAATCGAGGTCTCCCTCGGGTCCGACATAGGCCTTGCTGTCCTGCGTTTCGAGAAGTCGCTTTTCCGCGGCCTTGACCGCTCGGAAGATCGGCGTGCGGCCGGCTTCGTCACGATAGACGCCGACGCCGAGGTCCACCTTGCCTGGGCGCTCATCCTTCCTGAACAGGCCGATAAGGGCCAGCAAGGGGTCGTCGGCTTGGCGGGTGAGGGCGTCGAACATGGTTATTCCCCAATGAGAAGCTGCATGGAACCATAGTCGTTTCCCACGGCCGGAAAGGCAAGCCGGATCGAGCTTGCGCCCGTCCCCGGAGAGCGGTTCAGGCCTCGAGCGTGCCCGGCTTTCGCGCCGTGCGCGAGGGTTCGGCGCAGGCGATTTTCATCAGGTCGGACCGGCGGCGGGCGAAGCGGGTGGAGACGCGCGTAACGACGAGGCCATCCTGCGGAGCCCGGATCTCGATGGTGCCTTCGGGCGCGCCGGGCCTTGCCAGGATGGTTGCCAGAAGGTCTCCCGCCTTGACGTTGTCGCCTATATCGCGGTGAAAGAGGATCGCACCGGCCTCCGGTGCGCGGATCATCTCGATATTGTCGAGCGGCACGGCTTTGCCTGCGAAAGCCTGGAGCCCGGCCTTCGGGGCCGCCACGATTCCGCGTCCAACGAGAAAGCGGAACACGCCCTCCGCGTCCTTGCGCGCCAGTTCCGGATAGACATCACGCGTGCCACGAAGTTCGACCGTTACCGACAGCCGACCAGGCAAGGTGGTCCTGCGCTCGCCTTCGCGACCGTGCTTCCACGCATGGGCGACCGCCTCCTCGAAAGCGGAGCTTTCGCCGTCGGACAGGAGCACTGCCTTCATGTCGAGGGCCGCCGCGAGATCGGCGGCATCCGGCCAGAAGGCCTCGTCGATATAGGCGTATTGCAGCCCCTCGTCGTCGCAATGGAGGTCGAGCACCAGATCGGCGCCGAGCGCCATGTGCAGAAGATGCCGCTTCAAACGATCGGCCGCCGAGTATAGGTCCGGCTGTTCGAGCAGACAGTCACGGTCTTCAAGGGAGATCAGTGGAAAGTCCCGGTTGAAGTTCGTGCGCGAGCCGAGATCGAAGCGCCCCTGCAGCTCGCCGAAATGCGCTTGCGCCGAGCCGATCGGGTTTGCCTGCGGAACGATGGTGATGCCGCCCAGAATAGCACCGTCCCGATCCGCCTGGCGGAGCCTGTCGAGCAGGAAATGCAGAAGCGCAGTGCCCGGCAGCTCGTTGGCATGAAGCGCCGCCTGGATATAGATACGCGGCGCCTCAGCGCTTGCCCCCTCGAACCGGAACACCGGCAATCGCCACACGACGCCCGGCGTATCGCCGGCGATGATGATTTCTGAAACGTCCACTTTCTCATCCTCAACAACGGGCTGTGCTGTCGGGAGCGTTATGGACTTTGCCAAGGCTCGAATGCAAGCCGTGGCAGCGCCGTCTCAGTCTTCGACAATCGGAAGATCGAGCGCGGAGCGCAGGAGCCCGACACCAGCTTATGGAGCGTCGCATGCTGGCGCCGGTGCCAGGAGATCGGCGCGTGGCGCGAAGCCCGGCATGACTTTGTTGAAGGGAACTGCGCCGCAGCCTTGGCGCGACACAGTCTCGCTGGCCGGGACGACCGCGTGGGTTTTCGGGGTGGTCGCCCAGGCGCGAGCCACGATGTCGGCCGCCAGACGGCAATCGCGCTGGCGTTTGATATGACGGCGATCCTGGCTCTCGATCTCGGCTCGGTGCATGACATCACGCATATCGACGCAATGATTGAACGCAGGCGGGCGGATTCCGGGGAGACACCTCTGGCGTCGAAACTTCGAACTGAACCGGTCGCATCTGGCCGCGATGGCAGATTTCTGTTCCGATGTCAGCGCCATCCTGAGCGAAACGCAACGTTTGGGGACCTGTCGGAATCGGCCACGTTCGTGATTTCAAAGAGGCGGCATTTTCTCGAATTGAGGCACAGCCGGATAGGGGCGATCCCAGGCCTGTCCGCGCAATGTGTACGTCACCATTTGCGGCACGTACCGGTCTGGATCGTCGAGGCTGGCGGCATGAATGGTGAAGAGATCCGGCATGGCCGAGTACGTCAGGTATACGGGCGATCCGCAGGCGTTGCAGAAGCCGCGCGTCTTCACATTGCCGCTGTCGCCGACCATATCCCAGTGCGTCGCTTCGCCATCGAGCTTCACCGCCTGCCTGTTCGGGAAGGTCAGATAGGACCCGTGCCCGGTGCCGCTCGTCTTCTGGCAGTCGTGACATTGGCAATCATTCATCGCTAGAGGCTCGGCCGAGATTTCATAGCGGATGGAGCCGCAGGCGCATCCGCCGGTGTAAGTCCTTTTCATGTCTTTCTCCCGTAAAGTTGTGAATTGCGAAGGCAATATCCGCCCCTTCACCCCTCGGCGCCGGCGATAGCGCCGATGTTCTCGACGACCTTCTTCCAGCCTTGGCTCATTTTGCTGAACGCCGTCTCGTTCTCCGGCAGCACGAAGCCTGAATGAACAAGGCGAAGGCGCGTGCCGTTTTCGACTCTTGAGAGGATGAACGTGACGACCGTATCCAGGCGTGAGCCGTATCCGACGTTTCCCTCATGACCGCCCTTCCAGGCATAGACGAAACGTTCGTTGGGCTTCACTTCCAGCACCTGGCAGTGAATGGTGCCGTCCCAGTCGCCGGCCGGTGTGGTCCGGTAGGTGAAGCCTTTGCCTTCCACGGGCTCGAAGCCGTCGGGAACCATCAGCCAGCGACCCATCAGATTTGCCGTGGTCAGGGTTTTCCAGATCGTCTCCGGCGGGTGCGGGAAAATCTCGTCGACAACGATGTCTTGCGTGTCGGCCTTCGATGCGGCGTCGTTCATGGATCGATCTCCTTCAGCAACAATCTGAGATTTGCAAAGCGCTCGCGCCAGAAGACGCCGTAATGGCTCATCCAGTCGACCAACGGTTCGAGGCCCTCCGGCTGAGCACGGTAATAAACTTTCCGACCCTCGGGTCGCTCTGCGACAAGGCCGGCCTGCTTCAAAGCCTTGAGGTGTTGAGAAATGGCGCCCTGGGTCACGCCGCTCCCGCGCGTCAGTTCGACGACGGTGATTTCGTCGGAACTGACGACCCGCTCGAACACGGCCCGACGCGTTGGATCGGCAAGAGCGCGCATGACGGCATTGATGGAGGCTGCTTCGGTCATGAAAAAATAATAGCGCCAACTAATTAATTAGTCAACACTATCATTTTTAGATCGTCGGCATCGGTACTCCCTCCACCGCCCGAGAGTGGATTTTTCCGGGTGGGGCGGCTACACCCGTTCGAACCGCGCTCTCTCACGGGAAACCAAGCATGCGACTGCAAGACTGCCACAATTTCCATGATTTTCGCCGCCTTGCCCGCAGAAGGCTGCCGGGCCCGATTTTCAACTACATTGACGGCGCAGCGGACGACGAAGTGACTTTGCGGCGCAATGCCGCCGCCTTCGAGGCCTGCGATCTGGTTCCCAACGTCCTGTGCGGCGTGGCCGAAGTGGACATGTCCGTCACCGTCATGGGCCAGAAGCTCGCTATGCCCGTCTATTGCTCACCAACCGCGCTGCAGCGGCTGTTCCACCATCAGGGTGAACGCGCGGTCGCCGCCGCCGCCAGCAAAACGGGGACGATGTTCGGCGTCTCGTCGCTGGGAACGGTGAGCCTCGAAGAAGCGCGGCGGATCGGCCAGGGCCCTCAGGTGTACCAGTTTTATTTCCACAAGGATCGCGGCCTCAATCGTGCGATGATGCAGCGGGCCAAGGAAGCCGGCGTCGAGGCGATGATGCTGACCGTTGACAGCATCACAGGCGGCAACCGTGAGCGTGACAAGCGCACCGGATTTTCAATTCCTTTCCGGCTCAACCTTGCCGGTATCACGCAATTCGCACTGAAGCCGGCCTGGGCGATCAACTATCTGACACATGAACGCTTCGCCCTGCCGCAGCTCGATGGCCATGTCGACATGGGCGGCGGCACCATGTCGATCAGCCGCTATTTCACCGAAATGCTGGATCCGGCGTTGCATTGGGACGATGTCGCCGAAATGGTCGGCGAATGGGGCGGTCCGTTCTGCCTAAAAGGGGTGATGTCGGTTGCGGACGCCAAAAGGGCCGTCGACATAGGGTGCGCGGGTCTGGTGCTTTCGAACCATGGTGGACGGCAGCTCGATGGCTCCCGCACGGCATTCGACCAGCTCGCCGAGATCGTTGACGCTGTCGGCGATCGCATCGATGTGATGATGGACGGCGGCGTCCAGCGCGGCACGCACGTGATCAAGGCGCTGTCTCTGGGAGCGAAGGCGGTGGGTTTGGGCCGCTATTACCTCTTTCCGCTCGCAGCGGCAGGGCAGGCCGGCGTCGAGCGCGCGCTCGACCTGATGCGCCTTGAGATCGAGCGAAGCATGAAACTCATGGGATGCAAATGCGTTGATGACCTGACGCGAAGCAATCTGAGGTTTCGCTAGAGCGCCATGACATCAGTCGCCGGCGACCTCAGGTCGGTACCCGGCACTCTCATCAGCAGGGGGTCGGCATCTCCGACGAAGAAGGTTAGCGTCGTCATCACGAGCCCCGCCGCACCGCGGTGATCTGCGCCCCGGCGGATCGGCCAAACAGCTGGGCTTCGCACCCGTCAAGTTGGGAAAACTCAACGAAGGTGGCGCGCTGGTGCACGCGCGGCCGTATTTGGAGCCCGCTGATCTTCCAGGTTTTGTTATGGAGGCTCTGCCGGCTCCCCTGCGTCGGGAGACCGGCGTGTAGATCGACATCATCAACGCCGATCTCACGCAGCCTGCCGATCTTGCGGCGGTAGAGGTGAGGCTGCGCGACGATGCCCGCATCGGCATCCTCGTCAATAATGCCGGAACGGCCATCGGCGGTAGCTTCATAGAGCAGAGCACCGACGACATGGCACGGCTCGTCGCGCTCAACACGACCGCACTTCTACGATTTGCCGGTGCAATTGCCCCGCCTGAGCTTCGGCATCCGGAGGAAGGCCAAGCATCGCAGCGTCCTATTCGTTCCTGTTCATGCGGGCGAATGGCGATCAACTGGCGCAGATCGCATCGCCGATCGAAGCCGGGATCATTCGCCCCGTCATAGATCGGATATTCCCCTTTGAAGCGACCAATGAAGCGATGGGTTACGTCGGGACGGGGCGGTCGAAGGGAAAAGCCGTCGTCAAGATCCGGTAAATAGATCGCCAGAGCGGGACGAGGAAAATTGTGCGCGGGCCTTCGCCCCCATCCCGCTCTAACTCATTGAAGTCGATCACGTTCACATTTCTGATATCGGCGGCGTTTGGATGGGCCTGAATCATTCCCACTCGATCGTGCCCGGGGGCTTCGAGGTGACGTCGTAGACGACGCGGTTGATGCCGCGGACCTCGTTGATGATGCGCGTGGCAGCGCGGCCCAGGAATTCCATGTCATAGTGGTAGAAATCGGCCGTCATGCCGTCGACGGAGGTGACGGCGCGAAGCGCGCAGACGAATTCATAAGTGCGCCCGTCGCCCATGACGCCGACCGTCTGCACGGGAAGCAGCACGGCGAAGGCCTGCCAGATGGCGTCGTAGAGGCCTGCCTTGCGGATCTCGTCAAGATAGATCGCATCCGCCTCGCGCAGAATTTCGAGCTTCTCGCGGCTGATCCCGCCGGGGCAGCGGATCGCAAGGCCGGGACCGGGGAAGGGATGGCGGCCGATGAAGCTGTCGGGCAGGCCGAGCTCGCGGCCGAGGACGCGTACCTCGTCCTTGAAGAGTTCGCGCAGCGGTTCGACGAGCTGCATGTTCATGCGCTCCGGCAGGCCGCCGACATTGTGGTGCGATTTGATCGTCACCGAAGGGCCGCCGGTGAAGGAGACGCTTTCGATGACGTCGGGATAAAGCGTGCCCTGCGCGAGGAAATCTGCCCCGCCCAGCTTCCCGGCCTCTTCCTCGAAGACCTCGATGAAGAGGCGGCCGATGATCTTGCGCTTGGTCTCCGGATCGCTGACGCCTTCGAGTTCGCCAATGAAGCGGTCGGAAGCGTCGACGTGGAGCAGATGGAGGTTGTAGTGCTCCTTGAACATCGCGACGACGTTCGCCGCCTCGTCCTTGCGCATCAGACCGTGGTCGACGAGGATGCAGGTGAGCTGGTCGCCGACGGCTTCGTGGATGAGGAGTGCTGCAACCGACGAATCGACGCCGCCGGAAAGCGCGCAGATCACCTTCTTGTCGCCGACCTGGTTGCGGATCGCTTCGACCGCCTTGGCGCGATAGGCCGACATCGTCCAATCGCCCTTGATGCCGGCGATCTTGTGGACGAAGTTGGCGATGAGCTTCGCCCCGTCGGGCGTATGCACCACTTCCGGATGGAACTGGACGGCATAGTATCTGCGCTTCTCGTCTGCGATGAAGGCGAAGGGCGCGTTGGAAGAGGTGGCGACGACTTCGAAGCCATCGGGCAAGGCGGTAACCCGGTCGCCATGCGACATCCACACCTGGTGCCGCGAGCCGAGGGACCAGAGCCCCTCGAAGAGCGGGCAGTCCTTTTCGACTTCGAGGAAAGCCCGGCCGAATTCACGATGATGCCCGCTTTCGACCTTGCCGCCGAGCTGCGCGCACATGGTCTGCTGACCGTAGCAGATGCCGAAGACCGGCAGGCCGCTTTCGAAAATGACGGAAGGCGCACGCGGCGAGCCGACGTCGAGCGTCGAAGCCGGGCTGCCGGACAGGATCACCGCCTTCGGCTTCAGGCGATGGAAACCGTCCTCGGCCGACTGGAACGGCACGATCTCGCAATAGACGCCGGATTCGCGCACGCGCCTGGCGATGAGCTGGGTCACCTGGCTGCCGAAATCGACGATGAGGACGGTATCGGGATGGGCTGTCTGGGTCATAGCGGGCCTTCAAGCAAGCTTGATCATGGCGAGCCTTTAATGAATGCCCGCCGCTGGCGCAACGATAACATTGCACCCGGACAATCAAGCGTCCTCTAAAGAAGGCTCAGAGCCTGATTTCGCCGGTCTCCAACGCGGTCTCGAGCCGATCGATCGTAGCTGCGAGCTTCTCGTCGATCACGTGCAGATATTCGGTCCAGTCGCCGATATGCTTCAGCTCCGCCTTGCCGTCCGAAATGCCGCGCAACCCGATGAGCGGCACGCCGAAGGCCTGGCAGGCGCGCAGTACCGCGAAGGTCTCCATCTCCACCATGTCGGCGTCGATGGCCGCATAGGCGGCGCCGGAGACGATTGCGGCGCCGGTCGAAAGTCGCGCCTGTTTCACCCCGGGAACGGTGAGCGGCAGGTCTATGACGGCCGGAAGGCCGAGGAAAGGCGTTGCGCCCTTTTCGAAGCCGAGCGGTGAGGCGTCCATATCGCGATAAGCGACCGAGGCCGCCTGGTAGACTTCGGTCTGTTCGAGCGTCGCGGAGCCGGCCGACCCCAGTGAGACGACGAGGTCCGGCAGGGTACCCTTCGCTTCGAGCTCCGCCAGCGCCCTGGTCAGGCTGACGGCTGCTTCGACCGGACCGACACCCGTCATCAGCGGCGCCATCCTCTCGCGGAGACAAGGACCGTATTCGGCGTCCACTGCCATCACATAGAGGATCTTTCTTCCGGCCACCGGCTTCAGCTCGAAGCTCATCCTTCGATCCCCTCGCGTCCGCGGACCACCATCATCGTTCCGGTCATCGAGGCGATGAGCTTGGCGGGCCCGTCGGGCCTGACCGCATAGCCGCGCCCGTCCGAGACGATGATCGTCGTGCCGGGCTTCGTCACCTCGCCGCGAAAGAGAAACCGTTCACCGCGCCCCGGCGACAGAAGATTGACCTTGAATTCGATGGTCAGCAACGATGCCTCGGGGTCTATTACCGAATAGCCTGCATAGGTTCCGGCCGCATCGAGCGCGGCCGAAATCACGCCGGCATGCAGGAGCCCGTGCTGCTGCGTCAGCTTGGGATCGAAGGGCAGCTCGATTTCGACCGTACCCGATTCGACGCGCGTGAGCTCGGCCCCGATCGTGCGCATCGCGGCTTGGCGCCTGAAGCTTTCCCGGATGCGCTTTCTGAAGTCATGAGGATCGCTCTCATCCATGGATCGGCTTGCCTTGATTCCGGGGCCCCACTGCCCGATTTTTCCGGAGACTGGCATGCCGGTTGCGACGCGGCAAGCTCAATTCATGAGGAAAATCGAGCCGTTGAGCAAGGTCGCAAAGGCGACCCAGGCAAGATAGGGCACAAACAGCAGGGCCGAAATCCCGTCCTGCCGCAAGCTCGCGATGATGAATGCTGCGATGGACGCGAGCAGCAGGCAGATGACGACCAGCGCGGCAGCGATCTGGTGCAACCCGAAAAACAGCGGCGACCAGAGAAAGTTCAGGACCATCTGGGCGAGCCAGAGTGGCCACTGAGCCGCGCGGCGATCGCCTGAAAGACCAGCCGCGCGGCGATCGCCCAGAAGACCAGCCGCGCGGCGATCGCCTGAAAGACCAGCCGCGCGGCGACGACCCAGAAAACTGCGCGCGCCGGCGATGCCGATCATGATATAAAGAAGGGACCAGGCTGGAGCGAAAATCCAGTCGGGCGGGGTGAAGTCCGGCTTTGCCAGCGATCGATACCATGCATCGGGGATGTTGATATAGCCGATGGCGAGGCCAAGGCCGAGCACGGCTGTGACGAAGAGGATATGTACGAGCGTTCTGTTCATGCCTGCTAGATGGTGCTGCAAGCCATGATTTCCAGCGGCTGCCCGTTTGGCGGTGAAGCGGCGCCACCTATATGATGATCCATGCAGAGCTCCCGGCGTTTTGAGATCCGTCCGGCTGAACCCGACGATCTGATGATGATCGCGTCGGTGCTGGTCCGTACGTGGCGCGCAACGTTTCGCGGCATTATCGCCGATGATTACCTCGATGCCATGACCGTCGAAGAACAGGCCATTCGGCACGCCCGGCGCATGCGTTTCCCGGGCACCTTGATGATGGCCGCAGCCGACATGGACGAGGATCGGGTGGTCGGCTTTGCAAACTATGGCAAGGCCAGGGGCATGCCGCCCGCCTTCGATCGAGAATTGTACGAGCTCTATCTCCTGCCGGAGTTCCACCGCGCGGGCCTTGGTTCTGCGTTGGTGCGGGCTGTCGCCGCGCATTGCCAGGAGACAGGGGGAAACTCGCTTTTTGCCTGGGTGTTGAAGGACAATCCCAACAGGGCCTTTTATGAGCGGCTCGGCGCGCGCGCCGTGGCTCAGGGCAGGGTCAGCGTCGGCAGAGCGAGTCTTGACCAGCTTGCTTACCGCTGGGACGATCTGAGGGCTCTCTCCGGAGATGCATCGGCCTGACCTTCGGCGAGGCGGACGATGTGCTGGTCCCAGGCAACGGGACTTCGGTGCTTCTCGAATCGCCCTCCATAGGAAGAGAAGGCGAAAGCATGACTTGCCGCGGCAACGCCCGCTGCGTCCGCCACCTGCTCCTGCGCGAGGACGGCACCCGTCTTTGCGTCCAGGGTGACTGCAACGCCGCCTTTGGGGGAGGTGAGACCGACAAGTCCTTCGCGGCGGTTGACCGCTATGGCTCCGACATAATTGGCGAGTGCCGCCGTGGTGCGTTCGGGCAGGTCGACGAAACGGAGATCCTCTCCTTTCGCAAAGTGCCCCACGAGCGGCGGCAGGTCGTTGCGCGCGCCTTCATACTGGCAGGCGAACCAGACACGTCCGTCGGCGCCGATGTCGACATGCCGGGTCGAAAGGCGATTGAGGCTCGGCGGCAGCGCATGCTTCTCGATGAGCGCCCCGGTCGCAGCGTCCACGAGCGTGAGGCTCGGCTCCATGTAATCGAGATTGAGCTTGGTGCGGCCGAAGTCCGGATGGGTCTCGATACCGCCATTGGCGATTGCGAGCGTGCGTCCGTCCGCGGCGAGCGTCATATCATGAGGACCGATGCCGTAAGTCGGGAATTCACCGATTTTGGTAAAACCCTGCCGTCCGCCATAGATTCCAATCATGCCGCGATTTGCGGAAAAGTCGTTCTCTGTCGCATAAAGCAGCCGGCCGTCCGCCGAGAAGCAGCCATGGCCGAAGAAATGGCGACCCTCGGCGGAGGTAATGACAACAGGCTCGGCGGTGCCATCAGGCGAAAAGATCATCGCATAAGTGCCCGGCCGGCGGGCAAAGGCCACCGCCAGACGGCATGCCGGGGAGAAAGCCATGCCATGTGCACGCGCAGGCAACAGGCTGCGCTCCACGATTTCTCCCTCTTCGGTAAGCGTGGCGACACCATAGCTGCCGTCCGGTGCCATGAAGCCCGAAGCGAAGACGGCATCGGCCCTTTCGAGTGCAAACGCGACCCTGGGGGCAAGCGTCGCTACCCAGGCGGCACCCGCCATTTTCACGAAGCTGCGGCGGTCGATGAGATTGTTGGTCTTCATGCGGTCTCCTGCAAAGGGGGACGTGCGAGGGGTCGGAGAGGGGCTTTGGCTTTGATTGAACTTCTCCTTCAAACCCTATCTTAAAGCCAAATACGACGCCTGAAACAAAAAAGGCGACTGGCGCCGGTCCCCCTTGTTGAACGGGCACGGTCGCGGTCGCTCTTCGTCGTCTTGCCGGCGGCGAGAGCGCGATCTGGCCGCGCCAATCGTCGCCGGAGCAACATGGCGGCCGGCCTCGGGAGATCCCGGTCTCCCGCCTCGCCTGCCGTGTCGGTTTTCTCCGGTGTTCTTCCGAACGTTGAGTGGCTTCTTCAAATGGCTCCGCGATCTTCTGAAAAACCATTCGAGTTAAGTTCATTGATCCGCAGGGAATAATCGGAGCTCCATATCCAGGAAAATGGCACGGGGATTATGCAGCATGCACACAAAGACATTAGTCGCATATAACGATATATTATAATTGCTGTCCGAACTGCAAATTTTCAGTAACATCTGTAATTTTTAATCAAGAATTGAATAAAGAATATAAATGAGTATTGCATCTTTTATAGATTATTTCCTACTGCATTTTGTTATATAACGGCTAGACATGAAACTATATGTGGCAAAAGGAAAAATAAGCTACAGTTCACGGCAAAGGTATTTATCTTTGCTTCGATGATTGCTAAGGTAAGATTCGATCCGCAGGAGAGGTGGGGTGTGCGCGTAACTGTCGTTAACGAACTATTTACAAACCGCAGGCGAATGAGGTGCAGCCTGGCGTTGGTGGTTTTGATGTCTTCGACCTATGCTTTGGCACAGGTCCCTTCGACCCTCGATCCGGCGCGCATCGGGGGCAATCTGGAGACGCAGCCGCTGCAGCGCAGGACCCAGTACTCCATCAGTCTCCCCCGCGTTGAGGATGGGGTCGTGCCGGAGGGTGCTTCGGGGGTCACATTCGTCTTTGGCGGCGTGAGGATCGAGGGGGCTGCCGTCCTGCCCGAGGCCAAGCTCCTGGCCGACTGGCCCCACAAGGCCGGCGACACGGTTCGGGTAGATGAGATTTTCGCGCTGGCCGAGTCGATCAGTCAGGCCTATCGCGAGGCTGGCTATGCGCTCTCCTTTGCCATGGTGCCCCAGCAGCAGATCGATGGCGGTGTGTTCCGCATCCAGGTCGTCGAGGGTTTTGTCGAGCGGGTCGTGATAAAGGGCGATCTGTCCGAGGCGGTTCGGGCCGACATGCAGGCTTTTGCCGATCGCATCCTCGCCTCGCGACCGCTGCGCACGGCAGATCTCGAGCGCTACCTGCTGCTGATCAACGATATGCCGGGGGTCACGGCCTCCGGCGTCCTCTCCCCGGCTGCGGTCGAGGCGGGCGCGGTGCTGACGCTGGAGGCGGCGCACGAGCCGGTCGCCGGTTCGGTCGGCTACAATAGTTTCATGCCAGATACTCTCGGCACGCATGTCCTTGAGGCCAGTGGCGGGATGCAGGGCGTTCTTACCGGATCCGGGTCGGTCAGCCTAACGGTCAGGCGGTCATTGATGCCGGATGCCTATCTGGGCGTATCGGGGGACGCCTCGGTCGGGATCGGGACGGAGGGCTTGCGCGTGGGCGTTTCCGGGCTGTGGTCCCGGATCGATCCGCGCGATATTCTGCTCGACGTCATCGATTATAAAGGTTCGCTGGTTAGCGCACAGCTCTACGGGTTCTACCCGATCATCCGTAGCCGTGAAGAGAATCTGTCCATAGGAGCCTCCTTTTCGCTGGACAACGACAATTCGACGATCCTCACCACGGATTTCGTCGACGACCGGCTCCGTTCGGTTTCGGTCTGGGGTAGGTATGACTTCGTGGATCAGACTCGCGCGGTAACCTCGCTGAGGGGCGCGTTGACGCATGGCGTCGATCTTTTCGGGGCGACCGGCAACAGCCGCGCCAACGGGGTTGTGAAATATACGAAGGTCGAACTGGACGCGCAGCGCAATCAGCCTCTGGCCGACGTCCTGGGCGGTGCGCTGTCCCTGCAGGCGACGGCGCACGCCCAGGCGGCTCTTGGCTCGGGCGCCCTGTTCAGTGCGCCCGAGTGTTCCTTCGGCGGCCGCCGGTTCGGTCGGGGGTTCGATTCCGGTATTTTGACTGGCGATCATTGCGCGATGGGAAGCGTCGAGCTGCATTGGGTGCGTTCCGTCGATTTCCCTGATCTCGGCGCCCCGGTGTTCCTGGATTTCTATGCTTTCGTCGATGGAGGCGTCGTCTGGCAGAAGGGCGAGGTGTTGTCCGGAGAACCGGGAAGAGGTCACGCAGCCTCGCTGGGGCTTGGCCTGAGTGTCCAGTTTACGGCGGAGGCTTCGGGTCTACTTGAGGTCAGCCGGCCCGTGTCGCTGTCGGTCGGGACCCCTGATGAGACGCGGATCCTCGGGGCGCTGTCATTCAGGTTCTAGTATGAAGTGCGGGCAGGTTTTGACCATGAAATGCAGGGCCCGGCCAGTCGGGTGATCAAGCAGATCGTGCGCGGCAATGAAGCGTGCCGGACGGAGACAGGAGGCGGCGATGAAGGATCGTCTTTCGGAACGTGATGACAGGCCGGGCTTTTGCATTTCCGGCGCGGGCGGCTTGCCTGGAGCAGGCGGCCTTTTCGGAGCGGGCAGATTGTGCGGCGGCTTGAGCGCACTCGTTCTCGGAACTGTCTTGTCTGGCGGTTTTGTCGAGTCCGTATCGGGCAATCCGCTCGATGGACACGTCGTTTCGGGTTCGGCTTCGATCGGGTCGGACGGTACTGTCATGACTGTGACGCAGGGAACGGACCGTGCGGTGATTGACTGGCGGAGCTTTTCGATCGGGGCGGGAGAGACCACCCGCTTCGTGCAGCCGTCGGCGTCGTCCGTGACGGCCAACCGGGTGACGGGCGGGGACCCGTCCTCGGTTCTCGGGTCTTTGAAGGCCAATGGCACGGTTGTTCTCGTGAACCGGAACGGGATCGTGTTCGGGACGGATGCCCGCGTCGACGCGGGCGGGCTTGTCGCGACGGTCCATGATCTGGATACGGCGGGGTTCATGTCGGGTTCGGACGTTCTGCGCTTCGAGGGGGGTGCTCGGCCCGGCGCCTCGGTCGTCAACCACGGGACGATCAGCGTCAGGGATGCGGGACTTGCGGCCTTCGTTGCTCCGCATGTGCGCAATGAGGGGGTGATCACGGCCGATTTTGGGCGGGTTGCGTTGGCTTCGGCGAAGGGATTTTCGGTCGATCTTTACGGCGACGGTCTGCTGTCTTTCGCGCCCGGCGATGGGCTCGAGGAGACGATTGGCGACGGCGCGGAAGCGCTGGTGCAGAACGGCGGCACGCTTGCTGGGTCCCGGGTACTTCTGACGGCGCATGCGGCGCGGGAAGTGGTGAACGCGTCGGTGAATGTGTCCGGTCTCGTGCGTGCGACGTCGGTGTCGTCACGTGGAGGCGTGATCACGCTTGGGGGATCGGGATCTGTGCGCGTCTCCGGGCGCGGGCGGCTTGATGCGTCCGGCTCGGGGGGCGGCGGCCGTGTGACGATCAAGGCGGGGCCGTTCTCGACGGACGGGACGATCGATGTGCGCGGTGTGGATGCGAGTGGAGCTGCGGTTGCGCGGGGCGGCATAGTGGAGATCACGGCGGACGGCGTGATGCTTGGCGGCGAGATCACTGCGTCCGGCGCGTCCGGCGGCGGCGTGGATGTCGCGTCGCGGGGCGTGCTGTCTCTTGCGGGGCGCGTCGAGGCTCAGGGGCTCCTGGGTTCGGGGGGCAGCATCCGCTATCGCGGGCGGCGGGTCGTGGAGACGGGGACGGGGTCGACGAGCGTATCGGGTCTGACCCATGGGGGGACGATCAGCGTTATGGCGGACCAGTCGATCGCCACGTCGGGTTCCTATGCGGCGGGAGGCGTTTACGGCAAGGGGGGACGCATCGACATGAGCGCGCCGGACGTGCGCCTTCTGTCCGCGGGTCTTGAGGCGCGGGGACGCCAGCAGGGCGGTCTTGTTCGTGTTGGCGGCGGTTTTCAGGGGGGCAAGACAGCTGATACGAAGACGGTTTATTATGACAGCTTCGTCGGGCGGTGGGGCGCTCTTGCCGGGCTTGGGGCCTCGTCATCCACGTTCGTCAACGATGCGACGGCGATCGATGTCTCCGCGTGGCAGGGCGCCGGCGGGACGGCAGTCGTCTGGTCGGATGATCGGACGACGTTCCTCGGCGGCATCGATGCGCGCGGCACGGCTGGCGGGGGGTCGGTCGAGATCTCCTCGGCCGGAGATCTGCGGCGCGCCGGGCTGGCCAATGTGAAGATCGGAGAGGGCGGGCATCTGCTGCTCGACCCCAAAAACATCATCATCGGCACCCCGGCAACCGTCTCGGGATGGGCCTATCAGGCGATCATTGGCGCAGGATATGGCAAGAACCGCAATGTCATCGCGCTCGGTGCAAATGATGGATTCGGTCTCTCTGTTTCGCTGAACGCGGCGGGGGACCGTTTGGCGGTCGGGGCGTATCAGGACGACGGGTCCAGCGGCAACGTGTCCAATTCGGGCGCGGTGTATCTGTTCAGCTTCACCGACACGACGTTTTCGGGCGGCATGCTCGAGGCGGTGATCGGCAAGGACTATACGGGTGGCAAGAATGTCGATGTCGGCGCGCTCGGTGCGGATGATGGGTTCGGTGCTTCTGTTTCGCTGAACGCCGCGGGGGACCGACTGGCGGCCGGGGCGTATCAGGACGACGGGTCCGGCGGCAACGTGTCCAATTCGGGCGCGGTGTATCTGTTCAGCTTCACCGACACGACGTTTTCGAATGGCTCGCTCGAGGCGGTGCTCGGCAAGGGCTATACGGGCGGCAAGAATGTCGATGTCGCCGCGCTCGCTCGGGAGGATCAGTTCGGTGTTTCTGTCTCGCTGAACGCGTCGGGGGACCGCCTGGCGGTCGCGGCGGATCTGGACGACGGGTCCGGCAAGAACGTCTCCAAATCGGGAGCGGTGTATCTGTTCAGCTTTACGGATGCAGCGTTTTCGGGCGGCACGATCGAGGCGGTGCTCGGCAAGGGCTATACGGACGGCAAGAATGTCGATGTCGCCGCGCTCGCTCCGGATGATCAGTTCGGTATTTCTGTCTCGCTGAACGCGGCGGGGAACCGGCTGGCGGTTGGAGCGATCGGCGACAACGGGTCTGGTGGCACCTCCGTGAGCAGAGCCGGGGCGGTGTATCTGTTCAGCTTTACGGATGCAGCGTTTTCGGGCGGAACGCTCGAAGCGGTGCTCGGCAAGGGCTATACGGGCGGCAAGAATGTCGATGTTGCCACGCTTGAGGTACTTGATGCGTTCGGCTCGTCGGTCTCGCTGAACGCGGATGGGGACCTTCTGGCGGTCGGCCCATTTCTGGACGACGGGTCCGGCAACGGCGTGAGAGATTCGGGCGCGGTGTATCTGTTCAGCTTTACCGACACGAAGTTTTCAGGTGGCCTGCTCGAGGCGGTGATCGGCAAGGGTTATTCTAACGGTAAGAATGTCAATGTCGACGCGCTCGGTGTAAACGATGGATTCGGTGGTTCCGTCTCCCTGAACGGGGCGGGGGACCGTCTTGCGGTCGGGGCGAACCTGGACGACGGGTTCGGCAACCGCGTGAAAGATTCGGGCGCGGTCTATCTGTTCAGTTTTACGGATGCAGCGTTTTCGGGTGGCACGCTCGAGGCGGTGATCGGCAAGGGCTATACGGGCGGCAAGAATGTCGATGTCGCTGCACTCGAGAACGATGACTGGTTTGGTCATTCCGTCTCGCTGAACGCGTCGGGGGATCGTCTTGCGGTTGGGGCGAACCTGGACGACGGGTTCGGCAACGGCGTGAAAGACTCGGGCGCGGTGTATCTGTTCAGCTTTACGGATGCAGCGTTTTCGGGTGGCGGGCTCAAGGCGGTGATTGGCAGGGGCTATGATAATACTACAGGCGATAAGAATGTGGATGTCGCTGCGCTTGAGAGCGACGATCGGTTCGGCTCGTCCGTCTCGCTGAACGCGGCGGGGGATCGTCTGGCGGTCGGGGCGCCTGGCGACGGGTCCGTGGTCGAAGCGGGCGCGGCATATCTGTTCAGCTTCACCGATAGGGCATTTTCCGATGGGGCGCCCGAGCTGGTGATCGACAAGGACTATCCGGGCTTTAATGGTGCCGCGCTCGAGGAAGCTGATCGGTTCGGCTCGTCGGTCTCGCTGAACGCGGCGGGGGATCGGCTGGCGGTCGGGGCACCTGGCGACGACGGGCACGACACCAGCCCGATCATTGAAGATAATAATTTTGGAGCGGTGTATCTGTTCAGCTTCACCGATACGGCGTTTTCGGACAGTACTCACGAGGCGGTGATCGGCAATGGCTATTCGGGCGGCAAGAATGTCGATATTGCCACGCTCGAGGACGGTGATACGTTCGGTTCGTCCGTCTCGCTGAACGCGTCGGGGAACCGCCTGGCGGTCGGAGCGCTTGGCGGTAACGGGGCCAATAACATCGACGATTCGGGTGCAGCCTATCTGTTTCGCTTCACCGACACGGCGTTTTCGGGTGGTACGCAGGAGGCGGTGATCGGCAATGGCTATTCGGGCGCCAACAATGTCGATGTCTCGCTCGAGGAGGATGATAAGTTCGGTTCATCCGTCTCGTTGAACGCGCTGGGGAACCTTCTGGCGATCGGGGCGCCTCTTGACGACGGAGCCGGCAACAGGGTGTCCGATTCGGGAGCGGTTTATCTGTTTGCGGGCATCCTCGACGGCGATTCGGTTTCGTCTGCCAACTATGGCGATGATCCCTCGGCTGACAGCTATATCCTGCCCTCCGACATCGTGTCGCTTCTTTCGGCGGGCACGAATGTGACCCTGCAGGCCAATAACGACATCACTGTTGCCGAGGCGGTCGCCGTCACGGACGGTTCGGCGAGGCTGACCTTGCAGGCAGGGCGTTCCGTTCTGATCGATGCCGGCATAACCAGCAATGGCGGGGATGTGACGCTGATCGCCAATGATCTTTTGGAGAACGGTGTGGTCGACGCGCATCGGGACTCCGGCGCGGCGGTGATCACCATGGCCCCGGGCACGGTGCTCGACGCGGGCACGGGGGCTGTGATCTTCGACCTGCGTGCCGGTACGGGCAAGACCAAAAGGCAAGGCGGCGACATCACGGTGGGCACGGTGAATGCGGGGTCGATCCTGGCGGTAAACGCCGGGCCGAACGGGAAGTCGGGGATCGTGCTCGGCAGCGGATCGGTGCTGACGGCTTCGGCCACGGGCAATGCGATCGTTCTGGCCGGTGATCGCTTTACCAACAGGTCAGGCGCCTCGCCGCTGCAGGCGTCAGGCGGGCGCTGGCTGGTGTGGTCCGGGAACCCGGCGGACGATACGCGCGGCGGTCTTTCCTACGGGTTCAAGCAGTATAATGCGAAATATGGTGAGACGGCAGTCGCCCAGGGCGCGGGCAACGGTTTTCTCTATAGCCTTGCCCCCAAGATCACGGTGGGTCTGACCGGCACGGTGTCGAAGGCCTATGACGGGACGACCGGTGCGGTTCTGGCCGGGGGCAATTACACGGTCTCGGGCGCGGTGGATGGCGATACGGTGAGTATTACGCAGACCGCGGGCAGCTACGACACAAAGCATGTCGGCACGGGCAAGACCGTGACGGCGAGCCTGGCCGACAGCCACCTGAGCGCGGTCAATGGCACGGTGAAGGTCTATGGCTACAAAACGGTCAATATGAGCGCAGCGGGCCCGGTGGGCGAGATCACGGCGCGTGCGCTGACGGTTTCGACAGAGGCCGTGAGCAAGGTCTATGACGGGACCGTTTCGGCGTCGGGCACGGCGATCGTGACGTCGGGCGCGCTGCAGGGTAGCGACACGCTCTCCGGCGGCAGCTTTGCGTTCGCCGACAAACATGCGGGCGCCGGCAAGACGGTGACGGTCTCGGATGTGACGATCGACGACGGCAATTCGGGCGGCAACTACATCCTGACCTATGCCGATAATACCGCCAGCGAGATCACGGCGCGTGCGCTGACGGTTTCGACAGAGGCCGTGAGCAAGGTCTATGACGGGACCGTTTCGGCGTCGGGCACGGCGATCGTGACGTCGGGTGCGCTTCAGGGCAGCGACACGCTCTCCGGCGGTAGCTTCGCGTTCGCCGACAAGCATGCGGGCGCCGGCAAGACGGTGACGGTTTCGGATGTGACGCTCAATGACGGCAATTCCGGCGGCAACTACATCCTGACCTATGCCGATAATACCGCCAGCGAGATCACGGCGCGTGCGCTGACGGTTTCGACAAAGGCCGTGAGCAGGGTCTATGACGGGACCGTTTCGGCGTCGGGCACGGCGATCGTGACGTCGGGTGCGCTTCAGGGCAGCGACACGCTCTCCGGCGGTAGCTTCGCGTTCGCCGACAAGCATGCGGGCGCCGGCAAGACGGTGACGGTTTCGGATGTGACGCTCAATGACGGCAATTCCGGCGGCAACTACATCCTGACCTATGCCGATAACACCGCCAGCGAGATCACGGCGCGTGTGCTGACGGTTTCGCTCAGCGGTACGGTGTCGAAGGTCTATGACGGCGCGACGGCAGCGACGCTGTCTCCCGGCAATTACAGCCTGTCGGGCCTTGTGCCGGGCGACGTCGTTTCGATTGTGCTCCTGTCGAGCAATTACGATACCGCGGATATCGGCACAGGCAAGACGGTGAGCGTTGCCGGGCTTAGTCTGTCGGGTGTGGATAAGGCCAACTATCTGCTCGGCTCGAGTGCGGCGAGCGCGGCGATCGGGGAGATCACGTCGGCCGTCACCCCGTGGGATGACAGCGTCAAGCAGGTCGTAGAGCCCTTGTTCGATCAGGAAGAGTCGGGCAAGCCGGACCGCGTGAGCTTGGATGAGACGCTGGGAATCAGAACCGGTAACCGCCTCGACTCGGGCGCTGGTTTGCTGGTGAACTGCATGGAGCCGGAGGGGCGGGTGTTGAAACTGGTCGGCTCGCCCGTCGATGTCACGGGGTGGCAGGTCGCAACCTGTATGAGCGGTAGCCTATAGAAAGAACGAAGTGCAGGGCAGGTTGTGAGTATGACGTTGGCGACCAGGCCAGGCGCAAACAGGAGGCGACGATGACGGATCGTCGTCGAAACGGGAGGGTGGGCGAGGGCCCGCAGCCCAGCAAGCAGAAACATTGAGCGGATCTTTAGAATGAAAACATGTGTGCAGAACGCATTGAGGGCGGTTTTCCTGGCTGCCCTCATCGGGAGCTTCAGTGGTTATGGCAGGCTGGCGCTGGCGCAGGATCAGGAGGCTGCAACGCCTGACTGGACGACCGAAAGCTACGGCGACTGGTCGGTGCGCTGCGCCACCCGCGAGGGCGTTCCGCCCTGCGACATTGTTCAGGTGGCCACCGACAATAAGACCGGGGCGCAGGTCATGCGCCTGTCGATCGCCCATGCCGGCGATCGCGAGCGGTATGGCGTGCAAGTCATCGTTCCCCTGGGCGTACTGATTTCGGGTGGTGTATTGGTCCGTATCGACGATGCGCATGATATCAAGGACCTCAAGTTCACGCGTTGCGATGCGGGGGGGTGTTACATCGAGGCGCTGCTGGACGCCCAGATGCTTACCCCGTTCCGGCGCGGCAACAAGGGTGTGCTCGCCATTATCGATGGAAACGGTAAACCGCTGGTCGTCCCGCTCTCCTTCAAGGGCTTCACAGCGGCATCCGATGTCATGATCGACCGTAACCGCCAGTGGGCGCAAGACAAAGGGAACAAGACCGAGAATCAGAAACCGCCGCGGCGATTACCATAATCAGCGCATAAGGAATTCCTGAACAATTATCTTTGCGGTTTTTGCGAGCTGATCGAAGGGTTGTCAATCGCCGTCGGCGAAGGAGAAACCGGCGCCTAGCCCGATCGATGCCCCGAATTGGCGGTTGAGCCGGTCGAGCAGGTCGGCCGTGTTGAGCGCAATGAAATCGAGTGTGGCGCGCTGCCTTTCGTCGGCAAGCGCTGCGTCGACGGGACCCTCCATACGATCCGCAGCCGCAATCAGGGCCTTGAAAAGGAAGTCGATGGAGCCGGCAATCGAACGGCTGTCGGCCGGTAGAAGCTCTTCCATGCCGGCGGTATCGAAGAGCCTTTGCAGGGCACTGAAATTCGCTGATATCGCCGGCATCGTGTTGACCGAACGCCAGTAGATCGCAAGCTTCGGGCGCCCTTTGTCCGGCTTGCCGTCGATCGTGCCGGCATAGAACGGGCGAAGGCGCTGATCCTTGACCATCTCGACGCTGTGGACGAGAACGCCCAGAAGCTCGGTCGCGGCTTCCTTGTTATCGCGGAAGAGCGGATTGCTGGTTCCGGGCTTCTTCCAGGCGGCCTGGATGCCGTCCGGCTTTTCCCATTCCGCAAGGAACTCTCCCGCTATGTTCCTCAAATTCTGCGAAACGGCAAGCCCGTAGCGGCAGCGAAAGCCGCCGCTCCCGCTCGAGAGGATCTCTGCTCCGTTGCCATAAAGCACCAATTCGAGTGCCCCGAGCCCCTGGACCGCCACGCTCTTCCCCTTGAGACTCTCCGCCGTGGTGGCGCTTTCGTCTTGCTTGGCAAGAATTGCCTGAACTTGCTTCCGGCCGGTGCTCTTCCGGTCGGGATAAAAGAGGAACCGTTCGAAGCGATTTTGTTCGAGGGCCGGGCCGAGGCGGATGATCTCGATCGCGGACCACGCCTGAACGACGCTGGAAAAGGCCGACCGTGCGACATCGAGCGTCGCATCGGACGGTGACTTGCACAGCGCCGCACTCGCATCGGAGAGGCTGTTCGTCGCCTCCGCAAGGTCGCGATAGCCGGGGATGATGAACCCGTCCACGGCCCGGGCCATTACGCTCGGCACGGCTGCCTCGTTGACAGCGCGCGGCGAAAGCGCGTCCTCCTCCTGCGCCGCCGCGGGGGCCAGCGCGAATACGAGGCTAAGAGCCAGGGGAAGACTCGTGAGGGGGGAGCTCAGGCGCATCAGAGGGACTCCAGAAATGTGATCAGGGCTTCGCGGTCGTCCTTCGGCATGGCGGCAAACGCATTGCGGGCCTTCTCCGCCTCGCCGCCGTGCCAGAGGACAGCTTCGGTAAGATTGCGCGCGCGTCCGTCATGGAGCAGAAAACTGTGCCCGCTTACCGTCTCGGTCAAGCCTGTGCCCCAGAGCGGGGGCGTGCGCCATTCGCGACCGGTGGCCTCGCCGACTTGCTGGCCGTCGGCGAGGCCCGCACCCATGTCGTGCAGGAGGAAGTCGGAATAGGGCCAGATGAGTTGAAACGCCTGCGCCTTGTGTACGGCGTCGCGCCGGGTCACGAATTTCGGCGTATGGCAGATGGCGCAGCCCGCTTCGTAAAAGAGCCGTTTGCCCTTCAACGTCCTCGAGGAGCTTGCCTTGCGGCGAGCGGGTACGGCGAGGTTCGAGGAATAGAATGTCACCAGATCGAGGACCGGATCGGGCGCTTCGGCTGTTCCAAGCCGGCGCTGCACCCCGTCCGGCAGAGCGAGACAAGCCGTCTGGCCCGACGTGCAATCGCCATGGCTGCGATCGAGATCGGAGGTGGAAATGCCGATGTCGAAGGCAAAGGCGTCTGCGACCTGCTGGCGTACGGTCGGGTTCTGCGCTTTCCATCCGAACCGGCCGAGCGCAACGAGGCCGCTCCGGCGTTCGCGCACGAAGGCCGCGCGTCCGCTGACGCCGTCACCGTTGCGGTCTTCCGGATCCGCGCGCGCCAGAATGTCGCCCTCGGGGATAGCTTCGACGAGGCCGATGCCGATCATCGGTGACGCGACGCGCGGAGAGAGCGTCGTTGCTGTGTCGAGCGGCCCGTAGGCGGGTTCCGCGACCGAGTAACGAGGCTTGCGGAGGGAGATGGTTTCGCCGCCGGCAAGCGTCACCGGCACTTCCGTATAAATGATCCGCAGTCCGCCCTCGGCCGAAAGCCCCGGCACGGCGCTGCCCTGAAGCTGCGTACCGTAGACCGGATCGGGAAAATTAAGCGCCTTGTGCGAAGCGATCGCCTCGCGCTCTGCTTCGCCGCGCGGAGCGCGGGCGAGACGGAACAGCATCGACGCCGACTCAGCCTTCGGCTCGGGGGGACGTCCGCGCCCGCCGCGCATGTGGCACGTCTCACAGGCTCGGGCATTGTAGAGCGGCCCAAGTCCGTCCGACGCCTGCGTCGAGGAAGGCGAAGAGACCCAGAGCTTTTCAAAAAGCGCCTTGCCGAGATGGAAATCCTGTTCGTCCTCGAAGGCGAGATTGGCGGAGGCGTGCGAGAAGATCATCCGATCGCGAGATCCGGGCGTCGTAGTGGCACCGCCAGGCATCGTCTCGAAAGGCTCGGCTTCGGAAAAGCCCGTTGCCGGTCGCGTGACCTCCGTGACGCGCTCGAGGTCGTGTGCGGAAAGGTCGTCGCGTGTCGCGCGGGTGTCGATCCCGCCATCCGCCCAGCCGCGGATGTTGCCCGCCAACGTCGCGGGGGCGATACCGATAAGCGCGACCAGCGGCAGCGCAAGGAAGCGGGCGATTATCCTCATCGAAGAGGGCCGGGCCGCCTGTCCGCAGCGGCCCGCCTTTTCAGCTTATTGGAAGACCGCTCCGGGATTGTCCAGGCTGTCGGAACCTTCAAGCTCGACGGTGCCGAGTTCGAGCGCGGCGATGACCCGTTCGACCGTCTTGGCCTGGGCGATCAGCCCGTCGATTGCGGCCTGAACCGTTGCGTTGCCCTCCGCATTTCCCTCACCGATCATCTGGTCGTAGGCTTCGACCGTCTCGGCGCGCTTGGCCATCGCCTGCATCTTTTCGACCGTGGCGCCCAGATTGTCCTTCATCTCCTTGTCGAGGGCCGCGTCCTTGGCGCCGACCAGTTCGGAGAGGGAGGGACCGGTAAGCTTGCCGCCGTCGACGCGGGTATATTCACCGCTATAGGCCGACTGGATGCCGATCGCGTCGTGGAGATGCGAGTTGTGGGTGTTGTCGGAGAAGCAATCGTGTTCCTCTTCCGGATCATGGAGAAGCAGGCCGAGCTTCATGCGTTCGCCCGCAAGCTCGCCATAAGAGAGCGAACCCATGCCGGTCAGGATCGCGACCAGGCCGGCCTTCGGATCCGCCTCGACAGCCTTGGTGGCTGCGCCGTCGGGAGTCCAGTTCGCGACCATTTCCTTGAGGTCGGCGACGAGCAGGCTGGTGGCCGCCTTCAGATAGGCGGCGCGGCGGTCGCAATTGCCATTGGTGCAGGCCTCGGTGTCGAAATCCGTGTAGGACCGGTTGCCGGCGCCGGGACCAGTCCCGTTCAGATCCTGTCCCCAGAGCAGGAATTCGATCGCATGATAGCCGGTCGCGACATTCGCCTCGATGCCGCCGGCTTCCTGCAGCGTGCCGGAAATGAGCTCCGGCGTGATGCTCGTCGCATCGACATCCTGTCCGTCGATCTTGAGCACCTTGTTGGCGATCACATTGGCGGTGAAGAGGGCGTTTTCATCGCTTTCGGTGCCGTAGCTCGCGTCGACATAGTCGATGAGGCCCTCGTCGAGCGGCCAGGCATTCACTTTGCCTTCCCATTCGTCGACGATCGTATTGCCGAAACGGTAGACTTCGGTTTCCTGATAAGGGTTGCGTGCCTTGAGCCAGGCCTCGCGCGCGGCCTTCAGCGTTTCTTCGCTCGGGCTTGCGATCAGCGCATCGACGGCCTTGTCCAGTGCCTCAGCCGTCGTCAGCGCGTCCTCGTATTTGGCATGTGCGACGGCTGCGTAATGCTTGACGACCGCGGCGGCATCGGGGGCCGCATTTGCCGGTTGCAACGCCAGCGCCGATGTCGCCGTCATGAGCGCCAGTGCAGCGGTGCGGATGAAATTCTTGGTCATGACCCTCTCCTTATGCTCGTCGGTAGAGCGCACAGGCTCCAGCCCCGTGAAAGCGCAAGAGTCATGGACCAAAAGCAAACTGGTGTCAAAGTGTATAGTTTAGAATGGCTTGAAGTTGCAGCGCCGCCCCAGGAGACGCAAACGCTAGTTTTTCCGCCCCATGAGGCAGAAGAAAAAGCCGTCCGTTCCGGTTGAAGCCGGCGTCAGCGTCACGGTCTTCATATCGGCGGACCAGGGTTGCGGCCTGTCGGTGCCGAAGAGGGCTGCCCAGTTGTCGGCGGCCGAAAGCACCTCGAATTCCGGATTGTCGTCGCAGAAACCGTAGACCTGCGACTCGTTCTCCTCCGGAAGCACGGAACAGGTGACATAGATCAGATGTCCGCCGGGACGCACGAACCGGGCGGCGCCGGCGAGCGCCTCTTCCTGCTGGGCCAATCGCTCCTCGAGGTTCTTCTGCGTCAGGCGCCATTTCGTATCCGGACGGCGCCGCCAGGTTCCGGTTCCGGTGCACGGCGCATCGACGAGCACGCGATCGGCACGACCGACGAGGGACGCAAGTGAACCGGCCGTTTCATGCACCTGGACATTTCTGGTGCCGGCACGCTTCAGCCGCTCGATGATCGGTGCCAGCCGTTTGCGGTCGGCGTCGTAAGCGTGGACCTGCCCCTTGTTGTTCATCGCCGCCGAGATGGCCAGCGTCTTGCCGCCGCCGCCGGCGCAATAATCGAGCACCTGCTCACCCTCGCGCGGGAATACGAGATCAGCGACGATCTGCGAGCCTTCGTCCTGAACCTCGAACCAACCCTTCTGGAACGAGACTTCCGCCGTAACGTTCGGCAGGCGCGAAGCGCCCTCGCCAGCGGGGATGCGCACGCCGTGCCGGGCAATCGTTGCAGGCTCGGCGCCGCTGCGCTCCAGCGCCTTCAATACCTTTTCCCGCGTCGCTTTCAGTGTGTTGACGCGCAGGTCCAGAGTCGGCCTTCCGGCAAGCGCTTGCGCCTCGGCGAGCCAGTCGTCGGAGAAGTTTTCTTCAAACGAGGCTTGCGTCCATTCCGGAATATCGGCCCGCACATGCAGAGGCGCATCTTCGAGCCGTCGTTGATCGAAAGCCGTCATCATGGCTTCGGAAGGCGGCTCGGGCGCGAACCTGTCGTCGGCAAATTCCGCGGCAAGCGTGTCGACGTCAAAGCCCCATTGCCGGTAGAGGACCGCATGGGCGAGAGCAACGGGACTGTCGCTGTCCATGAGATAGGCGTGGGAGAGTTTCATCCGCAGGGCGTCGTAGACGATATTGCCTATCGCGGCTCGATCGCCGGAGCCGGCGAAGCGGTGGGACAGGCCCCAGTCCCTGAGCGCATCGGCGACGGGTCGCTTGCGCTTTTCGATATCGTCAAGAACCTCGATGGCTCCCGAGAGCCTTCCGCCCAATCGCATCTTCGATGAACTCCTTTTTCGCCGTGGTAACGGCGATGACATCGAAGAGCAAGACGGCGACCGCATTATGTGGCAGGGTGGTTGGCTCTTGCAGTCTGGTTCGCCGAGATGCGCCGGGCGAACCTGGTGCCGTCAGGAATTCACGACCGTGTAACAGATGCTGGCGGTGCCCGAGCGGATCATGCCGATCTTCGAGGCGGCGGCCTTAGAGAGGTCGATCACCCGGCCGCGAATGAACGGGCCGCGATCATTGATCCGGACGATGACGGACTTGCCGTTGCGTTTATTGGTGACCTGAACCTTGGTGCCGAACTTCAGTTTCCGGTGTGCGGCGGTCAGGTGCGCGGCGTTCATTCTTTCGCCGGAAGCCGTTTTAGAGGAAAGCGCGTACCAGGATGCCCCGCCGCAACCGGCGCCTGCTGCCTGACTATCGGAGGCCGAGACAAACCCGATCCCGGCGGTGAATAGTGCTGCCGCGGCAGCAGTCTTGATTTTCGCTGGCGTCAAGCGATGCCCCCTTCGGTTCGAAAAATTTAATAGTTCCCTTTGTTGATCGAGCTAATTGAGGTCAAAGATGGCGAAAACGTGCCTCAACCGTTAAGGTCCCATTAAGGATGCTTGATATGTTGTTAAATTTAAAATTCAGCGACAGTTTGAATTAGTTTAAAAGCGTGCTGGAAGTTCTTTGGAATCAGCGACTAAGCGCCCACGACGGCGGCAGGTTGAGGGCAACGACCCCTTGCTGAAATAAAATCATTAAAAATTTCGCCTTCGATGAAATTCCGCCGAATTCGATCGTCGAATTCTTGCTACTATCGCTCAGGTTGCGGAAAATGGCAAAGTATTGACGCAAAAGTGACAGCATTATCGAGTCAAGGTGATTCGCGATAAATCAATACTTGCGAATTGGCCGCAGACTTTCTTTGTCCGGCGCGCGATATTCTGATCGCTTCCGGGGGTTGGCGGGCTTACCGCGGATTCCAGGCGCCGGATGTCCACAATTGTGCAAGCGACACGCGATAGTTCGGGAAGGCCGGATCAAAGCCCGCCTGGCGCAGCCGCGCGTTGGAAACACGCTTGTTCTCACCATAGAATGTGCGCGCCATCGCAGACATCTCGGCGGTTTCGAAGGGAATCTCCGGCGGCGGTTCGATGCCCATCAGCCGGGCCGCTTCATCGACGACATCCTGCGGCGGCGCCGGTTCGTTATCGGTCACGTTGAAGACCCCTCCCATGCCGCGTGCCGCAAGGAAGGCGCTCGCCGCGCCGATGTCTTCGACACGGATGCGGTTGAAGACCTGGTTCGGCTTGATGATGCGGCGCGCCGTTCCTTCGGAGAGGTTGCGAAACGCGTTCCGGCCCGGGCCGTAAATGCCCGCAAGCCGCAACACCGCCACCGGAACGCCGCGCCGTGCACCGTGCTCGAGCCAGGCGCCTTCAGCTTCCACACGCTCCAGCGAGCGCTGCGAGACCGGGTTGAGCGGCGTATCCTCCGTGACCCAGGCGCCGCCATGATCGCCATAAACGCCGACCGTGGAAAGATAACACACCCATTCAAGCCGGGGCATGAGCTCGGTAAGCGGCGCCGTGCCGGCGCGGAACATCGGGTCGCCTTCGCGGCCGGGTGCGATCGATTGAACGAGATGAGTCGTGTCTCTCATCGCATCCTTGAGCTCGTCCGAAATTTCCGCGCCGTCGAAGAGTATCGGGCGGATACCGGCATCCTGGAGGCGGCCGAGCTTTTCTGCCGATCGAGTGGTGCCGGTTACGGATTTCGCCAAAGGAGCGAGCGCGCTCGCGATCGCCGTGCCCGAATAGCCGGCACCAAGGATCAGGACATTCATAGGCTCACTCCCGCCATTTTCCATTCCGAAAGAACCGCGTCATCATTTTCAGCTTCGCATTGCCGGCCGAAGTCCGCCAGATCAGCGGTTGAAGTCAGCCGCGAAAGCGCCCAGACCGCCATGCCTCTGACGGTCGGCGAGGGGTCCGCCGCCAGCAACTTGCAGACCGGTATCAGGCTCTTTTCGCCGGAATTGCCAGCGGCGATCAAGGCATTCCGGACGAACCGGTCGCGCCCGATGCGCTTGACGGGAGATCCGGAAAAGAAGGTCCGGAAAGCTGCGTCATCCAGGGTCAGCAGAAACGAGAGCTCCGGTTCCCTAAGATCGTCCCGCGCCTTCAGCTTCATCTCCGATGCCGAGCGCGCGAACTTGTTCCAGGGACAGGCCGCGAGACAATCGTCGCAGCCATAGATGCGGTTGCCGATCAGCGGCCGGTACTCCGGCGCAATCGGTCCCTTGTGCTCGATCGTGAGATAAGAGATGCAGCGTCGCGCATCGATTCGGTAGGGCGCTGGAAAGGCATCGGTCGGACAGGCGTCGAGGCAGGCCCGGCAGGAACCGCAATGGTCGCGTTCGGGCTCGTCCAGTTCCAGTTCGGCGGTCGTGAAAAGGCTGCCGAGAAACAGCCAGGAGCCGAACTCGCGGCTGACCAGGTTGGTGTGCTTGCCCTGCCAGCCTATCCCGGCCTTTTCCGCGAGCGGCTTCTCCATGACCGGTGCGGTATCGACGAAGACCTTTACGTCCTCGCCCGCACGGGCGGCGAAGCGCGTTGCGATGTCTTTGAGCCGGCCCTTGACCACGTCGTGATAATCTCGGTTCCGGGCGTAGACGGAGATCGCGCCGCGGTCGCGCTTGGCAAGGACATCGCGCGGGTCGTCCTCAGGAGCGTAATTCATGCCGAAGAGGGCAATGGAGCGCACATCCCCCCAGAGAACGCGCGGGTCGGATCGGCGCTCCTCGGTTTCGGCAAGCCACTCCATCGTGCCGTGGCAGCCATCGGCCAGGAACTGCCTCAGCCGCTCCGGCGCTTGCGGGATGGCGTCCGGATGCGTGATGCGACAGATGTCAAACCCCTTGGCCGCAGCTTCCTCCTTCAGGAAGGCGGTGAGGGTCCGTCGTTTCCTGCCCTGGATCTCCGCTTCTGCGGCGTTGCCGGGCATGATTGCGTCCTTAAAAGTCGAGATCCGCATAATGTGAGACCGGGGTCACGCCGCGCACGCGCTCGGCGAGCAGAGGCCGGAAGGATGGACGCGACTTCAGCCGCTGGTACCATTCCTTGGCGGCCGGCGCATCGGCCCAGTCGATTTCTCCAAGATAGTCGAGCACGGAAATTGCCGCGGCGGCAGCGAGGTCCGCATAGGAGATGCGGTCGCCGGCAAGCCAGGGACGCGATCCGGCGAGCCAGGAGAGATACTTCATATGCTGGCGGATATTGCTGCGCGAGGTGCGCAGAACCTTCGAATCCGGCGCGCCGCCGCCCTGGTCCGGAGTCATCTGCAGCTTGAAGATGCGCTCACGCACCAGCGGGCGCGTTACGTCGGCTTCCATCTTGTGCAGGAACCATTCGGCGAGCCGGCGGATCTCGGCGCGCTGAAACGGGTCCTCCGCAAGAAGGCGGCGGTCGCGCTTCATGATGCCGCTGGTCTCGTCGAGATATTCGGAGATGATCGTGGCGCCGCAGAGCGCGCGCATGCTGTCGTCGACATAGACAGGGAGCGTACCGGCAGGGTTCAGCGTCAGGAAGTCACGCCGGTTCTCCCATGGCTGTTCTTCGCTCAGCTCCGTCTGATAGCCATATTCTGAGAGAATAAGGCGTACGAACCGCGAAGCTGGGGACATGGGGTGATGATACAGTGTCGGCATCGATGATCAGATTACAGCTGTTTTCGGGGATATTGGCGTCGCGGCATATGCAACTGGCCACGGCTCGTTACAAGGAGCTATAGGTAGTTGCGGTGGCAAACACAAGAGAATCGACTTTCTCCTCCCACATCCAATTATATCAGGAATAACGAATTCATGGCGGATCAATCGATCATAAGTGCGCTCGTGCTCGGGCTTATCGAAGGGCTGACGGAGTTCATCCCGGTGTCGTCGACGGCGCATGTGCTGCTCGCCGGGCACTTTCTCGGCTTCAGGTCGCCCGGAAATACTTTCGCCGTTCTGATCCAGCTCGGCGCCATACTGGCGATCCTGCTCGTCTATTTCCAGAAGCTGCTGTCGATCGCGCTTGCCCTCCCCACGAGCGTCAGGGCGCGCCGTTTCGTCCTGTCGGTTCTCCTCGCCTTCCTCCCGGCGGCGCTGATCGGCGCGGCTGCGCATGGGTTCATCAAGTCGGTGCTCTTCGAGACGCCGATGCTGATCTGCGTCGTGCTGATCGTCGGCGGCATCATTCTCTATGTGATCGACCGTCTCCCCTTGACGCCCCGCTATACCGACGTGTTCGATTATCCGCCGTCGCTGGCCCTCAAGATCGGCCTCTTCCAGTGCCTCGCCATGATCCCGGGCACATCGCGTTCCGGCGCGACGATCGCCGGCGCCTTGCTGATGGGAACCGACAAGCGCTCCGCCGCGGAGTTTTCCTTCTTCCTGGCCATGCCGACAATGGTGGGAGCTTTCGCGCTCGATCTCTACAAGAATCGGGAAGCGCTCTCCATCGACGATATCGGACTGATCGCCGCCGGTTTCATTGCCGCGTTCATCGCCGGCATTTTCGTGGTGCGTTCGCTGCTCGATTTCGTATCGCATCGCGGCTTCACGCCCTTTGCGATCTGGCGCATCCTCGTCGGCACCGCTGGCCTGGTCGGATTGTGGCTGCTAGGATAGCGCTACCCGCAAACATAAAGCCGGATGCGTCTCCTTCGAAACGCACCCGGCTCCTGGCCCCCGCCAAAACTGGAAAATGCCTGGCACGAAGCCGAGGCGAAAATGTCCGGCCTACTCGCCGGAAACCCCGATCGACGCCGTCGTGCACGGGTTGACACCGTAGGCCGGTGTGCAGCCCTTGTTGCTGCTGGCAACGGTGCCGGGTGCCATGAACGAGCCAGCCAGAATAATCAGTGCCGCAGACGCAAAAAAGATTGCGATCGACTTGCCCATGGGACGTTATGCCTTTCGAGTGTGATGTCTGCACCGGCAGCGCCCGCTGAGCGGTGAGTGCGAGCGGTGTTTATGCTGCGATCCTGTCATGATCAATATCAGGGCCAGCTGAATCTGCGGTAAACGGAATTCGGATTTTCAACTGCTGCAGAACTGCAACGCTGTTGCTAAATAGGCACAGTGGGGGCCGCAAAAAAGCCGCCGGCGAACCGGAGGCGTAAGTGCGTTCGCAGCGGAGCCGCGGCTCAGGCGGCGCGGCCGGTGCGGGTATATTGCCCGTGCGGGCGATAGCGTACGAGATAGGTCGGCAGGATCGACTCGAGCATTGTCGGCTCGATGCCTATACCGGCAAACGTGCGCCCTTCAGTTTCAGCCATTGCGGAAACGACATTGTCCGATTTCAGCAACACGACCTGATCGGCCGTGAGCGGCGGTTCGATGAACGGCACCAGCGAAGCGACGCTGCCCATCAGAGAGGCGATGCCGAAGGGGAGCGAGACGAAGGAGCGCTTGCGGTCGATCGTCTTCAGCATGATATCGAGACATTCGCGGAACGAGAGCACCTGCGGTCCACCGAGTTCGTAGATCGTGCCACCCGCGAGCTTGCCGTCGACGGAGCGGGCCACAGCCTCGGCGACGTCCGTGACGTAAACCGGCTGAAACCTGGTATTGCCGCCGCCGATGAGCGGCAGGACCGGCGAGAACCGAGCCATTTCGGCGAATTTGTTGAAAAAGCCGTCTTCGGGGCCAAAGATGATCGAGGGGCGAAGGATCACGGCGGTGGGAAGTATCTCCAGGATCGCTGCCTCTGCGCGCCCCTTCGTCCGTGCATAGCTCGAGTCGGACCTCGCGTCGGCACCAATTGCCGAGATATGGGTCAGAGTTGCGCCCGTCGCCCGCGCCGCCTCGGCGACCGCCCGGGCACCGAAATCCTGAACCGCGTCGAAGGTGTTGCGGCCGTTTTCGAAGAGTACGCCGACGCAATTGATCACATGATCGGCGCCATCGACCGCGCGATCGACCGAGTTGCGATAGCGTAGGTTGGCCTGAACGAATGAGATCTGCCCGACATTGCCGAGCGGTTGCAGGTGGCCGGCAAGATCCGGACGGCGAACGGCGACGCGAATACGGTAGCCGCGTTTGGCAAGCGCGCGCACCACATGACGGCCGACAAATCCGGATCCGCCGAAAATCGTCACCAGCGGCGGAAGATTGGACAAGGTCATGAGAAACGCACTCCTGATGCCAATGGAAGAATTGCTTGCTACATAGCCCAAGCGGCGAGCGAGGTGAAGGCCATTCCGCGCGCTTCGGAGGCCTCCTTCGATGCTTCGCCGAACCTCGCCTCAGACGCCTTCGACGACCACCATCTCGGCATCGGCGGCCTCCTGTCGGATGGCCGCGGCAATCTGGTATTCCGGCGAGTTGTAGCAATCGACCGCCGCCTGAAGCGAGGGGAATTCAATAATGACGTTGCGGGCGCGAACGGCACCTTCGAGCCGTTGGAACTGCCCGCCGCGCGCGAGGAAGGACGCGCCGTATTTCTCGAAGGCGGGCTTTGCCGCCGCCACATAGTCCTTGTAGCGTTCGGGGTCCCTTATATCGACCCGAGCGATCCAGTATCCTTTGGCCATTGTGAGCTCCTCGTCATCAGCGAAATGCAGACGGGATAGTTACTTCCGGCAAATTGTGTCCGGGGTCAAGCATGCCGGACGCAGTCCGGTGGGGTATGCGCCAATCAGCCGGAAAGGGCGCTCTCCATCTCGGCCAGAATCGCGCGGCTTGCTGCAAGAGGGTCAGGCGCGGCAACGATTGGCCGCCCGACGACGAGATGGCTCGAGCCGGCCGCAAGCGCATCGGCCGGCGTCATCACCCGCTTCTGGTCGCCTTTTTCCGCGCCGGCCGGGCGGATGCCCGGTGTCACCAGCGCCATGTCGCCGCCAATGATCTTGCGCACCGCGGCGGCCTCCGCCGCCGAGCAGACAATGCCTCCCATGCCTGCGGCGTGTGCCTGCTCGGCACGGCGCAGGACCAGGCTTTGCGGATCATAATTGTAGCCGGCATCCATCACGTCCTGCTCGTCCATGGAGGTGAGCACCGTCACTGCAAGCAGGCAGAGGTTTGAGCCTCTGGCCGCCTCGACGGCTGATTTCATCGCCTTGGGATAGGCATGGAGCGTCAGCATCGACACGCCCATCTTGACAATGTTCTCCACGCCCTTCGCGACCGTGTTGTCGATGTCGAGCAGCTTCATGTCCAGAAAGACCTGCTTGCCGCTCGCGGCGAGATCGCGCGCGAAGTCGAGACCGCCAGCGAATGCCAGTTGGTAGCCTATCTTATAGAAGAGGACTTCCTCACCGAGCGCCGAGACGATTTTTTCGGCCTCGGCCAGCGTTGGAAGATCAAGGCCGACGATCAGCCGGTCGCGTGCGCTCATATCGAGTCTACCCCTGCCAGGTTTCCATCGGCGTCCAGTCGCATGTGACGGCGCGATCCGCAAGACGGAAGGCGAAGAGATTGCCGCCCCCCGGCAACTGGTCGGCGATGCGGGCGATCGCCGTGCCAGTCATCCGGCATTTGAGCAGCGTGCCGACGCCGCCATGGCCGATGAACGCTATGGGTATGGACGGATCATGCCGGTCGAGGATGGAAAAGACGGCCCTCGAGATCCGTGCCTGTGCGTCCACGGCGCGCTCCCAGCCATTGAAGCTTGCCTCGGGTCGGGCAAAGAACTCATCGGCCGCCTTCTCGAACGCGTCCGGCGGCAGGAAACCGGTGGAGGAACGGTCGTTCTCGCCCATCGCCTGGTCCGTTTCGGTCGCAATACCGGCAGCATCGCCCAGTATCCGCGCCGTTTCGACCGCCTTCGTCTCGCCGCTGGAGATGATGCGCCCAAGCAAACGGACCCATGGCTTCTTCGCCGTGGCACGCGCGCGGGCCGCGCCTAATTCGGAAAGACCCCATTGCGGTACGGGAACCGCGGGTTCGATCCTGATCTGTGGATGCGTGAGATAGATGCCGAACACCGCACTAAGCGCCGTCAATGCGTCTTGCGGTAGACCCAGAGCTGTGCGGGCGGAATGTTGCGCACGACGAAGTCGAAATGCTGGATTCGGTAGCTATCCGGCACGGCGACGACCGGAGACATCGGGCCGTAGGAAATCTGAATGACGGGGCGGCCGAAAGGGATGCGCGAGAGCAGGTCTTCAAGCAGCTCGACGCGGCGGTGCATCGGGAAGTTCAAAAGCGGTACGGCGGAAATGACGCTGTCGAACTGCTGGTCTTTCAGGGAACCAAGCGTGCGGTCAAGATCAAACGCGTCGCCATTGATGAACTGAACGCCGTCGAATTGCGCCTTGAGCTGGTTGTAGAAATCGGTCGAATATTCGATCGATATCAGCTTTTCAGGCTCTATGCCGCGCTCGAGGATCGCCTTGGTGATCACGCCGGTGCCGGGGCCAAGCTCAAGGACGGGCAGGCCGGAGTCCGGATCGACGACGCTTGCCATACGGCGCGCCGTCACCGAGGATGTCGGGAGTATCGCGCCGACGGCGCGGCTGTTGCTCATCCAACCCTTGAAGAAGCGGATTTCTTCGTCGAATTTCCGACCGAATTTTTCCTTCACCCTCAAGCGCAAGCTCATCGAATCCCCTCGCATATATCATTGCAGCTGCGCTCTTATCGTGATTCGCCGGGCTGCGTGAGCATTTATTCATAATGTGCTTCTATCTGCGGCAAAAACAAGTCCGGCTGCGTCTAAAAGCGACAGTGCATGAACAATGCGCGACGGGAAATAGGATGAAGCGCGCCGAAGGGCGGTTTCATCCGTACCTGCGAAGGCCGTTAGACTCGCATCGGCATTAGGACGTAGAGCGCGTCATCCGCGGCCAGGTCGCGTACCAGCGTCGGCGAACCGGGATCTGCGAGCAGGAAGACCGCCTCGCTGCCGGTCAGTTGCGCGGTGATGTCGAGAAGATACTTTGCGTTGAATCCGATCTCGAGCGGATCACTTTCGTAGCCGACCGGCACTTCTTCGGTGGCGCTGCCCGAATCCGGGTTGTTTACCGTCAGCGTCATCTGGCCATCGGTGAGTGCCAGCTTCACGGCGCGTCCGCGTTCGGACGAGATCGTCGAGACGCGGTCGACGGCCTGCGAGAAGGACTGGCAGTCGACGCGCAATTCCTTGTCATTGCTGGCGGGGATCACGCGCTGATAGTCGGGGAAGGTCCCGTCGATCAGCTTCGACGTCATGACGATGGAGCCGATCGTCAACCGGATTTTCGCGTCCGAGACCTCGACTGTGACGACGACGTCGGGATTGTCGAGCAATTTTTGCAATTCGCTTACGGTTTTGCGCGGGATGATGATGCCGGGCATGCCCTCGGAGCCGGACGGGGCTTCGACATCAGCACGGGCGAGCCTGTGTCCGTCGGTCGCGACGGCGCGCAGCTTCAGTTCGCCGTTGCTCTCGACCGTGTGCACGAAAATGCCGTTCAGATAATAGCGCGTCTCTTCCGTCGAAATCGCGAACTGCGTGCGGTCGATCAGCATCTTCAGATCGGTCGCCTTCAGGCGGAAGGAATGCGAGAACGTGCCGGCGGTCAGGTCGGGGAAGTCCGATTGGGGCAGGCACTGCAGCGAAAATTTGGAGCGGCCGGAGGCGACCGTCATCGCCGTGCCCTCCGCATTGGTGGCAAGCAGCACCTCTGAACCGTCGGGCAACTTGCGCACGATGTCATAGAGCAGGTGCGCCGGAACGGTCGTGGCGCCCGCCTGCTCGACCTGCGCCTGCGTCGCCTCGGTGATCTCCAGGTCGAGGTCGGTCGCCTTCATTTCGAGACTGGCGCCGTCGGAGCGCAAGAGCACGTTCGAAAGGATCGGGATCGTATTTCGCCGTTCCACCACACGGTGGACATGGTTCAGCGATTTCAACAGGTTGGACCGCTCTAGAGTAATACGCATGGATGCTACCGCTTTCAACCGTTGCCGGGGCGGGCGAGGGTCACCGCCGCGGCGTCAACTGCGTGCCCCGGCCGCTTGGCCGGAAGGATGTGGACGGGCAAAATGGCAGAAAGAGAGCCGAAAAAGCAAGGGGTTTCGCGGCCTCTTCCCCAAATGCGAGGCTGTGGGCGCGGCCCGCCCTTGCCCCGGGCTTCCCGCTCACTCATAAAGGGCGCGAGCCGGCTCGTCGTAACCATCGTCCGGTATTTGCAAGGGCCCGCAATGATCGGGGCCACGAGGGATTGGAAGGCGGCGTTGCAGAAGCAGCAATCGGCGGAAGTGTCGGAAAAGGAACGGCAACGCGGCTTTCGCCTGCACAATGCGAATATTCCCGCGCGTCCGCTGGAGCCGTGCCTTTATCTCGTCGCAACGCCGATCGGCAATCTCGGCGACATCACCCTCAGAGCCCTCGAGACAATTGCCGCGGCGGACGTCCTCGCCTGCGAAGACACGCGCGTGACGCGGGTCCTGCTCGACCGCTACGGCATCGTCAACCGGCCTATCGCCTATCACGAGCACAATGCCGCCGAGGCAGGTCCGCGCCTGCTTGCAGCGCTTGACGGCGGCAAATCGGTGGCACTCGTTTCCGACGCAGGCACGCCGCTCGTCTCCGATCCTGGCTATCGTCTGGCGCAGCAGGCGGTCGAGGCCGGGTACCGGGTGGTGCCGGTGCCGGGACCCTCGGCGCCGCTTGCGGCTCTCGTCGGTTCCGGCCTCCCGAGCGATGCCTTCCTCTTCGCCGGCTTCCTGCCGGGTAAGGACAAGGCCAAGCGCGACCGGCTTGCGGAACTCGCCAACATCCCGGCCACTCTCATCTTCTTCGAGTCCCCGCATCGCATCGCCGCGACCCTCACTGCTGCCGCCGAGGTTCTCGGCGAAGACCGGAGGGCGGCCGTCTGCCGCGAACTGACCAAGGCTTTCGAGGAGTTCCGCCGAGGCACGCTCGGCGAGCTCAGGACAGCTTACGACGAAGGCGGCAATGTGAAGGGCGAGATCGTCCTGGTGGTCGGTCCGCCCGAGGCAAGGCCGCAGCCGGAGGCAGCCGATATCGACGCGCTCCTCAGGGCGCTTGCCCGAGATCTGCCGATGGGCAAGGCAGCGACGGAGGCCGCGCATCGCACAGGACTTGCACGCAAGGCGCTTTACGACCGGCTCCTCGAGCTCAAGGACAGCGATGAAGGCTGAGCGATCGGACGACCTCAAGCTGAAGGCTCTGAAGCGGGGCCATCTGGCCGAATACCGCGCGGCGCTCTGCCTGATCCTGAAAGGTTACCGCATCGTTGCGATGCGCTATCGCACCAGGCTGGGTGAAATCGACATCATCGCCCGGCGAGCGGATCTCATCGCCTGCGTCGAGGTGAAGGCCCGGCGGAGTTTTGACGATGCGGTCTTCGCCGTTTCCAGCACTGCGCAACGACGCATCCGTGCCGCAAGCGAGGTTTGGCTGTCGCGTCAGGGCGACTTCCATCGCCTGTCGCTGCGCTACGATATCGTCGCCGTCATGCCCTGGCGATGGCCGCGGCATCTGACGGACGCTTTTTGATCGGCGGGAGCGGCAGGAGCCTTCTTGCCTAACCACGGTACGCATTCTACATCTTGCTGGCTTTTCTGCGTGCCGCCTTTTCAGGAGTACAGGCGCAGCATCGCGTTGAAGTGCCGTATAATTCGATTTCCGGCCGACACCGGCCGAAGGAACTATGCGGATCGAAGATCCAGATCAGGAATGGGAAGATGGCAGGAATCGTCAATGTCGGGGTCCAGATGGACCATGTTTCGGGCATCACCATTGCGGGCGATTCGACCTTCGCGATGAGCCTGGAGGCACAGGCCCGCGGCTACCGCCTGTTCCACTACACGCCCGACAAGCTGTCGCTTCGGGACGGCAAGGTCTATGCGACCGCGCAGCAGATGCAGCTGCGCGACGTCAAGGGCGATCACTTCACCCTCGGCGAGGACGAGCGGATCGACCTTTCGACTCTGGACGTCATCCTGCTTCGCCAGGATCCGCCCTTCGACATGGCCTATATCACCTCCACCCATCTGCTCGAGCGTCTCCACCCCAAGACCTTGGTCGTCAACGATCCGGCCTGGGTACGGAACTCTCCGGAAAAGATCTTCGTGACCGAATTTGCGGACCTGATGCCGAAGACGCTGATCACCCGCGATGCGGACGAGATTGCCCGCTTCCGCCAGGAAATGGGGGACATCATCCTGAAGCCGCTTTACGGCAATGGCGGCGCGGGGGTCTTCCACTCGGCGCGCGACGACCGCAATTTCTCGTCGCTCCTCGAAATGTTCGCCCAGATGTTCCGCGAGCCTTACATTGCCCAGGAATACCTGCCGGAGGTCCGCAAGGGCGACAAGCGCATCCTGCTCGTCGATGGCGAGCCCGTCGGCGCGATCAATCGCGTCCCGGCCGAGCACGACTCGCGCTCCAACATGCATGCTGGCGGGCGCGCGGAGGCAACCGAGCTGACGGCGCGCGAAAGGGAAATCTGCACCCGTATCGGGCCGGCGCTGAAAGAACGCGGCTTCCTCTTCGTCGGCATCGACGTCATCGGCGACTATCTGACGGAGATCAACGTCACCTCGCCCACCGGCATCCGCGAAGTGAAGAAGTTCGGCGGCGCCGATGTCGCCGGTCTTCTCTGGGACGCGATCGAGAAAAAGCGCGCCTGATTCGCTCGGCGGGCCTTCATCCTTCATTGTTCTGTAATTGTTCTTGTTTTTAAGCGCATTCCGTGCAAGGTTTGCCGATGCAACCGAATTCGGTTGTGACGGCGGCGTGAGCCGCCATGCCGTATCGGGTTATGCGGAAGGGGCAATGGTCTTTCGCGCTCAGCTCGAATTCAGGGGGCGTCATGGTCGCGCGCGTCAGCACGGTTGCGTTTCAGGGTATCGAGGGCCTTCCGGTCGACGTCCAGGTGATGGTAGCGCCCGGCAGGGTCGGCATGCAGATCGTCGGGCTGCCGGATAAAGCGGTCGCTGAAAGCCGCGAGCGCGTTCAGGCGGCGCTGCATGCATCTGGACTGGCGCTTCCCGCAAAGCGCGTCACGGTCAATCTGGCGCCGGCGGATTTGCCGAAGGAAGGAAGTCATTTCGATCTCGCCATCGCGCTTGGCCTGATGGCGGCGCTCGGTGCTGTCCCGGCGGACGCGCTGTCCGATTATATCGTCATTGGCGAGCTCAATCTGGACGGCACGATCGCCGCCGTTGCCGGTGCCTTGCCGGCGGCGATCGGCGCGAATGCGCTCGGCAAGGGGCTGATCTGCCCCGCCGATAGCGGACCGGAGGCGGCCTGGGCCGGCTCGGAGATCGACATTCTCGCCCCGCGCAGCCTGATCGCGATTGCCAATCACTTCCGCGGCACGCAGGTGCTCTCCCGTCCGGAGCCGGCGGTGCGGATGGCGGCCGCAGGCCTTCCCGATCTCTCCGATATCAAGGGTCAGGAAAGCGCCAAGCGGGCGCTGGAGGTGGCCGCCGCCGGCAATCATAATCTCCTGATGGTCGGCCCGCCGGGTTCCGGCAAGTCGATGCTCGCGGCGCGGCTCCCGTCCATTCTGCCGCCGCTTTCGCCCGCCGAACTGCTCGAAGTCTCCATGATCCATTCGATTGCCGGACAGCTTCCAGGCGGCAAGCTCTCCGACAGCCGGCCGTTTCGCGCGCCGCACCACTCCGCCACCATGGCGGCGCTCATCGGTGGCGGCGCTCGCGCCAAACCGGGCGAGGCATCGCTCGCCCACCACGGCGTGCTCTTCCTCGACGAGTTTCCGGAATTTGCGCCGCAGGTTCTCGATGCCTTGCGCCAGCCGCTCGAAACCGCCACATGCATAATCGCGCGCGCCAATCACCGCGTCACCTATCCGGCGGCGATCCAGCTCATCGCAGCCATGAACCCCTGCCGCTGCGGCATGGCCGGCGAACCGGGGCGCAGCTGCGCCCGCGGTCCGCGCTGCATGGCCGACTACCAGGCGCGGATCTCCGGCCCGCTAATGGATCGCATCGACATCCGTGTCGACGTCCCGGCGGTCAGCGCCGCCGACCTCATTCGCCCCGGCACGTCAGAGCCGAGCGCTGCCGTCGCCCGCCGCGTCGCCCGCGCCCGCGAGCTGCAGAGAGACCGCTTCGCCGCCCTCGGGCATGCCGAGCTCACGAGCAATGCCCGCTCGTCGACGACGGTGATCGAAAAAATCGCCGAGCCCGACGCGGCCGGCCTGCAGCTTCTGAGAGATGCTGCGGAGAAGATGAAGTTCTCGGCGCGCGGCTATCACCGGGTGTTGAAGGTGGCTCGCACGCTTGCCGACCTGGACGAGGCGCCGAGGGTTGGCCGCATTCATCTGGCCGAGGCGATTTCCTATCGAATGGCGGGGGAGCGGCTGCCGGTGGCGGCATAGGGATTGCGTGAGTTCAATGAAAAAAGCCGTCGTCGAGGATCATGAGGCGAGTTACCCAGATCCGATCGCGGTCGAGGCCGGCCAGGTCATCAGGCCGACCGGGGCAAAGGACAACTGGGATGGATACGAATGGCTCTGGGCAGAAGGTCCGGACGGCAAGTCTGGTTGGATTCCGGACACCATCGTGGAATGCCGCTATGGAAAAACATATGCGATGCGCCGCTACTCCGCAGTGGAGCTTACCTGCCGAAAGGGAGAGGTTCTGCTGACTATCGAGGAAATTGACGGTTGGGCCTGGTGCCGGTCCGATGGCGGCAGACAGGGCTGGGTGCCTCTGCGCAAGCTTACATCGCTGGAGGGAGGCGAAGGCGCCCAGCCGTTTTCAGCTTGACTCGGTTGCGGCAGCGGATTCACCGGCTCACCCGGCCAATACCCAGCGGGTCGCAGATGGTGAGGAGCAGCGCCGCGAGTCCCCTTCGCCCCGCCTTGCGGGGAGAAGGTGGCGGCAGCCGGATGAGGGGGCGTTTCAAATCGGCCTGCATTGGGAGGAGCCATGTCGTGGGGAGGAGCCATGTCGTGCACCCGCGGGAACGAAGGCGGTGAAGTGGAAACTCTCCGTCCGCTGCCGCCTCATCCCGCTGCCGCGACCTTCTCCCCGCATGCGGGGAGAAGGGGGGGTGCCGCGCCCGCTCGCTCCCTCGGCAAAGCGGTGAGGACGGGCTCAGGTGGTGCCCCTTGTCCCTTCGCTCCGCCTTGAAGGTGGCGGCAGCCGGATGAGGGGCGCTCGCTGAGTGCTTGCGCTACGCTCCCAACCCCTCGAACAACACCGTCGACAGGTAGCGCTCCGCAAAAGAGGGAATGATCACCACAATATTCTTGCCGGCGTTTTCCTCGCGCTGGCCGATTTCGATCGCCGCCTGGAGCGCCGCACCGGCGGAAATACCGACCGGGACGCCTTCGAGCCTGGCGACGAGCCGTGCTGTTTCAACGGCCTCGCCGGCATTTACGGTGACGACCTCGTCATAGACGCTCGTGTCGAGGATCGCCGGTGCGAATCCCGCGCCGATGCCCTGGATTTTGTGCGGACCCGGGGCGCCGCCGGAGAGTATCGGAGATTCCTCGGGCTCGACGGCGATCACCCGGAGCGATGGCTTACGCGCCTTCAAGACCTGGCCTGCGCCGGTAATGGTACCGCCCGTGCCGATGCCCGATACGAGGATGTCAACCGCGCCTTCCGTGTCGTTCCAGATCTCCTCGGCCGTCGTCTGGCGATGGATTTCCGGATTGGCCGGATTTTCGAACTGCTGCGGAATGATTGCGTCGGGAAGGGTCTCGGTAAGTTCCTGGGCCTTGGCGATCGCGCCCTTCATGCCCTTGGCACCCTCCGTCAGCACCAGTTCGGCACCGAGAAGGGCCAGCATCTTGCGCCGCTCGACGGACATGGTTTCGGGCATGGTGAGGATCAACCGGTAACCTTTCGCAGCCGCCACAAAGGCGAGCGCTATGCCCGTATTGCCGGAAGTCGGCTCGACGAGCGTTGTGCGGCCGGGGGTGATCTTGCCCTGCTCCTCAAGTGATTCGATCATCGCAACGCCGATGCGGTCCTTCACCGAGCCTATGGGGTTGAAGAATTCCAGCTTGGCGAGCAGGTTTGCTTTCACGCCCTTTTCCTTGGCGAGCTTGTCCAGCCGCACGATGGGAGTGTCGCCGATCGTCTCGGTGATCGAAGAAAAGACGCGGCCACGGCCGGGCTTGCGCGCTTCAGACATAGGTTTCTCCCTTGGTTTTGATTTATAGCCCGGAGAATAGGAGCAATGTGCATTTCCTTCCAGAGCGCGAAAGCCCCTTAGCGACGGAGCGGGAGGAAAAAACGATTGCGAAACGGTCGGTCGTGGAATCTTTTTTCAGGTCGCGCGGGTTGCAATATAGGCGGCGGTTCCGGCGAGAATACCGGCTGCGGCCCGGTTCAGGACTTTCAGTGCCTGTGGTTCTCTCAGGAGCGATCGGGCGCGGGTCGCCAGAAGCATATAGGGCAGCAATACCGCAAGAAGCACGAGGAAGGTCGCGACGAGCAGCAGGCTATAGTCGCGGACCTCGATCGAAGCGAGGTCTATCAGGGTCGGAACCAGCGCCACGTAGAAAAGCATCGTCTTCGGATTGCCGAGCGTGACGGCCAGGCCCGCGAGGAAGGAGAGCGTAGCGCTTGTAGATTTCCGGGCCGCGATGTTTTGCGAAAGGAGGCCGGCCGTCCAAAGCTTCCATGCGATATAGCCGAGATAGAACGCTCCGCCGAGCTTGACCAACAGAAACGCGGTCGTGAACGTCTGTGCAACGAAGGCAAGCCCCAGAATCACCGCCGTCAGATAGACCATGTCCCCGACGATAAGCCCGAGTCCCATGAAGAAGGTTTCCCGAAAGCCGGACCCCAGCGCACGCGCGACGAGCGCCGTCACGCCCGGACCGGGAATGATGCCAGCGATAAAGAGAGCGCCGCTATAGGCGAGAAGAGCCGCAAGTGTGATGATCGTTCCTCCTGATGGGTGCAGCTGTACCGCAAACCATTGCCGGGGAAAACCCGACTGAGGTGGTGGCGCGCGCTTTCGGGTAAATGACCTGGTGACAAGAATGGCGTTGCCCTCACGGGAATGGCCATACACCTTCCGAAAGATTGGGGAGACCGGTGAGCCATGCCCGAAATTCAGAACCTCCTGGGCTTTGCCCTGATCGCGCTCGGCATGGTCCTGACTCCGGGGCCGAACATGCTTTATCTGATCTCCCGTTCGATCTGTCAGGGACCGGCGGCGGGACTGATCTCGCTCACGGGTGTTGCGCTCGGTTTCGTTTTCTACATGGTCTCCGCCGCACTCGGAATCACGGCCCTGCTTCTGGCGGTTCCCTTCGCCTATGATGCCCTTCGTTTCGCGGGCGCGCTTTACCTGCTCTATCTTGCCTGGCAGGCGGTGCGACCGGGCGGTCGCTCGCTTTTTCAGGTGCGGGACCTGCCGAAGGACGGGCCCCGCAAGCTCTTCGCAATGGGCTTTTTCACCAGCCTGCTCAATCCGAAGGTGGCCATCCTTTACCTGTCGCTGCTGCCGCAATTCGTCAGCCCCGAAGCCGGCAATGTGCTTGCGCAATCGCTTGTCTTCGGCAGCGTGCAGATCATGATCAGTGTCACCGTCAACGCAGTGATCGCAGTGACGGCCGGCTCGGTAGCCGCCTTCCTGGCGGGTCGCCCGTCCTTCATGCTGGTGCAGCGATGGCTGATGAGCACGGTGCTCGCCGGCCTCGCTATCAGCATCGCCGCTGAGGCACGGCGTTAAAGCACTTCCAGGAAAAGTGTGTAACGGTTTTCCGTCCGGAAGTGCGTAAAGCGATCACTTCCAGGAAAAGTGTGTAACGGTTTTCCGTCCGGAAGTGCGTAAAGCGATCACTTCCAACAATTTAGGCTTGCCGTTTCAATCCACGCTTGGCCGACGGTGGCCGGAGGGTCCAGCCGAGATTTGTGCCCGCGGCTGCAATGAGGATCGCGATCGAGCCTGCGATCTGCGCCGGCTGTAAGGCGTGGCCGAATGCGATGCGGTCGACCAGGATCGCAGCGATCGGATAGATGAAGGAAAGGGCGCCCGTCATGTGGGTCGGCAGCTTCTGAATGGCGCCGTAAAGCAGGATATACATGATGCCCGTGTGGACCACCCCCACGGTCAAGAGGAGCGTCCACTGGAGCGTTCCCTGCGGCAGCGGCGCGGCAAGGGCGAAGGGAGCGAGCATGGCCGCTCCGGTTATGACCTGTACCAGCGCGATCAGATGCGGCGGCGTGCCCTTGAGGAGCTTGGTGACGAGCGCAGCGATGGCATAGAAGAATGCGGCACCGAGCGACAGTGCTATTCCGGTGAGATAATCGACTGGCTCGTAGCCACCCGCGGGCTCGGCGGAGACAATCGCGACCATGCCTGCGAAGGAGAGCGAGAGCCATAGAAGCTTGCTGGCGGTGATCTTCTCTCCGAGAAAGATCGCACCAAGCCCGAGCAGCATGAAGGGCTGCGTGTTGTAGACCATCGTGGCAATGGAGATAGAAGCGCGGGGATAGGCGGCGAAGAGCAGTAGCCAGTTCAGGACGATCGCGACGCCGCCCAACGCCGAAAGCAAGATGACCTTCATCCGCAGGTGCTTGAGGTCGATGAGGCCGAAAAATGCCGCAAGCACGGCAAGCGTCGCGGCGCCGAACACGCAACGCCAGAAGACGACACCCGCCACAGGCTGCCCCGACATCAGCACAAACCAGCCGATCGTTCCCGAAATCAGCATGGCAGCCGTCATTTCCACGCTTCCGCGTCGCAAATCCCTATCCATGACCTTGGCTCCTTCTACTTGTGTCGCAAGAATAATGAGCCTGTTCGCGTGGATATATGGATATTTGTAGGAAGACATGGGAGTATGGCTAAATGTGAAAGGTGAAAAGGCCGAAATGGCTTATGGAGATTTTATGCTGGACGAGCTTGACCGACGCATTCTCGAAATTCTGGCCGGCAATTCCCGGGTGTCGCTGAAGGAACTGGCGCAGGAGGCGGGCCTGTCCTCGCCGAGCGCGGCGGAGCGGTTGCGCAAGCTGGAGGAGCGCGGCGTGCTCGATGGCTTTACGATCTCGGTCAATCCGGCTCGTCTCGGCTACCCGCTGCAGGCGATCGTTCGCATCCGGCCCATGCCCGGAATGCTGCATATCGTCGAGCGGCTGATCCAGGAAACGCCCGAATTCATCGAATGCGACAAGGTTACTGGAGACGACTGTTTCATCGCCAAGATGCTGGTGCGCGATATGGCGGAACTCGACACGATTCTCGATCGCATCGCGGAAAAGGCACAGACGAATACGTCGATCGTCAAATCGTCGCCGGTCAAGCGGCGCTTGCCGCCCCTTAACTGAGGCCCGTCGAGCCGAAGCCGCCGCCGCCGCGCGCGGTTGTGGACGCGCCGTCTGCCTCGCGGATCGCCATTTGGGTGACCGGGGCGATCACCATCTGGGCGATACGCATGCCGCGCTCGACAACGAAATCATCCGAGCCGAGATTGACGAGCAGCACCTTTACTTCGCCGCGATAATCGCTGTCGACGGTGCCCGGCGTGTTGAGGCAGGTAATGCCGTGCTTGAAGGCAAGGCCGGAGCGCGGACGAATCTGTCCTTCATGACCAGCCGGAATCTCGAAGACGAAGCCCGTCGGGACCAGCGTGCGCGCGCCCGGCCGGATCGTCATCGGCTCATCTGCCGGGACGGCCGCGCGGAGGTCCATACCGGCGGCACCCGCGGTCTCGTAGGCAGGCAGGTCGAGGCCTTCGCCATGGGACAGGCGGACGAGGGTGAGGTCAGGGGTGAGATCAGCGCGATTTTCGGGTCTGTGCATGCTCATTCCTTCATAAGCACGGCCCGGCTTGCCGCAGTCAATTGCATATTGGCCCCCGAGCCTGTAAAGGACGCCGCAACTCACAGGATACTCAGATCATGGCCGAAAGCATTGCCGAGGCGGTCTCCCGCCGCCGCACATTTGCGATCATTTCGCACCCGGACGCCGGTAAGACGACGCTCACTGAGAAGCTTCTGCTGTTCGGTGGCGCGATCCAGCTTGCCGGCGAGGTCAAGGCCAAGAAGGATCGCATCCAAACCCGTTCGGACTGGATGAAGATCGAGCGTGAGCGCGGCATTTCCGTCGTTACCTCGGTGATGACTTTCGAATACGACGATACCGTATTCAACCTCCTCGATACCCCCGGCCACGAGGACTTCGCCGATGACACCTATCGCACGCTGACGGCGGTCGACGCGGCTGTCATGGTGATCGACGCGGCAAAGGGTATCGAGCCGCGCACCCTCAAGCTTTTCGAGGTCTGCCGCCTGCGCGACATCCCGATTATCACCTTCGTCAACAAGATGGACCGGGAGAGCCGCGATCCCTTCGAGATCCTCGACGAGGTCGAGCAGAAGCTGGCGCTTGACTGTGCCCCGGTCACCTGGCCGATCGGCCGCTCCAAGACCTTCTGTGGCACTTATCATCTTGCCACCGACGAGGTGCGGGGCGCCGACACCCAGGAGCGCCTGACCAAGGTCAACGGTCCGGAAATGGTTTCGCACCGCCTGCCCGAGAACGAACGCGACACCTTCATCGAGGAAACGTCGCTGGCGATCGAGGCCTGCAAGCCCTTCGACCGCAAAGCCTTCCTCGAGGGCCATCTGACGCCCGTCTTCTTCGGTTCCGCCCTTCGGAATTTCGGCGTCCGCGATCTGATCAATGCGCTTGCCGAATTCGCGCCGCCGCCGCGGGCACAGGTTGCCGATACCCGCACCGTCGAGGCGACGGACGACAAGATGACCGCCTTCGTCTTCAAGATCCAGGCGAACATGGACCCGAATCATCGCGATCGCATCGCCTTCGTGCGCGTCTGCTCGGGCAAGCTCGAGCGCGGCATGAAGGCACGGCTTTCGCGTACCGGCAAGCAGATGGGCCTGACGGCGCCGCAATTCTTCTTCGCCTCCCAGCGCCAGCTCGCCGACACGGCGTTCGCCGGCGACGTCGTCGGTATTCCGAACCACGGCACGCTCAGGATCGGCGATACGCTGACCGAGGGCGAACCGCTCGTCTTTCAGGGCGTTCCGAACTTCGCGCCGGAAATCCTCCGCCGCGTCCGTCTGGAAGACGCGATGAAGGCGAAGAAGCTAAAGGAGGCGCTGCAGCAGATGGCGGAAGAGGGCGTCGTGCAGCTCTTTTCCCCGGATGACGGGGCGCCGGCGATTGTCGGCGTCGTTGGCGCGCTGCAGCTCGACGTCCTGAAGGAACGGCTGCAGGCGGAATACAGCCTGCCGGTCTCGTTCGAAATGTCCCGCTTCTCGATCTGCCGCTGGATCTCGGCCGAAAGCGCCGCCGATCTCGAAAAGTTCATTGCGGCCCATCGCGGCGACATCGCGCGCGATCTCGACGGCGACCCGGTCTATATGGCGCAGGACGGATTCTCGCTGCGTTACGAATCGGAACGCTATCCGGCGATCAGGATGGTGGCGATCAAGGAGTATCACGTCGCCAAGGCGGCGTGACAGGTTCCGGGCATCCTTTCAAGGCTTGCCTGGAAGCGCTCGCGCTCCGGGAAGTGCCAGGGTTAAAACGGCGATAAGTACGCAGCCGATGCCGAGCGCCTGGCTGAGACCCAGCGGCTCGTCGAGTATCGTATAGGCGAGAAGCACGGCGGAGACCGGTGCCAGTGCCGTGAAGACCGAGGCCTCGGTGCCGCTCACCTTGGCGAGCCCCGCATACCACAGCAGGAAACCGCCAACCGTCGGTACGAGAGCGTAGTAGACCACTGCCGCAAACGCCGGCACCGTTGCCGCCTCAACCCAGGCCGGCTCGAAAAGGGCGAAAGGTGCGGCGATGGCTCCACCGAAGCCAGCCATGAGAGAAGACAAAGCGAGCGGTTGAATCGGCGTATTCAGGCGCTTGTTGAGAAGGATGAACAGACCTTCGCAGACGACTGCACCGAAGATCAACGCACCGCCTGAAAGCGAATGTGGCCCGGCATTGCCGGACTTGGAGACGATCGCCAGCACCCCTGCGGCGGCCAGGCCGATCGCGAAAAACAGGGAAGGGTGCGGCCTTTCTCCAAGCACGACTATGGCGATCGCCGCCGATACGACAGGAAGCGTGCCGATGATGACGCCGGCATCGGCCGCGGAGGTAAACTTCAGGCCGGAAATGAGCAGTGTGGTATAGCCGACGCTGCCGGCGCCTGCCTGCAGCAGCAGGAGGAGCCAGTCCCGCCTGGTCAGCCGCGGCCATGGGGTCGTCCTTGCCCGCATCAACAAGAGAAAAAGCGGGAAGGCAACCACGAAGCGCAGCGCCGTCGCCGTGAACGGCGGCAGATCGGCCGCGATGATCTTGCTCGCGATCACGGTGCTGCCGACAAGCACCATTGCGAGCGACAAATAAACATATCCCTGAGCTTGCTTCGACATTCTGCCGCCGTCCGGATTGAAGATGGCGGCAGAAGAAACGATCCGCATCGCGCGGTCTTGTACGAAATTGCAGATGCTGAGGTTAGTTCATTGCCTGCGCATAGGCACCGGGCGAAAAGCCGTATTTGCGCACGAAGACGCGCGTCATGTGGCTCTGGTCGGCGAAGCCACCGGCAGTTGCCGCTTCAGCGAGTGGCGTGCCCCCGGCAATCAGCCGCCGGACGATGTCCATCCGACGCTGGATGAGATAGGCATGAGGTGTGAGACCCGTAGACTTGGCAAAGCCGCGCACGAGCTGGAAGCGGCTCAATCCGCTCTCGCGGGCAAGGTCCTCGAGCGTCACAGACGCAAGCGGATCGTGGTCGATCAGGTTTACGGCCCTGGCGACCGACCTGGACACGCTGGCCGGAGCACGTGCCGGGGCAAGCTGCATCGCCTCCGCGAACAGAGTGACGGCGAGTTCATCCCAGCAAAGCGTCGACCCGGGGCTGTCGACCGCTATGGCAGCAGCGAAGATCGCCCGAAAGCGGCCTGCAAGGGCGGGGCTTCTGATCACCGGGTCCGAGAATTCGCAACTCGATCTTTTCCCTTCGGTGACGTCATTGACGAGCGCGGCCACAAGCGGCGGATCGAGGTAGAGCATTCGCCAGGATCGTCCGAGATCGCCAATCGGCGCTCCGTCATGGACCTCGCCGGGATTGACTGTGATCACGTCGCCGGCTTCCGCCGCGACGGTTCCGCGGCCGCTCAGCGACGTTTGCGCACCGGCATGGACCAGGCCGATGCCGAATTGTTCGTGCGTATGGCGGGCGAAACTGTGGTTCGTCGTTGCCTCGACCACGTCGATGCCCGCAATGCGACGCGGAAGTACCCTGAAATGCCCTTTTGGCATGTTTCGCTCGCCGCCCCCGTTCTTCGTTGAGCCTCGATGCTGTTATAGAGCAATACCGGGAAAAGCGCGTAGCGGTTTCCCGGGCTTGCGGAACAACAAAAGCTTAGCGCCCACAGGAGGGCTATCCCCGTGCTTGCGCCGGTAGCTTGGCGATGTCACCGACCCAGGACAGGGCCGAGGAACACCAGATCTGCTGGCGTGGTGAAAGTTCGCGCCGCTGATTGATCGTGCCGAGGCGGATGCCGATCTCCTCGGCGTCCTCGTCCGTTCCCGTCGTATAAACCGGCGACCCGCAATTGGGGCAGAAGAACTGCAGCCGCTTGCGTCCGTTTTCGCCGATCTTGACGTAAAGCTTCGGCTCGCCGCCCGTCAGCCGGAACGATGATCGCGGCGTGCTGGTGCTGACGCGGTAGGCCGTGCCGGTCAGTCGCTGGCAATCGGTGCAATGGCAGATGGTTACGTGCTCAGGGTCGATCTCCGCTTCGTAGGTCACGAAACCGCAATGGCATTGGCCGTCAATGTGCATCCGACGCTCCTCGTCACTTGTGTTCAGTAGACACGCGAAAGCATTTCCGCTTTCTCCCAATCACGGAAACTCTCCAATCCCTTGTTTTGCCGCAATTCCGGACGGAAAACCGCTACGCACTTTTCCTGGAATTGCTCTACTGCATGTTTCCTTTGATCGGATCCGATTGAAGGACAAGAACATGCAGCAGATCAAAGTGCTACAGCGACCTTTGTGCCTCTGATAAGACGCACGGCGCTGTAGTACGCAGGGTCATTCGTCCAGAGCGGTGTCGCGGACGACTCAAATGCCGGTGAAAAGCCATTCGTGTTCCCCGGCATTGTGGAATTTCCAGATCCGCCTCGGCCCGGCCATGACGTTGAGGTAGTAGGAATCATAGCCGTGAATCGCGGCGACCGGATGGTAGCCTTTGGGGACCAGCGTAACATCGCCGTCCTCCACGGCCATGGTCTCGTCCAGGGAGCGGTCGTCGGTATAGACCCGTTGCATGGCAAAACCCTGTGGCGGGTTGAGGCGGTGGTAGTAAGTCTCCTCGAGGTAGCTTTCGGCCGGTAGATTGTCTTCGTCATGCTTGTGCGGTGGGTAGGAGGAGGTGTGACCGCCCGGCGTGATCACCTCGACGACCAGCAGCGACTGCGCCGCGCCGTCGTCCTCCGGCATGATGTTGGTGACGTAGCGCGTGTTGGTCCCCTTGCCGCGCGTCATCTGCGGGTGCGTGCCGGGGCGGATGGCCTTCGCCTCGAAGCCCTCGCCGCCGGGCGCGGAGCATATGGCGAGGTCAAGGCCGGTCGTCGCTTCAGCCCGCCAGGTGCCGCCCTTCGGCACATAGACAGCATAGGGTTGGCCATCGAAGGGCGTCATGCGCTCGCCGAGCTCGCCGAAATCCTTGCCATCGACAGAGATCCTCGCCTTGCCGCTGACGAGCACGAGGCAGAGTTCCTTGTCCCCCGCCTCGCCACCGGTCATCTCGCCAGGCGACAGCCGATGAAGTGCGAAGCCGACATAGGACCAGCCGGCGCCCTCAGGCGTGATCTCCTGCATCAGGCCGGTCTGTGCTTTCGGTTTGACGAGCAGTCTGGACATGTAGGTCTCCTCGTATTTGTACCATCTCTCCACGCCCGCCGGGAGAGGGGATACCGGCGTTTGCGACTGGCCCATCCTGCCCCGGCGGCGGAGTGAATTGCATGGTGCGGCATATTCCTTTTCCCCGCTTGCGGGGACAAGGCGGCGGCCGGATGAGCGGCGGCTACATTCTCTCCAGCCCCGCCTCCTTCGCCAATGCCTTCAATGACTTCAGCCCCAGAGATTGGTAGTCGAAGGGGTTGCGCACGGCCGAATCCTGCTCAGCCTCTATCACAAGCCAGCCGTCATAGTCGTGTTCGGCCGCGATTTTGAGGACCGGCAGGAAATCGATGCCGCCCTCGGAATCGCCCGGAACGGTAAAGACGCCGCGGCGTACGCCTTCAAGGAAGGACAATCCTTCGCTTTCGACCACCTTCCGGACGGCCGGGCGGACGTTCTTGCAATGAATGTGGCGAACGCGGCCCATATATTTCCGCGCCAGTTCCGCCGGGTCGGAGCCGCCGAACCAGGCGTGACCGGTGTCGAGCAGCAGCTTGGTCGCCGGACCCGTGTTCTGCATCAACAGGTCGACCTCTTCGCCGGTCTGGACGATGGTGCCCATGTGGTGATGATAGACCAGGTCGATGCCCTGGCTGGCGCAATATCCGGCGATCGCCTCGAGATCGGCGCCGAACGTCTTCCACTCGTCCGCTGCCAGCACCGGCTTATCCTTGACGAGCGACTTGGAATCGTCCCCATGGATGGCGTTCGAGGTTTCGCAGACGATCGCCACCTTGCAGCCATTGTGCTTCAAAAGGTCGAGATGCGGCTGGATAGCCTTCTTCTCCGCCTCGACATCATGGGTCAGCAGATTGGTCGAGTGCCAGCCCGAGACGAAGACGAGATCATACGAGCCAAGCTTCCGCTTCAGCGCTTCCGGATCGGAAGGCATCTTGTGGCCCTTTTCGATGCCGTCGAAGCCGATTTTCTGACAATCCGAAAGGCAGTCCTCGAGGGTCAGATGCGCCCCGATCGAGTGGTCGTCGTCATTGCTCCAGGCGATCGGGTTGGTTCCGTAGCGGATCATGTGCTTGCTCTCTGTTGTCTTGTCTGCCGGAGGCCGTTGGTTCGTAGTTTTGTTTTGGTGCGCGAAGGAGGCCGCAGTAGGTCAACCAAACCGCTGTGACCGGAGGGCATTTTCGTAATCTTCGCGGGCGGCCTTTACCTGGTCGCGGTCCGAAACCTCCGGGACCGCGACGTCCCACCAGTGCCCACCGGCTTCCGTCGTGATCAGCGGATCGGTATCGATGACGATGACGGTCGTGCGAGCCTCGTCTGCCGTTTCGGCAAGCGCCGCTTCGAGTTCGGGGATCGATCCCACCTTTCGGGTGACCGCGCCCATGGCGGCGGCGTGGGCGGCGAAGTCGATCTGCGGCAGCGCCACGTGATGTGTGTCCTTCAACAGGTTGTTGAAGTTGGCGCCGCCCGTACCCATCTGCAACCTGTTGATGCAGCCATAGCCGGCATTGTCGAGCAGCACGATCGTAAGCTTGGCACCGAGCATGACCGAAGAGGCGATCTCGGAGTTCAGCATCATGTAGCTGCCGTCTCCGACCATGACGATCACGTCACTTTCGGGCTTGGCAAGTTTCACGCCAAGGCCGCCAGCGACCTCATAGCCCATGGTCGAGAAGCCATATTCCATATGGTAGCTGCCTGGAGACTCCGCCTGCCAGAGCTTGTGCAGCTCGCCGGGCAGCCCGCCGGCGGCGCAGACCAGTGTCGTTTGCCTCCCGCCACGGGCGCGTTGCACGGCGCCGATGACCTGCGCATCGGAGGGAAGCGCCGCATTGGTGGTGGCCGTCGCCCTGTCGGCTGCAGCAAGCCACTCGGCCTTTCCGGCCCTCGCCTTCTCTGTCCAGGCGCTGTCGGCGCTGTAGCTGCCGAGCCCGCCCGAGATGCGGTTGAGGCCGGCCCGCGCATCGGCGATCAAAGGCTGTCCATCGTGCTTGCCGGCGTCGAAGGGCTGGACGTTGAGTCCGATGATCTTCACCGCTTCATTCTTGAAAAGCGCCCAGGAGCCGGTAGTGAAATCCTGCAACCGCGAGCCGACGGCGAGCACCACGTCCGCCTCTTCCGCCAAGGCGTTGGAGGCACAGGTACCGGTGACGCCGACCGAACCCATGTTCAGCGGATGCGCGTGCGGCAGGGCGGACTTGCCGGCCTGCGTCTCGAGGACCGGAATGCCGTGTTTTTCGGCGAACTCGGCAAGGTCGGCGCTCGCTTCCGAATAGAGCACGCCTCCGCCTGCGATGATGATCGGCTTCCTGGCAACCTTCAGCGTCTCGATCGCCGCGGCCAGTTCGTCGAGATCGGGCTCGACGCGGCGCGGTACCCAGACTTTTTCGTCGAAGAACGATTCCGGGTAGTCATAGGCTTCCGCCTGAACGTCCTGGCAGAGCGAAAGCGTCACCGGGCCGCAATCGGCCGGGTCTGTAAGCACCTGCATGGCGCGGCGAAGCGCCGGAATGATCTGCTCCGGTCGCGTGATGCGGTCGAAGTAACGCGAGACCGGGCGGAAGCAGTCGTTCGCCGAGATCGTCCCGTCGCCAAAACTCTCTACCTGCTGCAAGACCGGGTCCGGCCGGCGATTGGCGAAGATGTCGCCGGGCAGGAGGAGCACCGGCAGCCGGTTGACGTGTGCGAGCGCGGCCGACGTCACCATATTCAGGGCGCCCGGGCCGATGGACGTCGTGCATGCCATGAAGCGGCGGCGGAAGCTCGCTTTGGCGAAGGCGATCGCCGCGTTCGCCATGCCCTGCTCGTTCTGGGCCCGGTAGGTCGGAAGGGTTTCGCGCACGGCATAGAGCGCTTCCCCGACCCCGGCGACGTTACCGTGACCGAAAATCGCGAAGACGCCGCCAAAAATCGGCACGCGCTCGCCCTCGATGATCGTCATCTGCCGGGTCAGGAACCGCGCCACGGCCTGCGACATGGTCAAGCGCACTGTACCCTGGCGCACGGTTTTCTGGGTCATTGTCTCCTCCTCGCGGCCGAATCCGTGCCGCTTCCTATTTGACCACTATAGATCCCTGGTCTCGCCCAGTTGCAGCCAAAGATCCACGAGTGCCTTGAACTTTGCCGCCATGTCGGTGATCGCCTGTTCGTCGGTCATCCCGCCGGAGAGCCAGGCTCTGGCGGCATCGGCGAAGATCGTCCTTCCGACGGCAAATCCCCTGACCGTCTTCGATGTTCTGGCCGCCGCGAACCCATTCTTCAGCACTTCATAGGGTGCTTCCAGGCCGAGGAGCACCACGCCCCGGCAAAGCGGGTCGCGCCGCTCGATCACGGCATCGATGGCTCTCCAGGCTGCGCGGCTTGCCTGGGGCTCGAGCTTCCACCAGTCCGGCTTCAAGCCTGCATCATAGAGTTCCTCGAGCGCTCTCGGTACAGTCCGGTCGTCGAGTGGTCCATGCTTGCCGGCGATGATCTCGATCAGGATCTCGCGTCCGACCTTGCGCGCCGCCTCGAAGGCCGAACGAAGCTTGGCAATCTGGGCGGTCTTGAGTTCGGCCGGATCGTCAGGGTGGTAGAAGGAAAGCACTTTGATGCAATGGTCGACCGGCCACTCGATAAGGCGGCTGCCGAGATCCTGGCTGAATTCGAACTGCAACGGCCGCGAGCCCGGTAGCTCGACGGGCTTTCCGATCCAGAAATCGCGATAGGCGCCGGCAGCATAAAGCGCATCGCGTCCGTATTTGTCGTCGATGAGCATCCCGAAGCCGGAGCGGCCGGCGGCCACCTCCGCCGCCGCCTTGACGGCGAGGACCTTGAAGGCCGGTATGCGCGAGAGCAGTTCCGGATTTCCCTCGGCAATGTCTTCGAGCTGGCTGCGGTGATCGACGGCAAGCGCCATCAGCAGCGGTATCTCGCGCCTGCGCGTCGTTGCCCAATGCACGTGGTTGATCGCCTCGTCCTTGCGAAGCGCCTTCACCTTGCTGCCGTGCTCGAGGAAGTACTGCAGCTCGGTCCAGGTCGGGATTTCAGGCGCGCAGAGCAGGCGGGAAACCGCGAAGGCGCCGCAGGCATTCGCCCAGGTCGCGCAGGTCGCATGCGGCTCGCCCCTCAGCCAGCCGCGCAGGAAACCGGACATGAAAGCATCGCCGGCGCCAAGGACGTTGTAAACCTCGATTGGGAAGCCCTTGCCGACGATACCGTCTTCGAGGTCGTCCGAGATCGGTCCGTCATAGACGATGCAGCCCATCGGTCCGCGTTTGAGCACGATCGTGGCCTTGGAAAGCGAGCGGATGGACTTGAGCGCCGCGAGCAGATCGTTTTCGCCTGATGCGATCAGCACTTCTTCCTCGGTGCCGACGATCAGGTCGCAATCGCCAAGGACGGTTCGCAGATGTGCGGAGACGCGGTCGGAGGCTATATAACGGCTCTCGCCCGCATCGTGGCCCGCAAGGCCCCAGAGATTAGGGCGGTAGTCGATGTCGAAGACGATCCTGGAACCGTTTTCCTTGGCAATCCTGATCGCCTTGCGCTGGGCTGCGTCCGTATTGGGCTTCGAGAAATGCGTGCCGGTAACGAGGATCGCATGCGCGGAGCGAATGAAGTCTTCCGCCACATCATCCTCGCTGAGCGCGTTATCGGCGCAATTGTCGCGGTAAAAGAGCAGCGGGAAGGATTTTTCGTTTTCGACGGAAAGAATCGCAAGCGCGGTCAACCGCTCCGGATCGGTGACGATGCCGCGCGTCTCGACCCCTTCACGCTGAAGCTGCTCGCGAATGAAGCGGCCCATCTGCTCGTTGCCGACGCGGGTCAGCAAGGCGGATCTCAGGCCAAGTCGCGCGGTACCGACCGAGATGTTGCAGGGGCAGCCGCCGACCGACTTGGCAAAGCTCGCCACGTCTTCCAGCCGCGTGCCGATCTGCTGCCCGTAAAGATCGACCGAGGCTCTGCCGATCGTGATGATGTCGAGAGGCCTGGTTCCCTCTGTTGCAGGAATGTCAGCCGATGGAACTTCAGCCGATGAAATCTGGCTCACTGCATCCTCCCCGTGGACGCCGGGTCGGCGCCGACAATTATACTCATGCCATGGGTCACGGGCATATGAAACATAAATTCCGTTGCCTCGTCAATATGGAATTTACGTTCTATATTACTCACTCCCCCTCGGCGATACGGCGCCGTTTCTCGGCAATCGCGACGGTTAGCGCCATGGCGAAGGCCATGCTGGCCGAGAGCGAACGGAAGCCGGCGTGATCGGCCTCGACGAGTTCGAACCAGACCTTGGAGGATTCGGCGAGCGGCGAGAAGGCGGAGTCGGTCAGCGACACCACGGGCACTTTGCGGTTGGCGAGCAGGCGCGCCTGGTTGGCGCTTTCGCTTGCGTAAGGCGAGAAACTCACCGCGAAGGCGGCATCTTCCCTGTTGGCCATCGCCAGCATGTCGTCGTCGATCCCGGCAGCCGTACCGACATGCTGATATTTCACCTTCAGCTTGCCGAAGGCATAGGCCATGTAGCTGGAGATCGGGTAGGAGCGCCGCTTGGCGATCAGATAGATGGTATTCGCCTTGGCGAGTATATCGACGGCGCGCTCGAAGGAATGGGGGTCGACCGACGTTGCGATGTTTTCAAGCGAGCGATGAGCAGCCGCAACGAAGCCGTTGAAGATCGATCCGCTCTCGAGATTGTTGTGATCGTTCTGGCGCAGCGCCTTCAGCCGCTCCTCGTAGCCGGGCGTGCGTTCGCGCAACCTTGCGCGAAAAATCTGCTGCAGGCTTGAAAACCCTTCGAAGCCGAAATGCTGGGCGAAACGCACCAAAGTCGAGGGCTGGACGTCGGCCGAAGTCGCAATGCTTGCCGCGGTGCCGAAGGCGATCTCGTCCGGATTGTCGAGCGAATAGGCCGCCACCTGCTTCAGCCGTTTCGGCAGTTGCGCCTTGCGCTCGAGAATGACCGCCTTCAGTGTCTCGAAATCCTGCGGGACATCGTTGGTCGTCTCGGGCATGGGCATGGTTCGCGGACTCCGGGCTGCTTGCGATTGACCGACTCTAATGGATTAGCCTATCTCGGGATAGAATGGATATTCCATTTTGATACCTTATCCATGTTGAACGCGGGAGAAGGGCCCAACGGCCACGCCATTCACCCGATCTCCACCCAGGCGTTCGTCCGGGCGGAGTGGTAGGTCGCGGAGAGGACCTTCTGGACCTCATAACCCTCGCGGAAATCGGTAGACGTCCTGACGCCATTCGCGATCGCTTCCAGGAATTCGTGGACCTCGATCGCCTTCAGATCGTTGAAGCCGATCTGGTGGCCCGGAGCGACGCAGAACGCCCCGTAGGGCGGATGTTCCGGACCCGCCCAGATGGTGCGGAAGCCGCGGCTCCTTATATCGTCGCCCGCATAATAGATCTTGATTTCGTTCAGCCGTTCCTGCGTGAAGACGATGCTGCCTTTTGACCCGTAAATTTCGAAGTCGTGCTGCATCTTGCGGCCGGTCGCGATCCAGTTGGCTTCGAAGCTCCCGCTTGCGCCGCTCTCGAATCGAACAAAAGCCCGCGTTACGTCGTCGACTTCGACGGCGCGGGTCTCTGTTGCGCCGCGAGCGAGCGGGCGTTCCGCAACGTGGATTACGGAGTCGGCCAGCACGGACCTAACGGGCCCGACGAGATGGCGCATGCAGGCGATCATATGGCTGCCGATGTCGGCAAGAGCCCCGCCGCCGCTGCGCGGATCGAGCCGCCAGCCCCAGGGAACGGTCCGATCCGCCATGAAGTCCTCCGCGTGAACGCCGCGAAACGACCGTATCTCGCCGATCTCGCCGCTTTCGATGATGTCCCTGGCGAGAAAAATGAGCGGGTTCTTGAGATAGTTGAAGCCGAGCTGGGTGACGACCCCTGCCTTTTCGGCCGCCGCAACCATCTCGGCGCAGACGGCGACCGTCGGGGCCAGCGGCTTTTCGCAATAGACGTGCTTACCATGGGCAATCGCGGCGAGCGCCATCTCCTTGTGCAGGAGGTTCGGCGTGGTGATATCGATGACGTCGATCTCCGGGTCGATCAGAAGGTCGCGCCAGTCGGTGGTCGCCTTGCGGAAGCCGAGCCGTCCCCTGGCCGCCTCCGCGCCCTCCACAGTCACGTCCGCGACGGATACGAGGTCCAGCTCGAAAGGCAGGTCGAAGACCCGCGCTGCAATCGTGAAGCCGAGAGCATGGGCCTTGCCCATGAAGCCCGTGCCGATCAGGCCGATGCCCAGCCTGCGCCTGCCGCTCATGTCGTTTCTCCCGGGTCAGGCCCTCATTCGCGTTCGGTGGAAATGAAATGAACTGTGCGAACAATGTCAATATGGAATATTTGTTCGAAAACATTTCTCTTTCTTGGAGGGGAACAGGAGGAAACCGCTATGTTTCAGGAAAGAATGTGTTAACGCAATTTTACCATGTTCCGTTGAAACATCGCTGCTGACGGGGGCGCACGAATCATTTTCATATGGCGGGGCCAAACCAGGGTGATGAGCATGTGCCGTTGGGCAGCCTATCGCGGAGAGCCGCTCTATCTCGAAGAACTCGTGACGTCGCCCAAGCATTCCCTGATCGAACAGTCCCATTGCGCCGTCCGGGCTAAGACGGCGACCAATGGCGATGGCTTTGGGATTGCCTGGTACGGCGACCGGCCTGAGCCGGGTCGCTATCGCGATATCTTGCCGGCCTGGTCGGATTGCAATCTGAAGAGCATCGCGAGGCAGATTCGATCCCCGCTGTTCCTCGCCCATGTTCGCGCGGCGACCGGCGGCGGTACACGCCGCGACAATTGCCATCCCTTCGTCTTCGGCCGCTGGTCCTTCATGCACAATGGTCAGGTCGGAGATTTCGAGTATTTGCGGCGGCCGATGGAGACCATGCTCGGCAACGAGCTCTATCAGGCGCGCACCGGCACGACGGATTCGGAACTGCTTTTCCTGCTCGCCTTGCAGTTCGGCCTCGAGCGCGATCCCCTCGGGGCCGTCGCCGAGGCGCTCGCCTTCGTCGAGCGGCTTGCCGAACGCCTGGAGCGACCGGCACTCGTGCGCTTCACGGCGGCTTTTTCCGACGGCCGCGACCTTTACGCGGTTCGATATGCCACCGACTGGAAGGCGCCTACACTCTATGCCGGGCCGATGGGGCCCGCCGGTGGATATTGCCTCGTCTCCGAGCCGCTCAACGATGATGACGATGCCTGGCTGGAGATTCCGGACGGCAGCGCGATCGTGGTCGGCGAAAACGGAGTCGACGTTCGTCTCTTCAGGACCGGCGACGTTCCGCCGCGGCCGGTCCTGGTCATTCCGGAAGAGGTTGAGGCGTAACCGATCGTTGGTGTCGCGCTACTGGGCGGAGAGCTTCTTCTCGATCAGAGCCGCCAGCTTCTCCGCCACGTCATCCTTGCCCATTTCTGGCCAGTCCTCCGTTCCGTCGCGGCCGATCAGCTTCACGCGGTTGCGGTCGCCGCCCATGATGCCGGTTTCGGGCGAGACGTCGTTGGCAAGAATGTAGTCGGCACCCTTCTTCTCAAGTTTGGCGCGGCCGTTCTCGCTGACGTTCTCGGTTTCCGCGGCAAAGCCGATCACGAGCCTGGGCCGAGATGCGTGGTGGCCCACGGTCTTCAGGATGTCGGGATTTTCCGCAAGCCGAAGTGAAGGCGGGGCCTCGCCCGGCCGCTTCTTGATCTTGTTGCCGGCTGTGGATGCGACGCGCCAGTCGGCCACCGCTGCCACCATGACGGCCACATCGGCGGGCAGAGCAGACAGCACGGCATCGCGCATCTCCTCGGCGCGCTCGATCCGCACGACGCGCACGCCGGCGGGATCCGCGATGGTCACCGGCCCCGAAATCAGCGTGACATCCGCACCGAGCCGCGCAAGTGCCGCTGCGATCGCGTGGCCCTGCTTTCCCGACGAGCGGTTGGCGATGTAGCGAACCGGATCGATCGGCTCGTGCGTCGGGCCGGAAGTGACGATCGCCTTACGGCCGGAGAGCGGCCCCGATCCGCCGATCCTCGTCTCGCCAAGCATTCCCTCTACCGCCGCGACGATCTCCAGAGGGTCGGCCATGCGGCCTTCACCTGCCTCTCCGCTTTCAGCCATTTCACCTGTGCCGGGTCCGATAAAGCGGACGCCGTCGCCGGCAAGCGTCGCGCGGTTGCGGCGTGTGGCCGGATGCATCCACATCTTCGGGTTCATGGCCGGAGCGAGCAGCACCGGCCGGTCGGTCGCCAGGAGCACCGTCGAGGCGAGGTCGTCGGCATGGCCATTGGCAATCTTCGCCATGAGGTCAGCCGTTGCCGGCGCCACCACGACGAGATCGCAATGGCGCGCCAGCCGGATATGGCCGACATCCTGTTCGTCCTCGCGCGAAAAAAGCTCCGTAAAGACGTGAGAGGCGGAAAGTGCGCCGACGGTGAGCGGCGTCACGAATCGCTGCGCCGCCGCCGTCATCACCGGACGCACGTCGGCGCCGCGCTCGCGCAGGCGGCGGATCAGGTCGAGGCTTTTATATGCCGCGATGCCGCCGGAGATGATGAGAAGGATACGCTTTCCCGACAGTGTCATTCCGCTTCGGCCTCAGCCGCCTCCGTCCGTTTTCGGCGACCCTACTCGACCGTCTTGCCGCACGCAATTGCGGGCCTAGTTGGTGTGTTGGCCAAAATTTCCAGGCATTGACTTTTTTGAAAATCACGTAACATATTGAGTTACATGAAACGCGATAGTAGACTTTCCATCACCCTGCATGCGCTGCTTCATATGGCGGAGCGTAAAACCATCACCTCGGAAGAGCTGGCGGCCTGCCTGTCCACCAACCCCGTCGTGGTCCGGCGCACGATGGCCGGTCTGCGGGAAGCGGGGCTGGTGCGCTCTGAAAAGGGGCATGGCGGTGGCTGGTCGCTCGCCTGCGACCTCGCAACGGTCAGCCTCGCAGACGTGCATGCCGCTCTCGGGGAGCCTGCCTTTTTTGCGATCGGCAATCGCACCGAGTCCCCCGGCTGCCTGGTGGAACAGGCCGTCAATGCCGCAATGGACGGGGCGCTCCGGGAAGCCGAGCTTCTCCTCCTCCAGCGACTGGGAACGATAAGTCTGGCAGATCTTTCGCGTGATTTTCAGCAACGGATGGCGCTCGGTCGCCAGAAAACGAAGGAGCAAAATCATGTCGGTTGATGCGGCGCCAGTTGATGTAACGATTGTGGGAGGAAGCTATGCGGGTCTTTCCGCGGCATTGCAGCTGGCAAGGGCGAGGCGCTCCGTGGTGGTCGTCGATTCGGGCGCGCGCAGGAACCGCTTCGCCGACACGTCGCATGGGTTCCTCAGCCGCGACGGCGAAGCGCCGGCGGTGATCGCGGCGCACGGGCGGGAGCAGTTGATGGCCTATCCCAATGTGCGATTCGTCGAAGGAATGGCTGACACGGTAAGCCGCGGCGGCGCGAATCTCATCGTCTCGATACAGGGTGAAAAGATCGCCGCGCGGCGGTTGATCCTGGCCACCGGGGTGATCGATGAATTGCCGTCGCTGCCGGGACTTCAGGAACGATGGGGCCGTGCCGTCTTTCATTGCCCCTATTGCCACGGCTACGAGCTCGGGCAGGGGCGAATCGGCGTTCTCGCGACCGGTGAGAACAGTTTTCACCAGGCTATGATGCTGCCGGACTGGGGACCGACCACCTTGTTTGCCAATGATGTATTCGAGCCCGATGCCGCCCAGGCCGCCATGCTCGAGGCACGCGGCGTGGAGATCGAAAGGCAGAAGGTCGTCGCTCTCGACGGGCCGAAGGCGACCTTGGTGCTGGAAGGCGGTCGGACTGTTTCCCTCGAAGGTCTTTTCGTTGCGTCCCGTACCCGCATGGCAAGCGGCCTGCCCGCAGCGCTCGGATGCGCTTTCGAGGAAGGCCCGCTCGGGCCTTTTATACGGACGAATGAGGCAAAGGAGACGAGCGTGGAGGGCGTCTACGCCTGCGGCGATGCGGCGCGCTCGGCGGGCTCGGTCTCCCATGCGGTGGGCGACGGCGTCACGGCAGCCGTGGCTGCCCATAAATCGTTGATTTTCGACGTGCATTGAGGCCGTCTTCCCGGACGGAAAACCCTACACGCTTCTCCTGAAAGTGCTCCGGTCAGCGGGCGCCGGCGGCGGTAAGCAGGCGTTCGATGGCGCGAAAGCCGCGTCTGCTTGCATGGGCGAGGGGCGTCACGCCGTCGCCGTCGGCAAGATCGACATCGGCACCGGCTTCGATCAGCAGCCTGACGATGTCGGTATGTCTGTCGCCGCCATTGCCGAGAATGATCGCTTCGAGGAGTGCCGTCCACCCGAGGCGGTTGACATGATCGACGGCAACGCCGGCCTCGATCAATGTCTTCACCGTTTCCACATGGCCACGCTCGGCGGCCGGAATGAGGGCGGTGCCGCCGTAGCGGTTGGTGCTCTTGAGGTCGGCACCGTGTGCGAGGGTCATCTTCAATATTTCGAGGTGGCCGCGCGCGCCGGAATAGAGATAGGGACTGTCCTCAATCCGGTCCTTGGCATTGACGTCTGCGCCGGCCGCAATAAGCACCCGCGCAGCCTCGATATTGTTCTCATGCGTCGCGATAAGCAGGGCCGTCGCGCCGCTTTCGTCGCGCGCATCGACCTTCGCGCCCCGGTTCAGGAGAGCGCTCACTTCGGGGGCGTTGCCCTGCCTGGCGGCGGACAACAATTCTGTCTCCAGCATGGCGGTCTCCGCGGCTCCCTCTCGGTTCAGCGCTATGATCACGAAAAGGGAGGCGATGATCCGCCACCACCAAGTCCTCGTCCCGTTCATTCTGATGCAGATCGCGGACACGGTCACAGCATCGACCGGCTGAGGCCGCCATCGACGGGAAGCGCAATTCCGGTGATATAGGCGGCTTGGCGGCTTGCGAGAAAGGCGGCGGCAGCACCGAACTCGACAGGCGTCCCATAACGCCCGACCGGAATTTCCACCTGGCTGCGCGCGGCGATGGTTTCGACGCTGACGCCCTCGGCCTCTGCATCCATTCGGTCGAAACTCAGCGTCCGGTCCGTCGCAAGCCGGCCCGGCAACAGCATGTTGACGGTCACGCCTTCGGCTGCGACCTCACCGGCGAGCGTCTTCATCCAGCCGGCAAGTGCGCTGCGCAGCGCGTTGGAGGCCGTCAGTCCGGGGATCGGCTCGCGAATGCTGGTGGAGGCGACGGCGATGATGCGGCCGAAGCCGCGCGCCCGCATCGGCGGAAGCAGCCGGTGGGCGATACGCATCGCGGAAAGCACCATCGCCTCGAATTGAGCCCGCCAGAAATCCGGATCAATGTCGCTGGCATGGGTGGGCGGGGGACCGCCTCCGTTCAGCACCAGAATGTCGATCGGACCGAAGGCGGAGGCGAGCCGGTCAAGGAACGGATCGATGGCCTCGGACCCGGCCAGATCGAGCGCAAAGCCGAGGGCATCCGGACTGATTTCCGCCGCGGCCCTGCCTGCGGTCTCTTCGTTCCGGCCGGTCAAGGCGACCGCAACGCCTTCGGCCGCAAGCGCTTCGGCGATACCGCGCCCAAGCCCCTTGCTGCCGCCCAGAACAAGCGCTTTTTTGCCTTCGATGCCGAGATCCATGGTTCATTCCTCCTGCTTCGACAGCTTTCTCACCCCAGCGGGGGATGGTTCGGAGCCTCAGGCGAGCGGCATTCTATCAACCGTCACGCAAGCTGCCAGGCGATGTAGGTGAGCGTGGCCGCGATCACCCACAATGCAATGCGGCCGGAGCGCGTGTGCCGCGCTTCGGCTCTGCCGATCGCTTCCGAGGTATCCGCATCGAAGCGCAAGCCCTTTTCGCTCATCGCCATGACGTCTGCGGAGAAGCGTTCCGTCCTGGCCGCGATTTCCGGAAGCGCCTCGGCGACCCGGAGCGCCGCATGCATGCCATCGCGCAGATCCGCGACGATGCGCTTCGGTCCGAGATTGTCCCGTATCCACCTGCCGACGACCGGCTCGGAGGCCTTCCACATGTTGAAGCGCGGGTTGAGCGTTCGGGCGACACCCTCGACGACGACCATGGTCTTCTGCAGCATCACCAGTTCGGGACGCGTCTGCATGTCGAAAAGCTCGGTGACCTCGAAAAGCAGCGTCAGAAGCTTCGCCATGGAGATAGTTTCGGCCGGCTGGCCGTGGATCGGCTCTCCAATGGCGCGGATCGCCTGGGCGAAGCTTGCGGCGTCGTGATGCGAGGGAACGTAACCGGCCTCGAAATGGACGTCCGCGACACGCTGATAATCGCGCATGATGAAGCCGTAGAGGATTTCTGCGAGGAAGCGGCGTTCCTTGCGGCCGAGGCGGCCGACAATCCCCATGTCGACGGCGACGATATGGCCCGCATCGTCGACGAACAGGTTGCCCTGGTGCATGTCCGCGTGGAAGAACCCGTCCCTGAGCGTGTGGCGCAGAAAGGACTGGATGAGCGTTTCTGCAAGGCGGTTCAGGTCGTGACCGGCCCTTTTCAGGCCTTCGATATCCGACATCTTGACGCCGTCGATCCATTCCATCGTCACGACGTCCCGGCCGGTGCGCTCCCAGTCGACCCTGGGCACGCGAAAACCGGAATCCTCCTTGGTGTTCTCGCCGAGTTCGGAAAGCGCGGCGGCCTCGAGCCTCAGGTCCATTTCGACCTTGGTCGTCTGCTCGAGCGTCCTCGTCACCTCGACGGGCCTGAGGCGACGCGTATAGGGCAGGAACCGCTCCTGCATGCGCGAAACCAGGTACATGGCTTCGATGTCGGCGGCGAAACGCTGGCGCACGCCGGGGCGAACGACCTTGACCGCAACCCGTTCGCGTTTGCCGTCGCGCATGATCACGGCGGCGTGAACCTGGGCGATCGATGCGGCTGCAACGGGCTCGGAAAATTCGAGGAACAGTGCATCGACCGGCCGGCCGAGCGACGCTTCGATCGCAGCCCTTGATTCGCTCTGCGGAAAGGTCGCCATGCGGTCCTGCAGCAGCGACAGGTCGGCGGCAAGCTCGGCGCCGACCACATCCGGTCGTGTGGCCAGGAACTGGCCGATCTTGACATAGGAGGGGCCGAGCCGTTCCACCGCGCGGGCAAGCCGGTCGTTGCGCTCCTCGAGGCGCGCCTCGCGGCGGGCCAATAGGCCGGCGAGCTTCTGCACGAAACGTGCGAGCGGGGGCAGGTGTTCGGAGGGGACCGCCGCAAACGCGTTCTCGCGCGCAAGGACCCAGCCGATCCGTATGAGACGGAAATATGCGCCTGGCGTGCTCATGCGTTCAGATTTTCCAGCCGGAATGCAGCGCTGCTATGCCGCCGGTATAGTTGGTGAAGGAGACGCGCGCGAAGCCGGCATCGCGGATCATGGCGGCGAAATCGCGTTGGTTTGGAAACTTGCGGATCGATTCGACCAGATATTGGTAAGGTGCATCGTCACCGGTGATGAGCTTGCCGAATTTCGGGATCGCATTGAAGGACCATGCATCGTAGAAGCGGTCGAGCAGCGGCATCTCGACCTCGGAGAACTCGAGTACGAGCAGCCGCCCGCCGCGCTTCAGCACCCGATAGGCCTCGCGCAGAGCCACTTCGATGCGCGGCACGTTGCGAATACCGAAGGCGATCGTATAGGCGTCGAAGGAATTCGCCGCGAAAGGCAGGTCTTCGGCATTGGCCTCGACGAATTCGAGATTGGCTTCGATGCCCTTCTTGCGCGCCCGCTCGGCACCGACCGAAAGCATCGAGCCGTTGATGTCGAGCACGGTCGCTTGAGCCTTGCGCCCGGAGCGCTCGACAATACGGAAGGCGATGTCGCCGGTGCCGCCGGCGACGTCGAGGACCCGGTAGTCCTCGCGGCCCGGCGGGTTGAGCGCCGCGATCATCGCATCCTTCCAGACGCGGTGCAGCCCGGCCGACATCACGTCGTTCATGATGTCGTAGCGTTTGGCGACCTTGTGGAAGACATCGTTGACGAGCGGCTGCTTCTCGCCCGTGCCGACTTCGCGAAAACCGAAAGAGGTCTCCATTCCGCCACTCGCCGATACGCGCTCGTCCGCCATACGAATACTCCACTTCAACGAATTTTGCCGGCACCATAGCGAAATCGCCCGTCGCACGCTATCTGGGCGAGAAGCGACCGGCGGCCGCATGCAGCGGGATATAGGCCATCGATGTCGCTATGGGAATGGCGAGACGCTCACGCGGGCCAACGCGATGAACAAAGGATTGAAGGAAGTCAGCCGATGCCGGAATTGCCCGAGGTGGAAACGGTCAAGCGCGGACTGGCGCCGACGATGGAGGGAGCACTTCTCGTGCGCGCCGAATTGCGCCGTCCCGATCTGCGCTTTCCCTTTCCCGAGAATTTCGAGGACGCAGTCGCCGGCCGGCGTATCGTCGCGCTCTCGCGCCGCGCCAAATATCTGACGATCGAGCTGGAGGGCGGCGACGTCATCATCGCCCATCTCGGCATGTCCGGCTCGTTCAGGATCGAGTTTGACGGTCCCGGGGAGGGCCGCATCAAGGAGAGCGCCGATCCCGCCGTCCCCGGCGATTTCCACCGTCCGCGCAGCAAGGACGAGAAACACGACCATGTCGTCTTCCATCTCGATGCCTCCTGCGGCCCGGCCCGGGTCATCTATAACGATCCACGCCGCTTCGGCTTCATGGCTCTGGCGCGGCGCGAAGCGCTTGCCGAGCACGTCTTTCTTCGCGGCCTCGGCGAGGAGCCGACCGGCAACGCTCTCGATGCGGCCTATCTCGCCGCCCGGTTCTCCGGCAAAGCGCAGCCGCTGAAAGCCGCTCTTCTCGATCAAAGGACGATCGCCGGCCTCGGCAATATATACGTTTGCGAGGCATTGTGGCGTTCGGGCCTTTCGCCGAAAAGGGCGGCAGGTACGCTCGTCGACAAGCGGGCTCGCCCGAAGCAGGCGCTGGTTCAGCTGACGGATGCGATCCGCGCCGTCATCGCAGATGCGATCGCCGCCGGCGGTTCCTCGCTCAAGGATCACATTCAGGCGGATGGCAGTCTTGGCTATTTCCAGCACAGCTTCTCCGTCTATGACAGAGAAGGCGAGGCTTGCCGCACGTCCGGCTGCCGCGGTACGGTTGAGCGCATCGTTCAGGCAGGGCGTTCGACCTTTTACTGTCCGCACTGCCAGAAATAGCGCGCGGCAAGGCACATTTCGCTCCCGGATCTGCCGGGCGCTCGATTCCGAAAATGCGTGAAGGAGACGGGAATGGGTTACGAGACGTTGCTGGTGGAAACGCGGGGCCGCGTGGGCCTGATTACGCTCAACCGACCCCAGGCGCTCAATGCGCTGAATGCGGCGGTTATGCGCGACCTCCATGAAGCGCTGAACGCCTTCGACGCCGACAAGGGCGTCGGCGCCATCGTTCTTACCGGCTCCGAAAAGGCATTTGCCGCCGGGGCCGACGTCAAGGAGATGCAGGCGCTCGATTTCGTCGAGGGTTATCTCGGCGACTTCCTCGGCGGCTGGGAGCGTGTCGCGGACGCCCGCAAGCCTATGATTGCGGCGGTCTCGGGCTATGCGCTCGGCGGCGGCTGCGAACTCGCCATGATGTGCGACCTCATCATCGCTTCCGAAACGGCGAAGTTCGGACAGCCGGAGATCACGCTTGGCGTTATTCCCGGCATGGGTGGGTCGCAGCGGCTGACCCGCGCCATCGGCAAGGCGAAGGCGATGGACCTCATCCTCACCGGCCGCATGATGGACGCGGCGGAGGCCGAGCGCTCCGGGCTGGTGTCGCGCGTGGTGGCTCCCGACAGGCTCCTGGAGGAGGCGCTCGGCGCCGCCGAAAAGATCGCATCCTTCTCGCTGCCGGCGGCGATGATGGCCAAGGAGGCGGTCAGCCGCTCTCTGGAGCTGACGCTGGCCGAGGGGCTGCGTTTCGAGCGGCGGCTCTTCCAGTCGCTCTTCGCGACGGAGGATCAGAAAGAGGGCATGGGCGCCTTCGTCGCCAAGCGCAAAGCCGAATTCAAAAACAAGTGAGGCACGGGTGGCACGCGGTTTTCTCAAATTCCGCGTTGACGTAGGGGCGGTTTCCCTTTATACGCCGCCCTCAGTTTGGAACGCACTCGTTCGAGGCTTTCCGATAATGCTCCCGAATTGCTTGTATGACAGGTCGCAGTGACCCGGCACGGCGAGGGCGGAGTTCATGTCAGTTTTCGAAGAGAGGCATCAATGGCCAATACAACTTCGGCGAAAAAGGCGACCCGCAAGATCGCACGCCGTACCGCAGTGAACAAGGCCCGTCGTTCGCGTGTTCGTAACTTCGTCCGCAAGGTCGAAGAGGCGATCGCTTCCGGCGATCAGGCAGTCGCAGCCGCCGCCCTGAAGGCAGCGCAGCCGGAGCTGATGCGTGCCGCTACCAAAGGCGTGATGCATTCCAACACGGCGTCGCGTAAGGTTTCGCGCCTGGCGCAGCGTGTGAAAAGCCTTTCGGCCTAACCCGGCTAAGAAAAAGTTCTGTTGATGAAGTGCCCGGCGTTCGCGCCGGGCTTTTCCGATTCGCATTGCGCTTGACGTCAAGTTCGATTCATCCTGCCGCGCTCATGTCAGTCCAGTGACATATTTTTTTTAATAAAATCAGTGGCTTACGAGAGGTTGCGGCAAAAATGTTATCCTGCAACCCAACCGGATTGAGTCCGGAGTGAGTCAAGCCATTTTTTATTTTTTTTCTTTTTCGCCAGCTAAACAAGACCGCAAAAAACAAAACCGTTGATTCAACAGGGATTCTCGAAGGACTCGCGGAGCGGCATGCAAAAGCCAGCACGAGAGTCAACTGTCGGCGCTCATGGACCGATAAAAAACGCGATTGATCTTGCCGGGCGATCCTGCCTAAATGCCTTCCACAGGGGACGCAGATCATATCTGTACGAGGAAAGTTTACGGGTCATTCCAGCGGGATGGCCTTGGGCTTTCTGTCACCTGTGGCGGGGTTAATTCCACGTCGATCAATCAGAAAAGTCGAGACGATAAAACCGGGCGAGCCTTCGCACCGGAGCGAGGACGTTTCGTCTTATGGTTGCCGACCTGGGCGTCGCATTTCGAATGTGTGGGAGTAGGAACGAGGAAGGCGCGAGCTGTCCGCTTTGTACAACGATGCGGTCAGCGGCAACGAGGAAACGGTTTCGCTTGTCTTGAAAAGGGGCGGTTGGAACCGGTAAGGCGAAGCGCTAGGGGACATTCGCTTGAAGCGAAGGCAGCGGATGGGCGCAGCGCGCCGGGACGGGATATGAGGAGCCCGCATCGGTGCGTATCAGAGCGTTCGGCTGACGCGGCATGGCTTTGAGCGGCCGTGGCGGGCGGACATAAAAAATGAGGCCGCCAGAAATGACGGCATCGGATAAAGAAATTGGAAGGCGGCAAAATGCAGATGAATTTGGCGACGGCACCTGAAGGTTTTCAGGCCGGAAGCAATCAGTCTCAGGCGGCGGGGGAAAAACACGACATGCGGCATGACGCACTCTTCGAGCGGGTAAGTGCGCGTTTGAAAGCCCAGGTCGGACCGGATGTCTTCGCGAGTTGGTTTGGGCGCCTCAAGCTTCATTCAGTGTCGAAAAGCGTCGTGCGCCTCTCGGTCCCGACGACCTTTCTGAAGTCCTGGATCAATAATCGTTATCTCGATCTGATCACCTCGCTCGTCCAACAGGAGGACAGCGAGATATTGAAGGTGGAGATCCTGGTGCGCACCGCCACCCGCGGACATCGTCCGGCGGCTCCTGAAGAGACGGTTTCTGCCGCGGTGGAGACGGTGCCCGTCGCTTCTGTTCGCCGTTCTGCGACATCCCCTTCGGTGGCGATCTCTGCCTCGACCGTTGCGGCAGCTCCGGCGAGGCCCCATCAGACGCCGCTTTTCGGGTCGCCGCTTGATCAGCGGTACGGTTTCGATAGTTTCGTAGAGGGTTCCTCCAATCGGGTCGCGCTCGCGGCAGCGCGTACGATTGCCGAGGCCGGCGCCGGCGCCGTGCGCTTCAATCCTCTTTTCATTCATTCGAGCGTTGGCCTCGGTAAGACCCATCTGCTGCAGGCGATCGCGCTGGCGGCGCTCCAGAGTGCCCGGGCGCCGCGCGTCGTTTATCTGACGGCCGAATATTTCATGTGGCGTTTCGCAACGGCAATCCGCGACAATGATGCGCTCTCGTTGAAGGAGTCGCTTCGCAACATCGACCTTCTCATCATCGACGATATGCAGTTTCTACAGGGCAAGTCGATCCAGCACGAGTTCTGCCATCTCCTGAACATGCTGCTCGACTCCGCCAAACAGGTGGTCGTCGCCGCGGATCGCGCGCCGTGGGAATTGGAATCGCTCGACAGCCGCGTTCGCTCGCGCCTTCAGGGAGGTGTCGCGATCGAGATGGAAGGGCCGGACTACGAAATGCGCCTGGAAATGCTGAAGCGCCGCCTCGAAGCGGCGCGCCAGGACGATGCGACACTCGAAATTCCGCTCGAGATCCTGAGCCACGTCGCCCGCAACGTAACGGCCAGCGGCCGCGAGCTGGAGGGAGCTTTCAATCAGCTTCTCTTCCGCCGCTCCTTCGAGCCGCAGCTTTCGATCGAGCGGGTCGATGAACTGCTGGGCCATCTCGTCAATGCCGGCGAACCGCGCCGGGTCCGCATCGAGGACATCCAGCGCGTCGTGGCCAAGCATTACAACGTCTCGCGCCAGGAACTGGTTTCGAACCGCCGCACCCGCGTGATCGTCAAGCCGCGCCAGATAGCCATGTATCTGTCCAAGACGCTGACTCCGCGTTCCTTTCCGGAGATCGGCCGCCGCTTCGGCGGACGCGACCATACGACCGTGCTCCACGCGGTGCGCAAGATCGAAGAGCTGATTTCGGGCGACACCAAGCTCAGCCATGAGATCGAGCTGTTGAAGCGCCTGATCAACGAATAGAGACAGGTAAGTTTCCACTTACAAAAGCCCGGTCCGCCGGGCTTTTTTGTTGAATCGGAGCAGTTCCGGAAAACCGGCACCGTTTCCGCTCGGAGGTGCACGATCTGGCGGGCGCCTCCTGTCCTTATCACAGGCTTTTGAAGGAGGGCTTCAGCAGAAGCCTCGCTGTTTTTTTCGCCCCGCATGTCGGCTATCACTAGCGCCAAGCGTCTTCAAACCAGAGCGGAGGTCTCAATGCTTTACGCCGTACTTTGCTACAATGATGAAAGCGTCACCAGCTCCTGGAGCAAGGAGGAGGATGACAGGGTCATGCGTGATCTCAGCGTCGTCCAACGGAAATATGCCGAGTCGGGCAAGTTGGGGCCGGTTGCGCGCCTGGTGCCGACGACGGCGGCGGCGACGCTGCGCCACAGTGCCGGCGAGACGATCGTCATCGATGGTCCCTTCGCCGAAACCAAGGAACAGTTGCTGGGTTTCTATCTGATCGATTGCGCCTCGCTCGACGAAGCGCTCGACTTCGCGCGCGACCTCAGTAACGCCAATCCGAGCACGGGCTCTTACGAGGTCCGGCCGCTCGCCCTCTATAAACCCGGTGAGTTGCCCTCATGACCGACACAGCCTGGATCGATCTCGCACTGGTTTCCGCACGGCCACAGGCCATGGGTGCGTTGCTGCGATACTTTCGCAGCCTCGACCTGGCGGAGGAGGCGTTCCAGGAAGCCTGCATCCGGGCACTGAAAAACTGGCCGCGTACCGGTCCTCCGCGCGATCCCGCCGCCTGGCTGATCTTCGTCGGCCGCAACAGCGGCATCGACCGGGTGCGCAGGCAGTCGCGCGAGACGGCATTGCCGCCGGAGGAACTGCTCTCCGACCTTGGCGACAGGGAGAGCGAGCTCGCCGATCGCCTCGATGGCGCACACTATCGCGACGATATCCTGCGGCTGCTTTTCGTCTGCAGCAATCCGGCGCTTCCGGCGACCCAGCAGATCGCGCTTGCACTGCGCATCGTATCAGGCCTTTCCGTCAGGCAGATAGCCCGTGCCTTTCTTGTCGGCGAGGCGGCGATGGAGCAGCGCATCACCCGCGCCAAGGCGCGTGTTGCGGCCGCCGGCATCCCTTTCGAAACGCCCGATGCCGCCGACCGGGCGGAGCGCCTCGCTGCAGTCGCGACGATGATCTATCTTGTCTTCAACGAGGGCTACTCGGCGATGAACGGCCCCGAGGGTGTCTCCGCAGATCTCTGCGACGAGGCGATCCGCCTGTCCCGGCTGCTTCTTCGGCTGTTTCCGGCCGAGCCGGAGATCATGGGGCTGGCGGCGCTTCTGCTCCTCCAGCATTCGCGCGCCCGCGCTCGGTTCGATGCCGCTGGCGCCGTGGTCCTGCTCGAAGATCAGGATCGGCAGCTCTGGAACCGGCCGATGATCACCGAGGCGCTGGCGATGATCGACAAAGCGATGCGCCACCGGCGTCCCGGTCCCTATCAGATCCAGGCCGCAATCGCTGCCCTGCACGCCCGCGCCTCACGGCCGGAGGAAACGGATTGGGAGGAAATAGACCTCCTTTACCAGGCGCTCGAACGCCTGCAGCCCTCACCCGTCGTGACCCTCAATCGCGCCGTCGCGGTTTCGAAACGCGAGGGGCCCGAGGCCGCGCTGGCGATGATTGAGCCTTTGGGCGAGCGGCTGTCCGGCTACTTCTATTATCATGGGCTGCGCGGCGGCCTCCTGAAGCAGCTTGGCCTTGCATGCGAGGCGCGCAAAGCTTTCAACCAGGCAATCGCACTCGCCACCAACGCGGCCGAAGCGGCCTATATCCGGACCCAGCTCGATCACCTCGCGGCTGCGCCGATGCCGGAACCTTCCTTCTCAAGTGATTGTCCTGGCGCGTAGGCAGGCCTCCGCGATCTCAAGCGCGGGACGCACAAGCCCTTAGGCAGTTCGGCAAGGCCTTCATGATGAGGATTGCCGCGGCCTTTGGCGAGGCGTCGCGCAAATCGGGGCGACGCGTCAATCGGATGGAGTAAGCGGCCGAAGCCGCCTATATCCGCACCCGGCTCGATCCCCCCGGCTGCGCCGATGCCGGTTGCGGAAGAAAAGCGAAAAAATCTTTCGACCCGCTGTCGGCGGCCGGCTTCCTCCTTCGTCCTTGGACTGAGCCAACATGGAGGAACTGAAAATGACTGCAGCGACTGACGCAAAATCCACCAGCGAACGGGAACTGGTTCTCACCCGCCTGATCGATGCCCCGCGGGAGAAGGTCTACCAGGCCTTCACGGAAGCGGCGCTATTGAAGCAGTGGTTCGCCCCTTTGCCGTGGACGATCACGGAAGCGGAACTCGACGTCAGGGCAGGCGGTACCAACCGTTTCGTCATGCGCTCGCCGGAAGGGGAACTCTATCCCAATCAGGGCGTCTACCTGGAAGTCGTGCCGAACGAGAAGATCGTCGTCACCGATGCCTTCACGCAAGCCTGGATACCGTCCGACAAACCGTTCATGACCGCGATCATGACCTTCGAAGATGAAGGCGGCAAGACCCGTTACACGGCGCGTGCGCTTCACTGGAACGTCGAGGATCGCGAAGCGCATGAGAAAATGGGTTTCCACGAGGGCTGGGGCCAATGCGCCGATCAGCTCGCCGCTCTCGTCGCAAAACTCTAGAACTCTAAGAGGAGGATCTGGCCATGACTGTCACCGAACACAGGACTGCGGCCGTAGCGGAGATCAGGAGTGTCATCGGGGACTGGGCCGAGGCGCTGCGCCGGAAGGATGCCGCCCGCGTTCTCGCAAACGGCACACAGGATTGCGTCGTCTTCTCGCTGGCACCGCCCCTGAAGGCTTCGGATGCAGACGCGGGAGGTCTTGATGCGTGGTTTTCCACGTGGAAAGGGCAGCTCGGTTTCATCCTCGAAGACCTCGACATTGCGGTGAGCGGCGACGTCGCCTTCGCCACGGCACTCACGCATCTCTCGGGCGAGAAGCAGGACGGCGAGAAGGCGGCGCTGTGGTATCGTCTGACCCTGGGCCTCAGGCGCACCGACGGGGGCTGGAAGATCGCGCATCAGCACGAATCCGTTCCCTTCTATATGGATGGGAGTTTCAAGGCGGCAATCGATCTCGATCCCCGGTCCGAGGTCGACTGGCAAGCGCCGTCGCGCCCCCCGATGCCCGGGGTCATCGCTTATCTCAACCTGGAGGACGCGGATGCGGCGGCCTCCTTTTACGGCCGGGCTTTCGGCGCAAAAGAGGAGGATCGAAAATATGCGCAGGACGGCAGCCGTCTCATCCATTGCCATCTGACGATCAATGGCGGCGCATTGATGCTGAACGATCCCTTCCCCGAATTCGGCCATCCCTGGAAACCGCCGGAAGGTTTCGTGCTGCATCTCGTCGTCGACGACGCGGATGTCTGGTGGAAACGCGCGGTGGCGGCCGGCGCCGAGGTGACGATGCCGCTGGAGATCGCGTTCTGGGGCGACTATTACGGCCAGCTGCGGGATCCTTTCGGGGTAACCTGGGGGATCGTCGCCCCGGTAACGGGAGGCGATTGACGGGGGAGGGCGGGCACCTCATCCCGCTGCCGCGATCTTCAGCAGGCGAGGTCGGCTACCACGGCATCCAAAATGAGCATGCCGGAGGGCGTGCAGCGCAGCCGCGAATTGCCGATACGTTCTATGAAGCCGTGTTCTATCAGGAATTCTTCCCGGGCCGGGTCCGGATTGCGGCCCGAGAGACTCTGCCACCGGGCCAGATCGACACCTTCGCGCAGTCTCAACCCCATCAGCAAAAGCTCATCGGCCTGTGCCTCGAAATCGAGAAACTCCCGTTCGACCATGCCGTCACCATGCTCTTCGACGTTTTGCAGCCAGGCCTCGGGGTTGCGCTCGGTTGCGGTCGCGATCTTGCCCGATCCGACCTGCAGCCGGCCGTGAGCGCCGGGGCCGATGCCCGCATAGTCGCCATAGCGCCAATAGGTGAGGTTGTGCCGGCTCTCGGCGCCCGGCCGGGCATGGTTGGACACCTCATAGGCGGGCATGCCGATGTCGGCGGTGATCTCCTGGGTCGCTTCATAAAGCACCGCCGACTGCTCGCCGTCCGGAACGATGAGCTTGCCTGCCTTGTGCAGACCGTAAAACGGAGTGCCTTCCTCGATGGTCAATTGGTAGAGAGACAGATGATCGACGGCGTAGGAGACCGCCTCCTTCAGCTCCCGCTCCCATTCCTCGACGGTCTGGTTGGGCCGCGCATAGATCAGGTCGAAGGACATACGCGGAAAGATCTCGCGCGCGAGCCGTATCGCCTTGAGGGCATCCTCGACATTGTGCAGCCTTCCGAGGAATTTCAGGTCGCGATCGTTCAGCGCCTGGACGCCAAGCGAGACGCGGTTGACGCCGGCGGCCCGATAGCCGCGAAAGCGCGTCGCCTCGACGCTTGAGGGGTTGGCCTCCATGGTAATCTCGATGCCGTCAGGCACATGCCAGTGCCTGGCTATGCCATCGAGGATCGCCTCCACCGTCTGAGGGTCCATCAGCGACGGAGTGCCCCCGCCCATGAAAATGCTGGTGACGGTTCTGGGCCCGGAAAGATCGCGCACTGCCGCCATTTCCTTCAGGAAGGCGGCGACGAAACGGGGCTGCTCCACCGGCGTGTGGCGGACGTGGCTGTTGAAATCGCAATAGGGGCATTTCGCCGCGCAGAACGGCCAGTGCACATAGACCCCGAAACCGGGGTCCATTCCGTCACCGATCGCTGAAAGCGGGGCTATCTGCATTGTCTCGTTTCTCAGGCGCCGAGGCAGGTTTCGGCGAACAGCTTGAAAGCGCGGGCGCGGTGCGACAAAGCCTCTGGATCGCCCGGCTTCCATCCATGCTTCTCTTCCGCGCGCATTTCACCGAATGTTGTGTTGTAACCCTTGGGTTGGAAGACCGGATCGTAGCCGAAGCCGCTCGTGCCGCGTGGCGGCCAGACGACAGTGCCCTCCACCTCGCCGCGAAAGAGTTCGACATGTCCATCCGGCCAGGCGAGGCAGAGAACGGAGACAAAGCGCGCCGTCCGGCTCTCGGGCATAACGGCGCCCTTGTCGCGGAGCGCCTCTTCGACCTTCTCCATGGCCATCTGGAAGTCGCGGCTGCCATCTTCGCGCTCCGCCCAGTTGGCGGTGTAGACGCCGGGTGCGCCGCCGAGCGCATCGATCACGAGGCCGGAATCGTCGGAAAGCGCCGGCAGCCCGGAGGCCTTGGCCGAGGCGAGCGCCTTGATCGCCGCGTTCTCCTCGAAGGTCGTTCCGGTCTCCTCCGGCACGATGAAATTCAGGTCTGCTGCCGATTTAGCCTCGAAGCCGAGCGGCCCGATGAGATCGCGGATCTCGCGGATCTTGCCGGCATTATGGCTTGCGACCACCAGCGTCTTGTCACTCAGTCTGCGCATTACATCCGTTCCGTTCAGGTATGGCCGAATTCAGTCCTTGGCCCAGAGGCCGGCTTCCGCGCATTCGAGGCTGTTTCCAGCCGGATCGCGGAAATAGAAGGAGCGGGCACCGTTCGGCCAACAGATATCAGCCTCGATCTCGACGCCGGCTGCTTCCAGCTTCGTCTTCCAGGCGTCCAGCGCCTCAGCGGCGACGCGGAAGCACATATGGCCGTTCCCCTTCGCACCATGCGGGGGCACCGGAAGTGCGTTCGGCCCCGGCGGCTTCACCGTTTCTTCGGGGTTGAAGATCAGCAGCACGCCTTCACCGCAGCGGAAAAAGACGTGCCGGTTGCCGGCGCGCGTAATCTTTTCGAGACCGAGGACCATGCCGTAGAAGGCCTCCGCCCGGTCGATATCTTCGGCATAAAGCGCAGTCTCAAATATACCTTCGAACGTCGGCACGAGATCGTCCTCTAAAACCCGTGCTGGATCAGCCGGCGATCGCCAGCTTTTGCATTTCGATGAGCTCGGCGATTCCGTTCTTGGCGAGCAGCATCAGACTTGCGAATTCTTCCTCGCTGAAGGGTTTGCCTTCCGCAGTTCCCTGGATTTCGACGAGGCCGCCGCTGCCCGTCATGACGAAGTTGGCATCCGTCTCCGCAGCCGAGTCCTCCAGATAGTCGAGGTCCACCACCGGCTGGCTGGCGAAAATGCCGCAGGAAATGGCGGCAACATGGTCCTTCAAGACCTTCTCCAGCTTGACCATGTTGCGGGCCTCCATCCACTTCAGACAGTCGTGGAGGGCAATCCAGGCACCGGTAATCGATGCCGTGCGCGTACCGCCATCGGCCTGGATCACGTCACAATCCACCGAGATCTGGCGCTCGCCGAGCGCCGGCAGGTCGACGACCGCTCTGAGAGACCGCCCGATCAACCGCTGGATTTCCTGCGTACGGCCGCTCTGCTTGCCGGCTGAGGCCTCACGCCTCATGCGCTCGCCGGTCGCACGCGGCAGCATGCCGTATTCCGCAGTGACCCAGCCTTTGCCGCCGTTGCGGAGCCATCCCGGAACTTTGTCCTCCAGGCTTGCAGTGCAGAGCACGTGCGTATCGCCGAAACGTACCAGGCAGGATCCTTCCGCATGCTTGGAGAAATTGCGCTCGAACGAGACCTTGCGCATTTGGTCGGTTTTTCTGCCGGATGGCCGCATCGTCAACTCCTGTCGATCCCTGCTGAGCCTTCTAGAGCCTTTCCTGTCCAAATGGAAACAATTCTGTTGCTCAAGCGAAGTGGAATGTCTGCCTTGTCGGCGCGCGCCGTAGCCCAAGCATCTCCTCGGCGTTTTTCCCTTTTGCCAATCCGCCTGTGGATCACTATATTCCTTCCTGACACCGAACATTGATCACGGAGTGACATGGTACTGCGCAACCCTGACAAGAAGGGGATCGCATCGGCGCTGGATGAGCGCTCCGGCGAGATCTTCCGCCGTATTGTCGAGAGCTATCTGGAAAGCGGAGAGCCGCTCGGCTCGCGCAATCTTTCGCGGCTTTTGCCGATATCGCTGTCGCCTGCCTCGGTGCGCAACGTCATGAGCGACCTCGAGGATCTGGGCCTTATCTATTCGCCCCATGTCAGCGCCGGCCGGCTCCCGACGCAGACGGGCCTGCGTTTTTTCGTCGATGCCTTTATGCAGGTGGGCAATCTTTCGCCCGAAGAGCGCGCCTCCATCGAAAGGCAGGTGGGACCGGGAAATAGGGACCATTCGGTCGAGAACCTTCTTACCGAGGCGAGCCAGATGCTGTCGGGCATGTCGCGCGGCGCCGGTCTCGTCATCACCACCAAGAGCGATCCCGTCCTCAAGCATGTCGAGTTTATCCGGCTGGCGCCGACAAAGGCGCTTGCGGTGCTCGTCGGCGAACACGATCAGGTGGAGAACCGCATCATCGAGCTGCCGGCTGGGATCACGAGCGCGCAGCTCACCGAAGCGGCCAATTTCGTCAACGCCCATCTTGCCGGGCAGACGATTCCCGAACTGCGGACGCAGCTGGAAAAGGTGAAGGAGACCGTTCGCGGCGAACTCGATGCCCTCTCGCAGGATCTGGTCGAGCGCGGGCTGGCGATCTGGTCCGGAAGCGAGGGCGACGGCCAGCCGGCGCGACTGATCGTGCGGGGCCGCGCCAATCTGCTCGAAGGACTGGAAGGGACTGAGGATATCGAGCGGCTGCGCATGCTCTTCGATGACCTCGAAAAGAAGGACAGCCTGATCGAGATACTCAACCTTGCCGAGAGCGGCCCGGGCGTGCGTATCTTCATAGGCTCGGAAAACAAGCTGTTTTCGCTCTCCGGATCCTCTCTGATCGTCGCGCCCTATCGCGACAGCGACGACCGCATTGTGGGCGCGGTCGGGGTTATCGGACCTACCCGGCTCAACTATTCCCGCATCGTTCCGATGGTGGATTACACCGCGCAGCTCATGTCGAGGATGTCGCGCTGACGAATCCTTTTGGCCGATAACTCAATCGACCCTTGATTTTTCGGGCTCAAACATCGATATCGGGCTTCAAATCCAGGCAACAGAACGTTCAAGCAAAGCGACTTCCGCTGGTTTGATGATGCCGAAGACAGCAAAAGACAGAAATTTCGGAGAACGTCATGACCGACGAAACGAACAAGAACGGACCCGAGGCCGCGGCACCTGAAGAATTCGATGCAGCCGCGCAGCCGGAAACCGCGGAAGAGCCGGAGGCGGACGTTTCCGCCGCCGCGCCGGATCCTCTTGAGCTCGCAAAGGCGGAGAATGCGGAGTTGCGTGACAAATACCTGCGCCTTGCCGCAGAAATGGACAATCTTCGCCGGCGCACCGAACGTGACGTGAAGGACGCGAAGTCCTATTCAGTCGCGGGCTTCGCGCGCGATATGTTGGCCGTTTCGGATAACCTTCGCCGTGCGCTTGACGCTATTCCGGCGGATGCCCGAGAGGCGGGCGATGCCGGCTTGAAGGCACTCATCGAGGGTGTCGAGATGACGGAGCGGTCGATGCTTGCCGCGCTTGAGCGTCATGGCGTGAAGCAGCTGGACCCCACGGGCCAGAAGTTCGACCCGAACTTCCATCAGGCCATGTTCGAAGTTCCGAACCCCGAGGTTCCGAACAACACGGTCGTGCAGGTCGTCCAGGCCGGATACACCATTGGCGAACGCGTTCTGCGCCCGGCAATGGTCGGCGTCGCCAAGGGCGGTCCAAAGGCGGCTTCCTCCGAAGGCGAAACGCCCCCTGCCTAACGGCGGGAAGAAGTCTTCAAGAATGCGAGGCTCGCCGCGTCGGCGCCCTCCTTCGGCTGGTCAGTCCTCGGGTCAAGCTCGGCGCTAAACCCGAGGAGAGGGCCAATTGCCTTGCGGGTCGATTGCTTCCGCCTTTGCTCAGGCAGCGTGTGAGGTCGTGTCGTCGCCAAGCAGGGTGTAGATCGCGCTTGCCGAGTCGCTCGCTCGGATACGCGTCACCATGTCATGATCGCGCAGCACGCGCGCGATCCGCGACAGCGCCTTCAGGTGATCGGCGCCGGCACCTTCCGGCGCCAGCAGCAGAAAGACGAGGTCGACCGGCTGGTCGTCCAATGCCTCGAAATCGACCGGCGTATCGAGGCGCGCAAAGATGCCGACGATCGACGGAAGATTGCTGAGCTTCCCGTGCGGGATGGCGATACCGTTACCCACACCGGTCGAACCGAGCCGCTCCCGCTGCAGAATGACGTCGAAGATCTCCCTCTCCGGAAGACCGGTGAGCTTCGATGCTTTTGCCGCCAGTTCCTGGAGGAGTTGCTTCTTCGAGTTGGCCCTCATGGCCGGGATGATCGCATTTTGATGCAGCAAGCCTGCCAATGCCATTCTTTTATCCTCGTTCGCCGGTTAGAGCCTGGCGATCTCATCACAAATGCGCCGTGATGGCTCTACCCATCTTTGTCTCGGCGGACCGAATGCACAGAAAAGTCGAGCTTTTCCGCCGTCCCGCTGGTCGGAAAGACGGGGAAAGCCAGTCCGGTCGGCTTCCCCGTCTCCACTCATGCCTTGATATTGGCGGCGTCGATCCAGCCAATATTCCCATCGTTACGCCGATAGACGATGTTCAGGTCGTCCTTGCCGGGGCTGCGGAACATCAGCACCGGTTCATCCGTCATGTCCAGGGCCATAACTGCATTGGCAACGGACATGGTTCTCAACTGTTTCGTAGTTTCGGCGACGATCGTCGGTGCGTAATCGTCGGGAACTTCGTCGTCCTCGAAGGGCACCGAGTCCATCACCCGATAGGCCACTTCGGTGGCATTCTGCCCGTTGCCATTGTGATGGTCCTTGAGTTTGCGCTTGTAGCGCCGAAGCCGTTTCTCGATGCGCTCCGAAGCCGCGTCGAAGGCTGACTGTGGCTCATTCGCCTGGCCGTTTGCCTGCAATACCACGCCCGTATCGAGATGAAGCTTGCAGTCGGCGCTGAAGCGCGACCCGGATTTTTCCACAGTGACCTGGCTCGAATATCCTCCGTCGAAATATTTGGTTACGGCCTGCTCGATCTGCTCGCCGATGCGGACGCGAAACGAATCGCCGATTTCCATATGTTTCCCAGACACGCGCACACTCATGGAGTTTCCTCTCTTGTTCGTGAATTGCGTGTCCAGTCTATTCCAAGCGCTCCCGTCATCCAAGCTTTTCAGCTACGCAAGCGCTGAACGACCGAAATCACGGGCGTGGCGCTGCCTTGCGGAGTCCTGTCGTTGGCAAGCGCGGCGGCCTAATATCCGCTGTGTCGCGGAGAGTCAATTACAAGTCGTGAAATTAACGTTCGCGAGGGCTCGGCGGTTCCGCCTGCGAGCGGGATGCGTGCGGAAAACCGCGCTCATCCGACTCTTGCCAGTGCGCGCTTTTCCCGGCGGCGTTGGACAGAGGAGGGGATATGCATCGCCTCGCGATATTTTGCGACCGTGCGTCTGGCGATGTCTACGCCCGCCTTCTTCAGGATATCGACGATGTCGTCGTCCGATAGCACGGCATCAGCGCTTTCCTGATTGACCATCGTCCGGATTCGATGGCGCACGGACTCGGCCGAGTGGGCATCGCCGTTTTCGGCCGAGCCGATCGACACAGTAAAGAAATATTTCAGCTCGTAGAGCCCGCGCGGGGTCAGCATGTATTTGTTGGACGTCACCCGGCTCACCGTCGATTCATGCATCTTGATCGCATCCGCGACGGTCCTGAGGTTTAGCGGGCGCAGATGGTCGACGCCGTGCATGAGAAAAGCGTCCTGCTGCCGGACGATCTCGCTTGCCACCTTCATGATCGTTCTGGCGCGCTGATCGAGGCTGCGCGTCAGCCAGTTGGCGTTTTGCAGGCATTCATTGAGGAAGATCTGTTCGCCACTGCTCTTTCGGCACGAGCGGGATATCTCTGCGAAATATTCGTGATTGACGAGAACGCGGGGCAGGGCGTCCGGATTGAGCTCCACGAGCCAGCCGCCATCCGGTGCGGTGCGAACCACGGCATCGGGGATGATCGTCTCGAACGAACCGGTTTCGAAGCTGGTGCCAGGTTTCGGATCGAGCTTGCGAATCTCGGCAAACATGTCGATCAGGTCTTCCTCGTCGACCCCGCAGATCTTTTTAAGGCTCGCGAAATCGCGCCTTGCCAGGAGATCGAGGTTGCCCACGAGCGCCTCCATAGCCGGATCGAGGCGATTGCGGGCGCGCAACTGAAGGCCAAGGCATTCCCCAAGGGTGCGCGCAAAGACGCCCGGCGGGTCGAACTGCTGCAGGACGTCGAGTACGCGCGTCACGTCCTCGCTTGCCGAGCCGAGCCGCTCCGCCGTCTCGGCGAGATCGGCGTGCAGATAGCCGGCATCATCGAGCTGATCGATGAGATACTGGGCGATCAGGCGGTCGGAGGCCGATCCAAGAGCAAAGGGAAGCTGCTCGATGAGCGCCTCCCTCAATGTCTTGCGGCTGGCAACGAAATCGTCGAGATCATAACTTTCGCCGTCGCTCGCGCCCGGCATAGACTTCCATTGGCCGAGCAGCTCAGGCGCATCCGCCCGCTGCGGAGTCGTGTCGTCCGGGAAGACGTTGGCGAAGTCGGAGTCGAGGCCATCGCTGAGCCTCTCGCCGGATCTCGACGTGGCGCTGTCGTAAACATCGCCCTCGCCTGCCCCTTCGTCGATTTCGCTGCCGGCCTCCTCCGGCTGAGGTCCTGAATCCCCGCGCTCCGCCGTGCTTGCCTCATCGGACGGCGATTGGACCTCCAGCAGCGGGTTCTTTTCGATCTCTTGCGCGATGAACTGGGTGAGCTCCAGATGATTCATCTGCAGCAGCTGGATCGACTGCATCAGTTGCGGCGTCATGACCAGCGACTGCGACTGTCTTAAATGAAGGCTGGCGGACAAGGCCATGCTGACGCGACGCTCCCGTCAAAATCTTCGAGGCCGCGTCTGTTGGACGTGCGGCGCTTTACTTGGCCCAAAAATTGCTTATTAGACGGGTTTGGTCAAGCGCAGACACCACGGTCCCGCGCGTTTCAGCGGCTGGCGGGCCGATCCTGGGTATGCACGCGCCCGAAGCGCCTTTCGGGCAAGACCCGTCAGAGGCTGAAATTGTCGCCGAGATAGAGCCTGCGTACGTCGGGATTGGTGACGATGTCGTTGGCGCGTCCATGCGTCAGCACTTCGCCGGCATGGATGATATACGCCCGGTCGATCAGGCCGAGTGTCTCGCGCACATTGTGGTCGGTAATGAGCACGCCGATGCCGCGTGAGGTCAAATGGCGCACAAGCGCCTGGATGTCGGCGACGGAGATCGGGTCGACGCCCGCGAAGGGCTCGTCGAGCAGCATGAAGGTTGGGTCGGTCGCGAGTGCACGGGCGATTTCAAGGCGCCGCCGCTCGCCGCCCGAAAGCGCAATCGCCGGTGACGTGCGCAAATGCGTGATCGAAAATTCGCCAAGCAGGTCGTTGAGCTTGCTCTCCCGGCGTTCGACATTGTTGTCGTGAACCTCGAGCACGGCGCGTATGTTCTCCTCGACCGTCAACCCGCGGAAGATCGAAGCCTCTTGCGGAAGATAGCCGACGCCGAGCCGCGCCCGGCGGTACATCGGCATCGTCGTCACATCGTTGCCGTTGATCTCGATCGAGCCCTCGTCAACGGGCACCAGACCGGTGATCATGTAAAAACAGGTCGTTTTGCCCGCACCGTTCGGACCCAGCAGGCCGACAGCTTCGCCACGGCGCACGACGAGCGAGACACCGTTGACGACACGTCGCGAGCGGTAGGACTTCGTCAGGCCGCGGGCTATCAGCGTGCCGTCATAGCGGGTTTTGTCGACCGCGCGGGCAGCTGTGGCTGCCGCCGGCGGCTTTTTGCCCCGTTTGCGTTTGTGGAGGAAAGGAATCTGCACGAGCGGTCTATGTCAGTTCGTCTTGCGGGACTGCGGATCGAGTTGGATCTGTACGCGGCCGCCGCAGGCGTCCAGCTGCGCTTCGCCCGTGTTCATTTGGACGTTCAACTGGCAGCCGACGAAGACGTTTTTGCCTTCCGAAAGCACGACTTTCTCGCCCTTGAGCACGATCGTCTGGTTGGTCAGGTTGACGATGCCGCTTTCGCCCGTCGCCTGCTGTGTACCGGAGCTGAGGAATACCTTGTTATTGACCTCGATCCGGTCGATGTCGGCGTTGCCGCTGGTGACCGAACCGCCGCCCGCCTTGTAGAAGACCGTCATGTTGCCGGCCTGCAGCGTCGTCGTGCCCTGGACGACCTTCACATTGCCGGTAAAAATCGCCTTGCTCTCGGGATCCTTGATCTCCAGCTTGTCGCTCTCGATCTGGATCGGCTGGTCGTTGGAAAGCTGGAGGCCCTGCATGCGGCTGGAGGTTGCCTGCGCGAAAGCGGCGGAAGCAATGAGAGAAGCGCCGAGCCCGGCCACGGCCAGAGCGGCTGAAATCCTAAAAAGAGCGGCAGGTTTGACCGACATGGCTGCAGGGGATCCTGTTCTTGGCGTCCGGTTATTTCGCGGTTTTGCGGATGGCGCTGGGTTCGATGTTGACCCTTACCATACCTTCAAATGTTACAACACGTCCCTTATCCGTCATTCGCAGCTTCTGCGCAATGATCGATCCGCCCGTCATGCTGATGGCAATCGGGTGTTTCGTCTCCATTTCGCCGGCATTGATGTCCAGATAGGCGGATTGGAAATCGGCAATGACGCCATTATTCATGGAAATCGTGAACGGCGCGTTCATATCGAGCGTATTTGCGCCGCGATCGTAAACGCCGCTTTGCGCATCGACCGTCGCGATCAGCGTGTCGTTGACAGGCATCTCCGCATGAATGGTTTCAAGCGTGATGATATTGGGATTGGCAATATCCTGAAGCGCTCGCTGAGCCTTCATCGAATAGCTGATATCCTGCTTGTTGCGGCCGGATATCGCGGGGTTCTGCATGACGATCTTGCCGTTCTCGATCGTTGCCGTCTCGAGCTGCAGCTCTTCGGGCAGAAATGCGCGCACGAAAGAAACGGCTGCGAAGACCAAGGCGATCAGGCCGGCGATCAGCGGAAGGATGACTTTCAGGCGCTTTACGCGCGCCGAATGCCGAGCCGCCGAAGCATAAGCATCGGCAGAACTCGTACCCGATTCGGCAAAGGTTGCGGGGAATCGCGCTTCGTTCAGCATCAAGAGCCTGTCAGTTCCGTCAGACCTCGGTCAGACCGAGGGGATATACATACATCGGCGTAAGCCGTGGTGAATATGGTTGTTTCACTGCCGTCCGGCAATGGCGCGGCGAAACTTTGCGTTGTAAAACACATGTCGCCGCAGAATTCCGCCGGGCACGATCTACTCCAGGCCGCGCCGGACCCCAAGCGGTTTATTGCAGACAGTCAGTTCGTGCATCGGTTCGCGCATATTCTCGATGCAGGGCCGCGGCACTTTGAGCCGCTTGCCCTAAATCGCGTTCGACATAGAGACATGTAGTAGCTTGCCGCGGCTGAGGCAGATAGCATGTTCCGCAGGAAACTGACAGAACACCGCATCAGAAATCGGAGACACCCATGGACGAACTCGCCATAGCCGACCGCCGCAGCCTGCGCAGAAAGCTGAGCTTCTGGCGTTGGGCGGCGGCGGCCGTTCTCTTCGCCGGCGGCCTTGCCCTGTTTGCCTTTTCCGGCTGGGGCGATGTGACGGAGCGCGCCCGCGATCACGTTGCGCGCGTCGCCGTCACAGGTTTGATCCAGGACGACCGGGAACTGGTCGAGCGGCTGGAACGGATTGCCGAGAACCAGTCAGTCAAGGCATTGATCGTGACGATCTCGTCCCCGGGGGGCACGACCTATGGGGGTGAGGTCATATACAAGGCGGTCCGCAAGGTGGCCGCCAAAAAACCGGTGGTCTCGGACGTGCGCACGCTTGCCGCGTCGGCAGGCTACCTGATCGCGCTCGCGGGCGACCGTATCGTCGCCGGCGAGACGTCGATTACCGGTTCGATCGGCGTCATCTTCCAATATCCCCAGGTCAAGACCCTGATGGACAAGCTCGGCGTGTCGCTCGAATCGATAAAGTCGAGGCCCCTCAAGGCCGAGCCCTCGCCGTTCCATCCTCCGAGCGACGAGGCGAGGGCCATGATTCAGGCGATGATCGACGACAGCTACGGATGGTTCGTCGACCTGGTGGCGGAGCGGCGCAAACTGCCGCGGGCGGAAGCGCTCGGCCTTGCGGATGGTCGGATCTTCACCGGCCGGCAGGCACTGGAAGGCAAGCTCGTCGACGAACTCGGCGGCGATGATGAAATCAGGGCTTTCCTGGCCGAAAGGAAGGTCTCGAAGGACCTGCCCGTCCTCGATTGGGAAGCTCCGAGCAGCACGCTGTCTTTCGGCCTCGGCTCGCTCCTGGCCGAAGCCGTCAAGGCGTTGGGATATGAGGCTTTTCCGGCAATGAAGGGCCTCGAAAAGACCGGCCTGGACAAGTTGTTTCTTGACGGTCTTCTTTCGGTTTGGCAGGTTGAAGGGCAATGAGGAAGGCGTGTGTGCTACCCGCGTCACGAGGCCGTAGCTGCAGGCGAGCCTTCCCGTATTCACAAACGCAGACAAAACAAGCAAAAAACCAAGGGGGCGAACGTGATCAAGTCTGAACTGGTGCAGATTGTGGCGGCGCGCAATCCGCATCTCTACCACCGCGATGTCGAGAACATCGTCAATGCGGTACTCGATGAGATCACGGATGCGCTTGCTGCCGGAAACCGCGTGGAGCTACGCGGTTTCGGCGCATTTTCGGTGAAGAACCGCCCTTCGCGGTCCGGTCGCAACCCGCGTACCGGCGATTCCGTCTTCGTCGAAGAGAAGTGGGTGCCCTTCTTCAAAACCGGCAAGGAATTGCGTGAGCGGCTCAATCCGGGCATGAACGGCAACGACAACGGGGAAGACGATTGAGGAGAGTCGCGTAGGAATTCAGGGCCTCCTCGCGGGTGCCGATACCCGCGCCCGTTCGAAAGCACGCCGCTTCGATTGAAACAGGGTGGCCCGCTTTACGTCTTTTTTGCATGCATGTCGTTTGCGCAAGCTGCCCCATCCGGGGGACATGCATTAACTTTCATGGTCGGAGCGGGTGCATGCTCAAGAAACTCATCAACATCGTCGTTTTCGTGCCGCTGGGAGTGCTGCTGATCATATTGAGCGTGGCCAATCGCCAGACGGTAACGCTCGCGCTCAATCCGTTCGAACCGTCCGACAGCCTGCTGTCGGTCTCGGCGCCCTTTTTCGTATTCCTCTTTCTCGCAGTGATTCTGGGGCTCGTCCTCGGCGCCGCGGCAACCTGGTTCACTCAGGCGAAATATCGGCGCCGTGCGCGCAGTGAGGCAAGCGAGGCGGTGAAATGGCATCGCGAGGCGGAAAAGCAGCGCAGCCAGGCGGAGAAGCTGGCGACGCAGGCGAGCCTGCCCGCGCCGCAGGGCTGAGGTTGGCGACGCGCCTCAGCTTGCCGCCTGGGCCTCGCCGCTGACGGCAAGGTTGAAGTCTGCGAAGAATTGCTGGGCGAGCTTGCGCGCCGTAGAATCGACGAGGCGCGAGCCAAGCTGGGCAAGCTTGCCGCCGATCTCCGCCTTGACATCGTAGCGAAGCACCGTTTCGGCGCCCTCGTCCACAAGCGTGACGTCAGCCCCGCCCTTGGCGAAACCGGCTATTCCGCCCTTGCCCTCGCCGGATATGGTGTAGCTCGCGGGGGGATTGAGGTTTGACAGAACGACCATGCCGGTGAAGGAAGCGGAAACAGGGCCGATCTTGATCTTGACCACGGCCGCAAGCTCCGTCGGCGATATCAATTCGAGAGACTGGCAGCCGGGAATGCATCGCTTCAGAATGTCTGCATCGTTCAGGCCACGCCAAACCGCTTCGCGGCCGGCCGCGATACGTTCCTCTCCGCTCATATTCATGCCGGTCCTCCCGTTAACTCTTCCTGACGATCTTCGCAATCGGAAACGGCTTTGCCAAGAGCACCGGCGATGCTATTTGCAGGCTGAGCAAGCCCGCGTCCGGTTCGGATCGGGAGGCAGGGGTCGGGAACGGCTGCGCCGAATGGTTGAGCAACGTCCAAGGATCAGCGCGTGAAGGAAAAAGATCGGCGATCGAAGAACGCCTCCGTGACGGCGGCGAAGAGCCGGGGCGCCGAGGCGCGCGGCGGCCGTCATGAGCAAAGGCTGCCGCCAGCAAAAAGCGCAGGGCCCGCGGCGAGGACCGGATCAAAGACGGGGGCAGGAGGGCCATCGCTGAAACCGGCACCGCGCAAGGCCGAGCGGACCTCCGCCCAGAACAGCGCCCCGTTGCGCCGCCTTGAACTCAGGACCGGGGAGAAGCCTGCCGAGACGGTGCCGCTGATCCTCGCGACCGCCGCCACCGGCGGCTATCACCTGATCGATAGCGGCGATGGCGAGAAGCTCGAGCAATATGGCCCCTATCGCATCGTCCGTCCGGAGGCCCAGGCGCTCTGGCCGAAGGCCCTGTCTGCATCCATCTGGGAAAAAGCCGATGCGGTCTTCACCGGCGATACGGAAGAGGACGGGATGGGTCGCTGGCGGTTCCCGGGGGATGTTCTCGGCGAGACCTGGCCGATGCAGCTCCTGGACACGGATTTCCTCGGCCGGTTCACATCCTTCCGCCATGTCGGCGTCTTTCCGGAACAGCTCGCCCACTGGTCGTGGATGCGGGTCCAGGTTGCCGGCGCCGGCCGGCCCCTGAAGGTTCTCAATCTCTTCGGCTATACCGGCGTTGCTTCGCTCATCGCGGCGAAGGCGGGTGCGGAAGTAACCCATGTCGATGCCTCGAAAAAAGCGATCGGCTGGGCGCGCGAGAACCAGGCAATGGCGCGAGCCGAGAAGCTGCCGATCCGCTGGATCTGCGACGATGCCATGAAATTCATCCAACGGGAGGAGCGGCGCGGCAGCCGCTACGACGTCATCCTCACCGACCCGCCGAAGTTCGGCCGCGGCCCGAACGGCGAGGTTTGGCAACTGTTCGATCATCTCGCGGCGATGCTGGACGTCTGCCGCGAGATCCTGTCACCGGACGCGCGGGGCCTCGTGCTCACCGCCTATTCGATCCGTGCCAGCTTCTATTCGATTCACGAGCTCATGCGGGAGACCATGCGCGGGCGCGGCGGGCGGGTGGAATCGGGCGAACTCATCATTCGCGAGGGCGGTCTCGACGGCGCCAGGCCGGGCCGGGCGCTCTCGACCTCCCTCTTCAGCCGCTGGGTACCGAAATGACCAACGACAGAAGCGACCATGGCACCCCACGCGTAGGGCAGGTGAAGGAGGTCACCAGCCTCACCAACCCGATCATCAAGGATATCCGGGCGCTGGCGCAGAAGAAGCATCGCGACGAGACGCGCTCCTTCATAGCCGAAGGACTGAAGCTCGTCATAGATGCGCTCGATCTCGGCTGGAGGATCAGGACGCTCGTCTATGCCAAGGCGGCGAAGGGCAAGCCTCAGGTCGAGCAGGTGGCGGCGAAAACCGTGGCGAGAGGCGGGCTCGTCCTCGAGGTCAGCGAGAAGGTGATCTCCGCCATTACCCGGCGCGACAATCCGCAAATGGTTATCGGCATCTTCGAGCAGCGCTACCAGCCGCTCAAGGATATCCATCCGCGGGAGGGCGAGACCTATGTCGCGCTCGATCGGGTGCGCGATCCGGGCAATCTCGGCACGATCATTCGCACGGCCGACGCGGCCGGCGCTTCCGGAATCGTTCTTGTCGGCGAGACCACCGATCCCTTTTCGTTGGAGACAGTTCGGGCAACCATGGGTTCGGTCTTCGCCATGCCGCTCGCACGGGCGAATGCGGAGGATTTCCTGCGTTGGCAGCGAGCAGCGGGCGTTCAGGTTGTGGCGACACATCTGGCTGGCTCCGTCGACTATCGGACGATCGACTACAAATCGAAGCCTGTCGTGCTTCTGATGGGTAACGAGCAGGCGGGCCTGCCGGTGGAACTGGCGCGGGAGGCCGGTGCACTCGCGCGCATCCCGCAGTCGGGACGTGCCGACTCGCTCAATCTCGCCATTGCGACCGGTATCATGCTGTTCGAGGCACGGCGCCATCTTCTCTCGCTGGATGAGGGCCGATAATGCAGGAACGAACGCTGTTCTCGCGGCCGCTCCCGATCGCGCTCTTCATCCTGACCGCGCTCGCCGCCGATCAGTTCATAAAATATCTGGTCGAGGCGTTTCTGCCATTCCAGCAGGGCGTGCCGGTCGTGCCGATGCTCGCCCTCTACCGCACCTATAATTACGGTGTCGCCTTCTCGATGCTGTCAGGCATGGAGGGCTGGTTCATCGTCGGCATTCGCCTGGGTGTCGTCACCTTCGTGCTCTGGCTCTGGCGCCGCACGCCGAAAGACCGTTTCTTCGCCCATCTGGGTTACGCCATGATCATTGCCGGCGCGCTCGGCAACCTCGTCGACCGGCTGCTTTTCGGCTATGTCATCGATTATATCCTGTTCTACACGGCGACCTGGTCCTTCGCCGTCTTCAACCTTGCGGACAGCTTCATCACCGTCGGCGCCGGCGCGATCATTCTCGATGAGCTGCTACAAGCGAAAAAGGAACGGTCGCTAAAACTTTAGACGTCGGCTGAAGGCATTCGGAAGGCTCGCCATGGTAGTCCGCGGGCATGAGCGAACGGATGTTTCGAGGGCGTATGAGGGCTGGCGCGGAAACGGCACGGGAGGCCGGCGGGACCGCCGCGCCAGCAGCGCCTACGGTGAAGATCGGCGCCGCGCTCCTTTGGCAGCGCCGGTTTTGGGCTGATCCTTCGGCAGGGGCGCCGGTCGCGCGGCTCGCCTATGCTCTCGCCGGCATCGCTGCGGCAATGCTGCTCCTCGCGGTCGGTGCGAGCGCGGGTCTGCACCTGTTGTCTGCGATCATTGCGGCCGGGGGCATCGCCGGTGCCTTCCTGCTGCTGTCCGGTCGAGACGAAGCGTCCGGGAGCCTTAGGGCCGGCGCCCGCGAAACTGCGCAGGACGCCGCGGCGCCCCTTGCATCCATCCATGACGCCATGGGCGATCTCGTCATCGTCCGCGACCCCGACGGCAAGGTCATGCAGGCCAATGTCGCCTTCCATGAGCTTTGCGGATGCGCCGACGCGCGGGGCCTGACCTGCGCGGAGCTGGGATTGCGCTTCGAGCCGAAGCCGGACCCCTACCGCTACTTCGTGCATATTTGTACGTCCGCAGGCACGCGCCTCTACGATTGGCACGACGTGCTTGTCCGCGACGCGCATGGCCGGCTGATGCGCCATAGCATTGCTCGAGACGTCACGGAGGATATGCTGGCGGCAAGCCAGAGAGAGGAGGCGAGGCAGCGCGCCGAGGAGGCGAGCCGGGCCAAGTCCCGTCTGCTCGCCACCGTCAGTCATGAGATCCGTACGCCGCTTTCCGGCATCCTCGGTATGAGCCGGCTCCTCGCAGAGACGCGGCTGTCGGACGAGCAGAAGAACTATCTCGTCGGCATGCAGCAGTCCGGACACACCCTGGTCCAACTCGTCGAGGACCTGATCGATTTTTCCTCGCTTGCCGCCGGACGGTTCCAGCTGCGCCCGTCGCAGCAGGACCTGCGTCAGACGGTCGAGAACGTGGTCGAGATGCTGTCTCCCCGCGCGCATGAGAAGGGTATCGAGATAGGTGCAACGGTCGCCATCGAGATACCCGAGCGGATGCTGTTCGATGCGGCGCGCCTGCGCCAGGTGCTGTTCAACGTGGTCGGCAACGCGGTGAAATTCACCGAGAAGGGCGGCGTTATCGTCTCTGTCGATATCGAGAATGGCTCGTTGCGCATCCGGGTTGACGATAGCGGACCCGGCATGTCCGCCGACGCGCTCGCACGCGTCTTCGAGGAGTTCGAGCAGGCCGGTGACGAGGCCCAACGTGCGAAGGGAACGGGGCTCGGCCTCGCAATATCCCGGCGGATCATGGAAGCTTTCGGCGGCAGCCTTACCGCCACGAGCGTTTCCGGCAAGGGAAGCCGTTTCGAGATCCGGTTCCCGATGGATGTCGCCGGTCTCTCGACAGTTCCGGTTCGCCGCGGCATTCTGGCGGGTGCGCATGTGCTTGTCATGGCGCCCGAAGGGCCTTCCTCAGCCGCGCTTGCCGCCACGATCGAGACGCTGGGCGCCACGTGCCATAGGGCTTCGACGCTTGCCGTCGCGCGGCGGATCGTCGCCGGCGCGCTCGCCAATCGGCTGCTGCTGACGGATATCATTGTCGATCACCGCCACGCTGGACAGTCTCGCGAGCTCCTTGCTCTCGAGCCGGCGATCGCCGGCCTGGGTTTGCGCAGAACCTATCTCATCAGCCCCGAGGAGCGGGCGGGCCATCCCGTGAGCCGACTCGGGGGCTATGAGGCCTGGCTGATCCGCCCTCTTCGCGAGAAATCGCTGATTGAGGTGCTACTTGGGCGACTCAGGGGAATGGAAAAGCGCGATGCGATCAACGACAACAGACCGGTGCTGCGGGAGGAGCCAGCGGCCGTGAAGGCGGATGTTCGCGCCATCCTGCTTGCAGAGGACGACCCTGTGAACGCGCTCGTCTTGCAGTCGGTTCTCAGCCGGGCCGGCCATGCCGTCGATCACGTCGGCGACTTCATGGCGCTCGAGGCCGCAATCCGCTCGGCCGCGCCGCCCCTGATCGTCACAGACCTCAACATGCCAGGGGGCGATGGTCTCGACATGCTCCGACGTCTTCGCGAAGCGGAGGCCGCTGGCAACAGGCGGCGTGTGCCGGTTCTCGTCCTGACCGCGGACGCGCGCGCCGATATCTATGAGCGCCTTCGAGTTGCGGGAGCGGACGCCGTGCTGGTGAAGCCTGCCGATCCGCAGCGGCTTCTTGCCGAAGTCACCCGCCTCATCCACCCCGCAGCATAGATTTCCACGCTTCCGGCCCCTTACCAGGTCGGGGTTGTATACTGCCCCGGTGTCACTATGTTGTTGCAGAAACGTGGTCTAAGCCCGACAGGAATGACGGCTCGGGATGACACGGTATGACGATCGAACTTCTGGATTCGACGAGCGTGGTTGACACCTCAAATGCTTTTGTACGCAAGACGATTGCCGCTCCGGCGACCGATATTCTTGGGCGGATCGGCAATCTCGAAACGCGCCTCGCCCGGTCGGCAGCCGAAATCGACGCGGCGCAGGCGGTTCGCTACAAGGTCTTCGTAGAGGAGATGAGGGCACAGGTGTCGCCCGACGCCGAGCGACGCAAGCGCGACGTCGACGGTTGGGATGCGATCTGCGATCATCTCCTGGTGCTCGACACTTCAATCGATGGCGATGTGGAGGAGCAGATCGTCGGAACCTACCGCCTGCTTCGCCAGGACGTCGCCGAGCGGGCCAGCGGTTTCTACTCGGCTTCCGAATTCGCGATCGCCGAACTTCTCTCGCGTCACCCGGAGAAGCGCTTCATGGAGCTTGGACGTTCCTGCGTGCTTTTGAAATATCGGACCAGGCGCACGGTCGAATTGCTGTGGCAGGGCAATTGGGCCTATGCCCTGAAGCACGGTATCGATGCGATGTTCGGCTGTGGTTCTTTTCCCGGCGTGATTCCCGAAGAGCACGCGCTCGCGCTCTCGTTCCTTCATCACAACGTGCGGGTCAGGGACGAGTGGACCGTTGCGGCCCGGCCGGAGCTTTACCGGACAATGGACCTTATGCCTTCGGAGGCGATCGATCCGAAGAAGGCGCTGGCCGCGCTCCCCCCGCTCATCAAGGGCTACATGCGGCTCGGCGCAATGGTCGGCGACGGGGCGGTTGTGGATCAGGCGTTCCGCACCACCGACGTCCTGATCGTCCTGCCGATCAGCAATATTTCCGGGCGTTATCTGAACTATTACGGCGCAGACGCCGGGCGCTTCTCCTCGTCTGTATCCTGACTGTCCATCGCTGCGCTTCGAATTTTCATGACGGAAGTATATTGAACCAAAAAGGAGAACATTCGCCGCTCTGCCTGCGAAGGCAGGCTCCGCGAGAAAATCTGGAATTTTCATCACGAACGAATTTGACCAGTCATCAAATATTGGGCCCGCATCCGTTTTCTGGAAGCGGGCTCCTGTTTTTAAGCGCTTGCGCGATCCTGGCGACGCGGTGACAGTCGAAATGCCGGCAGTTTTACGACTTTCCGCCGACCCGCGTCACGTCCCGGCGTTATAGGCCGCTATTGCTGCAAGGTTGACGAGGTCGGAGTCCTTCGCCGACATGGAGGCGATCTGGACCGATTTGTCCAGGCCGACCAGCAACGGACCGATCACGGTCGAGCCGCCAAGTTCCTGGAGCATCTTCGTCGAAATCGATGCCGAGTGGAATGCGGGCATGACAAGCACGTTCGCGGTGCCCGACAGCCGGCAGAAGGGATATTGCTCCATCACCCGCGCGTTGAGTGCCACGTCGGCGGCCATCTCGCCGTCATATTCGAAATCGACCCGGCGCCTGTCGAGGATCTTCACCGCCTCGCGTACCCGCTCCGAGCGTTCGCCGGAAGGATGGCCGAACGTCGAATAGGCGAGCATCGCCACTCGCGGCACGTAGCCGAGCCGCTTTGCGAGGCCGGCTGCCTCCTCGGCGATATCCGCCAGTTCCTCTGAGGTCGGCATGTCGTGCACCGCAGTGTCGGCGACGAGCACCGTGCGGCCGCGGCAGAGCGCAATAGAAACGCCGATCACGCGATGGCCGGGCTTTGGATCGATGCAGCGGCGCACGTCCTCGAGCGCGGTCGAATAGTTGCGCGTGAGGCCCGTCACCATGCCGTCCGCATCGCCGAGCGCCACCATCGAGGCGGCGAAATGGTTGCGGTCGGTATTGATCAGGCGCTGCACGTCGCGGAAGAGATAACCCTTTCGCTGCAGGCGCGAATAGAGAAAGTCAGTATAGGCGCCGACGCGCTTGGACAGGCGCGCATTGACGATCTGGATGCCCGCGCGGTCGAGGTCGATGCCTTCGCGCTCGGCGGTCTCGCGCATCACTTCCTCCCGACCGAGCAGCAGAGCCGTGCCGAGCTGCTGGTTGGCGTAGGCGATAGCCGAGCGCATCATCTGCACTTCCTCGCCTTCGGCGAAGACGATCCGCTTCGGCTGACGCCGGACGCGCTCGACAATGCGCTGCAACGTCGAGGCGATGGGGTCGCGCCGTGCCGAAAGCTGCTCCCCATAGGCCTTGAGGTCCTCGATCGGCTTGCGGGCGACGCCTGTCTCCATAGCCGCCTTTGCAACGGCCATCGGGATCGCCGAAATGAGCCGCGGATCGAAGGGAACGGGAATGATATATTGCGGCCCGAAGCGCGGCCGATTGCCTTGATAGGCGGCGGCGACGTCGTCCGGGACGTCTTCCTTGGCGAGATTGGCAAGCGCTTCCGCCGCAGCGATCTTCATCGCGTCATTGATTGTCGAGGCGCGCACGTCGAGCGCGCCGCGGAAGATATAGGGGAAGCCGAGAACGTTGTTGACCTGGTTCGGATAATCCGAACGGCCGGTCGCGACGATCGCGTCATTACGAATGTCGGCGACCTCTTCCGGCGTGATTTCCGGATCGGGATTGGCCATGGCGAAGATGATCGGCCGCTCGCCCATGGAGCGAACCATGTCGGCAGAAAGCGCTCCCTTCGCGGAGAGGCCGAAGAATACGTCGGCGCCGTCGAGGGCCTCCGCAAGCGTCCGGCGGTCGGTTTCGACCGCATGTGCGGACTTCCATTGGTTCATGCCATCGGTGCGGCCCTTGTAAATCACCCCCTTGGTATCGCAGAGAATGATATTTGCCGGGTTGAAGCCCATCGACTTGATGAGTTCGATGCAGGCGATTGCCGCCGCGCCCGCCCCGTTGCAGACAAGCTTGGTCGACTTGAAGTCACGGCCCGTCAGGGTCAGCGCGTTGATGAGGCCCGCCGCTGCGATGATCGCGGTACCGTGCTGGTCGTCATGAAAAACGGGTATGTCCATGACTTCGCGCAGCCGCTGTTCGATGATGAAGCAGTCAGGCGCCTTGATATCCTCGAGATTGATGCCGCCGAAGGAGGGGCCGAGAAAGCGGACGCAATTGACGAACTCGTCAACGTCATCCGTATCCACTTCGAGGTCGATCGAGTCGACGTCGGCGAAGCGCTTGAACAGGACGGCCTTGCCTTCCATGACGGGCTTCGAGGCGAGCGCGCCGAGATTGCCGAGGCCGAGGATTGCGGTGCCGTTGGAAATCACCGCAACCATATTGCCGCGCGCGGTATAGTCGTAGGCCGTTGCCGGGTCTTCGGCGATTGCCTTCACCGGAACAGCGACACCGGGCGAATAGGCGAGAGACAGATCCCGCTGCGTCGCCATTGGCTTCGTCGGCGAAATCTCCAGCTTTCCGGGGCGGCCTTGAGAGTGAAAATCGAGCGCTTCCTGCGCCGTGACGCTCGTCATCGCGCGGTCGGACCTATCGATACCCGGCATGTTTCCTCAACCTCCTGTGGGCGACCCTCCCGGTCTGCCTCTTTGTTGTTGTCGTCTATAAATGCTTGCGGGTAGTGTGACATCTCTTTTTTTGGAACAATCATGAATTTCCTGATGGATGCATCGAACCGAACGGGCGACGTCCTTTCCGTGTCCGATCTCGCGAGCGAAGAGAGCCGCTCCACCGCCACGCCGATGATGGAACAGTTCATCGAGATCAAGGCGAACAACCGGGATTCGCTCCTGTTTTACCGCATGGGTGATTTCTACGAGCTGTTTTTCCAGGATGCGGTCGAGGCCTCGCGCGCACTCGGTATCACGCTGACGAAACGCGGACAGCACATGGGGCAGGAAATCCCCATGTGCGGCGTGCCGGTGCATGCGGCTGACGATTACCTGCAGAAGCTGATTGCGCTCGGCTATCGCGTCGCGGTCTGCGAACAGGTGGAGGACCCTGCCGAGGCGAAGAAGCGCGGCGGCAAATCGGTCGTGCGCCGCGATGTCGTCCGCCTCGTAACGCCGGGAACGATCACCGAGGACAAGCTGCTCTCGCCCTCGGAATCAAACTATCTCATGGCGCTCGCGCGCATCAGGAGCGGCTCGGAGCCCGCTTATGCGCTTGCCTGGATCGATATTTCGACGGGAATCTTCCGCCTCGCCGAGACCGCGGAGAGCCGGCTTCTTGCCGACATATTGCGCATCGAACCACGCGAACTGATCCTGCCGGATACCGTCTTCCACGATCCGGATCTCAGGCCCGTTTTCGACGTGCTCGGGCGGGTCGCGGTACCGCAGCCGGCCATCCTTTTCGACAGTGCGACGGCGGAAGGCCGGATATCACGCTACTACGGCGTCGGGACGCTCGACGGCTTCGGCAGTTTCTCGCGCGCGGAGCTCGCCGCCGCATCGGCGGCAGTCTCCTATGTCGAAAAGACCCAGCTCCAGGAGCGCCCGGCGCTCGGCATACCGGAAAGGGAAAGCGCCGCCTCGACCCTCTTCATCGATCCGGCAACCCGTGCCAATCTGGAGCTCGCCAAGACGCTGTCGGGCTCGCGCGACGGCAGCCTGCTCAAGTCGCTCGACCGTACGGTGACGAGCGGTGGCGCCCGGCTGTTGGCCGAACGGCTGATGTCACCCCTGACCGACCCGGAACGGATCAATCGGCGGCTCGATTCCATCGAAATGCTGGCCGACCAGCCGCGCTTCACGGCCGACGCTCGCGATGCGCTTCGCAGGGCGCCGGACATGCCGCGCGCCCTGTCGCGGCTCGCGCTTGGCCGCGGCGGCCCTCGCGATCTCGGTGCCATACAGGCGGGCATGCGGGCCGCGGTCGCGATCGCGGCGCTTCTCTCGGGTGCCGAGCTTTCGGTGGAACTGGCTGAAGCGCGTGACGCGATCGCGGGCTTGCCGCGGGACCTCCTCGCGCGCCTCGACGCGACCCTTGCGGAGGAATTGCCGCTTTTGAAGCGCGATGGCGGTTTCGTCCGCGAAGGTGCTAACGCCGAACTCGACGAGATGCGCGCTCTGCGCGACCAGTCGCGCCGCGTGGTTGCCGGTCTTCAGCTCCAATATTGCGAAGAGACCGGAATCAAGTCGCTGAAAATCAAGCATAACAACGTGCTCGGCTACTTCATCGAGGTGACCGCCGGAAATGCCGGCGCCATGATCGATACGGATGCGGGCCGTGCCCGCTTCATCCACCGCCAGACCATGGCGAACGCCATGCGCTTCACCACGACCGAGTTGGCGGAGCTCGAAACCAAGATCGCCAATGCCGCGGACCGCGTTCTGGCGATCGAACTCGAGACTTTCGAGGTCATGACGCGCGAGGTGGTCGCCGAGGCCGAAGCGATCAAAGCGGCGGCGCTGGCGCTGGCGACGATCGACGTCTCGGCCGGACTGGCGGTGCTTGCGGAGGAGCAGAACTATACGCGCCCCGCCGTCGACCGCTCGCGCATGTTCGCGATCGACGGGGGCCGCCACCCCGTGGTGGAGCAGGCGTTGAGACGCCAGGCCGCCAATCCCTTCGTCGCGAATGGCTGCGACCTTTCCCCGCCCGGTGGGGAAGAGGGCGGCGCGATCTGGCTCCTCACCGGCCCCAACATGGGCGGCAAGTCGACTTTCCTGCGGCAGAACGCGCTGATCGCGATCATGGCGCAGATGGGGTCCTTCGTGCCTGCATCCGCCGCGCATATCGGCGTCGTCGACCGCCTCTTCTCACGCGTCGGGGCATCGGACGACCTCGCGCGTGGCCGTTCGACCTTCATGGTCGAAATGGTCGAGACGGCTGCGATTCTCAACCAGGCGACCGACCGCTCGCTGGTGATCCTCGACGAGATCGGCCGCGGCACGGCGACCTTCGACGGCCTGTCGATCGCCTGGGCGGCTGTCGAGCATCTGCACGAGGTCAATCGTTGCCGCGGGCTGTTCGCGACCCATTTCCACGAATTGACGGTGCTTTCCGAAAAACTCGGCCGGCTTTCCAACGCGACCATGCGCGTCAAGGAGTGGGACGGCGACGTCATATTCCTGCATGAAGTGGGGCCAGGGGCAGCCGACCGCTCCTACGGAATCCAGGTCGCCCGGCTTGCCGGCTTGCCGGCGTCGGTCGTCGCCCGCGCGCGGGACGTTCTCGCCAAGCTTGAAGACGCGGACCGCAAAAATCCGGCGAGCCAGCTGATCGACGACCTGCCGCTGTTCCAGGTCGCGGTCCGGCGCGAGGAGGCGGCGAGGGCACCGGGACTTTCCAGGGCGGAGGAGGCCCTGAAGGCGCTCAACCCGGACGACATGACGCCGCGCGAGGCGCTCGACGCGCTGTACGCGCTCAAGAAGCAGCTTTCCAACCGCTGATTTCGCGCCGCTATTTTCCCTGTTATTCGGCCGGCAAACGGGCTATACAGCGGCGCTTGCAACGAATGATCTAGAGCGGGATGAGGAAAAGTGTGTGCGGTTTTCCGCCCGCATCCCGGTCTATCTCTTTGGAATCGATCACGTTCATGTTTTAGGAAAACATCGTGATCTCAGTCGGACAGGACGCCCTTCGGCACTTCATGGCCAGACACGAAACCTCCTTTCCCGAAATCCTGGATGTGGCGGCGCTTCGGGCCAGGTGCGACTTCATCGCCTCCGCTCATGCCGAACAGCGCGAACCAATGCGCCGGGCCTTGCTCGCGGCCTTCAAGGAGGCAAATATTGCGGGCCGCGCCAAGGCGCGCGAATTGCTCGCCGCTGACGGCGCAGGAATAAAATGCGCTGAGCGCATCTCGTGGCTTCAGGACCAACTCATTACGCTGTTGCACGACTTCGTGCTGAACCAGGTATTCGACGCCGCTAAAGCCCCTGAGACTTCCCGGATAGCCGTCACGGCTGTCGGCGGTTACGGGCGCGGAACGCTTGCACCCGGTTCCGACATCGACCTCCTCTTCCTCCTTCCTGCCAAGAAGGCGGTCTGGGCGGAGCCGGCGATCGAGTTCATGCTGTATATTCTCTGGGACCTTGGCTTCAAGGTCGGCCACGCGACGCGCACGATCGAGGATTGCATTCGCCTGTCGCGGGCCGACATGACCATCCGGACAGCGATCCTCGAATGCCGCTATGTCTGCGGTTCCGTCGCCCTGGCAAGCGAGCTCGAAACGCGCTTCGACCATGAGATCGTCCGCAATACCGGCCCGGAATTCATTGCCGCCAAGCTCGCCGAACGCGACGAGCGACATCGCAAGGCGGGCGACACGCGCTACCTCGTCGAACCGAACGTCAAGGAAGGCAAGGGCGGCTTGCGCGATCTGCACACGCTCTTCTGGATTTCGAAATATTTCTACCGGGTCAAGGATTCCGCCGATCTCGTCAAGCTCGGCGTGCTTTCGAGGCAGGAGTACAAGCTCTTCCAGAAGGCGGAAGATTTTCTCTGGGCGGTGCGCTGCCATATGCACTTCCTGACCGGCAAGGCTGAGGAACGCCTCTCCTTCGATATCCAGCGCGAGATAGCCGAAGCGCTCGGCTACCACGATCACCCCGGCCTTTCGGCGGTCGAACGTTTCATGAAGCATTACTTTCTCGTGGCGAAGGATGTCGGCGACCTGACGCGCATCTTCTGCTCGGCTCTGGAAGATCAGCAGGCCAAGGACGCCCCCGGTATTTCCGGCGTGATCAGCCGCTTCCGCAATCGTGTCCGCAAAATCCCCGGCACGCTGGATTTCGTCGACGATGGAGGGCGCATCGCGCTCGCGAGCCCTGACGTTTTCAAGCGCGACCCTGTGAACCTGCTGCGCATGTTTCACATCGCCGATATCAACGGGCTCGAATTTCACCCGGCGGCGCTGAAGCAGGTGACGCGCTCCCTCAGCCTGATCACACCGCATTTGCGAGAGAACGAGGAAGCGAACCGGCTTTTCCTGTCTATCCTGACCTCCCGCCGCAATCCGGAACTGATCCTCCGCCGAATGAACGAGGCGGCGGTTCTTGGCCGCTTCATTCCGGAATTCGGCAAGATCGTATCGATGATGCAGTTCAATATGTATCACCACTATACCGTGGACGAACATCTTCTGCGCGCGGTCGACGTTCTCTCCCGCATAGAGCGGGGACTTGAGGAGGAGGCGCATCCCCTGACGGCGATGCTGATGCCGGCCATCGAGGATCGCGAAGCCCTTTATGTCGCGGTGCTGCTGCACGACATCGCCAAGGGACGCCCGGAGGATCATTCGGTGGCCGGCGCAAAGGTCGCCCGCAAGCTTTGCCCGCGTTTCAGGCTTTCGCCGAAACAGACCGAGACGGTCGTCTGGCTGGTCGAGGAACATCTGACCATGTCGATGGTCGCGCAGACCCGGGATCTCAACGATCGCAAAACCATCGTCGATTTCGCCGAGCGGGTTCAATCCCTCGAGCGGCTGAAGATGCTGCTCATCCTGACGGTCTGCGATATCCGCGCGGTCGGACCCGGCGTATGGAACGGCTGGAAGGGGCAGCTGCTGCGGACGCTCTATTACGAGACAGAGCTCCTGCTCTCCGGCGGCTTTTCGGAACTGTCGCGCAAGGAGAGGGCGAAGCATGCCGCCGACATGCTGGAGGAGGCGCTCGCCGACTGGCCCAAGGAGGAGCGGCAGACCTATGTGCGACTGCACTACCAGCCCTACCTCCTGACCGTAGCGCTCGACGAGCAGGTACGTCATGCGGCCTTCATCCGCGAGGCGGATGCTGCGGGCAGGACGCTCGCGACCATGGTGCGCACCCATGACTTCCACGCCATAACCGAAATCACGGTGCTGTCGCCGGACCATCCGCGCCTGCTGACCGTCATCGCCGGCGCTTGCGCTGCTGCGGGTGCCAACATCGTCGGCGCCCAGATCCACACGACTTCGGACGGCCGGGCGCTGGACACGATTCTCGTCAACCGCGAGTTCTCGGTCGCCGAGGACGAGACGCGTCGTGCGGCGAGCATCGGCAAACTGATCGAGGACGTGCTCTCCGGCCGCAAGAAACTGCCCGACGTGATCGCAAGCCGGACGCGCTCGAAGAAGCGCAGCAGGGCATTCACCGTGACGCCGGAGGTAACGATCAGCAACGCGCTGTCGAACAAGTTCACCGTCATCGAGGTCGAGGGCCTCGACCGGACGGGTCTTCTCTCCGAAGTGACCGCGGTCCTGTCAGACCTGTCGCTCGACATTGCGTCGGCCCATATCACCACCTTCGGCGAAAAGGTGATCGATACATTCTACGTCACCGACCTGGTCGGCTCCAAGATCACCAGCGAAAACCGGCAGATGAACATCGCGGCTCGCCTCAAGGCGGTGCTGGCGGGCGAGGTGGACGAAGCCCGCGAGCGCATGCCCTCGGGGATCATCGCGCCGACGCCTGTGCCACGCGCATCCCATGGTTCCAAAGCGACAAAAGCCGAAACATGAGTCTGCTCAAGAAATTCGCGACGGTCGGCGGCGCCACGCTCGGAAGCCGGCTCTTCGGCTTCATCCGGGAAACCTTCATGGCGGCCGCGCTCGGCACGGGTCCGGTCGCCGACGCCTTCAACACGGCGTTCCGGCTGCCGAACACCTTCCGCAGACTTTTTGCCGAGGGGGCGTTCAATTCGGCCTTCGTGCCCCTTTTCGCCAGGGAGATCGAGGCGAGCGGCATGGATGGCGCCCGCCGCTTTTCCGAGGAGGTCTTCGGCGTTCTTTTCACCGTTCTTCTTCTGCTGACGATCGCCATGGAACTGGCAATGCCTTTCATCGTGGGGGAACTGATCGCACCTGGATTTGCCAGTGATCCGGCCAAGTTCGAGAGCACGGTGACTTTCGCGACCATCATGTTTCCCTATCTCGCCTGCATGTCGCTGGCGGCGATGATGGCGGGCATGCTGAATTCGCTGCACCGCTATTTCGCGGCAGCCATCGCGCCGGTCTTTTTGAACTTCATCCTGATCGGCGTGCTGGCCTACGCCTGGTATAGCGGCCAGGACGCGGTTGCGGTCGGCCGCGCCCTCTCCTGGGGGGTGCTGGCCGCGGGGCTGGTTCAGCTCGCGATCGTCTGGATCGCGGTTCGCAATGCCGGCATCCGAATCGGCTTCCGCCGGCCCCGGCTGACCGCGAACGTGAAACGCCTGCTCGTGCTGGCCCTCCCCGCGGCGATAACCGGCGGCATCACCCAGATCAACCTGCTGATCAATACCAATATAGCCTCGGCAAAGGAGGGGGCCGTCTCATCGCTCGTCTATGCCGACCGCATCTATCAGCTGCCGCTCGGCGTCGTCGGCATCGCCGTCGCGACCGTACTTCTGCCCGAGCTGGCGCGCGCTCTGCGCGGAGGCAATATCAACGAGGCGGCGAACCTGCAGAACCGTTCCGTCGAGTTCACCCTGTTCCTGACGCTCCCCGCCGCCGCGGCACTGCTCGTCATGTCGGAGCCGATCGTCAGGCTCCTCTTCGAGCGCGGCCAGTTCTCGCCGGAATCGACCGTCGCCGTCGGGCGTATTCTGGCGATCTACGGTCTGGGCCTGCCGGCCTTCGTTCTGATCAAGGCCTTCATACCCGGCTTCTTCGCCCGCGAGGACACGCGCACGCCAATGATCTTCGCCGGAATTTCTGTCGCTGTGAATGTCTCCCTGGCACTCACGCTTTTTCCGGTGCTGGCAGCGAGCGGCATCGCGATGGCCGAAATCGCCGCGGGCTGGGTGAATGCGCTTCTCCTCTTCGCAACGCTCGTCTGGCGCGGGCACTGGGGGCGCGACATCGCTTTGCTGACAAGGATCCCTCGTCTGGTGATCGCGGCTGCAGTCATGGCGGCCGCATTGATCTTCGCCATAGACTGGCTCGCATTTCCGCTTTCTTCGGCCGCATCGCTTGCGACCCGCGCCCTTACCCTTTGCGGGCTGATCGCCGGCGCGATGGTAATCTATTTCGCGGTCGCATTCGGGATCGGCGGCGCGAGCCTCTCGATGGTGCGCCGGAGCGTCAAACGGGGTGCATCGGCCTCGTCCGCCGAGCCGGCGGGCAAAGCGGGCGATGAACAATGAAACAGACGATCGCCCGCGTGGCCCTGGTCGTGCCCGACTATGACGAGGCCATCGCCTTTTACTGCGAAAGGCTTGGTTTCGATCTCCTCGAGGACGCGGATGCCGGCGGCGGCAAGCGCTGGGTGGTCGTGCGGCCGAAGGGCGCGGCCGAGACCGCTCTCCTGCTCGCCAGGGCCGAGGGCGAAAGGCAATGCGCCGCAATCGGCAATCAGACCGCCGGCCGGGTCGGCTTCTTCCTTTTTACCGACGATTTTGCGCGCGATCACGCTGCAATGCTTTCCGCCGGCGTCGAATTCCTCGAAGTGCCTCGATACGAGGCATACGGAATTGTCGCAGTGTTCACCGATCCGTTCGGCAATCGCTGGGATCTCCTGCAGCCGGCGTGACCCGCCTCTTGATTGCGCCCGTGCTGCCGTGCATAAGCGCGGCGGATATCAACTGGAGACGGGCCCTCCACAAGCCCGATTGAGGACGACATGACCGAATTCAAGCCGCTCGTATTTTCCGGCGTTCAACCGACCGGCAACCTGCATCTCGGCAATTATCTGGGCGCGATCCGGAAATTCGTCGCCCTTCAGGACAACAACGACTGCATCTACTGCGTCGTCGATCTCCACTCGATCACGGCGCAGCTCGTGCATGAGGACCTGCGGGGCCAGATCCGGTCGATCGCAGCCGCCTTCATCGCATCGGGCATCGATCCCGAAAAGCACATCGTCTTCAACCAGTCGGCCGTGCCGCAGCACGCCGAGCTCGCCTGGATCTTCAACTGCGTCGCCCGCATCGGCTGGATGAACCGGATGACACAGTTCAAGGACAAGGCCGGCAAGGACCGGGAAAACGCCTCGCTCGGCCTCCTTGCCTATCCGAGTCTCATGGCAGCCGATATCCTCGTCTATCGCGCCACCCACGTGCCTGTCGGCGACGACCAGAAGCAGCATCTGGAGCTTACCCGCGACATCGCCCAGAAGTTCAACATCGACTTCATGGCGCATATCCGGGCGCGCGGCTACGGCGTCGACATCGTCGTCGGCGAAGAGCCGATCCATGCCTATTTCCCGCCGGTCGAGCCGCTGATCGGCGGTCCGGCGCCGCGCGTCATGTCACTACGCGACGGCACCAAGAAGATGTCGAAATCCGATCCATCCGATTTGTCGCGCATCAACCTGATGGACGATGCCGACACGATCCTGAAGAAGATCCGCAAAGCCAAGACCGATCCGGACGCGCTGCCGAGCGAGGCGGACGGTCTCAAGGGGCGGCCGGAGGCCGAAAATCTCGTCGGTATCTACGCGGCGCTATCCGACAGGTCGAAGGACGAGGTGCTTGCCGAGTTCGGCGGGCAGCAATTCTCGGCTTTCAAACCGGCCCTGGCCGATCTGGCCGTGACCGTACTTTCGCCGATCACGGGCGAGATGCGCCGATTGATGGGCGATACCGCGCATATCGACGCTATCCTGCGCAAGGGCGGCGAGCGGGCCAGGGAGCGCGCCGAAAAAACAATGCGGGAGGTCCGCGAGATCATCGGCTTTTTGCAGTAGTTGGTGAAAATGAGACCTTGCGGGCGCCGCGCGGCGTTGTAATGTTCGGCGCATGGTTTCAACGCGACTCTCACGACTGGAAGGTCATCGCCGCAAGTTCATGGCGGTGATCGACGATACGCCCGAATGCGAACGCGCCGTGCATTATGCCGGCATGCGGGCCAAGAACTCCAATGGCGGCCTCGTGCTGCTCTACGTAATTGCCGACGGCGACTTCCAGCAATGGCTGGGGGTCGAGGAGATCATGCGGGCCGAAGCGCGCCAGGAAGCCGAATCGACCCTGGCCAAAATCGCGCAGACGGTGCGCGAACGGATCGGCATCGAACCGGAGATCGTCATTCGCGAGGGCATCGCCACCGAGCAGATTCACGCCGCCATCGAGGAGGACCGGGACATCGCCATTCTGGTGCTTGCGGCGGGATCAGCCAAGGAGGGACCGGGCCCCCTCGTTTCGTCCATCGCGGGAAAAGCTGCTGCCTTCCCGATCCCCGTCACCGTCATTCCCGACCTTTTGACGGATGAGGAAATTGACGCACTGACCTGACCTCCTGCCGGCGTTCCGGTCCGCCGCGCATGGTGCGCGGCAGCACTTTACTTGCCGCATGTTTTGCCCATCGATGGAAAACGATAAAAGGAAACATACATGCGGCGCTATTACGCCTTGCGGGCCACACCCGAGGCTCCTATATTTTTGGAACAATTCTAAAGAGCCGGTCGAGGAGCGCTCCCGGCAGAATGGAGTGAGACATGTTCATCCAGACCGAAGCGACGCCGAACCCGGCCACTTTGAAGTTCCTGCCGGGCAAGGTCGTGATGGAGAACGGCACCGCTGAATTCCGCAGCGAAGAGGAGGCCCTTGCAGGATCGCCGCTTGCAGCCCGGCTCTTTTCGATCCCCGGCATTACCGGGGTCTATTTCGGCTATGACTTTATCACCGTGAGCAAGGAAGCGCAGGAGTGGCAGCACCTGAAGCCTGCAATCCTGGGCTCGATCATGGAGCATTTCATGTCGGGGCAACCGATCATGTCGGGTGCCGGTCGGGCGGAACAGCTCGACGAGGATGAGGAATTCTTCGACGAGGGGGATGAGGCAATCGTCGCGACGATCAAGGAACTGCTCGAGACGCGCGTACGACCGGCAGTCGCCCAGGACGGCGGCGATATCACCTTCCGCGGCTTCAAGGACGGAACCGTATTCCTCAACATGAAAGGTGCATGCTCCGGCTGCCCCTCCTCGACCGCGACCTTACGACATGGCGTGCAGAACCTGCTGCGTCACTTCGTTCCGGAAGTCGAATCGGTCGAATCCGTTTGAGCCGAAGCGGTTCAAGGCGCGGTAACTGCCTTTCAGCCCGCGCCCCTCGGTCAGCCTAGGGTTATTTTCCTTATAGGTTTTCCGTTTTCCTTATACCGGTGTGGTTTTTGGGATAAAATCACAAATGTGATTCCGAAGTGCCGCGTCGATTTGGTGACGCAATGCGGCTGCCCACGCAGTCGTACCGCTTGGGGTGCAGGGGAGGAGGCCGCGGCTGAAATGTTTGTTCTTGCCATAGATACATCCGGGGCCGGCTGTTTCGCTGCGGTCTATGACGGTGGCGCAGGAAAGCTGCTTGCGTGTGCGGGCGCGGATATCGGGCGTGGCCATGCCGAACGCCTTATGGAATTCGTTGATGAGGCCTTGAGCGCCTCGGGTCGGGAACTTGCCGAGATCGACCGCATCGCCGTGACGACAGGTCCGGGATCGTTCACCGGAATCCGCGTCGGCGTTGCCGCTGCGCGCGGCCTCGCTCTGGCCCTCGCAAAGCCCGCAGTCGGCATAACCACGCTTCGGGCCGTTGCCGAAAGCGAAAGCCTGAAACAGAATGGCCAGCCGGTGCTCGCCGTGATCGACGCGAAGCGGGAAGAGGTTTACCTTCAGGCTTTCGATGCCTCGGGACGGCCGCAAGGCGAGGCTGAAATCCTGTCCGTCGAGAAAGCGCGCCTGCGCTTTTCCGGATTTGCCGGTATCATCTGTGGCTCCGGTGCTCATGCCGTCACCGGTGCCGCGGGCGGAAAGCCTGACGAGGTCGACATGGAGACGCTCGCCCGGCTGGGCGCCATGGCCGATCCGGCCTCGGCGCCTGCGAAGCCGCTTTATCTGCGCGGGCCGGATGCCAAACCCCAGGCTGGCTTCGCGGTGGTCCGCGCCTGACCGGAAGAAGCCGAGCATATTCGCCCGGTTATCTTCAGCCAATCATATCTCCTAAAACGTCCAAGAAGCGCCCTGATGAGCCTTACCGACTACTTCACCCGCCGCACAGAATTCGACATTTTCCCGCTTGAAGAGGCAGATCTGGGCGCCGCCGCGGCACTGCACCGCCAGCGCTTTGCCTCTGCCTGGAGCGACGGCGAAATACACGGGTTGCTGAGCCAGGAGACGGTATTCGGATTCGTTGCGCGCCAGACCAATGCCAATGGAAGGTTCCGCCCGGCTTTCGGCGGCTTCGTGCTGTCGCGGGCGGTTGCCGGCGAAGCCGAAATACTGACGATCGGGGTCGATGCGCGATTTTCGCGTTCCGGTCTGGGTTGGCGCCTGATGCAGGCGGCGATGCGGGAGGCCGCCTCGAAGGGGGCCGAGGCACTCTTCCTGGAAGTCGACGAGACGAACCAAGCCGCGATCGGGCTCTACGGAAAGCTCGGCTTTCACAAGGTAGGCGAGCGCAAGGCCTATTATCAGGCGCGGCCGGGCGAGCGCAGCGCGGCGCTTGTCATGCGGCTCGATCTTCGATAGATCGCACCACTGAACGCGAGAGCTGGAAGGTGCCTGCGGATGATCAATTGGGTGCGGGTCGCGCTTTGCGGCATGCTGCTCGTCATGATCTCGCTGGTGCTGATGCCGGTCCAGATCCTCTGTCTTTGGCTCGATCTGAGGCCCCGACGCTGGCTGCCGCGCTACTGGCATCGTGTCGCCTGCCTGTTGCTTGGACTGCGCGTGCGCGTCCATGGCGAGCTCGATCGCCGCCGCCCCTTGCTCCTAAGCGCAAATCACGTGTCCTGGAAGGACATCCTGGTGCTTTCCTCCGTGGCGGACGTCGTCTTCGTGGCCAAGTCGGACGTCAGGTCCTGGCCGATTTTCGGGATTCTCGCCCGCCTTCAGGCATCGGTTTTCGTGGAACGGGAGCAGAAGCGCACCACGGGCAATCAGGTCAACGACATCGGACGGCGGCTCGCCGACGGGGAAATCGTCGTGCTCTTCCCCGAAGGAACGACTTCCGACGGCAACCGGCTGCTCGACATCAAATCCTCGCTGTTCGGCGCCGCCGCATCGGCCGTCCCGCAATCGCCGACGGGCGCGGTCCACGTCCAGCCGCTTGCGATTTCCTATACCGGCATCCACGGAATGCCGATGGGCCGCTATTATCGTCCGATCGCCGCCTGGCCGGGCGACATCGGCCTGCTCCCGCACCTTCTCGGCGTGCTGAGAGAGGGCGCTCTTGAGGTCGACGTCGATTTCGGCGAGGCGGTGGACTTTGACCGGCACACCAAACGCAAGGAGGTGAGCCGCATCATCGAGCAGCGCATTCGCGGGATGCTGTCGGACCGGCTGCGGGGGCGCTCCCGATCCACCGCGAAGGGCGAACCGATTCCCGCAGTCCCTGCCGTGCCGGGCGTCTCGTCAGACGTGCAAAGGTCGCGGTAGCACTCGCAATTGCCTCATTCAGGGATCACCCTGAAACGACGGTTGATATCGACCGGCGCCCTACCGGCCCGAAAATGCTTCAAATTTGGGGCGCTATGCACTAAAGAGCCGGCATGACCCAGGAAACCGCTCTTTTGCCGACGTCGCCCGAAGCGGGCGACCTGAACGTCCCGGCGCGCAAGGTCTTCGTCAAGACTTACGGCTGCCAGATGAACGTCTATGACTCCGATCGCATGTCGGATGCGCTGTCGCGCGACGGCTATGTTGCGACCGATGTCTTGGAAGAGGCCGATTTTGTCCTGCTCAATACCTGCCATATTCGCGAAAAGGCCGCAGAGAAGGTCTATTCGGAGCTCGGCCGCCTGCGTGACCTGAAGAAGGCGAAGGCGCGCGAGGGCCGCGAGATGCTGATCGGCGTTGCCGGTTGCGTCGCCCAGGCCGAGGGCAAGGAGATTCTCCGCCGGGCGCCTGCAGTCGATCTTGTCATTGGGCCGCAGACCTACCACCGCCTGCCGGAAGCGCTGAGGCGGGCCCGCACCGGCGAGCGCATCGTGGAAACGGATTATGCCATCGAGGACAAGTTCGTCCATTTGCCGGCGCCAGACAAGGCCAAGACTCGTGCGCGCGGCGTTACGGCCTTCCTGACGGTACAGGAAGGCTGCGACAAGTTCTGTACCTTCTGCGTCGTTCCCTACACACGCGGCTCGGAAGTCTCGCGTCCCGTGGCACAGATCGTCGCGGAGGCGGAGAAGCTCGTTGAGGGCGGCGTGCGCGAAATCACCCTGCTCGGTCAGAATGTCAACGCCTGGCACGGTGCCGGTCCGCACGGCCGCGAATGGGGTCTCGGCGATCTCTTGCGACGTCTCGGCGAGATCGAGGGGCTCGCGCGCCTGCGATACACCACCAGCCACCCCCGCGACATGGACGACAGCCTGATCGAGGCGCATCGGTCGATGGCGAAGCTGATGCCCTATCTGCATCTGCCGGTGCAGTCAGGCTCGGATCGTATCCTGAAGGCGATGAACCGGCGCCATACGGCAGCCGAATATCTGGCGCTCGTCGCGCGCATTCGAGCGGTGCAGCCCGACCTTGCGCTTTCGGGCGACTTCATCGTCGGCTTCCCCGGCGAGACCGATGAGGACTTCGAGGATACGCTGCGCCTTGTAGATGCCGTGAACTATGCACAGGCTTTTTCGTTTAAGTACTCGACGCGTCCCGGCACGCCGGGCGCCGAACTCGAGCAACAGGTTTCCGAGGACGTGAAGGCGAAGAGATTGGAAATATTGCAAGCTTTGCTCATCAAGCAGCAGCGCGGCTTCGCCGAAGCCTGCGTCGGCCGCGAGATCGACCTGCTGCTGGAGAAGCCGGGCCGCATGCCCGGGCAGCTCGTCGGTCGCTCGCCATGGCTGCAGCCCGTGAATGTTGATGCAAAAGCATCGCAAATCGGTGACATTATCAGAGTGCGAATCACCAAGGCCGGGCCGAACAGCCTGTTTGCCGAGATGATCGGGGAAACGGAAGCAAGGAGCTGACCGCTTGAACGGACACGAACTGATTTCTTCCTCACCGCGCCAGTCGAAGACATCCGCGACGGACGCCAATCACTTCGTGCTCACCTTCGAGAACAACCGCTTTGCGAGCGAACTCTTCGGCCAGTTCGACCAGAATTTGAAGCTGCTTGAAGAGCGGTTGCGCATCGATGCCCGACCGCGGGGAAACTCCGTCGCAATCTCCGGTGACGTCGTTGCCACCAATCAGGCGCGCCGCGCTCTCGACTATCTCTACGGAAGGCTGCAGAGTGGCGCTTCGATCGATACATCAGATGTCGAAGGGGCGATCCGCATGGCGGTCGCCGCCGACGATCAGCTACAGTTGCCGACGATGGAGCGCAAAGCCAAATTGACAATGGCCCAGATTTCGACGCGCAAGAAGACCATCGTTGCGCGCACTCCGATGCAGGATGCCTATATCCGCGCGATGGAGCGGTCGGAACTCGTCTTCGGCGTCGGCCCGGCCGGCACCGGCAAGACCTACCTTGCCGTCGCTCATGCCGCCCAGCTGCTGGAGCGTGGCGCAGTCGACCGTATCATTCTCTCAAGGCCGGCGGTCGAAGCGGGCGAGCGTCTCGGCTTCTTGCCGGGCGACATGAAGGAGAAGGTCGATCCCTATCTCAGACCTCTCTATGACGCGCTCTATGACATGATGCCGGGCGACAAGGTGGAGCGGGCAATCACCGCAGGTGTAATCGAGATCGCGCCGCTTGCCTTCATGCGCGGGCGCACGCTCGCCAATGCCGCCGTTATCCTGGATGAGGCGCAGAACACGACATCGATGCAGATGAAGATGTTCCTGACGCGTCTGGGCGAAAACGGCCGGATGATCATCACGGGTGATCCGAGTCAGGTCGACCTGCCGCGCGGCGTGAAGTCGGGCCTTGTGGAGGCGCTGCAGATACTCAAGGGAGTAGAGGGCGTCTCGGTGATCCGCTTCAAGGACGCCGACGTCGTCCGCCATCCGCTGGTGGCGCGGATCGTCAGAGCCTATGACAGCCAGACGGCGGTTCACGACGAGAGCGAGCAGGGCGATCGTTGATCTTGTTTATTGCGTGATTTACCCGGAGAGGAGCCTCGCTTTTCGGATCGCGGGCGGTCGACGATGACGGCACTGGACATTCAGATCAGCGTCGAGGCGGGCGACTGGCCGCCCGAGGACGAGCTTCAGTCTTTTTCCGAGGTCGTTCTCGAGGCTGCCGCCGATTTTCTCGCGCGTGAGGAGAGGCAGCCACTTCCGGCGGAAGCGGCTGAGCTGTCGCTTGTCTTTACGGACGATCAATCGATCAAAGCAATCAATGCGGAATGGCGAGGCCAGGACAAGCCGACCAATGTTCTGTCGTTTCCCGCATTTCCTGTGACGCCAGGCAAGATGCCGGGCCTGATGCTCGGCGACATTGTGGTGGCCCACGGGACCTTGAGGCGCGAAGCGGCGGAGCTCGAAAAGCCTTTCGACGCGCATTTGACGCACCTTCTCGTCCATGGATTCCTGCATCTTTTCGGGTATGATCATATCGAAGACGACGAAGCGGAGAGAATGGAGCGGTTGGAGACTCGCATTTTGGCGCGTCTTGGCCTATCTGATCCCTACGGGGACCTTCCCCCGGTTTGACAGTTTGGAACAATGAGCGACTTCAAGACAGAGCCGGCCGCTGTCGCGACCGAGGAGGCTGAAGCCTCCGGCGACGCCGAGGCCGGTAGTAGTACCGCCGCCCGATCCGAGGGCAGCAAATCCACATCATCCTTCTGGAGCCGTGCCGCGCGCCTGTTGCGCGGTGTGAGTCCATCAAGCCTGCGCGAGGATCTTGCCGACGCGCTGATGACCGACACCGGAGGCAATGCGGCCTTCTCGCCCGAAGAGCGGGCGATGCTCAACAACATCCTCCGCTTTCGCGAGGTTCGTGTTGAAGACGTGATGGTTCCGCGAGCCGACATAGAGGCGGTGGACCAGAACATCACCATCGGCGAACTCATGGCCCTCTTCGAGGAGTCTGGTCGCTCGCGTATGCCGGTCTACAGCGAAGGGCTCGACGATCCCCGCGGCATGGTCCACATCCGCGATCTCCTTGCCTATGTGGCCAAGCAGGCGCGCAACCGGCGCCGCAACGGCAAAGCTCCAACGGCGCCGACGACCGCAACGACCACGAATGGCGACAAGCCCGAAAAGGCCCCCCGACAGCAGAAGCCGGGTTTCGATCTCTCTCGCGTTGACCTCGACAAGACGGTCGAGGAGGCGGGAATCATCCGTCAGCTGCTGTTCGTGCCGCCGTCGATGCTTGCCTCGGATCTCATGCAGCGCATGCGCGCTGCGCGCATTCAGATGGCTCTCGTCATCGACGAATACGGCGGGACGGACGGTCTCGTATCGCTCGAGGACATCGTCGAGATGGTGGTCGGCGATATCGAGGATGAGCACGACGACGAGGAGGTGATGTTCGCGCGCAGCTCCGACGACGTCTTCATCGCCGACGCTCGTGTGGAGCTGGAGGAAATCGCCGAGGCGGTCGGGCCGGACTTCGATGTACGCGAGCAACTCGAGGACGTCGATACGCTTGGCGGTCTCGTTTTCGCATCGCTCGGCCGGATTCCCGTTCGAGGCGAGGTGGTGCAGGCGATTCCCGGTTTCGAGTTCCAGATACTCGATGCGGATCCACGTCGCGTCAAACGCGTCAGGATCATGCGCAAGCGCCCGTCTTCGCGCCGCCGCCCGCCGAAGGTCGAGAAGGAGCCGCTGCCAGAGGCGTTTGCCACGACCGGCGCCACGGGCGCCGGTGTCCGGCCTCCGGCTTCGTTGGAATAGTGCCCGCCGGCGTCAAAGATGCGTCATCCTTCGGACGTGCTGATCCCGAGCGACGCGGCCCTTTTCCCGGTCGGGAAGTGCACGGGCGATGAGGTGCATCGGCGACCCTCCTTCAGGACGGGACAAGCAGCCACTTTTTTGGAAGACTGCCGCCGATTGATTCGGTCGGCTGCGTGTGTCCTTGAATCGCAGCCGTTTCAAGGACAGGGTCCGCACGATGCCTTGCCCACGACCGGCGCCGACTGGAGGTTCAATGGAAAGACTGGCAGGCAGAATCATACTTCTCTCCGGGGTGTCGCGGGCATTCGTCGGTTTTCTCGCCGGCCTCCTGGCGGTGCTTGCCCAGCCGCCATTTGGCATTTTCGCGGCGGCTTTCGTCTCTTTTCCAGTCCTCGTCTGGCTGATCGACGGGGTGGCGCCCGATCCCTCCGACGGCGCATTCCGGCGGCTGAGGCAGCCCGCCGCAATCGGCTGGTCCTTCGGCTTCGGCTATTTTCTGGGCGGTCTCTGGTGGCTGGGCAATGCGCTCCTGGTCGAAGCGGACGCGTTCGCCTGGGCGATACCCCTTGCCGTCGTCGGCCTTCCAGCCGTTCTCGGGGTTTTTTACGCGCTGGCGGTCGTCATTGCCCGCTGTCTTTGGTCCGACGGCTGGGGCCGGATCGCTGCCCTTGCGCTCGGCTTCGGCATCGCCGAATGGCTCCGCGGTTTTGTTTTTACCGGCTTTCCGTGGAATGCCATCGGTTATGCGGCCATGCCGATGCCCTTGATGATGCAGTCGGCAAGCGTCGTCAATCTCTCGACGATCAACATGCTGGCCGTCTTTGTGTTCGCCGCTCCTGCTTTGATCTGGACGGGCAAGGGCGCGCGCACCGGCCTTGCCATCGCGGTAGCGCTCTTTACGGCGCATATCGCATTCGGCTTCTACCGGCTCGCTCAGCCGGCGCCGCCGTCGGCTGCACCGCAAATGGCGGTACGCGTCGTACAGCCGGTCATCGACCAGGCCAAAAAGCTCGACGACCGCGAGCGCGCCTCGATCTTCGAGGACCACCTCTCATTGACGGCCGCCCCGGTTCAAGGTGGCGGCAAGCGTCCGGACATCGTCGTTTGGCCGGAAACGTCGATCCCTTTCATCCTCACCGACAATCCCGACGCGCTGGCGCGGATCGCGGAAGTTCTCAAGGATGGGCAGATACTCGTCGCCGGCGCCGTCAGGGCCGAGGATGCAGGCGCCGGGCTGCCGCCGCGCTACTATAACTCTGTCTATGTTATTGACGACCGGGGCCAGATCATTGGCGCGGCGGACAAGGTGCATCTGGTGCCGTTCGGTGAATATCTCCCCTACGAGGACCTGCTGACGTCCTGGGGCTTGAGTTCCATCGCGGCTTCGATGCCGGGCGGCTTCTCGGCAGCCAGGATGCGCCCTGTGCTCACTTTGCCGGGCGGCAGAAGACTTTACCCGATGATCTGTTACGAGGCGATCTTTGCCGATGAGGTGGACGCCAATGCGCGCCTCGCCGACGTGCTCCTCAATGTCACCAACGATGCCTGGTTCGGTGACACGCCAGGTCCGCGCCAGCATTTCCATCAGGCGCAGCTCCGCGCGGTTGAAACCGGAATTCCCATGATCCGCGCTGCGAATACTGGTATTTCAGCAGTTGTTGATGCACGTGGTGTTTTAGTGTTAGTATTAGGCTACAATTACAGGGGTGTTTTAGACACAATTCTGCCGGGAAAACTGCCTACGCTAACGGACGTCCCGACGCGCAGCCGGATTTTTTGGTTGTCGATGGCTATTCTATCTATAGTTGCATCATTCTCGCGTTTTGGTTTCAATATTAGGAAGAATTGACGTAAAACCCCCAAAATTGCATAGTGAATGCTTCATCAACCCTTATCTGTCGCCGAGCGCGCCGGGGTTGCTGTGGCGCAAAAGAAGACAATTCTAGGTTGTTGGACAATAATAACAGCGTGTTTAGGAAGGCGAATATGATTGAGAATAAAAAGAAGCCGAACCCGATCGATATTCATGTCGGTAGCAGGATTCGCCTTCGTCGGACGATGCTTGGCATGAGCCAGGAGAAGCTCGGCGAGAGTCTGGGGATTACCTTCCAGCAGATCCAGAAGTACGAAAAAGGCACGAACCGCGTCGGCGCGAGCCGGTTGCAGAACATATCGCAGATACTCAATGTGCCGGTATCGTTCTTCTTCGAGGATGCGCCGGGGGATGGCGGCGGCACCGGGCCGGGGATGGCCGAGGCGTCGAGCTCCAATTATGTGGTTGATTTCCTCTCATCCTCGGAAGGTCTGCAGCTTAACCGCGCCTTCGTCAAGATTTCCGACCCGAAGGTTCGTCGCAAGCTGGTCGACCTCGTAAAGGCTCTGGCCGCCGAGGCGGAAAGCGAATAGGCCGCCAAAGGGGATGTGCGTGCGGCTTTCAGCCCGTGCTCCGCGTCTCAACTCTTTGGAATCGATCACGTTCATGTTTTAGTCAGCCCGACCCAGGAACATCGTGATCTCCGGCACGAAAGAAGCGGCGTCGAGCCGCTTCTTTCGTATGCTGCCCTGCGAGAAGGGGCGCCCGCCCGTTCGATCGAGACACGCGCATGCTTCATCCGACGGCTGTGCGGTGTGTGGGTCTGCTGATTCCGGGCGATGATTCCCGCCAAGCGTGCGTTTACCGAAAGGGGAACATCGCAGCGATGCCGATATAAAGATATATTTATGTCGTTGTGTGCTTGTTTTTCGCCGGCAAAACCACTAAACGTTTGACCGCTTCTTTTCATTGAGGGGACTTCCCGCATGCGCGCAAACTACCTGTTCACGAGTGAATCCGTAGCCGAAGGTCATCCGGATAAAGTGTGTGACCGTATCTCCGACGAAATCGTCGATCTGGTCTACCGCGAAGCGGCGAAGACCGGTGTCGATCCTTGGACTGTGCGCATCGCCTGTGAAACGCTGGCGACGACCAATCGCGTCGTCATCGCCGGGGAGGTCCGCCTGCCGCCGAGTCTTTTGAAGAAAGACAAGAACGGCAACGATGTCATCAATCCCTCGAAGTTCAAGTCTGCCGCCCGCAAGGCGATCCGCGATATCGGCTACGAGCAGGACGGCTTCCATTGGAAGACGGCGAAGATAGACGTTCTTCTGCACTTCCAGTCGGCGCACATCGCACAGGGCGTGGACAACGCATCGGACAAGCAGGGCGAGGAAGGTGCCGGCGACCAGGGCATCATGTTCGGCTATGCCTGCCGCGAGACCGCCGAGCTCATGCCGGCGCCGATCTACTATTCGCACCGCATTCTGAACCTGCTTGCCGCAGCCCGCAAAAAGGGCGAAGGCGAGGTCGCAAAGTTGGGTCCGGACGCCAAGAGCCAGGTGACGGTACGCTACATAGACGGCAAGCCGGCCGAAGTCACCTCGATCGTTCTTTCCACGCAGCATCTCGACGATAGCTGGGATTCCGCCAAGGTTCGCTCCGTCGTTGAACCCTATATTCACGAAGCGCTGGGAGACCTGAAGATCGCCGACGACTGCACCTGGTACATCAATCCTACCGGCAAATTCGTCATCGGCGGCCCGGACGGCGATGCGGGTCTTACCGGTCGCAAGATCATCGTGGACACCTATGGCGGTGCTGCCCCGCATGGCGGCGGCGCATTCTCCGGCAAGGACACGACCAAGGTAGATCGCTCGGCGGCCTATGCCGCACGCTATCTTGCCAAGAACGTCGTGGCGGCGGGTCTTGCCGAGCGTTGCACCATACAGCTTTCTTACGCAATCGGCGTCGCCCAGCCGCTGTCGATCTACGTCGACCTGCACGGCACCGGCAAGGTCTCGGAAGATCAGGTGGAGAACGCAATCCGCAAGACGATGGACCTGTCGCCGACCGGCATCCGACGCCATCTCGACCTCAACCGGCCGATCTATGCAAAGACCTCGGCCTACGGTCACTTCGGACGGAAGGCAGGCCGCGACGGGTCGTTCTCTTGGGAAAAGCTCGACCTGGTCAAGCCGCTGAAAGAAGCAATCGAGAGCGACTCTTCGGCCGTCAACGGACGAGCGGCAAGCCGCGCAGCCTGAGGGCCGCGGGTGAGGCAGCTTCGGAAAGAGGGCCGTTGAAGATAGCGCAGCCGCCATTATCAGGCGCGGCATCGATCAGGGCGGGCGCTCCGGGAGGAACGTCCGCCTTCATTGTGCTTCCGGTAAAACACCGTAACGCAGCACCCTTTTGAAACGACGCACTTCCGAACGAAGGATGGTTCACCCTGTTCCGGTAAGTGCCCAGGGAAGAACGACATGACCGAAACGCGCGGTGCCAGAGCGACGGAGGCCTTCTTCGGTCGCCGGAAGGGCAAACCCCTGCGGGAACGCCAGGCGGCACATCTCGAAAACCTGCTGCCTGAATTGAAGATCGACCTCGAACACGCGGCTCCGGCCGATTTGAAGGAACTCTTTCCCGTGTCCGTCGAACGCGTTCGCCTGGAGATAGGTTTTGGCGGCGGCGAGCACCTGATCCATCGCGCCGCGGAAGATCCCGCCACCGGCTTTATCGGCGTGGAACCCTTTGTCAATTCGATGGCGAAACTGCTCGGGCAGATCGAGGCGAAGGCTATTCGCAACATCCGGCTCCATGACGACGACGCGACGCAGGTGCTGGATTGGCTGCCGGCGGCATCCGTCGACCAGATCGATCTGCTTTATCCCGACCCCTGGCCGAAACGGAAGCACTGGAAGCGGCGTTTCGTCTCCGAGGTCAACCTCGACCGCTTCGCACGCATCCTGAGGCCCGGCGGTGTCTTCTGCTTCGCCTCGGACATCGACAGCTATATCAATTGGACGCTCATCCATTGCCGTGACCACGCGGCCTTCGAATGGACGGCGGCAGGAGCGGCGGACTGGCTGGCACCCTTTGCCGGATGGCCAAGCACCCGCTACGAAGCGAAGGCGCGCAGGGAAGGGCGCAGTTCGGCCTATTTGAGCTTTCGGCGCAGTTGAGCTTGGCCACTGGAGTTTGGCCCCTCATCCGGTCTGGCGGCCACTTTCACCCCGCAGGAGGGGCGAAGGGCACGTGCGTTGCCACCGGAACCCGAGCGGGCGCAGCACCCCCTCTCCCCGCTTGCGGGGAGAGGGCAGTTTTTATCCACTCAATGCAGGCTGACCGTGCGAAGTTCGTCTTCGGCCGCCTTGTAAAAGGTGCTGGAACGGTTGTCCGTCAGCAGGATAGGCGTGCCGTCGGCGCCGAACAGGGCCCATAGATCGATTCCAGGGCCCATTTCAGGCGCTTCCGGAAAGCAACGGGAGACTTCCTCAGAACGCATCTTGCGGATATAGCCGACCTCGCCTGCGCCAAGATGCGCAAGGTCGTTCTTCGACAGCGATGTGTTGATGGCTTTCAGTCCCATGGTCATGCTCCGTGGTCGCCGGCCGCAGGATAGAAATCCCGCCGGTTATCCTATTCTGGGACCGAAATATTAATTTTCTTTACCATACGGACCGGTTCGGGACGCACCAGGTCCACCGCAAGCAGGCCGTTGCGCAATTCGGCGCCAAGCACCTGCATCCCGTCTGCCAGCACGAACGTCCGCTGGAACTGCCGGGCGGCGATGCCACGATGGAGATATTCCTTTTCGCCCGTCTCGATCTGGCGGCCGCGGATGACGAGTTGGTTTTCCTCGGTCGTCACGTCCAGGTCCTCCTCGGAGAAACCCGCGACGGCGAGTGTTATCCGCAAGCGTTCGGGTGCGCCAGCGGCGGAATCGCCGCGAATGCGTTCGATGTTGTAGGGAGGGTAACCGTCATTGCCCTTGGCAATGCGCTCAAGGGTCTTCTCCATGCTGTCGAAACCCACCAGAAGCGGGCTCGTAAAAGGCGTTATTCTGCTCATTATCCAAGCCCTTGCAGCTCAAGCGACCATGTCGGACCTGCCCAGCAGCATCCTGTCAGCAATATGGTGGCTGTGTGCAATGAGTGCAAGCCGCTTGCCTAGGCGCCCACGCAAATCATAGTCTCTCACTCGAGAGCGATGGTCCGGCAGGGAGATGAAAAGTGTCAAGCGCGAGAAAAATCATCATCGACACGGATCCGGGTCAGGACGACGCAGCGGCAATCATGCTCGCTTTCGGCAGCCCGGAAGAAATCGACGTCCTCGGCATCACCACCGTCGCCGGCAATGTCCCGCTGACGCTGACGGCGCGCAATGCTCGGATAGTCTGCGAGCTTTGCAACCGGACCGACGTCCGGATCTTCGCAGGCTCCGAGCGGCCGGTCGCCCGCCCGCTTGTCACCGCCGAGCATGTTCACGGCAAGACGGGGCTCGACGGTCCTCAACTCGACGAGCCGACGATGCCGATTCAGGAGCAACACGCCGTCGATTTCATCGTCGAAACGCTGCGTGAGGAGGCACCGGGTGCCGTCACGCTTTGTACGCTCGGTCCGCTTACGAACATCGCGCTGGCCTTGACGAAGGCACCGGAGATCGCGCCGGCGGTTCGCGAGCTCGTGATGATGGGCGGCGGCTTCTTCGAGGGCGGCAACATAACGCCGGCGGCGGAATTCAACATCTATGTCGACCCGGAGGCAGCCGAGATCGTCTTCCGCTCCGGCATCCCCATAGTGATGATGCCTCTCGACGTTACCCATCGCGTTCTCACACGGAAGGCGCGCGTTGAGAAGATTCGCGACATCGGCAGCCCGGCGGCAGTCGCCCTTGCGGAAATGCTCGAATTCTTCGAGCGGTTCGACATCGAAAAATACGGCACCGATGGCGGGCCGCTGCATGATCCGACGGTGATTGCCTATCTGCTGAGGCCCGAGCTTTTCACCGGCCGGGACTGCAATGTCGAGATCGAAACGGCGTCGCCGCTCACCACCGGTATGACCGTGGTCGACTGGTGGCAGGTCACCGGCCGCGCGCACAATGCCAAAGTCATGCGGCACATCGACGACGAGGGTTTTTTCGAGCTTTTGACCGAACGCATCGCGCGTATCTGAGAGGCAAGCACGCCCGTCTGGGAGATGATGACGGCGCCCGATGAGTTCAGGCGCCGTTTGGAAGTCCGAAGCCGTTGGGGATCAGAATTCTTCCCAATTGTCCTGTGCGAGTGCACTGGATCCGGAAGTCTTGGCAAGCCCGCGTTGCGTCGAAGTCGAGTAGGCGGTATTGCGCGGCGCCGTTGCCGAACGGTTCTCTGCCGTAGAAGCCTGGCGCGGCGCAGGGGGTTCCGCCGCACGCATCCGCGCGGCCGTCCCGCGCAGCATTTCGGCCGGTGCCTGGGACTGCGCTGTTTGCGGAGCGACCTGGAAGCGGGCGACCAGGGCGGAGAGCGCGCGGGCCTCGTCGTTCAGCGCCATGCTCGCGGCGGTCGTTTCTTCCACCATGGCCGCATTCTGCTGCGTCACCTGATCCATCTGGTTTACGGCAGAATTGATCTCCTTCAGGCCGACTGCCTGTTCAGAGGCTGAGCTGGAGATCTGGCGGATAAGTCCATTGATCTGCACCACCTGCTCGGCGATCTTCTCGAGCGCGCCGCCCGCCTTCCCGACGAGGTCGACCCCCTCGCGAACCTGTCCGGCGTTGATCAGCGTCTTTATCTCCTTTGCTGCAGTCGCCGAGCGCTGCGCGAGTTCGCGGACTTCCTGTGCGACGACCGCGAAGCCCTTCCCGGCTTCGCCGGCGCGGGCCGCTTCCACCCCGGCATTGAGCGCCAGAAGGTTGGTCTGGAAGGCGATTTCGTCGATGACGCCGATAATGCGGCTGACTTCATGGGAGGACTGCTCGATGCCGTGCATGGCCGCGATCGCCTTCTGCACCACTTCGCCGGATTGTTCGGCGTCGCCGCTTGCCACCTCGACGGATTTCGCCGCGATCTTGGCGTTTTCGGCGCTGGCGTTCACTTGCGACGTCAGCTCGTCCAAGGCTGCTGCAGTCTCCTCGAGGCTGGCCGCCTGCTGTTCCGTCCGATGCGACAGGTCGTTGGCGGCACTTGAGATCTCTCCGGTGCCGCTGCCGATGTTGACGACGGAGTGATTGACGGTGCGGATCGTCTCTTCAAGGCTGTCCATCGTCGCGTTGAAATCTTGCTTCAACTGCGCGTATTCGCCGGGAAAGTCGCCGGAAATGCGGAAGGCGAGGTCGCCCGAGGCGAGGTGCGACAGGCCTTTGCCGAGACGAGCGACGATGTCGCGCTGAAGCGCGCCGGCCTCGCTGCGTTCGGTTTCAGACCGGCTGCGTTCCAGCTCCGCCTGTTCCCTCTCGTGGCGGGCCTCGCTTTCGAGCCGCCTGTTGTCGGCCAGCTGGTGACGGAACCCGTCGAGCGATCTGGCCACGGCGCCGGTCTCGTCGGAACGTTCCTGACCGGAAATCGGCTGGCCATATTCTCCATCACTGAGCGTCTCGACATCGCGGACCAGACCGGCTAGCGGCTTCTGGACGAAGCGGCGAACAGCGAAATAAAGACCGGCGAGAACCGCGCCGAGGACCACCAGGCCGCCGACGATCATCATAAAGGTCTGGTCCTGTACAGGCGCATTGATGGCTGTGCGGGGCACGTCGACAAGCACGACCCAGTTTGCGTTCACATTGGGCAGACTGAACGGAAACACCACGCGGTCGAATGGTTCATTGCCGTCATATTGCAGATTCCCGACCATGCCGGCGGCACCCGTCGACAGGGCGTTCTTCACGACCTCGGCGCCTTCGCCGTCATATTCCTTCATCAAGAGCTCGGGTATCGGCGCGGAGAGCCACTTGCCGCTTTGCGATAGCAGATAGACCCGGCCCGAGCCGAACGGCTTGATCGCCGAGAGGCGGTCGGCGAGGGTGGCGAGCGAAATGTCGACGCCCGAGACGCCGATCATCTTGCCGTTCGAAACGACGGGATAGGCGATCGACGTCATCGTGGTTGGGACATCGGTGCCCTCGGCGAGATATGGCTGGGTGATGGATCCTTTGCCGCTCTTCGCCGCAAGGCTGTACCATTCGGCCGAATAGTCTGCCTTGAAGGTTGAAAGCTGTATATTGCCGTTGCGGTCCTTCGACCAATAGGGCGTGAACGCGCCCTCGTCATTGCCGCCGAGCTCCCTATTGCCGACGATGTCCTTTCCATCGTAGGCCTTGGGCTCTTCGGCGAACCAGCTGCCGAAGGCAAAGGCATGCTGCTCCAGATTGGCCTTGAGGAGGTTGATGGCGCCGGCGCGGTCGGTCGACTGCCCACCATGTCCGCGTCCAAGCACGCCCGACATGGTGCGCGCAGCGGCGGCGAGCTCGCCAACGCTGCCCGCGATGTCCGAGGCAATCGCGCGCGCTTCCGTTTTCGCGCCGTCGAAGACCAGCGTTTCCACACGGTCCTGCGTCTGGGAGATGAGAACGAAATTGGACGAGAGCAGCACAAGGGCGATGGTGCCCCCGGTCACCGCGATCAGCTTGGTCGCCAGCGATCTGGCTCGAAACTTGAACATGATATCCTCACGTACTGAGAGGTCCGCAGGTGTGAGCCCGCGGCGCGACATATTCGAAACTGTGGGTGAAGCTCCGTCATGGAGCACCTGATGCCGACCGGCATGGAGGAGCGGCCGAACCGAAGCTGGCCTGCTCGCTGATCTGATTAAACGATCAAAGATTAAAATCCGGCCAACACTGGCTCCGATTCTACAGTTTCCGCTCCTGTGACAAGGACAGAAATTGAAGAAGTCTTGTTCAACCTTCGCAGCTACGCAATCGCGGAATTGCTCTGGAGCCGGGCAGCGACCTCGGCGGCAAGCGGGATCGAGGGCTGGGCGCCGGGCTTGAGGCAGGCGAGCGAGCCCGCAACCGCAGCGCGGCGCAGAGCCTCGGCGAAGTCGAGGCCGGCGTCGAGGCCGGCGGCGAGATAGCCGCAGAACGTATCGCCGGCACCCACGGTGTCGACGGGCTCTATCGTCAGTCCTTTGGCACGATGGAGGTCGCCTTCGTGGAACGCCACCACGCCCTCGGCGCCGAGCGTAACGATGACTGACTGACCTGTCTCTGCATGCAGCTGCTTCATCGCCTCTTCCCGCTCGGTGCCGGTGATGCCCGATTTCCCAGCGAGCAGCTCGAACTCCGTTTCGTTGGCGATGACGAAATCGGCGCTGCGACCGAGGCGGGCCGCATCGGGCGTCAGCGGCGCTATATTGATGATCGAACGAACGTTCCGCCGCTTTGCTTCAGCAAGGGCCTTTTCCACCGAGCCTGCGGGGATTTCCAACTGCAGCATCAGCGTGTCGCCGGGCGACATCTTTTCGACCGCGCTCGCAGCGTCGTCCTCGCTCACGATCGCATTGGCGCTGGCAACCACGACGATGACGTTTTCGCCATCGCCGCCGACGATGATGTGCGCCGTACCGGTCGGCTCCGCGACGGTCTTCGTCAGATCAAGATTGGTGCCCGCCTCTCTCAGCAGCGCCAGCGCTCCCTCTGCGAAGGCGTCGGACCCGACCGCACCTGCCATCTGTACCGAGGCGCCGGCACGGCGCGCGGCGAGCGCCTGGTTTGCTCCCTTGCCGCCTGCCGCAGTGGAAAAGCCTGTTCCGGCGACCGTCTCGCCGGGCTTCGGAAGGCGAGCGGTCGTGGCGATCAGGTCCATATTGATGGACCCAAAAACAGTGATCATGTGAAGGCATCCCGTCGGCTTGCTTCTTGTTCATGTCGTCATCCCGAAATCGCTGTGGATTTCAGGACGAGACGCTTTTGCCGGAGAGTGCCCGAGAGGATCAGTCTTCGTCAACCACTCTCAGCTTCAACTGCCCCATGCGGCCGTCCATAGAGCGTCCGCCTGCTTCGCCCGTCTTGGCGCCCGGATCGGCTTCCGCCTGCAATTCAAGCGCCTCGATCTTGGCACCCCGCCGGGTCAGCTTGTCCGAGGAGATCAGGATTTCGTCGACGTCCTTCTGGGTCATGGCGAAATGGCCCTGGAGCTTGCGTACACGCTCGTCCAGGCGCGAGAGGTCTTCCATCAGCCGCACAACCTCGCTTTGGATGAGATGCGCCTGCTCGCGCATCCGGGCGTCCTTCAGGATAGCTTGGATCACCTGAATCGACAGAAGCAGGAGCGACGGCGAAACGATGATGATCCGCTGTCGATGCGCCTTCTGGACGATAGCCTCGAAATGTTCGTGGATCTCCGCGAATATCGATTCAGAGGGAACGAAGAGGAAGGCCGTGTCCTGCGTCTCTCCGGCAAGCAGATATTTGCTGGCGATGTCACGGATATGAACTTCCATATCGCGACGGAAGGCCTGCGCGGCCTGTTGCCGCCGTTCCGCGCTCTCCGCGTCCCGCATCGAATTCCAGGCTTCGAGCGGAAACTTTGCGTCAATGACCAATAGCGGCTGATCCTTCGGCATACGGATGGTGCAATCCGGGCGCGCTCCGTTGGAAAGCGTCGGTTGGAAGGCGAAGGCGCCCATCGGCAGGCCGTCGGCGACGATCGCCTCCATGCGCGATTGGCCGAAGGCGCCGCGCGTCTGCTTGTTGGCGAGAATGCTTTGCAGCCCCGCCATGTCCTTGGCCAGCAACTGTATGTTGTTCTGAGCGTTGTCGATCACCGCGAGCCGCTCCTGAAGCCGTCGCAGGTTTTCGTGCGTCGCCTTCGTCTGCTCGTTGATGGAAGCGCCGATCCGGTGCGTCATTCCGTCGATGCGCTGGCTGAGCGACTGGTTCAACTCCGCCTGCCGGGTGCCGAACACCTCGGCCATGGCCGCGACGCGTCCCTGCATTTCCGTCTGCGCCACGATGAGCGCCGACATCCTCTCGTCGTGCTCGACCGCTCGACGCGAAGCGGCACGGCGAGCGAAAATAGCCGAGAGCAAGGCCACCAGCAGGGCGGCGGCAGTGACGAGCCACCCGGCCGTAACAGGCTGGGTCCCGACGACGAATAGAGGCTGATCGAAGGAAAAAGCTATGGGCTCCATGGCCGCAACGTAAACGGATTCGCATTGCAAGGCCAGATCAAAACGGGAACAAACAAGATTGTGCCCACAATCAGGCCGGAGACCAGGGGTACGGCAAATTTCTTGCGTGTCGACGGAAAGATCGGCTATGGGGATCGACATGACGATCAAGCCGCTCATCATTCTTCCCGATCCGGTTCTGCGCCAGGTGTCGACACCCGTGGAAACCGTTGACGCCGATATTCGCCGGCTCGCCGACGATATGCTGGAAACCATGTACGATGCGCCCGGTATCGGGCTCGCCGCGATACAGATCGGCGTGCCGAAGCGCCTCCTGGTGCTCGACGTGACGAAGGAGGGAGAGGAGAAGCAGCCGCTCGTCTTCATCAATCCGAAGGTCGTTCGCTCTTCCGAGGAGCGTTCGGTCTATGAGGAGGGCTGCCTTTCGATCCCCGACTACTACGCCGAGGTCGAACGGCCGGCCGCGATCACTGTCGAGTACGTCGACCGTGAAGGCAAGGAACAGGCAGTTGAGGCCGATGGCTTGCTCGCTACCTGCCTGCAGCACGAGATCGACCATCTGAACGGTGTCCTGTTCATCGATTACATTTCAAAGCTCAAGCGCGATATGGTGATTCGCAAGTTCACAAAGGCGGCGAAGACGCGCGGCGCAAAGGCGATCTGATCCTTCGCGTTGCGGCCGCATTCAGCTGGAGCCGCCGCTCGCTCGCGGGCAATCGAAAGAGACGGAGGCCGTCACTTGCCGCTTCGCATCATCTTCATGGGTACACCGGAATTTTCCGTGCCGACGCTTCTTGCGCTCGCCGGGGCGGGTCACGAGATTGCCGCCGTGTATACACAACCGCCGCGGCCCGGCGGGCGGCGCGGCCTCGATCTCCAGAAATCGCCGGTGCACCAGGCTGCCGAGCGTCTCGACATTCCGGTCCTGACGCCCGTCAACTTCAAGGAAGCCGCGGACCGCCGAACCTTCCGGAATTTCGGTGCCGATGCCGCGGTCGTGGTCGCCTACGGCCTGCTTCTGCCTGAGGAGATACTCTCGGGCACCCGCTGCGGCTGTTACAACGGTCATGCCTCGCTCCTGCCGCGCTGGCGGGGGGCGGCGCCGATCCAGCGGGCGATCATGGCCGGCGACCGGGAGACCGGCATGATGGTGATGAAAATGGACAAGGGGCTCGATACCGGTCCCGTCGCTCTCGCCCGGTCGGTGCCGATCCACGCTACGATGACGGCCGGCGAGCTGCACGACCGGCTGAGTGAGGTCGGAGCGAAACTGATGACGGAGGCGATGGCCCGGCTCGAAGCCGGTGAGCTTCCACTGACGCCGCAACCTCAAGAGGGCGTCGTCTACGCCGCCAAGATCTCGAAGGAAGAGACCCGGATCGATTTCTCCCGTCCGGCGGCCGAGGTGCACAATCATATCCGTGGTCTGTCGCCCTTTCCCGGCGCCTGGTTCGAACTTGATATCGCCGGACGGCGCGAACGCATCAAAGTGCTGGGATCGGAGATATCGCAAGGGGAGGGTGCTCCGGGGCAAGTGCTGGACGGTTCGCTCGCGATCGCTTGCGGCGAGGGCGCGGTACGCCTGACGAGATTGCAGCGTGCCGGCGGCAAGGCGCTCCCCGCGGCCGATTTCCTGCGCGGCACGCCGATTGTTGCCAGCGCGGGGATTGCCTGATGCCCCGCTTTCGCCTGATCGTCGAATATGACGGTACCGATTATGTCGGCTGGCAGCGGCAGGACAACGGCCCCTCTGTTCAAGGAGCGATCGAAAAAGCGGTCCTGTCGCTTACGGGCGAGACGGTCCGGGTCCGCGGCGCAGGGCGAACCGATTCCGGCGTTCACGCCAGGGGTCAGGTGGCTCATCTCGATCTAACCCGCGCGTGGAAGCCGTACACGCTTCAAAACGCCCTCAACGCGCATCTGTCGCTTGCCGGCGAGCGCGTTTCGATCCTGGAGGTCGAGGAAGCCGCCGCCGATTTCGACGCGCGTTTCTCGGCCATCCGCCGACACTATCTCTATCGGATCATTTCCCGCCGATCACCGCTGGCGCTTGAGGCGCGCCGTGCCTGGTGGGTGCCGAAGGCGCTTGATCATGACGCAATGCACGAGGCAGCGCAGCGCCTCTTGGGCCATCACGACTTCACGACCTTCCGCTCTGCCAACTGCCAGGCGACGAGCCCGATGCGCACGCTGGACCGGCTGGACGTCACGCGCACGGGCGACCTGATCGAAATCCGCGCCAGCGCGCAAAGCTTCCTTCATAACCAGATCCGTTCTTTCGCGGGCTCCTTGAAGCTGGTCGGCGAGAGCAAATGGACGCCGGACAACCTCCAAGCCGCGCTCGAGGCGCGGGACCGCAAAGCCTGCGGTCCGGTCGCCCCGCCGGACGGACTTTATTTCATGCGCGTCGATTACTGACGCCGAGATCACGATGATTTTCGGGAGGCGGCGGAAAAACGCAGACGGTTTTCCTCATCCCGCTCTGAATTTCTCCCGCTCGCGCTCATAGTAACGCCGAAGCGGCGGCAGCGCCGATTTGAGTTCGTCCAACAGGTCGTTATCGGCGGGGAGGTCGCCGTCATATTTCCGGGCGAGGTAGGTGCGGTGGCGTGCGAGCTCGGCTTCCGAAGCGCCTTCGACGACCGTAAAGACCGGTGAGACCGCGCTGCGCCCCTTGACGGTGATGCGGTCGAGTTCGGCCACCGGAAATTCCGAGGCGGCGAGCGCTGCCGTCCGCTCGCCCAAGAGCAGCGGCACGCCGTAATTCTTGGAAGCACCCTCGAGGCGCGAGGCAAGATTGACCGCGTCGCCAAGCGCCGAATAATCGAAGCGGCGGGCCGAGCCCATATTGCCGACGACGCACTCGCCTGTGTTGATGCCGATTCCGATCCTGAGCGTCTTGGGCGGGCGTCCCGCCGCTTTCGCTTCGGCTTCCAGCTCGGCATTGAGCTTGGCGAGCGCGGCGAGCATGTCGCGCGCCGCCTGAACCGCATGGACGGCATGGTCCGGATCGTCGAGAGGTGCGTTCCAGAAGGCCATCAGGCAGTCGCCGATATATTTGTCGATTGTGCCGCGCCGGTTGAGCACGGCTTCCGAAAGGGGTGTCAGAAGCCGGTTGATCAGCGTTGTCAGGCCCTCCGGATCATCCTTCATGTCCTCCGAAATCGTGGTGAAGCCACGAACGTCGCAGAATAGGACCGTGAGCGTCCGCCTTTCGCCGCCCAGCTTCAGCTGCGAAGGGTCGCTTGCCAGGCGCTCCACCAGCGCGGGGGATAGATATTGCGAGAAGGCGCGCGTGATCTCGCGGCGGCGGCGCCTTTCTTCCGCGTAATCGAGGCCGGCCTGCCCGACGGCTACGCCGACGAAAGCAAGCGCCGGGGCAAGCGGCGAGACGAAGACATGGCCGAGGCGCATGAGTGCGTAGCTTGCAAGGAAAATCGAGGCGAGAGCGAGAGCGCCGTAACCGAGCGTCTTCCAGCTCGTCGATCTCAAAACGGCAAGCGATGCGGCGAGGGTGGCAAGGATGATCGCTGCGATGGCAACCGTCACTCCGGCCTGTTCGACGAACAGCCGGTGCACGAGATTGTCGTAAATCGTCGCATGAATTTCGGCACCGGCGACGCGTCCGCGCGAGAAGACCGTATCGGACGTGGCGAAGGCATCGATGCCGCCGCCCGCGATGGACGGCGCATTCTGCAGGCTGAGACCGACGATGACGATCCGGTCGCGAAACGTCCCTTCCGGAAGGAAAGCCTCGGGATCGAGCGCCTGGTAATAGGAAACGGTCGGATAGGTCCGTGCCGGTCCGAAGGTCTGCATCAGGGCTCTTCCCGGCGGCCGCGCCAAATCCGCTCCGGCCACACTTGCAATCGTCGTCGCGAAGCCGTCCGAATAGGAGGGGATCTGCCTGAGTATGCCGTCGCCGCTGAGAGTGACCGAAGCGACGCCCACCTTGGCGCCGCGTTCCAGAAAAACGGGCAGGGGCTCGGTCCGGACGAACTGCTCGGCCTGAGGCGTCCGGATCAGCGTCTCGTCGCCGGCAAGCACCACATCGGGTCCCAGGACTTCGGCGAGCGCGCGATCGTTCTCCGGCGCGGCGGCCGGTTCGGCGAAGATCACGTCGAGAGCGACCGCTCTGGCGCCGGCGGCCCTCAGCGACTGGATCAGCCGGGCGTGCAGAGCGCGCGGCCAGGGCCATTGGCTGCCGATCTCGGCCATCGACGGTTCGTCGATCGCGACGATAACGGGGCCGTCCTCCGGAAGGCTTGGCCGGCCGAGGATCGAGAGATAGTCGTAGGCGCGCAGGTCAACGAGCGACCAGGAACCGGTCAGCGAGACAAGCGAGACGAGGGCGGCTACCAAGGCCGCCAGGGCGGCAAGCTTTGCCCGCCGGGAGGAAAGGCGAAGCTGGCGAGAGGCCTTCATCAGAACCGCACTTTGACTGTGCCCTTGACCGTGGGACCCCAGCCGGGCAGCCCGTCCCGCAGCTCGAATTCCTCATCGAGCAGATTGAAGCCGGCGAGTTCCACCTCGAACCGCTTGTCGAAGGGTTCCCATTGGAGGGCGGCGTCGAGCGTCCAGAAATCATCGAGCGTCGTGGAACTGTCATTGCGTTTGCCGATATAGTTGGCGGCGACAGTCGTCTTGATACTGGCGGTGCTGACATAGGTCAGCGCTATCTGACCCGAGTTTTCCGGCAGGAAGGGCAGATCGCCGCTGCGGCCCGTCGACAGATCGTCGCTTTCCGTGCGGGCCACTGTGGCGGAAAGGCCGAAGCCGTGGCCGAGCGCGAGGTTTGCGGTCAGTGCAACGCGGTTGACCCTTGCTTTTTCGAAGTCGAAGTCAGCCAAGGAGAAGGGGAGATCGATGGAACCGTTGCGGATCTCCTGATGCTGGTAGTCCACGGCCGTAAAGAGCCAGTCGTTCCATTCTGCGTCCCAGCGCAGCGCCAGCGTGTCGGCATAGCCGTCGGTGCCGATCAAAAACTGGTTGGGCTGCAGCCCTACGATGCCGATCGGCGCAAGCGTAGCAGAGCCGAAATTGTAGCCCTCGCGCTGGATGGCGGCGCGCAGCCAATGCCGCTCGGCCGGTGCCCACGCGATACCGAGCTTCGGCTCAAGTCGGATATTGTTGTCGTTAGCGTCCTCTATGTAACGGGCGAACAGCGCGCCTTCGATCTTGAGGTCGGGGGTGATTTCGTAAAGGCCGTCGACATAGGCCTTTGCCACCGCTTGCGTGGATGATCTGTAATCTGTTCCGGTTTCGGAAGGGAGCGGCGGTACGTTGATATTTAAGATCGTCCTGATGTCGGACCTTATCTTCCCGGCTTCGGCGCCGTAGCGCCACGTCAGGTCGCCCTCTCCATACATGTGGTTCAAGGCAGCAATGTAGGTTCGTTCTTTTGCGTCGACATCAGCGCTGATCTCAGCCCCACCAGCGCGCTGAATTTCACTGTCTCCGGTCCGGAGCTCTTTGAAAAACAAGGCGGCGTTGCCGATGCTGCGGTAGCCGAATGTATGACTCCAGGCGAGCCCCGAAGTCACACCGGAAGAGTCGTCCCCAATCTCGACTTGCAGCGGGACCGGCAGTAACTCCCGGGCATCGTCGACGTCCGAATAATTGGTGAAAGCAACGACGCGGTCGTCGGGCGTCGGGCTGGCCGTAACATAACCATTGCCTCCTATAATCCGCAGTTCGCGTTCTACGCGCAAGCCGTCGGACTCGAACGTATCCCGCGGCTCCTCCCACTGAAACGTGCCATAGACGCTGATCGGGAACGGCGAAACCGTGAAACCGCGAACAGCGGCTTCGCCGACCCAACCGGTATGGTCCTCATTGGCAATGAATCCACCCCCGATCTCTGTTTCGAAAAAGGGCGAACGCAGCAGGTTGACCGTTCGCTCGCGGCTGGCGAGCATGTGCGGCTCGATCAGAAGTCCCTGGATGAGAGCGGAAAAGCTCGTCGTATTGACCGTGTTGGTGATGGCGTTGGCGGCGAAATCATAACTGTTGAAGAAGGGACTGACGCTGCCGCGGACCGCCTGGTCTACATAGCTCGCGCCGGTGAAAGGATCGAAGACGGCATCGCCGTAATACTGGCCCCAGGCATCGAGCCCCTGCAGGCGGAAGGCGTCGTTGAGTGTCGAGCCCTGCTCCTGATTGGCCCCGAGTGCCGCCGTGTCGCCGCCCTTGGCGCGGGTGCGGCGCAGGGCTTCCTGAGCGTTGAGAATGGCCGCGTCGGCATCATAGGCGTCGATTGCTATCGCGGTTCTGACCGTCGCTACGACGGGGTCGTTCGGGTCGAGCCGGTCGGCATTGTCGAGCGCCTGAGCTGCCGGGATGCGGTCGCCTTTTTCGTAATGGGCGGCGGCAAGCAGGAGCTGTGCGTTCGAATAGGCCGGGTTGGCCGTCGAGCCGGCGAGAAGGTCTTCGACCGCCCTGTCAACATCGCCGTTCTGCATTTGATAGCGGCCGCGCGCCACAAGCGCGACGTCGAAGGACGGATCGACCGAAAGCGCGGTATCGATCTCGCGCTTCGCCTCGGCCATTCGCATTTCATCCAGATATTGTATTGCGAGGTTTGCGTGAGAGACAGGATCCAGCGGATCGAGCGCGATCGCCTGCTTGAATGCGGCCTCCGCGGCCCGATTGTCGCCGCGCGCGCCCTGGACCAGACCGAGCGCATTCCAGATGGACGAGGAACCGGGCGCGGTCTGCAGCGCCTGGTTCAGATCCGAAAGGGCGCCCTCGAGATCGTTGTCGATGTGATAGCGGTAATGGGCACGCGCCTCGAGCGCAGTCGGATCTTCGGGATCGATCGAAAGCGCCCGCTCGACGCCGTCGCGAAGCTCGTCGCGGTCGTCCAGCAACATCGCGAGCTGCGCGCGGGCAGCGGGCAAAGTGGGATCATCAGGATATTGCCGCTCAGCCCTTTTGATCACCGCGATCGCTGCGGGGATGTCTTCCCGAAAACCTGCCGTCCACGCCTGGGCCATGCCCGCATAGCGGCCGCTTGCATCGCGCGGCGGATTTTCCACGCGGTCGGGATTAGCCAGCCCGCGCGCAAAATAGCCGCCATAGGCCGCGATCGTGCGTCGGCTCGGGTCGAGGCCGCGTTCGGACTTCGCGAACAGGCGCGCCGCCTCGCGGTACTGATTGGAGGAACCGGCGATCAATGCCCTGATGAGGTCGGCACGCGCCGCCTGCGCACCGGTAAGGCCCCGGCTCGTTGCCTGCGCGAGCGCGGCCAGTGCCTTGCGGCGGCCATCGAGCGACAGATAGATCTCGGAAAGTGTCAGCCATTCCTCCGCCGTGCGGGACGCTGCCGGCTCGGTCTCGATACGCGCCCGTTCGCGGCGCATCTCGGGAACGCTGAAAGGGGTGGCCGGCATCCAGACGAAGGCGTTGCGGAGCGACAGATGGAAGAGCATCTGCTCACGGTCTTTCGGCGTAACGATCACGACTTTTGTGGGCGCGCTGCCGATCGCGGCAACCGCGCCTTCACCCTGATTCACCGTGACGCTGCCATGGGCATTGCTGAGTTCGACCACCCCTTCGAGGACGACAAGTGACGTCTTGCCGTCTGTGCCGACAGAGAGCGTCCAGTCAGTGCCGCGGATGGCCGCGGCTGCTGCCGGCGTATCGATGACAAGGCCGTCGCCGCCACGTTCGGCACGTGCCCAGATCGTACCCGATTCCAGGCCGAGCTTCGTGTCGCCCGCGCCGATCTGCTTCACGCGCAGCGCGGTATTGCGCCCCAGCCTTATCTGCGTGTGATCTTTGAAGAGGACGGCGAGCGCACCGGTCGCGTTGGTGCGCAGCACATCGCCGGGAAGCAGGTCCTGAGCGAGATCCACGATCCGCCAGCTGGAAACATCGACGAAGCGCACCTCTTCGCCGGATTTCCGGGCAATGACGGAACCGGCTGCGGGTGAGGGGCGTGGAACGGGCTCGGCAAACGCAGACCAAGGCACAAATAGAGTCGCCGCGGCAAGCAATGCCCCCGTTCTTATTACCTGCATTCGTGAGATACCCCTACCTATATTGGATCCAGTGTATTTATAGGGAGGAAAAGTCAAGAGCCCAGTTTTGGGCCTATCTCTTTACTGGAGTGGTGTAATAAAGAGGAGACGGAATAAAGGGGAGCGGTGCATGGAAGCAGGGGGAAATCTGTACAGACTCGATCCTTCCAGTGAAGGAGCGGGCCCCGAGGTGGCGTCGGGGGCCTATTACGACCACATCAGGAAGATCAACGACGTCTTTGCCGATCAGATAAAGACGTCCGACCAGAAAGCGGCCTATATCTTCACTTTCATGTTCGCCTTTCTGGTTACTTCGCAAGAAGGGCGCAGCGTCTTTGCCTGGCATCGCTACATGGAGGCCAGCAGCATTTCGATGGTATTCTCGGCTATGCTGGCGCTTGCGTCTATCTTCTCGATCATATCGGCCATCCTCGTGGTGCTTCCCAGGAAGAGCGCAACCTCGACGACATTGTTCTGGGGCGCCTGGTCCAAGCACCGCGACAGCTTTATCCGGGCGGCGGGAAGCGGCGACCAAGCCTATCTTTTCCGCCAATATGCCGAGAATGCGGATGCGCTTGCTGCGATCGCCTGTGGAAAATACCGCTGCGTCAGCTTCGCCTTCCGCGGGCTGCTCGTGACAGTGCTTTCCTTTATCTGTCTCCTCGCGGTGAAATAGATTGCGCGGATTCCTTCTGCCCATCGCGAATGATGATCACGAATGCAGCCCAATCAAACCGGCATCAGTCCGAGCAGGCGCTGCAGGAACTGCATGATCATCAGCGGTGACAGCAGAAAGATCGCGGCAAGCGTGGCGGCGAGCAGATTCTGGTTGGCGGTAACGGTCCGCAAAAGGCGGAAGAGCAGCGCGGAGCAGGCGACGAGCAGCAGGAGCCACAGCAGGGCGGCCATGCCGACGCTGCCGGGGAGGACCAGCAGAAGCGCGGCCGGCACCGCCATTGCATAGGTCAGCGGGACCTGGAGCCAATTGGTCGTGACGATCACCGGCACAACCAGCACCGAGAAGCCGAGCGGGCGCGAGAGGAGCGCAATCAGCACGATCGGCAGCAGCCAGCTCACGAGATCGACGATGAGAAGCTTCCCGAAGAATGCAATGCCGACGGTCGCGCCGGTCGGCAATGCCGAGAGATAATAGAGCCGCCACGAGGCCCAGCCCACGGCAAGCGCCGGGAGCGTCCAGAGGATCGCCGTGAAGGAGCGCCACAGACCGCTCTCGCTGATGTCCAGCCAATGATAGCCTTCCTGGTTCCCCTGGATCAGCAGCCACAGTCCTTTGATATAGACAAGGACCTCATCAAGCAGCGGCATGATCGAACCAGCGAGCGATGAAGGTTTCGTAGATACCCGTCAGGGTTTCGAGATCGGCAAGCGCGACGCGCTCGTCGACCATATGCATGGTCTTGCCGACGAGACCGAATTCGACGACCGGGCAATAGTCCTTGATGAAGCGCGCGTCCGAGGTGCCGCCGGTGGTCGAAAGCCGCGGCTGCTGGCCTGTGACGGCCTCGACGGCGCCTGAAAGCGATTCGATGAGCGCATCGTTGCGCGTAAGAAACACATGGCTGGGACGCTCGTTCCAGACGATTTCGTATTTTACCGGAGCGCGGCCGGGTCTGAGCGCGCCGGCACTTGCGGCGCGATCCAGGCGTGCGACGATCTCGGTCATCAGGCTTTCGGCCGTCCAGAGGTCGTTGAACCGGACGTTGAATGCGGCGCTCGCCTTCGCGGGAATGACGTTTACGGCAGCATTGCCGACATCGATGGTCGTGACTTCGAGATTCGAAGGCTGGAAATTCTCCGTGCCGTCGTCAAAAGGCGGGTCCATCAGTGCGTGGGCGAGCTGCAGGATACTGCGTACGGGATTGTCCGCGAGATGCGGATAGGCGGCGTGGCCCTGGACCCCTTGAACGGTAATCCGGCCGGAGAGCGAGCCGCGCCGGCCGATCTTGATCATCTCCCCGATGCCGCCCGGATTGGTCGGTTCTCCGACGAGGCACGCGTCCCAGCGCTCTCCCTTCGCGGCCGCCCATTCGAGGAGCTTCACAGTGCCGTTGATCGCCGGGCCCTCCTCATCGCCGGTGATGAGGAAAGAGATGGATCCCTTCGGGGCACCATGCTTTTCGATGTGGCGGGCGACCGCCGCTACGAAACAGGCGATGCCGCCCTTCATGTCCACGGCGCCGCGTCCATACATTTCGCCCTCGGCGATGGCGGCGGAAAAGGGCGGGTGGCTCCAGGCAATCTCGTCGCCTACCGGTACCACATCGGTGTGGCCGGCAAACATTAGATGCGGGCCACCGACGCCGATCCGCGCGTAAAGGTTCTCGATATCGGGTGTGCCCGCCTCCCTCGCCACGATGCGGTCGGCCTTGAAGCCGATCGGCGTCAGCATGGATTCGAGTGCCGTAAGCGCACCTCCCTCGGCCGGAGTGACGGAGGGGCAGCGAATGAGGGTGGCGAGATTGGAAACGGGATCGGTCGGGAACATGGAGGGTATGCCTGCGAAGCCGGTGGGCCAGGAAACGAAGCCGGAAACAAAGAGTGCCGGTTTATCCGATAGGCCGGCTGCTGTCACGCCCGATCAGCCAACGGGTATGCGGGTGTGGCCGAAAGTGAACGGGCCGGACGCATGTCCGGCCCGTTCATGGCGCCGTGTGGGGCAAGGGAAGGTCACTCGCCCGGAGCGAGATGCGGGGCTTCGAGATGCGCCCCGGTATGCTTCAGCGGCCGTTCGCCGGACACTTTGCGGATGAGCACATAGAACACCGGCGTCATGAAGATCCCGAAGGCCGTGACGCCGATCATGCCGGCAAACACCGCCACGCCCATGGCCGAGCGCATCTCGGCACCCGCGCCGGTGGAGGTGACGAGTGGAACGACGCCCATGATGAAGGCCATCGAGGTCATCAGGATGGGCCGCAGGCGGAGCCGGCTTGCCTCGATCGCGGCGCTGACGGCATTGCTGCCGGACAACTCCAATTCGCGTGCGAATTCGACGATCAGGATCGCATTCTTGGCCGATAGACCCACCAGAACGATAAGACCGATCTGGGTGAAGACGTTGTTGTCGCCGCCTGTCAGCCAGACGCCCGTCAGCGCCGCCATGATGCCCATCGGCACAATCAGGATGATCGCGATGGGAAGCAGCAGGCTCTCGTATTGGGCGGCAAGCACGAGATAGACGAGCAGCAGCGCCAGCGGGAAGACGAGGATGCCCGAATTGCCGGCGAGGATCTGCTGATAGGTCAGGTCCGTCCACTCGTATGTAATGCCGGGCGGCAGCGTCTCGGCCGCAATCCGCTCTATCGCTGCCTGTGCCTGGCCGGAGGAGAAGCCGGGTGCCGGCCCGCCGTTGATATCCGCGGCCAGGAAGCCGTTGTAGCGGATCGCCCGTTCGGCGCCGACCGTCTGCTCGATGTTGAGCAGAGCCGATAGGGGGATCATCTCGCCCGTCTGCGAACGCACCTTCAGCTTGCCGATGTCGTCGGCATGGCTGCGATAGCTCGCATCGGCCTGGATGCGCACGCTGTAGGTCCGGCCGAACGCATTGAAGTCGTTGACGTAGAGCGAGCCCAGATAGATCTGCAGCGTTTCGAAAACGTCCGTCACCGCCACGCCGAGCTGCCGCGCCTTGGTGCGGTCAAGATCGGCATAGAGTTGCGGCACGTTGATCTGGAAGCTCGAATAGAGTCCGGCCAGTTCCGGGGCCGCCATTGCCTTGGCGAGGACGGCCTTGGCCGCGTCGTCGAGCGCCCGGTAGCCGAGGCCGTTGCGGTCTTCGATCTGCAGCTTGAATCCGCCGGTCGTACCGAGACCCTGCACGGGCGGCGGCGGGAACATGGCAATGAAGGCGTCCTGTATCGCACCGAATTCCTGGTTCAACTGCATGGCGATGGCGCCGCCCGAAAGCTCGGCCGTCTTGCGCTCCTCGAACGGCTTCAGCGAGACGAAGACGATGCCCGAATTGGACGAGTTGGTGAAGCCGTTGATCGACAGTCCCGGGAATGCGATGGCGTGCTCGACGCCCGGGTGCTTCAGCGCGATCTCGCTCATGCGCCGGATGACGTCTTCCGACCGGTCGAGCGTCGCTGCGTCCGGCAACTGCGCAAAGCCGATGAGGTACTGCTTGTCCTGGGCCGGCACGAAGCCGCCGGGCACGGCGCGGAAGAGCACGAAGGTGACGCCGAGGAGGACGACATAGACGCCCATGACCAGCGACTTGCGGGTGAGAATACCACCAACGCCGCGGCCATAGGCCTCGGAACTCGCTCCGAAGAAGCGGTTGAAGCCTCGGAAGAACCACCCGAACAATCCGTCCATGACTCGCGTCAGCCAGTCCTTAGGCGCGTGGTGGTCCTTCAGAAGAAGGGCAGCGAGCGCTGGCGAGAGCGTCAGCGAGTTGAGTGCGGAAATCACCGTCGAAATCGCGATGGTCAGCGCGAACTGGCGATAGAACTGGCCGGTGAGCCCGGTGATGAAGGCGAGCGGCACGAATACCGCGACGAGCACGAGCGCGATCGCGATGATGGGCCCGGAAACCTCCTGCATGGCGCGGTAGGTTGCCTGTACCGGCGAGAGACCCTGGGAGATGTTACGCTCGACATTCTCCACGACGACGATGGCGTCGTCGACGACGATGCCGATCGCCAGCACCAGGCCGAAGAGGCTGAGCGCGTTGATCGAAAAGCCGAAAACATACATCACCGCGAAGGTACCGACGATCGATACGGGTACCGCGACAAGCGGGATGATCGAGGCGCGCCAGGTCTGCAGGAAGACGATGACGACAATGACTACGAGCGCGATTGCTTCGAGCAGAGTATGGATGACCGACTCGATCGAGGCACGGACGAACTGCGTCGTGTCGTAGACGATCTCGTAGTCGACGCCTTCCGGCATGGTCTGCTTCAGCTCGGCCATAACCTTGTGGACGTTTTCGGATATCTCGATGGCGTTCGATCCGGGAGCCTGGAAGACGCCCATGCCGACGGCGGCCTTGTTGTCGAGAAGCGAGCGCAGCGAATAGTCCGCCGCCCCCATCTCGACGCGGGCGACATCGCCGAGCCGCGTGATCTCACCGCCCTCGCCCGATTTGACGACGATGTCGGCGAAATCTTCGGGTGTCTTGAGGCGCCCCTGGGCGTTGACGGAGAGCTGAAGATCGAGGCCCGGAACAGACGGCGAAGCGCCAATGACGCCGGCGGCGGCCTGAACGTTCTGCCCCCGGACAGCATTGGCAATGTCGCTCGCGGCCAGGCCGCGCTCGGCCGCCTTTTCGGGGTCGATCCAGACGCGCATCGAATAGTCGCCGCCGCCGAAGATCTGCACTTGCCCCACGCCGTCCACCCGCGCCAGCCGGTCCTTGACGTTGAGGACGCCGTAGTTGCGCAGATAATTGATGTCATACTGTCCGTTCGGCGAAATCAGGTGCACGACGAGCGTCAGGTCGGGCGAGCTCTTGACTGTGGTGACGCCGAGCCGACGGACCTCTTCGGGCAGGCGCGGCTCAGCCTGCGAGACGCGGTTCTGCACCAGCTGCTGGGCCTGGTCCGGATCGGTTCCGAGCTCGAACGTGACGGTCAGGGTCATCAGGCCGTCAGCGGTCGCCTGGCTCTGCATGTAGAGCATGCCCTCGACGCCGTTGATCTGCTCTTCCAGCGGTGTGGCGACGGTTTCGGCGATGACGGCCGGATTGGCGCCCGGATATTGCGCCCTGACCACGATCTGCGGCGGCACGACTTCCGGATATTCGGAAATAGGCAGACCAGTCATGCCGATCAGGCCCGCGACGAAGATGATCACGGAGAGAACGCCCGCGAAGACCGGGCGGTCGACGAAGAAGCGTGAGAAATTCATGGCATCCCCCTTGGGAAACTTCAGGCAAGCAAAAGGGCATCTGCGGCGAAGACGTTCGCCGCGAGCACCGCTGCATGCCGTTGGAAAGTCTGTCCGGCCCTGCCTCTATGATCTGGCAGGATCTGATCTATGGTTTGGCGATCGAGGCGGTTGCCTGTTCGACCGGCTGCGGGGCGACGACTACACCGGGGCGTACGCGCTGCAGGCCGTTGACGACGATGCTCTCGCCGGGCTTCAGCCCGTTCTCCACGATCCGAAGACCGTCGGCGACGGGTCCGAGGGTGACCTGGCGATACTCCACCTTGTTGTCAGCCCCGACGACCAGGACGAATTTCTTGTCCTGATCCGAACTGATGGCGCGGTCGCTGATCACCAGCTTTTCCTCCGGCTGCGGATCTCCGATCCGGATACGCACGAATTGACCCGGGATCAGGCGGCCGTCGGCATTGGCGAGTTCCGCCCGCAGCCGAATTGTGCCGGTTGCCGCGTCCACCTCGTTGTTGATGAGCTGAATGTGGCCTGTAATCGGCGTCCCCTCGTCGGCGGCCGTGCCGATCTCGACCGGGATGCGCTCGATCGCTTCGATGCTGCCGGCCGAGGCGGAAAGTTCTGCCAGCGCGGTCGCGACGACTTCCTCGCTGACGTTGAAGCTCGCATAGATGGGGTCGACCGAGACGAGCGTCGTCAGGACCGGCGAGGCGGAGCCGGCAGAGACGAGATTGCCGGCCGTCACATTGAGTCCTCCGACACGGCCTCTGATCGGCGCGCGCACTTCGGTGTAGGCTAGGTCGAGTTTGGAGGTCCGCAGGGCAGCCTTCGCAGAGCGGAGGTTGGCCTGGGCCTCGTCGTAAACGCTAAGCCTCTGGTCGACGCCGCTCTGCGGGATCGCGCTCGTGGTCACCAGCTTGCGGCCGCGTTCGAGCTCGGTTTTAGCGAGCGCGACACGCGCTTCGGCGGCGGCAACCTGCGCCTCGGCCCGCTCGACTGCAGCGGCGAAGGGCTCGGGGTCGATGGTGACCAGCAGATCTCCCTTTTCGACCAGGGCCCCTTCGCGGAAGTGAGCGCTCAGGATCGCGCCGCCGACGCGGGGACGGACCTCGACGCGCTCGATCGCTGCAAGACGGCCGGAGAAGCTCTCCCAGGTCGTGATCCGTCTCGACTCGGCCTTGGCGACGGAGACCGGAACGGCTGGAGCCGCGGCAGCGGGCGCCTCGACCGCGGCGTCCGCATGAAAGCGCTGAGGCAGTCCGAAGAAGACGGCTGCGCCGCCGCCGACGGACAAAAGAATGCTCAAACCGGCGCCCCACAGGACCCGGCGGGTTACTGTCGATGTCATGTTTTCTCCTCGCCGGTTGGGAGTCCGGCTCTATGCTTAGTGCTTTATGGCTTACTGTTTACGTGTTTACTCTTTGCCCGGCTTCTCTCCCGCCTGCTTGAAGAAGCGGGAGAAAATGTCGGATATAATTTCCTTGTGTGACGGCCAGTTTTCCTGTGCGGCGCCGGCAGGCAGCCACGAAGTGCGCCCCGGCAGGATGTGCGTTTCCACCGGAACGCCGGCCTTGCGGAGGCGCTCGGCATAGGCTTCGGCCTCATCGCGCATCGGACATTCCTCGCTGGTGATGACGAGGGCGGGAACGAGGCCGCCAAGCCGGCTGCAATGGCCCGGTGCGGCATAGGGGTGCGTCAGTCCGCTGCGTTCGCCGAGATATTGCTGCCACCCGTCTGCGATGGATTGCACTGAGCTCTGCGGGCAGAACTTGCGAAACGAAGCGGTTGCCAGGCATGGGTCCAACAGCGGCGAAAGCAGGATCTGGCCCTTGAGATCGGTCAGGAACTGGTCACGCGCCATCAGCGCCAGACCGGCCGCGATATTGCCACCCGCCTCCTCGCCGGCGACGAACAGCATCGACTTCTTGTGTGCGAATTGCGGGCAGCGGCTGCGCATGGATGAAAGCATGGCATAGGCACAGTCGAGTGCCGCAGGAAAGGGGTTCAGGCACGCGGAAGGGTATTCGGGCGAGATGACGACCGCGCCGGCTGCCGCCAGCGCATCGGCCACCTTTTCACCCGCCGCCACTGAGTCTCCGACGAACCCACCGCCGTGGAGATGCAGCACCAGCGGCGGCGGCGACAACAGCGAAGCGCCGCGGTAGACACGCGCGCGGCACGAGCCCTGGCTCGTCTGCATCGTCTCTTCCGTAAATTGCGCGTTCATCTCTCTTGTCTCCTACACGGGTGAATCCCTAGATGAGGGACAACTCGCGATGTTTGCAGCATAACATTGTCTTCTGTCTGGAATAGTCTGTGGGTTCTGATTACACTATTCGGTATTTCGAACAATTCGGTTATTGAAAATGGACCAGCTTACGGCCATGCGCGCTTTTCTTCGGGTGGTGGAGACGGGGAATTTCACCCGCGCTTCCGTCTCTCTCAATATGCCGAAGGCGACCGTCACCAATCTCATCCAGGGGCTGGAGGCGCATTTGCGGACGAAACTCCTCAACCGCACAACGAGACGCGTCCTCGTCACGCCCGATGGCGCGCTCTACTACGAGCGCGCGGCACGGTTGCTTTCCGACCTGGATGAACTCGACGGCAGCCTTTCGACCGCCCAGAGCCTGCCGAAGGGAAGACTGAGGGTCGAGACGGCGAGCGCCTTCGCCAATCTGGTCATCATCCCGGCGCTTCCCGAGTTCCACAACAAATACCCTGACATCCAGATCGATCTCGGCGTGTCCGATCGCACGATCGACTATCTTGCGGAGAATGTCGATTGCGCTATCCGCGCCGGCACCCTGACCGATCAATCGCTGATCGCCCGGCGCATCACCGAAATGCAGTTCGTCGCCTGCGCTTCCCGGGACTTTCTCGAGCGGCATCCGGTGCCGCAGCATCCTTCCGACCTCGAGAAGAATTGCTATGTCGTCGGCTACTTCCTGCCGAAAACCGGTCAGCAGATGCCGTTCCATTTCCGGCGGGGAAACGAGGAGATAGAGGTCAGTGGCCGCTATACGGTGGCCGCGAACGAGTCGACCAGCTACATCGCCGCCGCCCGGGCGGGGCTGGGGGTCATCCAGGCGCCGCTCTTCATGGTACGTGAGGACCTTCGCAACGGAACGATGCTTCCGGTTCTGCCCGACTGGCAGGTCGATCCGATGCCGGTTTATCTCGTCTATCCGCCGAACCGTCACTTGAGCAGCCGCCTGCGTGTGTTCGCCGACTGGGTTGTGAAGGTGATGGCGCAGTCGCAGAACGGCGCGTGACGACCGTTCTCAACGACCTGCGTCGCAGCGTTCGCGCGCGGGATCGAGCTCGCCGAAATGGATCTCCGCCCAGCGGCCGAGTACGATCAACGCTTCGCTCAGCCGGTACCCGACATGCGGCGGCACCGATCCCGTGTCTTGGCTCAGGCTTGCCTGCATCGCCATGATCATCGTCGCCGTCGCAGGCTTGCGGCTTCTGGAGGCTTAATCAGCCGAGGGGTTCAGGGACAATGTCCCGGCTGGGTGCTTGCCATCCGGGACAATCCCGCCTCAAGACTGACGATTCTTCGCATTATTGCGCTTGGCGCCGGATTTGAAGTCGCCGGTTTTCTGCGCCTCGGGCTTGCCCTTCTTCTTGCTCCAGGGCTTCTCGTTCGAAGGTGCATCGTTCGCGACGGAAGGCTGCTTTTCGAACTTGCGTTTCGGCTTGAAGTCTTTTTGCTCGCGCTCCGATGCGGGCGCCGGCCGTTTCTTTTCGAAATCCGGTCTGTCCTGTCGCGATCTGGAGACGTCGGGAGCGCCTGGCAGCGCTTTGACACGAATGCCCCTTTCCAGCATCCGGTCGGGGCCGATTGCGGTAAGAAGGCGTTCGGCCCCGTCGGCCGTCATCTCGACGTAGGTTTCCTCGGGCTGCATGCGGATCGCTCCGATGTCGCGTTTGCTCAGCTTGCCGTGACGGCAAAGCATCGGGATGAGCCAGCGGGGTTCGGCGTTCTGCTTGCGCCCCACCGAGAGGGAAAACCACCGGCCGTCCGCGAAATCGGCGCGGTGGGCGGGATCGCTATCGCCTGAGAAGGCCGGGCTCTCGCGACGGGCCTTCTTACGGTCGTCGTAAACGGCGACCTCGGCAAGCTCCTCTGGCGCGGAGCGGTTCGAACGGAACTGCCGTACGAAGGCAGCGGCAATCTTCTCGGCACCATAGAGGCCGATCAGTGTCTCCACGATCGCCTGTTCGTCCTCGCGCGGAGGCTCGGCGAGCGCCGGGTCGGCGGCGATCCGCTCGTCGTCGCGCAACGCCACCTCGTCGGCGGACGGGGGCTTTGCCCAGGCCGCGGTGATTCGTGCATTTTCGAGCAGCCGTTCCGCCTTGCGACGCGCATTCACCGGGACGATCAGCGCGCTCACGCCTTTCTGGCCGGCGCGGCCGGTCCGGCCGCTGCGATGCAGCAGCGTGTCGGAGTTGGTCGGCAGGTCGGCATGGATCACCAGCTCCAGGCCCGGAAGGTCGATACCGCGCGCCGCGACGTCGGTCGCGATACATACGCGGGCGCGGCCGTCGCGCATGGCCTGCAGCGCATGGGTTCGTTCGTTCTGGCTGAGTTCACCGGAGAGCGCCACGACGGAAAATCCGCGATTGTTGAAGCGCGCGGTCAGATGGTTGACCGCAGCGCGCGTCGAACAGAAGACGATCGCATTGCGCGCTTCGTAAAAGCGCAGCACGTTGATGATGGCATTCTCGCGGTCGCTCGGCGCGACGAGCAGCGCGCGGTACTCGATATCGCCGTGCTGCTTCTGTTCGGAGGTGACCCCTATGCGCACGGCATCGCGCTGGTAGTTCTTTGCAAGCGTCGCGATCGAACGCGGCACGGTGGCCGAGAACATCAGCGTGCGGCGATCCGCCGGTGCCGCCTCGAGAATGAACTCCAGATCCTCGCGGAAGCCGAGATCCAGCATCTCGTCGGCTTCATCGAGCACGACGGCTTTCAGCTCCGATATGTCGAGGGATCCCCGGCGGATGTGGTCGCAGAGCCGCCCCGGCGTGCCGACGACGATATGGGCGCCGCGATCGAGCATGCGCCGCTCGCTGCGCATGTCCATGCCGCCCACGCAGGAGGCGATGGTGGCTCCGGCAATCTCGTAGAGCCATTCAAGCTCGCGCTTGACCTGCAGCGCCAGTTCGCGCGTCGGCGCGATCACGAGTGCAAGCGGAGCGCCCGGCTGCGCGAATTGTCTTGCCGAACCGATGAGTGTGGGCGCCAGCGCCAGGCCGAAGGCCACCGTCTTGCCGGAACCGGTCTGGGCCGAAACCAGCGCGTCGGCGGTGCCCAGCGCCGGGTCCAGCATGGCCTGCTGAACCGGTGTCAGCGTTTCGTAACCGCGTTTTGCCAACGCCTCGGCGATCGCTGGTGCGATCCCTGCTAGTTCTGTCATGTCTCTTCTTTCGGATTTCGGTCGTCGCCGGCGGAAGAGCGAACCTTGGTGCAGGTTGTCATCAGGCGTCGATTGCCGCGGCCAACGTGGTCGCGGCCCTGTTCAGTTGCCGCGCTACATACTTGGTGAGCAGGCAAATGTACAGGGCGGAATCAATTGCCGGCCGGAGCGTTGCGCCGGCTCCCGTATTCGTTCGCCCGGTTCGCGCCAGGCCAGAGGCAGAGACCTATGAAAACGATCGGGCTCAGAACCGGGATGAAGAGGCAGAGCGCCAGCGGCCCGGGATAACCGATGTCGTGCAGGCGCTTGATTGCCAGCATGGCGATGGAGACGGTTGAAAGTACGCCGGAAACGATCAGCGCCAGCGTCCAGAGGGCGAGCGCCGTATCGTCCCCCTCGTCCTTCATCATCTGCACCAGAAAAATGGAGCCGACGGCGAACCAGAACAGCCAGGCAAGGAAAAAGGGGAGGCGGCCGATACGGCCGGAGGGGCTGAAGAACAGCCACGTCATGCTCGGCTGACGCCCCTCCTTGGCCATAGTCAGTCCCGGAGCAGTTCGTTGATGCCGGTCTTGGAGCGGGTCTTCTCGTCGACCCGTTTGACGATGACGGCGCAATAGAGGTTCGGAGCCGGCTGGCCGTTGCCCATGGCGGAACCGGAGGGCATGGAGCCTGCCACGACGACGGAATAGGGCGGCACCTCGCCGTACATCACCTCACCCGTCGCCCGGTCGACGATCTTCGTCGACTTGCCGATGAAGACGCCCATGCCGAGCACCGAACCCTCGCGCACGATGCAGCCCTCGACCACCTCGGAGCGCGCACCGATGAAGCAATTGTCCTCGATGATGGTCGGACCGGCCTGCATCGGCTCAAGCACGCCGCCGATGCCGACGCCGCCCGAAAGATGCACGTTCTTGCCGATCTGTGCGCAGGAGCCGACGGTCGCCCAGGTGTCGACCATCGTTCCCTCGCCGACATAGGCGCCGAGATTGACGAAGGAGGGCATTAGGACCGCATTCGGCGCGATATAGGCCGAGCGGCGGACAACGCAGTTCGGAACGGCGCGGAACCCGGCCTTCTCGAACTCGTTGACGCTCCAGCCGTCGAACTTGGAGGCAACCTTGTCCCACCAGACGGCTTCGCCCGGCCCGCCTCTGACGAGTTCCATCGGATTGAGACGAAAGGAGAGGAGTACCGCCTTCTTGAGCCACTGGTTGACGGTCCAGGTCCCGTCCGCAGCGCGTTCGGCGACACGTACCTTGCCGCTGTCGAGCAGGTTCAGTGCCGCTTCCACGGCATCGCGAACCGCGCCGCGGGTGCCGGTATTGACGGCATCGCGATTTTCGAAGGCGGTCTCGATCGTCTGCGACAGGGAGGCGAGGTCGTGGTTCGTCATCGGAATTCCTTGAGTTCGGCGGTTTGTGCTGCAAGCTCTACTGCATAATTCCCGGAATCGGAACCGGCTTCGCCGGATTTTGCAGCGATTCGGGGCGGCATGGTTTTTCGGCTCACGCTTGCTAACGGGGCTTGGTCGGCTAATGGGACTTGGCAAGTCTCGGCAATTCCGGCAGTAGGAACCGGACTGTGGTCGAGAATGGAACGAAAGCACGCGTCCGGACGAGGTCTCCGGTGTTCGAAACGCGACGGGAAGCGAAGTATGGCACGCATGAAGAAGCGCACTTTGCGGCGCAAGGATGGGGTCTGGGACCCGCTCGCAGACAGCTCGCAGAGCAAACAACGCGCATCGGGCGTGCCGTTGACGCCGCAGTCGGCGTCCCCGACCTATCGTCTCGCCTATGTCGACGATGACTTCCTGTGCCGCGAGGAACTCAGGCCGGTCCGCCTGCAGCTCGAGCTCCTCAAGACCGAGATGATGCTCGAGGAGCGCGGCATAAACTCAACCGTGGTGATGTTCGGCGGCGCCCGCATTCCGGAACCCGGCGGCGAGGCCTGGGCGGCCAAGAACGACATCCAGCGCAAGAATCTCGAGGCCGCTTCGATCTATTATGATGAGGCGCGCAAGTTCGCGCGGCTGTGCTCGGAACAGTCCGCAAAGCTGGACTACAAGGAATATGTGGTCGTCACCGGTGGCGGCCCCGGCGTCATGGAGGCGGGCAATCGCGGAGCGGCAGACGTAGGCGCTCCCTCAATCGGCCTCAACATCGTGCTCCCGCACGAGCAGGCGCCGAACCAGTTCGTCACGCCGGAACTGTCCTTCAACTTCCACTATTTCGCCATCCGCAAGATGCATTTCCTGTTGCGGGCCAAGGCGGTGACGGTATTTCCCGGCGGCTTCGGCACGCTCGATGAGCTTTTCGAGACCATGACGCTGATGCAGACCGGCCGCCTTGCCCTGGTGCCACTCATCCTCTTCGGCGAAAAGTTCTGGCGCAGCATCATCAATTTCAAGGCACTGGCCGAATTCGGCACCATCGCGCCCGACGACATCGACCTTTTGCATTTCGTCGAGACCGCCGAAGAGGCCTGGGACATCATCGCCGCCTTTTACGAGAAAGTCGATCCCAAGTCGGTGCCGATGGCCTCCGGGCGGCGGTAACTACACGGCCGGGACCACGCAGCGCAGGAAAGCGGCGAGATCCTCCGTGACATAGTCGATCTGATCGTCGGCGTCGCTCGAGGTCTCCCAGGCCTCGGCGAACTCGTATTCGAGATTGCGCGGTACGAGCAGCACCGTTTTCATGCCGAGCGCCTTCGGGACCACCAGGTTGCGCGGCAGATCCTCGAACATGGCCGCGTTCTGCGTATCGATGCGGTGAAGGCCCATGAATTTGTCGTAGGTGTCGCCGGCAGGCTTCGGTATGAAACCGGCCGCGACGATGTCGAAAATGTCGTCGAAGTGCTCGAGGATACCGAGTGCCCTTGCCGTCATCTCCGCATGGGCGACGCTGCCATTGGTGAAGATGAACTTGCGTCCGGGTAAAGCCCTGATCGCCTCGCCGAGCGCCGGGTCGGCCGGCACGACGCTGTAATCGATGGCGTGGGCTCTTTCGAGAAAATCGTTCGGGTCGATGCCGTGGTGGAGCATCAGGCCCTGCAGCGTGGTGCCGTGGTCGCGGTAGTAGTCCTTCTGAAGCTTCTTCGCTTCCGCCGGTTCAAGCGACAGGAGTTCGGCGACATAGGCCGTCATGTTGCGGTCGATCTGCGAGAACAGATTGACGTGATGCGGATAGAGCGTGTTGTCGAGGTCGAAGATCCAGTCGGTGACGTGGGCGAATTCGGCACGGGTCGGCTGACGGTCGAGCTTTTTCATGGCCGGCTTTATGACACGGTGAGGCTTGCGAAGCAAAACGGTTTGTCGAACTCTGCCTCGATAGGCGATGGATTGTTTCCCGCTTGCATGTTAGAGCGTCGCACTGTTTCGCTCGAACGCTGAAAAAATCAACTAACCTCTTGAACTGCAAGCGCTTCCGGACGGAAGGTCGTTACACGTTTTCCTGGGAGTACTTTAGCAGGTAAATATGGAAACCTGGGTTCTCATCACCGTCGCAGCGGCCTTCCTTCAAAATGTCCGCTCCTCCATGCAGAAGCACTTGAAAGGGGTCATGGGCACCACCGGCGCGACATTCGTCCGCTTTGGTTTCGGCCTGCCTTTCGCACTTCTTTACCTCGTTCTGCTCTGGCGTGTCGGGGGGCACCAGCTGCCCGTGCCGAACGGCACATTCTATCTCTGGGCGGTGGTCGGAGGTTTGGCGCAGATCGCGGCGACTTTCCTGCTCCTGCATCTCTTCTCCTTCCGCAACTTCGCGGTCGGGACCGCCTATTCCCGGACCGAACCCGCCCAGGCGGCGCTCTTCGGGTTGATTTTCCTCGGTGAAAAGGCGAGCCAGGGAGCGCTGATTGCGATCGCCATTTCAGTCGTCGGCGTTATGCTGATCTCCGTCGCGCGGACGACGCTCAGCGCGCGCTCCCTGGTGACCTCCGTTCTCAGCCCTACGGCCGGGATCGGCTTGCTCTCCGGTACTTTCTTCGGGCTCTCAGCCGTTTCCTATCGTTCGGCCTCGCTTGCACTGGAGCCAAGTCTGCCTCAGCCGGACTATCTGATCCAGGCGAGCTTCACGCTCGGCTTCGTCATCCTGCTGCAGACGATCATCATGCTCATCTGGATCGTCGCGCGCGAACGCGACGAACTGAAACGCATAGGCGCCGCCTGGAAGCCGGCTTTCGTCGTAGGCTTCGTCGGCGCGTCCGCTTCCTTCGGCTGGTTCGCAGCGATGACTTTGCAGCAGGCGGCGATCGTAAAGGTGGTTGCACAGGTGGAGATGATCTTCACCTTCGCCTCGTCTTTCTTCATCTTCCGGGAATGGATCAACCGGCTCGAACTCTTCGGCTGCCTGCTGATCGTGCTCGGCGTGGTCATGCTGCTCGTGATATGAATCACCGGCGCGGTTGCACGAAATAGATGCCCGAATTTCGGCGGACGTCGCGCCTGACGGATGCTACAAAGCAATATGCTTTTCGATCTTCCGAATGATGATATCCTTTACGATGCGCTGCTGGCCCGCAGCTCCGATTATGAGGGCCAGGCCTTCGTCTGCGTCAAAAGCACCGGCATCTTCTGCCGGCTCTCATGTCCCGCGCGCAAGCCGAAGCGGGAAAACAGCATTTTCTTCGACAGTGTGTCCGCCTGCGTCAATTCCGGCTTCCGGCCGTGCCAACGCTGCCGACCGCTGGAGCAGGTGTCCGGTAAGGATCCGCTGGTCAAAGACCTCCTGCGACTGCTCGACAGCCGTCCGGATCATCGCTGGACCGAGGGCGATCTCGTTCGGCGCGGCTTCGATCCCTCCACCGTGCGGCGCGCCTTCAAGCGCAGCCTTGGCGTTACCTTTCTCGATCTCGCCCGGCAGCGGCGAATGGGTGAGGCCGCGCGCCAGCTCTCCCTCGGCTCCAGCGTCATCGAGGCGCAGATCGACGCGGGCTACGAGTCTCCGAGCGGTTTCCGCACCGCCTTCGCGCGGCTGGTCGGAGAGGCTCCTGCGAAATCGCAGGGCCGCGTGCTGCTGTTTGCCGACTGGGTAGAGACGCCGCTCGGTCCGATGGTGGCCGTTGCCGACCGGACGCATCTTCATCTGATCGAGTTTCATGACCGCCGCGCGCTTCCCGCGGAAATGGAAAAGCTCAAGCGCAAGACGCTCTCGGCGGTGGTGCGCGGTAGAACGCCCCCCATCGACCAGGCGGAGCGTGAGCTCAAGAATTATTTCGCCGGTCGCTCTGCCGATTTTCGCACGCCCCTTGCGATGGACGGCAGTGCTTTCGAGCGCCAGGTATGGGCAGAACTGGTGGCGATACCCGCAGGGGAGACGCGATCCTACAGCGACATCGCGCGGAAAATCGCCAGCCATCAGGCGGTCCGGGCCGTTGCCAGGGCCAATGGCGCCAACTGCTTTGCAATTCTCGTGCCTTGCCACCGCTGCGTCGGTGCGGACGGATCTTTGACGGGCTATGGCGGTGGGCTGCAGCGCAAGCGATGGCTGCTGCGCCACGAGGGCAGAATGCATCCTGCGGAGCTGTTCAAAGGTTGGGACGGGGAGGAGCCGGTGCAGGCCGGCGCTCTTTCGGTTTGACAGGATCGATGAACGCATTGGATTGGGAGAAGACACGATGAGCCAGGAAGAAAATGCGCTTGCCTTCGAGGCACTGCACCGGAAAGGCGATCCGGTGATTCTGTACAACATCTGGGATGCGGGCAGCGCCCGCTGCGTGGCAGAGGCCGGCGCCAAGGCGCTTGCCACCGGGAGCTGGTCGGTCGCTGCGGCACACGGCTATACGGACGGGCAGAAGCTGCCGCTGCCTCTGCTGCTCGAGACCGTGCGCGAGATCGTCGCGGCAACCGGCCTCCCGCTCTCGGTGGATTTCGAGGGTGCCTATTCGGAGGATCCGGCTCAGGCTGCGGCGAACGTCGCGCAAATTATGGATGCGGGGTGCATCGGGATCAATTTCGAGGACCAGGTGATAGGAAAGGGCGGTGTCCATCCGATCGACGGGCAGGCGGCTCGCGTCCGCGCAATCCGCGAAATGGCCGAGCGACGGGGCGTTCGGTTGTTTATCAACGCTCGCACCGACCTCTTCCTGCAAGAGGGTGATGCGGAGCGCCACACGGCACTGATGGAGGACGCGATTGCCCGCGCCGAAGCCTATGCCGATGCGGGCGCGAGTGGTTTCTTCGCGCCGGGGCTCGCCGATGAGACCCTCATCGCCAGGCTTTGCGCGGCTTCGCCTTTGCCTGTCAACGTGATGATGAAGCCGGGAGCGCCGGATATCGCCAGGCTTTCCGCTGCCGGCGTGGGGAGAGTGAGCTATGGACCGTTCCCTTATCGGGGCATGATGGCTTGGCTGCGCGGCGAGGCCGAGAAAGTCTATGCGAGCGCGGGGAAGTAGCGAAGGGCGGGATAGGGTGCGCTGATGTACAAGAGATTCGCTCCTCTCCTCGGGTTGAACCCGAGGAGAGGAGCGAAATGACGCGAATTAAGGCGCGCCTCACGGCACGATGAGTGTGCCCGCACCGTGCTCGGTGAAAATTTCGAGCAGTACTGCATGTGCCGTCTTGCCGTTGAGGATGACGACGCCCTGCACGCCGGCCCCGATGGCCTCGATGCAGGTCTCCACCTTCGGGATCATGCCGCCCGATATGGTACCGTCGGCAATCAGCGCCCGTGCCTCTGCGACAGAGAGCTGCTTGATGAGCTCGCCCTTCTTGTTCAGGACGCCGGGGACATCGGTCAGGAAGAGGAGGCGCGTCGCGTTGAGTGCGCCGGCGATCGCGCCGGCAAAGGTGTCGGCGTTGATGTTGTAGGTGTGGCCGTCCCGGCCCGGCGCGACCGGAGCGATCACGGGTATCATCTCGGAGCGGGCAAGCAGATCGAGAAGCGTGCGGTCCACCTCGACCACATCTCCGACGAAGCCGAGGTCGAGTACGCGCTCGATATTGGAATCCGGGTCGCGGATCGTCTTCTTCGCCTTTTCCGCAAAGACCATGTTGCCGTCCTTGCCGCAAAGGCCGATCGCCCATTCGCCGGTCTGATTGATCAGCGCGACGATCTCCTTGTTGATCGATCCGGCAAGCACCATCTCCACGATCTCGACCGTCTTCTCGTCAGTGACGCGGAGCCCGCCTTCGAACTTTGATTCGATGCCCATCTTGTTGAGCATGGCGCCGATCTGAGGGCCGCCTCCATGCACGACGATCGGATTGACGCCGGACTGTTTCAGAAGCGCGACATCGCTTGCAAAAGCGCGCCCGAGCTCGGCATTTCCCATGGCGTGGCCGCCATATTTGACGACGATCGTCTTGTTCTCGTAGCGCTGCATATAAGGCAGTGCCTGGGCGAGCAGACGGGCCTGGATTTCACTTTCTGATGCGGACATGGCGGATCCTCGAAATTATCGGCTGCTGTTTAGCGCAACTTTCCGGCGGATGGAATGATCCGGCCGCAACATAAAGCCATTGTGACGGCGGTCGCCTGCTGTGCGAAGGGTGGTGCCGCATAGCCGATAAGCCGATTGACGAGCCCCGTAATTTGGCTGATCCTGCGTTGAGCCGGAATGTCATAGGTGCGGGGAAGCTTACGCGCGTTCGGCGGAATACGCGCCGCCGCATGCTCGAAAATGAGCTGCGGGGTGCGGAACGAGATGATTGCGTTTCCGTTAATTGCGATGCGGATGCGTTGACGCGCGCTGCGGTTCCAGGACCATCGTGATCTGAGAGAGTGCAGGGATCCATGACGACGCAGAAGCCCGAAAGCGGGGATTCCCGCCGCGACGAGGTGATCGCGGGGGAGTACGTGCTCGGCGTCCTGTCGGCCGAGGATCGCCGCAAGGCCGAAGCGCGCATGGCAACGGACCGCAATTTCGCGGCCATGGTCGCTCGATGGCAAAACAATCTTGCTGCCTTCGGCGACCCCTATGAAACGGTCGCGCCACGGCGCCGATACGGTGGCTCAGTCGGGCGCGGAGCCTTCGAAGAACGCCGAGGGGCGCACGACCAACGCGGTGTCTGGGGCTCGCTTGCTCTCTGGCGCAGCCTCGCCCTCGCATCGCTTTCGGCAATCGTCGTAATGGCCGGCGCGATGGCCGGACTTTTCAGCAGCCGCCCAGGCGGCACTCCGCTTGTGGCAAACCTCGAATCGTCTGGCGGCCCGGTCAACCTGGTCCTGCACTTCGAACCGGATACGGGACGCCTGTGGCTGTCGCCGACCGCCGCGGTAAGAGACAGATCGCTCGAACTCTGGCTGACCAAGGGCGACGATGCACCCGTCTCGCTCGGCGTGCTGCTGCCCCCGAGTGAAGGCGCAACCGTGCTCGAGCCGCGATTGCGTGGCCGAATAGCCCCGGGGTCCAGGCTTTTCGTAAGCGTCGAACCACGGGGAGGATCGCCGAAAGGCGCGCCTACCGGAGCGGTCATCGCGCAAGGCATGGCGCGCGTCTTCTGAGCCGAGATCACGGTGCGTTGGAGCAGCGGGGATGCGATTGGAACCGCACGCGATTGTCATCCCGCTCCAGGGCTGCCCCTTGCCGCGCCGCGCAGCCTTCAGAACGTCCCCGCCTGCGGCGATGGTGTCTGCGCTTGTGAGAGCGCTGCCTGAAGCCTCTGCTCCTGTTCCGGAGAGAGCGACGTCTTCAGCACGCGGCCGCGAAGGCCCGAAAACTCGGCGAGCACCTTTTCGGGCTGCACCTTGCGCACCAGAACGAAGAGCGCCGAAGAACCGTTCGGGATGGTGTTGCCGAGCGACTTGATGAATTCGTCGTCTATGCCGTAGTCGGCAAGCGACCCGGAAAGCGCGCCGGCACCTGCTCCGAGAGCGCCGCCGATGGCAAAACCGGCGATCGGATTGAGGAAGAGCAATCCGACGAGCCCGCCCCAGAGCGAGCCGGACAGAAGACCGGAAGTGGCGCCGACGGCGGTGAGGTTCAGGCTCTGCTTCAGGTGCACCTTTCCTTCTGCGTCGCGCACGACGACCACCGCATCTTCGAGGTCGATCAGATACTCCTTCCGCAGGCTGTTGAGCTTCAAGAGGACCTTGTCGGCCTCATCCGTCGAATCGAATCCCACTACAATCAAATCGGACATGTCTCTCTCCTGATCTTCGGGCAGACAATCTGACGCCGCGAAGCAGAGAGATAGAGCGATTTTCATGTCGGGGTAGTGACGCGGGTCAGCACGCGCGCTGAAAGCCGCTCGATATAGCCGGTGTGGCTGTCGTGATGTCGTGTCAGCGCGCCACGGCAAGCTCGATCGCCGCGCGGAGCTCCTCGATGCCTTCGCCCTTTTCCGACGATGTAGATAGCACCTCGGGAAAAGCGGCCGGCCGCTTCCTGATCTTCTCGAGCGTTTCGGCGAGCAGCCTCGGCACGCCGGCAGCCTTGATCTTGTCCGTCTTGGTCAGCACGATCTGGTAGGACACCGCCGCCTTGTCGAGGAGAGCCAGCACCTCCTCGTCGTTCTTCTTGATACCGTGACGTGCGTCGATCAGCACATAGACGCGCTTCAGCGTGGAACGTCCGCGCAGATAGTCGAACACCAGCTTTGTCCAGGCATCGACCTGTTCCTTGGGCGCCTGGGCATAGCCGTAGCCCGGCATATCCACAAGCGCCATCGGCGGCAGGTCGTCGGCTTCTCCCGAATAACCGTCCGGCACGAAATAGTTGAGTTCCTGAGTGCGGCCCGGCGTGTTCGATGTGCGTGCAAGGCCTTTATGGCCCACGAGTGCGTTGATCAGGGACGACTTGCCGACGTTGGAGCGGCCGGCAAAGGCGATCTCCGTCGGCCCTTCCGGCGGCAGGAACTTCATCGAGGGCACGCCGCGGATGAAGATCCAAGGCCGGCCGAAGACGCTTGCGGCATTCTGGTTGTTCGTCGCGGACATGATCTGGCGTACCTCTTTGCCTCGCCGGCATCCGGCTTTTAGGGTGGCTTGTCAAGCTTTAGAGAGCTTGTCGGCCGGGTGACGAGGATCTAAAAGAAAAGCCCCGGAACGCATCGCTCCGAGGCTCCATGCGAGCGTATCTGCCGGCTATTCCGCCGGTTTCGGTTTCTTCGAGAACAGCGACTTCAGATTGTCGAAGAGTTCGACCTTCACGCCCTGACGCTTCATAATGATGCCCTGCTGCAGGATCGAGAGCGTGTTGTTCCACGCCCAGTAGATCACCAGACCGGCGGGGAACGACGCCAGCATGAAGGTAAAGACCACCGGCATCCAGGTGAACAGCATCGCCTGGGTCGGGTCCGGCGGGGTCGGGTTCATGCGCATCTGCAGGAACATGGTGACGCCCATGACGATCGGCCAAATGCCGAGGTGCAGGAATGCCGGTCCCTCGAATGGCAGAAGACCGAAAAGATTGATAATCGTCGTCGGATCCGGGGCGGAGAGATCCTGGATCCAGCCGAAGAACGGTGCATGCCGCATCTCGATGGTGACGTAGATCACCTTGTAGAGCGCGAAGAAAACGGGGATCTGGATGAGGATAGGCCAGCAGCCCGCCAGAGGGTTGATCTTTTCTTCCTTGTAGAGCTGCATCATCGCCTGCTGCAGACCCATGCGGTCGTCGCCGAACTTCTTCTTCAGTTCCTCCATCTTCGGCTGAACCTTCTTCATGTTCGCCATCGAAGCGTACTGCTTGTTGGCGAGCGGGAAGAAGATGAGCTTCACCACAATGGTGGTGATCAGGATGGCGATGCCGAAATTGCCGAAGAGACGGAAGAAGAAATCCATCATTTTGAACATCGGCTTGGTGATGAAGTAGAACCAGCCCCAGTCGATCAGCTTGTCGAAATTGGGGATGGAATAGGTCAATTCGTAATTGTCGACGACCGGAACTTCCTTGGCGCCGGCGAAGATGAGGTTCTTCACCTCTGCCGATTGACCAGGCGCAACCGTGACGGCATCGCTCTTATAGTCGCTCTGGTAGCGCGGGCGGCCGTCGGCAAAATGCGAGAAGCGGATGTCGAAGGGTGTGTCCTGCGGAGGGACGATGGTCGCCGCCCAGTATTTGTCGGTGATGCCCAGCCACCCGCCGGTCGACTTGCCCGGTTCGACCGGCTCCTCGTCCTCGACGTCGGAGTAGCCGACTTCCTGGAGGCCATGCTCTCCCGCGACTCCGACAAAGCCTTCGTGGAGCACGTAGATGCTCGGTGTGCTCGGCTTGTTGAAGCGCGTGACGCGGCCATAGGAGGAAAGCGAAACCGCGGCGGCGGCGTCGTTCTTGATGCTGTCGACCACTTCGAACATGTAGCGGTCGTCAACCGAGATGGTCCGGGTAAAGGTAATGCCCTTGTCGTTCGTGTAGCTCAGCGTCACCGGCGTCGAGGGCGTAAGCTTGTCGCCGCCCGAAAGCGTCCAAACCGTTTGAGGGCCCGGAACCGACCCGGTCGCATCCGACCCGATATACCCGATTTCGGTGAAATAGCCGTCGGCGGTCTCCGCCGGGCTGAAGAGCGTGATGACAGGGCTCTTCGGATCCACCGTTTCGCGGTAGCCCTTGAGCTTCAGGTCGTCGAAGCGTGCGCCGGTCAGGTTGATGGAGCCGGAAAGCGCCGGCGTGTCGATCGCTACGCGGGCCGACTTGCCGATCGCCTGATCGCGGCTTTCGGCGGCGCTCGGGATTGCCCCGCCGGGCAAGGCTTGTCCCGGTGCAGCCTGTCCGGGTGCCGCCTGCTGCGTACCCGGTTGCGACTGGGCCTGCTGGGCTTTTTCCGCGGCAATGCGGTCCTTCTCCATCTTCGGGCTGACATAGAAGAACTGCCAGGCGATGAGGATCAGCACAGAAAGGGCGATCGCCACGAAATAATTGCGGTTGTTTTCCATCATGATTTCCTGGAACCGGCCGGTGGCCGCTTCTGTTTCGGCTTGTTTTCGATGCGATCCCGAAGCGCCCGAGTCAATGCGTCGAATGGGGCATTCAGGAGATCGCGCCGGGCGACAATCACATAGTCGTGTCCGGGTTTCATTGCAAACCCGGCCGAAAGCCGCACCGCTTCCTTGAGTCGTCGGCGCATCCGATTTCGCTCGACGGCATTGCCGTGCTTCTTGGTAACGGTGAAGCCCACGCGGGCTTCACCCTCCGGATCGTTCCGGTCAAGAACCTCGAGAAGAAATAACGGCCCTCTGCGGCTTTCGCCAGCCCGGACCGCCAAAAACTGCGGACGGCTTTTCAGCCGCCCGACAGCTATCTTGTCTTTATCTGTCGTCATTTGCCCGGACATAAGGTTTCGGGCAGATCCGGCTTACGCCGAAAGACGCTTGCGGCCACGAGCCCGGCGGGCTGTCAGGACCTTGCGCCCACCCTTGGTGGACATACGTGCACGGAAGCCGTGACGGCGCTTGCGAACAAGCTTGGACGGTTGGTAGGTACGCTTCATTTATTTAATACCGCGGTGTGCGGCCCTTCTTGGGTTTGCATGACTTGCAAGAGCGTTTACGCGCCGGGCATGGCTCCGCCGACGGGCGGATCGACCGGACGTGCGCGGCTTATAGGTATAAATGTCCGGCCGAGTCAATTCCCGAGTGCCGGCGACATGCTCACCGTCGCCAGCCCCCGACGAAGAACACCCCTAAAAATAGGCTGCCTGATGGATGTTTTGTTAACCGTGCGCATTTTAGCATTTACTCAGTTGCGTGCAGGCCGTGAGTTGTTCCCGTCTGGGGCGAGTGGGCGGCTGGGGGACAGGAACAGGACATGAAAATACGCGGAAAAATTAACTTGATCGTCGGCATCATGAGTCTGCTGGCGATAGCGATCACCGGTATGTCGTTGCTTATCGTGAGCGAGTACAACCAGCGGCTCGGTGAATACCAGAACGCTTCCGACCGGGCCTTCAAAGGCGAGCGGCTCAATCGTCTCGTAACGGCCGTGGTCATGGAGGCGCGGGGCATCTATGCGGCGCCGACGGTTGAAAAGGCAAAGCCATTTGCCGAGGGAATTCTCAAAAATCTCGGCAAGATAGATACGCTGCTGGAGGAGTGGCGGCCGCTGGTGCCGGCCGACGTCCTGCCCGCCTTCGATACCCTCGTAAAGCGCGCGGAGGAATTCAAGGTGTTCCGAAGTGAGACGGCGCGCCTGGGCACGGAAGTTGCGCCGCAGGCGGCCAACGAGCAGGGCAACAATGAAGCCAATCGGGCCAACCGCAAGGCTTTTCAAGCTGAGATCGACGTCGTCGTGGACGCGAACCTTGCCTTGCTTCAGACGATTACCGCCGACATCGCCGAATACAAGCGCTCGATCGTGCTGATCGTGCTTGCAACCGCAGCTCTTGGCATGCTGGCCGGGATCGGCGCTGCCTTCTACATTGCGACCAATCACCTCAGCCGCCCGATTCTCGATCTGACGGCCAAGATGAAGGTGCTTGCCGGCGGTGACCTCACGGCGGATGTGCCCTTCGCCGGGCGCAAGGACGAGATCGGCGATATGGCGGCAGCGGTCGAAGTCTTCAAACAGAACAGCCTTGCCGTTCGAGAGCTCAACGCCCAGGAAGAAGTCCTGCGTGGAAAGAGCGCGGACCTGCAGTCGAGCATCGCCACGGTCGTCGCGGCGGCTGCGGCGGGCGATTTCACCCAGCGCATCAGCAAGGACTATGACAACGACGATCTCAACCGTTTTGCGGCAAGCGTCAACGAACTGGTCAACAGTGTCGATACCGGTATTGCCGAGACCCGAAGGGTCATTGCGAGCCTGGCAACGGGCGACCTAACGCAGAGCATGAAGGGTCAGTTCCACGGCGCATTCGCGGAGCTGCAGACGAACGTCAACGACACCTTGCAGACGCTTCAGAAGACGCTCCGCGAGGTCCGCACGACGACGGACTCGATCAATGGAAACTCTACCGAGCTGCGCAGTGCTGCCGACGACCTTTCCAAGCGGACGGAACAGCAGGCCGCGGCGCTTGAGGAAACCTCGGCAGCGCTCGACCAGATAACCGCCGCAGTCCGCAATTCGACCGAACGGGCTCATGAGGCGACCGTGATGGTTACGGAGGCGAAGGACAGTGCTGCGCAGTCGGCATCGGTCGTCCGCAATGCCATCGATGCCATGGGCCGGATCGAACAGGCTTCGAGCGAGATCGGCCAGATTACCAACGTCATCGACGAAATTGCCTTCCAGACCAACCTGCTGGCCCTGAACGCAGGCGTCGAGGCGGCTCGCGCCGGAGATGCCGGCAAGGGTTTCGCCGTCGTCGCCCAGGAGGTCCGTGAACTCGCCCAGCGTGCCGCCAGCGCCGCCAAGGATATCAAATCGCTGATTTCCAAGTCCGGTGACGAGGTGTCAACCGGCGTCAAGCTCGTACAGGCAACGGGAGCGGCGCTCGGCCAGATCGAGACGCGCGTCCTCAAGATCAACGATCACATCCATTCGATCGCGACGGCCGCGCGTGAGCAATCGACGGGCCTTGGCGAAGTCAGCACTGCCGTCAACCAGATGGATCAGGTCACCCAGCGCAATGCCGCCATGGTGGAAGAGGCGAATGCTGCCACGCATAAGCTATCCGCTGAAGCTGACAACCTTGCCAACCTTATCGCCTATTTCAAGATCGAGCGCGACCCGGTGCGTACGATCACGCCGGCAAGGGAAACGAACCGCCCCGTTGCATCGCCCGCCCGCCGTATGATGGGGTCGGTCGCGCGCGCTTTCGGCAACGGTTCCGCCGCGGTCGCCCGTGATGATTGGGAGGAATTCTGAACGGCTCGGAGCTCAACCAGGAAAGTGCACTCACTATTCTTCATCCCGCTCCGGCTGTGATCCCCTCGGGTATCGGCATAGGGCTTCTCGCGGCGGCCGGACAGTCGCCGCGAGGAACTTTCGGGGCGGGAATTTCCCGGCGTGCGCGTGCCGCGGTTTTGTCACGTTATCGTGAATTGGGGCCGCGGCGTGGTCACGCCGACTTTTGCGGACGCGACCATTCTTTATTGGTTCCGAATATGAAATCCTTCTAACTCAAGGGGTCATCTCACCGGAAGCGAATCGCATGAGTCATGGTGTCAGCAACGGGACGGAAGAACGTCCGGCTCCGAAATCCCGGAAGAGCCGGGGGGCTCCCACACCCGGTCCGCGCCGTTCCCCCTTGCGGTTCGTGCCCCTTGCCATCCTCCTGGCCGGTGGCGTCCTGGCATATGCACTTGGTCTGCAGGACTATGTCTCGCTTTCCGCGCTCGTCGACCAGCGCGATGCACTTGCCGCCCAGGTCGCCGCCCATCCGATCCAGTCGGCTCTCGTCTTCTTCGCGGTCTATGCCGCGGTCGTCGTCTTCTCCATTCCGGCGGCATCAGTGCTGACGATCTTCGCAGGCTTCCTCTTCGGCTGGCTTGCCGGTGCGGCCGTTGCGGTTCTTGCGGCCACGCTCGGTGCGTGCCTGTTGTTCCTCGCCGCGCGCGGCGCCTTCAGGGATGTCCTCAGGCGCCGCGCAGGCGGTTTCCTGGAGCGGTTCGCCGTAGGATTTCGGGATAACGCCTTCCTCTATCTCCTGGTTCTGCGGCTGGCACCGGTCTTCCCGTTTTTCGTGATCAACATCGCGCCCGCCTTTTTCGATGTGAAACTGCGCACCTTCGCGACCGCTACGCTGATCGGCATCGTGCCCGGCACTCTCGCCTATGCCTGGCTCGGCTGCGGCCTCGGCGACGTGCTCGCCATGGCGGCTGCAAGCGGGCGTTCGCTCGCCCTTTCCGATTTCGTCACCAGGGACGTATCGCTGGCGCTCATCGCCCTTGCGCTGATTGCTACATTGCCCCTGGCATTCAGGCTTATACAGTCGCGCCGCAAAGAAGCGTGACGGAGATACGGATAGGGTAGAGGGCGTGGTGAAACAATTGACACCGGACATCTGCGTAATTGGCGGCGGTGCAGCCGGGCTCACGGTAGCCGCCGGAGCTGCCGCCTTCGGCGTGCCCGTCGTGCTGGTGGAAAAGGGGCCGATGGGCGGCGACTGCCTGAATCACGGCTGCGTGCCTTCGAAGGCTCTGATCGCGGCGTCAAGGCATGCGCATTCCATCAGGGTTGCAGCGGAATTCGGCATCGCCGCAGCAGGGCCCGTCATCGATCAGGAACGCCTGACGGCGCGCATCCAGTCCGTCATAGTCGGCATTGCACCGCATGATTCCGTCGAGCGCTTCACGAGCCTCGGGGTCGAGGTCATCAAGGATGAGGCTTGCTTCGTCGATAACCGCACCATCGCTGCCGGTGACCGCCTCATCCGCGCCCGGCGTTTCGTGATCGCTACCGGCTCATCGCCGGCAATTCCCCCGATCCCGGGGCTGGCGGAGACGCCGTTCCTCACCAATGAAACGCTCTTCAGTCTGAAACGCCTGCCGCGCCATCTTGTCGTCATCGGCGGGGGGCCGGTCGGACTCGAAATGGCTGGGGCTCACCGCCGCCTGGGCGTCGAGGTGACGGTCGTGGACAAGACGGAGGCCCTGTCCGGGCAGGATCCGGAACTGGCGGCGATTGTGCTCGACGGGCTGAGAGCGGAAGGCGTGCACCTCCATGAACGCACGGCGATCCACGCGGTCGAACGGACGGAGCGTGGTATCCGGCTGCGGTGCGAAAACGGGAACGGTCCTTTCGGGATCGAAGGAAGCGATCTGCTGGTGGCCGCCGGCCGCGCGCCCGTTCATGCATCTCTCGGTCTCGATGCGGCAGGGATCAGACACGATCCGAAGCGTATCGAGGTCGGTCCGAATCTAAGGACCAGCAACCGCCGGGTCTATGCGATCGGCGATGCGGCGGGTGGCCTATTCACGCATCAGGCGAGCTATCATGCCCGCCTGGTGCTGCAGCAGATACTCTTCCGCCTGCCGGCGCGCGAGAAGCCGTCCATCGTTCCACGGGTGATCTTCACCGAGCCCGAACTGGCTCAGGTGGGGCTGACGGAAGAGCGTGCGCGCGAAGCAGCCCCGGGGGCGACGATCCTTCGCCTGGATTATTCCGCGAACGACCGCTCCCGTACCGATGGTCTTGGCCGAGGGTTGATCAAGGTGGTCGTCGGCAGGCGGGGCCGGGTGCTCGGTGCAGCCATTGCGGGTTCCGGAGCCGGGGAGATGATCAATCTCTGGGCCTTCGCCGTTGCCAATCGCCTGACCCTCAAGCATTTCCAGACTTATGTCGCACCCTATCCGACCCTCTCGGAGATTGGAAAACAGGCGGCGATCTCCTATTATTCCCCGATGGCGCGAAATCGCCTTCTGCGGACCGTGCTTCGGTTCCTCAGACATTTCGGCTGACGGCAGGGAATATTGAGAGTCATGGTGGAAGATGCGCGTCCGGCCGATCCGAGTGCGGCGCCACGAGCGGCGGCCGGCTATCTTGGTGGCCTTTCCGGCAAATTGCTGCTGCTGACGGTTGCCTTCGTCATGCTGGCCGAGGTGCTGATCTTCGTGCCCTCCGTCGCCAATATGCGCATTCGCTGGCTGCAGGACCGCCTGAACACCGTGGCGGCGGCGGCTGTCGTCGTCGACGGCCTGCAGAATGTCGAGCTGCCCCGCGCCGTTCAGCGCGAGACCCTGATGGCGACCGGCACGAAAGCCATCGTCATCCGCCGAAAGGATGCCTCGCGGATGATCGCCAGCGTCGATATGCCCCCGGCCATCGACGGGGAGTACGACCTTGCCGACTTCACGGCCCTCGGCGCAGTCCGGGACGCTTTCGACACGCTTCTTTTCGGGGGCCACCGGGTGGTGCGAATCTATGGGCCGCTAGGCGAGGGCGATGCGACGATCGAGCTGGTGATGAAGGATGCCAAGCTGCGCACGGCCATGCTCGTCTATTCCCGCAACGTCTTCCTGCTGTCGATCGTCATATCGCTGATCACCGCGGCCCTCATCTTCCTGGCAATCAATCGCATGCTGATCGTTCCGATACGACGGCTGACCAAAAGCATGCAGGAGTTCTCGAACGAGCCGTCGAACCCCGAACGCGTGCTCGTGCCGCCGGACGGCAAGGATGAACTGGCGGTGGCCGGGCAGCACCTTGCCAGCATGCAGCGCGAATTGCAGAGAACTTTGAAACAGCAGAAGAGCCTTGCCGAGCTCGGCCTTGCCGTTTCCAAGATCAACCACGACATGCGCAACATCCTCTCTTCCGCGCAGCTCATTTCCGACCGCCTGGCCGCTGTCGACGATCCGGTGGTCAAGCGCTTCGCACCGACATTGCTCAGGGCCATCGATCGCGCCGTCGGCTACACGCGCGAGGTTCTCTCCTACGGGCGCACCACGGAGGCGGAGCCCCATCGCCGCTTCGTGTCGCTCCGGCCGCTTGTCGAGGACGTGGCCGAACTGCTTTCCGTCGACCGGCAGGACGGCATCGATTTCCAGATACAGGTGCGAGAAGACATCGAGGTGGATGCGGATAGCGAGCAGCTCTTTCGCGTCGTCCACAATATCTGCCGCAATGCCGTCGAGGCGCTTGCAAACTACACGCCCGAGAACGGTTCCGAGAGACGGATCTCCGTTTCGGCGGTGCGGACCGGCAGCGTTGTTACGATTTCGATCGAGGACACCGGTCCTGGCATGCCGGCCAAAGCGCGCGAAAATCTCTTCGCCGCCTTCCGGGGCTCGGCCCGATCGGGCGGCACGGGCCTGGGTCTCGCAATCGCACGCGAACTGGTGCTCGCCCATGGCGGAACCATCGCCCTCGTCGAAAAGCCCACCCCCGGGACGCTGTTTCGCATAGAACTGCCGGACCGCCCGGTACGGCTCGATGCCTTCCGCGCCAAGGGACGGTCCTGATGAGGTTCTCGTCCGCACCGGAGGAGACGCAGGGATACCGTCGCAAAAACAGAATTTTTTGGCTAAAGGCGCTTGCAATCGCCGAAAGGACCCTTTAGAGGATCGCCACGCAAGCGGTTCACCGCTTAGGCACGCACCCGTAGCTCAGCTGGATAGAGCACCAGACTACGAATCTGGGGGTCAGGAGTTCGAATCTCTTCGGGTGCGCCATTT